>BNJU01004623.1_pt1 | contig 210631 bp, 242 predicted proteins | sample 8539281 | NCBI WGS metagenome assembly BNJU01 (sample SAMD00202456, study PRJDB9452) | human saliva metagenome | isolation source: human saliva | place: Japan | reverse complement strand
GGAAAATTCTTTCATTATTCCAGTTGTGTATCCAAAGAGACTGAACACCGACCACCTGCAATCATCATATCGAGAGAAACTACCTTATTTCTTCTTCTCCAAATCTGCTCTAATCTTCCCATAATCAGCTGCCTCCACGATAAAACCCATAATCTCCATATTCGCTAGAAACAGAAGTGCCAATCTGTTCTTCACAGCTGCACTCTTTTCACCACACCATGCCAACTCGGCATATGTGACTGATAGTATACACATCCTCAGGATGAATAGTCTTGTATTTTCGAAATACGCTTTCCCGACTTATGCTTTATTACATAAATGCAAATGTTGGTGTCAACGCCCTGCCTCATAACTCATCACGCTCCTGTACTATATCTGTTGTTCTTCCGTCCGCCATGAAATCATCTGAGAACATATCCTTTGCTTTCATAAATATTAGAGCAAGGTCTGCAATCTTACCCTGATCCTCAGTTCCTGGGAAACTGTTCCTGTCCTCTGATCCATTGGTCCAAAGTTCAACAATATTTCCCTTTCCTCAGATCTTCCATAGCCTTCTTCTTCATCAAAACGCAGCACCTGTTAGATTCATTATCTGCTCCAACAAATGTATCTGCAGCATTCAGATCACTGATTCTCTGGTTTAATATAAACAACACACACACCGGCCTTCTCACGCATCCTTTACCGCTTTCACATTACCGTCTGTGGATGCGGCTCGATAATGATTCCGTCACGCCGAGTGTTACTGACGTCAATCTGGCTCACCTGTGTTGCTGCCGTCATTCTTTCCAGCCCACGCCGTTTTTGAAGAGTCTCACAGTAGTAAGCTCTTCCGCTTCTTTTGTACAGAAGGGATAAAGTCTTCTACTCATTGGTCATATGTGAGACATAAAGGTACCATGAGACTTCTTTTTCTCATTTTTCGCTGCTAAGAAACTGCTCCATATGCACGCATCCTTTACAACGTCAGAAACTTCAAATTTGTCTGTTCCATTAAAGTGTATGATTTGTTAGTGTTCACTAAATTAAATTTTATCTCTCTACCGATGGATTCAGATATGTAATCGGATTCTGTGCCAGCTAGCGGTTTAACTTTCAGTCCGGCTATCGACTTTCAATGTAGAATGATTCATTGTCATCGGCAGGAAGCCCTGTTCGCCCATCGCTTCATCCACGAAAAGAATAATCTCTTTTCAGTTTTCGGTGTCCAGAACGATGTCCTGTCTGGAAGTCGTAGCCTTTGCCTCTTTACATACAAACCACTCTGATGAAGCACTTGACCCGTACAATCAAAAGGTGTAAAGCTTACCGAAAACATACTCAACTGTTTTAACCTTGCTTTTCGCTGATGCTCTCCAAACACCACGAACAGCATCATATAATACCTGCTCGTCCATACCTCACGAGTAGAGGTCTGTTTGTTTTGGTAATGACAGAATTTTGGTGCCTGATGTCTTTTCTTCAAGCAGGGCGGCACCGTTTATTCTTTCATACTCATCAACTGCAGTAAAAGCCTCTGCCGAATGATGTCGGCAGCAATATTTGCTGAGTCCCGCATCACTAACATAGTTGAGATACCGTTGATCAGTGATGCACTCTGCAGCAAACGCCTGCTTCTTCAGTTAGTTTAGACATAATTATCTTTTCTACTTTCACAAGTCCGGCGTCCTTGATATCTGTCGATGAGTCTTCGGTTTCAACTTCTCACTATCTGGACTACCCAGGCTTTCCTCATGCTCAAACACTCTGTTTTCGTGCCTTTTCCAATATAAGAGATTTGCTTTGTGCGTGGATCTGTAGGTCCGTGCATAATAATCTCAAGTGAAAGGAGAGCTCTTCTCTGAAAATCATCCGTAGAACTTCCACCACCTATTCGTTGCTTGTTTTATCTGCTCTCCATCCGGGAAGATAAATGACTGCTCCAGGAGTTACACCATGACATCAGCTATCAGCTTCAGCTCCTCAAGAGTCACAGTACCTTATATGTCTTTACCGCAGCCTTTCAGTCCGTAACTCACTGCCGGAGCACTGCATCAACTTTCCTCGCGTCCGGCATGTACGTATACCAAAGCTGCATCTGTATAGTCCTTAACACTGCTATATTCAGAAAAGAGCTTCTCCTGCGGAATACCCCGGTGTATTTATAGCGTTGACATTGGTGCTGTATCTGCACTATAATCTCCAATCTTTGAGATGTATTGATTTCCACATGTATGTGTTCCGTCATCATCAGCTGTAAAATAATCTCCCGGAACAAAGATTGCAAAGATTCTCCACTAATTTTCGTCGCAGGATCTTCACAATATAAGCACGCCTATCTTATAGTATACATTGTCGTCTGCATTATGGTTCCAGTTTTTCCTTACTTATCTTTTAAAAGTCCGGTGGATTGCAGTTGCCGTCTTTCTTGTCTCTCTTTCAGATGCTTCCGTAGTGCCTTTCTCCAGCTTTGCTGCACTTTGTACATGTATGATGTTGCAGTGCTATAATAGCAGTGACTAGATCAGCTCAATTTTCTTCAGTATATACCCTCTACGTGCAGGTTTTTAGTTGTTTCAATTTTGACTGATTCTCAAATATCTTGCAGCACTTTGTGTACGCCAGATGCTATACAACATAATACATGTTTTGTGCATTATTTATCTTCTATTACTATACCTGTATCCTAGTTATAAGTTCACCTATATACTGTAGGCTTCATTTAGCATCAGCCCTAAGAATCCTATACTTACAGCAATATCTGAGTTCACACATATATCCGACTCCCTAGTGTCGCCGTTCATTCCAACGTCTATATCGCACTTGCACTTGCATTGAATCATTTATAGCCTTTATAAGAGGAGTATACCGGTTCTTTTACCTCACCGCTGAAGCCTGTGCCGTATATACAATCCAGGAAATATAATCATATGAATTAAATCAAAGCAAAACACGCATGGTCATGCTTTCATCCAAAACATTACACACTTTTATGCCGTTTTGCTTGCAAAATATCAAAATAATACTGTCCGTCCTCCGAGAACTTATCCTTTGTCGTAAGAATCTCTACATCTATTTCTTCGTATTTAACAGATCTTGCAACCATATCCGTCACCTACTGTTTCCACTTCCCGCAGCCACAAAGTACTTGTCACCTAGATTCCAGTCTCCGACGCCAAAATATTTGCCTCTCCTGCCCTGGCCCATTAACTCGCCTGTCTACAAAATTTTGCAGTGTATGGCTGTCGGCATCTCTCATCTCTTTGCGAGACAACACCACTTGTGTTCCGATGAGATCAAAGAATACGAGTTTTCTATAATCACTTTCAACTGTATTTCATACCCTAGCACCCGTATCGTCAAAACTCTACACCCATTTCCACAACTCTGGTGTCAAGTGTTTCAAAACTCATTCTTTTCTGTAAATTCAGTCTTTTCTTTCTCTCGTGGAGAGTATCACTTTTCTTCTTCAACCGGTTCTATTGCCATGAAAAGCCTCGGATGCATCTTCTTGTACTCACGCAATATTTTTACTTCCGTATCCGCTCTGCCTTAATGAATTTTCTATGCAAAATAGAAAAATATGAAAGCTCATCTCCACCAATGTATGTATCATCGAGCCATTTTGTCATCATCATAAATTGACAAAAACTCACACCTCTGTCATTTTCCAAACCAATACCATGATATAAAAATTCTCTTCAAAAGGGAAGGCATCAAAAATAAAGTTGTTTTATTTCTTTCCAGATTTTTGTATTCTCATATTATCTCAAATCTTATCATTATTCTCTGTCACATGGCTTTTTATTCTCCACCATATTTTTCAATATTTCTAAACAATTTTCATTTGTGCTGAAGTGTAAATGTTAGTTCAACTAAAAAGTAAAATTATGTAGTTGCATTTTATCTTACCAGAATAAAATAACATTTATTCTACTAAAAAGGAGCAATAACTGTTACAGTATACAAATGTTATGAGGGACTATTTGAAGGCGATCGGGTGTCATTTTTGCATGACAAAATAAGTCTGTCTTGACAGTTTTGAAAGTAAATGGTAAATTACCTGTCCCAAGATACATTTATGATGATCCCACATTACGTATATCTTAAAGACGATATATTAAATCGTATCCATCTTATTCCATAACCGCAAGGTTTAAACAATTTACAAAAATCCGAAAAAGAACTGGCAATGATGCCGTCACTATTGACGATGCTATAGGTAAATTCTAAAATGTCTTCGAAAATCAGACAACTCTATGAGAGGGACTGCAAGCTTGCAGTCCTCTCTCTGGGTGCCCTGTGCTAGTCGAGCTTCAACACCATAATCTTTGATTTTAGTACAACTTCGCTCCCTGCCGGAACATGGTTATCCACCATCGCAGTGCACTTCCTCATCACTGTCCTTCTTCTGACTAATGGCAGAAAGCAGCATGCCGCAGAGACTCTACGCCACCATTGCTCTTGGGGAAGCTGGTGATAGCAATCAAGGTCTTTCCAATCAGCTCTTCCGGCTCTGGTAATGCATGAATACCGGAAAGGACTCGCCCTGTCGCTACCGCTTCCCGTCATCCTAAAGGTAAACTGTAGCTTCTTACTCTTTGACAGAACACGATCCTTTACCTTTACACCGCACGGAAGTCAGAATTGCTGAAGGTCTCGAACTATCGCAGTCTCTTCAGAGCAATGGCCTCGATTTTCACATTGCTGAAATCAGTCTTATTGTTTGTAGCCGGTGTTGGCATTTCCTACCCCACCCTCTTCTCCCCTTCTTTCCTCATCCTTCTTCTCTAAAGACCATCATGAGGGAAAACAAAACTTAGGTAGTCTAAATCGTTATAAGTGATTATATCTATATTTCAAACAATCGGTTATGTCTCAGTTTTCTAATTCTAAACCTACCATAAGTGGTCTGCAAATCAGTCGCATACTGGTCACGAGACATATTATATTAAAACTAATAATTGTTCTTTACTATATTTACTGTTTCTTTCAAAACTCTTGAAAGTGATCACTCAGTTTATTAATTCCTTTGTTGCTTCAGCATATGTATCCTTAATTGGTTTCAGCATCTGCATGTCTAAAATCTCTTGCATTGCTTTTATGTTTACTAACTTCGCACATACATTCTAGTGGTAGTATGTCTCAAGAATGAGTTACTGAACTTCCGAATGATTGCATCTTTCTGATTGATCTTATCAAATATCTAAATTACCATTCTTATAATTCTCTAGTGCTCTTTCCTTTTAGAAGTAATGTCTATCAAAATATATTCTCTGTTAAATTGGTGTCTCTCAGACCTGGACATTCATGAGCAGTCTTCCTAATATAGTGTCCTCCACCTAAGACCATCTTTAACAGCACTAAGATGCTTGATTCAGATAACGACTCAAAAGTTCGTCCTGATAGTTGACCGAGCTGTAATTTTTCCTACAAAATTTTGAATTATATCCATTGAATAAGTATAACTAATTAGCTCTCTTTGCTACGATTTCTGTATTCCCAACTTGGATTATATATTGGTGCTCTAATGTAAAAGCACTATATCATCTATGTCTAATTCATCTAGTTCTGGTTCAGATACCGTAATACTCTGAGGATTGACAATCATCTTTGTAGTCTAATTAACCATAATTAGCCAATCTTATTCATCCGGAGATAAAATTCTCCTTATACTCTAATGTGTCTTCTGATAGTTCTTTTGTTCAATAGCAACACCCTGATAATACAATGTATCATTCTCTAAGGCACTAATGTACAATCAATTATTGATAATAAACATATACTTAATACTAGAACATTATTTAAAAATATTTTCATCTTGTGTTCCTCCTTGCTTAATAAAATCTTTAGTATATATTTTACTATTCATTTATGTTCCAATAAAAATATCGAAAAATATACAGTTATGTAACATTCCAATACTAAACAAAATGACAATCTCCATTCTTGTGCTCTCAAATCTCCATTCTTGTCTCTTAGGATTTATCTTTTCATAAAATTGTACTCTTTCCTTTCTTTGGGTTTTATCACTACAGGTATTTGCAAACTAAGTCCATTAATATTTTTATATACCTATGATAAATTATCCATTCACTATTTACAATAGATTGATAAAGATATTGTTTGTATGAACGATGGTAATGGAAAATGATTTCACTAGAAATTACAGAAACCATATATTATAGCAATGCTTTCTGATATGGTTCCTGAGTTTTTCTCCATTGGCAAAAATTGGAGAAACAGAAGCTACACAGTTAAAGTATCAAATGAGATGATGGGTATTCTGGGCTGGGTGTAGGTACAGGTTTAAGTTGTCTTCAAAAAGCTTATGACTCAAAGTTGTATCAAAAGCCATTGCCATAGAATTCAAGACTGGTTTGTTCCTGGATTAGAAGTTTTTGTAACATGGGCATTAGGCGTTGCCGCCTTAGCTAATATATATCAGGTAATCTGGAATAGAAATAACAGTTGGATTAAAATGCAGAAGCATATCTACACAAGGTTATTCTGTAGTGGAGCCAACAAGATATACTGTAGAAGATACTAATTTTAAAAAAAGGATGTTCTTTGCCATGATAATGAATTCAATATAAGTCTAGCAATACTTCTGGAAAATAATTGCTAGTATTCTTGGCTCTGTAGTTTTTGCTAAAAGTATGCAAACCTGGAGAACTAATAATAACTATGACCATTCTATCATTCTTTTGTGGATATTTTGGGTTACTTCTTGGATTTAAAGGCCATATAAAATTAAAGCGTTAAGTGAGTAGGAAGGGCATGCTCCCAGCCGACCTCTCCTACCAAATGCATACGTTCGGTACACAGTAGTTTTAGATTCCCTTGCTTGCACAGCAAGTTTACGATGTGTGTCAGTTATGTGTGCAATCCTCCAACGAAAGCGGATGCTCTATCCTCTCTCCTTTTTGTTTTACACAATTTAGGTATAAAAGACGATAGAACTTTCTATCGTCTTCTTCATCTCATTCTTCTCTTTCCAGATCGTATTCTCTGATTTAACACTTCGAAACTTAATCATTGTTGCACCTATAGGTAATCCATAGGGACTGAGATAAAGCCAACAGTGTAATGCCTCAATGTGCAACTCTTCCGTCCTGAAGAATAGAAAAACCTATTGCTACAAAATGCAAAAGTCATCAATAAATACAAGATAGCCATTCTATACTTAGCAAAAATGTTAGAAAAGCGGTGCTAACCGATAATAGAAGACTAATAGGAAACAAGACAAGCTTAAATATATAGTGACTTCTCCATGAATAAGCTCTTGCCTTTGAAATTAACTATCTATTCATCGTTCCCGATTACCTAGAAGTTTATAATAGCACACAGGGTAAGTGCAAATCGCTAATTCTTTTTTATATATAAAATGAGGATGAAGTTAGCTTCATCCGCCACTGAAACTCAGCTCTTTAATATTAGCCAGCAATAAACAATATAATATAACTTCTCCTGCCGAATATGATTATCTACCATCGAAGTGCAACTCTTCCCTCATCACTATCCTTCTTCTGGTTAATAGCGGAAGCGCTGCAGAACTCTACTCCATCATTTGCTCTTGGGAAGATTTGCCGATAGCAATGATCTTTCAATCCGCTCTTCAGCCATATGTACATGAATTAGAAGATAATTCTGTCGCTACCTTTAAATCATCCAAAAATATGTAAAAACTTGGACTTTGCTACGGAACACAATCCTTTACTACCGCGGAAGTCGGACTTGCTAAGTTTCAAAGTCAACCTGATGTTTCCTAGAGGTTCAATCCTCCGTTGAGAAAAATCAATCTTTTTCGGGCAGGTCGCAACTTGTCGCAAATTCCATTTTACATGCCAGATGCCCTATTTCCCTCACCCTTCTTATTCCAGGACTTCATTGTGGGAAGAGCAGTATCCGGATGGAAGCCATCGGTAAACATGACCAGACGGTCGATTTTGTAACCGATTCCTCTGATGGGCATTCCGATTTCCATTACGTGGAAGTCTTCCATCGGTGTGGTTCTTCCTTCATCTCCTCTGTAAAAGCATCCTGCGCCCAGGCCTTTCTCTCTGGTCGATTGGATCATTTGGCTCAAGATAAGCATTTGTATCTCTCTACGCATGAATAAAGGAAACTCAAACCTTTCTGCCTTGGAAGGGTCGGAAGGGTTTCTTCTTGGTAGAGAAATCTCACCGGATGATCCATAATAAGTTGGCTGTAACCTCCTCACATTATTCCTCTGAAGAGGTTTTCTCTCCGATGTATGAGTGCTCTTAAGTAGGCAATTTCCCTTTTTCCTTCATAGAATAGCCTCTTCAAGGTCTTAATCTGATCGAAGTCAATGCCCTGCCCTGTGATAGCCTCGGTCATGGTCGGGCGACGGAAAGGACTCTCCAAATCAATGGGGTTCCCTGATAGCCTGATGCAGGTCCGCAAACCTTTTCTGCAGTAACGGAACATGGACTCAATTAGCTCATCATTCCTTCGTGAATCTTAACATGTACCTGATGATACAGCTCCATTAAGGTAAATTCGGATTATGTCTGATGGGTCCCTCATTACGGAATACTCTTCCAATCTCATAAACTCTTTCCATGCATAAATAATCCAGACCTTTAAGTAAAGCTCTGAAATACGAAGCTTAACATCTTCATTTGAGCATTATAATGGGTTTCAAAGGACGAGCTGCTGCTGCCATTTTCCACCAACATGGTCTCACCTCTATAAAATCTCTTCTACCGAGGAAATTACGGATTTCGAAGAATCACAAAACCTTCATGAAAACAGTACATTTTGTCTCATTCATAATCAAAGATCCATAGCGCCCGACGATAACGGGTGTCCGTATCAGTTAATGATGAACCTACTCAGGAAATGGAGGTACAGAGACTTGAAAGCAGGGTAATCTTCTCTCTAAATGAATCTCCCACATCCTGGGTTTCGAAAACAAGCCTCTGCTTCCACGATGTCATGAGATCCAGCTTCTTAAACTTCTGTATTCCTCTACTCCAAGGCTTTCCGGCTTACATAAACCTGGATTCTGATCTCTATCCTGCAAATGCATAAAGCCCAGCCTTACACACTGACACGCTTGGATAGAATACGCCCTGCAATCACAACCTGCTGATTCTCGAGCTCTTGCAAAATTCTCTTTGATCTCAGTAGAATGATGGGTCCTGTTCAGCTTTGAACGATGTTCAAAGCGGATCTTCCTGGCACAATGCTACCTGATAGCTCTGCTCAACTTATCGCTGACTTCAAATGTGGATCACTGATCACCGGTGCATTTTCACTTTTTGCTTTCCTGCTCCCGTCCTTCTATCGCTATCTTGGCGCCAAAGTCCAGCTGTATGTCAAATAGCTTCAGTGATTGATCAGTCTTCTCTTCTAGGCATACCTGTCAATATGGTATGAACAGTCTTCTACTGAAAGAATCATAACTCAGATGATTTCTCTCACTGAGTCCTTCTTACCAGTTTATTCGTCATTCTGCTCTCTCTACGGAGAGGTACCTTGTATCAAAACACCCGCCTGGGTTTCTACGTGTGACCTCATCTTCACTCTGTGGTGCGAGTAAAGGCCATGCCCTTGCAGGAGCTCGTTGGAAATCTTTCCCCTGCATGGAGGGTTTCGCCTCCAAGTGGAAACCGACAATCCTGCCTTATTCCCACTTCTTCACGTCCAATTCCTTGTCAAAACAGCTTTGACCTTACGTCCGATGATTGATGGTGCCTTCTTCCGCATCATCCACCACTTCCGCATTCTTCAACAGGCCTCGATGGCAGCGATTCTTTCTTCGATTTCTCTCTGCTCTCATCCTTCTTTGCCATCGCACTCAGCGTTCTCAGACCGACTCCCTGTTCCCGAAACTTTATGTTTCTGCAATCTTGTCCATTTACTTTGCCGTGCGTTCATTCTCGACAATCTGTGTGAGGTTTCTTTGCATCAGCCAGCCTGCTATCCTGCCCTTTCTCTGGAAACTGCAAGGACGGCTTCTGGAAGACCCAAGAAGCCGTTTTACCGTAATGATTCGATGGTATTCTAGCAACAGAGCTTGAGAGAGTCAATGTTTTCCTTGCATCTTGCACGACTTTTCCGAGCTTTGCTCCCCTTCTTTCATCCTCTTTTCTTCCGACACTATGCTTTTATTTTGAAAATACCATGGCAAACTTATTCACGCAAAGGCACAGCATCACCAGTAACTAGCCCTTTCCTGTCATGCAAAAGCTGCTAAACACAAACATGACATAGAAATATACATCGTCCTATACTCATATCTATTTACTTTGTCTATGTGTCTATCTTTCGTACACCAAAGTCTGATCTATCCTGAGAAAGAAATAGTTATAACAACTCTTTTGAACAGCTCCTGAGATATCCTCCAACAGCTCCGAGCTGCTGGTTCCGGGTCTGCAAGCATCATCCATAGCAGACTGAGACAGGAAAATCACCATCCCTCAGGGCTTCCTGCACAATCTTCGCGAAATCCTTAGGAGCTACCATCCTCATGCCAGCTTCTTCCTGCATCAATCGCAGCCTTTCTTTGGTACTCTTCCTGTCACTCTCTGCTCCCGTATCAGCAACGCACACATGGCCACTGCCGTGTCTCTGCTTCTCTCCTACCGCATCCTTATTGTATTCCACTTAACGGTGGGAAGGATGATAGCATTGCCCACCGTGAGAGTATCGCCCGATACAGTGCACTAAGCCGTGCGCCATGGGTAGAACTTCTACCCAATCCGCAGTTGGAAAGAAGCCCATTCCGGTGAGGGGCTGCTTCCTAGCCATTCCCTCTCTGCCCTCAGAGTATTTTCCTGCGAAGGGACTGGCTGCAAATCAGCTCAATAACCTTTAAAGTTAAACATATCGGTAGTGGTAGCGCCTGATGGTATAGCCTTCAATGGCATGTGTGTCCAGCGTCATTCCAGTGGATGCAGAGCGAAGAGAAGTCGTCACTGGCATGCTGGACATCATATCCGGATCCACGAAAAGCCACTACAGGAATATCGTGAGGGATACTACTGCAGACAAACTTTTCTCTTCTTTCTCCCACGTCCCGTAATGACTTATAGTTAATGGTTACCTCTGCTGCGGTTCCTGCGGTTGTAGGAATAGCAAAAAGCCGTGCCTGACAGGCTTTGTTGTTGCAGACGAGTCCTCTAAGCTGCTACATCCTCAAAGGCAGGGTGGCCATTGATAATGCCGGTAGCCTTGGCGGTATCCATGGAAGAACCTCCTCCGATGAGCAATGATATAGTCTGCACCAGAGATAAATGCAGCTACGCCGCCTCGTGCATTTTTCAATGAGTGGGATTTCGCCTTGATCTCGGAATAAATCTCATGAGGAGGCCTTCGCTTATCCCGGTAAAATCTGTCACTTTCTTGGTCACATGAAAGCTTAATCAGAAGTCCGGGTCGGAGCAAATGAAGGCCTTCTTAAAACCGCGACGCTAACTGCTTCCTCTGTAACACTTAAAGTTGCTCCCTTTCCACGATGGGATACTTCATTCCGGTGCAACACATTTGCCATATGTGTCCTCCTAATGGACAATAACCCTCCACCCTCTTCATTGTTTGTCATTTTGCTTTTATCTTTCAGTATCTTTCGACTTTTATCTGCTTTATCTACCTACGACTCCCTTTTTGCACGCTTATAATAGTGCCGTAGAAGGCCTTTTCCGATGTCACGATAGTCAAAATATGCACTCTTTGCCTCTTCATAAAAACAGCGCTCAATACTGCCAGTCGCTTTTCTCTAGAATCATGCTGCCACAATGGCGTAAGCTCATCCCAGATAGTAGCCACCCTGATCTCCCGCACCTTTTCTCGCTGATGTTTTCTGGGGCTTTCCGTGCTGAGTATCCGCAGGGAAAAGAGCCGCCAAATCCATCGAGTCTCACAAAGCCACCGCTGACCGTCCATACGAATCCGCGGCGTTTGCGCCCCTACCACGAATGGGAGGAAAAATTTCCCATCCGCAATCAGGACTCTATCAGATATCTCGCATCTCACACCACGCAACACCAAAAGTTCAGGGAGAGGTGCAGGAAATTCCTTTTAACATCTTTTCCTCCTCGTATTTTTATAGGGGCTGTAAAAATAAATAAAATAGATTTTCAGCAATATAGGGCTAAATGAGGGTGGTCTGGGCCGTCAGTGCGAAAACAAAGTCGAATTTTTCGTAGTATCCGCTACGTGGCGGCTTGGCAATGCCCAAATTGAACTATATTTGTAAAAACTTCTTTGATTTTACAGCCCTTTACTACAATTTCTAAGAGAGAAAGAACCTACGAGTCATAGCCAGTGATTTCTCTCTTAAAGTCTCGCCCTATTCCATTTTTAAAGAATGTGCTATTTACGTGTGCTTTAAATTGCTCAATGGAGACATGGGCAATCTCATCTTCCATATTGTCCTTGTTGCCAAAGGGCACCGAGTGTCCACGTCAGTGCGCTTTCTCCTTTGCTGCCTTGCAGCAAAGCTCTACAGCCAGATAGCGGTCTGTGCAGGATCCTAGCCTATAGCAGATACCTCTGAGCAAGCCGTCTCACGATGGCCTGTAACTGGCTGCCTAGCTTCCTGCGTCACGTCCTGCTACCTGTAACTTTACCTTCACCGATCTTGTCAAACCTTCGTTTTGCGGTAATCATGGCGTTTGCCGCGAAACTCATTGGAGCCGTAGATAGCAGTAAGGTCGGACTTCTCTAAGATAGCGGAGGCTTAACTGCAGCTATCAGCATCACTTAGCTTCTGCAGGATACCCTGCATCAGCCAGTAACCTTTACCGCACTTGTTTCCTTCTTTAAGCTGTCGTGTCCTTCTACGAAACCTTATCTGCTCCGATAAGCTCTGTCGTAGCCTCTACAAATCCCTTAGTTCTTTCTACGATGGACTGAAGTTGGACTCCTGTGCCACTACACCGATTCTAACGGTCTCACTTGCGCCTTCAATCTTGTCCTTGATTAAAGCATAGGGTTTCCTTTGCAGCAAGCTTTCCTGCTTCATAGTTGTTGGTGGAAGCATTTTTGCCTTGATAGCACCTTCCGGAGCATCAGGTACACAGAGTCAAATCGATAATGGGAATACCCTTATCCATTGCTTTAGATGGATCAGACCTAAAGCCTGAGTATCCAATGCCGCAAGACAGATTGCGGTAGGTTGCTGAGCAATCGCTGCATCCAAAGTACTCAACCTGCTGTGCAATAGCAGACTCATTGTCGGTCCCTGGAAGGAAACTTCTACCATATTCTTTTCCTGCTGCATTGCTCACTTTTACTACCAGCCTTCAGAACTGGTGCTGGAAGCCCTTAGCAGACATTAATCTTGCCTTCTCCGTCTATCTTTATTTCGACGCTTTCAGCATTTTGCTCTGCTGCAGAGCTTCCTGCTGCTCAGTAGTTCCCTCCGGACTTTGCGGAAGAACCTCACATGCTGCCAGAGCAGCAGCGGCATCGCCGCCAGGTGCAACCGCCGCAATTCTTTTTCATCTTTCTTTCCTCCTTATGCCTTTCTTTTTCTGTTAAGATATCCCTTATACAGCGATACTAAAGATGATTCCTGTGATAAGAGCTGATAATGGGACTGTACCCCGATATAGAAACCGATTTTTCAGTACGGTCATAATGAACTTACCGATGATGGTTCTAAGATGGAGCCTACTCCTCCGGAAAGGATGTTCCTCCGATTACTACACCGGCAATGGCATCCAACTCAAAAGCCGTTTCCGGTATTGGACTGATGCTGTGGAGAATACCGCCATAGGGCAATTCCTGCCAAAGCAGCAAAAAGCCGGAGAAAACGCATAAGCCAAGGTTTCATATTTCTTCATTGATACCGGAAGGTCTGGTAGCTTCCTTATTGGAGCCGATGGATAAAATATATCTTCCGATTCTGGTCTTGTTTGAACTACTGCCATAATGATGGCACGAAAGCAAAACACAAATCCTGTAGGGAAGTTTTTGGGAATATCCTACCTTCGTACGTCTATAAAAATCTCTCTAAACCATGCTCCTCTGCAGATCCTGGGGAAGGAAATGGTTTTTGTCTTAGAAACGATGAGCCCAATCCTCTGGATACCATCATGGTTCCCAGGGTGGCGATAAAGGCCGGAAGTTCAAACGAAACCAAAATGCCGTTAATCAATCCAAACAAAGAACCGCAAAGCAGAATCACCAATAGTACCAATGGCATTGGCAAACCGTTTTTCCATGAGTGTTCCGCCTATTAAGGCTGCAACAGATGGCTACCGTTCCGATAGATAAGTCAATTCCTCCTGTGGAAATAACAAAGTAACACCGATGGCCATAAATGCTACATAGTAGGCAGACTTGGAAATGTTGGTAAAGGTGGTTCCTTATGAGAACTTCTCTGTCAGTAGTGAAAACCACACATATAATGATTAGGGCAGCTACCACCTGCCTGCTGGTTTTGAAAATAACTTTTTAATCTTCACCTTTATTCCCCTGTCTATTCGTAGCACAAGTCATAATGGCTTCTGGTTTGACTTCTGCAATATCCAGACAACCTGTCACCCTGCCTTCGCACACTAACGATGATTCTGTCGCTCATTCTTAAAATCTCAGGCGGTTCGAGAGATCGCGATAATGGACTTTCCTTCGAAACCAATCTTCCATCAGCTCATAGATTTCGCTCTTGGCTCCCACGTCGATTCCTCTTGTAGGCTCATCAAAGATTAAAATCTCCGAGATCCTTTAACAGCCACTTGGCAATAACCACCTTTGCTGATTTCACGCCGGATAATGATGATTTGGCTAACACTCGTCTTAGTTCTCAATTCTTCACGTACTTTTCAGCTCGTTCGCCCACTTCTTTTCATCAATGAAAGCATTCTGGAACTTTTCAGAAGCCAGACAGGTATTTTTCCTCAACGGTCTTATCACCAACGGTCCGTCTCTCTTTCTATCACTCGGATAGATAGCCAATTCCTGCCTTATACCGCATCCTCAGTGGATTGAATATCACTTCCTTCCGTGAATGAAAATCTTTCCGGAATCCCGCTTGTCCGCTCAAAGAGCAGTCTTGCCACTTCGTTCTTCCTGCTCCCCATCAAGCCGGAGAGTCCCAAGTTTCTCCTTACGAAGCTCGAGAAACATCCTACAGCCTTGCCCCAGCAATGCTCACATTTTAGGACTACTTCCGCCCTTCCTTCACCGCCGACTCGGTCTTTGGATCATAAATACGGTTCTTCACCATCATTTTGATGATATCGTCATAGTACATTCCTTGGTTATCAGACTTCCACATACTCTCCGTCATATTGCGTTACTTTGTCGGAAATGACGTGATTTCATCCATTCTATGGGAGATGTAAATATCCCGTTCCCTTTTCCCGTAAATCGTCAATACTTTAAAAAGCTCTTCAATCTCAGGATTACAGGGGCTGCGGTAGGTTCATCGAAAACAATGACCTTAGCCTGGGTGGAAGTGGCTTTTGGCAATTTCTACCATCTACTCTGCACCAGTAAAGCTCTCCGATTTTAACGCCAGCTTAATATGTACATTCAGCTTTTAAAAGCTCTTCGCATCTCTTTCCATCTTCTTATCATCGATGAAAAACCGCTCATTCTCTCCTGTCCGATAAGAAAGTTTTTGTGCACGTCAGATCATTCATCATATTTAATTCCTGATGGACAATAGCGATTCCTGCCGCCTCCGACTCGGAAACGGTTTTGTATTCCACTTCTTTTCCTTCAAAGTGAATAGCTTCCTCATCCTTTGGAATAAATACCGGTTAAAATCTTCATGAGGTGGATTTTCCCTGCTCCATTTTTCCCCCATCAAAGGCTACAACTTCGCCCTTCTGTGATTCCAACTCAGCATTCTTAAGTGCTGCAACTCGGAGAAAAGATGATATTTTTCATTGATAATAAAGCTTCATAAATCTCCCCCTTAGTCTTTCGTGCTCACTCTCTGCCCGTAGGTCTTGAGTTTCCGCCATAAGTTCCATTTTTCCTTGGGAAGAATAACCAGCTCTCGATGGCCTTGGCATGGTATACACTTCGAGCAGTACTCAATCTCTTCGATGATGTTAAAGGCAGTGAGTACCTCTTGCTCCTGCAAAGATACCGTGGTTTGGCAAGTTACCGCCTTTCTATCCTTCATGGCTTCAAGGCATTTTTCCACAAGCTCCTTGCCTGCAGGTAGCATACGCACCACCGAACTGTTTCTCCTGCCACTGCAATCATGTAGTGGGTTGCCGTAAATCCTCTCTTAACGCAAGACAGACACGGTGGCATACATGGTGTGAGGCATGAATCACCGCATCAATGTCATCCCTGTACTTATAGGGCATGATGTGCATAGCTACTCTCGGAGGAAGGACTCGTTTCCCTCCACCGTATTGCCCTCAGGTCAATGATACAATGTCCTCGAGGCTGAATCTCAAAAAGTCGATTCCCGAGGGAGTGATGGCCACATTTCCTGTCGACTCTGTCAAAAATACTAAGGTTTCCCCTGTTCCTTGGTAAGTCCGCTTGCTACCAGTTCTTTCCGTACTCGATGAAAGAAGCAGTCTTTCCTTTTCCATTAACATAAGTCTTCCTCTTTTCTTACCGATTCTCTAAAAGTTTTATCCTCTACTTTTCTTGCGAATAGAATAAAACTTCTGTAATTTTAGCTCGGCTCCCCGTATGAGCGCAACACTTTTAGGGCGTCAGCCCTTCCTTTCTCTTATACAAAGTCCGTAGTAAGCGCAGGCTCTGTAATCCTGTCCCTCTAAATCCGCTGTGCCGAAGCCGTTGAAGGAGTGAGGTCTGAGATTCTTCCCTCTTCCACATTGTGGAAATGCCACAGAATTCTCAGCATGGAGCTAAGGTCAAAGTCTATCTCCCACATGGCCTTCTGCTGTGCCTCATGGTTCGCACCCATAGCCATTCCATTGTATACGGAATCTGCCGCTCAACTCCAATCTTTGGTGCAAACCAGGTGGTTGACCAGGTCTTACTAGTTCTCTCAGTCAAAATCTTATGAACTTCGTCCTCCAAGTACACAGGTATGTCCTTCAATCACCTGTAAGGTTGATTCCAACCCCTCTACCATATTTACACGAATCCATGGTTACAGGCATCTCTGCCGCTGTCTTGAAAGTGGGAGGAGAATCCGCCGCCTCTAAGTACTCGTAGTCCGCTCTGCAGCAGTCGGTAGCTTCGCGGCAAGCCTTGATATCTTCTTCGGTGAGGTTCACCATTCCTTCATAGTGCCCTTTCCGTTTGCATCCTTTGCACGCCTGGCATCTAAAGCAGCTTGCTCGGGTTAATCAGGTGGATAATTCCGTTCTTTGCGTAGCCCGCTAAGCTCCTTACCGCTGACTCTCTTTTACCGCCTCCGGAGACCAGTAAGGTTCTTACATCGGGAAGATGGGGGCCTTTCCTGTGAAAGCCATCGAACATCATTTAGCCACACCGTTTAAAAGTATCGTTCTCTGTGGCGAGGGAGTGAGCATCTTCTTTCCGTTCAGTTAGCCGGAGCCATGATTGCCTCGGTAAAGTCCGCATTGAGAAGCCAGTCTGTCCACATTCTCTGTCCTGGAATCCTCATCAATGGCATTTCTTCCAGGAGCCTCTTCATGCTCATGAGGGCACAACTTTTGAGTTTCCGTAGAGAATATCTCTGACAATCAGCATGCTTTACACGAACTCCACTGCTTGTCATCGGATATATCTGGACTTTGTGATAACTTCGGGGAAATTCTTTCCGGCGTTGATGTCCATACCTTCCTTACAGTATTCCTTTACCCAAGCCAATGCCTTCTCATATTCTTCATGGTCATAGATTTCCAGATTGATTCTGCGAAGAACCTCTGTCATATCTACCACTCTGTTCTCATTCCCAAATACTTTTGAAGGAAGTCTACATTTACCACCTACACGCGCATACCCATGGATACCGCGCCGATGTTCACATAGGACTTGTTCTTCATAATGCCTACAGCAACCGCAGCTCTGGCAAAGTCAAAATCTTCTTCTGCACATCTTCTGTGATAGCTGGTTTCGTCCTTGTCCTGCACTTCGGTTCCGCCAGATGGAAAGGCGGGAAGACCTCTCTGTGCTATAGCTGCCCATACTGCTGCCAGATATACAGCTCCCGATCTTTCTGTTCCGTTAAAGCCCCAAACCGCTTTGATGGTGACTGGGATTCAAGTCCATAGTCTCTGTTCCCGTAGCATTTTCCAGCGAGAGGTAACCGTCAGGTTCCCACTACATTTTCCTTGGAAAAATACTCCTCTGAGATAGCGCTTCTCCACCGCCGCCAATGGTTGTGGGAGAAATCACTACCTCCACCAGGCTCTCCAGTCAGAGATAACGAAGATTCTCTGAAATAAGCTGTGCAGCTCTCTTCGCCATGTTCATGGTTTGTTCTTCTAAAGACTCTCTACGCCACCCATCTTCGCGTCAATGGTGGGTCTGATGCCGATTCTTGGATGATTCATGTGCCTCCTTTATGAGTTAAAACACTCTATTACCTTAGATTATCTTGTCAGAAAAGAATACTCACCCAATTTCCGATGCCTCGTAGATCAGTTCTTCCTGACTTCCAGACTATCCTATCTCTCCTTCTTTTCGTAAAAAGCAGGAGAATATTTTCCCAGGGCGGAGCTTTCATAGGGCCTGCCTTGACCTTTCAGCTTTAAAGTTCTTGGCTATCTTTCCCGCCAGGTACTCTGACCTTGCTCCTCCTCCAATCATCTGAAGTTTGGAGAAAGTCTTGCTAAAATGTCTCATATCCTCTTTTACTTCTCTGTATTTTTCCACCATGCTGGCATAAATCACGTAAAGTAGGAAAAAGTCTTCCTTGGGAGGCTTTCCTCTTAGCTAAGAGATAAAGCATCAATTTCTTGCTTTACCTTTATGCCTTCTCTTCCGAAAACCTCTGCGTCCATATCCAGTAGACAGCTCGGGTTCTGTATCTTTCTTTGACAAAGTCTGTGATTTCTGAAAACAAATCATCTTTCTTCCCAGATCTTTCTTCCAGCTCCTCCTTGTACTTTTCAAAAAGATAAGTCCTGTGATATTTTTAAGAAAAGAGTTTCCGACTGATAGCTAAGCTCATTGGTAAGATTCCTCTCATGAGGCTTCTTTACTGACGATGCCTTCTCTACGGAAGTTCCGATTAAAGACCAGGTACGCAGCTTAGAAGAAGGGATTGTTCTCTGCATCCCTTTCCGTCATCAAAAAGGGCACTGGCTGTATCGTGTCCGCAAACCGGAATCACATCTATGGATAAGCTTCTAAAGCCTCTCCAGCCTTGCATTCTTGGTATTTCCCTTCCATTCTCCTGCTCGCACAATCCGGGGAGACCAACTCCTTCTTTCAATGTGAAGCTAGAAAAAGATGGTCGGAAAACGGCCTTTTCGATAAATCATATAAACCTGTTGTAGACCAAATGCTTTCCTCTCCAATCTTTTCTCCTGTCAAAAGGTGAAAAGAAGGTCCGAATCATTAGAGCTTATCAGCTTTCTCAAAAGCTTCCGGCTTCCAACTTCTTTAAAGCCAGTAGCTGATAGACTGTGATTGATGGTCATAATCTGGTTTCCGCTGTTTTGGAAAAGCTCAAATTCCTCCATTTCAAGGCCTTGGCTACTTCTCATCCCCTCAGAACTTTATCGTCTCTATAGCAGTGGGGCGCTTGTAGCAGATTTCCCCTCCTTGTCGATTAGGCCAAAATCCACGCCCCAAGTGTCAATCCCGATACAGGCTACATCCGGGTTTTCCAAGATGGTCTCCTCAATCTTTCCGGCAAGGCTTTCCCAATCCAGTAGAGTCTTCGTCCCTGAATCTTATGGGCCATTCGCATGACTTCTTTAGGGTGCAAAACTTTACCATCTTCTATATAGCCTAAAAACTCCTCTGATGAGTAGCCCCATATCAATCGCGCAGAACCTTTTTCATAATCTATCTCAAACAGCCTAATATCTCATACTAAATCTTATAAACGCTAGGAGTACTCCCCTTCCCCTTCACTCTTATAAATGATTTTCTCAAGTCGTTTTTAATATCCAGAATATAGCATATTTTCAGACAAAATAATTATATCTTTAGACATTTTGTTGAAATATTTCCTATTCTGTGCTATATCTATCAGAATGAAACATTTTTGTTCAGCGAGCATGAGGAGAAAATAAATGGTTAAATAAAGAAAAGAGAAATTGTGAAAGCCTCAACCAACATAACGGCTTTTGCCAGTATCAATTACCTGTAAGCAAACTTTGATGCTTCCCGCTCTACGATTCAGAGACCTGATGTCTCTGGAAGATAGTACTGAAGCGTCCCACGGCTACGTTTCTTTGGTGGTCAAGTCTGCGAAAAGAAAGTCCCTATCGGTATGCGGCAAATAGATAAATCTGGATACAAATCATTGCAAGAAAAATAGAGCGCTGATCGAAAGACGGAATGGTAATCTTCTTGGACTCCTCTTCCACCGTTTGTCAACTGGCTCCTATTTTTAAGACAGGCAACACCTTACCATCATCACCAATGGTATCAATATTGCCAATGAATTATCCATGCTCAAAATCTGACCTGCTTTTCTTTGTCCGGGCGTTCTGAAAGCACAAGAGTCTTTCAATTGTAGCGAGTTCACCTGCCAATTTATCAAGAACTTTCATGCAGGCTTGCCATCGCTTTCGTCAAAACTATTCAGGAAAAGGCATTTTCGAGGAGACGATTCCCCAGGGCTTAGTCAAAAAGCATGATGGAAAAATACGGAAAAACCATCCTGCTTTTGTGTAGTCATCAAGGAAAATGCTGTTAGCTTCTTTCAAAAGCTGGCAGACTTTCAGGCCCTGTCCTGTCTGGTGTCGGATGCTCCTTCTCCCTCCTTACAGAGGAGCTTTTGAAGAACAGATTCCAATGGTTGTTTACTAAGAGAAATAAACAATCAATCTTTTTGACAAATATAAAAGCTTTCCACAGCATAGAAACTTTCAAACGAGAGGCAATCTGAGCCCGTTGGCACTTGCGACAAATGAAATGAAGTTTTTCGCTTAGCAGTCCACTACGAAGGCAGTTGAGCAGAAGCGATGCCTCGAATTCAAGCTATCTGTCATACTTTAGAATCACCACACAAATTTTATATTTTCTATAGTTCTAACCATTTGACGACCTTCTCCAAGTCGTTTTCCGTATTCACCACTCTGTCTCCAGCGGGCTGTCATTTCTCCAAACCTTCCATATACCAGGAAAGGTGCTTTCGCATTTCAAAAGGGCCAAATGCTCCCTTAATTTCTACCATCATCTTAGGTGCACTGACATCATTTCTTTCTTTCCGAAAGGCTCACCGGCGGACCTTCCCTTCAGAAAGAAAATCCTACCATGCTCGAATCAAAAGGATTCCCTTGATGCCACGGGCCAAAGGATACCGTCAACTCCGGTGGAAAAGGGAGACCAGAGCATCCTCTTCTGGAAAATCTCCATCCGAAAGCGGGAATCTTCACTGCCTCATGGCTTCCTTAATGGCTGTCACTTGATTGGCGCTTTCCTCTATAATATTGCTCTCTGGATTTCTTTCACGTGAATGGTCACGGAAGCCACCTCTGGAGCCTCCGCCATTTTCGCAAATTCCACCACATTGATAGCAGCATCCGTAAAGCCGATGCGGAAACTACGGTAGAGGCTTCTTCGGGGCTTTGCCATGGTGCTTAAAACTCCGTTCTGCCAGGACGAAGATTGGTCATTAAAGCTGAGCCCTCCTGGATTCCGCGGCACCTTAGTGCACGGGACAGCCCATATTCACATCAATGCACGTCAAAGTCCTCTTCGATACGGCAGGCATGGCTCTGCCATCAAAGCAGCATCAGAGAGCCAGCTGTGCGACAAGTCCCGGCTCTCCTGATGAAATTCCAAAGCAGGGAGTCAGCACTTTTGGATTCCCGTAGCAATGAAAACTGCACGACACCATTTCCGTAAAGGATAGCTTAATCCATTTCCTGCACCAAAGGATTACGGTAAGGAAGGGTCCGCCACGGCCATGGGAGCCATCAGAATATTTCCCGGAAGCGTGCAGTCACTTTCAGGATACTGGGCTGAAGAGCTGTCCTTCCTCCTTCTTCCTCTTTTATTCAAGGCCTCCTCGCATAGAGAAAAGCCGGATATTCCGTGACTTTCTCACGATTTCTTCATCCTATTTCACTAAGTATTTGATATTGTCATCTAACTCTTATTTCTTCTCCAAGATCTCTGCAATCCATGCGCGAGATGCTTTAGCTGAAAAGAGCTCATATAATCCTTGAATCTGCTTCTTCTTTCCCAGCTCTGCCCCTATCTGGATCATAAAGATGGTCTGTCTCCGCACCAATGCTGATAAAGCTTCCAGCCTACCTTCTTCTCCGAAATTGCAGGAGAAATACGCCGCCAGATTTCCTCGGTGTAAGTTACAGCGATTTTTGCAGGCTTTCTCCTGCACCTCTTTGGGGCAGGAGAGGGAAAATGAGGATTGACAAAATATCTCTATGAGTAACTGGCAGCTGCAGCACCTCTTCCTCTTTCTTTCTAAGGCACATCCCGGTCGTGCTTTTTCGATCCATAATCTCTTTGCTCCTTTCGGAATTTTGGCCTGCATCAAGCTGCATAAAGGAAAGAAAGCCAAACCTCTGCTTTCTTCCTTTTCTACTCCTAAGGGAGCTCCCTGATATTCTGTCCTCCACATAAACACAGACACAAGCGCTTTTAAAAGAGATAGTTTATCGAAATCGTTTCGATCAATAAGCTCTCTTTTATCTTACCAGCTGGGCAATAACAGATACTGCTCCTCGAAAATATCCTTCTTCATGCGCAATTGCTTCCCGGATATCGTAGTCCACGAGGTCGCCTTTTGTATACCCACTGCAGGCGATTGGACTCCTTCCAAGAGAAGCTCCACCGCTCTTGCGCCCATGATAGAGGCGTAATAACGGTCCTTACAGGTGGATCCGCCTCTACGCATGTGTCCCAAAATGGTTTGCTCTGGTTTCGGGTGCACCGCAGCCGCCCTAATGCACGCATTGCGCAGAAGAAGAAGAATGTCAATACCCTCTCAGATGATGATGATAGTGCTGCTATCATCTTTTCCTACTTTCGATAATACGGTATAATCGATGGCCTGCTCATCTCCCTCGTACTTTTCTAGGCAGAAAGATTTCCTCTAGCTCCGTTTGCCACACCGCACCAAAGAGCAATGTCTCCTGCATGTCTTCCCATTACTTCGATAATGGAACAGCTCTGCATGGGAGTAGAGGTGTCACGAATCTTACTTCATACCTCGCATATGCGTGCATTGATAGAGGTATCAAGCCAATCGTATAATCGGTACAAGGCAATATCCAAGTCAATGGTCCTGGAACACCGATGGTAATAGTCCCTATGAGGACAACGCTTCCCGCTCCCATAAGCATCCGTCTCCACCGACAACCACCATGCCGTCAATGCCGTGCTTTTACAAATCTCCACCTCTGCCCACTGTCACTATCCGCAGTGGTGAGCTCCCGCATCTTGCGGTGTACACAGTACAGTACCTCCACGGCCACGATATCAGAAACAGAATGGCTGTCCCTTCTCGCGGTTTCTTCCTCTAAGAGCTCTGCATGTAACCACGCATAACGCCCTTCGCTTTCAAGCCATTGTGAATTGCGGTCTCTTGCTTACAGAACGAGTGCCCATTCATTCTGAGACATCTCCGGAAGTTAAAACACCAATGGTTTTTATAACTGCTTTCATGCCACTAACTGCCTCCAATCTATACACATTCCATATGCTTTATTTTTATCTTAAAACTAGCATCTATTTGGCAGTAAACTATCTCGCCATTCCTATCTACTATTCCAAAGCTATTCTCTGCCTTTATAAATAATCGTTTTTTGTTCTCTGTATTTATTTCTGAACAAAATACACTATCTCAGTATCCTTAAGCATTTTTTTCAAAGATTTTACTTGTTCTTCACATTTCTGACCACACTTTTTAAGATTTTCCAGCAATTCTTGGAAGATTGTACAACATAACTTCTAATAGCAATGGCCTTACTGCTTCCATAGGTAAATAGCCACAGTCTTTCTCGCCCCTCTTGGAACAGACATTCCCAAAACTTCTTTTCTACTCAGATATAGGCTCTTTGTCAGAAGAATTGTAACCAAATTTCACCGGCAAATTTTCACTTCTATTTTTTCCGTCATTTTCGTTAACCATCATTCATCTGCTCCTGAATAAGAACCTTCTTGTCCTCCTGAATCAGCCTCCGTCACAGCTCAATGGGTCTTGGGCACCACTACTTTCCACGACCTTCTGTATTGTCTTCCAATGTCACAGCGCCATCATGTCATTTTTCTTTTCGGTAATCCGACGGTCATAACGCCGGTAATCATCCCCCTCACGGTACAATACTCACCATCCACAGGATTCTTCTCTTCCTCTATCGCTTCCAAAGAAAAATCTCTGGCTCTTCAGCGATACGGTGTTTTGCAGGGCTCTGTCACTGTCCAGAAGGATGCCGGAGAGATCAAACGCCTAAAGCATCCTTTTCATTTCAGCTCACTGCCTTGAATTCTAACTAAATCCGGAAAAATCAACCCACTCCTGTCTTTCCTCCTGCCTTCGCCTAAGAGTCCAAAAAGGCTCATCTGCCCTACGCAATCTTGATCCTTCTTTTCCTTCACCGACTCCAAAAACCTCCGGAAGCATCACCAGCTTTTCTCCTTCTGTTTCCTTCCAGATTGTCAGGCTGGCCTGCATGGGATAAGGACTCCATGGCCTTCTATTATACCTCTTTGACTTAGTCAGCTGCACCAAATCTTCAAAAGTTTCTAGCCAGACTCGTTCTTTCTTTTTCCAGAGCAATCTGTTCCACGGCGGATCTTCCCACGCCCTCACCGCGGAAAGGCCGTATCGAATCTCCATCAACTTCTACGGAGAAGCCCACTCCGCCAGTTGAGTATCTGGTGGCAATATCTCTGTTCCCTGCTCTCTGGCCACTTCGATACTCAGCGGTTTTCTACCAAGTATCATCCAGAAAGGAGCTCATGGTGGCGGCGCAGAATCTCCGGAGCAGTAATATTTTTAGGTAGGCGGTTTGATTAGGAAAGCAGGGCAGAAGCACCGCACTGGGATTCTATTGAGTACATACTTTGGCAGAGCTCAATCATCTTGTCATAAACTCAGTGGCCACCCTCTTCGGAAATTCCAGCGGAAAATGCAGCGCCCGCAATGCCTCTCTTTTCATTTGCCATTGTTGCAGACGAAGCTTTGCCTTGCCCTCCTCCGCGACGGAGGTTTTCGTAGACATAGCTCTTCGTAAGAGACAGAGCCGCCCAATGGTAAAGCCGGCGGTCTCGCCAATCTGCATAATCCTGCTCCTGATATACATGATTACCCGCCAGGCCTATTTTGCGGATAGATTTCGCATTTCGCCTGTACGATCGTAACGTACCGTATCAGGATTCTTCTTTCCGGCAATGTAATCCGAAATAAAGTCCATGGGACGTGGTTGACCGAGCCACTGCAATAATATCATCCAAACAGGAGGGCTGTAATCCTGCTCAGTTTACCATTCCACCAGATTCTGGCTGGAAAACACTCGCGCAATCTCCTTTGCGGACAGCATGAGACGAAACCTTGGCATCGTCGCCGGGCAGTTTGTCCAAGTCCAGCTTCACTTTCGTGATTTTTCCTCTATAAATCAGAGGGCATCCTGAATCACCGCTCAGGTGTCGGAGGGCCCATAAAGTCCATCTTTAATAAGCCCAGCTCTCATGGTGGTCATGGTAAACTGGGTGGTAATGGAACAATCGTTTGCTTTCTGGACGGCGGCAATATAAGTCGAAACCGGACTTCGGCAATCCACCACCTCCGCCGCAGCGCGGAGCTGTGCCGGGAGAGTCCCTCCAAACGAAGGCACATAGTCTATCATTTGCTTGGTTTTCCTCTTCCGTATCCTAGAGATTTTTAACTCTTTACCCGGCCTCCTTTGCGCCTTTTCCAAGGTCATAGTTGATCTGTTTGGCTACAAGCTTTCTTGCCAGCTGGTCACATTTGACGCGCATAGGAATGTCCAATACTCTTTCCCACATCTCGGATTACTCCTCTTGCCGCCAGTGGTTCCGACAGGTAATAATCGCTGACCTGCTCTTTTCCATACTCTTTCACCACATAGTCAATAACTTCCTGTCGTCTTTCACGACACTCCGAGTCACGTCTATATCCGGCATGGTTACACGCTCCGGGATTTAAAACACTCAGCGGCACCTGATGTTCTATAGGATCCACATCCGTAATCCCTATGGCATAGGCTGCTGAGGCCTGCTGCAGAGCTCTCCTCCAGCTACCCAGCAATGCCGTGGGTTTTTGGCATGAGATGTAGTCCCAACCACCATAGTCTACCACAAAAGCCCATGTCGGAAATGGTATTTAACTCCTATAGTAGAGCCTGTCTCATTTGTACCCTGCCGGATCTCACCGTAGCGTTTCTCCAGCTTACAGACCAAAGCTCCTCAAGTAGCTGTAGGCGTGTATGCCCCTCCGGCACAGTGGGTATTTCGGCAAGCAAAATGATATCTCCCCAGTAGCACGTTCACTCCACCGCGCTTTGGCAATCTTCCTGCGTACCAGCTTCCTTCTACAAGGAGTAACTCTTCCATTTCCTCTTCGCTTTTGATATAAAACTGTCCTCCGGACAGCGCACGCTCTATCCTTGCTGTCCGTCAGTTTTCCTGGTCTGCAAACAAAAGCAGGGATGTCATGAGCGCCATGCATCCTCCCTTATAGGTATAATGAATATCATTGGTCACCACCAGGGACGACTTTCTTCAAGCGTAAACGGCGCATACCCTGATTCACTCAGCCTTCTGCTCCGCATGGCCGTGGTCCCAGCATTTCCACAAAAGAAATTTCCTCAGAAAAATGCCTTCATGGCGAATGGCCTGCAGTGCCTCCTCACACCGGGAAAGCGCAAGTTTCTGGATACCTCTCCTGCGAGGCAGGCAGACAGGCAATGATTCCTTCTTGTATTTTTCCAAAACCATCACCAGTCCACTCTGGGCTTATAGTAATAGCCTCAGTGGAAGCCAAAGGACACCAGCTTCATCAGATTGTAGTGGTCCTATATCATTTTCACGCAGAAGCACCAAAGATGATAGTATCTGGCCTCCCTTTTGGATAAAGCGTTCCTCCATGGAACGACTTAGAGTAGACCTACGAGCCCAGAATAGGATGTGATCCCTGTTTAACTTCGCCTCTTATAAAAAGCCAATCACCACTGTCACCCCACCCTGAGGTCAGTCAGCACGTGAGGTCCATCCCCAGCTTCCTTCACTCTCAGAACGTCATCTCCGACTCATCGCAGCCGTCCAACAAAGCTGGCAGCTGCTATACATGTACATGGGTGTAGCACGCCATCTTCTATCTCTTCTATATATACACTTTGCCATAAGCACTTTAAGCAAGCACTATGCTACTGTAATCACTTTTCCATAAGCTGCCGTCAATTTCTATCTATACCGTACAGGTAATTCCGATCGCCTAATCTTTCTGTATGTAAAAAGGGCTCGTTTCCGAGCTCTCTGTTTAAATCACTTCTCCAGAAGATATCCGCTGATTATGAGGAAATAGCATCCTCTTCGTCTCTTCTCCTCTGCAGACTACATATAGCTCTGCGCCGTTATTAATACCGGGCACCATCCATTCCCCATAATAGTTTGCATTTACTCTGCTTCCTCCGTCCATATAGATACTGGATTGAAAGCGACTGGCAATCTGTACGACATCCTGCGGATGATCGTCTGTTTTACTTGTTAAATTAACAGTTACGTACTGTTTTCATGGTCTGTGGCACTCCCTGGTGCATTTGAGCTCTAAGCATGAGTGGTACCCTCCATCCTCAGTTCCCAGCTGTCTGTCCGTGTTGTCTTGAAATGCAGGCCTAACCAATGTGCCTTTGCAGGGAAAGCTCCTCTTTAGCATATTTGATTTTGTTTGGAATTCTTGAATTCTTATGCAAGCAGATTGTTCCTCAGTTCTTTTGCAATTGGCCAATTTACGCAGGCGATGATTCACCGCTCTTTCCGATGAGAAGTTTAATCTGAACAAGTTCCTCAAAAGCATCTGGTCTTGCAAACGACGCCTCTTGCAGAACCTTCTCCAGATGATCAGTCCTAAAGACTTCCTCGATGTATTCAATTTCTTCCTCCTGCTTTGGCTTTAGCTTTCACCGTTGCCGATTAATGTTTGGCTTCGGTTGCGCCATTACATTTTCATGACCTCCTTTAAATGCAGGCATTCTCCAATTCATCGAGCATCACCGCCCCTAAGTTTTAAAACATCTGCGTTTCAAGCATCATGAGATATACCATATGATTTTGCCTCTTTTTCCCTGCTTTGGGTGTAGAATAATGCCGTAAATTTCTTCTACTTCCTACCATCCTGCTTCAGAAAGAACAAATTCCAAATGATATTCTTTTTGAGGATTAGTTACAGAAGCGTTGGAAGAAAAAATCTTGTCTTAGTTTTTCCTTCTTCCCTTCTCATCATGCCTTCATATTGAGGTTTTCTAAAAGCTGTAAAATCAATTCTCCTTAGCTCCTCCTTGACTTTCCGAAGGAAGAACTTTTTTGCTTGTTTTCTGCTGTCATCTTTTGTCTCTGGCAATTTCTGTTGTTTTCACATAAATTTTCTATTTTTATGAGTACATTTTTCTCCATTACCTCATTTCATATATCTCTATGTTCCAGTCTTATCCATAATCACAGTATCCTTTAGGGATTATTACAATTTTTCCACCATAGTGCGGATCGATGTTTCCCTCGGTGCAAGCCAGCTAGTGCCAGCTGGTTCTTCCCTCCGCCACATAAGGGAAGAAAATGAAATAAATCCCACTAGTTTTATTCTAAAAAGATTTGACACATTCCCATCCTGAAACACAAATTCCTGTACTGCTTTTTCCTCTCGGTATGGGTCCATCGTCCGGGTCATAATAGGGGTTTGAGTGAAGCGCAGGTCAAAGAAGATCAAGTCATTCATGTTTAAAACCGAAGGAAAGAATGAGCTGAAGATTTTGATCTTCTTCTCCTCTATTACAATCTCCTTAAGCTGCTGCCGGAGATTTTTAATTAAAGTCTGGAGAGTATCAATAGTTAAACTCGCCTTCTTTCGAAGAAACCATCTCTCTCTTTCCTTTGTGATGCCATCCTGAATCCTACCTTCTTTGGACAGAGATGACTTCTTCTACTTTCCTTATAGCGTTGAATCAGCACTTCATCGCACTCATCTAAGAAAAAAAGAATGAAAAGGGCACTTCTTTTTCTTCTCTCCAACTTTCAATTATCTTTCCAATTCCGGCTTCTTTTTCCGTTTACTGTCAATCCCTAAGCTGTCCTTGTTCATTTTCCCTACTGAGTAAGGCTCCAAAAATTCATAAACCCTATGGGCGAGTTGTCAATGCAGTTAAACCCAAAGGTCTCAAATACTTCAGACAAAACGGTTTTGCGCCCTTTCATACCAGTTCCTGATTAAATTTCCCCACAGCACACTCTGTTTCTAAACATGATCCCTGCTATTCCACAAATTCGAATCACTTCCCTGATCAGTTGGTAAAACTCTTTGGCGCTGGCTCCTCTAAATTCACCACCGACACAATGCTTATCGGATACACCGCCTTCCATTTTAAGGCCCCTTAATCCATGACTGGCAAAGCCGGGAAGCACTAGTCCCCCTCGGTCTTTTAAAGTGGAGCCTACGAAGGCATGTCTAAGGAGCTGTTTTCTTCTCTTCAGCCTGAAAATCACCATTTTTCCGTATTTCCGCCAGTTTCCTTTTCTAAGCTTGCCTTTGAGCATAGGTCTTGAACAGGAATGTCTATGAGAAAGTCCATTCGAAAGTTCTTTTTCCAAAAGTTCTCCTTTTTCATTTAAAAATGTACCTTTATAGAAAATCCTTAATTTCTCCTCCACAAACTTTCAACATTCATTTTCACCCTCCCCAAGGGTTCCCAGGAATGAGAGGGGTTTCAAACCGGGCAACCGGCACTACATGGCGACCTCCGCCATTTCTTTAAAGGTACATCCTGCTTCCGCTGTGGCCCAACCGTCCTCTGTTCTTTAATACGGCAAGCGGATAAGTTGTCTTTCACCAAATCACTGCCTCATCACCCCTTCATCAAACCAGAGGTTAGAGCCGTTTCCCAAATCAAATGAACGCCCCTCTTCAGGTTCACTGTGCCAGTTCCTGCTGCACTTCTTCTAGTGAAGGAATATAAAAAGTCCTTCGCTTCTCCCCAACCAACAAAGCTGGTATAGTCCTTAAGCTCTGTCACATCTATATTTCCCATTCTGCTCTCTTTCACCATTCATCTTCCCCAGTGCTTCTGTCAATAATCTATAAATATCCCTGTTTTGAATCTCCAGCTCTTCCTGTATTAATCCTCTGAATCTTACTGTCGTTTCCTTATTGGCAGTTTACTCGCTCATAAAAGCACCTAGGCTGCATTGTAGCCATCTTCTCTTTGCCCTGTTATTAATGTGACACATTCCTAATAATAGCATTTCTTCCCGGACGAATAGGGATATCATAGCTGATCTTGTTTCCCAGAATTCATATAATTGTCTTTTAAGTCCCAGGCGATCATAATCCTTTTCATGAATATCCCATAGATTAATCACCATGTTTAAGGTCTAATTATGCAGACTCACACCGAACATCACTTAGCATCAATATGCCGATACCCGAAGTTCAATAAATGCTTGGTAATATCGGGGCTGTTCCTACTCATCAGAAACCTTTCTTAACTCCACATGTCACTGACCAAAGCAGTGAGCCTCTCTTAATCAGCTCAAAACGACCTCAGACTTTCCAGTGCCGCTGTCCTATATCAGAACCTTCACCGTACATCTACAGTACCCCATGGACGGTATTATAGGCGCCATCTTTACCTTTAGCCAGCGGATAATTCACCCTCCAACTCCGTTGTGGGTCTGGGACTGGACAGCGGAATCCTGCCTCTTGACAGGCGGAAATCATACAGGGTCAGTTCAATATCTGGCATAAATTGTAGGGATGGATACTTGGTGATTTCATTATAATGGCTCTTCTCCGATGCATCATCCGCATTGGGTACAGTTTCCTGATTCCGATAATCTGTACTCTTTCCAGATCCGACTGAGCGAAACCGGCAGAAAGCTGCAAGGCGGACCAGTTCCACATCAGGAATCGTCATAAAATATTATCCGTAATTCAGGTCAGTTCTTTAAATTTTCCTTCTTAATGAGCTCCGATACCTCACCTTATCTGTACTTTTCATCAAACCCGCCCTACCCTTCAGATGCCTTTCCTCCGCTTGTATGCTTATCTTTAGCAGTATAGGTTTTCAGGAGTAAAATTGCAATCCCCTTTTCAGAAAAGCATACTTGCTCAAGTACCAAATGAAATCTAAAATAAGCACCCTAAACCAACGGAAAGGGAAGAAGAAATGAAAAACAGAGCCATCAAACCTTACCGTTCCGGTCTAGGAGGACTCCAGCGTCTTAAAAGCGTCTCAGAAGAACTTCGGGGAAGTTTTATTTTCTTCGGAGATCAAAAGCACGCTCCCTATGGAGAAAGTCAGAGGAAGAAGTGCATTTCTCTCCCTCTCCGCCTATCGTTTTCTACAAGGAAAGAGGAGTAAAAGCCTGCGTTATTGCCTATGTGCCACTACCTCCATGCCCCCTATCTTCAGGAACTGTTTCCAGGATATCATTATCAGTATGGAGCCGCGGTAAAGCCCATAAGTGGAACATTTGCATGCTGTAAAGCATTGCAAATGCGGAAGCTATACCGTCTTAGTCTTTACAGGCCTCGGTCTTTGAGCCTCAGGAGTCTTTGCCCAGGCCTCAGGTCTTTGCAGGTCTCTGAAGCTGCAGGACTTCAAGATCAGGTGGCAGGAACAATCCTCCTAAGAATTTTTGATTGGCGACAGACATGCCATCAGGGAAAGACTGCAGCAGCTGATTTTGTTCGCCCATCCTCAGTTTCTTCTTCTGCTCCCTCTCCCGGGCATTGTCCAGGATCTTGGAGAGCAGGCAGGGGATAGTCCGAATGCTGGGACTACTTAGAAAGCTTTGCTTCCTTACCGAAATCCATTTCCTCCATTGTGATAGGTTGTGCCCACTGTCCTTTGTTAAAGCAGTTAAGGCACTGCCCTATCCGGTGGTTTTTTGATGGCGCTGAGACCGCAAAAACAAGGAACATCGCCTGGAGGAAAAGGGCTTTTAGGGAAAATCAAGAGGAACTGTACAGCTCTTTAGCAGTAACGAGACAGCTCCTTTATGAAAAAATTTTCTCGCTTTCCTCTCTAAAACTTGGAAAAGCCTTAAAATCTTAGAATTTTGATGGAAAATTTTTTTAGAAAAGTTCTTGACAAGTTTTCGAAGTTTGTATTATTGAGTTGCATAAAGCAAGCAGAAACAAGCCTTATAGCTCAGCTGGTAGAGCTGACAGACTCTTAATCTATTGTCCAGGGTTCCAGGTCCCTGAGGGCGCATTTTCCTAAGAATGTTGGAGAGCAACATTCTTTTTTTATTTCTAAGACTTTTGCTTCCTTTTCTCTTTCTATTAAAAAGCTTTGCTATACTCTGATAGAAATAACTTTTTGGTAAAAGAGATTCTTAGCAAAAGATTTTTAGTTTGTGATGATGATAAACAAATCCACGTGAAGCTTGATTTCCATATATCTTACCGGTGATTTCAGTAATCAAAACCTTTGACGGCTACGATGTTCACAAAGATTTTAGAAAAGGATAGCGTCGACCTGATTATTTTAGATGTTATGATGCGGTGTGACGGTATTCGTACCACCTTGATTCAGGAAAAAAGTTCCATCCCCATCATTATCCTAAATTGCCAAGAGTGAGGATACGGATAAGATTCTGGGCTTAAACATCCGGCATGATGGCTACATCATAAACCTTTAATCCGATAGGTAGGTAGCTGAAATAAAAGTCAGCTTCGTCGTTATACCAACGCTGATATGAATGGCGCCGGTCAGGGGAAGCCATTTACAGCTGGCAGTTTGATTATGATGATACCAAAGTTTCCGTTGACCGGAGAAATCGTAAAATAACGCCTATCAGTATAACATTCTCTGCTTTTTAATTTTTGAAATACGGAAAGGTCTTTTCGATGATAAGTTATACCTCCATTGGAATGAAAAGCCATCAGGGCGGATAATACCGTTGCCGGTACCTTCGTCATATCCGAGAAGAAGTAATCAACAGAAAAGCCCAAATACCTTAAGGTTGTTTGGGCGTTAGCTGAATAGAAGAAGCAGGGAAAGAGGCGAGAATAAGCGTGAACGTCACACTTGCTACATATCATTTTTATCGCTGGTTTTTCTTAAGCTTAACGCTTTTGCTTTGCTCCCCAAGGAAGTATTACCATTGCTTTCCTGGGAAAAAGTTACCTTTCTTCCCTCAACTTTGACAGCTTCGCGGTTTGGAAAGTATCAACGACATCTTTGACTACATTGATTTAAGAGATCTTTTTTTTGAAACCAGGGGAAACTTGGTTTAAACCATACCACCAGCCCAGAGTAGAAAGCAACGGGAACGACACTCTTACAGTCTGGTTGTTGATAATTATGCCCGTTCCATGAGCTATTATTTCGAATGAAAAAAATGAAATCATGGAGGATGGACCTGCCACCGTTACCAAGAGCAGGACGAAAGAAAGGGCACCAGATTAAAGGTTACCCTATCGGGCCTACCTTGAGCTTCTGTGCAGCCCCTGCGGCGGCTTTATGGTCTTGGAAAACTGGCCGAAGCATAAGTTATTTGGCCCAATGCTATGCCATCCGCTCCCGTTATTTTGTGAGAACCAACTTTCATTTTTATGTAGCCTACAGTAACGGAAATAACTCTACCCAATACAACAATGTGGCAGAGGCACTGCGGAAAAATTCAAAAACTGGGAGAAATACCTTTTCACGGACTCCTCTTCCTTGGAAATCAAAAGCAGTTTAAAACCATTCCTCAAATGGTTTCCCTCTTGAGCCAGAATCCCTATCGGATAGCTCTATGTTTTGCCAGAGTGGATGCAACTTTCCCTTACAGGATCAGTATAAAACATGATCAGAGGCCACAGCTTCGGAGAAGCCTGAGTATTCTTGGCGTGGTGCTGTTCTTTGGCAGTGATGCTTGCCTTTCTTTTAAGCTTGCCCTCTACTGCTCCACATTGAGTCCAGGAGAAAATCGTCAAATGATTCTCTATACCGTTGACCGTGCCCTTTGGAAGCGATTCTGACCATCGACGTATTTCAGTTTTCTTTTGCGGAGTCTTCAACCGTTACTTTTTGACAACAATTTTTGGTTTTGGGAAAAGTGCAGAACCTTTTCTTCCATAAATTGGACTTTTTCTTTTACGCTACATAGTTTTCTCCTCTCTTACTATCTTTGGTAAGGCAGATGAAAGAATCCTGACACCATATCCTACACAGAGAATCTGGGCCTTTGGAGAAAACACTCTTTTCTGCCAACGAGCTTGCCCGTTCAAACTCTATTATGTTGCTCTTTGTTTTGCCAGACTTTTTGGGTGTAGGACTCTTTGGCTATAGTATGTGTGCTTCTTTCACCACAAAACCTTATACATCTAGGCTTGGCCTCTTGCTGCTCTTCCTTTTGGTCTCATTGATTACTAGCTGTTCCATCCCAGCAGAGGCCTAAAGGCAGCAGTAACAGACAGAATAAGGCAGGCGTTTGAAAACCGACCTGATTACCAATAACATGATTTAAGACCCCTTACCAGCATTATCAGCTATGTGGATCTTTTAAAGAATGAAAATCCCAGAGTCAAAGAATATACCGTTTTAGACAGAAGTCAATAGTTTAAAAAATCTGACAAGGATTTGGTGGAAGCCAGCAAGGCAAACTCCGGAAATATCGCACGGACCTTATCCCCATTCACTATGAATTTTACAACGAGAAACCACCGGAGAATTTGAAGACGACTGGCTGCCGCTCACCACAGGTTCTAACCACTCCCCCAGGAAGATATTATGATTCTGGCAGATGGAGGGCAGCTTTTCCGTGCTGGAAAATCTATTGAACAACTGTTGCCAAAATGCCTACTGGGCAGCAGGTTATAGAGCTTCAAAAGGATGAGAACTGTACACCTTTACCATAGAAAAATATTTCCAGCTCCCCGTGTTTCCCCGAGAATTGACGGGCATTTGTCCGGGAGATGTAACAGAAGCACCGAGGGCTCGAACTTGGCTGCTCATTGGCACCAGCCAAGCTGATGAATGGAAAAATGAAGATAAAATCGACGGAGATTTGGCATAAGGTTCCCTCTCCTTCCTAGTAAGGAAGAAACTTTAAAAACCAGGCTTGCAACTTCTAGTACAAATACAATGCAATCAAAGAGAAGTAAGATAGAACATGATTGCCAAAGATACTTATCGTATAAGCAGAAGGAAAAACGAAAAGGTTCCTTAGGGATGCTCTGCTCTTTTGCTTTTCACACTCTCCCTTGCTTTCCCATACCGCTTATGCGGAGGACGACCGGGATACCAGATCTGATTGAGGCGGATGGAGCTTTGTTAATGGATGCCAAGTCCTCCACCATTCTTTGCTAAAAAGTAAAGAATACCCGGTACTACCCGGCTTCCATTACAAGGTCTTAACCGCCATTGTGGTGCTGGGCATGTGATCTGGAAGAAAAAAGTGACCTTTTCACAGAAGCCTGAGGGCAATCTGGAAGCCAATTCTGCAGTACCGCCCTCGGAGACAAATTAAGTGTCCGGGACTGTTTGCCTGATCTGCTTACATTTGCAAGCGACTGTGCCCAATGCTTTGGCAAGAGCATGTGGCCAGATCAATGAAAAGTTCCGCGGAGCTTATGAATCAAAGGCTCAAGAAATCGGCTGTGAAAATTCCATTTATAACCCCTCGGTTTTGAATAATCCGAGCACTATCTCAATGCTTTGAATGGCGAAAAATGTACCAGCCGCTGTTAAAATCCTACCTTCTGCCAGATTGATGCTTTCACCAGGTCTGTACCACCCATGGTCCCATTATCAGTATCCGGATCCCATTGCCCAAAATACCATTTATGCCCATCACAGATGATGAAAAAGGTAGCAAGAGGTATTGCAGCGGGTACACGGAAAAACCGGCTACCGTACTTCGCAGGAAACGCCTGGTTACTGTACTGCAAAGAGGAAATGCCACTTTAATTTGCGTTATTTTAAATGGACACGCTCCCAGTACTAGAACCAGTAAAATTATTTGACTTCGGCTTTTCCAGCACAACTTGTCCGGCGAAATAATGATCCACGATTTATAAGTTGGAGAAACCACTGGACTGTGGTCGGACTTCCCCATGGTGAAGGACTTCCATTTTACTGTGAGATGAACAGATCTGTCTTCCTAGAATATTCCCTTGAAAGTGACATTGCCTCTACTGCCTCATGACATTGCCGAGAAGAAAAAGCCAGCGGTAAGGTGTTCGCTCTGATATGACACAGCAAACCGTAGGTACTACTATGTGTATTTAGAAGATGGAGCCAAAACACAAAGAAACAGAGGACCTTCCCAATACCTCTTTGAAAAAAAACAGGAGAATATTCCCAAGCAGATTTCCGTATGTGAGAAAATCAGGAAAAGGTGGAAAACCTGAAAGGATTCCCTACTGTGGAAAAAACAAATAATACCCCAATATCTTTGATAAAAAGGCGGAAGATCATTCCAAGCTACATTGTTCCGGGTATTACAGATTCTCTTTGCTATCCTTGGCTATCATTAACTTCTTTCCCTGCTCTTTCTCTACACTCTTCAAAGACAGGGAAGAATTCTACAAAGCCAGAAGAAAAGAATGTTAAGCATTAGAGACCTCGATGAAGCAAAAAAACCAAAGCGAGATCTTCTTTTGGAAAAGCGTAAGCAGCAGAAAATAAAGCCTAAAAGAATCTCTTAGGCTTTATCGAGAACATAGCTAAGGGAAACGTGTAGTTTTTAGGAAATGCCATTTAGAATATCCTTCTTGTTCTCTTTTCCTTGGCATGATAAAATTACAATGGATTCTATTATTTTTTTAAAAGCATTTTGTCGTAATACTATATGGTTAATTGAAAATAAAATGGCAAAATAAATTAGAAAATTAATTTAGGAGGTATTAAGGAAATGGCATTATATTTTGATTCCAAATGCAGACCAGTGTACGCTTGATTTTATTAGAGTTACAGGAGTTTAACTTCGATATGGATTTAGGAGACGAAACCGTATGGTAGATGCCAAATCCATTCTTGGTATTCTCTGTGGTGTAGAAGGTTCGTAATACGATTGTACCCTGAGGGAGAGGAAGTGAAACATGAAGAAAAAGCTTTCTTCCTTCTTGGTAAAAGAATAAAAACTCAGTTAATCCGTCCCTACGGTTTGCAGGATTTTTGTTACGATAAATAACTCAAAATGGACTATGAAATCAAAATATATTTTCTAAACAATATGGGTCTGAGGTGGGGCGCGCTCACTATTGTCCTATTGTATTGATGAACTGTATTTGTATAAATATGAGCTCTATTACAGTGTGGGTCTATAATCAGGAACATCACTAACCTCCTTCGTGTAATTTTAACTTCAAGCTTCTTTGCTCGCTCAATGCGTATGACGGGCTCAAATTACCGCAATATAGACCCATGCATTGCTTAACTGCCAGTTTTTACAGTCCTTCACTTTCCTCGGTTTTCGCAGTACTATGAAACTTGTTACCCCATTTTCAGACTTATCTTGCCGAAAGTTTCTTTTATTATTTCAGTCCCTTCCGCTAATTTCTTTAAATCAATCAAATCATTTTCCGGTTTTGCCCAGGTCTATGGACAAATTCATTTTCAAATAAAACCTTGGTTTGTCCTGCATATAGCCCTCTTCACATCGGTTTTTCAAGAACTCTTCGAATCCTCATCTTATCCGTGTAGAAGCTCTCACAAAGGAATATCGGGGTACCAATCCTCATCTCCGCAATGATAATAATCAGAGCAATCTAACACTCTCCTGCATCGAGAAAGGTAACCCAATTTTCCGCTCTTTAAGAGCATAAGGTTTCCCTCTTAAAAGCCTTGGAGTTCTTTCTGTTGGAAATCAGATAACGATGGTATTCCAATAATTCCAAATCTTCTTTTCCCCAAAGGTGGTTCTTCTTGATCCGGCTCACGTCCATCCATACACTCGACCTCATCACCATGAAAAGGTTGGTGCTCTGACCAGGTAAGCAAAACATGGAAGCCAGACGGAACAAACCAAAAGTCAATGCCGATTCCGGCATCATCAAACAAATCCTTCATTCTTCGGCTCTTCCTGTTGGTTCTGGTTAAGAAACGGGAATGATCATGGTTGAAGCTGGTTCATCGCCACATCAGGGCATTTTCAGGCTTAGCCATGTTGTAACGCGCGGGCGTGAAAAACTCTCCATCTCCGGGCCCTATAAAGCTCTGCCCGGTCGAATCTTCTCCATGCCGGTTAGAACCATGCTGAACCAGGCGGTCGGCGTGATTCATGATGCTGTCCCTCCTGCCCCTTCAATGAGCGCGGTTTTCCCGCAATGCTCCAGCCAAAAATCACCCACATCACTCATTGACATAACGCCTTCGGAACTTCTTGATTATGGTTGTAGGCTTCACTGTCCCAATCCGCTGCCACATCAAGCGCCAACCATCACAGGAAAATGGTGGACTGATCCGTTTTTGCTATGGCAAAGTCTCTTCCTCCAGCCAGCCAATTTCGCTTCTTAATTCCAGCAGGCGGGGGTATCATTCCCCACCACTTCTCGCAAGTATCTTCTCGGCCAGTCCGCCTTTTTCCCCTTTGGAAAATGAAAGTAGTCTCTATGGGGACTGTCCGGCTTTCATAGGCCCCCACCAGGATAGGAGATCCTCTCGGTTTGTAAAATAAGAGCATTCATTATAACGGTGAAAGGAACCACGGTGATTCGTACCGTCAATGATTACTGCATTCCTCGCTTATGGCAGGCCTCTTACAAAACGAAACAGCGTATCCTTTAACCTCCGTTCTTTATCCGTACACTTGATGCTGTACTTGGAAGCCTGTTGTTGTCCATTACCTGAGGAAGCACCTTGCCTCCATCGTGTGCGATTCTTCCCAAATAGGGATCAATATGATCATAATCCCACAAATTATCATATTTATGGTTGGAGGGAAGACAAAGAGTGGGTTCAAAAATTTAAAACCTCTACCCCAAGATGTCAAATAGTCAGCTTTCCCAGACCCCTTCCAGGTCTCCGCCATAAAACAGTGCATCGAAGGATTCCACAAGGCATCCCAGTCCTTTACAGATACCTGGGACGGCCCAGGTGGATATATTCTCCTCCTCCACATTGTTCTTGCGTCACTGTTGAAATGATCCACAAAAATCTACATGGTGGCACTGAAATCAGTTGGAATAAAGAACTCCAGGAATACGGAAAGAGCGTACCCGAATATCCAGGTCCTCTGTCACTCCTAAACGATTATAGTGAGATGACTTCCTCTCCCTTCTCTATTCAAAATAATAGTGGAGAACTTGTCAACTAATTTGCTATTTCATAGTAGTAAAGGAAATAATTAGTCTCACTTTCAAATTCCTGGCATGAATCTGCACTAACGTCCAGGAAGATACAAGGACTCTGTCCACATCCTCATAAAGGTACCGAAAACGAACAGTCAGCTCAGAAGCATGAGGCACTCTCCTCCGGCTCACGATAAAGCCACTTCCCTGTGCCTGCATAGGCGTCCCTAATGATTCTCTCTCTTCCATTTCCAAAATCACTCCTTCTCCCTTCCTATCCTTAGAAAATCACTTCTCCAATATAATTTAAAAGCACTGATACTTCTGGGCGTAGTCAATACCATAGCCTTACAATAAATACATCCGACACCCAGAGCCCTTGTGCTTTACCTCTGCTTCCACTTCTCTTCTTTCGGCTTGTCCAAAAGAGTACAGATTTCGAGAAGCAGGATGCCTTTCCCGTAGGACGGTTTCCAAATGATGCAAGAGTTCTTCCTGGTATCAATAATGTCACTCCACCAGGAGAACATGCAGCACCACCTCTGAGAGCTCCATCCAGATCGCTCACAATCTTTACCACGCCGGAGCTTTTCGGTGTTTGAAGAGCCATGTTCAAGCCACTGCCATAAAGTCCATGGAAACCCTTTTGGATTTGTTTAATTTCTTTTGACAGTTCACACATAAAGGGTGCCGCACCCTCAATACGTTAAATCAAATGGAGATCTTTCCTTCATGGTCTCATGCCGATCTCCTCGGCCAATTCCGTAACTCTGCTTTTCAATCTCCTGCTCTGCACAGTAAGCTAGCCTTTGATACTTTCTACTATAGCACCATGGTATTTGATCCTTTTCCAATGATAAACACTCTTTTCTCTACTTTAAAGCTACCATGCCTCCGGCAAAGGAAATCCACATTCTCTGGAGAGCGGTCCATGGCATAGTAATAGTGTGCTCTCTCCAAACTGTGCAGTATTTCCTTTATAATTGACGAATAGCTTCCCTTGTATATCTCTCACTGCAAAATAATGGCTTTTCTTTTTAATTCCGGAATCGGCAGAGATAGGAAACAGGGATAGCCTGAGTATCTCTTTTCCCTACGTGAGTGGATAGACCATTGTGACCCCTCCTCGATTCTTCCCGACTTACATACTTCCCGTTCTCAAAGCCATTCTTCCGCACTTTCTCTGAAAGCCTTCCTCCACCTCGAGAGTAACTCCCTTTCTTCCACAAGATGCTTACAAGGGCAGCAGCGACTTTGCCTCCAGCTCAGGTAGAGCAACCCCAAGCGAAGATGATTTCTGGCATAGGAAAGGTCACTGATTGTACCTGTCCTCTATATAGGAACAGCAGATGTCCTTTAATCTTTCCTGAATCTCCTCTTTCTTTCTCGAGGAAAGCAATGGGCGAAGAAGCAAAATCTCTTCTTAGAATCTTTTTGAGTCCTTAGAACCTTAGAATCTTTTTGAGGCGGTGAAATTATTTGAATCTATTGCGGCTTCTTCCTCTAAAGCTGCCTGCTTCCGCATATTCCTGCATATCCAAAATGTCCCTGAACAAACAGGCATTTCCGCCCTCATTCCGGCTAGCCGGAAAAACTGCTCGAAGCAAATGATAAAGTATGGTTTCCGCCTGAGTCATCCTGATGATGAGCCAGGGCCAGTCGTTTTCTTTCCGCTTTCTTTCAGCCAGAGCCTCCCGCTCCAGGGCTCTGTAACGAAGAATACGAGCGGCTTTCCTCTATCCCAGCCCTTCCTTTCCGCATGGTCCGGTACATGGAGCAGGAATAAGATAGAAAAGGAAACGCCAAAAGCTCCTTCTGTTCTTCGGAAATATTCTATCCACTTCGGCTTCTTTTCCTCGTATCCCATGTTGGACATGTCATGGCTTTTGAGAGAAGGAAATATGCTTTGCAGTTCCTTTACAAAATACAAAAGATACATGGAGTCAGCACCGCCGGAGCCAGAAGAATCTGCCTCTCCTTCCAAAATCCACCGCTGTTTGTACTTGTAAAATAAGTCGCTGATCGATCCTTTTCTCATTTTATCCCTGCAAACAAGGAAAACGAAAGAAGAATCTTCCTCTTTCGTTGCTTTCTCTAATCTCAACCCTATGACATAGTTAAACTCGCATGGCCCGACTCCCTCTTTCGAGTCTTTACTCTTTCGGTCTCATCAATAATTTCATCCGGCATACGCAATCCAAAGAATTTCTCTTTTGCCTCTTCCATGATATACTTTCGTTTTCACATAGACTCTGTTTTTCTTCCAAGACCTGTGGCTCGTTGATCTTCTTTACTGTATTCTTCCGCCAAACTTCTCTTCCGTTAGCAAGATAATTTTATTTTTGCTCTGCAGTCTCTACCTCTAACATGACAATAGCAAGAGATGGCTACTCACCATGAACAATCCCAAGACAGTAACCCCATTTTAAACATCTTCTGTTTCACTTGCTCTCATAGATAATATTGAAATAGCTCGCGCTCTCATCCTTTCGCACTAGTTTCTTTGCACAGACAAAAGCCTTTGCTTTCCGCGATTTTCCTCAGAAACGAATGCTGATGACATCTCCCACTTTCACATCATAGGGCCTGCACCTTTTCCGTTAACAGATATTCGGCGGTGCTCCTAGGCTTCATTAGCAATTGTGCGTCTTTTTATGAGACGAGATACCTTCTCCAAATACTTGTCCAGACGCATGAAAGTGAGTTCACGCTGATCTCCTCTAAAGCCCACTTCAGCCTTGAATCTTGGAGCCTTAGAAAGCAGCAATCTGCATAGTCTCTCCGGTTCTTGCTACGACCTTCTCTTGCAGCTCTCTCAGAAACATCAGATGTTCCGAAACCGATAAAGCTGAACCTTTATCCCCCTTCTAAAAGCTTTCCAGAAATGGCATCAAAAACAGCCTCGACTGCTAATCCGCATCACTACCCAGATAACTCTTGCCCGCTTTTGCAACTGCGGAAACCAAATCAACTCTGTTCATCTCATCCTTCCATAATCGCCGAAATCTCGGCGTAGTCTTCGTTACTTAGGCACTCAAAAGCTCCCACATAGAAGTGCATAACTTTCTCCTTTCTCCTGTCAACGAAAGCCTTGTGTCCTCAGATTTCCCTAAGTGTCCCTATTTTAGTAAAAATGCTGATAGTTTTTCTTTGTTTTAGGGCAATGTGGGAATATGGCTAAAAACTCGACCGCTTCTTTTTAAATCTATCTGCAAATTTTAAAGCTAGCATCCTGCAGCCACGATAGTAACGTCGTCCGCCTATTTCCTCCACCTTAACTATGGTAGTAGCTTTCCGCTAACTTTCCTTCGCCTACTCCATGCTCTCTGGAATCTTGACGATCGCAAATCCCAAATCTGTACCTAAAAGCTTGGGACCCCTCTTCCATTTACAAAACGAATTTCTCCCTGGGACACAGAGATCCAAGGTAGGAAATGGCAGCGGTGTTGACTTTTCGCCTTGGGGAAGAAACAAAAGTGAATTTCTCCCTCTTGAAATCTTGCACTCCGTTACTCCCTATTTTATGAAGCAAATTTTAGCTTGGGCACACCTGGAAGAGAGATTTTCCACCGATAGAAGATCACGTAACGGTCTGTCAGCTCATCCTCCAAATCCATCTTTCTCTTTCTTCACCGCTGAGTAGCACTTTTGATAAGCCTCCAGCTTGCCTCTCATTTTCCATCATAGCTTTCCGGAATAAAGGCATCCAAATCCACATCCAGCTGGGTTTCACAAAGTCCTCTCTTCCTGCTTTTCTCCCTTTCTCCAAAAGCACTGCGTGGCGGAGAAGCTTTGTATGAGCTCATAGCCCACCGCCTCCCGTGAGCCGTGCTGCTCTGCACCCGGTGCATATTTCCTGCTCCCACGGATTTGGTGTCTCTAGAGGCAATACGCCGAAATGCCGGAGCCCAGCTCCATGTGGAATTCGGATGGCCTTTTGGGCGCTTTTCTTCAGACTCCTCCGTTGAGGCTTTTTCCTTTTACTATTGGTAAAAATGCATAGGAGGTTCTGTGGATCTTCCTACTCTGCCTCGAATCTGGTAGAGCTGGGAGTCCCATCTTATCCGCATCACAGAATAATCAGGGTGTTGGCGTGGGACGCTCCAGTCTGGTTTCGATAATGGTGGTAGAAACCAGTACATCAATTTCAGCAATAAAGGAAAGCATGATTTCTTCAGCTCCTTCTCCCCATTTGCCCGTGGGCATAAGCAATAACATGGGCCTCCGGAAGCGAGTTTCTGCGGGCGAAGAGCCGTATCCTCTATGCTTTTTGACCCGATTATACATAGTAGACCTGCTCCGTTTCTCCGAAGCTCTCTCTGGAAATGGCCTCCCGAATGGTGCCCTCCTCCTCTTCCATCACATAGGTTTGGATGGGAAGTCTGTCCACGGGCCCTCTTCCGGATAGAGAAAGGTCTCTTGAATTCCCACAAAGACATGCTGGAGGGTTCTGGGAATAGGAGCAGCGGAAAGGGTAAGCACATCCACATTTTTCTCCTTTAAGCTGGTGGTGCGCTCCTTATGCTGTACGTCGAAAGCGCTGTTTCTCATCCACCACCAAAAGCCCAGATTTTACTGCACATCCTTGGAAAGCACGTGGGTTCCACTAAGATGTCAATTCTTCACGCTGGCAAGCTGTTCCAGCGTCTTATGGACTTCCTTTGGCTCTGGAAAACGGGAAAGAATTTCCCACTTCACCGGAAAGCCTCTTCATTCTCTCTACCACAGCCGTTGTAGATTTGCAGAGCCAAAATAGTGGTGGGGCAAAGGTGAGGCCACCTGCTTGAGTCCTGCACTGCCTTAGAGGCTGCAGGGCTATTTCCGTCTTTCCATGCCCACATCTCCGCAAACCAGCCGGTCCATGATTTTCTCACTTTCCACAAGTCTTCCTTGGTGGCTTCAATGGCGTGAAGCTGATCTCCGGTTTCCTCGTAGAAGGCCTCTCAAATTCTCTCTAGCCAAACCGTGTCCTTTCCAAAGGGATAGCTCGTTTCTGTTTGCCGCTTGGCAGCAGGGCCAAAAGCTCCTTGCCATGTTCCTGCACCGCCTCTATCACCTTTGGACTTGCGTTTTCTGCCATTCAGGACCGTTTAAAACGATTTAGTTGGGAGCCTTCGCCTCCACTCACGGCATATTTCATACACCAAGTCCAATTTATTCACCGGCAACATGATTTCCCCGTCTCCGTGGGGAATCTTTAAATAGTCCTTGCTGACCCCGTCCGTTATGATCTCGCTCAATGCCTCGTAAATACCTCATACCGTGGCTTTCATGCGCCACGCCAGTCTCCTGACGAAGCTCCGTCAAAGAACTTCGATGCTGAGGCTTTCCACCTGCTTTTTCATTACGGCGCTTTCTCCTGCAAGACTTGCCCATATAGGTCCTGCACGTCATTACCAGGAAGCTTTTCCTTAGGCAAATAAAAGCCTTTTCGAAGATGCGCAGCCACCTTTATGCTTCCGGCATTTTCCGTGTCCTCTTCCACTGTCTTCGGACCAGTCTGTCCGGACAATGAGGCGGAAAGCCCCTCCTCTCTTAACTCTTCCGCCAAACAGGAGGCCCTGCTTTTGAGAAGGAGAACACGAGAGATCCTCACCTTCTCCTTCTTTATACTTTTCCATATCCCCTTTAAACTGCGCACACGCATTTGCCGTAGAAGATTTCTCTCACCCAAAGGAATGGATTTTAGCGGTTCTTTAGAGACCCTCACTCCATTCGGAAATGCCTCCAAGGCTGGAAAAAGAAGAAAATGCAGGAAGCACATTCCTCCATGAAGTCTCACAGAGAAAAGGTCTAATGGCCTTGATCCTTCTCCTGATTTGCTTCCGCTTCCAGCCCTTTGGGAAAAGTGAGGCGATAAATTCCTCTCTACCCTCTTTCCCTCTTCCAAAGAAGCGCATCGGCTCATCCACTAAATCCCAAGGCAATCCTTGGGGAGATAGTCTAAAAGAGAGAAAGCCTTTTGATGACGAGGGCTTTCCTGCTCGGAAACCGGGTAAATATTGGCTTCCTCCACCTGTTTCCAAAGAACGCTGGCTTTCCAAAGAAAAATACCGAAGGCTATCCACCTCATCATCAAAAATTCTGTTCTAAGGGGCTCCACTCCATTTGATTGGAAAAGACATCCAGGATTCCTCCCTGAGAATACTCCCGCTCTCTGCCTGATCCACCCTTTGATATCCTTCGAGGGAATGAGAGATTGTCTGCAGGCCTTCCAAAGGAAATTATCGTAACGCAGCTGCACGTAAAGCACCGCCTGACGGAAAGCATTTTTCCCTCCAGAACTTTTTCCAGCATGGCCGGAAGGGTGGTCGCCACCATCCCTCTTCTTCCTCACAAGCTGCCGTAAGGCACGCACTTGCTCGCTCCCCTACTGATATAGTTTCCTCCGTATCCGCCTTACAAAAGAGGTGTCCTTCGACGCGGAAATAAGATTGCATGAGTTCTCTGCAAAAATCTTACCGTCCTGAAGAATCTCCCTTTGCCCGCTCCTCCAAAGTCTTACAAAGATAGAATCCATTTTCCCTGGAAAGCCAAGAGCCAAAAGGGACTTTAGAGAGTGGAAATTCCTCCACGATACAGAGGCTCCTTTCTTTTCCAGAGCTCCGTAGTTCATCCGGGTTTTACTCGCCGGATTTTTCGGTAGAAAGAATGCGCTCTCCTCGGCATTTTTCCAGATTACGCATCAGCCTCTTCTTTCCCTTCTTCTTTTTGGTTGTGACTCGTTCAGCCTGCAGTCAGATACCCTTTGCCACGATGAGCAATACAAGCCTTTGCTGCTCTCTCTGTAGGCATCTTCCATCTCCTGCCTGTGCAGCCTGGAAAAGTGGGAGACCCCTACGAGTGAGCCAGATCTTCCTTTTCTCCCTTGGCACCCCTAAACGTGACCCTGGGAAAGCTCTTCACTGTGCAGGTAGGGCGATAATATTTTTCTTAGCCCGTTATGACCACCGGCAGAGCCCTTTTCAGCGAATGCGAGATGTCTCCGTGCAAGGATATTTCGTCGAGCACCAAGAATGCTCGATGGGAATCTTGAAAATACTGAGCCAGAGGCACGATGGACTCGAAAGGTTCATATGGGTAAAGGGCTTTCAGAAGCACCTCTTCGCTGCCGATTGCTGAAGATCTTGGTAGCAGGCACTGCGAATTTGGTGCTCCAAAGACCAGAGTGCTAGCTCCTGTCAGAGCTCATCAATCACCGTAAAACTGGCAGTGTGCCATCTTGTTCCCACATAGTCTCCGGATTTCCCAGTCCAGCACTAACCACGTTTTCTTCCCTCTCTGTTCTTAAGCTCGATTAAGCAGCAAAGGCGCGTATTATAGAGGGTTTTCCAAACGAATCAAGTGGAAGCTCGGTACGGTGAAGGGCTATGATAAGATGCTTTTGTCTGGTGCAGTATGAGACCTGTAAGCGGCACAGTCTCGCTAACCTCATCATGCGCGATACTAACCCGACACGGTTTCTGTGTCGCAGCTACAGACGGGCTCCAGATTGCCCCTTTTACAGGCCCATACTGCATCAATCGCTTCAGCTGGAATTCTTGAGTTCTTCACTGCTCTATGGTTCAGGGATTTGGAGCCAGTCTCCAAGTGGGACAAGGACAAGGACTATCTCAATAAATACTAACGCAAGCACAAGTATAAAATAGGCTAAAGTGACTTATCAGCTCATTTATGATATAATATACTCTAACAATAAAACGGATAAGGGGTAATAATATGGCAATTTCTTATAGACCATATATGGCAATTTATTGCAGAAAGAGAACGAACAGAAGACTTGAAAGGAGCTGCAAACATAACAAGTAACATAGTTTCTAGAATGAGCACTCTTATGTGAACTTAGAATCATTGAGAGAGATTTGCCTGGCATTGGACTGCAGAATTGAAGAATGTTATAGAAATTCATAGAAATGATGTGGAATAAAATGACAAATATAGAAAGGAGGAAATAAAGTGAGGTCAAGATACATAGAAGTCTGACCTTGCTGAGGTTCAGCTACAAAACCACTGGTACAGTGAAGAAAAACAAATGATGCCCCAAATGTCGCAAAAGGAGGAAAGAAAGTTAGAAGAATATACCTGTAAAGCATATGGTATCAGAAAGACCTTGTAGGAAAGGTTAGCCAGATGAAGAAACTTACTATTTATGTATGAATGAAGATTGTGATGTCGTGTATTGTAACTTAAACAATGAAAGAGTTTTATAAGGATAGATGTAAAAGTTCCTATATGGTTTTAGGATGCCAAATCCCAAATATATATGCTATTACGCAACCAAGCTACAGCAACAAATTACACGCTGTTTTAGATGATGGTACAAAAAGAATGTTAAAGATATATTAGACTTACAGGGGCAATGAAAATGGAAAAGTGCGAAATTAACTTGATCCTTTGAGGAAAAATGCTGTAGTCCTTTTATTCAGGAAACATCAATACAGGCATTAAAAGCAAACAAAAAGTTTTGCGAAACATAATTTATAAAAGACTACGTCCACAACAGTAATAAAATTAAAATAATAAAAACTATAGAATTAAAATTTTAACGGTTCAGAGGTAAAAGTCTCGCCGCTTATGTACACCGGAAAGGAGGTCACCTATATGGTAAATGATGAAGTTAATGGGTTAAGGCTATAAATATTGAGATAAGAGGTAGCAGTCATTCAGCAAAGGCTATTTTAAAAGCTATGAAAAAGATTATAGAAATGCTGCCGATGAGCAACCACTCTGCAGATTATATTGTGTGGTGAGAAAAACATTCAAAGGAAACTTAAGGATATGGTAAAGAAAAGGTAAGCTGGAAAATATTGATGAGCAAACTGAAAATAAATTCCTATGCTTTTTAAGGATTAGCTACATGCGTAAAATAAATTGAGGGTTTGTCAGAGACAGACACAAGACTTTGTATTATCTAAAGCGATAGTAGACTATATTCACAAAGAATGACTGTAGAATAAAAGCACTTTATGCAGTATAACTCTATCTCTATTACAAGATAACAAAATACTCATAAAGTGTCATATCACTTTGTCAATAGTACTAACAGGGTCATAATCCAGAAGGTACAGGAGCACATTGATACTTACAAGAGATAAACATCTTCTGTTCCAGTATGCGCCATGACATTCAAATTCCTTTACTAGAATACTACTAACGTTTGCTTTGTAAAAGGCACCTCCCGTATCAGGCGTTGATAAAATAATTTCTTTGCCTTGCAATATAACCCATATCATCAGAGTTATGATGGTAATCGCTTTTGGTAAGGTTGACCAGGTTTAATAACCCATACTGAACCACCTGTAGAATCAGTTTGATAAAATGCTGTCTTAACAGCGTTCTCTAGACTTTCAACTTCATGAGTTCCATGTCAAAAACACGTTGATCATTCATAATGCTCACACCTTCATCAATTTCCAACTAGCGAGTGCCCGATGCATATTCACCCATATTAATATCTATAACAGTGCGAACAGGTTGAATTAAGGAATCCTCATATGAACCTTCCATTTGATATCTGGATTCATATCTCCATTTTCTAAGCCTGCAATCGTTTGACCGTCATCAATAGGGTTATCGTGCTCAAAGATATAATACAATACACTGTTAAAAAGAAACCCTAGTAGGTATAAGACCTATTATGTTGATGAAGATAACCAATAACAATTGAGGAGATGATATATAGTGCGCATTACAACAAATGTTACCTTACATGATGAACAAGAGGTTCTGCGTCTATAGAATCCATTTTAGATTATCTAGCAAACCCAATACAGCATGGTCTGAATTGTTTTTAAGAAATTGAATTACCACCAAGTTTCTAATGCATAGACCTGAATAGCTAGAGTTGAATCTGATAAAATCATTTAGATAGAACAACAATCGAGGGTAAAACAATATCATAGAGATACCTTAATCTGTGTGTAGAAAACAAATGAAGAAAGAAAAACAATATGAAGAAGAAAGAACAATTAAAAGAAAGAAGCTAAGAAGAAATAGAAAATCATTATAGAAATATGAAGATATTTCAAAAGACTTAAAATTTTAGTTGTGACACTTTGAAAGGATAGCAGAAATGATATCTCTTTTTATTTTAACGAAAGACTAACTATTAATAGTCAAGCATAAGATTAAGATTTTTAGAATAAAAATACGGAAACGTATTTTAGATGAGTTAGTACATTGAAAACTGTATGACGAATAGAGCATCAGCGATGATGCTCTCAGAAAAGATTATGAGCTAATTTAACTTATAAGGCTGATATGACGTATGGGTTATTTCCATCCGAAAGATGGTTCTGACAAGCTTTTTAATCACATGGCTTATTGCGACATAGTGAGATTCTTATAGTCCTTCATTGCTCTTGTGCTCAGTAAGTGCGGTGGATTGCCCTGTTACGGCCTATACTGCATCAATCGCTTTGGCTTTTGGGATTCTTATGAGTCCTTCACTGCCTCCAGAGCTAGAACGCTCCCATGCTTTTACATATCTCTACCAACTGCTAATACTATCATTTGTTTTCTCATTGTTAAAGCGGTTCTACTGCAATATTTGCAGCCTCGAATACTTCTTTTACCTTATCAAAAATCACTGCTCATAAGGTTAGCTTTTTGAGATTTGAAGTGCTGTAGTTCTTCCAAAGTGATTTCATTTTGAGGTCCAAAAACTCTCGTCTTCTCCGTCCCACTGAGAATAATGTTCATATACACATCATTCCGCCGTCCATATCGAGCATTTCCCACATAGGGGCAAAGTTCTTTGGAATTTCCATTTCCTTAAAGAAATTCATCGAGGTTCAATAATGATATCGCTATCCATATCGATCTTTTCTCCTTCATAATGGTCGGCAAAATCATAGATATCAAATTCGGCTTCACACAAATGCAGGTCATACATCAGACTTGAATAATCCTTGCAATTTGAAATTCAAAGTATCAAAATGGAAATATCGTTTCACTTTCTTTAGTAAAACTATGCACCGACTCTTTGCCAGCAGTATTTTCTCTACTGGTCACAATCTTAGCCAGTTCAGCTTTAAGATAATTATTTTATAGCTAAGCAGCCGTCAAAGGATTATAAAAACAGTAAGAACAATGATTCCTGTAAGTGCAAGACCTGAGAGTGATTTCCTGTATGTCCGCCTTCGAAATGCGATTCAAGTCTGCTACCCTAGTGAGATTTCTCCTCCTACAACGAATAGCAAAATGAACTCTAAAGTCAATAAGCCCAAAATGATAATCATCATTCTCTTTTGAGCCTTATCACATATTTCTTTAGCGCTACTATGCTGATGGATTCAGCACCGGATATATTAGAAACCCTTTCTGCTCTTTCCTCTCTCGTCATAAATGAATCTCCTGTGCATATACAAGTTTTTCACTGATTGTGCAACAGTATATATATAAAATTCATTTTATTTTCTCTATAACAAAAGTCTCATACCCTTTATAAATCCTCCGCGACAAATTGAAGAGCTGTAATAAAGCCACCTAATGCAGTATGGGTCTGTGGGTGGGGACGTCTTAGCCCGTCGGTACTTGTCGAGGCGAGTGAGGAGGTGAGGACTATAAAAACAACAAGTTTCAGCGACTGATGCAGCATATCCTGTAAGGCAATCTGAGCCCGTCGGTGCTTGCGAAAAACACCGAAACTGTGTTTTCGGCAGTATCCAGCGGGACGAACTTTTCATCAGAAAAGTCGTCCTGATACAGACCAACTTCCGAAGGAATTTGCTGCTCGAAGCAAAAGGAGCAGTGGTATCAAAACACTGCTCAGTCAGGCGAGTTAGCGAGCGTGCTGAGGATATGCTGCATCAACAGCCTATCTTATGTCATAATTTAGATCCTTCACTACGAAAAGCTGCTGAGTGCAAACGCCGGCCTAATACAGGTCTATACTGCTGCAGAGCAGGCCACTTTATTCTTCACCGCCTTCTTTTTCTTTTTCTGCAAAAACTCAGTACTATCCAAAAATCCCCAATAGGGAGGCATGAGGAAGATTACGAGAAGAGGACATACGGCGCCTCTTCAATCAATTTTCCCAACTGTCCGATGGCCGGAACGGAGGAGATAAAAGAGAAATCACATAGCCGACCACCGCAAAAATCGTTCCGAAACAAAGAGGAGGATGAGCTCTTCAATGGAGCAATAATGGCTCTTTCTGCTCTTTTTCTCTCTGTCTTCCTTGAAGTGATCCAAGGTCAAAATGGCGTAGTCCACCGTTGTGCCCACTGAATACTGGACACGATAACATAACTGATAAAAATCATATGCTGTTGCCCTTCCAGGAAGAGAAGGACATGTGCTCATAATAGCCAGTTCGATAGGAATGTATGCCTACTAGTAGAAAGTACCGACTTAAAGGAAAAGCATAACCACAAGAAAAATCACAATCATAGACAGGGTATTCACCTTGCTTTGTCTGTTCGGAAGGATATTTTTCCATGTCCATAGTGGCGGTATCTCCCATCAGATAGCTGTCTTCTCCGTGTAAACCTTTTAAAATCTGTCGAATGGTGCTACCGCCCTTATAAGACTCCTGACTTTCTCCGGGAAGATTTGGGGTATAGCCATTCTGCTGTAGCCGTCTTTTCTGACTAAATCTAAAGAGGACTTCGGCACCATAAACTCCCGTACTCCCTCCGGTAATAAGGAACTTAGGACTGCACATTTTTCCACATAGGAAGGAGTTAAAGATTTCCAAGGCCTCTCTCTCTGTCGTTTCTTCCCTCCGGATAAATAGCAATCAAGATTTTTCTTCTCCGAAACCCCATTGATTTCTTCTTCCATTTCAGAAATCTTGTACCTTCTCCTTTTACCGCACCGTTACTAAAAGCGGAGTCATTCATCCCTGCATAATATTTAAGGATAAACTAAAGAATAGTAAGAATCAGTGACGAGGACTAAGCCTGTAGGCAAGCTCGGCAATGGGCTCAAGGAGGGCACAAAGGGCTTATGTCTGGTCTTTTTCCACAAGTTCCACATCCGAAGTAAAAGAGCCGCATAGAAAACTAACCGTTAAAGGCTGAACACCACACCCTTTTGCCAGCACGATTCCCTATCATCCTACCGATTCCAAAGCTCATGGCACAGAGGCCAAAAAGCCTCCTACAGTGGTTAGAAGATGCTAGAATCGTGTTAAGGATTTTTCCTACCGCATAGGATAGAGCCTTTTCATATCCATCCCTTTTTCAAGACCGGTTTCAAAGGAGTGAAGCAAGAAAATGGCGTAGTCCATGGATACCGCAATCTGCAAAATTGCCGCAACGTTATTGGTGATAAAGACACCTTTCCCAGAAACACATTGGTGCCCCGGTTTTGGTCCCACCGCCAGCAGAATGGCAATCAGGAATAAGAAAGGCTCTCCGTAGAGTGGTCATCTACAATCAGAATCAGGAAAAATGAAGCCAAGTCCCAGGACTCGAAAATCAAGCCCATTTGGCTACTAACCTGTTCCTCCACCGTCTTACTCTGTACCGCAAGGCCCTGCATATACCGCCTTGTCTCTCAAAGGCTTTTCGATTTCCTAAGGGTCTTCTTTGTTTGGCGCATCACTGTCTCCCTTTACAAAGACTACATGAAATAAGGCGTTACCGTCCTTATAATCTAAATCCTTTCCTTCTCCTTTTCTTCCATAAATTCAGGAGCATAGGCACTTTTTGGAGCTGTGGAAGATGTCCCAGTCTACGCCGGAAACATGCTCTATCTGCTCCTTATAGGAAAAGGCTTCTCCCATGGAAACATCCTTCAGCATGATTCTTGCTGTTCCGGGATAGCTGGCGCTGTCCTCCATCTTCTGAATTCCCTGCTGCGTCAGGAAGACTCCGGAAGATACTTACTTAAGTCGTAATTTATTTCGCACAAAGACGCAAAGAATCGAAATGCCTAAAACCCCAGAAAACTCGACTGATTTTTCTCTATATTTAACAATAAAATCTGCATTTTTCGCTAATACTCATTACTTCCCTCCTTTGAAAATAGAGGTGATTCCTTTCCATACCTTGTTTGCCACTTGTCTCAGTCTATCCCAGAGCTAGGCTCTTTCGTTTCTTTAGTCTTTACCGTTTCTTCCTTTACTTCTTTGATTTCTTCGGTACGTAAGGTCACAGCCACATCCACAATGTGTCATTTTCGGAAGACATTAGGGACTCAATGGGTCTGTTGGGATCAATTTCCAAAACAGTGAGACTTTGCCCTACATTTCTCATCCCACTTCTTTCTCCACAAGGGCTTCCAACTCTCCCTTGGCATACGAACAGCTCCGGTAGAATCCAAAAGCAACCTCTCCGTTTTTCAGCATTTTCTCGGTAGCATTTAAATTATTTTCAATGGAAGCATAGGCCTCCTCTCTCTTTTTCCTCGAGGTAAGCATCCTGCTCCTGCAAACTTCCTCATAAATCCTCCATGGTTTTCTGACTATTTTCCAGAAGGGTGTTTAAATTTTCTGGTTTCCTCTCCCTTTTCCACAAAAGCTTTTTCAAGGTCTCCTGTAATCTCTTCACATCTTCAATGTTGTCTTCCAAGACGGAAAGAGCTCTCCTTAGAGTTGGTCAGTCCGGAATGGGCATTGGAGGAAAATCCCTTTAAGGCAGGACTTAGCTTTTCCATGGCAAGCTTCTGCATCTCCGCCTCTGTACCGGCCTCCTCTGCCTGCATAGAAATATATTCCTGCACCATAGCCATAATCTGATCCTTCAAAGGAGAGCCCTCCAGCAGCCGATAAATTCGCTAAGCTGTTTCTGTACGGATCCTGCTTTTTGCGGAAAGTAAAGGCTTCCACCTGACCAAGACTCTGCTGTGCCTTATCAATCTCTGTCGACCGGGTACATCTCCCGAAAGGATCACAAAAGAATCCTCAAGCTCAAGCATGGCATTTTGCAAACGATTCATATTGCTCTGGCTTTCGCTGATATTGTTCTTGGCATCCCGACTCAGTCCGTTGAAATCCTCCACATTTTCCGTAAGAGGGCTGATGCTGCTATTCACAGTCTCCATATCCTGATGAGATTTGGTCTCTATTGTTTTTGATAAGCTCTTCCCTCTTCCTGTGTCTTCCAGTAGAGCTTCACTGTTGTTAATGTTTTTCGCATCGCTTCACGGATTTCTGAAAGCATCAAAGGAGTCAAAAGGCTGTTTCTGCGTCCTTCAGGGCACGGTAGGAGTCCTCCGACTCTTCCTTTGCCTCTCGTAAATCCGTAATTTTCTCCACCTGAGAGGAACAGAGAGCCATCTGAAATTGTAAACCGGAAAAACTGAAGGGTTGCTTCCCACCTCAATGGTAAAGTCGTCTTCCTCTCCGGGAAGGAGGACGAAAAATCACTTCTTCTTCTCTCCCAAAAGATACTACCTGAGCCTTCTCCGCCTTTAGGGGATAAAATGTCCTCTGCGCTAAAGCTACTTTTTAGCCATCAGCACATAGTTTTTCGCTGCATAATCCTGGGCGTTGGGATTCTTTTTAAACTGCACATGAATTTTTCACCAAGCCCTTCTCTCCACGCAAGGGTTTCCGGCTGTACCTCCAAACCATTTAGCTCATAGCGAATCTGGATACTCAAGGCAAGAGACCGTAGGGTCCATACGTTTCCCCCTCCAAAAAGAGAGAGTCTACATTTCCCTTGGACAGGTCTAAGGTATGCTGATTTCCATTGGACTGCACTGCCACACTGTTGCTAAGATTTTTTACATTTTCATAAGTTCCGTAATCTGTAAGACTGGAATACCCTTTAGTTTCATACTCTCTTACCAAAGAGCCCTGCTTGAATTCTCCGGTGGGGGCTTAATAAGGCATAGTAGTTCTCGTGATAGCGAGGCTTTTGCACCTCTGCCAAAAGCCGAGATGGACAGAACAAGGACCTGACTTAAACAAAGAGCAATACAAACTGCTCTTTTCATTGCTTATTCCTTTCACTGCTCCTTTGCTTAGCATTTCCAGTATTCTTCTGATCACCGTTTTTGATTGCTTTGCTATTGCTCTATTGTAAATTCTCTGATTTTTCATGCTTGTACCCTCCTTGTTCTATACGATTCCAACTCTCACTTTTGTCTTTAAAGCACTTCTAGCTTTCAAAACCTTTCCCATACTGTTTTTACTCATACTATTTCAATGCTTATTTCTTTGTTTTTCTCCTTTTTGCTATACTAAAAAGAAAGCCATAAGCAACAGTAGCTATCTAAGCCTTTGAAAGGAAAAAGAAAAAACGGACAATATGGGACAAATGTGGTATAAAAATGACAAGAGTGTGGGGAAAAGAACCCAAGACAATTGGCGGAAGCCTTGGAATTTTATTTACAAAAAGCCCTGGAAAAGATTGCCGTTCAGGAGCTGATTGAGAGGTCGGTATCAATCGAGAAAGACCTTTTATTATTATTTTCCGGATATTTTACGGACTTTTGGAATGGATGGTAACACAAAGAAAGCCAAAGATTGATTTTTGAAATTCAGAATCAGGAGGACTGAAAATTCCCTATCTGGTTTTTGATTCCATTGAGAAGAACCGTCATTTTGTAAACCTGTCTATGATTCCATGGGCAGGGGATGCTTTTGGTTCGTTTCTTAAATGAGGGACTTTCGTAGGTAATCTCCTGGGCCATGGAAAGGGGAGTAGGAGGATGTCTTACAGAGGAACGGGGGAAAATAACGGAAGCTTCAATCCTTTTGGGCATTGAGCAGAGTTTTTGGATACCCTAGTAGACAGCTATATCGCTAGCATTGCACAAAATCCTGCTCCTCTATCTTTCAGTCCCCATTTAATAAACAGGAATGTATTCAGATTTATTTTTGCGGTACCTGTAATCCACTATGCCGGCGGCATTGGAGGGTATGTAATAACTATCGAGAAATTATCAGTCTGCTTTTTCTAAATAGGACTATTATATATTTAGATTTATTTTTGTTGAGTTAAAGATTCATTGAGAAAATCATTGTGCCCAATAATCTATCTCTATTTTTGTATGCTTATTCAGTAATTTTATTGTAATGAACTTGTCGATAATATCTCAGACTAATTTATATGTAGACTGAACTAAACTATTAATTGAAAAAGGAGAAAAGAATGAAAAGATTTAAAAAGTGTTGGAGTATTGTGTGGAATTGTATTGTTGACAAGCTAATGGCAATTCCCAGCTTTGCAAGCCAAAGAGTAGGAAATCAACTAGTAAGTAGTGCCACTAGCATTAATTATAGTGATAGCTTTGAGGGAAGAACGCTAAAAGCTAACAGCAATGAATGGCAGTCAATCATCAGTATTTAGATGCGTGAGTCCTTATTTTCTAGGGCAAAAAGTAAAGTAAAAAGTGAGAGGCACATGTTGAGCTTAGAGAGAGAAGTTCTCCTTTATATCTGATAGTAGAAATGATAGTGGTTATAGAGAGCGAGTTTTAGTGATGGCTACTACACACTGACTGGCACTCTTGCTGAGTGCGAAGCTAGAGGAGAGTGGAAAGTTTACATCGAGGGAGCGGGCTATTCTACATCTCAAGCTACAAGTACAATAACTGTCTACTATGATGTTTTAAATTAAGAGGTAAAACTATGACAGTAACTGAGATGGCGAATTATGCCCTTAAAAAACAGGATTATGAGAAAGCCACTTCTAAACAGAGCTCTTCAGATAGCGATGGGAATCAATCTATTTCCGACTTAGAACGATCCTATCGGAATGCAGAAGCCACAGGTGGAGACAGATGGTTATGTGGTTGGAACCCACGATGTGGAGCTGAAGCATATTGTACCTATAAGTAAAGATATTGAAGATTTAGTGAAACACCAAATCAGAGAAAGATATTTAAAGGAACAGGGTGGGAGCTCCTTTGAGAAAGTCCATAGTTATAACGAAAAATACAAGGCCTATGCAAAGACCAGGAATGGCCCGGAAAGAATGTCCGTTCTTTATACCATAGAGGAGTTAAAGTTTTCAGAAATGGATAAAATCATGGGATATATCAAAAGTAAGGTTCGGGCTGGCACCACCCTAAGCCCTATGATCCGGCTATTGTGCAGGAGTACATTAATCAGGAAGAAGGAAAAGACAATAAGGATATTAATATTTCCGTATAAAATGTAAGTTTTACGAGATAAAAGAATCCCTAAAATCAAGCGGTATGATTTCATGTCTGCCTGGTTTTGGGGATTCTTTGGTATCTACAAAAGTGCCTACCTCTTCTTTGTTAAGTCTCTATTTTCGGAAGCATAATCCTTGCTGCCTTTTTATGTATTTCGATACTGCCTGCTTTATAAGCGCCTCCGAATTCTCCGTCCAAGGTCCATTCCACCGGCTTTTCCCCCTGAAACTCCAAATAATGGGTTTTGAAAAAGCTCACATAGGGATGATCTTCCGGAATATCTCCCCGAAGCAGGGTTCCTACAATCTCTCCCAGCTCACCGATATTTTTCGGAGAGCGAATCAGTAAAACCTCAAATTCTCCATCCGCCAAATCTATATTCATCTTCTCCTGAAGGTTCTGTCCCAGTAGCCCTGAAAAACCTGCCACGGAATAGGCGTTGGAAACGGCGCCAAAAATATACTCTCCCTCTTCGGAAAAATTTTCAGCAGAAATTTTTAGCGGAATACTCTGACTCATATTCTCCGGTAAGGTACGAAGTGATTCCAGCAAATACGCCAAATGCCCCAAATTATTCTTTAATTCCTGGTCAGTTCCGTAGCTCACCTTGGTAAAGGCTCCTAGGGCCGCAATATAGTTAAAATATTTTTCCTGAAGACTTCCCTACATCATAATAAAAGCATTTTCCTTCCACCATAGCCCTCAGATTCTCCTGCAAATCCTTGGGAATTCCTAAGGAGTAGGCAAAATCATTGGTGGAACCGCAGGGAATATAGCCCATGGGAATATCCAACTTCTCTTTCAGAATGGCATTCATAAGATAATGCAGCGTTCCGTCTCCACCGGCACAGACCAGCAAATCATAATCCTTCCCCAACTTTTTTACCAGCTCTTCCGTTCGTAAGTCCCTATGCTTGGGAAGAATAGGAAAGACCGTTACGATACAGCCTAATAAAGAAAGACCTTCTACCACCCGATAGCAAAGCTCCTTTCCCTTCCCCTGTCCACTCTGTGCATTCATTAAAAAGCAATACTTTTTTCATGGTCTTTCCCTCTCACCATCAGAAACCTAAAATTCCGGCTTATGATACTGCCATACTCCCAAGCGAATTATCTCTCTAAATATATATGGAATCTATCATTCTGATTTTACCACAAAAAAAGAGGAATACATCTTGAACATGCTTCCTCTCTTCCTTCTTCTATTATGCGGTCTTCTTAGCCGCAGGACCTAAGTCCTTCATCTTCTTCTCTAAACGAGCTTCCTTTTCCTTGGCCTTTAGCCTGAAGTCCTTAAAGGTATTCTCTTCTACAATTCCCTACAAAAATCTCTTGATAGTCTTCGCTACTCTTTTTCCTGAATCCGCAATACATAGCAATCGGAGAGGCCATAAAGTGCACCCTCTTCCTCTGCACTTTGGAACTCTTCCTCAGGAATAAAGCTAAACTGCTCTCCATCCTTAACGGTCTTCTTCCATAAACGATTACGAACACCCTTGTCCTCATCCTGTAGGTAGGTATTCTTGTAAGCTACAACTTCTACTTCCCCCTTAGTGGAAACAGAGAATACCGGATTCTCGTGGAAAATGTAAGCAACTCTGGCAGACTTACTGACAGGATCGTTTACCTTCCTTCCACATATTCTACATGAAGCTGTAACTGCTCCTTCGCCAATGCAGTAAAGGAAAATAATAAGATGCCAAGGAGGCATGTCATTAACAATGAAACTCTTTTTAACATATAGGATATACCTCTTCTAACGAAAAAATAAAGCCAGTATCTCACCGGCTTTATTAGTATATCCGTTTTTCGTTATCATGACAATCTTCGGGGAAAAAGATACAGAGTTTTGTAAATTTTTTGTAAGAACTTAGAGTTTTGAAATATCCTTCACTAATTCAAGCAATTCTAATTCTTGAATGGTCTATTATACCTTAAGCTTTTTGCGTTCCAAGATGCATGGATGTATTTCTGTTCTGTAAAAAAAGGAACAGAGAACTTCCAAAAAAAATCGCCAAAGTATACAAGACGAGATCATTAACATCCACCACATAAATCGGGGAATGGAATAGGATATTCAGAAGAAGCTGAATACATTCAATACCAAATCCAATCAATACCGCATAGAGAAGGGTCTTCTTTTTCTCCTTCACTACGGAAAAGAGAAATCCCGGTAAGGGAAGAAATGATCCTACTATTATAAGATTGGATAGCATGTTGTATCTCAAAAACAAGAACGGATTCAACTCAATATTCTGAAGGATCTGCGGGATGGATAAATTCCTATGGCTTATGCTATGAGGAATAAGATAAATCAGCACAAGCAATGCTATATAGCCAATCAATCCCCAGCGATGTCCGAAACTATACGCTCTCCTCAGAGAAATAAAGTAAATCAGTCCAATTACCAAAGCTAAAAATAAGTACTCTACTATAAGGATATTGCAAAAGGAAACTAATCATAAGAATCACCCCTTTCGAATGACTTTATTGTAGAAATACATCGGAAATATACTGCCTTCTAAAATATAATCCAAACTTCCAATGTCATCTCAATGAAGTAAATTGTTAGCTGCTTCTTTCACCCCTATGCTATTGTCTGTTGTAATAGTTTTTAACACTTACCCCAAAAATAGCAATATAATTAAGCTTTCTAAAAATATTAATTCTTTATTGCCCTAAATCTCCAAGAAAAAGTCACTTAATGAAAAATGTTTCTACTAAAGAAAAATGAGGGAACCATGTCCCTCATCTTTTTTTCATTTTATTGCATTTTTCAACTTAGAGTAATCAGTGAATATAAAAAAATAGTAAAGCTGACTTTCAGACCTATACTGCATGAGAGTCTTATTCTTTTTATATCCTCTATTACTCAACACTATCTTCATAAAGCTCTTCTTTCCCTTCTGGAGCAATGGCTCGTTCTCCAGTTCGGAAAGAGCTTAGCTGTCTTCCGATATCCGTAATCTTCTCTCCGGCAAAGCTTACACCGCCCTGCTGCACATTTCTTCTGGCTTCTCCCTTGGATGGTGCCAAACCGCTCACAACCAAAAAGATTTAAGATATCGATTCCTTCAGGATATTCCGCCTTTTTAGGACACACTTCGGGGTATTGGCAGAATTTCCTGCCCCTGCAAATAAGGACTTGGCAGCTTCCTCCGCCTTCTTAGCTTCCTCTGCACCGTGACCTAGCTCTGTCAAATGGTAAGCCAGGATTTCCTTAGCTTTATTCAGCTCTGCTCCTTCCCAGGCATCCATCTTCTTGATTTCTTCCATCGGAATGAAGGTCAGGAGGCGAAGACATTTTCCTACATCCGCATCATCCACATTTCTCCAATACTGGTAGAAGTCGTGAGGGCTGGTCTTAGCCGCATCCAGCCAAACCGCTCCGCTGGCGGTCTTTCCCATCTTCTTTCCTTCCTTATTGGTAAGCAGGGTGATGGTCATGGCATGGGCATCCTTCCCCAGCTTCTTACGAATCAGCTCTGTTCCTGCCAGCATATTGGACCACTGGTCATCTCCGCCGAACTCCATGTTACAGCCGTAGTCCTCATAGAGGCGATAGAAATCGTAGCCCTGCATCAGCATATAAGAAAACTCGAAGAAGGAAAGTCCCTGAGAAAGACGGTTCACATAACATCTGGCTCTCAACATTTCATTTACGGAAAAATGAGGACCTACCTCTCGCAAGAACTCCATAAAGTTCATATCTCTAAGCCAGTCCGCATTGTTTACCATTAATGCCTTCCCTCGGAGAAGTCGATGAAACGACTCATCTGCTTCTTAAAGCAGGCACAGTTATGGTCAATCATTTCGGTGGTCATCATTTGCCGCATATCGGAGCGACCGGAGGGATCTCCGATCATACCGGTTCCGCCCCCCACCAAGGCGATAGGCTTATTGCCTGCTGCCTGCAAACGCTTCATCAGGCACAGCGCCATAAAGTGTCCTACATGAAGGGAATCCGCAGTGGGGTCGAAGCCAATATAAAAGATTGCCTTCCCCTCATTCACCATTTTTCGGATTTCTTCTTCATTTGTAACCTGGGCAATCAATCCTCTCTCTTGTAATTCTTCGTAAACTCCCATACTGCTTCCTTCCTTTTCTAATCATAGACTGAGCAGGATCTGTCTTGTTTCAAAAGAAAAATCCTGCCTATTTTTAGTCACTGCTAAAGATTAAACACTTTCTATTTACACTTCCCAAGTCCTTTAATACTTGGTCTGCTGCTCGTACTCGTAGACATTGGAAATCAGACGAACCGTATCTTCCCAACCGATACAGGGATCGGTGATGGACTTTCCGAAGATATGTTCCTCCACCTTGCAAGCCCCTTCCACAAGATAGGACTCCACCATCAGTCCCTTCACAAAGTTGGCAAGCTCCTGAGAATACTTTCTGGAATGCATGATTTCCTGGGCAATACGAAGCTGCTCTTTATGATTCTTTCCGGAATTACAATGGTTCGTATCCACCACTACCGCCGGATTCGCTAAATTTCTTTCTTCATATAGAGATTGCAGAAGCTTTAAGTCCTCATAGTGGTAGTTTTGCACCATTTCCCCATGCTTATTCTGTAAGCCGCGCATAATGGCGTGGGTATAGGGATTACCGCTGGACTTTACTTCCCATTCCCGGAAAATGAAGTCATGGCCATGCTGTCCCGCATAGATGGAGTTTAACATTACCCCCAAGTCTCCGGAGGTTGGGTTCTTCATACCGCAGGGTACATCCACCCCGGAAGCCACCAAACGGTGTTGCTGGTTCTCTACGGAACGAGCCCCCACCGCAATATAAGACATCATATCGGATAAATAAGACAGGTTATCAGGGTAAAGCATCTCATCCGCAGTACTGAAGCCTGTTTCCTCTAAAACTCTCATGTGGAGCTTTCGAATCGCAAAAATACCTTCGATAAGGTTAGAGTGCTTTTCCGGATCCGGCTGATGCAACATTCCTTTATAGCCTTCTCCTGTGGTTCTTGGTTTATTGGTATAGATGCGGGGAACAATAGAATCTTGTCCTCCACTTCCTTCGCTACTTCCTTTAATTTATGACAGTATTCCAGTACAGGATCCTCATGGTCTGCGGAACAGGGACCGATCACCAGTAAAAACTTGCGACTTTCTCCTGTAAAGATGGCCTTAATTTCCTCATCTCTTTTGGCTTTCTGAGCAATCAGCTCGGAAGACAACGGATACTGTTCCTTTACCTCTGATGCAGAGGGTAACTTATGAATGAATTCTAATCCCATACTTTCTCCTTTCTTTTCTGCTAAAGTATAAAGGAAGTTGAAAAAAAGTGCAAGAAAAGAGGATGCCCTGTCCGGGCACCCTCTATGGCTTATATCCTAGTCGATCAATATCGCTTTTCTTGGGCAAGTCTTCCGGAATGCTTGATTCAGGCAAGACTTTTTACAGAGCGTCCCAATCACTTTCTTCAAAGTATCCGCAGAGTGCTGTAAGGCCTCCTGCTCTTCCGGGCTTAATCCGATGGAACCACTCTCTCCACTCCCGCTCTTCCCACGATGGCAGGAACGGAAAGGGAAACATCGGAAATGCCGTACTCTCCGTGCTGCATACTGGAAACCGGAAGAATAGATTTTTCGTCACGAATAATCGCTTCGCAGATTCTTCGAACAGACATGGCAATACCGTAGTAGGTCGCCTTCTTCTTTTCGATGATTTCGTAGGCACTATTCTTTACATTTTCCGCAATGCGTCTCATGGACTCATCATGCTCGATATGTCCTCTAAGCTCACAGAAATCATTCAAGGGGATACCGGATACATTGGCACTGCTCAAGCCGCAATCTCACTATCTCCATGCTCTCGATAATGAAGGCATGCACGGAACGGTTGTCAATGGAAAGGTGCTCTCCCAAAAAGATACTTTAGTCTTGCGGTATCCAATACGGTTCCGGAGCCGAATACCCGATTCTCCGGGAAGCCGCTAAGCTTCACAGCCGCATAGGTTAAAATGTCTACAGGATTTGCTACAATCAGAAGGATTCCCTCATAATTTCTCTTGGCAATCTCCGGAATAATGGTCTTGAAAATGCCTACATTCTTCTTTACCAGATCCAAACGGGTTTCTCCCGGCTTCTGTCCTGCCCCCGCCGTAATCACCAGGATGGAGCAATCCATAAGATCATCATAGTCTCCGGCATAAATCTTCATTGGCTTTGCAAAAGGAAGTCCGTGGCTGATGTCCAGAGCCTCCCCCTCCGCCTTAGCTCGATCCGCATCATTTAAAACAATTTCGGAAAACAGTCCGCTTTTGCATTAAGGCAAAGGCAGAGCTTGCTCCTACAAATCCACAGCCGATAACCCCTACTTTTCTCTCTTGAATATTCATTTTGCATCCTTTCCGGGAATTCTTCCCCCATTCCTTAAAAGCTTTGGACAAGAGTAGTATAGACTAATCCCTAGCTATTTTCTAGGAATTATTGCATTTTATACATACCTTCCCTTACTATTTCGACCATATTCAAAGTTTCTTTACTCCAGATTATTAATCTCTTTGCTTTATAAAAGGGGCTGTAAAAATCAAAATAAGAAATAGATTTTTTTACAGCCCCTTTTACCGAAGTTCCTCCTCTTCCAAAAAGTCTCCGTTTCTTCTCTAAATACTCCGGAAAAACGCTCCAAATAAGAATGCATATCCTTTCCGTTGTCCGTTCTTTCGATTCTACCTTTTGAAAGAGAATCTTACTGGAAGCCCTGCCCCTGATGCCTAAGACGCTGTGCTTTTCTTCCATCATGAAAAATGTTGTAAAGGCACTCCTTCCCTTCCTTGGCAAAGCCGATATTTTCCAGATTCCCCGCCATGTTTTTTTCTGTCGGTAAAGGTAGTAGGGGCTGTAAATCCAATTTCTCCGCCGTATCCATACTGCAAAAGCATCATCCACTCGATTTCCTTCTCTCCTGTCGCTTCTTTAAGGAAGGCAGATAAGGAATGGAAAATTCTTTGTCCAAGGAAAAAGCTTTCCGCCCCTCCCCTGCCTGATAGATTTCCCGAAAATGATTTTCCTCCGCCTTCAGTCTGGCGGCCCGCTTTACCGCCAGGGAATGTACTGTTGCTTATCTGGAGCAAGTCGCAGAATTTCGGAAAGGCTTTCCTCCACCTGCTGCAAAATGCTCTCCCGGTAGGCCCTAGGATTAAGTCCATGTTAATATTGTCAAAGCCCAGCTCCCTTGCCAAGGCATACTTTTCTTTCACCTCTTCCACGGAATGTTTTCTGCCGATAATGTCTAAACTTTCCTGATGGAAGCTTTGGGGGTTAATGGATATTCTATCTACGGAAAAATCCTGCAAAAGCTTTATCTTTTTCCTGATTAATGGAATCCGGTCTTCCTGCCTCCACCGTGTATTCTATGTGCGCCCTTTCCCTTGGAAAAACAATGCTTATCCACTAAGGAAAGCAGAATTTCCAGGTCCTTTTCTGTTAAGGCTGTGGGGGTTCCGCCGCCGATATAAATGCTTTGTAGCTGCTTTCCTCTTTTCTCTCCCATTTCTCGCAGCACAAAAAGCATTTCCTCCTCTAAAAGAGAGAGGTATTTCGGCATTCTTTCGGAAAAACTTCCCATGGGCATGGAAAGGAAGGAGCAGTAGGCACAACAGGTAGGACAAAAGGGAATATTGATATAAAGACTGTAGCCTTCGGAAATACTTTTTCCATAGGCCTTTTCCGCCCTTTGTAAAATGCTTTCCTCCTGCAAGGAAATCTTATACAAAAGCTCCGCCTTCTCCCCCTCCAAGCGATATTCCTCTTTAAGAGCCGGGAATAAAAGCTCGGGGCTCTGCCCCTTTTCTTCCCGCATTTTCCGGCAAAAGCCCTACCGGACGAATGCCGGTTAAGTCTCCCAGGGCAGACTCCTTCCGCTTTGCTTTTCCAAAATGTCATAAAGATGAGGCCTTTAAAATCGACTTATCCTTTCCCCGCTCTCCGGTAAAGCTAAGCTCTTCTCCGGTAATCTCCAGAGAAAGAGGAACAGAGAAGGGTCGAGAATCCCCTCCTCTGTTAAAATGCGATTTTTCTTTTCTTCCGGCTTATGCTTTAAGCTCTTTTTGTTTACCTCGGTAGGCTTTCCTACTTCCTTCGCCCGCTTAAAGGCATTCTTCTCTTCCTGGGTAGTCTCCATCAGGCGAATCCCTGACTGCTATGAATCTGAAAATCCTCCCCGGGGTAAAAAGGCCTTACAAAGCTCCCGAATGTCCGCTTCAAAGGGAGCACCTTATCTCCTAAAAATAATTGAATCACAAAATCCTCTTCTACATACTCTATAAATATTAACTACAAAGACTCTACCGCTCCTAATAACAAGACTCTATAGAATCCACCTTACAGAATCTACTCTACAGAATCTACTCTACAGAACCTACTCTACAGAATTTACTCTACAGAATTTTTAGTTGGAAGTTTTTCTTAACATTACTGTCCAAAAAGCTTGTTAAAGCTCACCCAACCGTTGGCTTCCTTGGCTTTCTTTCCGGACTTCTCTCCCTGCTCGATAAATTCCTGCATGGTTTCCAGCTTGGCATCCGTATTGTCCGCAAAGGAAAGGAGTAAAGCTCCATGGTAGCTGGCTTCTTGGGGAACCGTATTCCATCCCCCGTGATGGGACAGGATACAGTGTAAAACTCTGTCTTTACATTTTCCGGAAAGTCGGAATCTCCTGCATCTTTTCCGAAAGCATAGTGTAGCCGATGAGGATATGGCCTAAAAGCTGTCCTTCGTCGGAATAATCATTTTTCGGAAAAGGGTAAGCTCCTTGGTCTTTCCGATGTCATGGCAAGAGCCGCGCTTAACAAAAATGTCTCTATTGATATCCCCATAGTGTCTTGCGTAAAAATCGCAAAAGCTTGGCAACGGACAAAGTATGCTCCAAAAGGCCTCCCACATAGCCGTGGTGTACGGACTTTGCCGCAGAGTGGAAGGAAAAGCATTTGTAAAAAGCCTTGTCCTCCACAAAAAGCTTCTGCAAAAGCTTTTGCAAATATGGGTTTTGTACGGTCTTAATAAGCTCGTACAACTCCTTCCCCATTTCCTCCCGATCCCGCTTACTCACCGGTAAAAAGTCCTCCGCCGCATAGGTTCCTTCTGAAGCCACCGACAGACGCTGAATGCTGAGCTGATTAATTCCGTTGTAAATGCTGACATTTCCCTCCACATACACATAATCTAAAGGAGAGAAATCCGAAATCCCCTGGGGAATTGGGCTCCCATACCTTGGCATCAATGGTGCCGGTCCTGTCCTGTAAACAGACATTGAGATATTCCTTCCCGTTTTTTGTCACTGCAGCATTCTTGGTTTTTACCAGATACACATTATTTACCCGAAGCCCATCTCGAAAGTTTTCAATAAAGCGATTGGGGTTAGGAACTCGTTCCATACTTTTTCCTTCCTACCTTGCCTGTATAGGGCAAGAAAGCACTAACTCTACATACTCTTTCCCATTATAACGGAGAAGTTCCACCGGAACAACTGCTCCTTCCGTCTGTCCCAGTAAAGTGTCCTGAAAATGCCTTACTGGTTTCCACACTCTTCCCTGTTTAATTTTTTTGATAATGTCTCGGGTAGAATGCCGGTGGAATAGGCGGGACTGTCCTCCACCACCTCCAGTACATACACCCCCTCCGGGATGCCCAGCTCCTGCATAGCCTTAGAGCTGTTCTGAATCTTTACACCGAAGTAGGGGAGGACTCCTCCGTTACTAAGGCGTTCCAAGCTTTCCAAGGCATCGGAAATTCCGATTATTTTTCTTCCGGAGCTTCTGTCCTCCGCCTCTGTAAAGAAGCCTACCCATTCCCCCTTGGTATTTAAAACAAAGGCTGTGCTGTCCGCTTCTCCCAAGAACTGCATCTTGATTTCTTCCTCTACCCTGTCCTCCGCCGCCTTATCGTAGGACAAAGCCCCGATATTGCTTAGTGCTGTAGAGTAGGCCTGACCAAGGGGAGAACCCAAAAGCAGTACCGTATCCCCCTTTTGCAGGAGTCTTGAGTTTCCCCTGGGCATTTCCTGAATCTTCTCCCATTCCTTTTCGGACAAGGAGGAAAGCTCTACGCTTAAAATCACCCATCTGTCCCTGGTACTCTTCCCCCTAAGACTTGCCGGAAGCTTCTTTTCCCGGTTAAACTCCACCTCATAAAACCCGCGTCCGCCTTTTGCCTCTCCCAAGAAGAGAATCACCGCCTCTTCTTTGGTCTTTTTTTAAAATCACTCCCGGCACAATGGAGGTTATCTTCGCTTAGGGAATCCTGTCCGGGGTATGGATACGAATCTCCACCAAAGACTTTTTCCCCTCGGAAATCAGGGTTTTGGCGTTGGACATCAGACTATCATAGCTGGAAACGGAGAAATCAAACCTTTTGAAGCTCTGACTGCACCACATCCTCAATGGCCTCGGTTTCCGCCACTGTTTCCGGTACCGCTTCACTGCTTTTCTTCCACCAAAGCAATACTTTCCTTTGGCTGTTCCTGTCTCTTTTGGAGAAAGACGCTTTTTCCATAAAAAGAAAGAAGGATAGGGCTGCTGCCATACCAAAAAGACCACCGGAAAAAGGAGGAGTACAGCCTTTTTCAACCTCTTCTTCCACTTTCCCTTGGGACCCACAATTTTCTCTCGAATAAAATGTTCTTCCATCTTATGTTCCTCTAAGCCCATTCCCTTGCTGCTTATATTATCCGCTTACCAAGCCTTACTGAATTAACTTTTCAAACTCTACTCTTTCCCCTAGCTTTTAGGAAAATACAATAAGGCCTAATTTTTCTTAGTCTTCCACCCGTTCCATAGCCGGAAGAGAAAAACCAAATTCCGTGCCCACCCCTCTGTGGAGACACAGTCTATATCTCTCCGTGGGCAGTGATAATGCTTTTTACAATGGCAAGCCCAAGCCTGTACCCGCCTTATCCTTCCTCTGGATACATCCGTCTTATAAAAACGCTCCCAAATCTTGCCTAAATCTTCTTGGGAATTCCAATGCCCTGATCCTTAATGCCCACTCAGCACCTTTCGTCCCCTTCTGTTCTGTTCGAATCAGAATTTCGAATCCTCTTGGAAAAACTTCACCGCATTGTCCAAAAGGTTATAAAAGACCTGCTGAATCTTCGGATAGTCCCCATGAACCATCTGCTTTTTCTCTGCAAATTCCAAAGAAAAACCAAGCTTTTTCTTCTGACACTGCATTTCAAAGCTGGCACAAACCTCTCGAATCATCCGGTTTTAAGTCAAAGTTGCTCCGGTTTAAAGAGCTTCTCTGATCTAACTTATTGAGACTAAGCATGGACTGAGTCAATTTACTCAGACGCTCTGTTTCTGAAATCAGACGGAGCAAATATTTTTCCTCAGCCTCCTTAGGAATGGTGCCGTCCAACATAGCTTCCAGATAGCCCTTAATGGAGGTTAGCGGGGAGCGAAAGTCATGGGAAACATTGGCAATAAACTGCCTTTGGTAGTCGTCCGACTTATGAATCTCCTCCGCCATAAAGTTTAGCGTTTCTGCAAGGTAGGACATTTCATCCCCCCCTCCTACGGAAATTCGATACAAATATTCTCCTGCCGCATAGTGCACCGCCCCTGCCGTAATTTTCTCCAGCGGCCGATAAACCCGAAAGTAAAAAACGAAAAAAATGGAAAGAGACAAAAGGGCAAGGGCCAAAAAAGCCTGATAGAAGATGCTCAGTAGCTCTCCTTTTTCCCGCTCTATTCTCTTTTAGGAGTTATGCAAAATCAGATAAGCCAGATTCTGATAATTCCTCTGAATGGGAGCCTGGGACAAGATATGCTCTTCGGAAAGTAAGCCGTGCAAAGTACCGCTATAAGCTATTTTGCCGCCATTTTCCGTGGGGTCAAAGTCCGGTATTGTTTTTCCGATAAGGCTATCCTTCCCCTTATGCTGTAAAATCTTTCCATCCTTATCCACCAAGGTCCATTCCACATTGGCCCTGTGAATATTTCCTTCCATTTCCCGGCTAAGTCTTTCCAGAGAAAGGCTTCCATTTTCCTCTTTGGAATAGTAGTTGGCAAGCCTTGTGGCCTCGCTGTATAAGTCCTGTCCTTCTCTTTGGTAAAGCTTCTGCCCTATCGCTTTTTCTCCCGTAAAATGGAGAAAGAGAAAGCTGAATAGGAAGAATAAGAGGTAGGCGATAATAAATTTGATCAATAATCGTTTTCCCAACTCTCTCCTGTCTTCCTTTTAAAACCAAACGATCCAATCATTTCGACTGCTTTATCTCCTTGCATCAAAAATATATACCTTGCAGCTTTGCCCTCGTCTAAAAATCTAACGTATGTTTCACTGGTCTAAGCAGTCTCAAATCTAAAACATAAGCCTTAGCCTTCACCCAGTCTAAACTTATAGCCTATTCCCCAAACCGTGGAAATCTCCCATTCCTCCACCTGGGGAAAGCTTTTTCCCGAAGTCTTTTTAATGTGTACATCCACTGTCCGGGAGTCTCCGGCAAACTCATAGCCCCAAATATGGTCTAAAAAGCTGCTCTCTGGTAAATACCTGGTTGGGAGAGCTTGCAGAAAATACAAAAGTTCAAGCTCCTTGGAGGCATATCTATCGCCTTTCCCTTATAGTGCACCACATAGTTACTTAAGTTAATCACCAGATCCTCGTAGGCAATATACTTGCCCTTTCGTAAAAGGTCCTCTGCCCCGTCCTTTTCCTTCTCTTCCTCCATGGGAGGGATGAAGGAATGCTGGCTTCTTCGTAAAACCGCCTTTACTCCAGCCACCAGTTCCTTGGTGTCAAGGGCTTTACATATAATCATCCGCTCCAAGCTCCAGGCCCAGCACCTTATCAAAGGTCTCTCCCTTTGCGGAAAGCATGATAATGGGTACATTGGAACTTGTGCGTATCCTTCTGCAAACCTCATAACCGTCTATTCCCGGAAGCATCAGGTCTAAAATAATCAGCGCCACCGGCTCCTTTTCCAGACTTTTTAAAGCCTCTTCCCCGTCTTCACAGATTCGGGTATCGTAGCATTCCTTTTCCAAATACAGGGATACCAGCTCTGCAATAGAGCTGTCATCATCCACAATCAAGATTTTTTGCTTCTCCGCCATGCTTCCTCCTTTCTACTATCTTCCATCTTTCATTACTCTAAAAATCACCGGATCGACTCTCGCTCCATCTATATAGAACATGATTGTTCATCAGCTCTTGTCTTTAGTCTATGCAAAACTTAAGTTGCATCGGCTTTTCATTCTTTCACCGGCTTTTATTTCTTCACCGACTTTTATTTCTTCACCGGCTTTTTATTTCTTAAAGAAAGCAATGCTGACACCGTCAGAGCCTTCCCATACTCTCCTAAACGGAAGGATTCGATATGCTTATTCTTTTTCAAGCATTCCTGTACCCATCTTTCGAAGAGCTCCGGTACCTCTTCCATGGACAATGCGCACCTGCGGCAGTCTGGCCAAAAAGGCGTCATCCAAATATTTATTCAACTCCGGCAACGCATCCGCCGTCATTTTTCCGATTAAGTTAATTTCCGGAGAGATGCCCAGCACCTTTCCTCTTCCAATGGAAGCGACCTTTCCCTGGTTCTTTTCCGGCTTTTCCTTTTCCTTATGCTGGATGAATTTCCACATCCTTGGCAGAAACCTTGGTGCGAAGCATACCCTGCTGTAACGGTGAACATTCCGTTTTTATCCGGAAGAGTGGTAACGGTTGCCACCATATCGTGCATACTCAAAACCCTTACCTTGTCTCCGATGGCAAGCTTCTTTAAGGAAATGGTCTGAGAGGGTCCCTTTACCATAGTAGAGGACAGGGCCTCGTCATTTTTCCCGCATCTTTTGGGTGCAGCTTGGTTCTGGTCTTTTCTCCTCTAAGGCACTGCTCTTTCCTGCCTCCTGTCGCCGTAATTCCTTTCACCACCTGATCGGCGGCTCTTGGCCTCCCGTAAAATCTGGGCAGCCTCTTCTCTGGCTCTTTGCAGGATTTTCTCCTTCCTTTTCGATGCCCTCTGGTGGATTCTCTCTGCGCTGCTTTTAGGCTCTCCACCTCCGCCTTGTACCGTCGATTTCTTCCTTTTTCTCTGGGCAAGGCGCTTGGTATTTTCCAGATCCGCAATCACATCTTCAAAAATGCAGGTCTTCCTCTCCCAAACGATTCTTTGCAAAGCTAATGATATCCTTTTCTAAGTCCCAGCTTCTCCGCAATGGCAAAGGCATTGGACTTCTCCGGGCACAATCGATCAGCAAATGATAGTGGGGCGCAGACTTTCCACATCAAAGGCGCAGGCGGCATTTTCCACTCCTTCTGTAGAAAGGGCGTAAAGCTTCACCTCCGCATAGTGGTGGTGGCCAGGGTCCGAACCTTTTTGGAAGAGGTGGTCTGAAAATTGCCAAAGCCAATGCGGCTCCCTCGGTAGGGTCCGTTCCTGCTCCCAACTCATCAAAAAGGCAGAGACAGTCTTCCCTTGCTCCCTGTAAAATCCGCACTGTATTGGCTGTGTGGGAGGAGAAGGTGGAAAGGCTTTGCTCAATGCTTTGCTCATCTCCGATATCCGCATAAATCTCCCGATACACCGTAATGCTGGAGCCCTGGAAGGCCGGAATAAAGAGTCCCGCCTGCCCCATGAGCTGGAACAAGCCCAAGGTCTTTAAGCAAACCGTCTTACCCCCGGTGTTGGGCCCGGTAATCACCAAAAGGCTGAAGTCATCTCCCAGGCGAATGCTGATGGGCACCACTTTGTCTTTTGGGAATCAGGGGATGGCGGGCATCCAGCACTGTCTTTCGCTCCTGATTCAAGATGGGCTTTACCCCGTCCATCTTATTGGCCAGCTTAGCTTTGGCAAAGACAAAGTCCAAATGGCTTAAAATCTTTACATTTTCCCCCAATTCTTCCGTGAAGGGAGCTAAAGAAAGAGAAAGCTGTAGAAGAATCTTCTCCACTTCCTTCTTTTCTAAAGACAAAAAGCTCGCATATCATTTTCCAGCTGGACAATGGAGAAGGGCTCCATAAAAAGAGTAGCCCTGAGCTACTTTCATCATGAACAATTCCCCGGAAAGCATTTTTATACTCTGCCTTAACAGGAAATACGTGTCTTCCGTTTCGAAGGGTTATGACCGGATCCTGCAGCATGGAACGGTTATGCTGTAAAATGCGATTTAATTCCTGATTGATTTTTTCCTCTAAGACCTTTTCCTTCCTACGCAGCTGGGAAAGCTCCGGACTGGCATCATCCGCCAGTTCCTCTTCGGAAAGAATACAGCGCTGTAATTCTCTTCTGATTTCATCCAAGGGGGCCAGAGCCTGAAAATACTCCTGCAAAGCATCTTCCCGCTCTTCTCCCTGCTCCTTAGCCTTTTTTGTCTTTTCCAAAATCAGGATAATGTCATAAAGCTCCGGAATGGAAAGGGCTGTGGATAAGGCTAAACGGGAAAAATAGGGGCGAATTTCTTTGATTCCCCGAAAGGAAATTCCTCCCCCTAAACGAATGCGGTCTTGAGCCGCCTCAGTTTCCGAAAGACTCTGCTCCACCTCTAAAAAGGAAGAAGAAGGCTCCAAGGCCTTCAGCTTCTCCTTACCCAAAGAAGAGTCCGCCTCCTCCACTAATCGGTCTATGATTTTGTAAAACTCCAATGTCTTTAAGACCTTTTGGTTCATTCTATCCCTTTCTACTTTTTACCGAACTTATTCCTTATCCAGCATCAGCTTTGCACAGCCGTAAATTCCCGCATCATTTCCAAAGCTATGGCCAGCATAAGCTCCGCCTTCTTATTGAGAATCGGGGTGCTCCTCGTAATGCTTCTTAATAATCTGTAAGAGGAAGTCTCCTGCTCGAAAACGCCTCCACCGATAACGAAAACCTCCGGATCCGCAATCATGGAAACCCTGTGCCAAAACAATCCCCAGATAACGCATACTGCATTCTAAACTTGTGCTGGCCAGAATGTCTCCTCTTAGCCGCCTCGCAAACAATCTTTGCGGTAAGGGCTTTTCCATAGATCCGAAGAGAAGAAGGATCTCTGAACATCCGAAGAAAAACGCTCTGCCTCCTTCACAATTCCGGTAGCGGAAGCCACCTGCTCCAGACAGCCCATACCGCCGCAGGCACAACGCTCTCTCCACATCCCGCACATGGATGTGTCCGATTTCCGCTCCTGCACCATGAGCTCCGGTAACGATTTTTCCATTCAGAATCAAACTGCCGCCTACGCCGGTTCCCAAAGTTACCATCAGTAAATCCGAGAAACCTCTTCCTCCGCCCTCTGCCAAAAGCTCTCCAAGGGCCGCCACATTGGCATCATTTCCTACTGCACAGGGAATCTTTCCTCCCATCAGCTCTCCTCATGATTTTTGCCGGATAAATGTCTTTCCAGCCTAAATTTACCGCAACAGGCACATGTCCGTCCGGCTCCACCGGTCCCGGTACACCAATTCCGATTCTCGCCACATCCTCATAGGCAATGGTCTTTTTCCGCTAAATGCTTCTTTAACTCCTCAGCCACATCCGGAAGAATATACTTTCCTGCTCCGCCTTTCTGGGTGAGCACCTCCCATTTGTCCAACAGTACGCCGTTATAGGTAAAGATACCGCATTTTACGGAAGTTCCTCCCACATCAATGCCCACGCAATATTGATTCATTTTATCCTCCCTCTACAACCGATAAAATCGCTCTGCCCACATCGGCAGAAAAGCCTCTCAGCTGACACTTACTCTATTTTTACCCGAATCGCCTCTTCATGGCTTTTTATAGGCTAAGAAATCAAGTCTGTTCCACTAAATTGAATTTTTGATAAAGAGCGAATATATTGCAGTCCCTCTTCCGTCTCCCCATTATAACGCAGTCTGCCTTGGAAATCATAAACTTTATAGTTTTTCTCCTGGTAGAGAATCACCTTATCCTGGCTTAATTCCATGTTGCTACCCATAAAATCAATGGCTTATCCAAAATTTTCTCTCCTGTCTTTCGGAAAAATGAGAAAGCCTGTAGGGTTTTTCCTGCTTCTTCTTTTTCCTCCGGAGGAGTCTTTCTTTATTCGGCCTCTTTACTTTGCACTTTCCTTGCTTGTGCTATCTTTATCTGTATATTCTGTATCTTTATTTATTTCTTTATTTAAACTTTCTTTACTTGTACTGTCTTGCTTTGAAACTTTCTTGATTTGCACTCTCCGTACTGTTTTTCTTGACCTGCACTCTTCCTGTTCCTTCAAAAGTACTGCCACTTAACACAGGACTTTTGCTTCTTATTCTTAAGACTTTTGCTTGCCTCTTTCGTACTATCTTTACCACCTGCTTTTTCCTGTATCCTCCAAAGCCTCACCTCTTTGGTCGGTAAGAACAGCCAGATAATTTTGGTCATAGGCAATCATTCGAACTCGTTTCCGGTATGTCCACCTTCTTCTTTAGTTCAGGACTGGTTCTTCACCTTTAGTGAGAAGAAAGCCACGCCCCATCGTAGGCTGCAAAAGGATTCTTCGTCAGTGAAAATGTACCCTTCCCACAATTCCGGAAGCAAAAATCATCGGTGAAGCCTCCCACTACTCGGTCTGCTCCTGCATTTTTCCCCAAAGAGGAGAAATTGTAAAAGACCACTCTGGATTTTAAGCTGCTTTTGTTCCAAATGAGAAAAAGCCACACAAAGTTCTGTTCCATCAGGCGATACCGATCATATCCAAAGGATAGCCATCCCCTGCCATTACCGACTTGATGCCAATATCCAGATTTTTCCCTTCCTTGGAAAAATACGGTAATATAAGTTCCCCGGTCTTCCGTCAAAAGAGCGTAAACCACACCCTTTTTCCGAAATTCGTAACTTCTCTATGGTACTGGGCGCCTCTCCTGTCCGCTTAAGCCTTGGGAAGATAGGATATAAAGCTTGGTTCCTCCCTGTTCTCCGATTACCGCATATTCTCCGGCCACAGAGACTAGCGCCCTTCCCATCTCAAAGGCCTGATTCCAGAGCACCTTTCCTGAGAAGAAATGTATTTTGCTCCATCCTTACTAAGCTTAATCGCCCCGTCTTTATAAGGGAAGTAGCGATATTCCTCTTCTACCGCTTTAGATTCTTCCGAATTTTCTTTCCAAAGGAGTTCTTTCTGTCGAAAGCGTCTCTTCCATAAAAGAAAAAAATCCTATCACAAAAGCAAAGAATCAACAAGAAAGGAAGCCAGAAGCCCTTTAGGGAAAGAGAAAGAGGATTTTCTTCCGTTTTTCTTCTCTCCTCTTCCCTACTTTCCTCTTCCGCTCTTTCTTCCGACTTACTTCCTATGATGACCCTTTGCTTTAATTTTCTTTTCCTTGATTCTCTTTCCCGATCCGCCAAAGTCTACCCCTATCTATCTAACGATACAAAGTGCTACTGGGTATATGCCCTTAGGTATACAACTATTCATAGTATATGCCCTTTTAGGTATATAACTGTTCAGGATATATGCCTTAGGTATACAACTGTTCAGGATACATTCCCTTGGCAATGCATTCTCTTAAAGCTTCCTCTGCCAATGCCCGGTCTTCCTGGTAGGTTACCCCAAAACCAACGGTCATGGTCCTCCAATACCTTTACTCTTGCCTTTCCTTCTTTCATCAGACAATCTACTTCTCTGGGCAGCAAGTATTCCGACTTTAACTCCTTACCATACTTTTCCAGCCAGGAAGGAAAGTTTTCAATCAGAACATCCAAAAACTTTCTCCGGAAGTCCAAACATATTCATGGAAGCAATGGCATTTTCCTCTAATTCTACAATAGCCTTCTGCTGATTTTTCTCCCGTAAAAGCGCCATCTTCCTTTCGCTCAATATTATAGGTTTCCGCAATGGACTGCAGATAGTCCTCTGCATTTACCTGACAGATTCCACGGTTCACAGAACCGTACTTAGAAAGAGTATTCACCAAATGATAGCCCGCCATACACATTTCCATCATACCGGAGTCTGCCCTATCCGTTTTTAAAAAATCATTGATCAAGCGGAAGCCCTCTTTTCCGTAAAAATCATCCGCATTGATAACGCCAAAGGGGCCCTGTACCTGCTGTCTGCATTGCATTAATGCATGGGCAGTTCTCAGGGCTTGGTGCGTCCCTCAGGAACGGAAAAGCCGGCGGGAAGTGCAGTGATTTCCTGAAAAACATAATCCACATCCGCAATCTTTTTCAATTTCTCTTCCCGATAATCTCTCGAAATCCTCTTCAATATCCTTTTCGAATAACAAAAACCAATTTCTCGAAGCCTGCCTCCAGAGCATCATGCACGGAGTAATCCATGATAATCTCTCCATGAGGGCCAATTTTGCCAGCTGCTTAATTCCCGCTCCATAACGAGATCCCAATCCCGCAGCCATTAATACCAATGTTGTTTTCTTACTCATTTTTCTCTCCCTTCGACAGGCTTTCTATAAAAAAATAGTACAGCGTTTTAAACTTGAACTATGGCTTTTTTTATCCATTTTCTTATCCTTTAAAGATAAGGGAAAAATGGCTTTTCGTCCAGTCTTTCCGGAGGAAAAAGCCATTCTTTCTATAAAAAAGGGAGGGGGCGGTACTGCATCTTTCGTTTCAAATTATTGGTTTTACAGCAACTGCCTATTAGCTAAAGATTCTCCATGCTGTGATAAAGTTATTCGCCCACCAACCGGAAAGGCTTCTGTGTACTACACGACCATTAGAAGAGGATGCGTCGATAACTGATCCGCCTCCGGCATAAATGCCTACATGGCCTCGTACCACCACGATATCTCCCGGCTGCAATTCTCCCATGCTTACCTTTTTAAAGCGTCCCGGATTTCTCCAACCGGAGGAAGTCATATAGAGGTTCCTACTCCCGCCTGGTTCAAGCACCAGTACACAAAAACCGGAGCAGTCAAAAGAGTTGGTCCTTTAGCTCCCCATACATAGGGAGAGCCAATTTTGGAAGAAGCTATGGAAATCAGAGCACCTGCAGAACCGGAGACCGTTGCTCCGCCGGATCCGGAAGAAATACTGCCGCCGGAACCTGCATCTCCTCTTCCTGCCGGTGCGGAATTTCCGCCACCGGAGGCATTGCCGCCTGCCCTACTATTGCTTCGGCTTGGAGTATTTGTCTTTGGCTTTGGCTTAGACTTGGCACTTCCGGACTGGAGCAGCTGTAAGGTCTTGGCTCCTACAGTGCCGTCTGTTCCCAATCCATTTACGGACTGGAAGGCCACTACCGCTTCTTTTGGTCAGTTCTCCGAAATAGCCGGAAGCTTTATCTCTGGACAAATAGCCGTACTTCACCAAAAGGTTTTGCATATTCTTTACATCATCATCTGCTCTCCCAAACGCATTCCGAAGGGCTTAGCATTGTCAGAATCCATAAGGTTTCTGGTATCCGGTCCAAGATATCCATCCACTACCTGGTCATTTCTGGACTGAAAGGCACGGATGGCATTTTGCGTGCTAAGGCCAAAGTTCCCGTCCGCTTCTCCTGAAAGGTAGCCAAGAGCAATCAAGCGGTTTTGATATTTTTACAATATCACTCTGTTCCCCAAGGGCAATGATATTGGCCTTAACCTCATCGGGAGTAAAGCAAGTCATTGGTGGCTTGTCCAACAGTACCGTCTATCGTCAGTTTATTGACTTCCTGTAATTTCTTAACTGCAGTCTCCGTATCCTGGTCAAATGTCCCGTTAATCTGTCTGCTTTCCGTAAGGTATCCAAGGTTATACAAACGATACTGAATCTTGGTAATATCGTCCCCTGGAAGCCAAGCTTCGCTGCATAGTGGGGAGCGGATTCAGACATCAAAGCATCCCAGGTATCCACGCCGGTAATTCCGTCCATAGTACGGCCGGTCTGTCTTTGGAAATACTGTACCGCCTTGGATGTGGCATCACCGTAATAGGTGGTAGGCTCATCTGCCTCCATATAACCGAGGTTCATCAGTCTTTGCTGTAAGTCTTTCACAACAGAGTTAATAACACCTACGGTAAGATTTACAGGCGCAAGCTCCTCCGCCTGCCCGTCAATGGTAACTCCTTCAATAGAGGGAAGCCATTAGCATTCAAGCCAAGAGCTGCAATAGCCATGACCCCTTCCGACTCTGCTTCCGTAGTAAGGACAATGTCAGAAGAAGAAACAGCCTGCTCCTCCGAACCTAATTTTTTCTCACAAGCCGTAAGTCCTAATAGACTGGCTACTAAGACAAGAGAAAGACCTCTATGAAGCAATTTTGAATTTCGTATATGATCTTGCATATATTTTTGTACCTCTTATTTCTATAGATGAAAACGCTGTATTATGATACCATAGGCACTGTTGCTATCCCATAAAGAAAAATCTTAATTTTTGATTAGGAGGAGAGGTAAAAGGAAAAAGAAGAAAACAGCAGGGAGACTTTAATAAGTTTTTGAATTCATAGAACTTAACGTTGAATAAGCAAAGAGTTTTCGCAAATATATAGGTTTGTTCCTTCAATAAGCATCACCAAATGTGCTCCGCACATTTTTGTGTAGGACAAAGGTGGCGCAGGTGGGAATGCAAGCATTTCCGCCTGCACCGCCTTGTCCTACGCAATACGGAAAGAATGCTCGCATTCTTTCCAGGTGATGCTGAAAGCTTAGCAGCTCATACCAATTTCTCCGCAAGATGTTTTTCTTAATTATACAGTTCTTTACTAAATTACTAAGGAATTCCACTCTCCCAATCCACCCCATTTATAAAGGAGTACCTATGCGTTTACGTCATATTCCCGGTTCAGAAGATTTTGTGCAAATTCTCACTATGTCCTGTCCCATCCGGAACAGTACAGGGTGAGTTTTCCAAAAAGCTCTTTAGCAATGCCAATCCCTGCATATCGAAATCGGTATGGGCAAGGGGCAGTTTATCTTTGAAATGGCCAAAAGAAATCCGGAGATTAACTATATCGGTATTGAGCGCTATGACAGCGTTTTTACTAAAGGCCATCCAAAGAAGAGAAAAGCAGGAACCGGAGCTTACCCTTTCCAATCTTTTCTATATCAGTATAGATGCCAGACTTTTTGGCAGATGTTTTTGTCTCGGAAGAAATCGGAAAAAAATCTATCTGAATTTCTCCGATCCCTGGCCCAAGAAAAAGACAGGCTAACAGAAGGCTTTAGCAGTCCTGTCTTTCTCAAGATTTATAAAGAAATCTTGGCAAAGGACGCCTTGGTGGAAATGAAGACCGATAACCAGGATCTTTTTACTACTCCCTAGAAAGTTTGGAGGAATGCCATTGGCAGATTCTGGCACATACCAGAGATTTGCACCATGATCCTGTCCTGAATGAGGGTAATGTGATGACCGAATACGAGGAGAAATTCTCTTCAAGGAAATCCCATTTGTAAGTTTTATTGCCAAGCCTTAGCTATCACTTTTCAGCATTCTCCGGGCAGCAAATACTTCAATATACCGTAACAAAGATACTTAGATATCGGCATACTTTTGCTACTGTTTTTCCATAAAAAAATACTTGCCTCCCTTATCCCTAACATGCTATACTCAGTCGGTATGTAAATTTGAAAGGAATGGTTTCCATGAAGATTTTTGGTTATTGTATTCGTATTGTTGAGCTTAGCATTGTCCGCCATTATTCTGATGCAGGAAGGAAAGAACCAGGGCTTAGGTGCTTTATCCGGATCCGCAGACAGCTATTGGCAGAAGAATAGAGGTCGTTCCGTTGAAGGGAACTTAGAGAAGTTTACCAAGTTTGCGGCTTTTTGCCTTTTTGCTGTGGCATTAGTGCTGGACATTATTTGGTAAGATTATTTCCTCTGATGGTAAGCCTGCATTTTATGCAGGCTTTTTCTCATATCCAAAGATAATCCATATAGAAAAAGCAGAACGGCTAAGAAAATGGGCGTTCAAAGAGTTCGTAAGAAAACTCGTTGAACATTCAAGAAATTAAAGGAATTAAAGGAATCAAAGGAATTAAAGGAATCAAAGGATTTAAATGATTTAAAACAAAAGGAGTAAAATGCGGGAAGAGCAAAGGGATAAGTTAAAAGAAAATTATATTGGATCTGATTAGGATCCAAGCTACCACCCATGAAGGAAAAAGGAACTTTGCTTCTTTCTTGGTGTGCCAAAAAGAAGAAAAAGGCAGCCTTTCAGGAGCTTCTTCTGGAGATGCAGGAGGAGGGCGTTATCAGCATTTCCCTGCAGGGAAAAATACAGCAGGGCGGAAAGCTTTTCCCAAAAGGGCACTTTTCATGCCAGTAGGCGAGGCTTCGGCTTTGTTTCTCTAAGTGAAAAGGAAGAAGAAGTCTATATTCCCAAGGGGGAAAGCGGTAATGCCATGGACGGCGATCTGGTAAAGGTCATCCTTACAAAAAGGGCGGAAAACGGCAGTAAGGCTGAAGGAAAAATCAGCAAGGTTTTGGAGCGGGCCAATAAGGAAATACTTGGGGCTGGTAAAGGAAAAGCGGGAAGGCCTCTATCTTTCCCGGATAATCCCAAGCTCTCGGATTGTATTTTTGATTTCTCCGGGGAAGGGACAAGGGGCTGTGCCCTGAGATAAGGTGGTTTTGGAAATCCTCTCCTATGGTCCTTCCAAGGAGAACAAAGCCCCCAGAGGTCCCATTCCCCGGAAAAATCAGTCCTCTTCTCTCCCTATCCCATAGGAGAAGTGAAGGAAATCTTAGGGCATAAGGATGATCCGGGAATGGATGTACTTTCCGTGATTCGTTCCTTCTCCTTACCGGAGGAATTTCCGGAGGATGTGCTTTTTGAGGCCAATCAGCTCCCAATGCCGTATCCCCTGAAAAGGCTGAGGAGCCGGGACGAAAGGATTTTCGGAAGCTTACTACCATCACCATTGACGGAGAAGATGCCAAGGACTTGGACGATGCCATTTCTTTGGAATATTTTCCGGAGAAGGAAGAATACCGCCTTTATGTGCACATTGCGGATGTGAGCGACTATGTGAAGGAAGGAAGTGCTCTGGATTTGAAGCACTGGAGAGGGGCACCTCAGTTTACCTGACAGACCGGGTATTCCTATGCTGCCGAAGGCTTTTAAGCAACGGCATTTGCTCCTCCATGAGGGGTGTGGACAGACTTTGTCTCAGCTGTATCATGGACTTTGACCGGGAAGGTCGCCCCCTTTCCCACGAAATCACCCCTTCCGTCATTTGCTCCGATAAAAGGATGTCCTACCACAAGGTTACGGCGCTTTTAGAGGATAAGGACTGGGAGGATCCGGAGGAAAAAGCTTTCATATCTTCCTTTCCGGGAGCTTCTTACGAAAATGCGGGAGCTGGCAAGGCTTCTTCGAAAATCCAGAATGGCCAGAGGAGCTTTGGACTTCGATTTTCCGAATCCAAGGTATATTTTGATGAAAAATGGAAATATTTCCAAAATCTGTGCAGAGGAAAAGGGAAGAATCCTATAAGATTATTGAGAATTCATGCTCATTGCCAATGAAACCGTGGCAGAGGAATATTACTGGAGAGATATTCCCTTTTTATACCGTATCCACGAAAAAGCCGGATTGGGAAAAAATGGCAGAATCTTTTCCCATGTTCTCTCCTCCTTTTCCTACATTTTAAAGGCAAAGGATCCGGATAGTCTTCGACCGAAGGCCTTGCAGGAGGTGCTTTCCAAATTGAAGGGAAAACCGGAGGAAGCCATGCTTAGCAGCATGATTCTTCGTTCCCTAAAGCAAGCCAAGTACAGCACGGAGCCGGAGGGACATTTTGGACTGGCCAGTAAGTATTACAGCCATTTTACCTCTCCCATCCGCCGTTATCCCGACCTGCAGATTCATCGTATTATTAAGGAAAATATCTCCTCTCAGGAAAATGAGAAGCGGCGCAAACATTATGAGCGGATTCTGCCGGATGTGGCAAGCCAAAGCTCTCTTCGAGAGAGACGAGCAGAGGAAGCGGAACGGGATTGCATGAAGCTGAAAAATGTCAGTACATGAAGAACTTCTTGGGAGAAGTATTCCCGGGAAGAATTTCGGTTTAACCCAGTACGGCATTTATGTTACACTGGAGAACAGCATTGAGGGCATGATTCCTCTTCGCTTTATGACAGAGGATTACTACATTTTCAATGAGGAGGAAATCAGTCTTAGAGGCGAGGCAAGCGGAAAGACCTTCCATATGGGAGACTCCATGTGATTTCCGTTTATGCTGTGGACACCCTCAGCAGAAGTATTGATTTTTCTTCCCTACTATCCGGAAGATGCAGAAGGAGGCAATAGTCTTGACTAAGGAAAGCATTAAGCAAATCGCCAACAATAAAAAGCCTTTCACGACTACTTTGTGGAGGAAAGCTTTTGAATGTGGAATTCAGCTTTTTCGGAACCGAGGTAAAGTCTCTTCGTTTGGGGCCAGGCTTCCATTAAAGAGGCCTTTTGTCAGATTCGAAACGGGGAATGCTTTGTGGTAGGCATGCATATCAACCCTATGAGCAGGGGCAATATCTTCAATAAGGATGCCTTAAGAGACAGAAAAACTGCTGCTGCACAAGCAGGAAATCCATAGACTTTTGGGGAAAAATCAAGGAACAGGGCTACACTCTTATGCCCCTTTTCCCTTTATTTTAAAGGAAGCCTTGTAAAAGCTGAACATGGGACTCTGCCGTGGTAAAAAGCTTTTATGATAAGCGGGAAGATATGAAGAAAAAGCCCAGAGAAGGGAACTGGAAAAGGAATTCAAAAAGGCGAATATCAGAGTATAGAAAAAGGAGCTGTAAAAACCAATTTTTACAGCTCCTTTTTCCTTTGCGGTAAGAAGCCGCCTATCCTTACTCACTTCATTAATCTATGTCTAAAATCCCAATTCCTCATTCACCAAAAATCACATGAATACGATCCGTATGACGGGAATAGCGGGTAATCAAAATCTGACAGCAGATAGTATCCGGAGATTTACAGTCTGAGCACTTTTCCCGTTACCTTGCAGGGGTGTTTTAATGTCAAACCTCTGGGTATTGGTAGGCGCCGCCATTTCTGGCTCTCTTCATGGCGCTGTCTAAATCCGGACAAATCTTCTGTATGCCCACAATAAACACCACCTTCTTCGGTCCCTGAGCAATACAGGATACCCGATTGGAATTCCCGTCAATATTTACCAGAACTCCATCATCCGTCATGGCATTTACGCTGGATAAGAAGACATCCGCATCATAGGCCGCAAAGCAGTGCCGCCCTGGCTCCATTTGACTTCTATCAATAAAATTGTATTCCCCTTCCTTTAAAGGCAGATACCAGCCCGATTTCCATAGCACTCATACAACCGCCCATGGAAATGCTGCTGCCCTTGGGAATCAGATCCAAAGCCAGCTTCAAAGCCTCTTCCTTGTCCTTGGCATAATGGCCTGTCATATTTCGAGACTTTAAGCCCTTAATAACCGTTTCCGCCAGTAATTCATTTCTCTTCTTTCCGTAAATATCCATAAGCACTCCTTCCAATAAGACTCAACAGAATATTTTTAGCACGAGTTCCCCAGCTTTTCAAGAGATGAGGTCTACCGAAGAATCCCCTTAAGATTAGTGCTATAAGCCATACCGCAGTAGTTTTTACTGGGAATTTGGGAAGCAAAAAGCCGATGGGGGATTTTAAAGTAGACAATCTGAGCTCGTCGGCACTTAGCAAGAACGAGTGAAACGAAGTTCGAGCTTAGTACCGCTACGAAAGCGAAGTTTGCAAAAGCGTGATTCCCGAAGAAACCCACCTTAGTATTTCTGCTATAAGCCATACCGCAGTAGTTTTAGTATAGATTTAGTAAAGCAAAAAGCCGATGAGGGATTTTGAGGTAGACAATCTGAGCTCGTCGGTACTTAGCAAGAACGAGCGAAGCGAAGTTCGAGCTTAGTACCGCTACGAAAGCGAAGTTAGCGAAAGCGTGTCTACCGAGAAATCCCCCTCGGCTTTTTGCGTATCATATTCTATTTTAAAACTACGAGGCTATGGCTTATGCATCCCTCAGTCTTGCCCCCTTCTCCTCCAAAGCCTTCAAAAGACTATTAGTACATCCTACAATCTCCTGCTCTGTAAGGGTGTGGTCCTTGGCTCTAATGCTTACCTTATAGGACATGGACTTGTAGCCCTCCTGTACCTGTGCTCCCACGTAGATATCGAAGAGCTCGATCTTCTCCAAAAGCTCTCCCGCTCCCTTTCGGATGGCCTCCTCCAAGTCGCCGGCCATCACATTTACCGGTACTAAAAGAGAGAAGTCACGGGTAACCGCCGGGAACTTTGCCACCGGCTTATACTTTCTAAAGTCTCCGGAGAGAGGATAAAGAGCCTCTAAATCCAGAATGGCCACATAAGCCTTTTCCTTCATATCAAAGTTCTGCAATACCTCCGGATGAATTTCTCCCAAGGAGCCTAGAAGCTTTCCTTCGTAAGAAATATTTGCCTTTCTTCCCGGATGGTAAAATGCCTTTTCGCAATCTTTATCATAGTGGAAATTTCCCTGTAAGCCGGACTGACGAAGCAGTTCCTCCACCTCTCCCTTTAAACTAAAGAAATCTCCCTCTCCTGCAAATCCAAGGGTTAAGGTCATTCTCTCCTCCGGAAGCTCTGTCAAGGGAAGAGCCTTGGGGATATAAATTTTAGCCATTTCAAAAAGCTTGGCATTCTTGTTCTTGTGATGCTCATTTAGGCTTAAAGCCTGTAACATGCCCGGTACGGAACTGGTGCGATTACGGAGAAGTCCTTCCCAAAGGGGTTGGCAATGGTAATCTGCTGCCATTCCATAGCATCCTTAGGGAATAAAAAGCTTCTCATAAACCTTCTTGGACTCAAAGGAATAGAAATAGCTCTCGGAATAGCCTCAAAAGCCTCTGCCAAATGACGAAGCTTCTGATTTAACTGTAAATCCTTGACCTTACCTCCAACGGTGGTAGCCTTTGGCAGGGTGCTGGGAATCTTGTCATAGCCGTAGAAACGGGCAACTTCCTCCGCAATATCCGCCATTCTCTCCAAGTCCTGTCTAAAGCTTGGGATAACAAGGATAGCTCCTCCCCATTTGCACCATTCTTTACCTCTACGGAAATCTCCAAAGCTGTCAAAATCTTCTTCATTTCCTCTCCGGAAAGAGAAAAGTCCTAAAAGATTGTTGATGTCAAAAACGGAAACTGTAAAGCTTAGTATCCTCCCGCTTTTCAGGATAGCAATCCAACATTCCTCCCACTACCTCTCCTGCTCCAAGCTCTTCAATCAAGGTGCAGGCTCTATCCATAGCCATTTCGCAAAGGTTTGGATCTAAGCCTTTTTCAAAAAGTAAGCGGAAGCATCCGTACGAAGTCCCAGCTTTCTTCCGGAAAGACGAATATTGGTGCCGTCAAAAACAAGCAGCCTCCAAAACTACATTCTTCACCTGATCGGTAATCATGGAATTCTCTCCTCCCATGATTCCTCCCAAGGCAATGCTTCTTTCCCCGTCCTTAATGCAGAGAATACTGTCGCTAAGCTCGTGCTCTACGCCGTCCAAAGTGGTGAAGCTTTCCCTCCTTGGCTCTCTCCACAATGATTTTATGTCCCTTGATGGTGTCGTAGTCAAAAGGCATGCATGGGCTGTCCCAGCTCCAGCATCACATAGTTGGTGATGTCCACGAAATTGTTGATGGGACGAATTTCTGCGGTGCGAAGACGAATCTGCATCCAAAGGGGGAAGGAGCAAAATGCACATTTTTAATCAGTCTTGCGGTATAGCGCTTGCAAAGCTCCGGAGACTTTAATTCTACAGAAAGATAAGAAGAAACATCCTCCTGACTGCCAAGCTTCTCAATCTTTGGATACTGGAGCGCCTGCTTAAAAGTCGCCGCCGCTTCCCTTGCCAAACCAAGTACAGAGAAGCAATCCACACGGTTAGAGGTAATTTCATACTCATGTAAAATATCCCGAAGGCCTAAAAGTTCTGCCGCATCCACTCCCACCGGAGTTCCTTCCGGGAAAATGTATAAACCGCTCTCCGGTGCTTCCGGGAACAAGTTCTTTTCTCCTCCAAGCTCTTCAATGGAGCACATCATGCCGTTAGAGGGAACCCCCCTTAGCTTTCCGGCACGGATTTCCACACCATCCTTGGGCTTACTGCCGTCATGGGCAACTTTCACCTTGCCCCCGTCCAAAACCACAGGGACCACGTCTCCCTGCTTCATATTCTGTGCACCGGTAACAATCTGAATCTGTTCATTTCCGATATCTACCTGACAAATGGAGAGCTTGTCCGCATCCGGGTGCTTCTCCAAAGATAGGATCTTTCCGGTAACAATCTTTTCCAGATTCTCCCCCAAATCCTCCATGGTTTCTACCTTATTTCCTGCCAATGTCATGGCATCCCGGAATTCCTGTCCACTTACGGAAAGTCCCGGAACATAGGCTCTCAGCCAATTCATGGATGTATTCATATTTTCCCCCTAACTCTTAAAACTGCTCCAGAAAACGCAGGTCATTTTCATACAAAAGACGCATATCATCAATTTCATACTTTAGTAGGGCAATTCTTTCTAAGCCCACACCGAAGGCGAAACCGCTGTATTCCTTGGAATCAATGCCGCAGCTCTCCAAAACCTTGGGATGCACCATACCGCAGCCTAAAATCTCAATCCAGCCCTCTCCCTTACAGAAACGGCAACCCTTTCCTTTACATTTAAAGCAGGACACATCCACTTCTGCAGAAGGCTCCGTAAAGGGGAAGTGATGGGGACGGAGCTTAGTCTTGGTATCCTGTCCAAAAAGCTCCTTGGCAAACAAATCCAGCGTTCCCTTTAAGTCGGAAAAATGAATATTTTTATCAATGACCAATCCCTCAATCTGATGGAAGGAGGGGAGGGTGGCATCCACCGCATCGGAACGGAAAAACTCTGCCCGGACAAATCATGCGAATAGGCGGCTTATGGGTCTCCATATATCTTGCCTGAACAGAAGAAGTCTGGGTACGAAGCAAAATGTTGGAATTGATGTAGAAGGTATCCTGTTCATCTCTTGCCGGATGCCCCTCCGGAATATTCAGCTTCTCAAAGTTGTAGCTGTCATACTCTACCTCAGGTCCCTCTACCACCTCATAGCCCATACCGATAAAGATTTTTCTACCTCTTCCAGCGCTAAAGTATTGGGGTGGGGATGGCCATAACGAATCTTCTTGGCAGGAAGAGTAATATCAATGGTCTCCTCCCGCATCTTTGCTTCCCGAAGGCTTCTTTCCAAGGCCTCTCCATGGCTCTTAATGCTCTGCTCCACCTTTTGGAACATTTCGTTAACCAGCTGTCCGAACTTTGGTCTTTCCTCCGGACTAAGATCCTTCAAAAGCTTCTTCGCCTCGAGTCAGTTCTCCCTTCTTCCCTAAGAACTGTACTCTGATGTCATTTAAGGCTGTTAAATCCTTGGAACCTGCAATCTGTTCCTCTGCCCGTTTTACAATCTCTTGCAATACTTGATGATCCATACACTCTTCCCTTTCCACTTTAATATTTGTTCTACTTCCTCTTACAAAGGAAATCCGCTTTCTTTTGAGAACCTTTTTAGAGTTGTTCTTTTTTACTTATTTTTACTTATTTCTACTAATAAAAAGCTCCCTGTCTGTTCTCAAACAGACAGGGACGATTGCTCGCGGTACCATCCCTGTTTTTTTCGATTCTTTCTTCTAAATCAAGAATCGAACCCTCATTTTGAATGTAACGTATTCCACGGTTTTTTTGCTCTCCTTCACAAAAACAGCTCCGGCAGGGAAAATTCCATCGGAAGATAGAAAGGACTTTCAGCCAAGGTCCCTCTCTCTAGGCTATCTTTTCTCCCTTTGTACTGGGCGCCATCTTCGCTTTTTCAACCGACAGTTTATTGCCTAATGAAGGAAAAGTCAAGCCTTCTCCTCAGCATCCGACTCTAACATATCCTCAGTTTTAGGCTCTTTCTGCTTTTGTATCCGGCTTAAGCCTTGAATCTTCCTTCTTTTCTTCTCCTTGCTTAAATCTTGAATCTTCTTTCTTTTCTTCTCCTTGCTTAAATCTTGAATCTTCTTTCTTTTCTTCTCCTTGCTTAAATCTTGAATCTTCTTTCTTTTCTTCTTGCTCTTTTTCCTTGCCTAAGTCGGTAGCCTCACTCCAAACACGAATCTGACTCTTTGTGGTCTTCTTCACCACATACATAGCATAGTCCGCATTTTTCTGAAGCTGATCAGGATTGGTTCCCCCTTCCGGATACCAGCTTACACCGCCGGAAAGACGAAGCTGCTTCTTCTCTCCGTCCGGAAGCATAATAAAGCTCTTATCAATGGTCTCTTGCAATCTTTCAATCAAGGCATTGATACGGCTTCTATTTCCCTCTTCATCAAAGATAAAAGCATTGAACTCGTCTCCGGAAATACGGGAATAAATGGCTTCGTCCCCCAGTCCCTCTCATAGCATCGGAAGCACAACGGATATACTTATCTCCGTACTCATGCCCATAGGTATCGTTTACCATCTTCAGATTATCCAGGTCCATCATGATATAAGCACCGATGGCATTTCCTCCACCCTTCTTCTCCAAAAGCTCTCGGATTCTTCGTCCGAAGGCTCTTCTATTATAAAGATCGGTAAGGAAATCATGGTCTCTTTCATATTGCAGATTTCTCTGCTCCTGCAAGAGTCGGTCGGAAAGATCTTCCAGAGCTTCCGACATCTGGTCAATCTCCAAAAATACCGGTTTCCTTCAGGCGAAGCTTATCCGTCGTCTTGTTGCTTCGAATCGCCAGAGCCAGCTTACGAATAGGCTTTTGCAGGAAGAGGGAAATCACAAGACTACCCACAATTCCGATAGCTAAAGTCATAATAATGGTAACCGACATGACAAAAATCATTCGATTGGCAAAGCGATTCATGGTTGTATAGGGAGAAGAATGGCTCAACTGCCACTCCGTATCCGTATAAGGTCCCACGGTAGAGAATAAATGCAAGGGCATGCTAAAGGTAAAATACTGCTTCGCATTGGAGACAATCCTTCCGCTATCATCCTCTCTTACATCCGGAAGAGAAGTATTGAACTGAATCACATCATGGTAGGAAGAACTGCTTCCTTCCGGGATTCCATTTTTATGGATACCGATAAAGTAGGATGCGCTTCCCCCATTATCCAGCTCTCTTGCCGGCAGATTCTGCCTAAGATAATCCACCAAAATATCCACGCCCAAAACGCCATAAACCCGTCCATCTGCAAGCCTCAAGGGAACAGAGTAGGCTATCGCTTCTCTGGTTTCCCCAAAGAGAGTATAGGGCTTACTCCAAAAATCCCATATCCTCCCAAGTAGTTTCCGCTTTACTGTAAAAAGTTGCCTGGGTCGGTTCATACAAGAAATCATAATAGGGAACACCGGCGGTGCCGAATTGAAAACTGGTGTTCCAAGACTTATCGGTGGCAATCTGTTTATTTCTGGCTACCATAAGAGGAGAACGCAAAATCAATAAGTCCAAATTATCCCCACTGGCTCTGGATTCCGGATCCAAGTCTCGAAAATATAGTCCCGGTTTGTCTATATACTGCATGGATTTCATGCTTTCTTCCAGATTGTCCGCATTTAAAATCATAAATGCTCCGGTAACATGGTTGGTACGCATCATGCTGATAATGTCTTCACTTACCGCATTTAAAAAGGGAGCGGCATTCTCCGAACTGTCGTCAATGGCCTCAATATCCATCTTTCCCGCATCCACCAGACCATCTGCCAAAAGATTAATCTTTTGTACCGTCTGTCCCAGGTTCATCCATTGATTCACCATCAGGCTTTCCAGATAATTTCTTCTGGCTTCTACTCGGCTCTCAATAATATCCTGAGAGTTCTTATGAATGAGCTTAAATAAGCCTTGACTATAAATAGAGACCAGCAGGATGCCGATCTCTAAAAGAACCAGTAACATCAAAGGAATCAATATTTTTGTAAATATCGGTTGTTTTTCATACACCCTTCGGTATTCTTTATACTTCTCCTAGTCAGATTGCAAATATTCCATTTCCGACAGTAAATCCTGGTAGAAGAAGTCAAAATTTTCCTCATTATCATATTCGGCTATAGCTTCCTCCCTGGATTGCCCGCTAGCCATAGCGGTTTGTATCTTCCCTCGGTCAGAACTAGCCTTGTCCTGCATATGGTACTCCAAAGCTCTACGAATTTCCGCCAGATTAATCATGCCGGGAGTATAATACAGGGTATTGGAGGACATGGTGGAGAGGGCCTTTTCCAAGGGGACATCCATACCCTTTCCCTTTGCCTTATCAATACTTTCCACTGTAAAGCTGTCTACTCTGACAGGAAGATATTCTGCAGACAGAGCAAAACGAGCATTTTCTTCGTAGCTAAGCAGCCACTTTAAAAACTGTACAGAGGCTTCAATTCTCTTCTTTTCTCCTTGAATAACCCCTCAAGCCCATCCCCTGCTGTACGGCAATGTTTTCTCCCCTCAAAAATGAGGAGCAGGTAACACCATGCTGGTAATCGGATATTGATAGGCGTCTGAAATAATCACTTCCTTCGGAAAATACACGCTGCTGGCAGAGGAACCGGTATAGGCCAAAATCGCCCCGGTTTTCACATCATCCGTACGGAAACGACCGGCAGAGGTATATAGCCCTTAATATAAGGTACATAGAGATTATCCCATAGAGTTCTAATCACTTCCCTGGGGAACTGTAGCTTTGGCTTTCCTTCCTCATCCACAGTGATTAAATCCACACCCAGCTCCTTTGCTCCTACCAGCATATAGTTGGCGTAGTCATCCATTCCATAGAAGGCTCTTCCGTCATCCGGATACTCCGTTAATGCATCCGTATATTGATAGTATTTCTCCGCCACCCTAAGGATACCTTCTCTACTATTTAATTCGGAAAGTTCGGTGCCGGTTGCCTCTGAGAACTTATCCCAATCAGTCTTATTGAGATAGAGTAATTCTGTAGACTTTGCAACAGGCAGAATCTTCACTCCCCCGTATTTTCTGCCAAGACGCCCTTCTTCAATAAAGCTGGGGACAAACTTACTCCACTCTTCCTTCGTAAAATAGGGATCAAGGTCCGTAAGTAGCCCTTCCTCCTCCAAGATCATAGCCGTATCGGTATGCAGACTGATAATATCCGGATAGTCTCCTGTTGCCAGGTTCTTTTCATTTAGCTGTAAAGATTCATCTGCAAATCAAGGTAGAACCCGGATTATAGGATTTCACCTCTACGCCAATGTCCTTCCCCCTGTCCCTCATTGAAACGGTCCAAAGCTTCCTGGAAAGCCTCCTGCTGTATGCCGGAAAAAATAGGTCCAAACCTTAATTTCCAACGGCTGCTCATTTTCACTGAAATCGCTTTCCCTCCGCCAAAGAGACTCTCTGTAGAGCCTACTACATTGGCTCCTAAGCCAAAAAGTCCCATTGCCACAAGCAGTAGTACAGCAATTTCGAAAATCTGTATTACTTTTTCTTCATCTTTTTACCCTTACATTCTCCCATAGTACTTACTATACTTTTTCCACAGAAAACTATCGTCACAATTATTAATAAAGATAAGTACTTCGCAAAAATAATATCAATATTTAATAATCCGGGAAAAACTTCCGGTTTTTTAGTTGGGAAAGCAGTCTTTCTCCCATCCAAAAATAGCTTCCAACAACTTTCCCTCTCGGTCATATCGTAGAGTCAAAGAAAAAATCCCTGTCCCTAGCCAATAAGTCCAAAAAGATTCGGTCTCCTTCCCAAAGAGGCAGACGCATTACTTCTTCATAGGAAAAAATACTGCAGTTCTCCTTCCGAGCATTCCTTTAGCTTTCCTTCTTCCAGGCTTGCTGTGTATAAGAACATATAGCTGCAATCTTTTTCACCAAAAAGAAACTAACGATTCTCTAGTTGATGGTTCAGGACATGTAGTCCTGTCTCCTCGAAAACTTCCCGGTATAGACAATCTTCAGGACTTTCCCCTCTTCAAAAATGCCCTCCTACACCAATCCATTTTCCTTTATTAATATCTTCTTTTTTTCTTATTTCGGTGAAGCATTAACCACTTTCCATCTTTTTCCGCATAGCAGAGGGTGGTTAAGACACCGTCAGCAAATCTTTTTCTTCTCCATGCTCAACATTATACACAAAAATAACCAAATTCCAAGGAGGAATTTTTGCGCATTTTTCATAAAAATAGACTTCTGAATCGTATTTTTAATTTTAATATTCGGAATTCATGAAGTCAAAAAAAGAGCCTGCTCTATGGCTTTGGCTCTCTTTCCTGATGCTGTACAAGTGCTACTGGCTAAACCCAGAATTTCTTGCTTTTCTTATGAACAGCTTTCGCGTATTTCATCTGATTAGAAGATATTAATACTTATCATCATCGGAGCTTAAGATCGTTCTCTTATACTCTGTCTTACGAATCTTTCCCTAAGTCTTTGGCTAAATCCTCTTCTCTAACAACCTTTGTGGCCTGAGGTACATAGCCGCTATCTCCGGGAATTGGAATCTGGGATAAGTCCATACCGTCCATACCGGTGATGTCCACTAAAGCTTTGTCCTTCTTCCACTACAGGACTTACAGCTTTTGGCTCAGCCTTCTTAGGCTCTACCGCTTTTTTAGCGGGAAGCTCTTCGTTAACTACGGGAGCTTCTTTGCTCTCAACAGGAGCTTCTGCCTTCTCTACAGCTTTCTCCACTTTTTCAGCTTTGTTAGCAGCTTTTTCTACCTTAGGAAGAATGCTTGCCTTTACACTTCTTTCCTTCTTGGCAAAGAGTTGTTTCCCAGACTTTTGCTTCTGTCTTTTCCCTCTACGGGAGCTTCTTCCTTTGCAAGGGCTAATTCTTCCTTAACTTCGCTAACTTCATTCTTTACTACCGGAGCGGAGAGACCATTCATTTCTCTCTGGTAGGGCTCTGTTCTTAACTGGAACTTCTCCAGTAATGCGTTCAAGCGGTCAGCCTGTCCGGAAAGCTCCTGAGAAGCTGCTGCGGATTCCTCTGCTGTTGCGGTATTGCTCTGCACTACAGAAGAAATTTGGTCAAGACCGGTGTTAACTGTTTAATGCCCTCTGCCTCCTCCTCTGCTGCGGAAGAAATGGAAGTGATAATGCCGTTAATCTTCTCGGTTTTTGAGATACCACAGAAAGAGACTCTGCAGTTTCTTCTGTAATTCTTGCTCCCTTATTCACTGCCTCAATAGTTTCTTCAATTAGCTGGAAGTGTTCTGTGCAGCCTTAGCAGACTTCTGTGCAAGGTTTTCCTACTTCATCCGCTACCACTGCAAAGCCCTTTCCTGCTGCTCCTGCTCTGGCCGCCTCAATAGCAGCATTTAAAGACAGGATATTGGTCTGGAAGGCAATGTCATCAATGGTCTTGATAATCTTACTGATTTCCTGAGACTTCTCGGTAATGTCCTGCATAGCTCTGGACATCTCATCCATCTTCTGGTTACTGGTTCCCACCGCATTACCGGTTTCCTGAGAAAGTCCGGATGCATGCTGGGACATTTCCGCTGTTTCCTTAATCTTAACAGAAATATCATTCATGGTAGCGCTAAGCTCTTCGATGGAAGAAGCCTGCTCTGTTGCTCCCTGAGACAGGGACTGGGCAGAGCTGCTAACCTGCGTTGCAGAAGAATTTACCTGGTGAGAGCTCTTCTGAATCTCTCCCATGGTTACATTTAAGTCATCTAAAAATATCATAAAGGCTGTTCAGCAGAGGCTCATATTCTCCGTTGTAAAGCTGGGTATTCCAGAACTCGAAGGAGAAATTTCCCTTGGCAATCTGTTCCAGCTTTCCTGCCAAATCCTGAATAATGCTTCGGATTCGCTCCACAACCTTTTCCATACTCTTGGCAATCTGCCCGATTTCATCCTGGTAAGGGTAGTTGATTTCCTTGGAGAAATCTCCCTCTGCCACGGATTCTCCCACATCGGCAATCTTCTTTAATGGATTTAAAGACTTCTTGATGAAGAAATAGCTGAATCCTACCAAGAGAGCAATTCCCAGAACGGAAAGGGGAATTGCCAACATAATCATGTTGCTGATTGCCTTGGTGTATTCCTTTTCGGAAACCTCGATGGCTACCCACCAGGTTACGCCTTGTATATCTAAAGGGCGGGCGTTAAACTGCACCAAATCTCCCTTTTCATTCTGAATATGGGTATTAAAGGGTTCTCCCTGATCCAGATAGGATTGAAGCTTTTCCATGCTGTCCGCAGGAAGAATATCGCTTAACTTCTTATCCTTGGCCTCTTCGTTCATACTGAACATGATGTGCCCGGTGGTATCAAAAACATTACTGTATAAGCTCTGGAAACGTGCATCCCTCTGCTCAATGATTTCAAAGGAGCTCATGTCCATGTCGATAATCACGATTCCCTTAAACTCATCCTTATACATAATCGGCTCAATCACAGATACTACCCATCCGCCGGCTGCACTTTCATCCTCATAGGCATTGGTCAGATTTAATCCCTTATTCTCCTTTGCCTTTAGGTAATAGTCCTTCTGAGAATACATGCTGTAAGGATAAACCATCAGCTTTCTCTTCTCCGCATCGGTTCTGCTCATATAGGGGGCGTAGTTTTCGATACCCTGATAAAAAGCATTCGGCTCTAAGAAAACACCGATTCCCACATAGGACTCATTATTGCTTAAAGAAGAATAAATAGAGTCCAAAAGGGTGGTCTCCGCATTGTAACGGCTGGCGGGGAATTGTTGCATCCACAATTCGGGGAACGGAACATGGTTCCGCCATACTGAGTGGGCTCTAAGATATTGTGCTGATCGTCCTCAATGGTCCAAAGATTGGAGGAACCCTCCCGCCATATCATTTTGATCATAGATACTAATCAAGCTCTCTTTAATGGTATTCGCTGTCACCTCGGCCTGGGCTAACCACGTTATCCAGATCCGCAACTCCTAAACGAATTTTATCATCCATATTTCCCGTAAGGCACCATCAGTGCGGTTCTTCCCATGGAAATAATAGCAATACTTAAGCCTGCCATTAAAATTATGCTAAAGTCCTATTGCCACAGACATTCTTGTACTGAGCTTCATCTTTTTCCAAAAGGATGTCCCAGTGGTATTGCTCATTTTGTGTTTTTCCTCCTTGAAAAATACTACTTCTATTTTCTTCTCTAATTCATCGTCTTTCTTTCCGCTTTTTATAAGGCAAATTCCTCTTTCTCCCAAGTTTTTTTCTTATTTTTACATAATATTTGTGTATTCAATTGCCTCGGAACTCTTTTTCCTGTTAAGAAATTCCTCCGACTTTTTGCAAGACTTTTTCGTTGAGTAAGATGATGAAAAACAAAACAAGCTCCCCACTTCTTCCTTTTTGTCCTTTTTTTCAGGATTCTACAAAGCAAGGTTCGAGAGCTTGTCTGCGTTCTATCTATATTGTTCTGCTTTTTAGCATAGAGTTCCTCTTTTAGACTCTATGCCGGAGAAACTCTATTTAATCTTCATTCTTTAACTGAAAAACGATTCACCAAATCATTTTAAGATATTTGCCTGACCGGAAAGCTCCTCGGAAGCCGCTGCAGACTGCTCTGCCGTTGCCGTATTGCTCTGCACCACAGAGGAAATCTGGTCGATTCCCATGGTCAACTGAGAAACCCCTGAGCCTCTTCTTCAGAAGCACCGGAAATACTGCAAATAATATCGTTAATATCCTTGCGCATGATTGGAAACAGTTGCCAAGGATTCTGCCGTTTCTTCGGTAATTCTTGCCCCTTTCCACTGCCTCAATAGTTTCTTCAATCAGGCTGGAGGTATTCTGAGCAGCCTTGGCAGACTTCTGCGCCAAATTACCGACTTCATCCGCCACTACGGCAAAGCCCTTTCCTGCCGCTCCCGCCCTTGCCGCCTCAATAGCAGCATTTAAAGACAGAATATTGGTCTGGAAGGCAATATCATCAATAGTCTTGATAATCTTACTGATTTCGTTGGACTTCTCAGTGATTTCTTTCATGGCTCTGGACATTTCTTCCATCTTTTGGTTACTGATATTCACGGCAGCCCCTGCCCTTTCAGAGAGTCCGGAGGCCTTTACCGCCATTTCCGCAGTGCCCGCTTAATCTGTGTGGAAATATCATTCATGGTAGCACTCAATTCTTCTATAGAAGAAGCCTGTTCCGTTGCTCCCTGAGACAGTCCCTGGGCACCGGAACTTACCTGCTCCGCCCCTGCATTTACTTCCTTGGCGCTGGTTTTGATTTCAGACATTGTCTGATCCAAATCATTGGTAATCTGCTGTAAAGTAAGTAAAGGACGATAAGCTCCGGATACTGCTCCGTATTGTCTAAAGAAACTCTGAAATTTCCCTTAGCCAACTCTCCCAACTTATCGGAAAGGTCGGAAATGATTCCACGCACATTCTGCATAACACTCTGAATGGCAGTCGCTAAGTCTCCAATTTCATCCTGCTGAGTATAGGCTACCTTTACATCAAAGTTTCCTTCTGCTACAGCCTGCCCTGCTAAGGCAATTCCCTGTAAAGGCTTTAATGCTCTCTTAATCAAATAGAAGCTGATGGCAATTAAAATCAAAAGACCTACAATACTGAAAACAGCACAAAGCAGAACCAACTGATTTCTGGCCGCCATAAACTCCGCTTCGGAAACACTAATAATGGTCCATAAGGTAGAACCATGGAGAGTCAATGGTCGGAAATATAATCTCTCTCTTTCTCCTACAGCATTGTTTTAAAGTATATACAAAGGGTTCTCCCCATCCATCCTTTGACGGATGGCTGCATAGGTATCCTTATCCATTAAGTCTTCCAGCTTTTTCCTTAGCTTCTTCCTTCATAGAGAATAAGAAAGTCTCATCCCCACCGATAATATTGGTGGCCAAAGAAGGAAAAACGCTCATCGGTCTGCTGAATACTGCTGAAAACATCGGTATTGATGTCCAAAATTACAGCCTCTAAAGGCATTATTCTCGTCTGTAATAGGATTTCCCAGACTAATCATCTTGATTTCCGGATGTAAGGTATCACTGTAGCTATCTGTTAAGACCATTTCTCCGGATTCCTTAGCCCCCAAATACCAGGAGGAATCCTTGTAAAAGCTGTATTGATAGGCCATTATACTTTTCTTTTCCAAATCCTCCGCAGACATGTAAACTGCATAGTCCGCTACATCATCGGAGAAACCATTTGGCTCAAAAAAGAGTCCTGCACCTACCAGATCTTTATTGTTGCTTAGCGCAGACTTTAAGGAATCTAAAATCACGGTCTCCGCATTGAAACGGGATGCGGGAAGTTCCGCATTTACAATTCTGGAACGGAAGGTAGTGGCTCCCATCTCCGGATTATTCACGATTTCTCCGGTGGCTCTATCCTTTACCACCCACTGATTCACCGGTGCTTCCCCCACATTGTCATGCTGCGTATGCATAGAATGAATGCCGTTTTCCAAGGTCAGAGAAATAGATTCCAATCGAGAAATCACCTGCTGTAAATCTCCGATGGCCATAACAGCCTTATCATTTAAATTATTATCCAGAGCGGAGCTGATGGAACGCTCCCTACATTGATAATAGCCACACTCATGACAAAAATACCAAAAACGCTGGCAATTCCTAAAATCATGGAAAGTTTTGTGCTGATGGAAGAACGCTTTCCCTTCTTCTCTATACGATTTCCTTTTTCATTCTGTTCTTTCCTCCTTGAAAAACTATATCTTTACTGCATCCGCTTATTTCTGTCACGCTCATAAGCCAAGGTATAAATCGGCGTTTTTCATGGTATAAGATGATCCTATCAATTAGGTTAATTTTTAAAGGAGATCCCGGACTATACCGGCTATAGTTGTTAAGATAAAAAGAAAACAGGACTTAACTTTTTATGATAAGCTCCTGTTTTTCTTCTTTACTCTATAGTATTTTCGTATGACATTCCTTAGTATTCCGGCATTATAATCTTTAGTGGTTTCATTTGTTATGCTTTTGGATCAGTCTTCCTTTAATCGGAAGCGTCCCTACAAGATCATTTAAGATATTTGCCTGTCCGGACAACTCCTCAGAAGCCGCTGCAGACTCCTCTGCTGTTGCGGTATTGCTCTGTACTACAGAAGAAATCTGATCAATACCTACGGATACCTGCTGTACCGCCTTAGACTGCTCTACGGAAGCCTCCGCAATCTGGTTTACCAGGTCGGTCACCCACCCGCACCGCTAACCACTCTCGTAAGGATTCCGCAGTGCTGTCAGCAAGAACGGTTCCCTGCTCAACGGCCTGAAGAGTTTCCTCAATCAGCATGGTAGTATCCTTCGCTGCATTTGCGGACTTCTGGGCAAGATTTCCTACCTCATCCGCTACAACCGCAAAGCCCTTACCGGCTACACCGGCTCTTGCCGCCTCGATAGCCGCATTCAAAGCCAGAATATTGGTCTGGAAGGCAATGTCATCAATGGTCTTGATAATCTTACTGATTTCTCCGGACTTTTCATTGATATTTTCCATCGCAGCCTTCATCTGCTGCATCTGCTTGTCGGAATTGCTTACTTCCTTACCGGCATTTTGTGCCTCAATATTTGCCTGACGGGTATTTTCCGCAGTCTTCTTGATATGTTCGGAAATATCGTTTACGGTTGCGGACAGCTCCTCAATGGAAGAAGCCTGCTCTGTAGCACCCTGAGAAAGGCTCTGGGCACTGGAGCTTACCTGCTCTGCACCGGAGTTTACCTGTATAGCACTCTGCTGAATTTCAGCCATAGTGCCGGAAAGGTCTGCAGTAATGTTGTTGATGGAATCAAAGAGTGGACGGTATGCCCCGCTATAGTATTCCGCATTGTTCATTTCTAAGTTGAAGTTTCCTTGCGCAAGTTCGGATAACTTCTCGGAAAGATCTCCGATGATGGAACGAATACGCTGCACCACATCTCCCATGGCATGCATTAAGCTACCGATTTCATCATGGCTCTTGTAGAAAAGATCCATGGAGAAATCACCAACAGACAATTTTTCTCCAACTTCCGCCACCTTCTGTAAGGGGCTTTAGAAGTAGTTGATAAGGCCTGCACTTACCAATACAAGGATCAGTACCGCTCCAAGGCCTACCAGGATACCGATGTTTCTTAAAGCATCCACTTCCTTATCATAGTCATGCTTGGAGATACTGAGTCTTGTCCACCAAGTAATACCTTCCATATCAACCGGGTGAAAATACTCTCTTCTTTCCTGACCATTCTCATTTACAATATTAATGGCAAAAGCTTCCTTGGACTCCATCTTCTCCATAATGGCCTGATAAAGCCTTAGCAGGAAGTAACTCTTCCAAACTCTTACCGTTTACTTCATCCACCCGGCTGTGAATCAGGCCTTCTCCGTCAATCATGTTTACAAACATGGAGGGAAATCTTCATCCGTCTGGGCTGCAGTGAGCAAGATATCTTCCTTTACATCCAAAAGAATGATTCCTACGAACTGATTATTATGCATGATTGGTCTGGAAAGAGCAAACATTCTCTTGCTGGGATCTACAGTATCACTGTAGACAGGAGAAATATAAGTAGAACCCTTTTCCTTCGCTCCGGTATAATATCCCCTACTTTGATACTTCTCATAAGGGAAGTTCATGATTCTTCTGTTTTCTACTTCGTTTCTAAGAAGAAGAGGTGCATAGTTCTCAAGACCCTTGTAAAAGGCATAAGGCTCAAAAAGCACACCAATATCTTCCAGATTCTCTTCTCCCTGCATGTTGGCATAGAGAGTATTTAAAATAACCACCTCTGCATTATAACGGGAAGCAGGAAAGAAGCTGTCCACCACACGGCTACGGAAGGTAATATTGTCCATAGGAGGAATGGTCTGATCCGTGCCTTCAATATCACGAATTCTCCATGGGTTTCCCGGAACACCGCCAACCTCATCATTTTGTTCAAAGATAAAGCTGATGCTCTGCTCGATATTTCTTGCAGAAGCATTTAACTTACCCACCAAATCATCTAAGTCAATGGAAGACTGTGCTGCCTTATCCGCCATATTGGCATCCACTCTCTTATTCATAGACAGTCTAAAGCTGTGTAATAAGAAATACAGTAGACCGGCCAAAATAAGAAAGGTCACAGAACCGATAATCAGAGACATTTTCTGACGCAACTTCAGGTTCTCAAAAAAGGACCCCTTAACTTCTTGTTTTTTCTTCATGTTTTTTCTTTCCTCCTTGAATTTCGTACTCCTAATCATTTTTAATGAAGAACCTTTTAATTCATCGACCATTCCAAAACTTATATAAGTTAAAAACTATGTTTCGCTTCTCATTATTCCTCTTGAAGTCTGAACCTTCCCACCAAATCACTTAAGATATTGGACTGTCCGGAGAGCTCTTCAGAGGCTGCAGCAGATTCTTCTGCAGTTGCAGTATTACTTTGTATTACAGAGGAAATCTGATTAATTCCTACAGACACCTGTTCTACCGCCTTGGACTGCTCAACAGCAGCTTCTGCAATTCGGTTTACCAGCTCTGTTACCTTTCCGGCACCGGTTACCACTCTGTGTAAAGATTCGGCTGTACTGTCCGCAAGAACAGTTCCCTGTTCTACCGCCTGAAGGGTTTCCTCAATCAACAGAGTGGTGTTTTTTGCGGCATTGGCAGACTTCTGCGCCAGGTTTCCTACCTCATCCGCCACTACTGCAAAGCCCTTTCCGGCAACACCGGCTCTTGCCGCTTCTATTGCCGCGTTAAGTGCCAAGATATTGGTCTGGAAGGCAATATCATCAATGGTCTTGATAATCTTGGAAATTTCTCCGGATTTTTCATTGATGTTTTCCATGGCAGCCTTCATTTGCTGCATTTGCTTGTCGGAATTACTTACTTCCTTACCGGCATTCTGTGCCTCTGCGTTAGCCAGACGGGTATTCTCCGCTGTCTTCTTAATATGCTCGGAAATATCATTTACCGTTGCGGAGAGCTCTTCGATGGAAGAAGCTTGCTCTGTAGCCCCTGAGAAAGTCCTGGGCACCGGAGCTTACCTGCTCCGCACCGAATTTACCCGTATCGCACTCTGCTGGATCTCTGCCATGGTTTCCGGAAAGATCTGCAGAAATGTTGTGAATGGAATCAAAGAGTGGACGATATGCTCCACTGTAGTACTCCGCATTGTTCATTTCTACATTGAAGTTTCCTTGGGCAAGTTGATTTAATTTCTCAGAAAGATCTCCAATAATGGAACGAATTCTGGAAACCACATCCCCCATGGAATGCATCAACTTCCCAATTTCATCCTGACTCTTATAAGAAAGATCCACGGAAAAGTCTCCTGCAGATAGCTTTTCTCCTGCCTCAGCAACCTTTTGCAAGGGCTTTAAGAAATAGCCGATTAGTAAGACACATGCCAACACAAGAATAACTACCGTACTTAATCCTGCCGCAATCCCTACATTTCTTAATCTATCCACTTCCTTGGTATAATCCTGATGAGAGATACTGAGTCTTGTCCACCATGTATTACCTTTCATGTCAATGGGATAATAGTACTCTCTTCTTGTCTGTCCGTGTTCATTGACAATATTAAGAACAAAGGCTTCCTTGGACTCCATATTTTTGGCAATATCGTTACTTGCCTTCTCCGGAAGTAAATCCTTTAAAGTCTTTCCATTGATTGTTTCTTTTTTACTGTGAATCAAACCTTCCCCATCAATAATGTTTATAAACATGGAAGAATAATCTTCATCCGTCTTGCTTGCAGTAAGTAATATAGCTTCCTTAACATCTAAAAGAATTGCTCCCAAAAACTGATTATCCTTCATAATAGGATGGTAAATTGCGAACATTCTTTCTTCCGGCTTTGTAATATCTCCATAAACCGGTGTGATAAAAGTAGAACCTTTTTCCTTTACCGCCTTATAATAAATTTCATCCCGGTAGTTGGCATAGGGGTGATTGGTGATGGCTCTCCTATCCAAATCTTCTTGAGAAAGAATAGGAGCATAATTTTCTATCCCCTGATAGAAAGCATTCGGCTCAAATAAAATACCGATATCAGCCAAATTCTCTTCCGTCTTAAGGTTTGCATACAGTGCATTTAAAATCACCACCTCCGCATTGTAACGGGAAGCAGGAAGATAAGCATTGACTACACGGCTCCGAAAGCTTACATTGTCCATAGGGATAATGTTCTGGGGATTCCCCTCATCATCGTTAATGTTCCAAGGATTGCCGGGAACTCCTCCCACCTCGTCATGCTGATCAAACACAAAGCTGATACTTTCCTCAATATTATCGGCAGTAGCATTCAGCTTAGTCATTGTTATCTAGTGTATAGGGACGCCTGCTCCGCCATATCCGCCATGCTGGCATCCACCTTCTTATACATAGTCAATCTAAAAACTATGTATCAAAAACAGCAATGCCAATAAAGCAAGAAGGTCAACGCTCCAATGATCATTGACATTTTCTGCCTTAACCCAAGATTCTCCAATAAAGAACCTTTCCTCCTTGTTTCTTCTTCACGTTTTCTTTCCTCCTTGAATTCCGAACTCCTTGATTTATGCCAATCTTATAAGCTCCTACATTCATCGGCGTAGCCCATGCATATATAAGAATTTAGCGTTATAGCAAAGAATTTTCCAATCCTATGAAAAGAGTTCAAAAAGCTTTCTTGTACTTTTCTTCCGAAAATGCTATTATGCAAAAACTTTCTTCTTATTATATGGAAGGAGGCAAAAGTATAGGATGACTTTTTCAAATCCCAAGAAACAATAGAGAAGAAAGATGAATAATAATGAATTTAGCACCATTCAAAAAAGAGAAAGCCGAGCAAAGCAGGACAAGAATTCTAAAAAAATCGGAAAGAAAATTTTGCTTTTCTCTTATAAAAAGCAAAACTGTCGATGTTGTGTTGAGCTAAAAACAGAGGAGAGATAGCTATGTCATTATTTTATGGAAATGGAGTAGCCCTCACGGAGAAAACCCTGGATTTACTCTCGGGGACAGCAGAACCTCACGGTGAACAATATCGCCAATGTGGATACGCCGAACTACAAGTCAAAAATATCTCACCTTTGAGAATGAACTTCTCCCACCGCATTTCTACTGCGGAGCAGGGTGGACGAAAGAAAATCGCCATTGGGAATGCTATACAGTCCCAGAGTGCAAGAATTCACAGCACAAAAAACGAATCCAGTCGACTAGATGGAAATAATGTGGACATGGATCAGGAACAGGTGGAACTTGTTAAAACCACCTATGCTTACCAATATATGGTAAACTCTGTAAACAATGACTTAAGAAGACTTATGGCAGCAGCGAAAAGCTTCTAGCCCCTTTCCATAGGGATGATAGAGAAAGGAAGATGATGATTTCAGGGAAGAAAGGATGCTTCGAACTTTTCTGGAATACTGATTTTTTCTTCTTTATAGAGGAATAGGGAATAGAAGCACTGCCGAAACGGCAGTGTTTTTTCGGCATTTTCCAACTTTGCCTTATGGCAGTAAGGATTTTTGCCGATAGATAACGAGGATACTGCTGTGCAACAGAACACAGTTTAGTAAATAGGAAAAGGTGGTAAAACTATGGATAGTACAATGGAAGGAATGCTGGACACCTATCTCTTGGAGACGGAAGCGCTCCTGGATAAGTTGGATGAAATGCTCATTGCTGATGAAAAGGTAGGAGATTTCTCCACAGATGACGTAAATGAAATTTTTCCGAATCATGCACACCATTAAGGGTTCAAGTGCCATGATGAGTTCCTCCTCTCTCAAATATCGCACACCATATCGAAGACATGTTCTTCTTTATTCGTGATAAGGGAATCGACTCCTTAAGCGGAGACCAGAAAAAGTGAGCTCTTCGATTTAATGTTCCGTTCCGAGGATTTTCTTCGTAGCGGATTGGAAAAGGTAAAGGCAGGAGAAGAATTAGACAACAATGTAGAAGAATTTGCCGGTTCTATCAACGCTTTCTTGGCAAAGATTTCCGGAAAAGCACCTGCAGACTCCGCTCCTGTTGTGGAAGCCGGAGACAGCAGTAAAGCCATCCGCTGAAAATCGTAAGCTTTCCCAAAGGATGACAAGGCTAAAAAAATTCATTCATGTCTTCTTAGATGAAGGCATCGGCATGGAGAACCTTCGTGCCTTTATGATTGTAAATGCCATCAAGGAGTTCGACTTAGAGTTCCGTTATTATCCTGCAGATATGGATTCTAATCCTGAAACAGCCCAGACTATTATTGATGAGGGATTCTTCCTTGCCTTTTGATAGCGATGAGGACTGCGATAAGGGGGAGAAGATCTTGCGGGAGCAGAGCCACATCCTCTCCTACGAGCCGGTAGAGGCTAAGAAGGAAGAGGCTAAGACAGAGGCAAAGAGTGCAATCACAGACAATAGCGCTGCACCTAAGGCAAGCAAAGAGCCTGCAGCGGCTCAGCAGACCGCACAGCAGAAGGCAGCGGCACCTGTAAAGCAAAGCTTGATTTCCGTAAACCTGCAGAAGCTGGACAGCTTAAACGACCTGGTAGGAGAAATTGTTATTACCGAATCTATGGTAACCTCCTCTCCTGTTCTTCGTATGCTGCCTCAGGAAAGTCTGGACAACTTTATGAAGTCTGCAAGACAGCTTCGTAAGTTGACCGACGACCTTCAAGATATTGCCATGAGCTTACGAATGGTGTCCATCTCCGGTGTATTCCAGAAGATGAACCGTATCGTTCGTGATATGAAGCAAAAGCTTGGAAAAGACGTTAAACTTACCATCATCGGTGAGGATACCGAAAGTAGATAAGACGATCGTAGATAGCATCAAGATCCATTGATGCACATTGTCCGTAACAGTATGGACCACGGTATCGAGGAAACCAAGGAAGAGCGTATCGCGGCAGGTAAGAATTCTCAGGGTGAGTTAATCCTCTCCGCTTCCCACACTTCTTCCGAAGTTATCATCACCGTGGAAGATGACGGATACGGAATGGATCCGGAAAAAGCTTTTAGACAAGGCAGAGGAAAAGGGAATCCTTTACAAGCCTCGTTCCGAATATAGTAAGAAAGAAGCTTTGGGATTGATTATGCTTCCCGGCTTCTCCACCAACACCGCTGTAACCGAGTTCTCCGGTCGAGGCGTTGGTATGGACGTAGTAAAGAAAAATCTGGAGTCTGTTGGTGGAACCATCAGCATTTCCAGTGAGCTTGGTAAGGGCTCTGTCTTCACCATGAAGATTCCTCTTACCTTAGCAATTATGGACGGTATGAAGGTAAATGTTGGAGATACCATCTTTACTATTCCTATCGTAAACATCCGTCAGTCCTTCAAGGTTGACGATTCCGAAATCGTATTTGACGAGAACGGAAATGAGATGGTCAAGAGAATGGATGTTTTCTACCCCATCATTCGTCTGAACAACTTCTACGGTATCCAGGGAAAATACACCGAGTTACAGGATGGTGTTCTGATCTGGGTAGAGGCAGGAGACAAATCTTGCTGTCTGTTCGTAGACGACTTAATCGGAGAACAGCAGGTTGTGGTAAAGCCACTCCCCGCCTACTTCAATGTATATGACCTAAAGTCCAGTGGTATTAATGGTTGCTCCATCTTAGGAGATGGAAACATTTGTATCATCTTAGACGTGCTGAGGCTTGTGCTCTCAAGCCATTGAAAACATTTAAGGAGGGAAGCAGCATGGCAGAAGAATTGATGCAAGAAGAATTATTTGAAGAAGTTGAAAGTCAAGAGAACAAGCAGGAAGAGAAAGACTTAACTGATGCAGAGCGTTGCTTACCTTCGAATCCGGCGGTTTGGTTATGTATATGAGCACAAGCTATGTCATTGAAATCATCAATGACCATAGCATCACCGCTCTCCCCATGGTTCCCCACTATGTAAAGGGAATCATCAACTTGAGAGGTTCCATCCTTCCTGTAGTGGACATTCGTCTACTGATGGACAGAGAAGCTGAGGAATATACCTCTAAGACCTGCATTATCGTATTAAATATTGATACTGTACCTATCGGAATCATCGTAGATAAGGTACGCCAGGTTATTGACATTGACACCAGCGAAGTTCAGCCTATTCCATTACGGAATCGTCAGAAGCTTTGCAACGGCATGATTACTTTAGATAGCGGAGAAGTTGCTATGTCCTTTGACGCAGCTTCCTTGGTACAGTCCTCCTCTACTTCTGAAGTAGTATAAGAGGGAATTTCATAGAACGATTTATCTGATGAGGACTTTAAGCGACTTTATACCTTTATGCAGGAGAAATTCGGCATTGATCTAAAGCGCAAGAAACCTTTGATTGTAAGCCGTCTTACATCTATCCTGGAAAGCCGGGGATATACGGACTTTCACGATTATGTGAATGACATTATCCAAAAGCAGGACCAGGATATGATGACTACTCTGCTAAACAAAGCTTACTACAAACTACACCTATTTCATGCAGGAAGAATCCCACTTTGATTATTTGGAAAATGTGGTGATGCCCCAGTGACGAAAAGCACAAAAATGACCAGGGTGCTCTCTATTTGGAGCGCCGGCTGCTCTTCGGAAGAGCCTTACAACATTCCATGTCTCTTAGGTATTTTTGGAAAATTGAGGGAAACTGGGACACTCGTATCTTGGCTACCGATATTTCTCAAAAATGTCCTATCAAGGCAGAAGAATCCCAAATATCTTCCGGAAAAGCTTGGAAAGAAACTTTCCAAAAAGCTGGAAAAACAAATATTTTGTTCCCCATTGAAGACGAGTTTACTACACCGTTGGTGAGAGCTAAGGAAGAATGTCATCTTCCGCCCCTTTAATCTCATGTCTCCCATTCAGTTTAAAAGAGACTTTGATTTAATCTTTTGTCGGAATGTTATGATTTACTTTGACCAGCCCACCAAGGATGCCTTGGTAAGCGTTTCTACGACGTGACTTACCCCGGAGGACACCTCTTTATCGGACACTCCGAGGGACTGACAAAAAGCCACTTGCCCTATACCTATGTGAAGCCTGCGATTTATCGGAGGGATGAAAAAATAGGAAGCAAGGAAAGAGCCTTTCAAATAGAATTATTGGCAACGCGAATAAAATGATAAAGCATATCTTCTATCTTTGGATGAAGATATGCTTTTATATTGCCTTTTTAATGGGCACTGCTTATATAGGGAGCTTCAGGGCACTATTACTCTATATTATCAATATACGGATATTATCCGAGATGTGGAGTATAGGAGAAGTTCTCTACTTGTAGTAAAATATGAATCAGTGCAATACATAAATTATTGAACAGTCTATATCTAAAATACAGATTCTACTTCTCTATTTTCATTTTTATTCTACAAATTGTGAGTTTTTCCTCCTTATTCATTTCTATTATTTCAATTTCCCTACAGGTGACTTATGACAAATTCTACTAATGCTAGGCTAAAAATCCGACCTCGTTCAGAAGGGTAAAGTCAAAGTACAAGAAAAAGATGGATGCTTTGGAAAAGAAAAAAAGATTATCGCATCTCTAGCACTTTGATGGATGACCTCTTTATACAAGTAGTTTTGGAAAGAACAAAACTTGTACGGGTACATTCTACAAACGATTTTTGGATAAAATCTTCCTTAAAATTAATGGAACAAAGACTTCAAAAAAGGCTGTAAAATCTGCATGGAAGAGCTTTGGTATTAGATTGCCTTTACCGATGAAAAAGGCTTACTTTATAACATTGAAGTGCAGAATTCATCTGCAGGGGCAATTCCTAAAAGGGCTCGTTATCATGCCAGCTCTTATGGATACGCATACCCTTAAGAAGGGAGAAAAGTTTTCCAAATTACCGAGCTATGTTATATTGATAATACGAGTGTCAAAGAATTAAAATTCAATGCAAGCTTGCTTGCATGAGAGTAATTTTTCTGACTCGACAAAAACTTTATGGTAAGTAGCCATTTTTTTATGAGCGAATTACGAATGTTTTTATAAGGATGCGTGAAGCGAAGCTGTGCAATCCTGTATTATAGATGATGTATTAGGAGAAGGAGAACAGCTGTACCGGATCAGAAGAGTTATCAGAAAGTCCAGCAATAAAGATGGTTTCCCCATATCCTATATTTCAATACGGCAAAGGCAAGATGACAACGCATTAGGAAAACTGGCAAGAGACTTTAAAGAAGCCAATCCTAAGAAATTCAGTCTAAAGTTTTGTCTCATAGAGTAGCCTCATTAAAAGAAGGTAAATTAGATGGGGAAGGAGAAAAAGAAGATGAATGTTTTTATTGAAGTATAGAGCCGTGGAGGAAGGCATAGAAAAGGTATGGAGAAGGGCTTTGAACAGGGAAGAATCACCTAGCTCTTTTAGTTGGTCGACTTCTGGAAGCAGGACGTATGGATGATCTTAAGAGGTTTCTTACGATGAAGATTACCGGGAAAAAAGCTTTTGAAGGAGTTTGAGCTTTAAACGTTTACTAACTTTCGTTGAATAAAAGCATGTAAACGTGACTTGAAAAAGATATATAATTCTCTTTAGCTTTGATTAATAGGCAACAAAAATCCTACAATGTAATCATTCGATTTGCATTTGCATTTTAAATCCTATAATATAGAGTTAGTAAATTCTAATTTCTATGGAGGTAAAATCATGAGCTAGTACATTAGTACAGTTTCGAACAGAGGATACAGAAAAACTAAAAATCAATACAAATCTTAGATAAGTTAGGGACTTTTCTCTACCTGCATATCTTCAGAATGTGTATGGCTAGACTTAATCAAGAAAAATGGAATTCCTTTCAGTATGAACATCGGTCCTAGAAAATAATCCAGTGTAATGCCTGAAAAAAGCCAGCAAAATTGCTGAAGAATACGAGTATCTCGATATGACTCTTGAAGAAATTAACATAGAAATTGCTGAGGCAAGAAAAGTAAATAAGATTATGAAATATTTTGCTGTAATTGATACAAATGTTCTCGTATCTGCTCTCTTAAAGTATCTCTCGATTCCCGGTAGTCTCTTAGAGCTAGTATTTACGGATATGATTACACCAGTTTTGAGCAATGAGATAGAATCAGAATATCTAGTGTTCTTTCTCGACCAAAATTTCATTTCAGTAAAAGAAATCATCAATGACATTATTCAAACTTTTTCGTTTGAAAGGGCTCTATATTGATTCAAGTCCAATAAATATTTTGCTGCCGGATCCTAAAGATGTGATATTTTATGAGGGTTGTCATGGAGCAACGTAAGCAAAAGTAATACATGGCTTGTCACCGGCAATATCAAAACATTTCCCAAATAAATCCTATGTTTGTTACACCGCGTCAAATGCTTGACATTATCTTAAAAGACGTTGATCTATAACCTTCTTTCTGCCATTTAATCAATGCACTTTTTCCTAGCTGATAAAAGTGTTAATTCGTGCTATACTACCCATAGAATATTTATTTTGTGGAGAAGAAGATGGAGTATCAGGATCAGAAACAAAATATTGAATTGATTGCTATGGGGGCTTCCACAGGAGGAACAGAAGCGCTCCTTGCCGTTTTAAAAGAATTACCGGGGAATTTACCGCCTATAGTCATTACCCAGCATATGCCCCCTGTATTTACGGAAATGTACGCAGAGCGTTTGGATCGCCTTTGCGCCATGGAAGTTCGAGAAGCTAAGGATGGGGATGCACTTTACCCCGGACTTTGCCTTATTGCTCCGGGTGGACTGCAAATGCGGGTACATCGGGATGTTTTGGGGGCCAGAGTGTCCTGTAAGGAGGAAGATAAGGTCTCAGGGCATTGTCCTTCCGTAGATGTACTCTTCCACTCCGTTGCAGAAGAATACAAGGCTTCTGCCGTCGGCATTTTGCTGACAGGCATGGGAAAGGATGGCGCCAAGGGGCTTCTGGCTATGCATGAGCAGGGAGCTTATACCCTGGGACAGGATGAAAAAAAGCTCCGTGGTTTACGGCATGCTTGCGAAAGCCTACAAGCTGGGGGCTGTAAAGCCAGCAGGGAAACCTGCAACAGATTGCCCAGTATCTCTTACAAAAATACGCTTCCATTAATACATTAAAACTTAAGATTTTGGATTAAGAAAGAATAGGCTTTTAGCTTTATAGCCTATTCTTTTTGCCATAATTAAGTATAGAATGTTCCTCCTGAACCAGGGAGGCCATGATTTTTGTTGTAAATTAGGATGATTTGTATATATTTTAGGGAGATACCATGGGTTTTCATCGGAACAGGATTAAAGTAAATTAGGGGCAGCCAGTGCCCAGCAATTGGGAATTGCGGCAGCCGCTTCTCTTTCTGTGATGGCCGTTAGTTTTTCTGCCATCGCTTATCAGGGGTATGTGGCGGAAAAAGCAACAGGAACAGTCACAGAAAAAGTGTTATGACCGCAGAAAGTCGTTTTTCAAGAAGTTTTCTATAACGGAAATTATGACGATGCTCCTGCAGTATTAGGGAAAATGAAGTTGCCGGCGCAGTAAGTAATGGTGACAATGTAGCAGAAAGGGCATTACCGGCGAGGAAAATGCCAATTCTTCCGGCACTAACGGCGAAGGACAGGGTGGACAGGGGCTCCGGTTCATTGTCTAACACAGCACAGGAAGAAAGTGCTGAAACAGAAGCAACAACAGAAGAAACTGAGAACCACAAAAAGCCACAGAAGCGGAAAGTACAGAAGATGTACGGAAACCATTACCGAAAAGTTGTGGAGAATCAGAGCAAAAAGACTGTAAAGAATAATGTACGAGAAAGCCTTGCTCCTGCTCCGGAAAAGTACTTTCCCAGAATGGAGAAAAAATGCCGCTGAGGGCTGCAAAATGTTGTAAAAGCCCGTAGCTGATTTAAATACACCGGAAACCGTGGCTGAATCCGCAGCGGATGTGGCTAGTGTGGGAAGCATTCCGGTAAAATCCGATTCTTTTTCCCAGTTTTACGGAAGCTCCACCTTTAATGATTACAATGTTTTCTTGGATACCGCTATGGGTCCGATGGCCTACTATAACCAGCACGACAGCCATTGGGGGAAATATCTCTACGGCGGTCAAGATTCCATCAGTAAGTACGGATGCGGTCCAACTACCGTAGCAATGATTGTTTCTTCCTTTGGAAATGTAAATGGAAGCATTACCCCGAAGGAAATGGCAGAATGGTCTTCTCACTATAAGTTCTATGCCCCACAAAGCGGTTCTTATCATGATTATATCCCCTCTGCTCTCTCCGCCTTTGATTTAATGGTGGATTCTGTACAGGAAAGAACTCCTGCCAAGGTGGCAGAGCTTTTAAACAGCGGACATATCCTGGTAGCATTGATGGGTAAAGGGTGCCTTAACCAATGGCGGACACTTTGTCATTATCACAAAGCAAAATCCAAACGGTACAGTGTCTATCGCAGATCCTAACAGCTATAAGAAAACCCAGCAGGAATGGGATCCGGCACAGCTGATGCGGGAATTAAAGAAAAACTATGACGGTGGCGGACCGCTTTGGTCTGTAAGCAGTCAAGAAACTATTTAAGATAGTGAAAAGAGACTATAATCCTCTCGAAACAGGGTTTTATAGTCTCTTTTTATCTTATTTTAAAGACTTTTGTCCCCTTAAAAAAATAAAGATTGAACCAGCCCTTCAGCCTTGATTTACAGGGGGCATAGAGCAGTTTTTCATCAACACGTTTTTGTCCAATAAACAAAAAGAAAGTGGAGTATCCTCCACTTCTCTTAGGTATTGATTAATTCTGTGTTCCTTCTTCCCTTCCCTATCATCGAAGGGAAAAAGTTTCTACATGATTTGCCTGATGGTATTTTTCCCTTAGGCCATCCTCTTATGCCTGCTCTTCCAATTCTTCTTCGCTTAAGCTGCTTACTACTTCGGAAATTCTCTTCACCACAGAAGAAATTTTTCTCATTTACTACTGGAACTGGAATCGGAGAGTCTACCTACTTCATCTGCTACCCACCGAAGCCCTTGCCGTGTTCCCCGGCTCTTGCAGCCTCGATGTTTTGCATTTAAAGCAAGAATCTTCTGTCTGCTCTGAATGCTCTTTAAATCGTTGGTGCTCTTTCTAATTTCCTTTACCAGACTCTGGGTCTCGGTAATTCCTGCGGATAGACGGCTTGCAAACTCTTCAAAGCGAACGCCACTGCATTCTGCCTTAACGAACTGCTCAAGGCAAAGGCAAAAGGCTCTTTAATGCAGCCTCCTGTCTATCTCTATCTCCGCTCTTATCTTCTTTCAGATAAAAGGCTAGCTACTTTTTCTCCTTCGTACTGGAGTTCACAGTGAATAGAAGAAGAGCTGAATTCCTGGGATCTGCGATCTAAAGCATCTGCCTTCCCTGGCTCTCTCTCCTCACCGTCAGCATAGTAAACGATTTTTCCGTCTACTGACTGTACCATTGCTTCCAATCCTGTTCCTTTAGCCCAATTGCATAAAATGGATTGAAATTGCTCTTTTCCTGCAAAATCTTGAATATGAATTGCCATTTTTCCTTCCTCTTCTATTTGTAGATAGGTAAAATAACCATCGTTAGAATATTTATCGGCGAGGGAAGAAATTTATATAATGAATTTCTTTCGATTTTCCCTCATCTTCCCAAAATATTTCGATATATGAAAGGATAAGTTCAAGTTCTCTTTAAAGTCATATTTTCTCACTTTTCCCTGCACCCTTTACGACTAAGCTTTTGTTTGTATAAAGTCCGTTTTATAGCCCTACTGAAATGTCATAATATGTTCAGAACAAAGAAAAAGAAAACCCCTTCCGATTTTCCTTTTTCTTCCCCCTTAAACATTTCATACGGAGGTTCCTATGTATTACGAAAATTATAGCTATGTTGCAAAGGTCGGTACACAAATCATGCGTTTTGCCACCGAAGAAGAGTATTTAGAATATATTGCTGAGGAACAGGATTAAAAAAGGAACTGTAAAAAGCTAAAAAAGTTTTCACAGTCCCCTTTTTCCCTAGAAGCTAAGGAAGTATCAGGCTTAGCCAAGAAGATCATTAAAAGCTTCTGTCATAGTGGGGTGAGTATAGATCTGAGCCCCTAGAGCCTTCGCCGGAATCTTATGGTCGATAGCCAGCTTAATCAGGTTAATCATTTCGTAGCTTTCCGGGCAATAGAAATGTGCTCCCAGGATAAGGTCGCTTCCCTCTTCGATAATCACTTTTAAAAGGCCGGCAGTCTGACGCAGTACCTGCGCCTTAGGGAATAGCTGCTACAGGAAGCTTAGCCACTCTATACTGCTTTCCCTGTGCCTTTGCTTCTTCCTCGGTAATTCCCACTCTGGAAAATGCAGGAGTCAGGAATACGGAATAGGGGATAGCCCCTCTGTTTTCCGTGCTGCGAAGAGCCTTGCTACCGCCCTTGGCTTCCTCTTCCAAAGTAGCCTTTACAATACGGAAGTCGTCTAAAGAAATATAGGTAAACTGCAGACCTCCGGTAACATCGCCCATGGCAAAGATATGAGGTACCTTGGTTCTTAAAGAAGAATCTACAGGGATGGCTCCTCTTTCTGTCAGGGAGAGTCCTGCCTTTTCCAAGGCAAGCTTCTCTACATTGGGCTTTCTTCCGGTCGCCACAAGGATAGCATCAGCGGTATGGTCTTTCCTCTCCGCCCTGCTGGAAGAGAATCAGGCTTTCCTCTTCCTTATCCTGAATTTCCTGCACAGTTACGCCCTTACACAGGGTAATCCCCAGCTTCTCCATGTTCTCTTCAATAGCCTTAGCCATCTCCCGGTCTTCTCTTGGGATAAAGTCCATAGTATCCTGTAGGATGGTTACCGTGGACCCAAAGTTCTGATAGTAAGAAGCAAACTCCAGTCCGATATATCCGCCACCGATAATCACAAGGTTCTTAGGCAGGGTATCCAGCTCCATCATACTTTCACTGGTATACACTCTCTTGGAACTCTCCACTCCGGGAATCTTCGGAACAATGGTCTGTGCTCCGGTATTGATAAAGATACGCTCTCCCCGGATTTTCCTCTTCACCCTGTCCGCTTTCTACCAGGATGCGATGATCATCTATGAAGAGCTCTTCCATCCACCACTTCTACCCCTGCAGCCTGTACCTTTTCCAGATTCTTTCCTCTCAGAAAAAATGGGTCAGTCTTCTTTTCTCCTGAATAGCCTTCTGATAACGCTCCGCCTTCTCGGAAAACTCCCCTCCCAGTAAAGCGGACTCTCTGGCACTGTTTTCCAAGGACTTGGAAGGAATACAAGCCACATTGATGCAGGTTCCACCGTAGCGAGAGGATTCTCCTCAATCAAGACTGTCTTTTTCTCCTTTTTGCTAAGTAGCCTGCCAGAGTCTTTCCTGCCTTACCAAATCCGATAATAATGTTTTGTACTTCTCTCATTTTCTACCTCTTTCTTATTAATGTTTTTGTTTCAGGATTTCCATTTCCGAATTTCTACTTTCGGATTTTTGGCTTAGGGCTTCTTCATCAGAATCCCCTTCTATAAGCTTTAGGACTATTCTTACATTCCGTTTTATGCCTCCTGCTTTCACCAGTCTCCATCCCATGATATAAAAACTATAGCACAGAAAAATATAGGAATGCCCTGAAAACTTTAGAAAAAGTCTAAAAAGTCCTATAAAAGAGGGAGAATAATCGGAATTGTTACGCTCCCTTTTAGCATAATTTCTCTGTCTCCTAAGAATCTAAAGATTTTTAGAATATCCTCTCTTTTTTAGATGCAGAAATCAAAAATTTTAGGGGTATAATACAAAAGACACTTAGTTGTAACAAACTATTCTTCTCAGTCTAGAAAAGGAGAAAAAGAGTTCCATGCTTTTACCAGATTCTACATGAAAATGATTCCTCTTTCCGTATTCGTCTTGGAGTACAGCAGATTACTCCCGGGAGGAAGAGATTTTTAAGTCAGATTTTAGCCAGTCATCCCCAGATTAGCGGTATTTCCATTTATCCCGCCACAGCAGGGGTTCGCATTTTTAAAGGTTCCCGAAAGCTGTTTTAGACAGCCCTTAGAAAGATTCCCTACAGCAATGTACGATATTTAGCGGAGCAGTTGCCTAAGCCTGAAGACATTCATGTACATCTCCTGCCTACAAGCCAGCAAATCATTCAGGAATTCCGTGGCAATAAGAAGATGAACCGAATCTAAAGAAGCGACTGGGAACAGAAGTTATCATTGAAAGCCTTGATGGATAAGTTCCTGCCGGAGCCCTAAACATGGCTTACCATGCCTTCCAGCTCCTCCTTCTTTCCAAAAGCTTAACAACAGGCTCTTTTATCTATTCCTATTAAGCGCGCATTCCTTTGAAAGTTTTGCCTAATAAAAATCCCCTTTTTCCATCCGAAGCCACCTGCCATTAAGCAAGAGCTTAGGATTTGGGAAAGGGGATTTCTTTTACATCCTTCATATTGTAGAGACTGTCACAGAACCAGGAGTTCTCCCTTTTCCTTGCAGGAAAAATGAGGGCATGTGGCTCTGGTAACCGCCACATATTCCAAACTGGTAAAGTTGGAATTGGCTTTGGCACAGCTGTCGCCACCGGTTTCCATTAAAATCACAATGTTGGAATTCAAGCCCTTGGAGGCATGAGCATCCAATACCATATGATTTAAAGAGGCGTCGGAAAAGTCAAGAGGCTTCAAGGCCTGCTTATAGCTTTCTTCCTTATTCTTATCATTGGACAAAAAATCAAAAAATCTCTGTCCCGAAGCTCCGGATAATTCTCCAAAAGTTTTTTCATAAGTTCCTGCAAAGCCGATGCACTATCCTTCTTCACCGGATATTGATAAACACCGTGAAGAGGAGAATTTTGTAAAAATTCAGGCTTTTGACAGGCCTTCATATCATGGTAAGCCGACATTCTCTTCCGAAAAATGTTGATTGATCCAATCTACCAGTTCTGCATTGGAGCGATAATTTTCATTGAGATAGAGAACCTTTACATTTCTCTTCTTTTTCCATGCGTCGCTTCATTTGGAAGAAAACCTGTCTCCGCTTCCTCCTCCTGGTAAATGGTCTGTCTGGGTCTCCTACCATAAAAGAGGCAGTTGTGTCGCATTTTCCCTTCTTATCCGTAGAAAGAAGGAGAGGATATCCAGTTAGGTCTGACTTAAATCCTGTAATTCATCCGCATAAATCTTGGTAAAATCCGTCGTAATGTCTGTAGGAGCTTGGAATTTCCTGTAAAAGCTTATAGCACTGCTCTTCTAAATCTCTATCCGAAGCTACTTGCTCCTCAGCTAAATCTTTCTTAGAACTGTCCTGAAAGTCCTTTCTTGAATCCGGGACATCCTTCTGAAAATCTGAAACATCCTTCTGTGAATCTGAAACATCCTTCTGTAAATCAGGACACCCTTTTGTAAATCCAGGGACACCCTTTTGTAAATCCGGAACCCCCTTCTGTAGACCCAGGACATATTGGCAAAAATCTCGGAAGGTGGTGATATGCATGCTGTCAATGCCATAGATCTTTCGCTTTAGTCGTTGGCTCATTTCTTTGTTAATAGTAATTTCCCGATACAAATGCTTTTTTTAATTTTTGCTTGAATTCCCTACCGCCTCATCCGTAAAAGCCAACAAAAGAAAAATGGGAAAGTCTTTCACCACCCATAATCTGATTTAATATTCTTTTTGAAAGAAGGGTGGTCTTCCCTGTCCCCGGACCTGCCACGATGAAAAAGGTTATCCTCAGCCTCTCGAATATATTCCCTCTTCCTTTGCTCAGTCCAAAATCTCTTTCTTCTTTCCATCCATTTTTCTTCTCCAAGAGTCTTGGTCTTAAATTTTTCTTCGCTATCATACCATAATTTTCTGAAAAAATCGAGTAGGAGGCGGCGACTAACCGCCGTCCTCTCACAGCACTGTACGTACGGTTCTCGTATACAGCGCTTTCAATAGTTGACGTGCACAGACTGATAGGCTGTGGCTAAATCGTAAAAGCCACTGTTTATCAGTCTTTCTTTTTCATCATTACCATGTTCATGACAACTGTATGTGTTGTAAACCAATAGCCTCGTCTGCTGTTTGCCGTTTTCCACCCTAGGTCTTGAGGAACTCCCATGACCCTCAGGTTTCGGTATCTGGTTCGCACACATTTCCATTGTTTCCATACACACATACGTATTCTGTGATAGAGCCATCCGTTGATATCATTCATGTTGCTCTTCATACTTGCTATTCCATAGTAGTTAAGCCACCCTCTTGCGTATACCTTGATTCTTTCTAGGCTCGGCTTGATTGACTGACAGCGCTTACGGGAAGAAAGCTCTTTCAGTTTCGACTTAAACTTCTCCCAAGACTTTGCATGAACTCGGACATATATGCCACTTCTGTTCCTTCCCAGTGCAAAAGCCAAAGGAATTTAAAATTTCGGATTGCAAATACACTGACAGTGCGGCTTTTCTCTCGATTCACTGTAAGTTTCAGTTTCTCCTCAAGATACCTCGTACTGCTCTCTAAGAGTCTCTCTGATGCCTTTCTGCTTTTCGCAAGAAGCACTATGTCATCTGCATACCTTATGCATGGGACACCTCTTCTCAAAAAAACTCCCGGTCAGAACTCATTGAGGGTAGATATTCGCGAGCAAAGGGATAAATTCCCTCCTTGTGGCGACCCTTCCTCTGTTTCAATAACCACTCCATTTTTCCATTACGCCACTTTTCAGATACCTCTTGATAAGTTGCACCACGTTCATCTTTAACATTTTTTTCCTCAGAAGGTTGATAAGAATCTCGTGGTTGATTGTATCGAAAATATTTCGATAAATCTAGAACTACCGCATATGTGTAGCCCTGTTCAGCGTACTCCTTAATCTTAAAGTATTGCTCCTTTTGCGTCTCTGTTTTGGACGGTAACCGTAGCTGCCGTCTGTAAAAAAGTAGCTCATAGATTGGAACTAACTGTTGTGTTATCGCCTGTTGAAGTGTACGGTCTATCACTGTTGGTATGCCAAGCTTTCACTTTTACCACCATCTGGTTTGAATCTCAACTCGTCTTACTGGAGACGGAGTATACTTTCCACGATAGATACGGTTAGTTAACTCCTGTTGATGTTCCTGAAGATAAAGGGAAGTACCTCTTCGATGGTCATACCATCAATTCCAGGTGCTCCCTTGTTTGCCTTCACTCTCTTATACGCTCTGTTAAAGTTATCTTTATGCAGTATCGCTTCTAAGAGCTTCGGCTGTGCACTGCCTCTTTCTTTCCATATCAGATTGAATGACCTACGCGCTTTCGCATACCCTTCATGTTCGCACTATCTCTTTGCGAACAGCCATTGTTTTTCAATGTTTTCTGCCATAACCAGTCATTCCTCCTTTCTCAGTCATACTTGAGACTCCTACTGATTCGGTCCTTTGTCTCTCGACTACTATGACCTCTGCTGACTTCTGTGTGTTTCAGCATTGCTTTTGGACAATGGTTACCTCTTTCGAGGCATATCACACAGACCTCCCTAGAGTACCACACGTTTCTTCCTCTCCATATATCTGCCTCATCTATCATGCATGATTCCGTGTAGTTATTGGACTTTTGGCTTGTCTTGCAGTCTTATCCTCATGCATAACCTCATATGAGATTTCTGTTCGTCAGACCAGAATTTGCCCATGAGTTAGTATCTTCCTCATATCCAGCTTCCTTCAGATTCGAGGGTCACCCTCGACACCCCTTGCCTTCGGCTATATCCTTCCCACTACCAGGGCGGATTCGGGACTTTAACCCGTTAGAAACGTGCGCCGCTAAACTCATGGGTAAAACAGGGGCATCGCAAAAGCGATCCCCCATTTTTATTAATCTGCCTTAGAAGACAGGAACAATCCCATGCTCTCTAGCTTATTTAAAATCTCATCCAAAGACTTTCTTCCCATGTTTCTTACCTTCATCAGGTCGTCCATGGTCTTTGCACAAAGGTCTTCTACAGTATTGATTCCGGCTCTCTTCAAGCAGTTGTAAGAACGAACACTTAACTCCAGCTCATCAATACTCTTGTTTAATTCATCTCTTCCCGCTTCCTGGCTGGCAACCGCAGCGCCCTGCTCCTTTACAGAGGTATCCATGTGCATAAAGAGCTGCAAATGGGTCTGTAGGATACGAGCTGCCAAAGATACAGCCTCATCCGGCATCATGGTACGGTCTGTGGTAACATCCAAAAATCAAACGCTCCGTATCCCCCTGCTCCTCAACGAAGACATTGACCTTCTTTTACAGGAGAATAAATCGCATCACAGCAATCACGCCGATGGCAAGATCTCCGTGATCTCTGGTATTGGCGCCGTCATAACTCCTTACCCTTGCTGACCTTCATTTCCATATAAAGCTTGGCATCCTTACCGGATAAGGTTGCCAAAACTAAATCCAGATTCATGATTTCACTTCGGAACTTACTTTTAATATCGGAAGCCTTCACTACGCCCTCTCCCATGTAATCCACATAGGCCATAACGGGCTCATCCCCGATACCGTCATGGCGAAGAGCAAGATTCTTCAGATTCATAATGATCTCGGAGACATCTTCCTTCACTCCGGGAATAGAAGAAAACTCGTGATATACGCTATCCAGCTTTACCTCACTAACTGCTGATCCGGGCATGAGAAAGCAGAATTCTTCTCAAAGGAATTCCGAGAACTGTAGCCTCTCCCTTTGCTAAAGAATCACAGACGAAACGAGCATATCCCTGCTCCTCTACAAGCTCTTTCACTTCCAAGACTGGTTTCATTATGTTTTCCATTCCACCTCCTACTGATCTCTTCTTTACTGAACCTATCTATTATACCTGTTTTTCTCAAAAATTTCGAGTAGTTTTCTCATATTCCATGAAATTATTTTTGAAAATAGAAGCAGATAAGAGTTAATCTTCCCACTTCAAGGTCAAAATAATCCCAAGGCAATATTTTTTTGGAAAAAAATCTTATGCCGCCAGGTGCTTATCCTTCTCAAACTGTCTCCGGACTTTCTCACCAAAATCTCCTCCATGGGTACTTTCAGGAGAACACTAAAAAGCAAACATATTGTCTAAGCTGGGCAATGCCTTCCCTTGCTGCCACTTATACACGGCCTGTGGCTCTAGAAGCCCATAAACAGGGCGATATCTTTTTACCTTTAAGCCCTTTTCCTTCCGTAATCGTTCAATGTTTTTCCCGGTGGCAAAAACGTCTATTACGGGATATTCCACGTTAATCTTTGCGTCCATAAAGAACTACCTCCTGTGAAAATGAGAAAAACCCTGATAAAAATCAGCGGAAGCTGAACAAGCCAGTCTTCCGCAGTTTAAGAAAAAGCTGATGACGGGAATCGGACCCGTGACCTCCGCACTACCAATGCGACGCACTACCGACTGTGCTACATCAGCGTATCCTGAATAAAAATCAGAACATTGCTAAAATACCATAAAAGCGACAGCACTGTCAATCAGTTTTTGACTTTTTTGCTTTACTTCTCTTTGTTTTACCGAAATGAATTTCACCGAAATTGATTTCACTGAAATTGATTTCACTGAAATATATTTAACTATATTCCTCTTGAATCTTGTCCTTCACTCTTAGTTTATCTGATCCCATATCTCTCCAGGATATAATCCATATCCTTATCTCCCCTTCCGGAAAGATTGATAAGGATAGAGCCTTTATTCATCTGCTTTTGCCAGCTTCATGCCGTAAGCTACTGCGTGGGAGCTTTCAATAGCCGGAATGATTCCTTCCATTCTGGATAGGGTGAAGAAGGCATCAATGGTTTCCTCGTCATTGACCACATCGTACTTCACTCTGCCAAGGTCATGTAAGAAGGCATGCTCCGGACCGGAGGAGGGTAGTCAAACCGCTGGCAGCAGAGTAAACCGGTGCCGGCTCGCCCTTTCTCATCCTTTAACATAATGCTGTTAAAGCCATGCATAACCCCCTCTTCTCCGTAAGTAAGGCTGGCTGCATGGTCGCCAAGGGCTGTTCCTCTGCCCAAAGGCTCCACACCGTAGATGGTCACAGGGTCATTTAAGAAAGCGGAGAAAAGTCCCATAGCATTGGAACCGCCGCCTACGCAGGCTACGATGGCATCCGGCAGCTCTCCCGTCATTTCCAGGAACTGCTCTCTGGCTTCGATGCCCACCACGCTCTGGAAATCTCTTACCATCATAGGGAAGGGGTGTGGTCCAACCACGGAGCCGATGCAATAGATGGCATCCTTATACTCCTTCATATAGGCGGCAAATGCAGCGTCCACCGCCTCTTTCAGAGTAGCCAGGCCTTCCTTCACTTCCACAACCCTTGCTCCCAGAATCTTCATTCTGGCTACATTGGGTGCCTGCTTCTGAATGTCTACAGCCCCCATGTAAATATCACATTCCATACCGAAGTAGCTGCTGCGGTAGCCAGAGCTACACCGTGCTGTCCCGCACCGGTCTCGCAATCACCTTCTTCTTGCCCATGTACTTTTGCCAAAGAGCACCTCACCCAGTGCAGTGATTTAACTTGTGGGCACCAGTATGATTTAAGTCCTCACGCTTTACATAAAAGCTGTACCCCGGTGTTGATCTTCTCGGAGAGTCTTTCCAAAATGGAAATGGGCGTAGGGTCTTCCCTGAAATTCCTTACGGATTCTTCTTAGCTCCGCAATAAACTTTTCTGGACTTGGAAATCGTCTGATAGGCATGGTCAATCTCCTCCATGGCCTTCTTTTAACTCCTCAGGGATATAGGCTCCTCCATACTTTCCAAAATAGCCGTTGCCATCCGGGTAATTCTTTAAGTAAGTATCAAAATCCACATTGTTTAATTGCATAGTTTTCTCCTTTTCTTTTCCGGTGTTCTAATAGCGCAAGCGAAAACAGTACTCCGTAAGCTTCACTGTAACAGTATAAAAATCCGTTATGCTGGCAATTTACATGAAATAGGCCGTATGTAAGTTGAATATTATTACAATATTTTACCAATTACTGTGTGAAACAATGGAGCATTTCATCTAATGCAGCTAAATCTAGCTCCTGTTGATATCCCCTTTTACAGTTCTTCCAAAAATAAAACTGGTAGCATATAAATGGGATAAAGCTTTAGCATCTCCACATTGCCGATGTCCTTTTGGGACAAGAGAAATTTTCCTTTGAAATATATTTAGAATATTTTTGAAATTCTATAATCGATTTATGACTAGCCCTAAGCCGGAGGATTTTTACCTCTATAGAATGAGTTTTGTTTTTCGCTAAGCAAAAATCAATCTCATAATAAGAAAACTCTTATCTTGTTTCCAAGTATGATAATAAAGACTTTGGTCGGAAGCCGTAATCATCTGCGCTACAGCATTTTCATATAAATATCCTAAATCCGCAGGAAGAGAATCACTCAATAACTTGTTATAAATATTCTCATCCGTTTCTCCGGAAGAATTAAAAAAATCATGGTAGTAAATAAGCCTGTATCTACTAAATACAGCTTAAAAGGTATCATTGTCTCTGGTTTTGGGGTAATGCAATGCTTGGATTAAGGACATTGTAGGAAGCCACTACCGTCTTTGAATCCAATAAATCACTACAAGCGCTCTAAATCCTTATTAATCTTCTTTTTCCCGGTAGCCGCAGAGATAACATAGCTTCTTTTTGTCTGTTGCCAACTGGGTAGGAACCGAGTCATACATTCTTCCGATTAGCCCTGTGCCATCAATTTTGAAAAATCATCTTTATACAGATTAATGATTTCTCGCTTTACTTCATCAATTTCCTGAAAATTCTCTCCTCCATATAGGCTTCCACTGCCTGGGGCATTCCTCCCACAGCCATATAAATTCGGAAATCACGCATCAGCTTTTCTGTTAAGAATTCCCACCACTTTACCACCTGATATAATTCCCGCAAAACAGGATAAGTATTATTTCCGATTGCCCACATAAATTCTTCATAATCCCATAGGATAAACAGGGTATCTTCATTTCCTCGGAGGGAAGCACGATATCTTTGACATTTTTTTCTTGATGCTGATTAAGGATCCGGTCTCTATGTAATCGTATCTTCCATCTGCAACAAGATATTTTATAGCTTGGCGAACCTTCGGCATAAGCTGAATCTCATCAAAGATAATGACCGATTCTCTTTTATACAAAGTTATGCCGGTTGCGGTCTGTAATCGCAGGAAAAAAGATATCCGGATCTGCTGTATCCTCAAATACCTCAAAAGCTCTTTCCTGACATTGGCAAAATCCACTTTAATGTAGGATTTGTATTCCTGTTTTGCAAATTCCTCGGCAATCGTTGACTTTTCCAACTCGTCTTGCTCCTTCTAAAAGGACAGAGTACTTCGAGTGCCTTCTTCTCTTTCCAATATTTTGTTTTTCAAACGCTTTCCTCTTAAACATAGATTATCTCCGTAAATCATGATATTTCCTATCTTCCATGGTTAAAGCATAGTATACTACCGTTTTGAGAGGATTTAAAGCGCTAAAAACTACCGTTCTGATAAAAGTTAAAAATGCAATAAACTACCATTCTGTGATTTAAAACACATAAAACTACCGTTTTTAAAAAGGATTTGAAACATCCCTTTGTAGCAGTCAAGAAAAGTAGTAAGAAAAAGCGAAGTACTTTATAAACGCCTTCTTCAATTCGACAAACGAAAGACCTTCTTCTCTCCTCTTCCTTCTATCACAATCAGGCCTTCCTCCTCTCTCCCGGCTTAACAAAGTAGTCTTGTCTTTCGAATCTGCAGGGAGTTCCTGCAGTTCCTTTTCACTCATGCTCTTATGTTCTCTAAGATAAGAAGTACCATCTTTTCTGTAAAGAGAGTGCTTTATAGCTATGCTCCTGTTCCATAATTCTGTTGTCATAGCTAGGAAAAATAGGAGGATAGGAATAAGTAGACTTTCGTTTCCTTTCTTTTCACTTTTTATCCTGCTCCTATTCCTATTGGGTAAAATCAATTTAAAAGTATTGGGCGTAATAATCAGTTCCGGTTTTCGTTCACAGTCTTGATAAGCCCGGTAAATCTTTCCTATCCCTGTCCCATAGGACTCTATCAACTTTAAACGAAGACAGAGCTCTGCAGCTTTTTGTTTCTGGGTAAAGATATTCCATTGCAAATATCCTCTTTACTCAGACCTGCCAGTAAACCGCCGAGAGAAATAAATTCCATACAGGCATCATTTGCATTGATAATAATACTTCGCTAAAGCTATAATCTCTATGAATCATGGCGTTCAACAAAGCTTCCCGCAAAAGCGTCTTCAGGATAGTCTGTTAAATCAATTCTTTCAAGCCTGAAAATCTCCCGCAGTTCGATTAACCAACTGTAGATAGGCATATCCCTCCTCTAGTTGCCGAAATATAGAACCTGAAAATTCCTTTCTATCCTTAAATATACTTTTGTCCTCTCCGTCAAATACGGCAATCTTCAGGGTATGTTGACATTGATCTGAAAGAATCCATGCCAGATTGGTAAATTGCTTATCCTCAGGATTCAGAAGGCCTAAGGAAGTAAACTTTTCTTCAGAAAAAGGAAGTTCCCTTTTCTGAAAGCTCTCTTTCATTGCTGAAAAAGTTAATTCCTGATTCATCGCACGAGCTCTTCAAACACATCTCCATCTGCATCTTTTTATCATCCTCGAATCTGTTCCGAAGAAGCTGAACCGTTGATGCTCCTGCCTCACGTAAACCCCTGTAGGTTTTAGACCTTTCTTCTTAATGTAGTACGGCTTATAGCTTCCCTCTCCCACTTGAATTTCAATCACATAATCCTCTCGCAAAACATATCGAATGAACATGGTAATATCAGGTGCTATAGAATCTCTTATCCCATTGGTAAGTCGATATAGATGTCATCAACATTTTTACACCAACAACAGTTCCAGGTCATTGATTCCTAAGTATAATATGCCTCCTCCTGTATAGCAAAGGCAATAACGGTTTTATAGACATCCTCTGTAAAACTGCTCTTTATATTCTCTTTTTCACTTTCATAATCCACGGAAACACCTCCTTTTCCCTTATTATATATGTTTTTCACTATTATTCAATCATAAAAAGTGAATATTTATATTTAGATTAAACCACTTTCATTTTTATATCTCTCTTTCCATACAATGCAAAAAGAGAAGCTCTTCAGCTCCTCTTCTTTTACTTTTTTAAAGCTTATATTTTCTTTCTAAATATAAGCTGTATTTGTCTCTCTTTCCTAAACTCATCCTGAATTACTAAGATCTCTTTCTTCTCTTCTTCTGCACAAGCACAAAACCTGAGCCTAAGATTCCTAAAAGGATGATGAATCCCGGAATTGCTGTTACATTTACATCTGTGGGAGGAACCAGGGTTCTTTTTCATTCTGGAAAGAAATCACTTCTTCCCTTGACCTGTCCGGATACGACTTTCTTCATCAACTTAGTTTTTTCTGTCATTCTGAAGCCCTGTGCATCTGCACCCTTTAAAGCAGGGGTAACAGTAGAACGAGTCTTATCAATATAAGGCATATATCCATCCGGGTTTTCTCCTACAATATCTGGAGTTTTCTGGTAAATTGAAGGCCAAACTTTCTCCGTGAGCCAGAGTGAATGAAAGGAAGCTGTCTACGGTTTTTCCTCCTGTAGTCTTTGCAGGCGTAAATTGTACCTTAGCACGAGTATTTGCATCAAAGTAGTAATTCTTTAATCTGTCAAACTCCGCCTGGGTGATACTGCTACCCTTTTTGTTGTACAGAGTGAATGCGGAAGGCAAACTGCTTTCTGCTGTCCGCCATCTCTCCTCTTACCCGCTTCTCAATCCGAAGAACCTGCTTGTTCTCTTCCTGATAGTTGTTCGTGAAGGAGATTTCTGTATTCTGCGCCTGTCCATTCGCTTTTCCCATCTTCATGGTCGCCTTCATTACCTTAACCGCCTTTCCGGCCTTGGTACATTGGCTACAGCACCATTCTCAATACTCCAGTTTTGGAAAATGTAGTTCTTGTTGTTGGCACTGTATTCCTCATCCGGAGTGCCTAAGATTTCCTCTACATAGTAGTTGTCTCCCAGCATAAGGTTTGGAATTTCAATGGAATAAATCATGTTATTTCCTGTGCCTTGCATCTTTGCATAGCTTTTCCAGTACAGGGCTTGCAGTGTTTCTGGAAGCCTCTGTATAAAGCGATAGGGTTCCCAGTTCCTGCTGCTGACCTGAAGCAACGCCGTTAATCACCTTTTCCTGATAAACCTTAAGGAAATGTTTTTAGCCGCTGCTAAAATAGCCTGGTTGTTACCCTGTAAACCGTTAAAAGCGCTTCTTTTAAGACTAAGGTTCCAGGGGTGCACCTGCAAAACAGGCTTTTTGATATACCTTTTTTTCTCCCGGCTTCTTTCCCGGTCTTTGGGACTCGATCGGAAGGAACCGGTGTCTTCAACTTATAGTACACCTTCGCTCCATCATTGGAAAAACCATCCCATTTGTCGAGAAGAAGTATTTAATTCCGCTTCCTTCCCCACATATTTGTCAGGCTTCCAGGTATATACATCGGATAAGTCGGTTTTTGCCTCTCCGGTATTCTTATATCCGGTAGCCAAATACTTTTGCATAAGCCTTCTACTTGGCTTAATCTCAGCCTTTAATCTGATAACGATAACCGGGAACCAGCTCGTAGTTAGGATCTATATTTCCATGCTCATCAACAAATTCAAGCTTCAATTTTGTTCCTTAATAGCCTTGTCACGCAGAATCCATAGTTCCGGGAACAACGCACCTTCATAGAAGCCAAACCATTTTTCAATCCAATAGCTTCCAGTTCTTCCAAATCAGTAATAGGGTCACTGTAGGAGGTTACTTCTACATTTCTTCCCCCCTCTTGAATTGTTGTAGTCTCTAATCGTACAACCTCTGCATGTACGTCCGTAATTGCCGCAGGATCCTGGTCTACATTTTCCGATAAAGGTATCTTCAATGCTAACCCCTGTAATTCCTGTAGAAGTCATGTAATTTGCAATATCGTCAAACGCCCTAGCCAGAGCCTTTCGGATTAGATCCCCTTAAAGTAAGGCTTTGTTTCCGTACCTACCGGTAAGGCAACCGGATTCGTCAATCGTCCAGGTGAGAATATCCGCCTTCTGTTCCCACACCTACCGCATGAAAGCATCCATTTTGCTGATGTTTCGAAGTGCTATTTCGGCTTGCTGCATGGCTTCTTCTTCATAGTCAAAAACCGTTTCCAATTTCTTCTCCTGTTAAGAAGTTACCCGGATAGGGTTTACAGAACCTGTTTCACTATTATAAAGTCGATTAAGAATTCTGGTATAATCCGTATGAGGATTTTTTTTCTTATTGATCCATGCGGTAGGATCTCCATCCGTTACAAAAATCACTACATTTTTTGCATCGGATCTTTGACCGGAAATGCCGTTCAATGCTTTAGTGGCCTTTTTAAATCCCGCCTCGTAGTTGGTACTTCCCTTATAACCGGTATTTCTACCAATTGCCCCCTGCCGGATGATAGGGGCTTTAAGTCCGTTAATACATTATAAATTTCCTGGGGATTCTTAGTCCACCACTTTACAATACTGGATGGTCCGTTATTCTTATTTGGGTCAATGGTAGCCTCCTTATTGTCATGGCTATCCCAGTTTGCCATGATATCTCTTTTTTGCTGCTGAACCGCTACAGAGCGAACACTTAATGCTGCAGTATGATCCATTTCCGGAGAAGGTTACCATAGCATATTCTACATCCAGGTCTGTATTGTTTCTAAGCTTTCTTAACAAGGCTCTGATGCTGTCTGTTGCATACTCATAGCGCCTTCTGTACTTCGGCTCTACAGGATTTAATCGCTTTTTCTCATCTCCGATTTCTTCCTCCTACCCCAGGTCTCTAAAACATTATCATAAGGTGGGTTGGCTGAAACTTTACCGCCACTTAGAGGATTCATGGTTAAGTTCATACTTCCGGAAATATCATAGACAAAGAGAACATTCAGCTTTTCCTTTTGTCCCGCCTTGGAATTATGTCCCTCTACTGTCAGAGTTAAATCATAACTGCCATCCTTGTTGTCATGGATATACTTATCATTATAAACAGTATTTTAGGGGTAAAGACCAGCCTGTATGCTTGTTAATTCTGCTATCCGGCTCATACACCGCATAAACCGTCTTCTCAGTGGTCAGCTCTTTTCGTTCCACGCCTCCATCAGTTACCCACTCTGTCTTCCCCGCATTAGCTCCGGTAGACGGAAAATAGAATTTACTAACCTCATTGGAATAGCTAACTGTACCATCACTATTTCTGGTCTGTGTTCTGTAAAATCCCTTCAAACGGTATCCTGCCAAAGTTAATCTGGGGTTATCCTTCGCAAAATACTGGTTTGAATTTAAAAATCCTTCAAAGGGAATAGAATACTTTCAATTGCGCCCCTGATCCCTCAGCCACATTTTTCAAAATAACATTATGGGACAAAAGGGGATATTTCACATAGAAGACATTGGGTACCGAAATTTCATGTACCTCAGCACCTTCCTTCTCGTCTTCCGTGTACTTCGCAGTGTTCTTTAAAGGATGCTGTACATCATTTTCATCCATCCAAATGGTTCCGGTATATGCAGAATAGTTAAATACAAAACGCTTTACACGGTTCTTAAAAGAAATCTTATTTCCACTAACTCTAAGCCCCTGATAAACCTCCGGTTCTCCATAACCACGGATTTTTCTTTGTCACCTTATAGACATAGTCCTCTGATGCATTATGTTTTCTTCTTTCTGTCAGGTCTAAATAAACGTCTTTTCCGGAAACATCACCTTCCAAAGTCGTTGATTGACCGGATGCCGTTTCTCTTTTCCACTTCTGATCAGTTTCATCGTACCAAGTATATTCTGTAATACGGAATCCATCCTCATCCAAGGGGATAAATACCGCTTCTTTAGCCACTTCCGAACCCGCTGTCCAGTTTAGAACAAAGGCGGAGAAGCTGCTAACCTGAAACTCTTTGACCAGTTTTTTCAGGGCGATTTTGCTACTGGTCTAAGATTTCTTTTCCCCAACTCTTCCTCTGTATATCCTGTACCGATAAAAGTCTTCTCGGAAAAGATTCCGTTCTCTCCGCTTTCAAAACCTCTTCTATCGGAAGTCCTTATAAGGAGCATCATCCCTTCAGAAAACATTTCTCTTTTTACTTTTTCTTTAGCAATTTCTTCACTATCCATCTCCTCTTCCACAAGGTGATACACCGCGATTTCTTCTGCCTGTACTTCCTTGGGAATAAACTCACTATCCACACTGATGCGAACACCAACTGCTTTTGTGGGTTCTACTTCCTTTCCACTTCCGCCTTTTTCTTTGAAATGAATATCTACAAATAAGGAGTTATCGTAGATTCCCTTTTCCTGGATTCTTTCTATCTGCTTATCAGAAAGACGATTCAACTCAGATCCTGGAAAGCTTCTTCCAGCTTTCTCATCAGTTTCGCTTCCATCTGTACCGGTACAGCAAAAAGCGTCCTTCTCATAGAAAAACTTCTACACAGTACCAAAAGCCTTTAACCTCTTTAAACTGGCTTCGTCTTCCCAGCTCATTGATACTATACTGTACATATCCTGCGGTTCTTACCTTGGATAAGTCTAAGCCTGCAAAGGAGAAAGCCGCTTCCTCTTCAACTACATTTTCAGCAGTTAAAACTCCTGTTGCAATGCTTTGTGCATTATCTTCTACTGCCTGCGCCTCTGCACCGCTTGCCTGCGCTGTGGCTTCCTCTACAGCCTGTCCTGCATCTCCGGCTTGCTCAGTCACAGTTGCTTCCTGATTTCCTGTCTGCTCTTCTGTAGTAGAAGCATCAGCATTTTCAGCTCCTACTTCCGCTCCTACCGGCCCCTGGGCTTTACCTGCTTCAGGCACTGCTGCATCATCAATATTATCTACCAAAGCTGTAGAACTTTCAGCATTTTTCTTTTTAGGAAACTTAGCCTCTCCCTCTTTTTCTAAAGAAGAAAGAATTTTCCCTCTTTCCTGTACGGTTACGATAGGATAGCTGTTATCCTCTACCTGTAACTGGAAGGATAGAGGCTCTTCTCCAGCATTTTTCATATCAAAGCGTAAGAATTTCCGCTCCGGTCAGCTTATGGTTTTCCTTTCCCAGATCACTTGCACTGACTCTTTCGCCCTCAGGAAGCATATCGTCTAAGGACAAAGCCTCCTCCAAACTCATTCCCTTGGAAAAAGTGAATCAACTCCGGATAAAGTCTCTGGAATTCCTTACGGAAATCACTTTCAGTATCGAAAAAGCAAAAAGGCTGTCCTTCTTCTTTTTCTGTACCTCTTTTCCTGATTATCTCTTCTTTGCTTTTCTACAAAGACATGCACATTTCCGTCTAAAGAAAAGAGCTCTGCTTCCAGCCCTGCTTCGATTTTTTCCAGTGGGATTTCATAAATCTCCGCATCATCGGAAAAAATCTTTCTATATTGCTCCATCAGGGCAGCATTCTTGCTATACGCCTGAACGGACAAGGCATCGTAAAGGCTTTTCGGTTTGCAAAGTTTCCTCTGCGGCTCTCCGTAAGTCCTCTCCTCTCAGGCGAATATTCACCTGATTACCTTCTAAAACAATTTTGTTTTCTGAAGAACCTCCCTGTTCTTCCTGTGCATCCGCAGATAGCACCAATCCATGAGAACCTGTTAAAATAAGGCAGAGACACCATAAGCATGGAAAAGCTTAGCCTTCCAATTCTTTACGACTCTATTCCTTTCTTTTTGCGAAGTACTCTCATTTTGTCATCCTCTTTTTTCTCTATTCTCTTAGGCTTCCACGAAACATCTTTTTCGGAATTCTTTCCAAAAATGGACCATATTGCTGTCCGAGAAAGTATTAAATAAATACCCTTTTCTTTCTCACACTACAATATCGGCCTTTTTAGAAAAATTATAACAGAAAGTTTTTCGCAAAAATGCATTTTATTTTAACTTTTTATTTTTAGAAAAAGCATGCAAAGATTCCTTTCTTCTCGATTAGTCATTCCTCCACAGTGCCCTATTCTTATTAAGTGAAATTTTTCAACGGAGTATTTCGACAAAAAAAGAGGATGGTATTAATTTTTAATATTTCATCCCTCTTTTATCCTTTTGCACACTATTCATCTGTAAAAGAAGCAAGTTACTAAGCCATATTTTTCTCTTATCTCTTTTAGTGCTTCTTTTCGGATATAGTCCTTCCGGCAGCGATATCTTCTTCAGAGCGTTCTATTTCCTCATAAATATCTTTCTTCATCTTCTATATCTTTTTAGTAATTCAGCAAATGAGGAATAGCTTTTTATTTGGTGTATTTTTAGTTGTTCTACCTCACGCAGAGCCTCAATAGTAATCTCCAAGTTAGTTTTCTTCTTAAGGAAGCTTCTTCCTTCGTCATCTTCCTACTCCTTTTCAAATAATAAAAACAGATATACTTAAATTTTTCCTAGAGATACTCAGATACAATCGGCCTGAGGACTGGTTATTTCGGAAAATGACTGGTTATTTGCTTTTTACCTTCAATTATCCACTGACCCTAATTTTGTCGAACCTTCATATCGAATAAGTCCTGCTTTCCTCATTTTTAGCTAAATGATAACGTGCACCATCAACAGTAAGGTTTAGTTTTTCTGCCATTGCTTTTGCGCTAATATGAGATTTTTCCGCGATTATCTTGATAATCTCTTCCTGTTTCATGGTAGTTTTTAGTAGTAGTTTTAGTAGTAGTTTTTCATCACTACTACTATTAAACTCATTCAAAAATTCTTTATTTATTCCTATAACTGCATTTTGTATAGTTATCTTCTTCATTATCGGGTAAAAACTTAAGCTCAGGAGAACCATTTTTCAGATAGTGCATCCTTTTGCACTTATACCTGAACCGTAAGACTCTATTAAGTTAAGGAGAAAGAACATCTCTTTAAGTTCTTTGTTGAGATACTGCCTTCTATCAAAGCTTCTGTCCTTGTTAAGAGCTTCAATTGTCACAGGAGGGAGTGGTCTATTATGATTTACAAAAGAAATTTTGTCCTTGTAAATATAAATCCCTACATATTCAGGCGTATCATATTCCTTATGCAAATGGCATTCGTCGTAAGTTCCTCAAATGCTGTGAGAGGATAGTTATAGATAATCTTATGCTCAATTTTTATCTGCTTCCCTTATGGTATATGAAGCCATAATATTATCTTCAAAATATTTGCTGACCTGTTTTTGCCTGTATCCAAACCGGGCCGTCAAAATTCATTTTCAATCCCTTCAACTTTAGACTCTTTTATTCCCTCTATCGGTCTTTTAGGAATTGCTTTTTCTCCCGTTTCTTTATTATCGACTTCTTCAATACCAACAAACAATAAGCCTATCTCATTGTTCATATAGTTATTGGCAAAGGCTACAAGCAGTTTTTAGAGGACTTTTTTCACTCTGAAATTAGTAGAAGCTCTAAGAAAAAGCTCAAATCACCGCCTTATCCAAGAGGAAATCAATCAGATTGATGTGCAAAACGCCATAGTCATCATACCAACGTTTTCCTATGTCTCTGCGCACCAAAACTTTAGGAAAAGAGTCGCCGGTAAGTGAAAACGGTCTAAGCTCTATCTCCATCTTTTCCTCTGTAGGCATAGCATAAGCGGATTGAATATAGGTTCTCTTACCGCCGGTATTTACCACAAAGTCAATCTCTCGAGCTGTTCGAACAGAATTCCCCTTTTCGTTTTTTTCTCTGGCATATACTACCCCCACATCCACGGAAAACTGTCTTACCATCAATTCGTTATAGAGAATATTTTTCCATGATATGAGTCATCTCCTGCTGCAGAAAAACCGAGTCTGGCATTTCGTAAACCGATATCTTCACTGTAATATTTATTTGGTGAGTCCAAGTAGGCTTTTCCCTTCACATCATAGCGTTTGCTTTCCGAGAAGAGAAAGGCATCCTCCAAATGTCCGATATACGCTCGAATAGTGTTTGGGGAGACGGAAATGCCTTGCTTGGATTGCAAGGTGTTGGCCAGCTTTGCCGGATTCGTAAGAGAGCCTATGGAAGAACAGAGCAGATCCAAAATCTGCTCTAAGATATCCTGCCGTTCTATCTTTTTCTTTCGCATGATATCATGTCAATACACCTCCGAAAAGAGGTTTTGGGTAATTCATCTTTGCACCGTCATTTTGGCCTGGATAAGATTAAAGGCATCCCTCCATAAAAAGCATAGTCGTCAAAGGCTTCATTTTTATCTCCTCCCACTGCGGAATAGTATTCTAAGAAGCTTAAGGGGTGGACACGAATTTCATCGCTTCTCCCGCGAAACTCCGTAAGAATATCACTGGAAAGCATCTTGGAATTGCTTCCCGTCACATACACATCCAGATTCGGAATGGAAAGTAAATCATTTAAGGCATCATAGAAGCTAATCTTCTTTTCCCTCCGGATTGCGGGATTCGATACTTCATCGGACATCTGAATTTCATCAATAAAAGGTAGTGTTCCTCTGTTGCTTTCCGAAGCTTCTCTCTGATAAAAGAACTTAAATGAAGTGGATCTCTAAATTGAATATCTTTTGCCAAGTCCAGCTCAATGCTGATAATCTGCTCTTCCTTTATATCCTGATTAAGCAAATAGTCTTTATATAGCTTCTTCAACAAATAGGGACTTTCCGCATCGTCTGATTCGGTAATCACTTTCAACCAAACCATCAAAGCGATAGGAAATAAGCTGATTTAGATAAGTATCCTTTTAATTTTCCATAATTCCACTCCTTATAGTGAATATTATTATACAAAAAGGCTTTTATATTCATTACTACAACTTCTATTTGCCTCCTGTGCAAGTTTCTTTCCATGAACTTGTTTAGAATTTATCTTGCTTCTCTACAAATGCACAAGTCCTTCCTTTGTTCTTTGCCTTACTCTTTCTTCTCTTTCTTCCCGAAAAAGCCATTGCTCCTCCCCTCTTCCGTGTTACACTTACACAGGTTTGAACAAGTTTTGACAGGATTTTATCCCTTGCAGGACTTGTTAAAAATCGGATATTGTAGGCTAGCCTACGCCGATGAAAAAATATGAGAAAGGAAGGAAAATGCAAATGAAAAGCGGTGACGACACGGATCCTAGTACTTATGATATTTCCATGGGGCAGGGATTTGTAAATTTCTATAAATCCTTCCTTCTAAACGGATAAATCGTGAAAATATCATAAGTTCTTTTCCCTGTGTCCATGATTTTTTGGGAAGGAGCTTACATGAACGAAGAAGAGAGAGTTTTACAGGATTACCAAAAGGAAATTCTGGATATTTTGCGGGGACCGGATGAGCCCGCTATTAAGAAAGAGCGTTTGGAAGACTACCATGCCAACGATATGGCTGCCTGTCTTCCGGAACTGACAAAAGAAGAAAGAGAGATATTCTATTCCTTATTGGATATGGACAGCCTTGCGGAAATGATGGAGTACGCAGAAGATGCTGACCAATATCTGGAAGAAATGGAGCCCAAAAAGCTGCAGAGATTCTGGTAGAGATGGAGCCGGATGATGCAGTAGACTTATACAGGAAAGCCAGTGATGAAAGTAAAGATCAACCTGGTTTTCCCACATGCCGGTGGAAGACCGAACTCGAATTACAGTCTTTGGCGTCTATAGCGAGACTTAATCGGTTCTCGTATGACTACAATTTCGTGTCTTTAGAAATCCATTTGGACATTCGTGGAGCTATGCGTTTCCTTGATTGAACAGGCAGCGGGCACGACAACATTCCACCCTCTATGTGGTGGATGAAAATGACTCCTATTACGGTGCAGTGGATTTAAAGGATATCATCATTGCCCGAAAGGATACGAAGCTGGAGGACATTACCGAAACCGCCTACCCCTTCGTTTATGCAGACGAGCGGATTGAGGATTGCTTGGAAAAGATTAAGGCCTATTCTGAAAACTCCATTCCTGTCCTTGGAGATAATAAGGAAATCCTTGGTGTGATTACTGCCCAGGATATCTTAGAGGTTTCCCGATGATGAGATGGCGGAAGACTACGCTAAGTTGGGAGGTCTTTCTGCTGAAGAAGATTTAAATGAGCCGGTTATGGATAGTGTGAAGAAGCGTCTTCCCTGGCTGATTATGCTTCTTTTCTTAGGTCTTTTGGTTTCCACTGTGGTTGGACTTTTTGAAACCGTAGTAGCACAGCTAACCATCGTCATGGCCTTCCAGTCCTTGATTTTGGACATGGCGGGAAATGTAGGAACCCAGTCCCTTGCAGTAACCATCCGTGTCTTAATGGATGAACAGCTAAAGGCAGGGGATAAATTAAAGCTTATTGCCAAGGGAAATGAGTATTGGCGGTATCAACGGTTTGGTTCTGGGCTTTTTCTCCTGGTGGGAATCGGCGCTTATATTTATTTCTTTAAGCATATGCCCCTCCATGTCTCCATCGGAATTGCCTTCTGTATCGGCATTTCCCTATTACTGGCTATGGTCATCTCCTCCTTTGTGGGAACCATCGTCCCCATCTTCTTTAAGAAGATCGGCGTAGACCCGGCGGCAGCCTCCGGCCCATTGATTACCACCATCAATGACCTGGTGGGCGTGGTAAGCTACTATGGACTGACATGGCTACTGATCCTGGAAATCATGCAGATTAAGGTTGCATAATGAAAAATAAAAAGAAGAATAGAGATTAAAAGATACATATTCCTGCTTTTCCGCAGTATAGCTTTGTACACGGGGCACGCTCCCGCTAACTTCGCCTTCGTAAGGGTACTAAGCTTCAAGCTTCGTTTCACTCGCTTTCAGCAAGTACCCACGGGCTCAGATTACCCCGTATCACAAAGCTATACTGCGGAAAAGCTTATAAGACAACTTCTCTTAATCTCATTCTTCTTTTTATTTTTCCCCTAAAACAGAAACAAGCAAGTCTTATCGGCCAAAATATCCTATATCAATCAACCTGCCTGACCAATAGTTTAAAAGGTCTATAGCTTAAAAAGGCTTTTAGGACAAAACCTATTGATGAAAAACCGCTCTATGCCCTTGTGAATCAAGGCGACAGAGCGGTTTACTTTTCTATACGAAGGATAGAGATAACGCAAAAACTATATGTGTTATCTCTATCCTACTCTTTCTTTGACCTTTGACTCCAAAAGGGCATAGACTTCCGCCTCCGGAAAGCTTTTCCCGGTCCATAGGCGAAAAGATTCTGCCCCCTGATAAAAGAGCATAGGCAGGCCATTTATATACTGTAAAGCTCGTTCTCTACGCCTGCTGCAAAGCTTGGTTTCCAAAGGATGATAAATGCAATCGGCAACAAAGATTCCTTCTCTTAGTAAGCTGCTATCTTCCAGCAGAGAACGATGCTCTTTCATCCCTACAGAGCTGGCATTGACCAAAATATCACAGCTCTTACATGATTCTTCCAAATCCTTTTCAAGGCTTTTAAAGAAATATTCCGTCCACTTTCCATTTCCATCGCTCACAAAATCTTCATACTTCCTTTGCTTTCCTCCCTAACCAAAACCTCAATTTCCAAAGTTCCGTTCCGATTCCGTAGCTTAGAATAGCCTTCCTGCTCCTCCTAAGCCCAAAAAGGCTTAGCTTCACTTTGCAAGGCAATGCCCTTTGTTTCCAATCCTCGGAAAAATCACTTGCCATCGGTGCTATGTCCTTCGATTTCTCCATTTTCTAAAAACACCAATGTATTTACGGAATGGGCAAGACTTGCCTCTTTGGAAATTCTGTCACTAAAAGAGAATAACCGCTTCCTTCAAGGCATGGTAAGATTGCAGCCCGAAGCTTCATTTTTCCGGAAAGAGGAAAGAGCTCTGCTAAATCCTCCTGCTTTTAAGTCAAAAAGCCAGGTAGCAGTGATCCCCAAAGGGCGAAGGCCTCATTATGCATGGCAGGGGAAAGACTATGCTCCACCGGACTGCCCAACAGCCCAAGAGGCGGTTTTTCCGTCAATTTCCCAAGTTTTCTTTCCCTTACTAAGTTCATACTTACCCTCCTGCATAAGTCTCACTGTTACCGCTAGATTTTCTCTAAACTTCCGCTTATAGACTACTGCACCAATCTTAAACTAATCTCTTATTTCTCTACTTTCATTTTTATCGCTAAGTTTTCTCGCTCTCAGTTCCAAAATGTATGTTCCCGAAATTTATACATTTCCAATCTCTGCTTTACGAAGCCCTAGTCCATAAAAAGGTGCAAAGCAGTCATAGCAAAATGCTATATAGTCCAGAAAACTTTTACAAAAGCACTGCGGTCAAAACGCCCAAAGAAAATGCCACCAACATAAGTCCATGACTTTTTGCCATTTTCCGGGATTCCTCATTATGAAGAATATAGCTTCTGAAGATGACATCCCATTTGTCGGATATGGTTGGTGCAGAAGGTGGTTGCCATTGGAATTCCCTCCGCCTTTCGGAAAAATGTTAGATTGCATGGCACAGATAAAACTTAGACTAAGCTGGCAAAACTGGTCCGGCCAGGAGGCGGGCATGATTCCCAGCAAGAAACAAATCAAAGCCTCAAACAAGAGGAGCTTTTCTTCAATACTTCTTTTTTCCGGATTGCTACCGGCACAGTTTTGTTTTACTCTCTTGCTTTCTGTACTCCCTCGAGGATACTATTTTTCCTTGTAATGGAATTGCGTTCTGTACTCTTGGCTTCTAGACTCTTGGTTTTGAATCTCTTCCCCACTATTTTTCTGTCTAAGGTACTCCGATAATCCTACACCGAAAAGATAGGCGCTAAAAGGTGCTAAGGGGTATAAAAGCCCTCCCCAGTTTCCTTTTCAACGGAAAGCATCATCATCACAAGGTTTGCGGTCTGAGCATTGGCGAAACCCTGCCCCTCAGGCTGTAAGTGTATCCACCATAAAAGCCCCCCGCAAAGATGAGGAGGCCAAAAAACCAAAGCTTTTCTTGAATTTTCCAAGACTTATCCATTTTGTAACAGCCTTTGTCTTACAATCTCATACGCCAAAACTCCGCAGGCTACGGAAGCATTTAAAGAATCCAGTTCTCCCTTCATGGGGATAGAAGCCTGCATATCACAGCTTTCCTTCACCAAGCGGGATACTCCTTCTCCTTCATTTCCCAGCACCAGTCCGATAGAGCCTGTCAGGTTCAGCTTATACATGCTTTCTCCCTTCATATCTCCGCAGACAAACCACATGCCTTCCTTCTTCAGCTCCTCCATAGTTTGCACCAGGTTGGTAACCTTGCAAACCTTGGTGTAGTTCAGCGCTCCTGCACTGGTTCTGGCTACTGTTGCGGTTAATCCCACTGCCCTTCTTTTCGGAATATTACCCCATGGGCTCCTGCCAGAGTCGCGGTACGAATCTTAGCCCCCAGATTATGGGGGGTCTTTCAACTGCCGTCTAAAAGGAAGAAAAATGGTGCTTCTCTATCTCTTGCCACTTGAAGCAAGTCCTCTAAAGAGCATATTCATAGGCGGAAAGATAGGCAATAACCCCCTGGTGCATCTCCCCTGAGGACATCTCATCCAAACAGGATTTCTTCACAAAATCAATCACCAAATCCTGTTTCTTCGCCTCTCTAAGAATACTTAAAATAGGGCCGTCCTTTAAACCATCCTGAATAAACAGGCGATCAATGGTCTTGCCGGCACGAAAGGCCTCCAACACCGAGTTTCTGCCGATTAGGGTATATCCCTCTTCTCTCATTCTCTTCCTCTTTCCTACTTCTATGCTCTAAGACTTTTGAACTGTCTATCTTTAGATCTTTCTATCTTTAGATCTTTCTTATATCTTGCTTGATAGCTTTCTTTATAGCTTTCTTTATAGCTTTTTATAACTTTTTAAATCATTTTTCTATTTTTGCTTTATGCCTTTGTCTCTTCCTGCGCTAGCAAATGCTCTAAGCCCTTCTCACTAGAACTAATCAACCTGGATATCTTTCCGGCATAATAAAGATAGCCTAAAAATGCCTCAAATCCTGTGGCTCTTCGATAATCCGTAATGCTGGAGTTTTTGGAGTGGCTTTGGGACTTATGATTTCTGGCTCTTCGATAAACGGAAAGCTCCTCTTCCGTTAAAAGCTTTTCTTCTATCAGGAAGCCCATCAAGTCCGACTGCGCCTTAGCACAAACCAGCTTGGTCTTTCTGCTGTTTACCCGATTCAGGTTTTCCTGATATCTTCTGCAAAGGTAATCTCGCACCCGAAAATCATAGATGGAATCCCCAACATAAGCCAGCGCCAAGGGGACAGCTCCGGGTATCATCAGAAACACCTTCCTCGGAAGCTTCTTGCTCGGAAACTCCTTGCTTAGAAATACCTTGTTTTTCAAGGAATAAGGTTTCTCCAAAAAACTCCTCCACCATGGAGCATTCCGCCTTTAAATCTTTTGCCATTCCACACCGTTTCTTGTATCCTTCAATTGAATACCCATTGCCAAAAGCTCATCACGAATCTCGTCCGCTCTGGCAAAGTCCTTATTCTTTCTGGCGTCCTGTCTTTGCTGAATCAAAGCTTCTACCTTTGCACTAAGCTCCTCTTCCTTCTTCTCGGTACGAATACCCAGAACTGCCATCAAGGTTTCCAGCTTCTGTAAAAGGGCTTCTCCGTAGGTCTTGGAGGAATGCTCCTCTACAGTGGCATTGGCAAGGCGCACCAGTTCAAAAATCTGTGTAATGGCATCCGCTGTATTTAAGTCGTCTTCCATCTTCTCGGAGAAGATTACTTCATAGTTTTCGGCAGTTTTTGCATTTTCCTCTTCTTCCTTGGAAAAATGCTTTCTCCTCAAACGAGGAATCAAATCCTGCAAACGCCAAATAGCAGTAAGGATTCTTCCTAGGGAGTTCTTTGCCGCTTCCATTAAGTCCTTGGAAAAGTTACAGAGGACTGCGGTAATGAGCGGAAAGCATATGAAACGAAGCACCATAGGGTCAAACTGGGAAGTTACATCTCTTACCGTAAAGAAATTTCCCAAAGACTTGGACATCTTCTTATTGTCAATGTTGATAAAGGCATTATGCATCCAATAGCGGGCAAACTGCTCGCCGTGAGCCGCCTCGTACTGGGCAATTTCATTTTCATGGTGGGGGAAGACCAGGTCCTCTCCGCCGGCATGGATATCCAATGCTCCCCCACAATACTTGGGAGCCATAACACAGCACTCGGTATGCCAGCCGGGACGCCCCTCACTCCAGGGAGAATTCCAATAGGGCTCTCCCATCTTCTTCGGCTTCCAAAGCACGAAGTCTGTGGGGCTCTTCTTCTCCTCTTCTCCGGAAACCTTCAGCTCGCGAAGACCGGAACGAAGATCCTCCATATTTTTATGGGAAAGCTTTCCGTAGGAGGAAAATGCTGTGGTATCGTAATACACCGTACCATCTACAGGATAAGCAAATCCCTTCTTTACCAGCTCATCAATCAGATTTACCATGCCGTCAATTTCCTCGGTAGCCTTAGGATGGGCACTGGCCTCCATAATGTTTAAGTCTGCCATATCCTTTTCCACTTCTGAGATATAGCGCTCGGTAATGGAAGAGCAATCTGTTCCTTCCTCCACCGCAGCCTTAATAATCTTATCATCCACATCCGTATAGTTGGAAACATAGCATACCTTATAGCCCTTGTATTCCATAAAACGACGGAAGGTGTCGAACACAATCATGGGGCGGGCATTTCCGATATGAATTAAATTATAAACCGTAGGGCCGCAGACATACATCCGAATCTTCCCCTCTTCAATGGGGACAAACTCTTCTTTTTGCTTCGACATGGTATTATAAATTTTTCATAGCTTTGCTTCCTTTCTACGAAGACAATCTTCTCATAAATGAGGACAAAAATATGGTTTTAGTGTATAGTTTTTCCCGCTGTTCGTCAAGAAAGGAGGGGAAGAATATTCTCCTTTAATCGCAGTTATACCCTAAAACTTATCTTCGTACTTCACATCTTCCCATGCTAAATGTTCACAATTCCAGTTCTTAGTATAAGTCTTGTTTTCTAATATACTTTGATAAATTGGCTCCAAAAATAGACTAATCTTTGAATTGCTTCCTCAAAACTTAGACTTGTTTTTCCAGCAGGTTCAAATGCTCTCCACTGTTTTAGTAGAAAAATATTATCTTTAAAAAATAGAAATCTCTCCGAAAAACATCTTTTATTCAATTCCCTGTCTCTTTGAATTAGTGTTTGTCTCACAGCTTCTGCAAAGTATTTTCCCCTGAAAACCAAATATACCAGACAAATAATAAATATCATAAAAATCTTTCATTCTGCTCAGTACCGGACATTCTTTGAAGTATTGCATCAAATTTCTCTGCAATGGTACTTTCTAAAGAATATGTAAAAACTATAGGAGGCTCAAATCCTGAGAGTCTGGTGACAATAGTCCGCTTTATTGGATTTGGAATATATATCATCAATGCCAATATCTATGGAAAATGGAATACGAACTCTTTCAATTTTTCCCCATGAAATTCGTCCTTATTCCCGGATATTTTTATCCACTGATATTCGTTCCGTACCTAAAACCTCCAAGGTAATATAGTTATTATCTGTAACAACATTACAAAATATCTCTCATACTTTGTTCTATATTCGCCAAGCTTCCATGAAGATCCCTTAGTAATCAATATCTCTTGTTGGTCTGGAATCAAACTCTGTTAATGTATAGATAAACATTCCTCCTTTGAGAATTAGATGATTCACATAAGTAGAACGAGATAATTTTTCTTAAAATTCTTCTTGTACAAAAAGTTGAAGAATCATTTGAAATGGGATTTTCTCTTGTCTTGACTGATTCTTAAGTCTTGTCAGAATAGAAGCTGCTATATTTTTATAGCCATATCCCCAGTACCTCCTTTATCTTTTCTCAACTCGAAGAAGCTTCGCATATTTCATCAATCTTGCTTCATGTTTTTGTTCTGCAATATAACGATGAATGGCCGTATTGAAAATCTCTGCATCCAACTTATTACGGTGAAACAATAAATCGCAAATTGTTCGTTCTCTGTCATAAATTCGCATAATTATTCCGTCTATCTCTACTTCCTCTATCCCAAGAAGGTAACGATTAGTTCTGAGAAAATGGGCTTTAACTATTGGATAAGATATATGAAATCTTGTTCGACCAGTCTTACTATCTATGGCCAGATGCCATGCAGAAGGTGTTTTATCTGTATATCCATAATAGTCTAATGCCGATTCCATACATAGAACTCCATCAGGAAACAACGCTTTTTAAAATAGGGTTTCTGAAAAAGCTGTTCTCCTGGGTGTATTAGTAATAACCTCTTCTAATTTGCTCTATCTTATCTTGCTCCAGAAGATTTTTGAATTTTCTTGTATTATAATCCTGCTTCTCGAAGTTCTGACGTCTTCATCACTCCACCATATCGCCCAAATAATTCTCTTAAATCCTCACTCATTGATATATCCTCATGTTATTTTTGTACAATTTATTATATATAATTGTATAGTTTAGTAATTAAAGTATATCTCTCATCAGAAAAGTCAAGAAAAAGGGCTATAGAAAGGTCTCTGTTTATCTATAGCCTTTTTCCTTTATTTTTGCCTATCTACCAATACTACTGTTCTGCCGTTTATACGAAAACCTTATCTCTTATATCCATTAAAAAAATCTTTAAACTGCTTGTACAGTTCATCCTCTTCCGGAGGAGCTTCCCTGTTGCTCTTCAGATGGAGCTGTATCCCCTCCACTTCCTTCCGGATTCTCCTGTGGAATTTCCTCCTGAGAATTGTTTCCGCGCTTTTGATTTCCTGAAGAACCGCTTCCTGTTCCGTAATCCGTATTATTGGCCTTTCCCAAGGTAACATGGACCTGAACCTCATTGTATTTACCGCTACCGTCCTGACGCATTACGGTCAGTGTCACTTCTTCTCCGATGCGATACTTGGAAAGCAAAGATTTAAGATCCGCCGTGGTAGCGATACCTTGTCCGTCCAGCTTGGTTACAATGTCTCTTTCCTGAAGCTCGCTGTTATTTGCTCCGGTATCCTCTAAAATTTTAAAGATATATACACCCTTAGGCATATCAAAGCTTTCAGCGGTCTGGGCATCAATATTCTTTACCTGTACACCCAGGACACCCTGCTGATCCTTTGGTACATCCTCTCTGGTCGCCAGGGTAGAGAGGGATTTCAAAATACTTTCCGCCTTGGAGGATGGAATGGAATAGCCCATACCCTCTACATCCGTATCGGAATACTTTGCCACATTGATTCCAATCAACTCTCCCTGCATATTCAGGAGGGCTCCGCCGGAATTTCCGGGATTAATGGCAGCATCGGTTTGTAAAAGACCTTCTGCGGTACCGTCCTTGGTTTCCACATCTCTATCCTTTTGCGGAAATGATTCCTGTGGTAACAGGACTGGCCCGTAGCTCTGAGGCATTACCGATGGCAACCACCTGGTCTCCCACCTCCATAGCATCGGAGAAACCGATTTCGATGACCTTAATCTGCTCTCTGGTTTCCGGAGAAAGATCGGTCAGCTTTACGAATACCAAGGCTAAATCACTGTGGCATCTGTGCCCTTCACCTGTGCATTCACGGTACTATCGTCGATAAAGCTAACGCTTAAGGAATTGGAATCCTGAATCACATGGTTATTGGTCGCAATCAGGAGCTCTGTTTCATTTTTCCCCACAATCACACCGGAACCGCTGGCAGGGTACTCGCTTTCCCTCTGAATATCACCGAAGATGGAGAAACCGTTTTTCCCTGATAACGCATCATATTGGTGATGGCTACAACGGAGGGCATAGCCTCCTTGGCCACCTGACTGACAGAACCGGCCCTGACTGAACAACAGTCTTCTCTTCTTTTAAATCAGAGGCACTGCTTTTCTTTTCCTGCTCATCCTTGGGACTGTGCAGCCTTCTCTTCCTGTTTCGGCTTCTACGCCCTGAGAAAGCTCTCTCTGCCAAAATGTGATAGATTCCGTTGGACTGGGCAAGATAGTTAATCCCCACCATACTTCCTCCGGCAATCACTCCGAAAAGCAATGCCGAAAAAGATAATTCCTAGCACTCGTTTTCATCTATAGCTCCCCTTAATAAACATTTTCTGTCCAAAAACATCTCTTTATCTTACTGAAAGATTGTGTTCAATTTGTGATGAAACTACATTTCTTCCAAAAGGACAATGGCCTTAGCGGCAATTCCTTCCCCTCTTCCCGTAAAGCCCAAGCCCTCTTCTGTGGTGGCTTTACGGAAATCTTTCCTTATCGCAGGAAAGCGCCTTAGCAATCCTTTTCTTCCATCTCCGGAATATAGCTTTTTACCTTCGGTCTTTCTAATAGGATGCAAATGTCCGCATTCCCCAGGCGATAGCCTTTTTCTTTCATCAAGGCATAGGCCTTTTCCAAAAGAAGGAGGGAAGAAATGCCCTTTATACCGCTCATCCGTATCCGGAAAATGACGGCCGATATCCCCTAAAGCTACCGCCCCCAGGATGGCGTCCGTCAATGCGTCAATACACATCCGCATCGGAATGCCCCGAAGTCCCTTTTTCATAGGGAATCTTCACTCCGGCAAGAATTAAATCCCTGCCTTCCACCAGTCTATGCACATCATAACCAAGTCCTACTCATTATTTTCATCCTCATCTTGCAAGCGCTACGGAAAAAGTCCCGGCTTCTATACTCTTAGCTAATCCCTTCGAGAAAGCAAGTTCCTCTCTATACGCCAAGCAAGTCCCTTCGTAAATGCAAATTTCTCTCTATACACCGAGCCAATCAATAGGGATCTTCTTCTCCTAAATCTGAATCCGAGTCTTCTTGGCATACAAGAAATGGATACATCCTTTTCCTTTCCCAAGGACTCTCCGTCCACATGGAAGGCCATTTCCTGCTCCAAATGTATCTCTACCTTCTTAAATCGATAGCAATGCACTCCCGGAAGACTCTTGTGCCATCCAAATAATGCGGTAAACATAATCCAAAAGAGCCGAAGCTTTTTCTTCGTGCTCACCAGGCAGAAAGGTCTAAAAATCCGTCCTCTCCGGAGGCTCCGCTTCCTAAAGCATAGCCGGACTCATAGGGATGGTTATGAATGGACAAAAAGAGGATATGATTAAATTCTACCCGTTCCTCTCCATCCAAAAGAATGCTTCCCTTTAGTTTCTTTGCCCGCTTTAGTTCCTTGAAAAAAGCATAAAAATAGGACAGGGATTTAGAGCGAATACGCTGTTTTTCCTTGGGGGCAAATGCTGCAGCCCATACTTAAAAGCTCCTGCAAAATGGCGGCATCAAAGCCCAGTCCTGCGCTGACCACAAAGCGCCGATGTCCTCTTTCTCCCTCTACAATACCGTAGTCCACCTTCCGCTCTTCTTTTGCAAAAAGGCTTGCCAGGCTTTCCGGAATCTTATAGCCCTTATGTAAGGCTCTGGCAAAGTCATTGTCTCTATGTACCGGCAAAAAGGAAATCAAGCAAGAACTGTTGTCCAGCATCGCTCCGTCAATGACCTCATTCAAGGTTCCGGTACCGCCGATGACCACAATTCTTTCTTCCACGTTCAATGCCGAGGATTCCTGCATTTTTTCTCCGGCTGCTTCAGCCTGTTCTTCTTGAGCGGCTGCTTCTATACTTCGACTAATCTCTTCTGCATGTTCCCTATGCATACCACGAGTAATTTCTTTGGCAAAAAGCTTGGCATCTCCTTGTTTTTCCGTAAAGAAAACGGAAAAGCCTTCTTCTCCCAACAAAGACTTTCCCTCTTCCTTCATTTTCTCCCAAAGCTTTAACCCCATTCCCTGTCCTGCTCGGGGATTAACGATAAAAAATACCATGCGTCACCATCCATTACTGTCTGTCTTTTTGATGACTTGAGTATATCATGGGGTGTTTTTATCGTGTATAAAATAATATAAAGACTCTCTGCTGCTTTTCTTAATTGCAGGTCTTTTGTTCTGTCCCGAAGATAGCTAAACTGATCCGCTTTCCGGCATTTCCACCGTAAGATCCGGTGTGATTCCCTTTTTGTGGATGTTTCGCCCGGCCGGAGTAAAGTAGTAGTGGGTGGTAAATTCCACGGCGGATCCGTCAGGAAAACTCCGAACCGTCTGTACAATTTCCCTTTCCATAGGGAAATGGTGCTGAATACCCATGCTCTGTCATAATCCTGCATGGTTCTGCAAAAAGCTCCGAGGCGGAAGCGAGTTTTGATTCATTAAAATGATAATGGGAATATCCACCTCATGGCCATCCTTAGCATACCATTCCTTTTCCCTTCCCACTTGTTTTTCCGTATAGAGGAGAAGAGTTTTGTTCTTCTCAAACTGACGGTCAGGATTGGGAGTCACTTCCAGTACAGATGTAGAAGATCTTCTACTTTCCTCTGCCTGTGCTTGTGTACTACCATTACCTTCTACACTGCCTTCTGCGCCGCCAGCTTCTTCAGCAATGCTTTGTCCCTTGTTGCCCGATAGGGAATCACTACTTTGTCCCTCATTCCCCGATAGGGAAGCATTGCCTTGTCTCTCGTTGCCCGATAGGGAAGCATTGCTTTGTCCCTCACTCCCCGATACGGAAACGCTGTCTTTTCTCTTCGGCTTCTGTAATTGATCCGGTAGGAAGTAGTCCAAGAGCTTGGTAGCCGCCTCCACATCGCCTCCCGGATTTCCTCGTAAGTCAATCACCAAGGCCTTCTTTTTTCCGGCAATCTCCGCTTCGTACTGAGAAATAAAGGAATCCACTGCCTCCATATAGAATCCTCGTAAGGAAAGATAACCAATCTCTCCCTGCTTTAAGTTCGCTAATGCTCCCAAGTCTTCTCCGCCCTCATGTGGCGAGAATCTGCAACATTTCCTACATCTCCCACTTCAGACCAGGGAATCACTACCTCTCCTCTGGTAATCCGGAGAACCACTTCCTCTCCTTTCGATTCACCACCATTTCCAAAGAACTGCCGTCCAGCCCCTTAATCAGATTCTCCACAATATAATTTAGGCTTAGATTTTCTACGCAAATGCCATCCACTCTAAAGCACTATATCACATGGCCTGGAGACCTCCTTTTTCTGCCGGAGAGCCGGGATAAACATACTCCACCAGGCCCCTCTTCCTGCTGGGAAACAGCAGCACCGATACCTTGATAAATTCCTTTTTGCTGGTTTCTGCTGGCTTCAATCTCTTCCTTAGTATAATAAGCGGCATAGGGATCTTCCTGTAAAAGACTGGTCAGAAAGCCCTTATAGATCATGTCCTCCGCCTCTTTTCCATTTTTCCCTGATAAAGATAGGAATCGAAAGCAGGTCTTGAATTCTTCTAAGCTTTTCGGTCACTCTGGGAAGATTAATGGCTTCACCACTTTCCGGCATATCCGAGGGAGAAATGACTGAGGAACTTAGACTTTTCTCCGCTCCTTCCTTATTTTCCTGCTTTCTGGGAAAACCGAAGAAATAAAAATAGCAAAGGGCTGCCCCCAAGACGAAGGACAGAATAAAGCACAGGAAGAAAAAGAGAACACCTTTCCAAAGTCCCCTGCTTTCCTTTTTCCTTTGCAGACTTTCTCTATCCCTTAGAATATGCTCACCCGATTCTTCATTTTGCTTCGCTTCTACTGCCCCTTCTATTCTATCCTGCGCAAGATTTCTACCGACTCTTCCAAGATATCCTGCTGCAAAGCTTCTACCGGCTCTTCCAAGATATCTTGCTGCTAAAAGCTTCCCCTTGTTCTTCTACTCTATTCGGCTGCTCTTTATTCGACTGTTCTTTATCCTGCTGCAAGGCTTCCTTCTCCTCATTTGCATCCAGTGCATCTCTCCTAACTATTGTTCTCTTTCTATGGCCCTCTTACTATGGTCTCTTACTCCCGGGTCTCTTACTCCGGGGTCCTAAGTCATTTTCCATAAGGAATGAATCCCTTTTGAAAGGAGGAAAAATGTATCCATATGCTGTCTTTCCTGAACGAGATATCGCACACCACGTGCGATACTCGTTAAGAGAAAACACCAAGGGCTTTTTCAGCTCTTGGCGTTTTCAAATACTTCTTTAGAAATCAAGAGTTTCCATATACTTCATATACTTTACTACCATCAAAAGCAATCTTAAAGGTAATGGCGTCATCAAAGACTCTTAAATCCAGTCCTGTGGAACGATCCAGCTTGTCCAAACGATATACCAGAGTATTTCTGTGGATATACAACTGTCTGGAAGTCTCGGACACATTTAAGTTGTTCTCAAAGAACTTATTGATGGTGGACAGGGTCTCCTCGTCAAAATCATCCGGGGAAACATCCGCAAAGATTTCTTTGATAAACATCTTACAAAGAGGAATAGGAAGCTGATAAATCAGACGACCGATACCAAGGGCGTTGTAAACGATAATCTGCTTGTCCACAAAGAAAATCTTTCCCACTTCCAAGGCCATCTTTGCTTCCTTATAGGAACGGGAAACTTCCTTGATTTCGTTCACAATGGTTCCGTAAGAAATCTTGGTGGAAAGCATAAGCTCGGAGCCCAGCATATCCATCATGCTTTCTGCAACCTTCTGCACCTGCTTGTAATCGTCCTCCGGAGACAGCTCCTTTACCACAATGATGTTTTTCTCATCCACTGCGGTAACGAAGTCCTTAGGCTCGGAAGAGAAGAAGCTCTTTCAAAAAGCCTCCCTGTGCGGAACCGTCCAGATTATCCTTGGCTTCTACCATATACACCACACGACGAACGCCCACTTCGATATGAAGCTCTTTGCACGATTATAGATATCCACCAGAAGCAGGTTATCCAAGAGAAGGTTCTTAATAAAATTGTCCTTATCAAACTTCTCACGGTAAGCCACCAAAAGAGTCTGAATCTGTAGTACGGCAAGCTTTCCTACCATATACCACATCGTCTGTGTCCCCATGGGCAATCAGAACATATTCCAGCTGGTGCTCATCAAAAATCTTAAAAAACTGGAAGCCTCCCGCTGCCTGGGAATCCGCCTGGGATGCCGCAAAAGAGACGACCATCTCGGATACATCCCTATCCTCTTGGAAAGTTGTGGCTAATACTTTTCCGTCAATGTCTGCAATGGCAATATCCAGTCTGGCGATTCCTTTTAAGGAATCAATTGTACTTTGCAAAACTTGATTTGAAATCATCTCTACTCCAATCTTTCATCATCAAATATACTGTAGGAGAAGAACGCTGCCATTCCGCCCTTGTCTAATTCTCTCTTCACCCTACTCTATCGTTTTTTTCCCCATTACTATAATCAGTTTATTTATAATTTTTCAAGCATTTTAAAAAGACAGGAAGAAAAAGTTCTTTTCTGTCTTTTTACCAGTTTTTCAGAAAACTTTTATAGCTTTTCTACAAAAGCCTGATTACTCTTAGTTGGTAATCGTCTGCTCTGTTTCTTATCAAAGATGTGAATCTTGTTCTCATCTAAAGCAAAACGAACGGTATCTCCTGTTCTTGCCTTGGTCTTTGGATTTACTCTTGCAGTCCAAGAAGCGTCTCCGATATCGAAGTAGAGTAAAGTCTCTGCTCCAAGCATCTCGTATACACGGATTTCTGCGGAAACAACGGACTGTCCATGCTGAGAAAGATACTCTTCCTCGTCATGTAAGTCTTCCGGACGGATTCCCAGGGTAACGGTCTTTCCGATATATCCCTTATCCTTTAAAGCAGCTGCCTTCTTTTCATTTAAGGTGATGGTATTTCCTGCAAAAGCTTAACTTTACAGCACCACCTCTTCTGTGCACTCCGCATCAATCATGTTCATCTGGGAGATCCGATAAATCCTGCTACGAACTTGTTGCAAGGTGTATCATAAAGATTCTCCGGAGTGTCTACCTGCTGAATATATCCATCCTTTAATACTACGATTCTGGTTCCCAGTGTCATAGCCTCGGTCTGGTCATGGGTAACATAGATTACGGTAGTCTCTAAGGACTTGTGGAGCTTAGCAATTTCTACACGCATCTGTGCCTTAACTTTTGCATCCAAGTTGGAAAGAGGCTCGTCCATTAAGAATACCTTCGGACGACGAACGATAGCACGTCCCATAGCCACGCTGTCTCTGTCCTCCGGAAAGAGCCTTAGGCTTTCTGTCCAGTAAGTGCTCAAGATCCAAAATTCTTGCAGCTTCATGCACCTTCTTATCGATTTCATCCTTTGGTACTTTTCTCAGCTTCAGTCCAAAAGCCATGTTATCGTATACAGTCATATGAGGATATAATGCATAGTTCTGGAAAACCATGGCAATGTCTCTATCCTTTGGTTCTACATCATTCATTCTCTTTCCGTCAATGAACAAATCACCGGTGCTGATGTCTTCGAGTCCCGCCACCATACGAAGGGTAGTGGACTTACCGCATCCGGAAGGTCCTACGAAAATGATGAATTCCTTATCTTCAATCTCTAAACTGAAATCTTTAACTGCCACCGACCGTTAGGGTATTTCTTTACCACATTTTTGAGCTGCACACTAGCCATGCTAATTCTCCTTCTATAAATCTAATTTATGCCTTCTTTTCAGCAGAAATCCAGCCTCTGTAACCCTAGATTTTCGCATACTTATGCTAATAGTATTCTATCTACTTTCCTTCTTTCTGGCTATAGACTAAGTTTCCGAAAAATACTCCTAATTTTGTACAAGATAGAGTTCCTTTATTAAATAAATGTCAATCTGCTCAAAAGAGAGGATTTTTAGCAGAATCCCTCTCTTTATTGCTAATCCTGATAGATTTTGAAAATAGCAGTTCTTGTAATTTTTAATCTTTTTCTTTTAAAAAGCTTACCAATTGCCTTTTTAAAAGCCGCTTTTGATACACCGAAGTCCTTTTTACCTGTTCCGGATCTACTGTCTTATCCGTATAAGGAAGATGTCCCTCGAACTTTTCCTCAATCAAGCGTTCAATCGTATCTCCCAGCTTCTCATAACGGGAAGCATTCATTTCTTCCTGAGTCAAATGCTTGGCATCCTCTTTTTCTTGGTATACATAGTGCCTGCCAAACGCTCTGTCTTATCCACATAGAGGTAAATATCCACCTCCATGTCCTTCTTCAGGGCATAGCGCATCTCTCTGTGAGGCACCAAAATATCCTTCTCCAAGCCGATGTCCACAAAGGCTCCAATGGTATTAACATCATTTACCCTTAGTTTTCCGATTTCTCCCACCTCTAGATAAGGCTTTTTGGTGGTGGCAATCAACCTGTCCTTGGAATCCTTTATACAAAAATACGGAAACCCTCGTCTCCTACAGTCTTTCCCTTGGGTACCTGACGGATAGGAAGAAGTACACTATCTCCCCCTTCTTCCCTACAAAGACCCCAAAATCCTTTTTCCTAAGAATCTTAAGTGTCTGAATTTTTCCTAATTTCAACATGGCAACATAACTCCTTATTCTGATTATAAAAGGCCACTACCGTTCTCCCCTCTTCCGGGGCAAGTCTTGGGAAAATGCTGTCCCCCAGGGTATAGGCCTTCACATATTCTGCTCGAATAGTGTAAAACACTCTATGAACTTTTCTATCCTTCTTTTTCTGTACCGGCTTCGCTTTCCCGGCATTGTTCTCTCTGTTTCTTCCGCAAAAATATCGCCGGCTTTCCTGTACATTGAAATAACTTCCTCCATAAAAGCAATGTACTTGGCGTTGTTCATGTGGTGGTTGGTATCCAGAAAAATCCTGCACAACGGGGAATGAGCTCTCCCTCCTGATAGCTTTCCGGAAAAGCAATTTTTCTTTGCAGGGAGACAAATGTAACACATCCTCCCGTTCCTTAAAGGGCGCAATCAATTCCTCCGTAATCTTAGCAGGCCTGCCCTTTTTCTAAGTCAAAACAGAACCACTCACTGTCAGCCTTCACATAGAAATCCTTTGCTTCATTTTTGCACCCAGAAATTTCTAGATGAAAAATCCCCTGAAAGTCATGAGAGATGTTCCAATAAAGTTTTCATAAAAGCTTAGGCAGGGCATAAAGTTCTATGTTCCAAGCACTTAAAAAGCCAGGCTTTTTGCTTTTTCCTGCAAAGCTTCAATAGACATGCCCACATCATGGGAGTGGAAGGTGGAACAGTCCTGCAAAAGATTCACCACGGAAAACAGGCTCATTTCCCCCTTCTCCGTTACCTCGGAATAGCGAACCCTCTCCTGAATCTCATACATCCTTTTGCCACCCTTTTTCTTGATTTTTCCCCTTAAACCTACTCTATCTCACTGAATCCGGAATCCCTGTTCCTCACTATTTTATTACACAGATCCGAAAATACCTTTTCCTTCTGTTTTATAGCTCCCCTCCTGAATTCTTTCTGCCCTATTCTATTCTATTTTTCTTTATTCTGCATACAGTTTCTATCTTTCCTACAAAAAGAAGAGGTTCCCTCTTCTTTCAGTATTCTAAACGGACTCTGCGTATCCTGCCAACTTGGATGTGCAATGAGGACAACGAGTTGCCGCAATAGGAATCATAGTCTTGCAGTACTCACACTCTTTCTTTTGTAGGTGCTAGCTTCCGGCTCAGCCTTCTTTTAACTTGATTCATCTGCTTCACGAAGATAAATACCACAAAGCCATAATCAAGAAGTTGATTACGCAGTGATAAAAAGACCGTAAGTCAATACAGCTCCCTGCTCTACCGCCTCAGAATAAACCTTGGTGGTCTGTCCTGCTAAAGGAATAAACATGTTTTTCAAAATCAATCTTTCCTGTAATCAAGAAATCAATGGCATAATCAGATCAGATACCAGCTTGTTCACCAATGCGGTAAAAGCAGCATCGATAATCATACCGATAGCCAAATCAATCATGTTCCCCTTTAAAGCAAACTCTTTAAACTCTTTCAAAAACCCTTCATTTGTCTCTCCCTAAAAATAGTGAATCTCCTTTTTAGAACTTTTTCCTCTTCTGTCCTAAAAATCCTTCGCTACTCTAGTATAGAAGAGAGATTTTGGCAAGTTCTATTTTCCGAAAATGACAATATTTATTGTTTTTATTTTTGCCCTCTTATTAAGCCATTAGTTTTTGCTCAGTTAATCCTCATTTTCTTCTTTTGAGAAGAACCACCGCTGATAGCTCCTAGCTTTGTTTCCTCTTTTTGAGAAGAACTATCTCCTGAACTCCTAGTTCTGTTTCTCTTTAGTTCCAAAAACACCAGGACCAGGAGGAACTTTAATAAAAGATACAAAAGAAAGATTCAAAAATCAGTCTCAACGGATTTAAAGCAGTGAGAAAAAGGAGAAAAATCCAAGCTTCCCTGTTTTTGTATATAAAGATAGGTATGGGAAAACCAATCCCATTTGATTCCCCTTATCAGAAAAAGGCATAAAATAAGAGAGCAAGATTTTCCAAGAAAAAGCCAGGCTCAAAAGCAGTACCGTTAAGACTTCTAAGAAACCATGGCTTTTGATTTTCTGTATTCATATTTTCTCCTCCCAATCCTCTAAACGAGATATCCCACTTTGCGAGGGATACTTGTCATGAATTATAAATAAGCTATTTTAACTATAGGATGGGAAGAGAAATTCGTCAAATACTATTCCTCTTACATTTTTCTACACTTGATTTAGTAATTCTTGTTTTATTTTTAAGTTTACTATTGGGAAGGATTTTTAAACTATCCTCTTTCCTGCCTGATAAACCGCCTTTTGCTTTAAGTCACTTATCCACAATCAGATAATCCGCCTGCTTTTCCTACCGTAATGCTACCGTAGTCCTTCTCAATCCCTAAGGATCGGGCAGGGTTTAGGCTAGCTGCTGTAATAGCCTTTCTAAGAGGAATCTTCATTTCCTTTACCGCAGTACAAAGGCAGTCATAAACATTGGACACGGAGCCTGCCAAAGCACCGTTTACCGTCAGGCGACAATGCTTTCCCTTCTTTTCCACTTCCCTGTCCTCCAAGGTCGTAGAGGCCATCCAGCATTCGGTGGAACGAAGGCTGTCGCTGATGAGAATGACTCTATCCTCTCCCAAGGCCTCGAAGGCTAAACGCACCATGGCAGGATGCACATGGATACCATCCGTAATCAACTCTGCAAATACTTCCTTTTCCTCGATGGTGGCTCCCACAACTCCCGGATTTCTGTGATCCAGACCGGTCATGGCATTGAAAAGGTGTACCGCATGACTGGCTCCTGCCTGGTAGGCCTTCAAGGCCGTGGGAAATCCGCATTGGTATGGGCAAGGGAAATCTTCACCTTCCCCCTCATTTTCGGAATAAAACGCTGGAAATCAGGATTCTCCTCCGGCGCCAAGCCCATATACTTTACCAGGCCTCCGGAGCAATGTAAGAAGCGCTCCGCAAGCTTTTCATCCCATTTCAAAATGTAATTGGGATTCTGCGCCCCCTTCTTCACCGGGCTGATAAAGGGACCTTCCATGTTGATGCCCAGGAGTCTGGCCTCTCCAATCTTTAAGCCTTCCTCATGGTATTCCTTCGTTAAGGAAAGGACCTTTTCCAAATCTTCCACAGCCAAGGTCAGGGTTGCCGGACAAATGACGGTAATGCCGTGCTCAGCCTCATACTTTGCCAAAGTCTGCATGGCCTTTCTGGTACCGTCACAAAAATCCTCTCCCAAACAGCCATGAAAATGAATGTCAATCAGCCCGGGAAGCAGAAAGTCCTCCGGGCAGGAAAATGCTTCCTCTTCGAGCTCCCTCTCTTTATGAATCGCAGAAAAGCGCCCGTCCTTCACTTCTACGGAAAGCTAAAAAGTAAATCTTCTGTAAAGATACAATATTTTTCCATATTAAATCCTTCTCAAACAAGCACTATTTTTTCTAAAGCATGCACTGTTTTTTCAAGAGTTTGATAGCTTTCCTATGGGAATAAACTTTAACTCTTTTAAGCTTTTGAGTATTAAACTTATGATTTTTTGGCTTTGGGGTTTTTAGGCTTTGCTCTTCTGCCTGTTGTGAAAATGCATAAGCCCCCAATAGTCCTGCCCGATTTCCAAGACTTGCCGCCAGCAAGCGGGTGTTCTCCGCCACAATAGGCACCAAATGCTCCTGTAAGTGTCCCCAAATCTTAGGAAGCAGGATATCCTTCTGCTCCATAATGCCTCCCCCAAGCACAATACATTCCGGGTTAAAAGCATAACACAGATTACTTAGTCCAATGGACAGAGCATCACAAAGCCGATCCAACTCTTCCAGACAGATTTTATCTTCCTTTGCCACTTCTTCAAAAATACGCTTTCCGTTCCAAAGCTCTTCCGGCTCTCCCTTTCTGCTGGCTACTCTCTTCACTAAAGCAGAGGTGGAGGCCATACGCTGGAACATCCCACCTGGAATCTGCATATAGCCGATTTCCATGGCGGAATGAGAGGTGCCATGGTAGACCTCTCCGTTTAAGATAAAGCTACCGCCGATACCGGTGCCTATGGTAAGACAAAGCATAGAACTTGTCCCTTTTCCGCTACCAAAGGAATATTCTCCAAGGCCTGCGCACTTTACATCATTTTCCACCTCGCAGGGAATGGAAAATCTGCGTTCTATCTCTTCCTTCCACTTGCATCCCTTATACTCCGGAATCTGGGGGCCTGCATGAATAATCTCTCCCTTGATTTCATCCACCATTCCTGCGGTGGAGATACAGATACCGGATAGAAGTGGCTCTGTTTTGGCTTCTGTTGTTCGCTCAGCTTTTGCATCTACCTTTGTATCTGCTTGTGCCCCCTCCGGCGGATTTCCCTTTAATTCCGCTAATACTCTACGGATTTCTCCCTTAACATTTTCCAGAATAAAGGAACCGCCTTTTTGGGCCTGGGTGTCCTTTTCATAAGTAGAAAGGATTTCTCCCTTTTCTCCCAAAAGAGCATATTTTGTTTTGGTGCTTCCGATGTCCAGGGCAAATATCGCTTTTCCATACCGCTACCTACTTTCCTTCTTCTGAAAAATAATCGGGAATCCACTGTGCCAGATGCTCCGCCAAAGCCTTATGGGCTTCAGGGCTCAAATGCATATAGTCGTAGGGGTAATTTTCTACTCCCGGAATATCCTGTGCCGAAAGGTAGGCACAGCCGGTACGCTTTGCCACCTCCTCATACAGAGGAATAATGGCCTTGGACTTTTCACAGCAGTCTTTTCCCATTTCATTCCCTACGATAGTATCCTTATATTCCGGATCAATGGGATAGGGAGCGATAATCAGGATTTTCGGCTTTTCTTCCGTAAAGGCTTCCTGTACAGATTGGGCTTTTCAGATTAAACGTTCCAGCCCTCTGGAAATATTTTCCGCGGTGGCGGAAAAACGCTCTTTCACATCATTGGTTCCCAGCATAATAATCAAAAGAGAAACCGGCTCATGGGTAAGAAGGATGGGACGAATCATACTTACCCCGGAAAGACCCTCGTACAAGGGATCTTCAAAAACAGTAGTACGGCCTGATAAGCCTTCCTCCCGCACTAAATACTCCTCTCCCAACAATTCCTGAAGCACCATAGGCCAACGCACATGCTCGCTGAAACGCTTTCCGTTTTTATTGTTGTACCCGTGGGTATTGGAATCTCCAAAAACAAACAATGGTCTTTGCCCCTGCCATATTTCCTCCTTTAATTGCTTTCCTTTCAAGCTGTTTATCTATAGCTGCTCCCGGGGGGAATGTCCCCTAAAAGCACTTTTAGCCTGCTCTGCAAAGTTTCCAAGAAACCCTACAAAGCAGGCAAATCTTTTATACAAAGCGTGCTACGGTCTCATCAATCACTTTAGCGGTCTTCTTGGCAATTTCCAAATCAGCCTCTGTTAAAGGACTTAACGGACTTCTTACAGAGCCGATGTTTAAGCCCTTACGGTTCTTCAATACCTCCTTAATCATGGCATACATATTGCCGTGACCACTACAAAAGTAAAGTGATAATTTCATTTACCGCAAACTGAATCTTTCTTGCTTCTTCCATACGGTTTTCCTTAGAAGAGCATTCATCTTTAAGAAAAAGCTCCGGCATGGCCCCTCATAGGTTCCACCGATTCCGCCGCAGGCTCTCATAGATTCTTCCCCGATAAACTGCTCATCCGGACCGTTGAAAACCACGAAATCCTCTCCCCCAGGCCTTGTAATTCTGAATGTCCTGAACAGGCATGGAAGAGTTCTTTACTCCGATCACTCTGGGATTCTTCTTCATTTCCATGAACAATTCCTTGGTAAGGCTTACTCCTGCAAGCTGGGGAATATTGTAAATGATGAAGTCGCATAGGTGCTGCTGCACTGATGGTATTCCAGTACTCCGCAATGCTGTAGCTTGGCAGACGGAAGCAAAATGGGAGGAATCGCCGCAATGGCATCCACTCCTAAGCTTTCCGCATGCTTCGTAGCTCCACAGAATCCTTGGTGTTGTTGCAAGCCACATGAGCAATAATCGAAGCTTACCCTTAGCTTTCCACCATTACCGCTTCCAAAATGCTCTTTCTATCCTCTACGGAAAGGTAAATACACTCTCCGGAAGAGCCGTTGACATATAAGCCCTGCACACCGGCTTCAATAAAATAACGAACTAAGGCCTTGGTTCTTTTCTACAGACACCTCTCCATTATCCTCATAGCAGGCATAAAAAGGCCGGTAAAATTCCTTGAAATTTCTCTACATTTGTCATTTCTGTCTCCTTCTAGGAGCAAAACACCCCAAAAGTTTTTGCTGCCGTCGGATTTTTCTCGACTGATAAGCTCAATTTTATATGCTCATTCCTACTTTAACGATAGAGCAAAAATCCACCGACCTACATGAACATTTTTATCCCTTAACGGCTCCCATGGCAATACCCTGGGTAAAAATATCTTTGGAACATTAAGAATACAAGTAAAATCGGGATAGGCACCTGCAGCTCCTGCCATGATGATGCCGAAGTCTGTGGCATTTTCCGCCTGCAACTTGGCAATTCCCAAAAGAAATGGTTAGGTTCTCTGCTGCTTAACATCAATCAACTGCATGAAATAGTCATTCCAGCTGTTGATAAAGGTAAAGATTGCCAGAGCACCGATTCCGCTTAATCATGGGAAGCTACAATCTGACTAAAGATTCTGGCTTCAGAGGCTCCGTCAATACGGGAGGCTTCCAACATTTCCCGGGCACACCTTCAGAGAATTGCTTCATTAGGAACACGCCGAAGGGCCATCCCACGGTGGGGAAGATGACTGCCAAAAGGGTATTGTAAAGCTTTAAGAAGGACATTTCCCGAATCAAAGGAATCAAAATAACCTGCTTGGGAAGGGCCATAGCACAGACAATCAGGGTGAAGAGAAGAGCTCTTCCTCTAAAACGCTTTTTGCCAAAGCATAGCCTGCCATAGAAGCGGTAACACAGGTTAAAATCATGGCGGATAAGGACATGAACACCGTGTTTAAAAGCCAACGCACTGCTCCCGGTACCTTTGGTCCTGTCAAGAGTCACAATGTCCTTTCCTGTCCCGAAATTGCTCCGCTAAAGGGAATGCTCAGGGTAAAAAGGGCGGTGGGCTGACGGGAAAAGAGCTTTTGGTAATTCAATAGTACCCACTCTTTTGGGAACCAGTCCGGGCTTGTGCCGTTGATGGACTGGGCGGTTTTAAATGATCCTGTAATTATCCAGTATAAGGGAAAAAGAAAGAATAAAGCCAGGAGGATTAACAGGAACAGACTGATATAGCCATAAATGTTTTTTGTCTTATTCATAAATTCCTCCTACTTTTCTTTCGCCAGCTGGAACTGCACAGCGGAAAGTAAGGCAATGATAATCGCCAAAATTACACCCATAGCATTGCCGTAGCCGTAACGATAAAGCTTAAAGGCTGTGTAGTAAATATAGTACATTACCGTATCCGTACTATGGTTCGGTCCACCGGATGTCAAAAGCTGAATCAGGGCAAAGCACTGGAAGCTGTTGATGGTAGTAATGACCAAAATGTAAAGGGTGGTAGGCATAATCTGGGGCCATTTAATCTTCCAGAAAAGCTGAAGATTGGTGGCACCGTCTACGGAAGCCGCCTCCACCAGGGAGTCATCCACATTTCCCAAGGCAGAAACATAGAGGACGATAGGCTGTCCTACGGAGGTGGTAAATAAAATCAGAATTATACAGGGTAAGGCAAAACGGGCATCTCCCAACCAATTGATATTCTTCTCAATCATACCGGTATGGGTTCCCACATAATTGAACAAGCCATAGTAATTATGGAACATCCACTTCCATACCACGGTAACCGCTACGGAACCTGTTACCACAGGCAGATAGAAGATACAGCGGAAGGCGGAAAGCACCGGTCCCTTCATCTTATAAATGGCGGAAGCCACCCATAAGGAAAAAATCGCTACCGTTGGAACGGATACCAAAACGATAATCAGGGTATTTTTCAGGGCTTTTTGGAAAATGCTGTCTCCAAAAAGCTCAGTATAGTTTTTCAAACCGATAAACTGGTCTGCCACATTCTTTTCCTATGGTGGCATCAAAAGAAACTGGTGTATACGCACAAACCATGGGAAAAATTACGAAGCCCAGAAAAAACACAAGGCTTGGCAATAAAAACAAATAGGCAGAGCGAGTTTCTCTTTGGGCTAATATCTTGCTTCGATTGCTTTGTACGTAGTCCATTTTCTCTCCTCTTTCTCTTGGATAGAATCCGTTAATCCTGTAATCCATTGCAAAAGGATTTTTCCTGCTTCCCCCAAGAGTTTCATTAAAAAACTCCGGAGGCTTCCCGTCAAAGGGTGAGCCTTCCGAGCCTATTCTTTTAAATGTTTTGAATGATTCTAAAATATTTTTCTAAAACATTTTCATAAGCTTGTATGCTGTAAAACACTACAATTTTATGCCTTTGCAGCTGCATTCGCATTGGTCTGGAAAGTAGTAATTTCTGTTTTTACATCTCCTCCTGACCGATTCTCTGAGCATGTTCCACCACTCAGTTCTAGGCGGTTGCCCAGCCCGAGTTACCTGATAGTAGTCTCCGAAGAGGCATGAACTTCTGTGAAGAGCTTCATAGTCTCTGCGTTCTCTGTTCCCTCATAAACATCTGCTGAAGATCCTTGTGTACAGGGAAGAATCCTGTAGTCTGTACAGAAAAGCTGCCTGTTCTGCATCGTTAGCCATGAAACGGATAAATGCCTATTTGCAGCCTTGATCTTGTTCTCGTCTCCGTTATCGAAGATTCCAAAGCCCTCAGATTCCTCCGCATAAAGCTCTGCCTTTCCGTCCTTTGCAGGGGAAAAGCATAAGAATGATTTCATCGTCGTTGTTGGTCTTTTTCCTGCTTCACTGTTGTCCTTGTTGTTCTATGAGCAGAGTTCCAGCAAAGAGACATTGCCAGTGTTCCGTTTCTGAAAAGGTAATCCATCTCCTCCAACCAAAGCTGGGTCAAAATTAATTCCTCTGCCTTCACAAGCTCTTCTAAAAGCCTGCGCATTTTCGGAAGAATCCACAGCATACTCTGTATGCTCCTTATTGAGTAAACTTTCCGCCGTACGAGGTTGTTTACCAAAAGCTCTGGTTCCTGGTTCTCTGCCGCCGCAGTAAACTGCTGCAACATTTTCCTGTCCGCCGTCATGCACTGCCTTCACAGCCTTGAAGAAATCTTCCGGTGGTCCAAGTATAGTTATCTAAGTCAAAGATACTGTAAAAGCATCTGCCTTCTCGAATACGAGTGCTTGTTGATTGCCATCCCAGTGTGCAATCATAGCCACAGGGTACTCATAGTACTTTCCTTCGGAGGACTTACAAGCCTCTACTACATTTGGATAAATGTCCTTGGACTCAGCATCCTCGAAAAGGTCTGCCAAATCCACCATCAATCCCTTAGCACCCCAGTTTGCTACCAAACGCTCAGGTCCTTCCATAATCAGGTCAGGAGCTGCATTTCCTTCGATAGCGGTATTTACCTGGTCATCACCGCTCTGGTAATCCAAGTACTCTACAGTAACATTGATGTCCGGATACTTTTTGTTAAAGTTCTGGAGCATCGTGTCCACAAAGCGCTGTCGCCCACTTTCCGATAGGATAGGTGTAAAAGCTTTTAAGTCAGCCTTTCAATGCCTCATCCTCGAAACTGCTTCACCAGCCTGCTCAGAAGTGCCTTCTGCTGCCTTCTCGGTCTCCGCTTCTTCTCTGTGTCTCCGTAGTCAGCCTTGGGTCCACATGCTGCTAGACTACTTGCCAGAAAGCAGAGATGCTGCTCCCCATGCTAAGATTCTTTTCTTCATTGTTTCTCCTCCCATTCTTTGAGTGCCTCCACAAAGGGAGTGCAATCAGCTGCTGGCCTGTGATGATTGATCCAACAACTACCGCATAGCGCTAAAGCTCCATAACGCGTTTCGCCTTTGCCGAGGTGTTGATGTTGCCTTCGGCAATGACCGGATGATTGCACCTCTCAATCGACTTTTCCGAAGAATCAGAAATCGTCTGCCTCAATCCGATCTCCTGTAGACTGCTCTGATACCCCACCATAGTGGAGCCATTAAAGTCAAATCCCAAACGATCCGCTTCTGCATGCCTCCACTTTAGGAACAATCCGCCATAAATGCCTGATCCTTGTGGCCTTTGTTTCCCGGAAAAATTCTGCCAGGCTCTTTCCGCCCGGCCTTTTGGAAATGGTGGCATCAATCGCAATGATATCTACACCAACTTCCATAAGTTCATCCACCTCTTTCATGGTGGGTGTGATATATACCTTCGAATCCTCGTAGTCTCTTTTGACAATGCCGACTAACGGAGCTCTACTTCCTTCTTAATCTCCGCAATATCTTCTTTTGTATGTTGGCCGGATGCCTCCGGCCCGCCATCTTTGCCGCTCTGGCCATTCTTCCCATAATAGAAAGAAGAATGCAAGGCTCCATCCAGCAGTGCCTGACGAGTACAATGAGGTTGCCTTTCAATCCCTCGATTCTCTCCGTCGTGGAACACTCCTTTTTCCTGAAAAAATTTTTTATTCGTTCTTGAAGAAAAGTACTTTTCCTTCTTGTCCTTTCTTAAGTATAGTTTTAGATTTTCAATTTCAACAAGACTTGACTTTTGCCTATAAAAATTCTTTCAATAAAAGGCGTTTCATCTCCCTAAAGCCTACCCCAGTGCTTCCTTGAATCATCTCCTTCTGTCCTCCCTCCCCGGAAGGACAATTTTTCTCCAGTAGCTTTCCAAAGGCTCATATCCTCTTCTTTGCTTCCCTGCCACCACAGAAAAGCCTTCTTCCTTTTTCCCAAAGGCCAAATGAGGGAAAGGAGAGGCCCGCAACCTATCACAGATGCAGTCCTTCATTTAAGCTCGGAAAGGTAGGAGATGATAGTGATTCTTTTCCGTAGTAGGAAAAGCAGCTATCCTTTAGAGGGCTTCCCAGAAATAGCGTTTTGATTTCTTTCCTCGCTCTCCAGCTCTTCCAAATCTTCTCTTCCAAAAGCCGGATTCCCGCCCTCTAAAAGTTCCTCTTTTTCCTCTTCCTTAGCAGATTCTTTCTTGCAAGCTCTGAAAGGCCCTCCGGAATCTCTGTCCACTTGGTCTGCTAAGGCTTTGGGCAAAGCCGGATAAGAAGCTTGAGCTTTTTCCAAAGCAAGAAGGCCAGTTCTCCTGCCAACATGGTCAAACGACAACCCTTCCTATGCTCATAGGGAAAGAATATCAGCTTCAATCTCCCGGTGAAACTAAGATGGTTTAACGGGCGCAGGAATCCACATCAGGAATTTCAATAATACAAATATCCTCACAAGTCCTTCTTTTGTCGAAAAGTAGCTATGATCTTTTCTTTCCAAGCGCAGACTTTCCTCCCTCCAACAGGAACTTCTTCTACTTTTTCACTTCTTCTTCTTCTGCTACTTTTCGCTTCTTCTACTTTTCTCATCTTCAGCCCTTGAACTTCTTCATGAAAATATAGGTATTTTCTTCCTCTTCTCCTTGAATATAGAGTTCTCTTTATGGGAAGATCGAATGACGGCATTAACCCCCTGCTCCAACTCCTCCATTCCTTCTGCTGAATTCTCCGTCAAAATCCACGGTCATGTGAGTTCTCCCCGAAGCATTCCATGTGGAAACCCATGTTTTTATAGGGAAAAACGCTTACTCACAAGGCCAGGCATGCTCTGCACTATGGTTTTCCGACTGCCATCTCGAAAATTCACTCAAACTGACAAGGACTTTTGCTCCTCAGGAAAAATCCGCTTCTGTATACCCAAAACTCTCATCTTTTCCCTCCACAAAGAAGCTCTGCCTGCAATGCTTCCTCTGTCACAGGAGTTGCCCGCCTCCCTCCGGATGAAGAAAGGACTCCGACAGTCTATAGCAAAAAGAAACACTTCCTCCCATTTTTACAAACTCTTCTTTTCCTCTTGAGCTCCGCTTTTCCAAAATACACTCTTTTCGCCTCTTTTCCCGCTGATTCTCTTTTGATAATATAAGGCTTCTTTAATCATATTTTCCTCGTTACTCATTCTAAGAATAGCTATTTATTACTGCTTTTTATTTATTGTTGAAAAGCAAAACTCGATGCTTTCCTTATACTTTTAAAGTACAAACTTCGATACTTTCCTTTGCCTCTTGAATCAGTCCTAAGTCCTTTAGTGTGAGGTAGATACCGTCCTCCCAAAATGGGCTTTGCCACAATATCCGCCTTTTTCCTTGATAGAGGAATGGCGTTTCCTAACCACGCCAACATTTGCCCAAAGAAGCATTTCCTCATCATTAAAAACTATCTCCGAAATGACGGTCTTTTTCTCCGGGATCTTGCACCTCAGGATTTTCTCAAGCCCATGGCACCACTACAGTCTTTTCCAAAAGTGTCAGCCCCGGTGTCTCACGCAGGAGACATTTAACTCAGAAAATTTCTTCCTGAGGAGACTCTGCCCCCTCTACGCCACCGCAACTAACACAGAGCAGAAACCTCTTCTTTTTAAGGTCCTCCACCCAGCACCAAAATTTCTCTCGCTTTCTGCACAAAATTCAGGTCGTACTGTACCACCTGTTCCTCTTCCGTGAAATAATCTCTATCCTCTATGGCGGTTCCAGAGACAATACGATGCTCCTTTCCCAAAGCGAATCAATCGTTCCAGCAAATCCTTGGACATCGCTATGCATCAAAACTTCTTGCTTCCCAAGGGATCCAAAGCACCTTGGTACCGTTCATCTGCACCAAAGCATGGGAGCGATTTCTTTTAAAATAGTCATAGGAATAGCGATCTTACATATTTCTGCCGGAAGCCAGCACCTAGAATAGCCATTTTCCTTTGGGCGTTCAATGGACTACTAGCTGAGGGGAGTAATGGCTTCCTCTATATGGTCTAAGAGGTATGGTCTAAGTCAAAAGCACCATCCCTTTTTCTTTTCTCTATTCTTAGGACAATTTACTTCTTCTCTCATCTTTCCCTATCTTCTCTATACTGTGTTCCGAATGATATATGCTTTATAATTTCTAACATAGAGCTGCCATAGCTTCAGGCTGTAGAAATCCACATACAAGCTGTAGATTCTCTTACTTTCCTCAGAAGGCACAATCTTATCCGCCATTTCCCTGGTGAAATCTTCCTTTTTGGAATCTATAGCTCCAGTTACAGCCCAAAACCCGAGGCTTATTCACTCTAGCTCCTTCCCTTATGGCAATAATCCTGATGAGGGGATAATCGCGGTATTGGACTTGGAATTTAAAGTCAGTTTAATAAAAAGTCACATAATCCATAGCAGAGCTCTTCCACGATCTTTCCCACATAGTCCGCCGCCATCTGCCTATCCCCATCCTCAATTTCCAGGAACCAGTCCTTTAAGACCTGATTGTCGTGGGTTCAGTATAGCAAACTGTATTTTTCCGTCCAAGTGTTGGGACGATAATTCACGCTTTTCTCTGGAATCAAAGCCATTCAGAAGCTTCATCCAGAAGCCGCTGTCTTCACCAGTTTTTACAGACTCAGTGACATAGTCAAGTCCTCACAATCACCGCCTGCTCTCCCAGAGGCATTCTTTAAGGCATGAAATAAATCCATTTCGGCCCTTCTCCCAGTGGCCTCTTTTCGCATTTTCATCTCCGTAGAATGGAATAATACTCATCAAATCCCCGGAAATGGTCTACTCTTACCACATCATAAAAGGGTAAAACAGTGCTTCATTCGAAAATCCACCAGGCATAGCCGTTTCACTTTATGCTTTTCCCAATCAGTAAAGGGTTTTTCAAAGCTGTCCATTTTCCCAAAGGCATCGGGCGGACAACCTGCCACCGCCTTCAGGTCTCCCTCTTCCAGCTGGAACAGGAGGGATTGTCCAGCACATCGGAGGGAATCAGAGAAACATAGATGGGAATATCGCCAATCAGCTGAATCCCAAGGCTATTCCACATAGTCCCTTTAAGCTCAGCCACTGTTTTTGGAAAAAGTACTGGCAGGCTTCATGAAACTCCTTTCGGATAGAGAGCTTTCCATAAAACGGGCATAGGAAGAAAAGCCAGAAGGAATTCTTCTCGCAAAATTCCTGAGCCTTTCTTTTTCTTCCTGCCCTGCTGCTGTCTCAGCTTTTCAAAAAGCGATCCATGGCTTTCTTCAAGTTGGATAACGCTTTCATGAGCATGCCGTAGTCAATTTTGACTCTCGGTACATTGGCAAGCGTAGCGAATCCGCTCTGAAAGGTATCCCTCCTCCTGTAACTGCTCCAAGTCAATAAAAAAGGGTTGCCGCGAAGGTGGAAGCTTTTGGTAGGGGAATCTCCATAGCCTGTGGGGGCCTCAGGGGAGAATCTGTAATAGCTTTTGTCCCGCCTCTTTTAAAAAGTCTGCAAAGGCTCTGGCCTCCTGGAGAACCGATACCGTATTTTTCCCGGCAAGGAAAATATAAGCGTCAAAAGTCGCTCTTCTTCTGTCTAAAATTTTCTTCTCATCCTACTCTCCTATTCTCATTGAATTAAATATCTTGCTTTTCCGTTTTCTACGATTGAAATATCTCGTCGAGCTTTACCATATTATCATCTCTTATTCAAAATCGTCATTTTTCGCAATTGTATCACAGTAAATGCAACGATACTGTCTTTTGTCCCTAGAATTCGTTTAAGATGTGTGGCAGTTCCTGCTCTGTAGAGGTAATGCAACAGGGGTTCTTATAATGTAATACATTCTTTAAGGTATCCGGTAAAGACAGAGTCGCCTTGTTCACCTGTTTTCCGTCCTGAATGTTTGCAGTAGTGCCCGGTCGATATAGCCTAAGACATTTAAGTCCAGGTCAATCATTTTCCCGCAATCTTTTACAATGTCCTTCTGTCCATTTTTCTGAGAATGGCAGTTTTGAATCAAGCCACCGGGCTCTTTGACACTGTCAGCTAGATATTTGTATACCAGCATACTTTTTCCGGGCCACATATGATCAGTACAATTCCGTTTTCAGTTCCGTCAATCTTCATCTTTATCCTTTTCTCTATATTAAAAAGCTTAATTTTTCTTCCCTTATCAAGCATTTCAATGAATTTTTCTTCAAAGCTCTCTTTTTCAAGTTCTTTTTCAAACTATCTTTTTAAACTATCTTTTCAAGCTATCTTTTTAATCCATCTTTTAGGCTTCCTTTTCTTACTAGTCCAGCCCTAATGAGATACACAAATCAAATACTACGCATCTGCTTTCCGCAGAAGTCTGGTAGAAATACTTGGCTCTTTCATCCTTATCAATCGCCACGAAATCTCATTTACACGGGGAAGGGGATGAAGGATTGCCATATCCTTCTTGGCATTTTTCAGCTTCTCCTTGGTCGAGGATACGTACATCAAACGAAGATAATCTTCCTCGTTAAAAGAAAACGCTCTTTCTGTACTCTGGTCATATGAAAAGGATATCAATTCCGGAATGGAGCCCTCTAAGTCAGTGGTTTGAATGAATTCCGCCCCTCTTCCTTCAGCTTTTCAATTTCGTACTCCGGAGGCTGTAACTCCTCCGGAGAAAATCAGAATATAGCGGTTATTGGGATAACGAAGCATAGCATCAATCAGGGAGTGCACGGTACGACCGAACTTTAAAGTCTCACACAGTCCAATGGTTAAGCCGGAAAGTCTCTCCACGCATCTCCTAATAGTTAAAAGGTCCAGCCAAGGTCTGGGTTGGGTGACAAATGTCACCGTCTCCGCATTGATAAAGGTACGAGGTATGGCTTACTACCGCAGTGCTCCCTCCTGGGATGCGCATGAATAATGTCCATAGTTGGAGACGGTCTCAATGGTATCACTACACTTTCTCCCTTGGCGCAGAGGAACTGCTGGCTCCTGCAAAGCCTGAACGGATCCGCCCTAATTCCAGCATCGCCGCCTCAAAGGAAAGTCGGTTCTTGTGGAAGGCTCGAAGAAGAGTCGCCAGCTTTCTTGTACTTGCATCTGTCCAGTACTCTTCTTTGTTTTTCTCCAATCCGGTCAGCCAGGTCCATCAAATGATCCAGCTCTTCAATGCTTAAATCAAGATGTTATGATACTGCGATTTTCCTTTGCCATTTTCTTTCCTTTCCTGTTTTTGCCTACAAACATTGGAAATCAGCTTTTTACTTCTTCTTCCGGAAACATTTTTCTTCGAAAATTTCCTGAAAAACTTTATGCTCTCCAGGACTCATCGGAGAGGTTGTCTCAGCGAAGCAGCTTTTCCTCCTCCTCCTTCTCCATATCAGCCCTGCTCTACTGCCACTGGAAGAGGGCATCCAGATCAAAGGGGAGTTTCACCTGTGGCCTCTGCCAGTCTGTCCTTTCCTTCTGCATGCCATAGGTGAAAATGCTGACAATGCCCAGAACCTCCGCCCATTTTTCCTGCTAAAACCTTTACGCAGTCCAGAACAGAGCCTCGGTGAAATCAAATCCTCCACAACGACCACCTTATCTCCCTTACTAAAGCTTTCCTTCCACCTGATTCTGTCTTCCGTGATCCTTTGCGGAACCGCAGAACATAGCCCATGGGAAGACCAGAATTTCTGCGGTAGTAGCAGCATGGGCAGCAATTCCTGCTGTAGAGGTTCAGCGCCTCCGCCTCAGGAAACTCTTCCTTTACAAAAGCTGCCAAGCCTTCCTCAATCTGTCTTCTTACCTTTGGAAAAGAGACAGGGTCAGCGATTGTCATGTAAATCGGGAATGAATCCCGGATACCCAGGTAAAAGGATCCTTCGGCCGTAAAAATACCGCCTGAATGGATAAAAGTCCCTGCAATCTCTTCTTTTCTTCCCATAATATTCTCCTTTCTCTATCCTATAAGCTTTTCTATATTTGATGTCTCCCACATCTCTATCATACTACGCTTGCGTTTTGGAGAGCTAGGCATCACAGAACAATCTTACTGCCTCTCAATATGCCTCCACCGTGCTTTACACATTCCGGTGCTTAGGCATCACAGAACTGCCATACTGCCTCCCAGTAAGCTTCCCACCAGGTTTCTCCGCCTTGTGTAATGGGGCCGTCCCATAACAATATAGTCAGAGCCAACCTTCTTGGCCTCCTCCGGTGTCATGACACGCTTTTGGTCTCCCACTCTCCTCCGGCAAAACGCACTCAGGGGTTACTGTTAGAAGTCCGCACCGATTCTTTCATGGATTTCCTTTGCCTCATGGGGGGCATGCCACTCCGTGAAGATCCCTGCCGCCTGTAGCATTTTTCCCCAGTAATGGAGTACCACTTCCTTCACGGTTTTCGGAATCAAAAAGCTCCTCTTCCATCATTCTCTGGTCAGTGAGGTGAGCTGGAGTTACCGCAATCCAGGATAGGGCAAATGCTCTCCCCGAAAGCCCTTCGAGTCCGCCTTCATCATTAGGATTCCTCCGGAAAGCATGCACATTGGTCATATCCACCCCTAAGGCCTTCAGAAGCCATGCCTCCCTTTACAGTGTTGGGAATGTCGTGGAGCTTTAAATCCAGGAAAAATAGAATAGCCACGCTTTTAATCTGCCGTACAATCTCCGGTCCTCGCTATAGAAAAGTTCCATTCCTACCTTCACATAGGGGCTTTCCGCTCTTCCTTTCTGAAAGAGGTCTAAAAAGTCCAATGCCTCCTTCCCTGTCAGGAAGTCTAAAAGCTACAATCACGTCTTTTCCCATGGTTTTTCCTTTCTGTCTGACTTACGCAAAGCTATATTTCTTCATTTCTTATTCCGCTCAGCGAAAAACTTTTCTATTAATCAATACTCCCGATAATATCCTGTAAGGAAGAAATCCCCAGCTCCTCACAAAAGAATGGAAGATTCTCAAAATATCCCGGCAAACATAGGGGTGTACCAGATTCTCGCCCCTGATTTCCACCGCACTGGCTCCCGCCATCATCATTTCGATTACATCTTCGCGGAAGCAATGCCTCCCATGCCGATAATGGGAATCTGCGCAGCCTTTCGCACCTGATACACCATCCTAAAGAGCAATGGGGAGACTGCCAGGTCGGAATAACCTCCCACCTTATTGGCTAAAACCGGTCTTCTTCTTTTATATCAATCCGCATTCCCAAAGAGGTGTTGATTAAGAAATGCCGTCGGCTCCATGCTGCCTCCGCCGCCTTTGGCCATCTCCGTAATATCCGTTACATTGGGGCTTAGTTTCATATAGACAGGCTTCTTGGTTTTCCTTTACCCGCTTACAAACCTCCGCCACATTTTTGCGTCAGTTCCAAAGGCCATCCCGCCAGTTATGCACATTGGGGCAGGAGATATTTTCCTCTAAAAGCCCTACATTTTCCACCTTATCCATCTCCTCCGCAAGGATGGAAAACTCCTCGAAGGAAGAAACCGGAAATGTTGGCAACCAGCAGCTTATGGAATATCTTTTTAAGGCGAGGCTCTTCTTCCACCACACCTTAACCCCCGATTTTTGCAAACCACGGGAATTCAGCATTCCCATGGGGCACTCTGCAATACGGGCAGAGCATTCCTTCTCTCAGTTTTACCATGTAGTTCCCCTTAAAAGAAATGGAGCCCAAAATATTTAAGTCATAGAGCGGCGCAAAGTCCTGTCCGAAAGCCACTAACAGCCGAGGCAGGGAATCAAAAAGGGTTGTCCAACTCCAGCGAAGAGGTTTTGTTCTTAAATCCACCATTTTTCTCCCTCCTTACCATAGAAATCTCATCATAGGAAAATACCGGTCCGTCCTTGCAAATCCGTTTCATTCCGGTCTTCATTTTCCTGCTGCAACCTATACAAGCGCCAAAACCGCAGCCCATTCTTTCCTCAAAGCTGAACTGTCCGTCCTTTACCCTCTTGATACACCGCCTTTAGCATTGGGCTCAGGCCCGCAGCACAGGGAGCATAGTCATGCTGTCCCAAAATGCTCGTTACAAAGCCCTTGGCTCCATGGAGACCGTCTTCCGTAGTGATATTAATCGGGATACGGATAAAGCACGGAACTCTTCCTCGAAGAAAACATCTTCCTTACTTCTAAATCCTAAAGCCATAGAGGGTGCTTCTTTTCCTGTACCAATACAAAGGTAGTAAAGGGAGGCACTCCTACCCCCACCTCCGCAAAGCACCGGATGATCCGGAACCCGGCTTAAGTCATAGCCGTTACCCCAAACCGGTTAGAAGGGATAGATATTCCCCTCTTCTTTATAGGAAAAAGCTCTGTACCCTGTCCCAGTACCTTATAAATCAGTGTGAGCTGATCTCCCTCCCATCACAAACCGAAATGGGACGGCGAAGATATTTTTCCAGGTCTCACTTCCACAAACTGCCGGTCTATGAATCGCCGAGCAATCTCCATCCAGCTTCAAAAGATATACATCCTTTGCGAGGGACGATTCTCTAAAAATCTTAAACTCCCGTTCTTTCATCTTCCCTCTTTGCTCCTTTACTCCCAAAACACTTGACTCAACTGTTTTTCTGTAATTCCTATCAATATTCCAGAGACTTTCACTCAACTCTTCCGAAAAGAGCTTAGTCCTCACTAGAAGCCCTTTTCTCTATCATAAATCTCTTTCCCCTCATAAAGGTCTTACTACCTCCCCTGTACCTCCATACCGGAGAAAAGAGTGCTTCTTCCCATGGAGTAAAAGCTTTTCAGGGTCTACACTGATAGACTTTCTCACAGTCCAGGATTGCAAGATCACTTCTTCTCCCTCTGCAATATACTTGGGTCCACGAGATGGGAAAAAGCTCTCTTGGTTTGGTACATAATTTCCAAAGTCTGTATAAAGAAATGGCACTCATAAGCCTTTTTCCGCCATCATCGAAAAAGCTCCTCCGTACTGCACTTTTGCCTTTCTAAAAGTCCACACGTTCCGGATCCTGAGTCAAAGGTTACGGAGTACCATATTATGCGAGCATGGAAGCAAAAGGCGGTTTCCAATCCCACGATTCCAAGGAAGAACCGTCTAAACCCTTGGACTTTCTCCTCCGCACTATGGGGGCATGGTCTGTAATCAGGCAGTCCAGCACCCTTCCTGTATGCCTTTAATCAATGCCGCCCTGTCCTCCATACTGCGGATAGGCGGATTCATCTTCAGGAACCATCCTCCTGTAAATCCTCATCGGTAAACATCAGATAGTGAGGACCTGTCTCACCGGATGACGGGCAGTCCTTTTCTCCTTAGCCTTCTGAATAAGCGCACAGGTTCCTTGGTGGAAACATGGCAGATATGGTACTGTGCACTTTTCCTCCGCCAGATGAATATCTCTTTCCACCTGCTTCCTCCGAAGCACTGTTGATGCCGGTGTAGCCATGGCCTCAGCAAACATGCCCTCATGGATGCATGCGCTGGTTTTAATTCCCTTTCATCCTCACGGTGGGCAATCACGGCCTTTTCCACCGCCTTTGCCTGAACCATGGCCTCCAGCATCAGTCATCATCATCCATCCCCTTTCCCGTCATCGGTAGAACCGATGACGCAGGGAAACAATTCCGCAATATCGGATAACTCCCCTCTTCCACTCTGATTTTTCGTTAAAGCTTCCATACGGATACACGGCAATGCAGGCATCCTCGTGAATTTTATCCATTTCCAAAGTCAAATTCTCTATATTTGAAGGAGGAGGATTTAAGTTCGGCATAGCGCAAACCGCGATGCTAGCCACCCATGGGCAGCCGCTCTGCATCCGCTCTTGATGGTCTCTTTATAAGAAAAACGAGGCTCCGCAGATGTACATGTACATCCACGAAGCCCGGAACTATCAATTTTCCATCCACGTCATAAACGGTGGCACCTTCTTCGTCCATTTTGAGAATTGAAGAAATAGTTTTCCTCAGAAATCAAAAAGATCAGCCTTTACGATTCCTTCCTTTTTGTAAACACAGCCATTGCGAAGAACGATTTTTATTCACCCTATCCTCCTTTTATTCCCATCTCTACGTCCGACAGAGTATAGCAAAAAATTCCGAAAAGGGTCTTGCAAGGGAGATTCGGTTCTGGTCTACTACTAAAAGGGTAACAGCTTCTTATCTTCCAACAAGTTAAACAGACTTTACTCATCCCAGCCTCCTTAGGCATAATGAACGCTAGCATGGTCTTCTCTTCTCCTTCTCCCACAAAACAATGTCATCCAGATGGGTCTGTCTCGGAAATTCATGACTCCTCAGACTCCACTAGCAACCAGTTCACCCCCGGCATAGCGAGCATCCTCTAAAGGCCTCTTCCTTTGTGTCTTTTCCCTCTCCGTAGCAATCCTCCAAGTCAATCACATCTACTCTAGTAGCCTCTTCTTTCTTCCGAATTACCGCAGGATAATAATATGTCATTCTAACCTCTTTCTATACTGGTGGGCGTCTCTCCCATAATGTCTGATATCTTGATAAAATTCCATGATTATGAAAACCGGTGGCTTTTAGCCACATCCAAAACATCGTCCTCTCCCGGAGGATCTCCACCGCTTTTCTACTCTGTAACGATTGATATATTCCAGCGGGAAATCCCCACATTGTTTCCAAACGGGTAAAATACTGCTCGTTTAACTGGCATAGATTTGCCAAATCCCGAATATAAATCTTCTCCGCATAATGCTCACGAATATATTCAATACTGATTTTTAATAAACAGCACCTGCTTTTCCTCTTCCACCAAACGCCTTTCCGAAATCAGTCCCCATACACCTTCCATAATGGCAAGAGCTGCAACAAGCCCCCTATAACCATCATGTGGTCCGCCAGTCTCTCAGACGATGGAAAGTGCTGGAGAAACAGAACTTTCTTTCTTCCCGTGCTGGTGAAACAACATGAGATTTCGAAAAAGTCCTAGTACCATCTCAAAAATCCCAAATGAGACAGGCTGATTTCTTTAGGAGTCGTTCTTCTTCCTTAATTCCCTGAAAGAAATCCCTGCTCCAGAATATCCTCCTCCAAGCAAAATCCTCTAAGCGGAAACACAGGAATGTTTACCGCCTTCTCTGACGTAGCATACAAGCGATGGACACAGCCCTTGGGGAATCAAAAACAAACATTCCTCTTCGATATTGATTTCTTTCAGATTGAGATAGACTGAGCTGCCTTCCTGAAAATAAATCAGCTCATAATAATCATGCCAGTCCTGCCTCAACTTTTAAGCTTTCTTCTTTGGTGCTGACAGCTGGTATAAAAGCCTTGGCGTGGATACTCCCCAGGAATGAGCTGTGTTTTTTTCGTTCTTTGCATAGCACCTCTCCCTCTTTTGGAATATCGCAGTTTGCAAGCCGGTAGAATATGCAGTTACATTCTACCATAGGGAAAAACTTTCCGCCATAGAAAAAGCAGAGTTCTCTATAGAGCAAAAAGACTAATTTTATATAGCCAAACTCTGAAAGTAAAGCTTTCTAAATATAACTTGTCCCCTGCGACTTTTTGATGTCCTCACCTGCCTTCTCAGCAAGGATTCCCATAAGAAAAAGCCATCCTTTGCTTTCCTCTCAACGCCTTTTTCCATTCCTTTTCCATACCTTCTTCAATACCTTCGGAATGCTTTTTGTCTGTATGCTCTAACCTAAATTCATTTTTCTCTCCTTTCTTGTCAGACCTTGAGTTTCCAGCAAAGCTACTCTTTTCGATAAAATTTTAGATTGCATTTTCCCTCAGGATTCTCTCGATGAAAGTCTTTGGCAAAAGATTCCTAAGGTATTATCCTGTTTGCAATCTGTATTAAAATATAGGATATGGAGCCATCACTGAAAATCAGCTCCCTATTTCCTCTATCTTCCTCTCGATATGATAAAGCTGTTTCTTTTGCTTTTGAAAATATCCTTATCTGTAATGAGATATAATATAGCTTTCAGGTAGTGCGTAAAGTCCTCCCTTTCCCAGATAATGAATATCCAACAGCTGGCATGATATCTGGCTCTTTGAGGTCCGGCATCATGGGACGAATTTTGAATTTCTATATTATACAATTCCCTGATCCATCTTCACAAAAAGCAATCCAGGGCAAAGAATGACCGTACAAATTAGGAAAGGTCTTTTTGTACATACTGCTTTTTCACTTTTAAACTCTTTTTATTCATTAGAACTTGTAGAAACATATTCCAGTGCAAGACTTTTCCTCGAAATACAAGTCTCATGAAATATCATCCATTAGGGTGAGATTCTATGGTTTGCGTTTTTCCAGTCCTCCATATCTTTCTTGTCTGTATGATAAGTTTGAGTTTTTAGCTGATTGAGTCATAGAGGCTCCTTTCTGTGATGAGATTTTCAGAAGATGAAAAAGAATATAAAAGTTAATGATTTTTAGATAAATAAATCGTTTAAAGGTAAAGATTATCAGAATAAAAATAAGATAGTTAAAATGATAGAAAAACTTCTTTCCTATTCATAAAACAAGTATGCTAAAATACCTATTATCCACATTCGGATGATCATCCATTGAACGGATGTGAGCGCAATCCAAGCTCGTATATTCAATAAATCATAACTTTTTATATATTCAAGAGACCATATGCCCATCGGAAAAATCAGTTTTATGTCTACTCCCCCATCGGCAATCTGGAGGACATCAACTTTCGAGTGCTCGCACCCTGAAAAGCAGACCTTATCGCCGCTGAGGATACCAGAAGCTCCATCAAGCTTTAAATCATTTTGAGATTAAAACTCCCATGACCTGCCTACCATGGGTTTAATAAAGTGGAAAAGGCAAGGGAATTAGTTACTGCTGTGGAGGAAAAGCATATAGCCCTGATTACAGTTGGGAACCCCTGTATTTCCGACCCGGGAGAAAGACTGGTGAAACAGGCAGTTGAACAGGAATCCCTGTGAAAAGTCTTCCGGGCTGCGCCTTCGTGCTGACCTAAGTCTTTCCGCCCTCTCACCAGACGCTTTTTGCTTCAAAGCTTTCCTTCCACAGAAAAGCCAACAAAAAAGGGCGACGACTACTCTCCAGATTAAAGGACGAAGACGAACAATCCTTCTCTATGAGGCTCCCATCATTGCTGAAAAAGCCTTGGAAGAGCTTCGAGAAGCCTTCGAGGAAAATAGAAAATTACCTAGCAAAGGCTAACCAGTATGAAGAGCTCGCTTTATCTGGACTTAGATCGGGCGATAGAAATATAAGGAGAAAGAGCAGAGAATTTTGCCTCTTGCTATAGAAGAGTCTTTAGAAAAAGAAAAAGGAAGAGCTAAAGGCTCAATGGGAAGACTATCTATAGAAGAGCATTTGCAGAAATACCTGGATAAGGGACTGTCAGAAAAGGGAGCTATGAAACATGGTGGCGAAGGATGGGGCATCGGAAAAGAGGTGTACCAATATTTAAGGCCGGTGACTAGAATTTCTAAAAAATCATCTAAAAACAGATAGCTCACTGGCAATTTATTCTTTTTCCCTGTAGACTGGGCTTATGCGGCATAATGGAGACTAGAAAGGAAAGAAAAATGATTAGTGCAAGAAACCATTTTCATGGGTGTAAAAAGGAAATTCATGAGGGTGCCATAAGCAGTGTCGATAAACTGGAAACTCCAGAAACCATGTCCAGCTCCACCATCTCTATGGAGCTATCGAGGTTAAAACTTGCCGAAGGCAGAAACATATCTTCGTAAAGGCTACCGAAGTGATGCTAGCTAACGACTATCTGAAAATCTCCGCAAGAAACCAATGGAAGAACTGTTAAAGGGAGATTAAAGCAGCGCAGTAAACGCTATTGTAAAGCTGGAGATTGAGGAAGGCGTAACCACTCGCCACCATCTCTTTAGAGGCTGTTAAAGATCTTGGCTTAACAGTGAGGTGCCAAGGCCGTTGCCATGTGAAGTCTACCTCCGTAATCTTGGGGAAAGAATAAAACAGGACTAAAAACGAAATATTAAAAAGCTATTTTTATGCAGTATGAGGTCTGAAAAAGGGTGAGTCTGAGGCCCGCCGGTACTTGCGAAAAACAGAAACGCAGTTTTCGCCTCATCAGGACAGACTTTTCACAGAAAAGTCGTCCTGATGTAACCAACTTTCGAAGGAAGTTGCTTTGCGTAGCAAAGTGCGCGTGGTTAGCATAAACCACTGCGCAGTCAAACGAAGCTAGCGAGCGTGCCCGACTTCAGACCCTATACTGCATAATTAACTTTTCAATACTTTTATAGTCTCGTATTATATCAGCCATAGGTAGAGGTGAACAAACAGGCATGGTCACAATCATACCAGAGTGGTGAAGATATTAATACAGCTGGCGTATTCCGCATCCTGCTCATAGATAATGGCAAACTGATTCACACTGGTTCCGCTGAGGGGCAATGGCACTGAGATAGGGTCACCAGAAAAATCTCCTTTCATGGGAAGAAAAACTTGCTATATGCTGAGCTTAAAAGAGCAATACAGCAGATTGGAAAGAAAACCACTACGCAAAAGGTCACAAAAACAATCTCTTGTTCTGATCGAGCGACAGGCATTTTTGCCAAAACCATACCGGTGACCATCATGCTGACCGGACCAATCATTCCTCCTATATCTTTAATAGCCTGACCCAAGGGTCTAGGGAAGATCAATCCGAAAACGAAACAAAGAAATCCAAAAATGATTGCTAAAATATTGGGATTTTTAAAAATCCGAAAAGCTTTTTAAAACAGAAGCTTCTCCGACATTTTCCGTAACCGTATCTGCAAAGTCCCTTTTCTTTCCCACTTCTTTAGCTGTTTTTTTAAACGGAAAATCCCGTGAGTCAAAAGCAGGATATTATATACGCCGATATAGGCGGTAATATAAATCAATACTCTTCCCCTAAAACGCATAGGCCACAATCAGGATAATGATATTACCGCAGTTACTGTAAATCACTGCGGTTTTCTCCCACTACTGTCATGGGAAAATATCTTATCCAATAAGAAGATAAAAGGGTAAAAATCCCTGTATTCCCAGTGCCAATACTCCACGAGGAAAAAGGCTCTTTGCCGTTCGGTGTAACCTCTACCGTAAAGGCATGGAAAAAAGCACAGGGGAAATCAAATACAAAGCATAGCTTGGACAGGGGTTTAGCTGTCTTCCTTCTTTAAAATATCTTTTTGACCAAAGCAAAGCCCGCAAAGAGCATCAAAAACAAGGCGATGATTTTTCAATTAATGCCAATCCATTTCCGTCTACCTTCCTTCGCTATCTATCTTTTTATCGCTTTCCTTTTTGTTGCACTATTCTATCATCTTTTTCTATCTTTTTCTATCTTTTCTTCTATCTTTCATCTTAGTCTATCTCTTTACATTTCGATTTTTATTCTCTTCCACCAATAAGCCAAGCTTTCGAGACGTCAAGTATAAAAAGTGTATCCGTGGGAATCTTTTACCTAACACAGGATACCTCGAATACACTTTACACACTTTGCTCTATTACTTTCCGCTATCTAATTTTAGCATCTTTGCTGCAGCTTTTCTTTAAGCTTTTTGCTTTAAGCTTTTGCTTTTAAATAGAATGCTTCTCAGAGATACTCTTTTCTCTTCCGCACTCTTATCTCTTCTTCTCTTTCTTTCCAGCTTCTTTCTCTCCCATAGCTATAGGCACAAAAAGGCATAAGGCTGGAGCCGAAGGTCCGAAATTCAGAACCATGGTAGCCATATCTCCGGTGGCTACCAGCTCTTCATGTTGATCCACCCTTCCTTTTCGGATGGCGACCAAATACTCTCCGATGATTTATGAATTCCTCAAGTCTTCCTTGCTTAGCTCTCAGTTCTCTCCAAGAATTTCTCCTAATCTCTGGGCTAAATCATCTCTACTGTAACCTCCGATTTCTCCTTCTTCTTTTTCTTCGGATCCAATCGAGACAATTCGATTCTTTAAAACCTGACTGTTTCCTCCTGAAGGAATGGAATCCCGTATTTTTCAATATGGCGACAGACTTCTCGGAAGGATATCCACCGAGGTACATATAGGATTTCCGTTACGATCCAGCCCTATAAAAAGTAATCTCTTTCCCGGATCTCCGAGGATAGACAATGGGGTTTTTGATTATAAGTTTCGCTTATCGTTAACAATCCTATCTCCCGGACAGAATAGAAGGCTTAAAGCCATTATTCTTTCCTCGATACCCCTATACCTCCCCTCGTTTTTCCTTCTCATAAAGCAACCATTGGAGCCAGGGCTTTTCCATTGAGCAAAAACCTTCTCCCAAAACACCGTCCTTTTTCCAAGCAGATGATGAGGCCATCCTTATCCTCAGATGCAGTTCTTCTTGAATACTATAGCTCCTGCAAACTTCAGGTCTTGTGGGAATTCTGTGGTTTCTTCCATAGGAATACTGTACCGCTCCCTCATCGGAGGCTGGAAAACCAGAGCTTCGTGGGATCCTATACTTTTTCTTCCTTGGTCACATTCAAAGAAAGCCTAGCGATTGTGCACAGGTAAGGTTCTTGAGCACTGGTTTCCGAAAATCATCATTTTCCTGCACAGAGTAGAAACATACTTTTCCCTTCAATGCTGATTTCCCGGCTAGCCTCTCTATCCCCTGAAGCTGTCTCTGCTAATGATGTCTGTCTTCTCAGAGCTCTCCTTCACAAGCTTTTTCCATGAGCCCAGTCCTTTTCCACCATGAGAGCGCATAGCTCTGCTGATGTCCTCTTTTTCTGCTTTTTAAAGTCTGTGGTATGGAAGGAGAGTCCACCTTCTTCAGCCCGTACTGCAAATGATAGCCGTCCCGTAGCCTTCGTTGCTTTTTCAATGTCGGAAGGGATACCACTTCCAGCGACTCTCCCGTATCGGTAGAGACAGCTTGGCAAGCTGTTTTCTCTTCCTCAAGTCCCATTTCCTTCTTCGGAAGTCTTTCTCCAGGCTTACCGCTTGATAGATACTCTCCCTTGGGAAGGCCGTGGAGACGTAACGTTCCTCCTGATAAAGCCTGTTTTCTGCATCAGATATCCCTTTTGGAGAATCCAAAGTTTTCCGGCTTTCCTAAAGGTCTTTTACAATTCGTCTATAATCTCCTCTTCTTTCCCGTTGACCACCAGTTTTTCCTGAAAGCTTCCCTACCTCTGCATCCTTACAGAGCATCAAATTCCACTCCCGGAAGGACAGCATTTCAGACCTTCCTGCCTCTTCATGCTGTACTCTTGTGGAAAATCTGGAATGCAGTTCTCTCCTGGGAGCTCAAAACATTGTCCTTCACAAAGTAAATCTGAGAATCATCCCCCTTCTTACTGAGTGTCCTGGTTATCAATCTGGAAATACAGTTCTTTCATGGGATGGAGAGACGCGAGGAAGGTTCTCTGCCGGCAGGATGCGTACCTCTCCTGCCACAAATCTCCCTGCAACAGTAGAAAAGCCTCCATTTCATCAGGTGGTATAGATTTTTCACTAACCGCTGTTTCTCCTTGAAAAAGACCTTTGATTTTCACCCTAAGTCCCTTCAACTTCTCTTCGTTTTTCCCAGCTCACGCTTTTGTCCTTCTCCTGATAACTGAAAGGGGTCAATGCCGTAGTGGTTGGAAACGAACTCCGGTTACTCTATCCACCTGAGTGCTTTCCTTCTCCAGTTCCTTTGCGGAAAAAACGGAAGGGACCGTAGACCTATCCAGATCAATCGACCATCTAGGTTCTTTTTACTTCCTTTGACATAGTAATCTTGGTACTCATTCCAGGTTGGAAAAAGCTAAGGCGACCTTCTTCATACTTTCCTTCACCAAGGCTTTCCCTACCGTCCTTCTGGGTTTTCTCCCTTTGCATCAAATAAAAGTCCATACTGTGCCGGACGGTTTCTCTCGGTATGCTCCGCTTCCTTTACAAGATTTGAGGTTCCAGATTCTGGTATTTTTCACTAAATCCGCCTTTTTCCCTGTTGGCTGTTTCAGGAAGTCCCGCCTCTGCTTCAAAACGCTTTCAGAGAACAGGCAAGCACTGCTTTTCCATCCTCTTCAGGCGAACCCGCAAAAGTGCTTTTCTTCTCCTGCGGATTGCTCCGTTTCGATGCTGCAGACCTGTAGGCGCCTTGGTCTCCACAGTAGTAGAGGTCACGGGCAGTCCCTGGAAAAGAGCTTATTTTTCATCAGCAAGATTCTCCCGTATGCATCCTTCGTGGACAGCTTTCCGGATCGCGTCTGTCGTAAAGTCTCCCAGATACAGGTCATTTTTCCGGCTTTCTCAGCACAAGATTCGGGTACAAGTCGGCAATCTTTCCGCCCTGCTCCAGCCTCCGCCTTGTCCTTTCCGCTGTCCTTTACCTGATGAGGGCAAATGTAGCCTTCTCAAAGCCTATCATCGATTCTGTCAATCTTTGTTGAAAACTGTCCTTCTGCAAAAATTCGCTACCCATCAGACTTCTATCCGCACGTTTTCCAACGTAATGCCGTGGCTTTCCACCACTCGATGCTCTTTCCGTCCTGAGGGCAGACTAAAAAGTGCATAGTCTGTTGTGCATGTACGATAAAAGGATGGACTGACCGTTCTTTTCCACGCGTAGTACTCTCCATGCCAGCTTCTCTCAGGGTTTTTCCGTATTTTCCCATTATCCCAGGAAAATGCAGGACTCTCTTCTTTTTGCTTCCATCTCTGTTGGCAAGATAAAGCTTATATGAGGAATGGACACCGGAAAAGCATTTTGATCCTCTTCCGAAATTAAGATTCGGGTAGGGATTATCCTTTAAAATCAGCTTTGCTCCATCAGAGGTATAAAACCTGCCTCAGGTGGGATTGTTTGCCAGCTGTTTCAATTCAGATTTCCGCTATTGGCATTAGTGTGCAGAAAAATTGCCGGCCCCTTTCTATAGCCTCTTGGGGGACTTTCCTCACTAAAGCGATACTCCACTCCTGTCTTTAAGACACCCTAGTAAACCACCCTCCTTCTTCATTTCCTCTTCCGTAAGAAGAATATAGGACTCGTTTCCGGCACTGTGCAAAGGTATAACGGGAAAGTATCCACTTTGCGAAATCCTCCGTCTTTCCTGTAATACGGAATTTTGCCCCCTTCAGGCATCTCCTGTCAGAACATTTCCTTCTCCATCCCTCTTTTCAAGGAAGACCGTGGGGTAATTCGAAGAACCACCTTGTCCCGTCCTTTTCTCCTGATAGTTCAGAGTACTTTCTGCTACAGGGGGTGCCGTTGGGGTTTTTCTCACGCTCACATTAAAGACAATACGATCGCTGAGCAGATACCCTGTTTCCCGTATCAATTTCTTCCAAACATACTGTCCCAGGGTGGGCCGTTTAACTGCAGGCTTCCTCATAAGTAAAACCTCCCTGTCCATCCCGGTACTGCCACCGCAGGAGCGGTTTCCACCTCTACGCTTTCCCCCAAATCCGATACCGGCAGGATGCTCGTAAACACCGTCTTCTCCGTCTAACTTCACCGTAGAGAATTCGTAAAGTAATCTCCCTTCATCTCGGATCCGGATTAATATAAAACTTAAATTTCGTCTTATAACCGGTCTTATCTCCCTTTCGCTGGCCACATAGAAACCTTAGGAAGACGAGGATTTTCTTCTTCATAGACTTTCTTAATTTCTGCAGAACCGGTTTTTGTACTCCTCCCTTTCTCTAAAATTATAGAAAGCATCGAAAATTTCTTTTTCCTCATAAATCAGTTTGATTTCTCCTTCCCTTCCTCCTTATAGGGTCCAATTCTTCTATCTCTTTTTATAACCTGTCAGGAGCTTCCATCTCCATCAGGTAGTAAATATTTTCTGTAGGAAAATTTGAATCATATGCCTCACCGAGAAAAACGCACCTGTCCTTTTGCATCAGCTAACGCCGTAGTCATGGGCCATACCTAGAAGGGCATCGCTTGCTTGCCGTTTTCAAAAAGGGTAAAGTATTTCTCTTCAAAAAGGCCAAACTCCGCTCCTGCCAGGAAGACTTACCTTATTATCTGCAGGGAATCCTTCTTGTTAATGACATAGCGCACCTTCTTGGAGCCGGTGGAATCAGTCAAGGACTGAGCCTTTATCGACTTTTTCGCAATAGATCCGGGCTCTCAGAGCCTTTTTCATATACCACATTTTCAGAGGTGGTGTCGTATTTCAATATCCGCCGTAATATCCGTGAGAATAAGCCAGAAACATAGGTATCGGTAGTGGAATTTTTAAAGTGATTTCCAGCTCCGTCACCAGGTCATGCTGGTCATCAAAATGAGCAAGTCAGCGCTTCCCACTCCGTATCCGGCACTAGTGTAGCATTGTTGGGATCATTTACATCTCCGTTAATCTCTATAGAATGATCCTGATGCTTTACTCTATAGAGCTTAATGGACTTCATATCCAGGAATAGCCTTTGGAATCTTATCCAACAGTACGGTTCCTCCGTAATATTTCCACCAGAAGGATTAATCAGCACCTTCAGTTCATAACACCCTGATAGCGGAACCTGCCTTACCCTGTTCTCCTCCTTGACCAAGATCTTGTGAGAATCACCTGGGTTTTTCCGGTTCCTGAGGGCTGTTGCGTCATGAACAATCAGTTTCCGCCATTTAAATGGGTGGGAAGCTGTGTAGAGGTGATGGTCACTCTATTGGTGGTGCTGATGGTAACTTCCTGTAAATTAAAGCCCTGCCGCATTGGTATTTTTCAAAAGACATCCTGCCCTTCTGAGTTCAGATAAACATAAATATCCATGTACAGGGTATCATTTAAAGGATTTTGTAAGTTCAGTTCCACCCTCTTCGCCACATTATCTACCGTCAGCTCACTGCCGGATACAATCTGTTCCGCAGTTCCGCTTCCTATTCTTGCCAGTGTGGGATATTTGCATGTCCGATGCCGTGGTAATGGTAAATGCGCGGAATCCAAAGGCTGTGTCTGCCCGTTGGGCTTTTGGTATTAAAGATATTTTGCAGGTCATCCTGTAATACAAAGTTCTTCATCTTCCATACGATTGGCATTTGCCGTAATTTGGAAGAAATAGACACGCTTCTGCTCATCATCGTAAAAGCTTTGACCGTCTTTTCTCAGCATATCCGAGCTCATTTTCTGAGGCTCCGCCACAGACCTCACCGTCTTAAAGGGGTTTATATCCTCCTTATGGGTATAGAGGGATAGGGTGGCATTACTACCAAAAGACTGAGTTCCATCTTTTCTCGTCATATAGTACAGTGCCTTAGATCGTGATTCCAGGACAGTAAGCCAATATCAAAACGCTCTTCTACAGGAACTGCGTTGTTTCGGATTACAGTTAATTCCACTTTCCCCTGCCGGGCTCCGGTGCTGGGAAGATAGGTCAGGTTTAGGTAGCAATAGGGTAACCCTCGTCGCTTGCCATAATGGTTTCCGTCGTGTTTGATTCACAAGCTTGTCTCTACTTGCCTTATCCTACAAATAGGTTAGAGGCGGAAGCCCCTTCTCCATAGCAGTTGAGCTGTTAAATTCATGATACTGTCCATTGTTAATAACCAGCTTTAATTTTCATAATTTTCCTTGGTGGTGGCCTTTTCCCTCAGTTTAACAGGCCTTTCTGGAATCCGTTCCTGTTCCCTTGATTTCCAGGAAAAATGGACTTTAAAGGGGCGGAAAATGGTTGAGGGTTTCATTAAAGGGTTCCTCAAAATTCCATGCCTACCCCGTCCCTGTGGGATAGGTGGCTACCACCTGGGCCTTGTTCCCAATGCTTGTGTCTGTTCCGCTTCCCTGTGAGAAAGTCCTCACCAACAAGCGTATCAAATTCGATACTGTAGGGCTCCTTAAAGCGAGGTGCCAGAGGCAAGGGTCAGGTATCTCCCCATTGGGGCCTGTGCCCTCTACTATAGTCATAGGACCATCGTGACGTCTCCAAGCCTCTTCCGCCAGATTCAGCAGTTGTTGTTGGGCTTTTGAGACGGTGGCCTCTCTATCCCATAGCGAATGGTGATTCGCCTCTCTCATCAGCGTAAGGCCCTTCCCAGATTATCAATACTCTGGCTTGATAGTTTTGCCGCTCTGTTATTAAAGTCCATTTTCCAACGGACACGATTTCCGCTAACCTGTGTTTCGCTCTTATTTAAGCTAATCTTCGGAATCGTGAGTTCAGGCAAAATGTAGATCTTTTGCTCGTATCCTTGGGAAGACAAAGCTTCACTTTTGTATGACAAGCTCACGTTATTTCTAAGGGTAGTGGCATTTTTATCATATACCTCTCCCCGAATGCCAGTAGCAATCCGAATCGTCGAGGAGCACGAATCACTTCTCCGCTCTCCGGGAAAGGTATAGCTGTAGGTGCTCATACCCTTCCGCCTCCCAGGCTTCCGTCATTTTGGAAGTCATATCCTGACCAGTTAAGGGATCTTTCTTTCCCAACCAGGTAGCCGATTTAAAGACCTGATGGTTGCTTGGAAAGCTGTCGGTAACTGTTAAACCGTTTAAGGCAACACCGGAGAATCCTCTCCACAGTATATCCATACCACCTGTCCCTTGGCAGGCTGTGCATCCGCCACCTTCTTTACCCGAAATCACGGATGGCAGGGGTGGAAGAATAATTTTATAATTTTGCTCCAGCACGAAATCTCTACAGAGTATCCGTCTTTTTCCCATCAAGCTTAGTAGAGTCAGGCTAAAATCCAGGTGATGATTCCTTTAATCTCCCCATAGGCAAACTCAAAATCCTGTAAGATTCACTTCCAGCTCCCAATTCTTGGTGGCAGGATTCTCCCGGATAGTGATTTATAAATAGTAGGATATCCGGTATTAGTAATAGGTACCGCTCCTTTGCCCGTAAAAATAGACGAGCTGAAGAAAATTTTTCTCCATTTTTACAGTAAAAGCTGTCTCAGCCTTACGACGGATATCCATATGTAAGTTTTTCCACTTCATAGGAAGTAATTCTCATTTAATTTCCAGCTAACGATTATTTCCTTCTTTTCCAACTTACTGAAAATCCTTTTGTCTCCCCTGTTTCTTTAGCTGTACATTGATGTTATTTAAAGTAAATTTTACATCATTCAAAAATATGATCTGTGCATTGACCTCTCCTTTATAAATTCCAATGGTGGAGAAAGCTATCCAGACTAAACTGAATTCGTTCTTTCTTGCTGAAGAGCCTTGTTTTTCCTTAACCTCAAATCCTCCACAGAATATCTTCTTTTGCAGGTTCGGAATCTCTAAGCGTTGATTCCCTCCTGCTTTTTCTGCCTAATAGGAAGATGGGTTACCTGCAGCTTTCCTCTCCTCAAAGCTTCCTGAGAGTAAAATTAATCTTTACTGCCCTTTTTCAGCTGACTCTTCCAATCTCCGGTTTTTCTTCCTTAAGGAGCCACATCATCTGTCTAAGGTCATAGTACAAAGCCCTCTTCCCAGCACTTTCCCATTCTCTGTATCTTGTTTCCCTTCGTTTTTTGCTTCCAGTAAGCCTCTTTATAAGCCCGAGTACTGCTCCTTTTCTTTCCTCCTCTAAAATCAGACGAACCAAAACACAACGCCCTTCAGCAGACTTTCCAGATATTCCAGCTCAGCATTCACTAACCTCATCATCCTTATATTTGAAATTGCTTTTCTCATTTTCTTTCGATGGTGAGTGAGGACAAAAGTGAAGTGTTCCCCTTCCATTTCTTCCTCTCCGCTCCTAGCACTTTCTTTTTGCTAATCCTTCCTGCTCATTCCTTCCCTGCTTTGAGCCGCAAGATTTTCCAGAAGTTCTCCCTGTTTCTTCAGTGGTTCCTGCATCAGTGGTGCTGCTTCCAACTTTGGAGCGCTGGCATCTCCTGTGCTGAGTCTCCTCCTATTCTCCTCTCCGTTTTCCCGAGCTCAATCCAGTGGATCCCTCGGAGATATCCCTTCCTCCGTAGCTTGCCCATTTCAAAGCAGACTATCCCTCTAAGTCTTGAGCTTTCTCCCCAGCGGTGAAAAGCTCTGTAAGCTGATAAACACGGCCAAAAATAGTGCTAAAAGCGCTTCATATACTCCTCTCAACAGACGTTCCTCTGTAAATACTATTTCCTTCCGTCTTTTTCCTCGAAAAGCCTTCCGATTACTCTTTACCGAATGTCCTTTGTAAAATCGTCCCAATTTGGTTCTTAAATTTTTAATTTTTGCACAATTCGTCTATCTAATATCGTCATTTTCTTTGAATTTATAACAAACAGAAAAGAACTGCCATTGCATTCTCTTTTTACAAGGAAATATTTTACATTCTGCGAAGGATACTCCTTAAGAACGAAAAGCAGAAGGTGAGCGCCTTCTGCTTTCTTCCCGTCTTGTGGACGGACACTTAAGTTGAGTCTATTTGATTTCAGGAGATTTCCCATGTGTCGTGCTTATGGTCAGGAGGACACGAACACAGGGCGAGTTATGAAAGTTTACAAACCAGGTATTTGTAAATTCACAACAGTTAGTTTTATCTAACTGACGTAATAATACACTCTAATTCCTGGTTGTCAGCAAATTCGATTTTTCAAAAATTTTTCTTCACGCTATTTCAGTATATTTCTCCATGGAAAAATCCCGAAATTCCTGACTTATAGCCCAAAAGCAATACCAAAAGTAACGCTCCCGGAAGACAGCGCCAGCAAATCCTGCCAAACTGCTCCTCTTTTTCTTCTTAGAAAAGTTTCCTATCCGTTCTGTGATGCTGTCTCAAATACTCTCTTAAAACATCGTTTAAATCTTCCATCAAATCTTCCACGTTGATGCCATGGGTTCGCAAAGCTTCTTCCAAAAGACTCTGCGCTGGATGCGGAACAGGATACACAGCCTAAGCCGTTTTGCATGAAAACGGTGCAATCAACTCATTTAAAGCAGAATATCACCGATTTTCATATCCTTGGTAATTTCGTCCATAGCCTTCCTCCTTCTTTTCTTAAGAATTGGCATCTACCATGTATATCACATCTGCTTTACTTTGTAGAGGTTTAAACTGTCTGTAATTTCTCCAATGCAGAATTAGAATCAAACATTCCATATGTCTCCTGACTAATAGGCTTCACTAGCCATATTACCGTGTAATCTCTCTCCGTATTCCAGCAAAAGATTTGCCCACGCGATTTAGCGTTTCCATATCTTCATTCTGCTATGTATAGAAAAGGTAAAAATTCCTTCTTATCCACGTCTTTATCAAAGGCTATTGTTTCCTAAATCCATGCCATGAACTACTTTCGCGCATCAATCACTCTGTCTGAAAGCTCTGAAAACAGTATAAGCAGAAGCCTTCTTCTCTTTTTTCCTGCTGTCTAGTCTCAAATCTAGAAGCATCTAACTCCTCATCACTGTTGTCTTCTGTCTCCTTCAACTGTTTCATCAGTCCGGAGCGCCTTCAAGAATCTGGGTGGCCAGTTCTAAATCCAGCCGTTTGTCCGTTGCTTGCGGTGGAAAACTTCGAAAAAGCGTGTATCTAATTCTTCCGGATCATCCACCTTAAGCCCTAATGAGTTGAACCGCACCACCCTGTAAAGGATAGCCTCTATCATCAGAGGGTGTTGTCCATTGCAAATCCCTTCCTTTGCCTTCAACATCATTTCATTAAAAGGCGCTTGCGACCTGCAGCATAGGTCATATCCCTGAGATTTGCTATTTCTTGAAAGATAAATCAAGACAGATAAATCACTTGATGGAGTTGTCATCAATTTTCCTCGATTTTCGCATCCTCCTTCTCCAAAATAAACTTCTTTTACCCTTACTGAGGTTTATCAGTGATTCATCATACTATTTTATCAGTACTTTTGCAATTTGATTACCCATTTTCAAAATATTTAAGATGATAACAGTATTATAAAAATCATTTATAAAAATAGCGAAATAAATATTTTTATTGTATATGAAATAGTTATAAATATTTTTAAATTCAGTGTATAGATGATTATAAGCCCAAAATCAGTATTCAGTATACAAGCGTCGAAGGATTTTTATGTCGAGGTCAATCTGTAAAAACTGTTCAGATACAAATTCTCCTTTCTTTTGTAACCTGAAGGAAAACTACAGTCTTCCATAATGATCACTTTTCTCCGGCAAAGACTTGCTAGAGAGTATTATAGTACATTTTCGAAGTAGGTCTTCTAGTGATAGCAATTTGGAGATTTTTCTGTGGCTTTCAGCCTTCTTGCCGTAGCCTGCGAAATGAAAGGGAACTCCCCCAAAAAGGAAAAGTACTGCTGCAGTCAGAGACTAAGCAAGGCAATAAGGTTTTCCGTGCGGAGACAAAACAAGGCAATGAGATTTCCATGACAGAGACTAAACAAGGCAATGACGTCTCCGACAGATCTTACCTGTAAGTAAGTCACTCTCCTAATATTCCAATCGGGTGGATCAGGAAATAGAGACCGGGTTTCCAATGCTTTAAAATGCAGGTCTGAAAGATGAGAAAATCAGAGCATTTTGCCGCTGGCGATGAATATAATGCTGTCGGGAAGGACAATCTTGGCCTGAATGACCACCATTGACAAGGCATTTCCAACTGGATGCGGATAGCTGGTGGATGCATGAGGTTAGATAAAAGGGGATATGTAGGGCGAAACTGTGGAATTACCGCCTACTCTTTGATGGGAGAGTTTTTATCTCTGTAGAGAAAGCAAACTCGAGGATACCACTATGCTCTTTTCGGATTTTGATGCAATTTCCCGCAAAACGCATTTTACCGGAGATAAGAAGAAATTCGACACCCTCTTCTCCACATTGATGTCTAAATACGAAGGGACAGCAAGGTTTTGGCCGAAATCCATCTTGGAAGGAGAAACTCTTCCAAAACGACAAAAGTACATAGATTTAAATCTTTATGACCATGGATGACGGCAAGAATAAAGTGCAGAAATTCGTCGGTATGTGGGGTTCTGGTACAGGACGGCGACAAATATCTGTTGAAAAGCTGGCCTTTGAGCTTCCCTATCAGGTGGATGGTGTCCAATCTCCAGAGGTCAGCCAGCTGCCCAATGGGCTACTATGATCAGGATGCCGACGGTTTAAGTGCAAACTGATTTTGATGATGACCATGTACTAAAGGGTATCGAGTAGTAGAATAAGATGGGCTCAGGAAGCCATGCAGGAAATAAGGAGAACCGATGAAAATAAAAAGAAAAGCACAAATCAGCTTTTTCCGCCATCTTTGCTGTGTGTTTTCTTTTACTCTCAACTTCTGTACCAAGGCTGAAAAGCCCCAAAGGACTATGGGGTGTTTCTTGGTATTGGCGGAAAGTACCGGAATAGAGAAAAGGATAAAGGCTCTCCAAAAGCTGAAAAACTACCGCATGGTGGTTCTGGAACCTTCTAACTGGTCCTGAGCAGATTCGGGAAATCAAGGCGGAAGGTACAAAGGTTTACAGCTATCTGAACATCGGTGCCTTGGAAAATTTCCGCCTATTGAGAAAGATTTTAAAAAGGATAGTCTGGCGCCCTATGAAAACTGGGAGGAAGAATACTGGATGGATGTCAGTAATCCACAGTGGCAGGATTTTCTAATCAACAGTTTAGGAAAACAATATGCCGCCATGAGGTTTAGACGGTTTTTCTGGATAACACAGACATTTACTACCAATATTCCAAAGAGGAAATCTATCAGGGGCTGAAAGCAATTTTGACCGGGCTGAAGCAATACTCCCTCCCTCTAATTTTAAATGGAGGTGATACTTTCGTACAAAAAAGCATAGAGAATGGTAGCGCTTTAAGCCTCTTTGACGGGGTGAACCAGGATGCGTCTTCACCAAAATCGATTTTTCAAGCCCTCCTATCTTTCTCAGGATAAAGAAACCAAAGCCTATTATGAAGAATATTTGGAAAAAGCAAAAACTGCCGGTCTTTCAGTCTATCTCACAGAATATCAAGCTGACAGTAGCTTAAGCAAGGAAATTGACCGATACTGTAAGGAGAAAGGCTTCCTATGGTACAATGCGGAGAGTTTAGAGCTTCGCTAAAGCGATTTCTTTTGTTCTATTTCTTTTGCTCTATTTCTTTTTGCTCTATTTCTTTTGCTCTATTTCTTTTTGCTCTATTTCTTTTGCTCTATTTTTGCTGTTTTATGATTTTTCCCAGTTCTTCCCTAGTAAGGGTTTATTTTTCTCCTTTATTTACTTCGTATATAAAAATCTAAGGGCGGTTTCTTTGCCTTCTCTATTTTTCAAGCTCTATATTTTTCTAGGGCAGAGGTAGTAATCCACTTTTTCTCAAAATATAATTTGTGCAGTTCAAGATCAGTCCACAACCATAGGCATCCTTTTTCTTCTAAGATAGCTCTTGCAAAAAAACCTCTCTTGTTTTTCTGTATATCTACCTTATTCACTCGATAAAAGACATTTTGCATAAGACTTGTGCAGACCAAACTCTGCAAAGAGCATCCGAATCGTACTGCATTTTGCTTTATAAGAACTTCGATTTCCTTGGAAGAGCCCACCCATCCAAGGGCAATAATCAACTTAGAACGAAGAAAGGCTTCTCCTTCTTTTCCAAAAAGCTCGGTCACTGCCAAAGCAATCACAATAGGAAGTATAAAACGTTCTATGCTTTAACTTGGAAAGACATACTGCCATCAAATAGGCAGTAAATGTCTCTTCCTTTTTCCTGCTCTACCATCTTGCAAAGCTTTTCCCATAAAAACTTCAGCCCTTCTTCTCCATGACAATCAAAACTGTTCTCTAAGAAAAAGCTGCGTCTCTTCTTCCCAGTCCTTACAGATTAGCTGGTAATGATAAGCTATCTCGCCACTATTTCCAAGAGCAGAAATAAAACAGAATCCTATCCCCATCAGAAACCCTCCCTTCCAGCTACGATATTCTTCCCCAAAAGCTTCTTTTTGAAAAACTCCGACTTCTGCACCATTGCCTCTACAGCTTCTCTTGCATTTTTATTGAATAAATCCGCCATAAAGCTTTTCCCTATTATATCTATCTAGTGCTTCTCTCTTGTTGCATTCACAAACCTTGTATACTGTGGTTGCCATCCCAGGGTAACCGTTCCGATGGGACCGTTTCTTTGCTTGGCAATGATAACCTCCGCCACATTGGGGGTCTCCGAATCCTTGTGGTAATAGTCATCACGATATAAGAACATTACAATGTCCGCGTCCTGCTCGATGGCTCCCGACTCTCTTAAGTCGGAAAGCATGGGACGATGATCCGGTCTTTGTTCTACAGCTCGGGAAAGCTGAGAAAGGGCAATCACCGGACAATCCATTTCTCTGGCAATGGCCTTTAAGGAGCGGGATATTTCGGAATTTCCTGCTGTCTGTTCTCCGAAGAACGTTTTCCTCTTTCTCCGCTCATCAACTGTAAATAGTCAATTATAATCGAGAAATGCCCTTTTTCCAGCTTCATCTTACGGCATTTGCCCCGAAGCTCGGAAACCGTGATTCCGGGGGTATCATCAATCACCATATTGGCATGGGAAATACGGTCAATTCCCTCAATCAGATTTCCCCAGTCCTCATCAGTAAGGTTTCCTTTTCGCAGTTTATCCGCGTCAATGGAGGTTTCCAAAGAGGCAGACGGTTTTACCAGCGCTCGCTTGGACATCTCAAAGAAAATATAGCGGGCTCCCGCTTCTTCACCGCCACATGGTCCAAAATATTGAGAACAAAAGGCGGTTTTTCCCATGGGAAGGACAGGCAGATCAGAATCAAGTCCGATTTTTGCGGCTCGGCGGTTCGATAATCCAGGTCAATAAAGCCGGTAGGCACACCGGTGATAGATTCCCTTTTGCTTGGAAGCGGCTTCAATGCGTCGAGTACATTCATCGCCACCTCATCAATGGGAACAAACTGCCGGTTATTTTCTGCATCAGCGGCTGGAAAAATCCGTTTCTCCGTACTTTCCAGTATGGTCTCCAAATCTTCTTTCCCGCTATAGCAAAGCTCTGCAATCTCCTCATTGGTTTTTAATCAAAGCCCGCAGGTGAGACTTTTCCTTTACCATCTCCCATAGAGACAGACATTTCCCACACTGGGAACGAAATCGCCAAATTTCTAAGGGTTTCCAGAGACTCCGGCGGAACATCCTTTTTCTTCGAAGACGCTCTTGAAGACTGACAAAGTCAATGCTCACGCCCTCGGAAGACATTTCCCGCATGGCATCAAACAAAAATATGATATTGTCTATTGTAAAAATCCTCCGGTACCAGAATTTCCAAAGCGGTCATCACCGCATCCTGGTCTCGAATCATGGCACCGATGACACTTTCTTCCGCTTCCTTGGCATGAGGGAACAGTTCTCAGTACCAGGCGCTCTTCCTGTTCAGCCATTTTTTCTTCCCTCTCTACTTTCGGTCTAAAAAACTTCTCTCCTTTTCTTTAGCATTTTTCGAAAAAGAGAGAAGTCTTGAAATTTCTTTAGGCCTGTGGCTGAACACTTACATGAAGGGTTGCTTCCACATCCTTATCGACTTCACCTTAATGTCATAGCCACTAAAGTTCTTCATGGGTACATCCAGCTCCATTTTCTTCTTGTCCACAGATAGCTTGTCTCCTTCTTCAGTTCCTCCTGTACTTCCTTAGTGGAAATGGAACCGAAAGGCTCTTCCGTCTTTTCCCGCCTTCATGGTAAACACCAACGAGTAGCCTCCAGCTTTTCCTTTAATTCCTTAACTCTGCCAGTCTTTTTCCTCTGACCAGTTTTTCCGCATTCTCGGCTGTAACTTTAAAAGTATTTAAGTTCTCGCATCCCGCCAGCACACCGGTTTTGGTGGGTAAATGAAGTTTCTTCCATAACCTTCACTAACCTCTACGATTTCTCCCTTTTTCCTAATGCCTTTACGTCGCTAATAAAAATCACCTTCATTACTCTACCTCTCGCTTCCTCAATCATCTCATCGATGGCCTTTTGACCTGCACAATGCGGTCTGCCACTTCACCCTCTTTAATCTGGGCTCCCTGCCACGGTGCAGTGTCCTCCGCCCCAGCTTTTCCATTAAAACCTGCATTCATCTCGTCGATGGAACGGGCGAAATGAATTTCCGTCATTTTACCTTGGTTAAGACCACGCTGGCCTTAATTCCCCGAATGTTTAGAGCTCGTTGGCGGTCTTGGCACCAGTATGCCGTGGGAGCTTTCCGTGCCTTCACAGGGAAACACTGCTGATGGCGAAGAAATCCCGGTAAATATCCGCCGACTGATAGCCTCCGCCTTGGCCTGATAATCACTGAAATCCTCTCTGAATACCTTTCGGATTCTGGTGATATCCGCGCCGCAACGTCTCAGATAAGCCGCCGCCTCAAAGGTTCTTACACCGGTCTGGTTGGTAAACTCTCTGGTATCAATCACGATGCCGCCATACATACAGTCCGCCTCAATAGAGCTTTGCCTTGATGCCGTCCCGAATATACTGCATCATTTCCGCAATCAACTCGGAAGCGGAGGAGGCATAGGACTCACAATAGCTTAATACCGCCCCTTGAATCGTTTCGGAGCTTTGTCTATGATGGTCAAAAACCACCTTGGTCTTCACCATGGTAAGAAGCTCCGGTTCATCAATAATGGAAGGTCTGTCACAGTCTACCACCACCAACATGGTGTTGTTATCCACCAAATCCTTCGCAGTTTCTCCGTCAATAAACATATCCTTCGGATAATCTTCATTTTCCAGAAAACGCTCTTTTAAGGGTAAAATGGTGGATGTTACCCCGTTCTGTACAATATAGGCTCTCTTATCCAAGGCGGTAACCATACGATACACACCCACGGAGGAACCCAGACAGTCCATATCACTGTTGATATGTCCCATAATGAGTACCTTGTCCTTGGACTCGATTAATTCCTGGAAGGCCTGAGCCTTCACTCTGGCCTTTACTCTGGTAACACGTTCCGTGCTCTGGCTCTTTCCGCCGAAGAAGTTTAACTTCTCAGGGGTCTTTACGATAGCCTGGTCGCCTCCACGGCCCAGCGCCATATCCATACTGGTTCTGGCATATTCATGGTTCTGGGCATAATCCCCCGCACCGAAGCCGATACCCAAGCTGAGGGGTTACGGAAGGTCATTTCCACATCTACCTTCTTCACCTCTTCCAGAATGGAGAAGCGGTCATCCATCATTTTTCCAAAAGCGGATTGCTTAAGAATGAAAAATATTTGATCCTTTTCGATTTTCTTTACTACACCGTTGGCAGAATCGATATAACGGTTAATCTTTCGATCCACTAAAGCAGTAAGCAGGGGATCTTCTCACCTCCTCAATCTGCTCCATAACTTCTTCGTGAGTTTGTCTACCATAGGCCAAGACCTACACGATTCTCTCCTCATCCAGCTTCTGCTGTAATTCCAATTCTTCCGTTTCATCCAGGTAAAGCCGCAATTAAACGAGTCTCCTCCGTTAAGGTAAAGGGATTCGGCTCCGCATCCTGCAAGGAATCACACGAGATCAGGTCAATACAGTATTTTCTGTCCTTAAAGGAGAATGTGCTTCGAGACCGCTCCGCTTTCCGTCAATATCTCTTTCTGAATATTGGGGAAAAGGAAAAGCAAATTCTTCTTTACCCCGCTGTCTTTTTGTAAGATGTGATGGAAGGCTTTGTTTTTCCCCAAAGAATTCCTCCTCTTCATTGACAATACAATAGGCTGTAGGCATCTCTTCAAAAAGTCTGGCGTTGCTGTCATTTGCCTTTAAGGAGAATTCCAAAAGGGAGGACATCAGCTTGGACTTTCTGCTCTGATAGAGATACAGTACAAAAACAGACATATACTACAGCAAAAAGAAGGACAAAAACGCCTTCCAATCGATAAAAGCTTAACGAAATTAAAATAGGAATCCACAGGAGAAAGCCAAATGGGCCACCGAAGATACTGGTCTATCGTCCCTGGTATTGATTTTCTTTTCTTCATCTTTCCTCTTTCTATATGCTGTGCCCTATTATACCCTTTCTTTTCTCATAGGTAAAGATAGACGAAAAATCTTTTCTCTACTTAATAAAAACATTTTATCCTTAAGATTTTCTTTATTGTCTTTCTCTTTTCCAGTCGTTACAATGATGCAGAGTTTAAAGGGATTCTATGATGATCCAAGTCCATTTTAATGAGGTGAAATATAGATGAAAATAGCGGTAGCAATGATGGCATTAAGCCTTCTTTCCAGCATTCCCGCCATGGCAAACTGGAATAAAGGGTGCGGGGGCGAACAGCAACCGTTGGTGGTATGAAAGAAGATCATTCCTATGACATTCGGTTGGTTCTGGTTAGACGGAAACAATGACGGTGTAGCAGAGTGCTATTATTTCGACCAGGAAGGTTGGGCATGCATCCACCACCACTCCTGACGGCTACACCGTAGATGAGAACGGTGCTTGGGTTGTGGACGGCGGTACAAACCAAAGACGTGGAAGTAAAGGTTACTCCTAAAACCACCACGGTAAAAAGAAGCAAAGAAGAACGGTGTAATCCAAGGGTATAAGGTACATGCTTCGGCTCTTCCACCGGTGTTGCGCCAAAGCAGGGTGAAGTCAACAGACGAGACTTTAATACCGAGCATCCGGCGGACAATAGTAAAACTAAAGTCCTAAGTGTAATTTTATATAAAAAGAATGTAAAAATCAATAAATAAATTTTTATGCAGTATGGGTCTGAAACTCGGGGTACGCTCTCGTAGCTTCGCCTGACTGAGCAGTGGTTTTTGTTAACCACTGCTCACTTTACTCATAAAGCAAATTCCTTCGGAAGTTGGTCTAGTACAGGGACAACTTTTCTGATGAAAAGTTTGTCCTTATAACATACTAACTTCAAGCATCCTTCCTCGCTTTCAGTAAGTACCGGCGGGCTCAGACTACCCCCATTTCAGACCTATACTGCATAAAAGTACTCTATAATCCTGATTTTACATTCCTTTTTATATAAAAATTACACCAGAACTCTTTATGAGTGCTTACATTTCTTCTTTGTCTTTAAGAAGCTTAGAAGTCACTTTGTGCGGATAGGCTAAAAACCAGATATTTGTGCTCTGACAGAGCCTGTATTCCTTCGGACTTTGCAAAATGTCCTCTGTAGCTCTTACAGAAAGGGGTTTCCTTCTCCCTACATTCTGTACAAGCTTTTCTCTCATTTCTCCTTTTGCACCAATAAAGAGGATCTCTTCCTGAATTTCCTTTTTCCTTCGCCAGCAAAAGTAAGATTTGCCTTGGAAAGGCAGAACAGTTCTTCCTCCGTTTCACATCGCTCATTTTTCCCAGCAAGATTTTCGGACCATTTCTTAAAGAGCCCCTGCTTTTTATAACGCTTCTTACTGCCTAAAACCATAAGGCCATAGGACATTTCCAAATCTTCCTCTCTGGGAGCTCCTTGAGTGAAAAGATAAGGGTACAGTAATCACAGCTACAGACAAAAAGCCTCCCAGGAAAAATTCCCAAAATAGCATATTTGACTAGGTTTTCTTGGAAATTCCTTGAGGTTCCCCAGAACTTCCTCTCCTTTGCATCCTTCTCCTTTTTCTTCCAGTCGGCAAGGAGTGTGGAAAGCTTTTCCACCCTGTCTATTTTTTGCTGCTGCCTTTGCAAAAGAGGAAAGTTCTGCACATCCTGAAGCTGGCTGTTGTCCGGACTATAGTTTCCACTGTTTTTAGCTGTGTAAACGTTATCCGAAAAGAATTTCAGCTTATGTGCAGGAAGATTTTCATCCAATTCACGCCTTTTTCTTCTACATACGAAAGAACCGCATCTCCCATTTCCTTGGCAAGCTTCTCCGTACTTCCCACAAGATAGACAGAAACAATAGCACTTTTCTCATTTCCCTCTACATAGATGAGATCCGATAAAATCTTTCTCTGCTACCTTTCCCCCAGGCGCTTTGCGATATCGCTGTAAAATGTACCGCTTTGTAAAAAGCATCACTGTGAGCCTGACTTACCGCAAAGCCTTGCGCAATTTCCTGATTGCTGAGGTCTGTCCTCCCTCCTCTAAAGGAAGATAAAAGATTGATATCTCTTTCCCATAGGAAGTAGGGTCAATTTTTCATCAAAGCAGAATCCACTAGCTTTCTCTCTCTGAAGAAAGCAAAAGCTTCAATCTTTCAGCTCATTTTCCGGCATACTCAAGGACTGTTCTTTTTCCTTCGCCTTCTTCTCCACACTTTCCTCCGTGCTTTCCGTTTGACTTTCCGCCTTCTGGCTTTTCAAGGCCTTATAAAGTTTAAAAGAAGGGAGGCTAAACCGCAAAAGCACCGTAACAAGAAAATCCATATCCCTTTCCGTAAAACATAAAGCCAGTAATCCGGGTAAATCCAAAACCACCTCTTCTTGCAGTTCTCTTTCCATAAAATATAGTTCTCCTTTTTATTCATAACGAGTATCGTGCGCAAAGCGTGCGATATCTCGTTCGTTTATCTTAAATCCTGTAATTCCTTATCTCTACAGCATTTTACTCTTTACAAAAGCTCCCAAGGCAGAAAAATGCAGTAGAGACCTCCAATACCGCCGCCTCCGATAGCTCTTGCCTTGTCGGAAACATTCCGATATTCCACCGCCTCACCTCTGGGATCCACATCTCCCGCCTTCATACCGGAAATACGGAAATGCCTTCCTGCAACATTCCTCGAATAATTCCGGAGATTTCCGTCCGCATAGGAATACCGTTTACTACTCCCGAAATATCTCCGGCCTCCACCAAAGTACCGATGGGAAGGGTTTGTTCCAAGATTCCTTCTGCCGGTGCCCAAGCTCCTTTCTTTCCCATATCCGCAATGATTCCGAGATGCGGTATTGGGAATGGCGGATCATAAGGATCACTCTTCCCAAATCATGGCCTCTTTTGCTTTCTATGACTGCATGGCAATCTACGCCGGCAGTAAATCCGAGACCCTATACCGATAACAAGTCTTGCATCCTCCATACCGGTTCCCAGATTCTTCTTGGCAAGAATAGCATCCACCACAGCATCCGCTTGTAAGCTGTGCAGAAAGCTCTTTCCTTCATCCACAACCACAGGAACCTTTTTTTGGGAAATTGCTTCATGTATTTCCTCCAAAGCTCTCCACTGAACCGCCGTAATACCTTCCACCTGCATTCCCCCAAGCGAATCGCTTCCGAAAAAGCAACATTTCTCCGAACTGCTGTGGGAATTGCCAAATCACTGTGTCAAACGGATATCCCCGCACGATACAGCCGAATGGAAATTCCCGTTGCCAAATCTCCTGCTCCCCGGATAAATACGAGCATAAAACCTTCCTTTCAGAAAAAAACAAATCTTCTGGCAAAAAGAAAATATCACCTATAATGTCATCAGACAAGAACTTATAGAGCTATAATGTCATCAGACAAGAACTTTTAGAGCTATAAAAACTCCTGTAAGAGCTTTCATAACAAAAACCCTCACGCTATCAGACTTTGAGTTTTGATTCTACCATAAGTCTTAAAAAGAACATAGTTTTTGAAAAACCGTAAGCAAAAGGATAGAAAGCCGCTTGGATAAAACAGGTTTTCATAAGAAAGGAGACACTTTGACGAAACAGCAAGGACAAATCGATGACAATCCGCAAAGTAAACTTATTCAGATTCCTCTGTCGGAAGCTCTCGGTATAAAAAGGAGTCAACGCCATTATTGGAAGCGGAGGAAAAAGCGACCTATTAAGTCCCTTTCCTTGAGGCTGTCTCAAAAAGGCTCCGTGCTTCTCACTACCTCCACCCATATCCTCCCCTTTTCTCATTGTGAAAATATCTGTTTCTCAGATGAAAAAATGTTTCCATCTCCGATGAGAATATTTCAATTCTCAATAAAAATGCTTTTAATTTCAATGAGAATATTTCAACCTTCAATAAAAAAATATTTTAACTCTCAATGAAAAATATTACTTCTCGGTAAGATACTCACTCCGAAGAAGATTTGGAAAATTCGAAAACGCTCCTTCAAAGCAAAGTTCTATCCTTATGGGATAAGTCCCAAAATCCCATTCTATGCTTGGGAACTCTGGAAACAAATGGCAAGCTTTCTCCTTTTCCCCTGTCCTTCTCTGCCATTGAGCAAATGGCAGACTTTTATCTTCAGTGGAGGCGGACGGCTCTAAACGATTACCGGAAAAAGCCCATGGCCGGAATGAGCCGGAGATTCCGAAGGAGAGCCAAAGAACTGTACTTGTGTTCGGCGCTTCCGCCCTTCATAAACCTATTTCTGAAGTCATTCACAGAGTGGAAATTTTCCAAAACTTTTTCACTCCATCCTTAACCCCCGACACTCTACTGACTAAGAGGCTTCTCTTGCAGGCTTTCCGTAAAAGAAAACCTGGGGGACTGCCTTTTGTGAATCAGTTAGATTGTCTCACAAAAAGCAGAAAGAACTGCTTCTTTTCTTACAAAATAAAGCTTAGGGAAAAATGGTTTGTGGCGGATCTTTAAAGAAGGATCCGCTCATCCCGAAAGTACTTCTTTTGTAAAGATATATTTTTGAAATATAGGGTTTCGTTTAAAAGCCGCTTTTTATAATTTTTATAATCGCATCCGAAGAAGCTGTTCCATCTTCAGAATAGCTTCTTCCAGTATCCCATCAAGCTCAAATTCTCTTTCCACCGGAATCTTGTGAATTTCTTCCACCGAAAATCATGCCGGATTTTAAAAGCACGCCTCCACCATGATCTCCGGTTAAATTCACGCAGATTTTCAAAAGTACTTCTTTGGAAAAATCACCGGATTCCCCCTTCCCCTGATAGCTCAAACAGTAAATCTCCTCCGGATTCTCTGAAAAAGCATCCACAAGATTTCTTAGGCTTTCCTCAGAAAGCAGGGCTGATCCCTATTAAAAACATGCAGGCATCCCAGGACTTGGCTTGTTCCGAGGAAAGAGCTACACGAATGGTATCACTTTGTTCACTCTCTTCATGCATCAAAACGGAAAAATGCATTTCTTTGGCCAGCTGTTCCACCTCTTTAAAACGAGTCACTACCAAAGGCGTATCCAGAACAATCTTCCCGCCCTTTCCCCGTTTCTTTTTTCCTGCACGTAGCATCACTGTCCTGAATTCGTTCAGAAAGAGACCCCACCGCCTGATAATTATAGAAAAAATGGGATAGGGTATGAAAGGTATAGGAAATCATGGGCTTTCCCGCTATTCTTTCCAATAATTTATTTTTTCCGAAGCGTCTGCTCCAGCCGGAGGCCATAACCACAAAGCCCAAATGTTTCATTATCTCTTCCTTCCTATACCTACATAGAAACTATCTTCTTTTCCCAAAAAACTCTTATTCCATAAAGAAGCTCTTATCCTTTAAAAAGCTGTCTGCCCTGTGCAATTTTTGCCTGCAGGCGGGCACTTTCTTCTCCAGTATACAAAAGCACTTCGAGCGTTCCTTCACCGTTTGCTTTCGAACACTTCTTCTTTTTCATGGAAGACTAAAGCATCCGCTTCGTAGCCGGGAGAAAAAGATCCACCTTTCAGCTTCCCCTGAGAGAGTTGCCAAGCAAAGGCTTCTTCCAAAAGTAAGGGGCGAGGCTTTGATCCATGAGGCGGAAACAAGCTTTGATACGAAATGGCATCAGTGATGGCTCTTAGCATGGAAGGTTTGCTCCTCCGGCCCATCCGTTCCCAAGCCGACCTTCACATTTTCCTCTAAGAAATAGCGAATAGGAGCCGCTCCGGAACAAAGGTTTGTGTTGGACTGGGGACAATGGCAAATCATCGTTCCCCTCGCCTTTAAGGCGGATAGCTCTTCTCCCTCCGTATATACGCAATGAGCCATGATGCTGTTTTCCAAAAGACCATAGCGGTCATAGAGTATCTCCGTAATGCTTTGCGTCGGGACAAAGCTCCTTTACCCAGGTAATCTCTCCCAGATTTTTCCGACAAATGGGATTGCACCGGAAGCTTGTTCCTTCGCCAGCTTTCCTAAGCCCTCCATCAAAAGCATCCGAACAGGTAGGGGTAAATCTCGGCGTAAGAATCGACACAGTTCTGCCAATCCTTAGGAGTCTCGAAAGCCATTCCCTGGTGTTTTTAAGGAGTTCCTCCGCAGTATGCTCCGTTAAATACTCCGGAGAATTTCGATCCATATTGACCTTTCCCACATAAGACACCAAAGCCGCTTTCTTCCAAAAGCTTCATAAAAGCAAGGTGGCATCCTTGTGAAGGGTTCAAAGATAACCGCTCTGGTGATGGCACTTTCCTGAAGTCCTCCACAAAAATCCTGATAGCCTCTTTCAGCATAGTCTAAATTCTGATATTTGGCTTCCTCCGGAAAAGGTGTTGACATTCAATCAATCCAGCTCCAAGTCCATCTTGGTCCCCGGAAACCATACTGAGGCGCATGTAGGTGGAGATCCACCATTCCCGGAATAATCAAATCTCGGAATAATCCTTGATTTCCACAGAAGACAGCTCCTTGGGAGACTTTCATAAACCCCTTGGCATAAACCATCCTTTATGTGCAGATAGGCATTTTCACTTACAAATCAGATTCTTTAAATTCTCACTGTAACAAATATCCCTCAAGCAAATACTCCATGGATTCCTCCTTAATCAGAAGCTTACAGCATAATATACTTCAAAAAATAAAAGATGAGCGACAGTACATACATCAACGGTGTCAACTCCTTGGACTTTCCTGTGAAAAGATGAAGCACGGTGTAGCTGATGATACCGAAAGCAATTCCCTCGGAAATGGAATAGGTAAAAGCCCATAGCACAGATACAGATAAATGCAGAATAGCCTTTACCATATCATCCCAGTCAATCTTCGTTACCTGCTTTGCATCATGAAAAATCCTACAACAATCAAAGCCGGTGCTGTAGCAAAAGATGGAATAGCAGGAAAAATCGGAGAAAGAATAGGGACACCAGGAAGAGTCCTGCAGTCACCAATGACGTCAAGCGGATCTTCCGCCCTCTGCAATACCGGATGCGGATTCTGCAAAGGTCGTAATGGTAGAGGTTCCCAAAACGGCACCTGCTGTGGTTCCTAAGGCATCCGCCAAAGAGCGCCATAATGGCGGTAACTTTCCCTCTTCATCAACATATTTTGCCTTGGATGCGCAACCGATTAAGGTTCCCAAGGTATCAAAAACATCTACAAAAGAAAGCAAAAAGCAACTACCAGGAAATTCAAAAGAAAATACATTGCTCAAATCCATCTTAAAGAAGGTGGGGGCAATAGAGACTGGAGTACAGAAATCAGGGGCTTGGAATCAAGCTGTAGAAGCCTGCCTCAGGATTCGGAACATAAAGGCCTGTCAACTGACAAAATACCTAAAACCCAGGTAACAATAATACCGATTAAGATGTACGCTAATATTCTTTACTACCAAAATAGAAGTTACCAGCACACCGATTAAGGCCAGAACCACAGTAATTCCTTCAGAAGCAAAAGCTTCCCGCTTCGATAGACTTCTTAAAGAAAGAGGGTTACCAGAGTGGCCCCGTCCACAACAATGTGGGCGTTCTGAAAAGCCGATAAAGGTAATAAAAAGCCAATTCCCACAGCCACAGCCACTTTCAAGCTCTTTCGGAATCGCATTGAACATTGCCTCTCAGTACATTGGTCAAGGAAAGAAGGATAAAAATAACACCTTCCACAAAAACCGCCGCTAAAGCCGTTTCCCAGTTATAGCCCATTCCCAATACCACCGTATAGGAAAAATAAGCATTCAGTCCATACCTGCGGAAAGTACAAAGGAAGGTTTGCCAGAATTGCCATAAAAGAAGCTGGCCAGAGGCAGAGGCTGGGGCTGTTGCCGTAAATACCGATCCGGCATCCATTCCGGAAGCCCGAGAATTCTGGGATTCACCGCCAAGATGTACGCCATGGTCATAAAAGCTGGTGACTCCGGCAATGACCTCCGTCTTTACATCCGTGTTCTTTTTCTTTCAGTTTGAAAAATTTCTCCATCTGTCGTCCCCTATGATAGACTGTATATGAAAACGGGTAGTGACTTCACGACATGTTCCTACTCGTCCTCAAGCATGTTTTGCCTCCCTGGCCCTCTATTTTACTCCATTTGCTGCTTTTACAATGTCTCCTTCCTTCGAAAAAACCCCTTACTAAACTTACTCACGCTATACAGGAGATTGTACATCAAGTCTCGTAAAGAACACCATATTTTCATTTCTACACTTTCTCCAATAAACACATTTCATCTTGGATATTTTGTATAGGAACACAGGGGCAAAATGAGAGAGTTTTTTATCGTTTGGGCGAATATCTTATGGCACAAATGGCAAATTTATGCAATAATCAGTATAACACTCTTCAAATAAGCTAATTTATTAGTTATTTTTTATAGAGGGGCATAAATATGAATAATCGATTACAAGCAATTCTCTCGAAAAGTTTGTTTAAAGGAAAAAGAAGCCGATCTGGTTATAGAAAAAATGCCCGCATTCTGGATGTTTTTACCGGCAGTATTTATTCCGGGGATGTGGCTGTTTCCCGGGGCTATATCGCCGGAATCAGGGGAATATCGGGGCAAGAAAGAAATCGATGCCAAGGGACAATTTCTGGTTCCCGGTTTTATAGATGCCCATTTGCATCCGGAATCCTCATGGTGACTCCCCATGAATTAATCACTCTGGCGACTTTAAAGGAACCACCTGCTTTGTGTGGATCCCATGAAGCCTGCAATGTTTCAGTAAAGAGGTATCGATTACATTTTACAACAAAGCGAGAAGAGTCCCGCCAATGTCTTTGTGATGCTTCCTTCCTGTGTCCCCTCCACGGAGATTGACGACAACGGCGCTGTCTTTTCCGCAGAGGATATGAAGGAATATCTGGAGAATCCCCGCATCTTAGGGCTTGGAAAGTAATGGATGATTATAGCGTGATTCATCAGGAAAAGAAAATGATGGAAAAACTCTCGCTGTTTTCCAGCATATTTGAACAGTCATGCCTTTCTTCAAAAAGAAGACTTACAGGCCTATACGTAAACAGCATTCAAACGGATCACGAGGCGGTGGATTTTGACTATGCCTGGAGCAGATTCGTGCGGGAATGACATTCATATCCGGGAAGGCTCCGCCGCAAGAAATTTAGAAGCTTTGGTTAAGGGAATACTGGCTCACAAAATCGATACCAGAGCATTTTCCTTCTGTACCGATGATAAGCACATTGAAGATATCATAAGAGAAGGGCATATCTCCCGCCGTTCGAGCTATTGCACTGGGGCTTCCCACCTGCTCCACTAGCAAATGAGCACCATTAATACCGCGGAATGTTACGGCCTATCTCATCTGGGGGCTATCGCTGTGGGCAGACGGGCGGATTTTCTTCTGATTTTCCGACCTGGAAAAGGTCGAAATCACCGCTAGTATATCATAAAGGAAAGAAAAAGTAGTGGAATCGAGCATTTACGCATTCCCGCTGTCCCTCAAAAGCTGAAGAAAACCGTTCCTCTCTCCTCTTGAAAAAGGCTTTTCGTTTTACCCATTTCAAGCAGGAAGTAAATGTCATTGCCATGGAAGAAGGGCAGATTACCGCAAACGTTTACAGGTGATGCTGAAACGATCGACAATTTTACCGGAGAAGAATATCCGGAATATCAGAAAATCGCCGTTATAGAGCGCGACATAAGGGGAAGCAAAATCGGATTGAGCATCTGCCAGGGCTACGGCATCCATGGAGGAGCCATTGCCAGCTCCGTCAGTCATGATTCCCACAACCTGATTGTGATTGGGGACAATGACCGGGATATGTGCAGCAGTCAATGAGACTCGTACACCTGCAGGAGGATTTGCTGCTGGTGCAGGGAGGAAAGGTTTATGATTCTCTGGCCCTTCCCTATTATGGGACTGATGTGTGATTGCGGTTTTATGGAAGCGAACGGGCATCTGGAAAACATGAAACAAAAAGCCCACGAAATGGAGTCCCCAGGGGAATGGATCCTTTATCAGCCTGTCCTTCCTGGCGTTACCGGTGATTCGGAGATTCGCATTACGCCAAGAGGGCTGTCTGGTGCAGAATGGAAGGCCGAGGTTGATTCAGTAAGGAAAGAGTCGTTTCAGAAAAGAGATTATGGTACTGCTCGTTTTATGCAGTATGGTACTGATTTCGGGCACGCTCACTAAGCTCGCCTTCATAGCTGTTCTAAGTTCAAGCTACGCTTCGCTTCTTTCACTAAGAACAGACGGACTCACATTGCCCCGTCATCAGTACCATACGCATAAAATTTGTTTGACGTTCATCCACACTTTTCCTTTTCTTTAGAGAATAACATCTTTACTTACGGAATCACATTGCGTCATGCCATACCATACTGTATAAAATTTTGTTTTGGCGTTCATCCACACTTTCCTTTTCTTTAAAAATAACATCTTTCCTTACGGAATCCATTTCTCCTTCATTCAGCACCATACTGCACAAAATTCCTGTTTGGCATCCACCGAGCTACCCGCTTTAGATATAACTATTTTTCTATATCTAGTTAAAAGAAATCTATTCTTTACAATACCAACTCTTTTCTTTGAGATAGAAATATTACAAAGGACAGTTTTTCTCTAGAAATAAGAACTGTTGAAAACTTTACATCTTAACCTGAAATGCTTTACTCGATTTTTATAGAAAGAAGGATTCCAAAAATATTTTTCTGAAATGAGGGAGTTAGTATGGGAAAAGATGGCTGAGTCTTCAACAGACTGTATGGATTGCCTTAGGGCTTGCTTTGGGTTTGGTCTTCGGACTGATTATGCCTGAGTTTTCTATACTCCTCTAAATGTAATTGCCACCATTTACATGTCATCCTTGAAAATGATGATTTTTCCTTTGGTTTTGTGAGTCTTCTGACCGGCATTATGGGCATCAGTTCCCATTGCCAAAACCGGAAAAATCGGTCTCTATTCTCTTTTGTGGTTTGCAGCAACCACCCTTTTTGCCAGCACTGGGACTTTCCTTCCGGACTTCTCCATCTTGGGCAGGGCTCAGATTGTCGCTACTGACGTAAAAGGTGGACGCAGTGGAGTTTAAAAGCCTTCTGGGAACTTTGGAAAAATATCGATTCCTCAATCCTATTGCGGCATTTTTCAGGAAATATGCTGCAGGTGCTTTCCTTTTCCATCATTATGGGACTGGCCTGCCTCTCTCTAAAGGAAAAGGCGGAGCCTTTTGTGAAGCTGTGCACCTCCATCACGATATTTCATTTTTATTGTTTCGAAGATAATGCTTTTACCCCCATCGGCGTTTTTGCCTGTATGGCTACAGTAATGTACAGCAACGGCATCAAGACAGTTCTACAGCTGGGACGGGTTACTGCCTTATGCATTACCTTTGCCCTCTGTGCCTGATTGTATACGGCGGTATCGTGCGCCTGGTCGGAAAAATCCCATCGTGGGAAGATTTTTCAGCTCCATCCCCTGCCAGCTTAAAATGCCTTTTTCACCTGTTCTTCAATACGCTCCCCTTTCTATTGAATGTGCGGTGGAGTCCTTGGATGTTCCTGAGGAGATAGCCTCCTGCCAACGCCTCTGGGTGCCACCATTAACATGGATGCGGTGAGTATTCTGATGTCTTTTATGATCAGTTTCTTTGCCGCCGCCTTGCAGGCATTCCTCTAACGCTGGATACCATGATTACGGTTCTGGCGGTAATACTGCTTAAATATCGGAACTCCGGGTGTACCGGGAGGGCTAGTGCCGCCTTTGCCGCTCTGGCTCCCATGGCAGGACTTCCCATCAACCAAATCCTGGGCGTTTATATTTCCGTAAATACTCTGGCGAGATATGGGAGGGCCACCACCGTCAATGTAATCGGTGACATCGCCTGTGCCACTGCCATCCAGTAAGCAGTTGGAGAAAAAGAACGGATAAAGAACCCGCCTAAAGTGAGTCTTTAAGAATAAGATGCATTAAGAATAAGATACTATAAAAAGCAAGTCTCCAGTGTACAGTCTTTGCATAAAATCCGGAACTTGCTTTTTCTTATTTCTTTATAATTTGGGAGTATTTACGTTTTTAAAGAAAAGAGGTATTTATGGGAGGAGATCTTATTTTGACGGCGGTTTATGCGACTTATCGGATGGGCACTGTTAGGAAGCCTTATCACAGTATGTACCTTGGGAATTTGCTTTCCTTGGGCCCTTTGCATGATTTATAACTGAAATTTCCCATACCGTCATCAACGGGCATCGCCTTCGTTTACCGGTAAAAGCCACAGACCTCTTTCTTCCAGTGGATTAAGTGGTTTCCTGCTGCATTATCACTTAGGAATTTACAGCTTTTGGCTCGTATTGCCATCAGAAAATGGAAGGTAGCCCCACCGAGTGCCGACTAAAATTTGTTAATCGAGATACATTCTAGTTTTCTCTGCAAAGGAAAAGCTTAAGTCCAGCGTCCTTTATCCTTCCTTTCTACACCACCCGGGAACTGCCAGCAGTGTCCGGGTGTATTCTTTAGATTTTGAAAATACTTTCACAGTCTCCCTCTTCTACCGATTTTCCTGCCTGCATTACGATTCTATCACTGATATAACGAACCATGGCCAAAGTCATGGGCCGTAAAAATATAACTAAGCCCAGCTCCTTTTTGTGAAATCCTTTAACATGATTTACAATCTGAGCCTGTATGGACACATCAAGGCGGAGATTGGTTCATCGCAAAAGGATAATTTCGAGTTCTACAATCAGGGCTCTGGCAATGCCGATTCTTTGTCTTTGCCCTCCGGAAAGGCATGGGACATCTTTCTTCTATCACTTCGGCCAAAGATACTCTTTCAAAGCCTTCTTTATCTTTGCCTCTTCTTCTGTACGGGAGAGTTTTTGAGGCGTCGTAAAGGCTCCCGTAGAATTTCCTCTACAGTCAATAGGGGTTTAAGGAAGGAATAGGGTCCTGAAGATAATCTGCATCTTATCCTGCATTTCCCGTAAAAGCCTTTGAATCCTTCCTTTTGATTTCCTGTCATGAAAATAGACTTCCCTGCCGTTCTCTCTTGTCAATCCTAAAGGCAACGACCAAGGGTACTTTTTCACAGCCGGATTCCCCCACCAGGCCATGCATTCTCCTTATACAGATCCAAATCCACCCCTGCACCCATGGGTAGCTATCTTTTTTCTTCCCCAAAAGTCCTTTGATAAAATACCTTTTCTATTCCTCTGGCAGAAAAGATCAGCTCCTTTTTCTTTCATTTTCTCCCTAATCTTCTTCCTATTCTTAACTACATTTTTAGATGGTTTTATTTTCTCTCTAAAAGAAACTTTGTGACAGAAAACCCTGTGGCTTTCGGAAAGCCTTGCTTCCTCGGTAAGAGCATCCTGACAGGCATCTATCCTTTCCTTGCACCGTTCATAAAAAGGACAACAGGTAAATTCCTTTAAAATCGGTGGATTTCCTCAATAGCCACCATGATGCCTCTTCCTTATCCTTTTCCATACTGGGGATGGCCCGCTAAAAGGAGCTTTGGTATAAGGATGTTTGGGTTCCCGAGAAAATCTCTTCCACCGTTCCTCTTCATCACCTTCCCTCCGTACAAAATCAGAATGCGTTTACAGCGTTCCTTCACCAAAAGATAGGTCTATGGCTAATCAGGATCAAGCTTGTGTTCTTGCTTTCACCCCTTCAAAGTAAATCTAAAATCTGAGCCTGCAGGGGTCCATCGAGAGCCGTGGTGGCTCATCCGCAATCAACAGTGCGGGGAGAACAGGATAAGCCATGGCAATCAGGACTCTTTGCCGCATACCGCCGGAAAACTCCTCAGGGTAGTGCTTATATTTTTCACTCCGGATTGGGAATGCCACAGACGCTAACAGCATATGGCTCTTTTCTTTAGAATCCTGTATTAAAGTCCTTTATCTTGAAATCCTGTATATTAGAATCCTTTGCTTGAGAATCCTTTATCGGAGAATCTCTTCCATGAAAAATCTCTTCCATAAGATCTCTCCATAGAGTCTCCTCCATGAGTCTCTTCCTTCTTCCTTTGTCGTTCAAAAGTATCTCTCAGCTGTTCTCCGATTGGAATCAAGGGTTCAGCTGCCGTCATGGGATCTTGAAAATCATAGCCATACGGCTCCCTCGAAGAAGAACAGATATTCCTTTTTCCGTCAGATTTCGTAAATCCAAATCTTGAAACAGCTTCCGGGCAGAAAGCTTTTTGCTTTTCGGCAGTAATCCATAATGGCCTTCATAGCCATGGATTTTTCCTTCGGACTCTCCGATAATTCCCAAAACCTCTCCTTCTTCCAGAGAAAAAGCGACGCCGGAAACCGGATGAGACCTTCATTTTTCCCATAGGGTATTTCCACCTGCAAATCTTCAATTTCAAAAGCATCTTCTACTCCCTTTTCTAGAGAAGCGATTCCCTAAGGGCCTCGCCCCATTGATGGAAAAGACAAAACCGTTATAATGATCAAAATTCCCGGAAGAATAGCCATGTGGGGAGCCTTTTTGCAGGAATTTCTGGGCATTCTGTGAAGACTTCCCCAGCTGGACATAGGAGCAGTTACCTCGTCCCAGAAAAGCTTAATGCACTCTCCACCATGATTGAGGAGGCTATAGCCGCCGTGGAGAGCTGTGATAATAGTGGGAAGTATCCCCGGAAAAATATGGCTAAAAAGTATTCACACGGGGAAAAATTCCTAAAATCGGGCATATAGAACATATTCCACTCTTTTTGAGCTTAAGACCTCTCCTCGAATGATTCTTGCTGTTTCCATCCAGCTTAATAGCCCGATTACCATAACAAGAAAAACAGACCTCTTCCAAAACCATACCGAAAAACCATTACCAATATCATCCAGGGAATGGAGGAAAGAACATCTACAAGGCGCATGAAGAAGAAATCCACCACTCCCCGAAATATCCGGAAAGAAGCCCAATCACTAACACCCAGACCGATACTCATCGCCATGGACAAAAACCGACCATAGAGTGAGACTCTTTCCCAGTAAAGAACTCTGGCAAAATAGTCTCTCCCTACCTCATCCGTCCCGAAAAATGTTACAGAGAAGGTTTTGCCAGACTATGAATCACATCAAACCCTCGGATCCAAAGGGAAGAAAGAGGTAATACTATGGCTAAAAATACTGAAGCCTATCATACTGGCTAAAACTCTATGGGGATGGCTTAGAATTCTGTTAATGAGAGCTTTTACCTCTGTTAGCTTGCATTTTCTTATCCTTCCTTCTTCAAAGTGAAATTCTCAGGTCAATCAAACAATACAAAAAGTATCCGAGCAAATTCCCAGAATTACCAAGGTACCGGATAAAGCAAAATCGCCATCACAATGGGATAATCCAGCGCATCCACCGCTTTCACAAAATCAAAGACCTATCCCGGGCCAGGACGGACTCCGTAATCACCGCCCCCGTCACCAGTGAGGGCAGACGCCAACTTACTAATCATGGGGAGGCAAACATTTCTTGCCACATGATGAAAAATTTCCCTCTTACTTGCCAAGCTCTTTGTACCCAAAACAGGTCTCTGCATAATTCCAGACAATGCGGAGAAACAGACATGGCGCTGAAATCCGGAGCAAGCACCAATACAGTGAGGAAGAAAAAGATGATGGAAAGGTCGAGATATCTTTTTCGCTTCCAATGGTATGCATCCTAACAAAGGACTTCCAAACGTATTAGCCATAAAATAAATCAGCACCAAGGCAATC
>BNJU01001392.1_pt1 | contig 210767 bp, 255 predicted proteins | sample 8539281 | NCBI WGS metagenome assembly BNJU01 (sample SAMD00202456, study PRJDB9452) | human saliva metagenome | isolation source: human saliva | place: Japan | reverse complement strand
AAATAACTTGGGGTTTTAGAAAAAATCCGCTTTAAAATTACATGGGGTAAAAAGGTAGAAATAGTAGATGAGGTAATGTCTCTTGTCTACGGTTTCTACCTTTTTATTTGTGCTAAGAAAAGAAGAAATGTTTTATAGGTAATTATTTTGGCTTAATTAACTTACCGTGGACTTGTAACTCATTCTTGAATTGAGAAACTAAATAAATTGTGGTTTCGTAATGCTTTTGTAGTTATCACAAATGGATAACGTATCATCCATACCAACTTTTCATACAATTCATTAATATCCATCTCCATAAATCTACGCATACATACAAACAATGCAGTATATCGGTTGATGTACTTCGTTGCCACTCCTCGATATTGGGCAGGTTTATTCTTGATGACAGAGTGAATATGGTTTACAACGTTTAGATGTTCTACTTGATTGTAGCTTTGGTGTCCTTTTAGATGTACTACTACTTTACACTTCTTACATTCTGCCAAAGAGTTATAACAACCTGTCCCGTCTGGGTGGATGATAGAACGTTGTGTAATGTTATTTTTGAAGGTATCCTGTATAATATCTTTAGTTGGTCGGGATTGGCCAACTGCTAAGAATATCTTGTGTGCATTTCTATCTGTTATGGTGATGATACATATTTGTTCATGGGATATTCCTCTAAACTTTGAAGGCTCGCCTCTATGGCGAGCTTTTCTGTGTTTTAGAGAGGAACCTTTGGAAGATTCAAGAACGTATGTTTCATCACACTCTATCGTTCCAGATAGTTGTATCTTTTCTGATTCCAAATACTTTTCAAGCATGCTAAGAAACTTATGACGATTTTGAAATACACGTTTGATAGAACGATTTAGACGTTCTGCAGTCTTATGGATTGGAACCATCGTCAATGTGTCGATACAGATCTCTATAAACTCATCTACATCGATTTTCAAAAAGGAAGTTATCATATGTGAATCATAGGTGAACTTGTGATAACACTCCATACAGAGATATCGTTGTTTTCCTTAGGCAAGACTTCCTTGATCATCTTTGTCTTCTTGTGACAATAAGGACATTGATATGGTCTATTATCACCCAAGCGATCATTTAGATTACAGAAATTGATGATTTCTCGTTGGATATGGTCCTGTTGTGATTGTGTTAGTTTATTAAAGTTAGTGATTAATTCTTTCTCATGCATAATAGATTTCTCCTTTATCATGAGACTATTATGTATTTTTAATATTGATGTGCATATGAACGCTCATCAATGATATAAATTCCACTTTCAGTTAATTAAGCCTATGAAATATGGCTCTCCATAATCGTCGATAGGTGCGTAATAATTCTTCTGGAATGAAAATATTCCGTTATTGATTTTACGTATATATCGTAGAGTAAATATCTCACTAAGATTGACTTCGATAGGCATGAAAGCAGAATGTGGATCAATTGGGTTTTCTAGCGAATTTTTGATTGAGATACTTGCGATATGTAGTATTAAACCATACATTCAATTCGTCATAGTCCTTGATTCCAAAACGCTTAATATCATTTGGCAATCTGCTCTGACAGGTCCCGTTGTACCGTTCGATTCTTCCTTTGGCTTGTGGAGACCCTGCAAATATCATTCTGATACCTAGGTCATTCATCATTTGACCAAATTGAGTCAGTTCTCCAGTCTTGTTGTGAAATATCGTATGACGATCTGAATAAAGCGTTGAGGGAACACCGTATTCTTCAAACAGATATTTCATCATATGACAATATCCGAGCTGTCTCTCTGTAGGCATGAAATACCCTGATAGAACATCGGAAGTAGCGTCATCCACTGCTAAATGTAATGTCCACATTTCGCCGTTACCAAACCAGTCGAAAGGAGTGCCATCAATCTGCACAAGAAAACCAGACTTTGCGGAAGGTACACGCATCAGATGAATCGAATGATTTGGTTTTAATGCATGACGCATATGTGGAGATGACCAGCCCTCAGTGATAAAGAGATTGCGAAACCAAGAAAGGCTACGCAGATGTAGTCCAAATGAAGAGACGATATCTTGTTTAATTGGGTTCATGTAAAAATCTTCGATAAAGATATCTCTAAATTGTGCTATCGTGATGACGGGATACTGTAGCTTAAGATTACGTATAAAGTTGATTTCTTGGTCGGAAGCAGCCTTATGAGATTTCTTACCTGCATTGCCGTGCAGGAGAATGGATACAGTATCCTTTTTCTCTAGAATGGCCTTCATGATACGAATGAGAGAAGACTTGGACAGATGAGTCAAATTAGAGATTTCTTCATATGTCCACAACATTTCATTAGATAGTTTTTCACGTAACAGACGGATTGCGAGTTCTTTATTTTTCTTTTCTTTCAAAGTAAAACACCCCCTATGTTTATCATAGAAGGTATATAAATTATGCACATATCAAAGGTGTCAAAATCATTTAACGAAGTGGTGTCATTTTTATTTAACGATGATACAAAAATCATATCGTCACTAACATTAAGTGTAGATATGATAAAATCATTTATAGCTATTTGGCGCCTCCTATGTTTAATTTCAATCACTTGCAAGACGGAATTATAGCATAGGAGTTTTTTTAACGGTAGAGATCCTGAGTTATATACTTAGACTGTTGTTTACCCACAATAGATGTCGTTTATGAAAAAAATTGTGTTATAACAAAAAAATAAAAATATACTATTAGAAACTAGTAATTGTAGAAATGGGAATCTATGAGTAAATATAAAATAGTATTAATGGGTTCAGTGATAATGTTGCTATTATCACCTTGATTCGTAGTAAAGGCAGAAGAAATTGATTCTAATACTATCGTGGATATGGCTAATCAGGGAAAATCAGATTTGTTAATGGTTGATGGTTTCCTGAATATATGTACCGAGAATATAATAACGGAGCCGAATGCAAATCAGTCCTCAGAATCTGGTTCAAATACAAATCAGTCAGTTGATTTTGATAAGGACAATGACAATTTGAATGTATCAAATAAAGAGACGGAAATGCCATCAGATAATATAGAAGGAAGTGTAATCCAGTTGATTGATACAGAATCAGTTTGTGGAATCTGACAACAATAAGAATATGGAGGAAATAATGAGATTTCTGACAAAAATGGGTTTAACCTTATGCCTTCGGCTGCAGGGAATAAATCTTCCAAACAAAAAAGATACGATATTCTAAACGTGATTCCTACAAAGAATATTAACTATGATTGGCAACTCTCTGCACTAAATACTGTTATTTTAGCATTTATGATTTTGACTGGAATATATGGCATATTCATCTTATTACCGATGGTTCAAACATTAATTTGGATTAATAGAAAGCAAACGCTGCTGTTAAATAAAAATGGGAAACTATAAAAATGATGAATAAATTGACAATTTTGGAAATATTAATTTGGTTTGGCTTAGCAATGGTATTAAAATTTGCACAATGCATATTAAAGAAAAAAATCAGACTGTTATGAAGGATTTTTGTGGAATAAATCATGGTCAAAAAAATGAAATACGGAAGCAATTATTTAAGGGTATTTAAAGAAAAGAATGATGGAAAGAAAGTATGAAGAAAAACACAAAAAAACGAGCAATAAGGAATTTCAAAACATTTATAACTAGTTTACTGGTTATATTCAGTATGGTGAGTCAATATACTTTGGCAGCTTATGCAGAGACGGCAAATGACACTGATATAAGCACAACATCTAAAACGATTGGTGCTGAAACAGATGAAGCATCTGCCAATCAAAGTGAGGCACAAAGTGAGACAACAAACGTTATAGAAAAAAATGAAACAGCAACAGAGGATTCTCTAGATGCGAAAAGTTCTTCGGATGAAGTGAATGAATCTTCGGAAAAAACAAGCGTTCCTGATAACCAACCTTCTACTAAGGAAGAAAATACCAATAAGGTAAAATCAGGAAATGATGACATTCAGGCTGTACAGAATACTCCTCAATATATGGAGGCTGGAAGTTTTGAAGGCGATATTAGTGGCATATTCACGATTAAAGCAGAATATAGTGAAAATACATTTCCTTTGTCTACAACGTTACAGGTAAGTTCGGACTTATCTACCGAAAGAATGGAATTGGCAAAGGAAGCCTTTATTAAACAATCTGGAAAAATAGAGGAAGAGATTTCAATTAAAAATATTTATGGAATGAATATATCTTTTCGAAATCAATGGGGTAATAATGAAGTTGAACCGGCTGAAGATAAGCAGGTAAAGATAACATTAACGAGAAAAGATGGAGAAAAGTTACCCGAAGGAGAACAATACCAGTTGGTTCATTATACTGACGGTAAGATGGAAAAGGTTGATTTAAAAGTGAATGAAGAGGGACAAATCACATTTACTGCTTCTTCGTTTAGCCCATTCTATTTAGGTGTGCTGGGCGCTCCGATACCGCCAAGCATCACAAATGTACCTTTGACGGTTGATTGTAAGATGTTAAATGACTTTGGAAAAGATAGTGAGGGTGTATATCATTATCAAGTTAATCCTGGGACAAACGGTGTATTTAACATCACTATTCCAAAAGAGGCATTTCACGGCGGCGATTTCAGGTTGACAGCAACACTTCCAAAAGGAATGAAGTTTGATCAAGCAGGATTGGACCATTTAAAGGATAAGACGGAAGTGAAAAGTGTGGAATATGATCCGAATGATTTAACTTCGGCTACAATCACCTTTAAGGGAGATGCAGGTGCATTGGATAATCTTGCTACTGCATTGGCGGTGAATACGGATATAAAGTATATGTCGACCGATGATTTGGATAGCATCATAAAAAATGGTATTCCTAAGGAAACGATTTATTTCCGCTTACTTGACAGTAACGGAAATTTAATGGGCGAAAACAAGAACTATGTTGTCAGCCCAAAGACGGGAAACTCTGAGAAAATTAATGCAACTTCCATTTTTTTGATACGGATACGGCAAATGTTACAATAAGTAACGATATAAATAATTCTGTGGAAAAAGTTTGGTATTTCCGAGATCATTTATATCCTCTTGCACAATTAGATATTCCTTCTGTGGGAATAGACGATAATAAGTTGATGCGAATCAAACAAGTCAAGGTTTATCGTCCAAAGGGCTTGGAAGATTTATGCTGGCCAGCCTCGCTTGATGTTGAAACTGGAAATGTAATCGGCGGTGGATCATTCAAAAAGGTGAATACGACTCCACAGGTAGATGCCAAGGGAACCTATGATGTATTCGAGTACGATTTAGAAGCGGATTCAAAGGTAACTGATTCAAGATTTCAAGGGGCTGACATATAATAGAGATCAGTTGAAAAAAAGATTAGGGCAATTTGGAAATTCAAAGAGGGAGCATCCCTCCCAAGTGGAACTTTGTGTGAGGCTGCAGATACGGAAATTACTTTTGAAAGCGAAGGCGGAAAAGAAATTGTTAAGAGTGTAACCGGTACAAAGATGAAGGTTTTAAAGGGCGTTTATGATGATCGATTTAAGGTAACACCACGTCCTAATTTCAAAAAGGATTCCGCAAATATTGAGGAAGTCATTCCTGGTCACTCCAAATCCGAGCAAAAATTTGTAGAGGTATATAATTATCGATACTTATCAAATTATGATGCAAATGGTGATTTGGTTATGTCTGAAGGTGAATATACGGAAACATATCGTTTCCCTTATGAAATAAGACCTACGTCATTTAAACGTAGCGATTCGTATGGATCAGGGTCAAAATTGAAAAATATTATTTTAACGGTTGTAAAAGCAGACGGAACAACTGTGACAAAAGCGGTTGATGAAAATGATATACGATATAGTTCGGATGGTACGAATTTCTCGTTTGCAAAATATTTGGAAGACGGAGACAGAGTAAGTGAAGTAAAGATAGAATGGAGTGCTCTTACAAATTCTTCAGGTGGTGGAAAAGCGCCAGGAATATTTAATTATGCGGTAGCGAGAACGCATGCCGATGGAACACCACTTGTTAAGGATGAGTTAATCCAAATCGGATATCATGCGGAACATCCGAAAAAAGATAGCGCACCATATACATATGATACAGATACGGATACCGATTATTTATATGTGAAGGTCGGTGAAGAAAAATGTAACGAATTTATGGAACAGGGCTATATTGGAACCAAAGATGTATATTTCTTCGGACAGAAGGATGAGGCAAAATTTTGGTATAATGAGCCAAATGCCGGTGCAATCTATTTTAAAGGTGATGAGACAAATTACAGAAGTACATATACGAACCCTGTTATTACAATAAAGGCACGTGCAAATAATATTGCAGGCATTGAAGAGCCAATCAGTTATATTAAGGCGATTACTTTAAGCAAGCGCATGAAAGGTTGGAAAGTTGTTTACTCAACATACAACAAATCTACCGGTGTAACAAAGAATGATCAAGAGTATACCGTTACGAATATGGATCCAAGCGGTAGCGATACTGTTATCAGTAAAGAGGCTTTAGGATTAGATGAAAACGAGTATTTTACATCTCTACAACTGAAGTATGATGGAGTTTTCCATTTGGAGTACGATAGTGATATCGATTACCTGTACAATCATCAAATCGAGTTTAGAATGGTTCGTATATTGGGTGATGCATCAAGAAATAAATCTTTATATCACAATCAGGATGTAAAGGTGAATGGTCCGGAAACAAATCGTGGGCAGATCTATTTTGACGGATATTTTAAATGTGACGATCCTTGCTCCGGAACAGTCTATACGGATCCGAACGGAATTGAAAGTAAAGTCAGATATGGAGACGGAATGGCGTTGATATATAAGCCACAAGGAGAACGTTGGACGTTAAAGAGCACAGATTTTAAGAGCGATAATCGCACAGTTGTTGCTTATCAGGGTGGTATTGCAACGGCAGAAGCAAGCGAAGATACAACGCATATGTTCAGGGGAAAATCTGGAGTATTTAACGGAAGCTTCCGAGCAGAACGCAAAGATCTGTTGAATGATGAGAGATCGTCTACAGGCAATGCTCCAATGGATGTGCCGGAAGCAGTGTATGTTGAATTGAAGGATGATGAGTTTGATGTTGCTTCCGTTGTTTCGGAAGTGACGAGAAAACATGGTTATTCAAATGGATATAATCTGAGTGCCGAAGATATATCCGTCGTTCATGCAAATGGGAAACGATATCTTAAGATTTCTAGTGGAGGTTCTTTGGGTCATTTTGATAAACTCCAAGGAAGTTTGGCATATGAGTTAGGCAAGATCAACTTACAGGTTTGGAATGGTGCTACTTTGGGAGACCATCATCCGTTTGGAAAGGTATATTATGATGTTTCCGGTTTATTAACAAAGTATGATGGATCAGAAGCAGCGGCTTATAAGAAATATGAGTTTGAGGGTGCTGTTCCAGATGTAGATGATATTCGTAAGACAGGTGATACGACGACACCAACTTTATTTGAAGTCGGTGACATGAGCAAATTCACAGTTAGAGTTTTACAGCATGTTCTTAACGGTGTGCAGTTATACCCAGGAAAGAATAATATTGTCGATAGAAATGGGCCAGTAACATTCATGGCACGCGAAAAAGAGAATTTAATGGTAAGTGAGCAAGTGCATATTCCAGGGTCTCTCAATGAAGGTGAAGTTGTTGTAAAACTTCCTGAAAAGGGAAATCAAATTAATGTAACATCCTTTGATAGCGAAGGTAACGAAATAAAGACTTCAAAGACATGTGACTTTACCATGCATTTAACCGGTCCAGCAAGAGCAATCACATCTCCGGATTAGGAAGTACGGATACGGTTACATATACGTATAGTAAAGATGGACAAAACTATGTAGATGAAAGTGCAATTTCATCTGCGGATTGGAAGGACTACCGCTATATTAAGGCTAAAATTGTACATCAACCGAATCCGGGAAGTGATGCAAATATTGATGTGAATATTCCTGTTAATGCGGAAGATACACCGGCTAAGGCTGATGACTTAAACAGTTATGTCACAGGTACATATACCTTTACGACAGGTAGTGAAGTGCTCTCAGCAAATACATCTTCAGCCCAATATATTTGGAAGCCATATACATTAAAAGGTAAATTGTGGTGGGACAAGAACGAAGATGGAGTCGTTGATGCGGACGAGCCGGCAGTAGAGAATACCGATATTGTGATGAATTTGGAAGATGCCAATGGAAATGTTGTTGGATCAACATCGGGAGAAGAAGGAATTATTGATGGACACGGAAATTTCTCAATACGTACGAATACACAGTCAACAAGTTATTCTGTACAAGGAACATTACCGGTCGGTGTCAAAGCTACAAAACAAACTGGGACAGGTGATCCGACAGTAAGTGATGCAGATTCTGATTTTGATAGAACAACAGTTAAGACGGCAACCTTCAATGGATTTGATGCAGCAGGAAATGCGCAAAATGTTGCGGCAGGACTTATTAAGCTTCCTGAGCTGAATTTGACGATGCAAATGATCCATGTAACAGAATCACCATCCGTATTTAACCAAAATGCAAGCAGCGAAAATCTGAATAATTTGAAACCGGCATTAACGTATGTTCCGGTTTCGGAAGATATTCTTGATTCGGATGCAAGCGGTAAGGTAACACCAAAGCAAACAGGTTTGGTGAAGGATATTCAGGTTTCAACGGCGAATACACTTGGTGATGTCGTTGAGGGTAAATTTAACGCAGCTGTTTATGCAAACGTATTGTATAAGAATGATACGGCAGGTGTTACTGGCGATGCACCGGTGGATACAACACCATACTACCCAAGTATTGATGATTCCAATACAGATCGAGTAACCGTGCTAGGTGCGGGTACAATGAAGAAGACGGGTTATCGATTGGTGGGCTGGAAAGATGAAGATGGTAACGTATATAAAGAAAAACGATACTTTCAAAACAGGAATTGTGAAAAAAGGATATTACATTAACAGCAGTCTGGGAACCTATTCAATATAAAAGTGACCTATGTTATTGAAGGCCCAGAGGAAAGCCAAGCACTTGTTCCAGCACCGGAAACACATATTTATGAAGATGTTGTGACAGTTGCTGAGAATCCGAAAGTTAGAAGGATATAGTTTCAGCGGATGGGCATCTGATGATGTTTATGTACAAGCTGGTCAGACGTTTTTCAATGCCAGACCAAGATGTTATTATCAAAGGAAAGTTTGTTCAGAATTGTTCGCCAGAAGTTCCGACACCAAAAGCCAAACGATTCAATTCAACCGAATGTTCCGACACCAAAGACAAACGATTCAATTCAACCGAATGTTCCGACACCAAAGACAAGCGATTCGCTTCATGTAAAAGAAATACCTTGGTATGCTGATGATTTCTATGATGATTTCAATGATTTGCATGCTAATTGGAGCTGTGTTTGGAAAAGGACAGATTAATGGTAAAACCGGCACGTGATGTGATATCTATGAATAGGATCAACCCTCGACGTTTCCGAAGATAATTCTCAACTGAGAGTGAATGAGTCTATAATTGAAAAACTATAATAAAGAGACAGAACAAAAAGAAACAAAAAAATCTTAAAAAAATAATTGAGGTGCGATTATGATTCTAAATCTACTGAATAATCATTTTTCTGGAGAGTAGCAATTATTTGTAGAGGTAATGTAAAAATAACTTTCTTGGAGTTTGTAGAAAAAGTTGCACATTAAGTAGGTGGAGAAGTTGAAAATAAAACTGCACGAGTTGACGATACATAGCAAATCTATCTCAATGGAAAGCTGAATAGCGAACGAGTACGTACGGTGGTATGAGAGGTCGGAAGTTTTGGCGTTCCAAAATTAGATGGGATGTCGAAAATAGGGTTGTAAAAGAAGGATGTGGCGAATATTGACCCCATCTTTCTTTCTCATAAAATCTGCTCTAAAATCAGTAATGGGTTTTGAATAGTAAAAGAGGATGACTATAGAGTGCTAGTACTGGCATTCTGATGTAGTTATCCTTTTATTATCCTAATGTAAAAATAACTTGGGGTTTTTAGAAAAATCCGCTTTAAAATTACATGGGGCAAAAAGGTAGAAATAATAGATGAGGTAATATCTCTTATCTACGATTTCTACCTTTTATCTGATGCTAAGAAAGAAATGTTTTATTGTTAATTATTTTTTTGTATGAGCCACGCTTCTTTCCAATCCTTTTTGTTAGATTGAAGGTGATCCGTAATTGTGTAATATAGTTTTCTGTTTAATGCGTAGAGTGCTCTAGCACGGAATCTTGGAAAGTTTGAAAGACCATTAGAAACATTTATCAGTACACGTAATCTACTATTCATATATTCTGATAGTGCATTCGATTGTTTTCTGTCATCATACGGTCTTCTAAATGAGTTGAGATACTCCTCTTTCCAGTTTGTGATAGATGTCAAAAAGTCTTCGTACGCAGGTATGTCGGCAGAAATAAACGCATCTAGTATGGAAGTAATTTCATTTATACAAGATGGATAAATAGCAGTTCTGTTGAAGTTACGAAATAATTCTTTTTAAGTGATAGGCAAACGTTAAGACTGGATCAATCTCCAATAACTGATCATACAGATTTCGATAATTTAATTTCTGTCTAAAGAAACTGTTATATTTCGGCTCGTTATCTAAGTCGTAGCCAGTTTCCAGTAATTTATGCCATGTTTTAAGAAGATAATAAGCCCTACTTCCTTTTTCGTAACGATTCATGATATTGATACGTAGACGTGAGAATCCGGCTGTAAGATGCTCGATGACATGGAAAGGATCTACAGCGACAATGGTATTGGGCAGATATTTCTTTACAACATCTTTGTATGGCTGCCACATATCCATGGTCACGATCTTCACTCTTTGTCTCTCACTTAATGGGATGTTTTCAAAGTAAGTACTGAGTTCCCTTTTTGAACGAGACTGTATGACTTCGTTTAGAATACGAGCTTTATTATCGACCATGACACATAAGTAAGAACTATTTTTTAACGCCATGTCAGAATATAGTTCATCAATTCCTAGATACTCAGGTAAGAACTGCCTTGGAATTCTTAAGTAACTATCGGCATAGAGTTCTACCGTAGGAATAGATACATGTGCCCTTAGTGCAATTGTCTTTAGGTTAATAGAGATATCACCTAGATCTCTCATAATTTGATCGACCATAGAGAAGGTGGAGTGCATACCATCAGGGGTAAAGATATTGTCTTCACTAAAAGTGCGATGACAGTCATGACACTTATACCGTCTACGTTTCCAATTGACAATCGTTTTTAGACCAGCGATGTCTTGCGTTTTGAACGTATACGTTAGAAGTCCTTTACTAGATGTATCAGCACCACAGTAAGGACAGATGTGATAATATAATCAATAGCCATTTATGGCCTCCTCTCAAGACATTTTCTTTCATAGCAAAAAGATAATAACATGAGAGGATTTTTTTATTTTTGCAGGTACCCCAAGATTTCTCATTGCGGTACCCCAACCCCAAGTAATTTTAGAGCGCCAGAAAAAAATGAGTCAAATAAATGATTCATTCTTTTTTTACGATAATGATTATTTAATCACTGTAATATTGTTTACAGGTTCAAAGTCGATGACTTTGTGTTCTTGAATATAATTCGCAAGAAGTTCAACCATGCTGGAAAGATCCGTAGAAACAGTAGGAGCTTCTTTAATCATATTGTAGTTTCCGCCACCCGCTGCACGATAGTTATTCATCACAATCGTAAATTCCATATCATCTGTTACATCGTTACCTTGGTATGTTAGAGATGTAATACGATGACCTACAGAATTTGAAACTTTGATTGTATATTCAATGCCATCAACCATATCGTAGTTATAGTGTTGTGGTTTTGGCCAATCGTAGGATGGATTTACAACAATATGTTCATTATGAATCATCCAGAACTCTGCTGTCTTTTCAAGATATTCACGTAGAATCTTACCAGTAATCTTCTTTACAACTGTAGTGTTTGGATAGACATATGTACTGACTAAATCACGCATCGTAATATCTTTGCCAAAGCCGGTTGCGCCAAGGAAGAGGGCATTGGAACTTAAATCAGCACCTGTTTTTTCCTGTTGGACTTTATTGAGGAAGGTGATGACCTGTGATTTGTGTAGACGTGCATCAAATTCATCAGTAACACGTAAATCAACATTTGTTGTGCCAAGTGTTTGGTCTAACCATGCTTGGCAAGTAGCTTCATCTTTCTCAAAGAGCTTTAACATCTCTGGATCAGCGTCAATATCTGCCTTTAAGATACGTGGCTCGATTGTATTGTTGTCTGGATAGATATCGATACATGCAAGTTCAGCCCCATTAGCAGCTGTCTGTGTATAGTAAGTATCATATAACTTGCCAGCTTCTGTGCGGTGTTGGTGACCTGAAATCATGACATCGATACCACGAATATTTCTAAGAATCTTATATCCTTCGTTTTCGCCTGTTTCTTCTTCCGTCAATCTTCCATTAACGAGATCACGTTCAAATCCACCATGGTACATACAGATAATATAGTCAGGATTTTCTAGACGTTTAATAAGTTTTACAGTCGCTTCGGCAGAAAGGTACGCATCCACAAAACGCATGTGTTTGATGTGAGACTTCTTTTCCCAATTTGGAATATATTGGGTAACGATACCAAAAATCGCAATCTTCTTACCGGCAACCTGACGAATCACATAGTTAGGGCCAAATGGTTTACCGTGGTAAAAGAAGTTAGAAGTAATACATGGGGCACCGACATTCTGTAGGTGCATCATCAAAGCTTCTTCACCATAATTAAAGTCATGATTACCAACATTGATATAGTCGTAGTTTAAATCAGCCATAGCACGTGTGATAGGACTGACTTCATCTGGTGTTTTTACAAAGTGATGGTACATTAAAGGAGAACCTTCCAGAACATCACCGTTATCTAATACGAGTGTATTCTCATCACGAAGAATATTAACTAAACTTTTGATTTTAGCTAAACCGATATCTTTACTGGAACCGTCAGCGTAACTGTGTGGATAGATGTACCCGTGCACATCAGAAGTGGCTAAAATTCGAATTCGATCTGTCATGAAAACCTCATTTCTATTGATTGTTTTATTGCCACATTATTTTATCACATGTTGGGCATCAATATATGTTAGATTCATAAATCGTGGTATGATACCATAACATTGAGGATAGATAACGATGATAAAAGATACTAGGTTTCGAGATAAATTAAATTTTAGGCAGCTCGGTGGTTATATGACAACTGAGGGTAAGACTGTAAAAGATAATATTTTCTATCGTAGTGGTGCACCTTTCCGCATGAATGAATCAGAACTTGAAGCACTCAAGCAATTAGGGTTATGTGCTATCATGGATCTTCGCTCTAACGAAGAAATCTCACAAAGACCAGATCCAGAACTTCTAAATATCTTGATGATTAAACATAGTGGAGCCGTTTCTGAAGGTGGCGAAGAAATTAACTTCTCAACTGAAGGAATGAATCGTATTGGTGAAGGCGGTAGGGAACAACTTGCATTACTCAAGAACTATTATGCAAGAATGCCTTTTAATAACCAAGCATTCCGTATTCTGTTTGAACATATTCAAAAAGGTGATGTGCCTATCTTAATTCATTGTGCTAGTGGTAAAGATCGTACAGGTGTAGCATGCATGTTAATCTTACTTGCGCTAGGTGTTGATCGAGAAATTGTATTAGAAGATTATCTTTTTACGAATGTATATCAACGTGACGCAATTCAAAAGAAGTTAGAAGAAGATAAAGATATCATTCTCGCACATCCAGAACGTGAAGAGTTAGACCGTATGACATTTGGTGTAACAGAAGAGATTGGAAAGATAGTATTAGACGCAATCTTTAATGAATATGGAAGTGTTGAAACATATTTCGAGAAAGAATTTCATATCAATCGAAATGAATTGCAACGTCTAAGAAGCTTATATACTGAATAAAGAAAGCACCTGCATGCAGGTGCTTTTACTAACTATTTTCTTCCATGTGCTAAACGAGCACGAACCTTTGTCGAACAATACTCAATCAAGATAACCAATAAGATGAGTGTTAATAGGAACGCACCAACGTTAGACCACTTACCAGATGAGATTGCGTTGTTGAGTGGAGAACCAATACCACCTGCACCAACGATACCGAGGATGGTCGCATCCTTTAGGTTGATATCGAAACGATAAATTGCAGTGGAAATAAAGGAAGCACTAAGCTGTGGTAAGATACCACAACGAATCTTTTGGAATGTTGTACAACCAGCCGCATCAAGTGATTCAAGAATACCTGTATTTAAATCTTCGATGGCTGTGATATACATCTTGGAAATCATACCAATGGAACATACCGATTGTGTAACAACACCACAGAATGGTCCAGGTCCAGTAACACGAATCCATACAAGAGCCCAAATAAGTGCAGGAATTGTACGAATTAATAAGATTAGAGCGCGGAATAACATCGCGATTGGTTTAGGCACAATATTTGTGGATGCTAGGAAACTAACAGGAATCGCAAGAATCGCACCGATAATCGTACCAAGTACCGCAATCGCAATCGTCTGTAAGAGTAAGAATGGGATACCGCCATCACTCATATCAAAGATAAGAGAGACATTTGGATGTAATAGACCATTCACAAGACCCTTTGCGACATTCAATCCTGAATCTGTAAATCCAGTGAAGTGTATAGATTGAGAACCCCAAGTCATTAAACTTACAACAATCGCAACTGTTATAAGTCTAACCCAAATGGTTTTAGGTTCTTCATTTAGTTTGGCAATAATATTTTCTGACATATGACCTCCTGTTTAAGATAACTTTGAACGCAGGTAATCATTGACCATATCAATGAGCCAAACGACAACAAACAATGTAATCAGAATCATACCGAGGTCGGAGTAAGCACGTAATCCAGTACGTTCACGAATTAAGATACCAAGACCACCAGCACCTACATAACCAAGAATGGAAGATGCACGTACATTGATTTCAAAGCAGTACAAACAATCCGCTAAATATGTAGGTAGAATTTGTGGCATACACGCAGCCCAGAAGGACTGTAATGTAGATGCGCCAAATGATTGCATGGCCTCATATGGACCCATATCAATCGTTTCAATACTTTCATATAACATCTTCGCAACGATACCAATCGTAAATACGGCGATTGCGACTGTACCTGCAAGTGAACCTAAACTAAAGATCAACGCAAAGATATATGCATAAATCAAAGTAGGAATCGAACGTAATACAGATAAGATGAAACGACATACAAGAAGTGTTGGTTTATTCTTATTGATATTACTCGATGCGAGAATTGCAAGTGGCAAACCAATCAAAGAACCAATGATTGTACCAACAATTGACATCTGAATAGTTTCAATGAGTGGTGAGATTACTTTAGAAAAGTAATTGAAATTTGGGTGAAAAATCTTCGATAGAATCACAGTCAACTCTTTATACGTGTAATGATGGTTGATAAGTTAAAACCAGTTGCACGTATAGAGATAATCACAACAATCGTAAATAACAGAAGAATCCAAGGTGTTCTACTGCGGGGTCTTTCAACGGTATGCCCGTTTGGCAGTGTAATGAGTTCGGGTTTAAAGATTCTGTCAAACAGTGGCGTTTTTAACATTTTTTGTTTCGCCATGTTTATTTGCCTTCAACTTCCTTTTTCTCATCCTTAGAAGTAGGAATTGCCTTACCGTTATAAACTTCATCGAGAATTTCTTTTGTGATCTTATCGGTTGGGCCATCATAAACAATATGACCAGAGCGAACACCAATAACACGAGTAGCGTATTTTAAAGCTAAGTCGACATGGTGAATATTTAACAGGATAGAGATATTCATTTCTTTATTGATTCTTGCAAAGTCACTCATAACAACATCAGCCATGATAGGGTCTAATGATGCGACTGGCTCATCCGCAAGAATAATTGAAGGATTCTGGTTTAGTGTACGTGCTAATGCGACACGCTGTTGTTGTCCACCAGATAATTCATCACAACGGTTATAGGCTTTATCTAAAATACCAACTTTATCCAAAGCTTCTAATGCGTGTGTTTTTTGTTCTTTGGAATAAATTCCAAGAAGAACCTTATACCAAGGCATATCCGGAACGTTACTTGTTAGAACGTTACGAATTACAGTTGAACGACTCACTAAGTTAAAGGATTGGAAGATCATACCAATCTTTCTTCTAAAGCGACGTAGTGATTTTCCTTTGAGTTCACTTACGTTTGTGTCATCCACAACAAGTTCACCTTCTGTAATATCAATCATACGGTTGATTGTACGAATCAGTGTAGATTTACCCGCACCAGATAAACCGATAATTGCGATAAATTCTCCTGTTCAATCTTTAGATTTACATTCTGTAGACCTTTAGTACCATTTGGGTAGGTCTTAGAAACATTTTTAAATTCAATCATGTCTATTCTCCATCACTATATCTATTCAATATTTACGCAATAATCATACATTAAAATTAAATAAAATGAGCGATATTTTGAATATCGCTCACATAAATTTATGTATCTTATTTTTCAATTACAGATAAAGCCTGACGAGCTCCATCGTAATCTGAATCTTCAGCCTTAGCATATCCTGTGTGTTTATAGATACCGAAGATCTTCTTGCCTGCATCTGTATTTGCGATTTCGATGAGGGAATCCTGCATTGCTTCGATGAATTCCTTATTATAGATGTCTTCCTTGGCCATTGTTACTGAAACTGTATCGTTATAGATATTCTGTGTAACACCAATAACATTTAATTCATTCCAAATAGAATCCTTACGACCCCATTCTTCTTGCCATTGTTTTGCATAGTCTTGACGACCATCAGCGTAACATACGATAACGTCAATCTGTCCAGCAGCAGCCTGCATGAATTCAGCGGCGTAGTCTAATGTTGTAACGTTAGCTAAATCACTAATGGACTTACCATCGTAGTTGTCCATTAACCACATTGTAGGATAGATATAACCAGCAGAACTTGTAACATCTCTTACAGCCCACTTAGCCTTGTTTAAGTCTTCCCAAGTTAAAGCTTCACCAGAATTTACTTTCTTTGCAAGCTGTTGTCCATATTCGGATGGGTCCTGCATAGATTAAGCCTTTGTAATATGTAACTGGAGTATCCTTGTTAACTGTCTTGTGTGCATCACCATTCCATTCAGCAGGTTTTTCAGAGTCATTTGATAAACCAGCACGTGTAGCTGTTAAGATAACATCTGATTCATTTGAATATAATGCATAAGTACCACCTGGTAACCAAGCAACGTCTACTGAACCAGCGGATAAAGCTTCACCAGCGGCTTCATAAGAATCACTGACAGAGATTTCAACATTCTTAATGTTGTATCCTCTCTTCTTCATTGCTTCGATAACTAATTTATCGAGGCCTTCTGTTGTTGCCTTAATTTCATCAACAGGTCTTGATGGAACAAATTGGAACTTTAATGTGTCGATATCTTTAGAGCCTGTTTCTGCAGGTTGCTTACGACCATTATCGTTTGTTGATGCTGTAGTGTTTGAAGCTGTTGAGTTACCGCCTGTACAACCTGCTAATAAAGCAAGTGTCAAAACTGAAGCCAATGCTTTCTTGATGTTCATAGTTTTCCTCCCATATAGAACATATTAATTATAGAACAAAATAGAAAACATGAACCCAAGAATCAGATGAAATATTTACATTTTTCTATACTGTTAGAAATGATAGAAACAATATACTGAAAAATGATGTAATAAACTATCATTTCTAACAGAAAATAATTTTTCATAGATATATCAAATAATGCATGATAAATGAAGAGTCTTATATATGCATGCATGTATATTGATAAGAAATGAAAAATAACGATAACAACGGATGATTAGTTGTATTTCATCAATTCTTCACGATATTTCAAATGTATCTGTTGTATGATATCTGCATGGAGAAGGCATAACAATATGAATAGACTACTCACAAGAGAAGAAATATTTGAAGGAAATATCTTACACGTATATAAAGATACTGTTGAAATAGAAGATAACCTAACGGTTGAAAGAGAAGTTGTACAGCACATTGGTGGTGTTGGAATCGCTCTTGAGGATACAGATGGTAAATTCTTTTTTGTTAAACAGTGGAGATATGCACAACAAGAAGAAACGTTGGAATTTCCTGCTGGTAAAAAAGAAGAAGGCGAAGATGCACTGACAACAGCGAAAAGAGAAATCCAAGAAGAAACAGGCTATACAGGAAAAGATTGGATATACATGGGTAAAATCTATCCAACACCTGCATATGATACCGAAGTTATCGACTTGTATTATGCAAAGGTAAATCAATATATTGGCCAACACTTAGATGAAGATGAAAAGATTCAAATCTATAAATATCGTTTAGAGGAACTCATTGAACTTATTATGGAAGGAAAGATTCCTGATGCGAAGACAGTTTCAATGGCGATGTTTCTTCAGGAGATGAAGAACAGGGGAAAAATCTAAAGAAAGGGAATTAGGAGATGAACACAATGACACAGAAACATGTACCATTCCGCTATGACTACGTAGGTAGTTTTCTACGACCTGAGGAACTCAAGGTCGCAAGAGAAAAGTTTCAGAATAACGAAATTACAAAAGAAGAGTTAAAGAAAGTAGAAGATTACTACATTCTTGATCTTATTGCGAAACAAAAGAAAGCAGGATATCATGCAATTACAGATGGTGAATTCCGTCGTGGTTGGTGGCACTTAGATTTCTTCTGGGGATTAAATGGAATCTCTTATCACAAGTCTAGCCAAGGACTACGTTTCCACGATGAAGAAACCAAGGCTGAAACAGCTGTTGTGGTAGGAAAGATTTCTGGTGAGAACCATCCTTTTGTAGAACATTTTAAGTTTGTAAAAGCACAGGAAGATGAAAATACAATTGCGAAACAAACGATTCCATCACCAGCACAGTTATTAATTCAATTACGCTTACCTGAGTTTATTGGAGAGACAAGAAAGTTCTATCCAACAGATGATGAATTAAAGTCGGATATTGTAAAAGCATACCAAACAGTCATTCATGAATTATATCAAGCAGGTTGTCGTAACCTACAGTTAGATGATTGTACATGGACACTTTACGCAGACCGTGCATTCTGGAAGATTTCAACATTACAGAAGAAAGCTTACGACTTATTGCGGAAGAAGAAATTGAGATTAATAATGCAGCTATCGCAAATCATCCAGAAGATATGGTTATTACAACACACGTCTGTCGTGGTAACTTCCATAGTACTTATGCAAGTGAAGGTGCTTATGATCCAATTGCACCATATCTCTTCGCAAAAGAAAATGTGGATGCTTTCTATTTAGAATATGATGATGCACGTTCAGGTGGATTTGAACCACTGAAATACATTCCAGAAGGAAAGAAAGTAGTACTAGGCCTTATCACAACAAAGTCTGCAGAACTTGAGGATAAGAATCGTATCATCAGACGTATTCACGATGCGGCTAGATATGTACCATTAGAGAATTTATATCTTTCTCCACAGTGTGGATTTGCGTCAACAGAAGAAGGTAATAAGTTAACTGAAGATGAACAATGGGCAAAATTAGCTCTTGTTAAAGAGATTGCCGAAAGCGTTTGGAGTAACTAAAGAATTCATGCACGCATGTTAAGATACTATCGAAAAGATAGTATCTTTTTACGAAACATAATATTTGATAAAGAGATTTATGTTGACGAAAAAGATGAATAGCGTAAAATAAATAACCGGACACAATCCCGTCAGTAGCGGCTACCTGACGTTAAATGAAAAATAAGGAGATGATATTTTTTTATGAACATGAAGACCTTAACTAGGGTTGGGATGATTGCGGCAATCTATACCGTCGTATCATTAGTACTAGCACCATTTACATATGGTAATGTACAAGTAAGAATCGCAGAAGCTTTAACACTACTTCCATTAATTTACAAACCATCTATTTGGGGTGTAACACTAGGTTGTTTCCTAACAAACCTAATCGGAGCGATGTTAGGAATTAATCCAACTGGATTCTTAGATGCGATCATCGGAACAATCGCAACATTCGGTGCAGCTTACTGCACATGGGTATTAAAAGACAAGAAAGTAAATGGTATCCCAGTACTTGCTTGCTTAATGCCTGTAATCTTTAACTTCTTCTTCGTAGGTGCAGAGCTTGCATACCTATTTATGCCAAATGAAATTGTATTAGGAACACTAATCAATGGTTCATTCGTCGCAATCGGAGAACTAATCTCAGTCATCATTGGTTACTTCTTAATCAAAGCATTAGATAAAACAAAGTTATTCGTAGAATAAACATTAAAAAAATCCCATTGCCGTACGGGATTTTTTACTTTTAAGATTTATTGTGTTGTTTAGCTTTCTTTTTCGTAGTCTCCACCTTTAAGGCCAAAGAATTCTTCGAATGTTGTATCATCTCCAGCATTGTGAATCTGTTCTGCTATATCTTTTCCAACATAACGATAATGCCATGGCATAAAGGTATAACCAGTAATGGATTCTTTGTTTTCTGGGTAGCGTATGATGAAGCCGTATTTATAGGCGTTCTCTTGGAGCCACTTATATTCATCTGATTTCGCAAAACTGTTATTAAAATCAGTAGTTGTATCTGCGCCAAGTATCGCAACTGCAAGACCAGTTTGTAGTTCAGAATATCCAGCTTTCGCGGTTGTTTTATTTGTGCTAGTCTCACCAATACGATCAACACTTGCTTGGTATAACTGCCCTTGGTAGGAACCGGAACGGAAGCCATTTCCTAAGCGTAGTTTAATACCATCTTCTTTAGCGGCGTTGAATAATTCTTCAATAGCTTTCGCAGCCTCTTTGCGTAGAGTCCACTCGGTGCCATTTGTACTAACGTTTGCTGTTGTTAGGTCGGATGGAACATAGGTTTCTTCTAACTTATGTTTTTTGTTTACAAGAAGTAGGATACTGTTTGTATCACTGAAGCGTGTATCCGTTTCAGGGTCAACTTCAGGCTTAAGCGTTTCCTTTTTCTCTTCTTCTTTTTTATCTTCTGTTGTAGTAACGACTGGCTCTTTTTCTGGATTTAAGAAATCATTCTTGATTAACGTACTACCGATTAAGGTAGCGATAATCAGAAACATGAGCAGTGCTGCTACAGCTAGTTTCTTTGTCATATAACACCTCTTTACTTTAAAATGTTACCATATATCGCGTAATTAGGCATTAATTCTAAAACTTTTGGGATGGTATGTATGCTGAACCTCTGGAAAAACTTCTGAAAAAGAAACCCACGAAAGCGAGATAAGAAAGACAAATCCCAGTTTGCAGAGGAAATTAAACTAAATATTGAAGATATAAGGCGACAGCAGTTCAATCGTCTATCTATCGTCTTTTTCTTGCCAATTTTTAAAGAAGAGAAGAAGCCATGGACTTTGAATGATTCTATAAAAGTGAAACAGAGATATAATTTTTGAAGTAAATTTTAGGTGTACATTTTTATTATGCTAAACGAGAGATAAGTAGTATCAGCAGAATTTGGGAAACATTCTATACTATGACAACTGCTGTCAAGCTATTGCATTATAATCAATAATAGGAGATGTTAAAATCATGAAAGATAATAGACTATTTAGGATATTATATTACATTTTAGAAAATGGAAAAGTTACGGCTAATGAGCTTGCGGATAAATTTGAGGTATCAGCCAGGACGATATATCGAGATATTGACTCTATTAGCAGTGCGGGTATTCCCATCTATGCATTGCAAGGAAAAGGTGGTGGAATAGAAATTGCTGAAGATTTTATTCTTAGTAAATTACTACTGTCTGAAAACGAGAAACAGCAAATTATGTCAGCTCTTCAAGGATTGGATAATACAACAAAACAACATGAGAATGAGCTTCTAACAAAACTTTCTGCACTCTTTAAAATGAAAAATACCAATTGGATAGAAGTTGATTTTAATAATTGGCAAAAACAATAAGATGTATGAAAGAACATTTAATGGTATTAAGTCTGCAATTTTAAGTAAGAACATTGTTTCATTCACATATTTTAGCAGCAATGAAGAAGAAACAAACAGAATCGTTAAACCTGTGAGATTACTTTTTCAAGAGTCAGGATTGGTATCTATATGCCTTCTGTTTACTTAGAAATGATTTTAGATATTTCAAATTGTCTCGAATAAAGAATTTATACATCCATACCGAAAAAGTTTGATGACAGCTTTGAAGATGCAATACTCAAGAAAGAAATGCCACATGAGAACACAGTGCATATAAAAGTTAAGTTTGATCGTAAAGTTGCTTTTTCGAGTATATGATGAGATAAACGGAGAAATCATAGAAGACGATGAGGGGAATTTATATGCTGAAATAGAAATACCGAATGACTATAATTTATTCAACTATATTTTTTTCTTTCGGAGATGGAGCAGAAGTATTAGAGCCAAAGGAGATACGAATGCAGATTAAAGAAATGATAAATAAAATGGCAGAAAAATATATAACTTGACAAATGGTGTCAAAGTATCCTCCTGTATAATTTAATTAACCAAGATGCAAAGGGAGGATTGGATAATGAAATATGAATGGAGAAAACAAGAAAATAATCTTTACAGCGTAAAAACAAATGCCAATTATTGTAAATGTTCCAAAGCAAAAAAATTTATTTTTGGTAAAAGGTAAAGGAAATCTGAATGAAGTAGATTTCTCAAACAGAATATCCGCATTATATTCTCTTGCTTATGCCATTAAAATGTTGTTTAAAAATGCAATGAAAAAAATAAAACTGATAATGAGATTACAGATTTTACGGTATATCCATTAGAGGGATTATGGGAAAAAAAGTAAATGGAGCAGAGCTTGATAAAAAAATAAACTGGAATACACATTGATGATTAAACAACCTGATTTTTATTACACAAGAGATATTCACAAAGGCACTTGAGAATATAAAAAAAGAAAAAAAGCCTAATGCATTGTATGATGAGATGAGTTTTAGAGAAATGGAAGAAGGTAAATCCATTCAGATTTTACATGTTGGAAGTTATGATGATGAACCAAAAATCATTTGAACAGCTAAATGAATTTGCAAGAAAAACTTGATCTTAGAAGAATAGGTGATTTTCATAAAGAAATATACCTAAGTAATAAAAAAACAGGACATCAGAAGAAAAACAAAAAAACTATATTATGATATTCAGTGAAATAGGAGTAAAGTGTTATGTCAAGACCAACGACAAAAAATGATTTAATGACTGCTGCTAAGGAAAACTATGAAAAGTTAAATTTACTTATTTCAAAGATGACAGAGGAAGAGTTAAATACGCCCTTTGATTTTTTTCAAAAGATGAAAAAGAAAAAGAAGCTCATTGGAAAAGAGATAAAAACTTAAGAGATATTCTAACCCATCTCTATGAATGGCATCAGCTTATTTTGAATTGGGTACATTCCAATCAAGAGGGAGAAGAAAACCCATTTTTACCTGAACCATATAACTGGAAAACTTATGGAGATATGAATGTGGAACTTTGGAAGAAACATCAAAATACTTCTCTTGAAGACGCAATTAAAATGGTTCATAAATCACATAGTGATGTATTAGCGTTAGCTGAAAAATTTACAAATGAAGAACTCTTTTTCAAAAGGTGTTTATAAATGGGTCGGAGGAAGTGTGCTTGGTTCATACTTTGTAAAGTGCAACTGCAAGTCATTATGATTGGGCAATAAAAAGATTAAAGCGCATCAGAAAAATGTAAATCAAAAATAATTGGAATAGGATAGTAACATGCATTTTACAAAAGTAAAAGGAATACTATCTTCAAAAAATGGAATGAATTTGTTCAGGGGTTGTACTCATGGCTGTATTTATTGTGACTCAAGAAGTAAATGTTATCAAATGAACCATAAATTTGAAGATGTAGAAGTAAAAAGAAAAATGGAATCAGTCTTTTGGAAGAGAGCCTAAAACGAAAGCGAAAAAAATGCATGATTGGTTTTGGGGTCTATGACTGATCCATACATTAAAGAGGAACTTAAACTAAATTATACAAGACAGGCACTTGAGATAATAAATAAATATGGCTTCGGTGTAACGCTTATAACAAAGTCAGCTAATGTTTTAAGGGATTTAGATTTATTTGAAGAAATAAATTCAAAATCAAAATGCGTTATTCAAATGACATTAACAACTTATGATGAAGAACTTTGTAAAAAGATAGAGCCTAATGTTTCAACAACGAAAGAAAGGGTTGAAGCATTAAAAATATTGCGTGATGAGGGAATACCAACAGTAGTTTGGCTAACTCCGATACTGCCGTTTATTAACGATACGGAAGAAAATATTCTTAGGATTTTAAACTGCTGCAAAGAAGCAAAAGTGTTTGGAATAATATGCTTTGGTATGGGACTTACACTTAGAGAGGGAAACAGAGAATATTTTTATTCGCAGTTGGATAAAAAGTTTCCAAAGTTGAAAGAACGATACATCAGAGGATACGGAAACAATTATGTAGCAAACAGCGTAAACAATAAAAAACTAATGGGTGTATTTCACGAATTCTGTGAGCGGAACGGTATCGTTCATGATAATGAAGCGATATTTAACTACCTTAATTTATTTGAAGGAAAGAATATTTCAAAAGCAACTCAGTTTCTTTGATGAAGTTTGACTAACCGAATTAAGTATCTATGATATGAGATGATAGAAATTAAAACACTATCGCCTTATTTCTTTATTCAAAATGAAACAGAGAAAGCATCAAAAAAGGAACTTGTCAAAGCACGCTTTGATGAACATATAAAAACCCTACCCATTTATGGATAAGGCAACGACACAATATTATACAAGCGGTTTCCTGTTTTGGAAGTCTCCACATTTCACTGAAACTGAGAATATCAATCTCTTCAGAATTTAGCTTTGCTTGATTTCTCTGTTTCTTAATATTATTTTCATGAATGCTAGATAAGATATTCTTATTTACCATGTATTGAACATAGAGGACTTTCTTTAAAAGGAACCAGTTTGTTACATAATGGTAGATAGCGTGTGTACGGTCTTCTAATTCAGGAAGTTTTTCCATCGCTTCTAGTTTTAAAGCGTTGGCAGCTTCTTTGGATGCGGTCTTTAACTCTTCATAATTGTGGAAAAGTTCATGATCAATGCTACGTTGAATAGAACCTGCTTTTACAGTGAATAATTGATTGAGAACTTTTAAGATTGTTTCCTGTTTAGAAGATATCGCAACGATTTCGTTCTTGCAGTCAATAAATTCACCGGCCGGTTCTGTCATGCAGTAGTAAAGGCCCTTCGCATAGATATATCCGTATTGCTTGCAGTCACAGATGATGATAGCTCTATCTTCATCATCATGTTGAAAATACAAGATATAAGGAATTACGAGTGCTTTCCCGTTAAGCTTGCAAATGTCTTTATAACGGATGATTTGATTGCTAATTGCGTCAATATTGACGGTGCAATGTAGATCCACACAAATCTTAGTGTCTGGCTCTACTTCTAATACTTTTTCAAATGAATCTTTTAAATCATCATCAATCCCATTTTCCATAAGACTGAGATAATCTTCTAAATAACCGTTGAATAAACAGTCGTCACCGTCTTTCCTACTGTCTACCTTTTGGCCTAGAATAGTGCAGATTGCCATGATATATACTTCCCCCCAAGTAATTTTATTTAATTTTATATTGTTTGTTGATGCCTATGTTGTAGTTGTTAATCTAATTATAGGCACGCGGATTTTGAAAAAAATCCAGTAACAATACACAATTTTTTTGTATAAAACAGGATATTTTTACCAAATATGCTGGATTGCCTATGATAAAATCTAAATATGAAAACAATTTTATGTGCAAATTATCAAAAAAAGAGTATATTTATGAAGATCTTGCAAAAGTATAATCATGGCGTTGTCAAAGATGTACTAGCAGTTCCACTTTCTGTTGCGTTAGGAGAGAAACATACAGACAAACATGCAGCACTGCTAAAGATCTCTCATACATTAAAAAAGAGAAGTGATGCGTTTCCAATTTATCAAAAAATGTTTGACTATCCTGCATTCATTCAGGAAATTTTTCAATTTGTATTAGAGTGTATTCAAGGTAATATTCAAGTTGATTCTTTACCCGAGACAAACGAACAAGAAAAGGAATTAAAGGAGATCATCCGTATTCTATTAGAAATTCCATTTGTGGAAAAAGAGAATGTAGTAAATAAGGAAATCGCAATTGAAAAATTACGGCAGGATGATGTGGAAGTATATCCTTTCTTTGAGTCAGATCCATACTACGTAGAAATTTTAGAACAACTCAAAGATAAAATAAAACCAACAGACATAATAACAAGTCAAAAACATTTACGTTATGCATTAAGTACACGACGTGAAATTGAAGCGATTGCACAAGACATCGCAACCTATCGTAGACCATGTAATTTGGTGCTTACTTCATGGAAGACACAGTATCCAGTTGTACAACAAGTATTCGCAAGATATGAGATACCGTTTTCGACTGTTCATCATGATGTGTCTGCTAGGCTCATTCAACGTTATGTTTCATTAGTGAATCTTGCGTATCAAAAGAATAAAGAAGCTTAATGAAAGCTTTGTATATCGATGCCTTTGGTGTAGATGACCAAAAGAAGAGTAGTTCATTATTTACGGTACTCAAATATCTAGACCAAGTGTTGGTGGATGTAGAATGTCCAAAGCATTTATCACAGTCTTTGAAGGAATCTGAAGTATTTAAAAAGGAAGCTACACGTTATGCATACTTTGAAGAACGTGCAGATGAGTTATTCAATCATATCCAACAGGATGTAGATAGTTTAATACAAGCATCAACATTCGAAGAAATTTTGATGAATGCGTTTGAAATCATTCGTAACCAAAAGATTTTACAGAATAAACATGAACTCAAAGAAGGAAGACAATTACGTAATGTATTACAGTCTATTTTAACAAGTGAAAAACAGACTGTGGAAAATATTCCTTTTGTCATGCATATGTTACAGGGGATTCATTCAGATAGTGCCGTGTTTACAGATGCAATCTGTACCGTGACAGATTTAACACATCCAGTAAAAAAACAAGAAGTTACTTACGTCATTGGATGTAGTGGAAAGAATTATCCAAGCTTTCCAGTTCATAATGGTTTATTTGATGAAGATTACCTTGCAAAGATACCATCATATCCAAGTATGAATCAGCGTTATGGTTATTACATGAATGCACTTAGTTGGATTGACACCTCGGCAGAAGAAATCTATTATTCATATTCTACAAATGATTATCAAGGAAAAGAAATGCAACTAGCTTACGAAGTACAATCTAAAGTGGACATGAAGGAAGAAAATACCCCATGGCCAATTTTGATTGTGGATAATCATGTGGATATAAAACATGAATTAACACCAGAAACAGCACATCAATTATTCTTGGATAATAAAGGACAATTAAATGGTTCTGTAAGTACGGTAGAGTCATACTACCGCAATCCATATGGTTACTTTATCCAAAAAGGGCTAGGGATTATGGACCAAGAATTCTCAGGACTTGATCCAATTACGATTGGAAATATTCAACATCATTTCATGTATACATTACTAACATCTTATAAAGATAGTTCAAAGCGTAAACAGTATGCACTACAAGAAGATGGAGAAAAATATTCTAACATCGAAATGAAATTAAAGAGTTACTAAGACCATATTTTTGACATACTTAAATTAACACATCCAAATGAACAATATCTCTACGATATTTCTTTGGAAAGATTAGCAGATTCATTATCTAAAGTTTATGACATTCATGCATGATTTAGAAAAAAATGATTCTAGTTTTATTCCAGAATACTTTGAATATCGTTTACCTGAAACAATGATTGGTAATGTAAATATCCGTGGTATTATTGATCGCATTGATTTATATCAAGATTTAATTCGTATCATTGACTACAAATCATCTGTATTATCCATTAGTGAAGATGAAGTAAAACAAGGACTACGTCTGCAGATGTTAACGTACATGATGATTGTTGCAAATAACCTGCAAGGAAAGAAATACAATCCGACTGCTGTACAGTATATCTCGATGAAGGATGAAACGATTGATTTAAATCGTGTTTACAATAAATGTGGAGATATGCCAAAACATGCATTACTAAATAGCTTAGAAGAAGATTTCATCAAGAGTAGGAAATGTGCAGTATGGATTTTCAATGAACACCGTGATGATGTAGATATAGACGCAAGACATATCAAGAGTCCAAAGAATATCTACGACTTTGATAAAATCCAAGCATATATTGAAGGAATATACGCTAACTTCCACAAACAAGTTTTAAATGGAAATATTGGACTATCTCCAATTGAAAATACAACACTACCATATATGGCAATGTATCACTTTGATGGAGAATATCGCATTCCAACAGCAGTGGAAGTGGAAGGTATTCCGACGGATATTCCATTTAAATTAGATAAAGAAGAAATTGCGGCAAAGGGGGCAAAAGAAGATGAGAATCTCTGAGAAAAATCAATTATCTGCAGAACAGTCCGTTGCCTGTAATTCTTCTGGAATGGGTATTGTCGTTTCCGCATCTGCTGGTGCCGGTAAGACTAAAGTACTCGTATCTCGTCTTGTGAAAAGATGTATTGAGGATAACCCACGGGTACCATTATCACGAATCCTCGCTTTAACTTTTACTGAAGCAGCCGCAAGTGAGATGAAGAAGCGTGTTGCGCAAGAATTAAATGAAATTAAACAGTTAGCAGAAAAAGAAGATAATGTTAATCAAGAATTAATTCAATATATCGATGATCAGATTATCGCTCTTGCAAGTGCGAATATCACAACCATCGACTCGTTCTGTTTATCTATTATCAAAAAGTACTACAACATTATTGGTTTAGATCCAGCTACAACAGAGAATATTCTTTCGAGTGGACAAAATGAAAATATCCAGCGTGATGCATTTATGCGTGCATTAGAGTATGCTTATCAAACAAGTCCACAAGAAACAGTTGCACTCGCTTCTTACTTCTCTAGTCGCGCTGACGACTATGATGGACTATATGACGCGGTTGTAAAAATCAATCGTCATGCAGAATCCTCTGTTGACCCAGATGAATGGTACCAACATGCGTTAAAGATGTATCCAAAGAAGTTTGATCCTACAAGTTCAAATAACTTTACTTCATTTGATGCATTCGATATCAATATTCGTAAGTATTTCTTTGCGTCCTTATATGGACAACTAGCGGTATTACAACGTGATATAGAAATCTTGCAAGAGCTACCAGAAGCTATTAATGGACGTGGAAAAGTAATTGATAATTCTGTTGCCTTTGATACGTTCTTAAATATTATTCAAACATTACAAGCTGAATTAATGCCAGAAGATGAAAGTTCTGCCTATACTTTTGAGATATATCAAAACTATAAACAACAAATTCAAATGATGGATGACACAAAACTTTCTAGCTATAAGAAAGAAAACTATCCAGAACATGCACGTGCAATGGATCATTTGAAAAAGACACTCAAGAATATGACAGAGGAACGATTGAATGAAGATGATTTTGTCTCAGACGCAAGAGATGCCTCGATCATCAATACAGCCCTCATCAATCTAGCAAAGAATACATATCAAAATTGTGTACGTATCAAACAAGAAAATACTGCGATGTATTTCTCGGATATGGAACGATATGCATATGAAATTCTAAAACACGAAAATGTTGCGAAGGTTATCCGCGAAAACTTACAAGAAGTTATGATTGATGAGTTCCAGGATACAAGTAAACTACAGGATACAATCATTGAGATGATTGCTAGTCCTAACTGCATCTTCCGTGTAGGTGACACAAAACAATCTATCTATCGTTTCCGCCAGGCAAAGCCTGCGCTAATGCGTTCTAAACTAAATGAGTCAGAAAAGATTGTTGAAGAAACAATTGATTCATCGATGCAGTCAGCGAAGATTATCCTCTCTAGAAACTATCGTTCAGATGCACGTATTATTCAATTTACAAACATACTCTTTCAAAAGATTATGAATGTTAAAGAGAGTACAGAAAAGTATGGTGAAGATGATATCGTAGACTGGTTCCCTAAGAATGATAGTCCAGATGCGCTCATTGAGTTTGCAAGTTATACTCCGAAGAATAAAACAGCGATTGTCAGTGATGATGAGGACGAAGATGAGGATATCAAAATGATTAAGGCAAACTGGATTGCCAATAAGATAATTGATACCTATAATCAAGAACTTGAACTGGCAAAGAAGAGTGATACAAAGTTGCCATCTTTCCATGACTTTGCGATACTTTTACGAAGTCATGGGGATAAAGCATATCTAAAAGCAGCCTTCGAAGCAAAGGGGATTCCTTACAGCATTGATACACGTGAAGGATTCTATCGTTCAGAGTTATGCCAAACAGTCATTGCATTATGTACTGCCATGTTGGATGAGGAAGCAGATTCTGCTCTATTTGCATGCATGGTTTCCAATCTCTATAACTATAGTGATGAAGTGATTGCCAAGGCAAAGATACGGCTAGGTTCAATCAAAGCAGTTGCCAAAGAGTTTGGTATCTATGATGATTTACAGATGTATAAAGAAATTGCGGATACCTATGGTATTCCAAGAATGTTATCAGAACTTGCAAATCATAATACGTACTTCAATCGTTTAAATATCAGTCAACAGTCAAACTTTGATTATCTATTTGAAATGACAGTATCTGCGAAGTACAACTCTGTAGCAGAATTCTTAAATGCTTTAAAAGCAGTTGAAGACGAAGTATCGAATGAAGCTGTTTCAAAAGGATCAGCAGATGATATCGTTACTGTCACAACAATTCACCATTCAAAGGGATTACAGTATAAGTATGTATTCCTATGGAGTAATGCGACAAATCAGTTTAGAGACAGTGCAGAAGTAGTCAACGTCGATGATGAATTATATTTAGGATTAAACTTCTTATGTACAAATCCATATCGTGCAAAACGAAAGACAATTCATAAACGTGCAATCGAATATAAAGCAAATCTTGAAGATGCGGAAGAATTTATTCGTATCTTATATGTCGCAGTTACACGTGCAGTACGAAGACTATATATCGTAGATGCATTACCAAAACCAATTCCATATCGTGGGAAGAAGTTTATGTTAGGTGATTTACTCATTCGTAATGGCATGTCTGGATTGATTCTTAGCACAATGGCAAATGAACCAATTATGAAACAGGTTGATATTGATCCATCATGGAATGTATTCTTGGAACATAAAGAAACAGAGACTGTTACGAAACTACCACACTATGGATATACAAGTGTCGAAGAGAAAGAAGTATTAACTCCAAGTTCTACTGAGTTTGGTAATATTTTACCAGCATTAGACTTAACAGAAACAAACGCTGGAAGAGAATATGGTACACGCATTCATGCATGTTTTGAACAACTACCACCAAGATTATTTAATAAAGAGGATTTGGTATTCCTGAATCTAACTTCAACAGAGCGAAAACATTTATTGGCATTCGGTGATTCAGAGATTTATCATCAAGCAGTAGAAGGTGAAATTCATCATGAGTATCCTTTCTATGTACAAACAGAGAAAGAAAAGATACATGGTATCATGGACTTTGTTTCAATCTTGGACGATAAGATTATCTTGATTGATTTTAAGACGGATAACACAGAATTATCTAAAATCAAATTGTTGTATACAGAACAAATTAATACATACAGAAGAGCATTACAATTGATTTACCCAGATAAAACAATTGATGCGTATGCATGGTCTGTACATCATGACCAAGCAATTGAAATTGAATAAGAGAAAAGATGGAGAACATTGTAATCTCCATCTTTAATCTTTATCGGATAAATCATATTCTGATGAAACTTTCTGTGAAAGAACTTCTTCAGGTTTTGCTGGTAAGATAACATTTGTTCTAAAGAGATCTCCATCAATAACGATATTGAAATGACCATTTTGTAAGTTTACCAGATTCTCTACAATATTGAGACCAAGACCACTACCTTCGCTATGACGTGATTCATCACCACGCACAAAACGTTGTGTTAACTCTTCTGCGGAAATATTGAGTGCCTCACGACTGACATTTTTGATTGAAATCATGATATTATTGTCGATTGTACGAACACTATTGATATATACTCTGGTTTTTGGTTGCGCATACTTAACTAAATTAGAGAATAAATTTGAGAAGATACGCCATAAAAGTCTTCCATCCGCCATTACAGAGCGCGCATTATCTGGAATATTTGTTACTATCTCAAGTTTGCATGCGTCAAAGCGGTCCGTATATTCACCGACGGCTTGTTCAAGTAACTCATGTAAATCATTCGGCATGATATTGACGGTAATATTTCCAGTACTTGCCTTGGAAGCTTCAATCAAATCTTCTGTTAATTTTTGAAGACGTTTGGATTTTTTTTCTAAAACCGCAAGATATTTTTTGGCTTGCTCAGGGTCTTCAACACTCTGTAAGAGATTAACATAGTTAATGATTGAAGTAAGTGGTGTCTTGATATCATGACTGACATTTGTAATTAATTCGTTCTGTAAGTGTTCCGCACGAATGGATTTTTTGGCAGTTGCTTCTGCAAAGTCTTTGATTTTATATAAATCATCTGCCTGTACTTTAAAGAAATGAGAAAGCTTTGAAGTATGAAATGAGAAATCTGTTTCTCCATTTGCAAACTTATGAATCGCTTTTTTCAAGAGTACAGATTCATATGCACGCCAGAATAGAGCGTATGACGCAACAAACAAGAAAATACCTAATAATACATATAATTTTAGTTGTACTAGGAAATAGAAGATAAGCCAAAACACAAAGGAACCAAGTAAAAAAGTAGGAAAATATCCACCTATCTGTAGAAGATCTGAGATAATTGTGCCGATATAGTATATCAGTGTATTCTTATGCCAATTACCATATTTGATACGTGTGGCAACACTTAGAGAGAATAACAATGTGAATTGCAGGAATGGAATTACACCTCCAACTATTACCATGATGTATTTAATGATACTTGCTTTGGCAAAACCGTAATAATAACCCTGTTGGTAAAAGTTAATTGCAATATCGGGGAAGCCATGATTGTAAATATAAAAACTAGCATATGTCCAGACCATTAAAACGACAAAGGCAAATATATCTAAAGGAATCTTATCAATCCATGACAAAGTAATACCTGGTTTGTCATCAACATGACCTGCACCATAAAATAGGAAAATAACGGAACCGATAAGAATAATGATACTAAAAAATTCAACAGGGAATACGATATAGCGGAACTTGTACTGTACATTATAAACTGTATCGCAATAATAGAAGTCATCTCTTGCGCTTAAATCTTTTGCAAGGGAATATTCAATACGATATGTTGGTTCGCTATTTTTCTCGATATAGTCTTGGAAATAACCATCGATTGTATCACCATAGAAATAAGCAGTACCGTGTAGTGTAGATTCCTCAACATCAAAATTTTTATAAATTAATTTATTTGTAGCAACATCATAAATTTCTACTGAAAGATTAGAGCTTTCACGATCGAAACTTCGATATTGATCTCCAATAAAAATGAGTATTGATATTTAATGCATATAAAACATAATTGTTGGCTGTCATAGCTGCACGAGCTTTTGCGTCTGCTGTATCACTATATTTGGATATACCGTCATAAGCACCTGCAGTAGATAAGTATGCAATTGCATTCATTCCAACTAGATCGGCAGTCGCCGCAATCGCAAAAAGAAGGAAAGCAATCACTTTCCATAAATAACTTGAACGTAATCTTATTTTATTGCGCTCTTTCATGACTATCCTCCATCTTATAGCCTTGTCCCCAAACTACTTTGATGTATCTTGGCTCAGATGGATCAATCTCAATCTTTTCACGTAAGTGACGGATGTGAACCGCGATAACAGATTCACTACCAATTGGTTCATCATTCCATACATTTTTATAAATATCAGAAGAAGTAAACACTCTTCCAGGCTGCTTCATTAACATCTTTAAGATGCCAAACTCCATTGGTGTAAGTGAAACTTCATTACCATCAACAGAGACTTTCTTTGTGGAATCATCTAGAACGATTCCACCAATTACAAGTTTATCGACTCCTGCACCTACACCACCAAGTTGGTGGTATCTTCTTAACTGTGAATTCACACGTGCTAGAACTTCAGATGGATTAAATGGTTTTGTGATATAGTCATCTGCCCCAATATCAAGTCCATTTATTTTATCCTGATCTTCACTTTTTGCGGTGAGTAAAATAATAGGGATATTTGTAAGTTTACGAATTTTATTAGTTGCTTTAATACCATCCATAATAGGCATCATAATATCCATTAATACTAAGTCCACATTTTCTGCTCTTACGATGTCAACAGCATCTTGTCCATTACGTGCAGTTAGTAAACGATATTCATCTTTCGATAAATAGATTTTTAGTGCTTCTAAAATATCGATATCATCATCCACAATTAAAATTGTATGTGTTGTTTTCATATGTTCCTCACGATTTCTACAATACAAAATGTATCACAAAGAAAAAATAAATCCACTATTTATCGTATTTTTAGTGTTAAACTAGGCGTTTTTGGTATCCTCCAGATACAGAAACACGTGTATGAGCGATTACAAAGGCATTTGGATCAAGTTTTCGAATCTCTCTTTGAACGGAAGAAACCTCACTTTTTGCGACAATTGTAACGAGTACTTCTGTTTGACGGTTGGTATAAGCACCCTTACCATCCCAACAGGTAACGCCTCTTGCATATTCATGCATGATCATCTGTTTTACTTCAGGAACATGTGAGAAAATCATTAGTTCAACTTCAATATTTTGATAATGCCAACGGTCAATTGTCATAGAGAATACAACGATATAGATAATTGAATATAGTGCGGTTGATAAATCAAATAATATTGCCATTAATGTATAGAGAATAATATTGTAAATGACATTAAAGATTCCTACAGAAATCTTCTTTGACTTGTGACTGAGATATAGACCTAATAAATCTAGACCTCCTGCACTTGCGCTATTGGTAAGTATTAATCCACATCCAACGCCACCCAATAATCCAGCGATGACAATACATGCAAGTTTATCATCGAGGATAGGTGCAGTAGGGGCAATGATATATGTAAAGATAATTGTCTGTAAGGCAACAGATAACACTGTTCCTACAACCATACGTTTCTTCATCTTCTTTAAAGCCAGAAGAAAGAGTGGAATATTAAACGCAAGGTTGATAATACCTGCAGTATCTACGTTTTGAACATTGGAAAAGAATAACGTTCTTAACATCTGAGCTGTACCAGGAACTCCACCAGAGTAAAGCTTTAAAGGTACTAAGAAGAAGTTAACTGATAATGCGTATAAGGATGATCCGATTAAGATTAGTAAGATATTTAGGGGTGTAACTTTCTTGGGTTTTACATAGATTTCTTGTGACATATGATGTTCCTCTTTTTCACTAAGATAATCATAAAGAAAAAGATGGTATTTTCATACCGATTTTATGAAATATCTTCTGTTATATTCATGCTAGAGATATTTAGGATATAGTATTCTGATTTAGTAAAGATAACGCAAATGAATAATTTTTGACAAAAATACTGAATGTGTATTAATGTGATAAAAAAATAAGCAAGTATTTTAAAGACAATCCAATTGATAGAGAAATATAGAATTAGCATCACTAAATAATTACGGAAGAGGATATTTATGCAAAGAAACTTTAAGATAAAGAAACATACTAAATATGAAATTATTTCTTATATATGTTTTAATGATTTCATATGCTATTGCTACGTTTCTTAATAAATATGAAAGATTTCGTGTATTTGTTTTTGTTAGGATCTCTTTGGATTAATGGCTGTAGCTATTGTTACATTCATGCTTTCTATCAAGAATAATCCTAACAAAAATCAAGTTATTTCACACAAGAAAAAAATGATGTTAATATTTCTTTTTGAGCTTTTTGTGCAACAATCATTCTGTTAATGATTTTTAATGTATGAGTATAAATAATTTTCTGATATCAAGCTAAGGAAAATATGATGAAGAGAAAAAAAGGTATTATATTTTAGATGTTTTAGCAATATCAACTTTTCTATTAGTATTGTATTTGGAGAATATTGCTAGGCCGCTAAGAATATATAGGGAATATCTAATTGATTATATTCAATTGATTGCATTTATCATGATTGGTTGGATATTTATACGATTTATTTCTGCGATAACAGTAAAATTAATCTTTAAAAACTCGAATTATATTTTCCTCTGTTTTCGATTCGCCCATAACAAGATGATGATTGATAAATCCATTGATGGATTGGCAAGTGACTTCAACGGGCCTGTTATTGAAGAAAGTGACACACTGGAAACTTATCAAAATAAACTGCTCCGGTTTGAAAGAACAGTTTTACTGATACTTATATTTATTTGCACATTATTATTGGTAGGATTTTTTTGGACACACAATGATTTATATCTGATATGTATCAGTGCATTACTGTTTGTTCTGGCAATAAAAAACAATACTATATGTAAAAATGCTAACTACTTATTTTATAGTCTATATATCGAACAGGCGCTCTTACAAGATGTTCATGCTACAGCGATTCATCAAGCATTAATACAATATATTTATCAAGACGATAATAAAGATTATAAAAAGGCAGATCTGCTCATAAAGAAAATGATATGGGATTATAACCAGCATACTCTTCAAAGAGAGATTGAATTTGATAAGTGGGATGTTGATGCTTCGCTATATCTTTATGGAGAGATAATATTAAAAAGCAATGTATTTTTAAAGAAGATGCTAGAGATAAATTGGAAGAATTGTGCCAAACTACTGAAAATAGTATATTCTTAGAAAAACTTAAAAAGACAATTACATGGATGAAAATGCATGAAATAGATGAATACTCATCATTACTGCCAGAAAGACTACGTAACAAAATAAAAAGGAAGCCTTACATTATAGTAATTTGGCTTCCATTTTATTTTAGTAATTTTCCTTCTTAACTTCGAAGAAGCTTTCCTTGTAGCTGCAGAGTGGGCAAATCTTAGGAGCCTTCTTGGACTCAATTGTATAACCACAGATTTCGCACTGCCATACTACTGGCTCGTCCTTTTCGAATACTTGTGAGTTTAAGACATTAGCCTTTAACTTCTCGTATCTTTCTTCGTGTTCCTTTTCAACCTTAGCTACCATGTCCATCTGAGCTGCGATACGTGTGAATCCTTCTTCACGAGCTTCTGCAGCCATTCTCTTGTACATGTCTGTCCACTCGTAGTTTTCACCATCAGCACCCATCTGTAAGCATTCATGAGTTGTTGGGATAGCGCCACCGCATAATGCGATGAACCACTGCTTAGCGTGTTCCTGTTCGTTACGTGCTGTTTCTAAGAAGATGTTTGCGATTTGTTCGTAACCTTCTTCACGAGCCTTTTCAGCGAAGAAAGTGTACTTGTTGCGAGCCATTGACTCGCCAGCGAATGCATCATTTAAATTCTTTTCAGTTTTTGAACCCTTTAATTCCATTGCTTGTGTCCTCCTCATTTAGACAATCTTTGCAAATTCCCTCAAAAATAGTGACATGACTGAATACTTTTCCACCGGTGAATTTTTCTACCTTTTCATCTGGGCAAGAGTCATAAGGCATTTCACCAAGGTCGATCATCTTACCGCATTTTGTGCAACGTAAGTGATCGTGTGGAGCAGGATTACCATCATAAAAGTTGTAGCCTTCACCTGTATACTTACGAATCACACCTTCTTGGACGAGAAGATTGAGATTGCGATATACAGTCGCTAAACCAATGCCGGTCTCCTTTTGATCTAAAGCAGACTTAACTTCTTCCGCAGTCATATGCGTTCCAACTCCTTGGATGATATTCAATATTTCCTGTTTTTGATAAGTCTGTCTTCTTTCATAATCACCACTTATTGAGAACCATTATCATTATAGAATGATTTGTTTTGAATTCAACACCTTTGCTCAAAGAAGTTTGTGATTTTTTCGCATGTTAGAACTAACTAACCTGAAAATATTTCATTTTTGTGAAAGTTAGACACATTTACACAATAAAAAACGGCATTTCTGCCGTTTTAAGAGATAGGATCAAGGATTGTGTATCCTTCTTCCTTACATTGTTCGATAGTTTCTGCGTTTGCGACAATGCAGGATGTTGGTTCTTGTAATGCCTTTTCAAAGAGTTCTATGTATCTTGCAAGATCTTCTCTTGTCATAGAAAGAATTTTTTTGCGTGCAGCACATAAGTTTTCGTATGTAGTGTTACGGAAGTAGCGAATATCTGCTAGTCGAACTTTCGCAGCTGGTGCAAGGAGCGGCTCTGCTGCCGCAATTGTACCGATGATATATCCTGCTAAGTCAGTTTGTTCATCTTCAGCGAGTTGCTTGATACGTTTGTAGATATCGCGGTAAACCTCAATGGAATGTAGAGGGCTTGGGTCACGGTAGGAGTATGCGGCGATATTTCCATTTGGATTCGCACTAAAACCTGTACCATACGCATTGCCTTTCACACGAACTTCGGTCCATAGATAATCATAGGTCAATAGATGAGCGATCACCTGCAAGCATGGATCATATTCAAAGTCGAATGCCTTAATGTTAGTACCTGCTGCGGAGTAAGAGATACCTGCTGGAATTTGAAGTGCTTCTTTTGGTTCTTGTAAGAGTGGGTAGTGTACAACGTTACCCTGTGCTTCAATGCGATTAATACCAGCGATGAATTCTTCTACAATATCTAAATGATCACCAGTTACACTCGCAATTAAGCGGTCCTTAGAGAATAATACTTTCTGGTACATCTCAAATTCATTGATGACTTCATCAATCATCTCATCGTAGTTATCTTCTAGCTGCTTACTGAATAATGCATTTTCATATCCACCGATGTATTCACGGAATACACCTTCTGCACTATGGTGCGCAGATACACGACGCATTGCGAAGGAATGTCCATTCATGATGATGGATTGTCTTGCGCCTTCGTTACCTTGTTTGAGGATAGGTAAGATTTCTTCCTTTGTAAACTTCGTATCTTTGATTACTTCTAAGATAAGTGGTACAACCTTGTCTACATTTCTTTCAAGTACAGAACAAGATACCGCTAGAACTGGAATACATGCATCAGAACGATTATCTGGTGAGTATACGTCTGTAACAATATTTAAGGAGCCAAGGTCCTTGCGTACAGCACGTTGTAACTCACTAACTGTTTTCTTAGTAGTTGGTAAGTTCATGAGTAAATCAGTAAATAAACCAACCGCTGGTAAATGCTTGATTGTTATTCCTGCAAGTGAGAAGTAGAAGAATAGGTATACAATACCTGATTCTTGTGCAGGGTGAACCAGTGTCTTAACAGACTGCACTTTTTCAATTTGTAGCGGTAAATCTTCTGGCTTTTCATCAATCTCTGAAAGATGAATCTTAGGTAGGGTAGCTAACTGTTCTTTTGTGTCAGAAGATTGTTGCCAGAGGTCTAGTGCCTTGTTTTGTTCGATATACTTTAGAACATTCTCTTTGCTGGAAGCTTTGATATCTGCTAGACGTTTCTTTTCATCTGCGATACGCTTGGCTCCCATTGTTGTGGATGGCACGACAGTAAGAGAGTTTAGATGTTCTTCATCTAATAAGAAGGATGATAAGAGTTCTTCAAAGTATCCTTGTTCGATCTTTTCACGTAGGATATCAAAAATCTTTCCGTTGGATAATGGTTCTGCTGGATCACCACCGTATAACCAACTATCCATTGCACGTTGTCCATACATTAAACCTGCAGGTTCATGGCTTTCACGATAACGGAATTCCATCTGGTTGATTGTTGCGTGTAACTCTTCGTGGTCTAGTCCATTCTTTACAAGCTCGCTTGTAGTAGCGCGTAATGTTTCGCGGATTGCATCATACTTGTCTGCGTCTGTATTACGAATCGTTAAGACGAGCCATGGCTGTTGGATACCATCATATAAGTCTAAGTCAACATCTTCCCCAAGGTTGTTATCGAGGATAGCTTTCTTTAATGGTGATTCATTGTTAGCCACAAGTGTGGAAGATAGTGCAGACCATGCGATATTTTGTACATAAGAATCGTATGTAGAAATAATCTTTGCAAAAGAGATATGAGAGCGATTCTCGGTAGGTTCATTTTCACTGATTTCGTAGGAGATACGATTGTGTACAGCTGGTAGAACTTTCTGCATAGGAATTGCGAAATCCATCTCTTCCTTTTGATAGTTAACAAAGTATTCTTCATGGATAAAACGAAGTACTTCATCAATATCTAGGTTACCATCTACCCAAATACGAGCGTTGGATGGATGATAAAACTTCTGATGTGTTTCGATAAACTTCTCATAAGTTAAATCTGTGATGTAACGTGGATCACCGCCAGATACATATTTATAGCAGTTATCTGAAATAACATACGATTGAGTTCATCTACGATTGTTTCATCCACAGAGGAGAAGGCACCCTTCATTTCATTGAGTACAACGCCACTGTATTCCATCTCTTCATTTACATCATGAATTTGATAATGCCAACCTTCTTGTAAGAAGATATTTGGGTTCGTATAGATTGCTGGTTGGAATACCGCATCCATATATACAGAAATGAGGTTCATGTAGTCTTTATCATTGCGACTACTTACCGGATACATTGTCTTATCTGGATACGTAAAGGCATTTAAGAATGTTTGTAAACTACTCTTTAATAGTTCTACAAATGGTTCGCGTACAGGATATTTCTTTGAACCATTTAGAACACTATGTTCTAGAATGTGGAAAACACCTGTATCGTTATCAGGAATTGTTTTGAATGTAATCGCAAATGTCTTATTTTTATCATCACGTTTTAACCAGCAGAGTTCTGCGTTTGTTTGTTCGTGGCGGAACATATATAAAGTTCCTTTTGCGTCTTCAATATCTTTGATTTGTTCAAGGACAAATCCATGTAGCTTGTTGTTTATTTCTAAATTCATATTGAACCTCCATACCCGTTAATCATACATCATTATTGTATAGAATCAGAAAAAAAGATGCTCGTAAGCATCTTTAGTCAATAATTTGGTTGATGACAATTTCTGCACGTCCTAGGTTGATGTGATCTCCCTCGTGGATACGGGCTTTACCAAGTGGTGGTAACTTAATTCCATTTAAGTATGTTCCATTATGTTCGGAAACATCTGCTAAATAGAATGTATCGCTTTCAATTAATATGCGTGCATGTTTGCGGCTGATTGCTGGTTCATTGATGACAAGGTCACAACTAGCAGCTTCACGTCCAATCAAGCATGGTAATTTACTAATTGTATGGTCCTTTGTTTGACCTGCAACTTTGATTGTAACGAGAATCTTTGGATCTGTTTCATCTAGATTTGTTGTAGAGAAGATTTCTTCGAATAGTGTTGCGGAATCATCATTATTCTTTTCGCGAATTGGTGTATCCAAGGAATCAACCTTTACTGGTTTGATCGTTGGGGATACTGGCATAACAGGTCTTTCTAAGTCAGTAAGAACTGTTGTCGCAGCGAGTGAGTCCTCTACATTCTGCTTTGGTTGTTGTACTGGTTCTGGTTTTGGAGCGATTGGTGTAGCTTGTACAACATTCTTAACTTGTGGCTTTCTTGTTGTACCTACATCGTTTCCATCCGCATCTACATAATATGTGTTTTTCTTAAATGCCAAGAAGATAACAGCCACAAGTAAGACAACGTTTGTGCCTACTAAGCCCATGATAATCAATTTGACAATTGTTGGATCACTAAACATAAATTACTCCTCTTATTAATATCGTTAACCTTATAATACAACAAACCTTACATTTTTTCACGTTCACTTACATCGTGTGTAATTTCAACGATTGGAGTTGGTCGTGATAATTGGGTTTCTGTGTAGATATCTTCTTCTGTTGGTGGAACGATAGGAATATCATTCTTGGCTTCTAAGCGAATCGTACGATATACGATGATATCTAGGATTGCAACGAAGATAAAGAAGAAGATTAATCCGATATCGGATTCTACCATCAGTGTTGCGTCAAAGATTGTATGTAGTAATACTGCAAATGCATAAGAAGCTTTTAAGTTTAGTGACTTTACATCAGGGCTATTTACAGCTTCAGCTACTTTTGCATGACCATAGTATAAGCCCATGTATACCGCAAAGCTCATGTGTCCTGGAATTGTGAGAAGTGCACGCTGTAAAGCGACGCCTGTTCCATAATTAAATACATAGAAGACATTTTCTAATGCCGCAAATCCAAGTGACACAAATACAGCGTATACAATACCATCAAAGCGATAATTGAATGCTTTGTCTTTCCATGTGAATCGATAGAGGAAGAAGAATTTTGCGCCTTCTTCGATGAGTCCAACAAAGATTGCGGTTAGGATACCGTAATTGACTTGTGTAGCAGTTACTACATTTTCCAAAAGATAATAGACAACCTGTTCGGAAAGCATCTCTAATATGATTGCGACTGGTACAGAGAGTAGACCACCAATAATACATTTTAGTAATAACAGTGGTGGTTCTTTTTCTTTATCATCATTGCGATAGATATAAATCATGAAGAAGATTGCAGGGAAATCGCAATCGCAAGATAGAACAGTGTTTGTTCTAAGGTTAATTGTCCGTATTGATTTAACATTCGTTAGCACACACCTTTCTGATCAGTTTTTCCATGAACTAAATCATAGATTTGATTTTTTGAGATACCTGTCTGTTTGGCAACTTCTTTGATTGCGGCGCTTGTGGACATTCCGCTTTCAATAGAAGTATTTACCATGTTCAGAATTTGCCCCATATCGATATCTTTTTCATAGTCATCTTGATTGCCTTCAATCACCACAACCATTTCACCTTTTAACTCTGAGGCAATTGGTAGTATCTCGGAAATTTTACCACGGATGAACTCTTCATGTACCTTTGTTAATTCTCGGGCGATACAGATATGACGATCACCTAGCACATCTAAGCAGCTTTGTAGCATCTTTTCGATGCGATGTGGTGCTTCGTACATAATGAGTGTCATTGGATATGATTGGTACAGGCGTAGTTTCTTAACACAATCATGTGTGGATGGTGGTAAGAAACCAATGAAGATAAATGGCTGTGCAATTAATCCTGAGGCAACAAGTGCATTCAAGAAAGCACTACAGCCTGAAATTGGAACAACATTATATCCAAGTGCTGTCACTTCACTGACAACTCTTTGGCCTGGATCATTGATAAGTGGATATCCAGCATCAGATATTAAGGCAATATTATTCCCTTGTGATAGTAAGTTAATAATGCCTTTTGTGCTAGATGTTTCATTAAAGTTTTGATAAGCAATCAATCGCTTTGAAATACCAAAATGCTTTAGTAACTGTCCACTGTTACGTGTGTCTTCACACGCAATTACGTCGACGCTATTTAAAACATCGATAGCTCGTGGAGTCATCTCGTTGAGATTCCCAATCGGAGTAGGTACTAAATAGAGCGTTGGTTTTTCATTTTCGAAGGATTTCTGGCGGTTCATGCGTTATCGCCCTCATCTTTTTTCTTGCGTCCAAATGTACGTACAGTAACATTCTTGCGTTCAGCACTATTCTTTTCCATGTTTTGGCGTGGTTGATTTTGCTTGTTGGAATGTGCTTTGTTTGGTTTCTTGTTGTTTGGACGGTTGTTTTGTGGTTTTGATGGTTCTACTTTTACTGTTGGTAAGTCAGTGGAAACATGTACCGCTTTGTCTTTATTCACTGGTGCAGCTACACCCTCATGAACCATCGTGCGATGTACTGGTTTATCACTCTTCTGGTTGTTCTGCTGAACAAAGCCTTTACGTGGAATTGCTTTCTCACGTAAATTATCCAAGGAAATAAAGAGTACTTGTTCGCGGTTTTCTAACTTAGCTTCTTGCTTCATGACATTCATGCTTGTAAGACGGTATACCATGCCATCGTATTCAACTTGAGATCCCATCTTAGGAAGTCCTGCTGTTAGTTCTTTATAATCATTTTCTTCATACTTCAAGCAGCACATTAACTTACCGCACATACCAGAGAGTTTCTCTACGTTAAGGGCAAGCTGTTGTGTCTTGGCCATATTGATAGAAATAACATCAAAGTGATTCTTGTATCGGCTGCAACATGTTTCCATACCACACATACCAATACCACCGACCATCTTTGCCTTATCACGTTCACCAATCTGGCGTAACTCAATACGACAGTGTAGACGTGTTCCTAAAACCTTTAAAGCTCGCGGAAATCGACACGTTGATCTGCGAGATATACAAATAGAACCTTTGAGCGATCAAGTGTATACTGTGCACTCATCAGATTCATATCTAAATTCAAATGTAAAATTTCTTCGTTACAGATGCGATACGCTTCACTTTCCGCAATGGTATTTTCGGCGTACATCTTTTGGTCTTGTTCTGTAGCGATACGAATAATTGGCTTTGTTGGCATATGTAGATTGTATCTATCGATTGATAGAGCATCCGCATCTACCTCACCCATTTCGATTCCTTGTGCTGTTTCTACAACAACCCAATTTCCTTTTTTGATATCTGCGTCATCGCAACCAAAAGAATACGGTTTTGTAGCATTCTTAAATCGCACAGCGACGGAATAGGCATATTTCACTGTCGGTTGTTCCTGTTCTTGGTGCATTGGACAACCGCATGAACCGTGTTCACATTCCATGTTCATGGTTGAATTCCTCCAATCTATAGAAGGTTTGATCCATTAATAGATTTAAATCAATAAACCGATTAATCTTATCTTTTTGTTCTTGTAAGATAATGATCAATTCTCCATATTCTTTCTGTTTGTTTATTTCTTGTTGTAGTAGTTCTTTGTACCAATGTGGTCCTTCGACATGCTTGCATACAACATCATAGGCAAATAATGACATGAGGTCGAAGAAGCCATTGAGTAATAAAATATTTTCTTTCTTTGCTTTTGCACTGTCTTTTTCGCTTGAACGATAGGAGATATTATAATCTACCAATAGTTCTTCGCGACTTCCTTCAAGATTGAAGTACTGTTTAAACATCATCTTGCAGGTTTCAAAGATAGAACTGTCCGCAAATTCCTTCATCTGATTAATATCTTTTACTAGATGGGAGATAAAGTAAGCATCTACATCTTGTACCCCAACTTCTTTCGCTTTGGAAAGTAGATAGTCTTCTGATAATGGGGAGAAGGGAATTAACGTACAGCGCGAAACAATGGTTGGTAAGATACGATCGATATTGTCAGTTGTAAGAATAGCGACAACACCAGATGCTGGTTCTTCCAAAAACTTTAACATACTGTTTTGCGCAGAGATACTTGCGTTCTCTACGTTTTCTAAAATGTATACACGTGAGCCATCTCCATCTTCTAATGCAGTCTTTGAGAATTTCTCTTGGATTGCATCTACATCATCCTTGGAGATTGCATTTTGGGAACCATCTAATAAAACCATGTCCGCATACAAGCCTTCTTCTACACGTCGGCATGTATTGCATTCTTCACAAGCGATACCGTGGTGTTGCTCGCAAAAGATACTCTTTGCGAATAAAAGAGCAGCTTCATGTTTTAGGGTTCCGTGAGGTCCGGATAGAAGATAAGCATTCGCAACTCTATGATTCATGCATGCATTTTCTAACGCATGATAAAACAAAGGTTGTTGTTGCTGTAACTCATCCTTGCGCATCTAATAATCCTTTCACAATTTCATAGGACTTTTGAATCACTGTGTCGACATCAGCGGTCGCATCTACGATAATCATACGATCAGCGTATTTCTCAATCACCTTTTGATAACCTTCATGAACACGCTCGTGGAATTCAACACTTTCTTGATCAAGTCTATCTAGGACTTCTCTTCCTTTACGGATACGCTTTAAACCTGTTTCCGCATCAATCTGTAGGAAGATTGTCTTATCCGGCATGTGGTTTTCAATCGCAAATTGGTTGATTTCATAAACTTCATCCATGCCGATTTCACGACCGCAGCCTTGATATGCTAGGGAACTATCCACAAAGCGGTCACTGATGACATGAATTCCTTGGGCAAGAACAGGTAAAACCTTATCTACAAGGTGCTGTCTTCTACTTGCGGCATAAAGTAGTGCTTCTGTTCTAGCATCCATCTCTGTGTTCTTAGGGTCTAAGATAACATGACGAATCTGTTCAGCAATATTGGAACCACCTGGTTCTCTTGTATAACGTACCTGATAGCCATCTGCTTCTAGCATTTTTGTGACGGCAGTACTCACGGTAGTTTTTCCGCTTCCATCAGGTCCTTCAAATGTAATAAATAATCCAGTTTTCATAACCTTTATTATACCATTCTTCTATTGCCCTGCATATACGCCCAAATGGAGAGATAAATGAAAAAGTCGCCAATAAAGCGACTATTGGTTACTTTCGGCGTAGTTTGAGTGCGATTTCTGTGCCGTTTTTTGAGCTTTGTACGACGTATACATCGCCACCGTGTTGGCGAGCAATCTCTTTTACAAGAGCGAGTCCAAGACCAGCACCACCCATATCACGGCTACGTGATTTATCAACTCTAAAGAAGGGTTCAAATATATGTTGCCAATCTTCTTGTTGGATTCCCGGCCCATTATCACTAACATTAACCGTCGCAAATTCATTCTCTTTCTTGATGGATACAGTTACATTTCCACCGATATGGTTATACTTGATGGCGTTTTCCACAAGGTTATAGATAGCACGGTAGATAAGGGTATCATTACCAATGATTTCAGCGGTCCCTGGGTTTTGAAAGATTGTAATATTCTTTTTATCAGCGAGAGCTGTTAAGTCACAGATTACTTCTTCGGCCATATCAGTTAATGAGATATGGTCTTGTTTTTGGGCGGATTGTAGGTCTGTCATCTCGAGAAGAATATCAATGACATGTGATAGACGTGATGTTTGCATACGAATCATATGAACAGTTTCTTGATATTCCGTTGCACTAGGATTGTTGTTTTTCTCAAATACTTCTAGTTTTGTACGCATTACCGCAAGCGGTGTACGTAATTCATGTGCAGCGTTTGCGGAGAATTGCCGTTGTGCTGCGAAGGTATTACTAAGACGTTCTAACATCTCATTGAATGCGTTTGTCAGTTGTTCAATTTCAATGGAACTTTGATCACTTACAACTAGATGTTTTAAGTTTTTCGCTTGGATGTCTTCGATCTGTTCACCAAGATTTTGTAGTGGTTTTTAATGCATAACCAATGAAGAAGTACATCATAGAGCTACTTGCGACAGTAATGATGATTGTAATGAGTAAACTGCTTTTTCCAGAAGTCTGATTGGATCCCCTTTGCCATATCAGAAATGACATCTTTAGTGGAAATTTGTAGTTGTACAACTTCTCCAGTTGTATCTGTTGCAGGACTGGTTGGTAATATCGCAACTGCGGAATCTTCAATCTTACTCATCGAGGAAATTGCGGATTTACTGATTGCATAACTAATCGCAAGACAGGATAAAATAACGATAATTGCGGTAATAACGGTGAGTTTCCACTGTAGAGAACGACGTTTATTCATCTTGTTGTCCTCCGATGACGTATCCTTGGCCTATGCGATTTGTGATAGGGTCATAGCCAAGTGCAGCACGTAATTTCTTACGCAAAGCGGAGATGTGTACACGAATGGAATTACTAAAGCTATCAACACTACTATCCCAAACATGTTGGATAAGTTCTTCTTGTGGGACTGGACGTTCTTGATGTAGCAACAAGTATTCCAATAGTCCTAACTCTTTACGCGTTAGAGGAAGTTTTTCTCCATTTACGATGACAGTGCGACTCTTGGTGTCTAATGAAAGTTCTCCACAGGAGAGAATGACATTATTTTGTACGGTGCGACGTCTAGTTAGACTACGAACGCGCGCTTCTAACTCCTCAAAGTGGAATGGCTTGCATAGGTAGTCGTTAGCACCGCTATCGAGGCCATCAATCTTATCCTGTAAATGTCCGCGTGCAGATAAAATTAGCACTGCTGTTTCAGAATCCTCTTTACGAAGATTACGAAGCACTTCCATACCATCCATGACAGGCAAGTTTAAATCTAGGATGATCAAGTCATAACTTTCATCCATTGCCATATTCCAAGCTGTACCACCATCAAAACATGTATCTACTTCATATCCATCAAGACGTAAACCCTTTGCGATTGTTTCACAAAGGGCGATTTCATCTTCAACCACTAATATTCTCATATGCAAAATGTTCCTTTCATGTTGTTACTAATTGCCAGAAGAACATCCAACACATTGTTGGAAGCTGAGTATATCTGTACCAAGTATAGCACATACGAAAGAAAATAAGACAAGCCGTTCATATGCTAAAATACCCATTTATGTAGGCATGATTTTGGATAAAAATTGAAAAAACACATTGTTAAATTTCTTAACACAAATTTTATATCTGCTTTGTTATATTTTTCACGTCAGATAGAAATTGAGTATGAAGGAGGACAATGCAATGGATTTTATAAACAAATATCCTACACAATTTAGAATTGCTACACAGGCATTTCTAATAGTGCTAGCAATTGTATTTATATGTGTCGGGGCTTCTCGTGGAGAAGTTGAAAGTGTATTCGGCAAAGCAATTCGTCTTTGTTTGGAGTGTGTAGGAATTGGATAGTTATGACATCAGCTAAATCAAGAGCGTTTCTAAAATTCTTAAAGAGACGAAATACAATTCAGATGTTTGCAACATTTTTGACAAACATGCATATACCAAACTTTTTCAAAGGTGTTCTCTATAATGGAAATCAAACAGGTATGTGTGCCAGGTTTAAATTGTTATTCATGCCCAGCTGCTACAGGAGCGTGCCCAGTCGGCTCCTTCCAAGCAGTGGTAGGTTCATCCAAATATAACTTCTCCTATTACATCAGCGGAATTCTAATATTCTTTGGTGTGATGATTGGTAGATTGATATGTGGATTCATGTGTCCATTTGGTTGGTATCAAGACTTATTACATAAGATTCCAACAAAGAAGTTTAGTACAAAGAAATTAAGATTCTTAACATATACAAAGTTTATCATCTTAGCGGTTGCGGTTATATTACTTCCAATCATTATGACAAATAAAGCAGGTATCGCATTACCATACTTCTGCAAATACATTTGTCCACAAGGTATCTTGGAAGGTGGTATTCCACTCTCTATCGTAGATAAAAATATTCGTGCAACATTAGGTACATTATTTACCTGGAAGTTTACAATTCTGATTACGATTACAACATTATCTATATTTGTATATCGTCCATTCTGCAAATGGATTTGTCCACTTGGAGCATTCTATGCATTATTCAACAAGATTGCAATCTTCAACTATAACGTAGATAAAAACAAGTGTGTATCCTGTGGTAAGTGTGCAAAAGTTTGTAAGATGGATGTCGATATTACAAAGAATACTGGTGACTTGGAATGTATCCGTTGTGGAGAATGCATTACTGCATGTCCAACCAAAGCTATCAGTACTTACTTAGCAATTAAGAAAAAGAGTGACGCTAAGAATTCAAAAGTAGCAAATAAGAATTTACAAAAGGCATAAAACAGAAAGAGGAAAAAGAAAATGAATTTGTTCAAGAGATTTACCCTAGTTGGTGTAGCAGCAGTTATGGCAGTTACATTAGCAGCATGCAACAACAAGAAAGAAGACAAGGCAACGTCAACAACATCTACAACAACAGAAACAGCTAACGTAGAAGCATTCCCTAAGTTTAAGGGTAAGGACTTCGATGGTAAGGATGTAGATGAATCTTTATTCAGTCAGAATGAAGTAACACTTGTAAACTTCTGGTTCAATGGTTGTGCAGCATGTGTAAATGAAATGCCAGCACTTGAAAAGTTTAATAAGAAGTTAAAGGAACATGGTGCAGAACTAATCGGTGTAAACGTTGAAGCAACAGATGAAGCTACATTAAAAGATGCAAAGGATATCTTATCTAAACAGGGTGCTACATATAGAAATATCGTCATCAAAGATGGCGATGATGCGAAGGCTTACTTGGCTAAGATCTTCAGCTTCCCAACAACAGTAATGGTTAATAAGAAGGGTAACATCATTGGTGACCCAATCGTTGGTAACTTAGAAGATGAAAGAAACAAGAAGAAATCATCAAGATGATTGAAGAAGTAAAGTCTGGTAGTGAAGTTACAACAACAGTTACACAAGGACAGGCTGCAGGTGCAAATGATGAATTAACAGATCTTTATGCAAAAGAAAGCGAAGTATTCGGCAAGCATCAAGACTTATGGAATAAGGTATTCGCAACAATGTCAAAAGATCAGATTGAACAGACACAGAATCTACCTTATGACGAAGTATTAAAGTCACAAGTAGAAGCAAACAAGGCTTCCTTCTCCGAAGAAGAATTAAAGACACTCGAAGAAGATATCAAGACGATTTCTGAAATTGAAAAACAAATCGCAGAAGCAAGCGCAAAAGCTAGCAAATAACATTAACAATCTATTGTGGTTTTCCCCATCTTTTCCCTGGGCTTATGTCCAGGGTTTTATTATGGGGGGGGTAGTGCTATAATGTAATTACAGAAAAACTCATAGAACTTTACGGATTTGTCAATAAATGAAGAATCATTTGGAGGTGACTATGAAAAAGACGATTCCGATAATACTAATTACATCATTTTCATGTATGCTAGTAGGTTGTTCTACTCGAAGACAAGTAAGTCAAGAAGTAACTTCGAGTAATGAAGTAACACAAGTTGAAGAAGAATCTGGGTATGCATACAAATTATCAGAACTACATGAAATTAATCAGAATGATTTAGTATCTTCTGATACATCACAGTTTTATGATATGGAATGTAATCCGATTAATCCGAGTGAGTTGTCATTAAAACTTTATGAAATTACTTTATTGATGATCAACAAATTTCTCTTAACGAAGTAATACTATCACCAATCCATATTACGCCATCTTTTAGAGTAAAGAAGGGTGAAGTGATTACAATATCTGGTACAGACTATACGACAAATCTTGAAAATGATAACGTTCAAATGCAGTCGTTATTGCAAAAGATAATTGGCTTCAACACCAAACTACAAATTTCTCTCGATCTAGAAAGAGTACAGTATGTACCAGTAAGTGATCGAATAATTACTTATTACTTTTATCCAATCTGTTATAAGGTAGAAACCTTCAGTAATAAAATGGGTGCTCCATCAGATACCTTCTATACATTAAAAGGTGGACATCAAGTGAATGGATTATTCTGTGATGGGATTTATGAAGTACGTACGGAAGAAGACATTCAATAGAGACATATTTTCATATGCACATTTTAAATGTAAAAAAGTAAGTATTTCCTGTTTGGGAGATACTTACTTTTTGTTTGATGTTCAGCCGATTATTTTTTCTTCCTTGTGTACTCCTTTCCACTTTCTTAGACAAAGAAAAACAGTAAATCTTTTCTAATTTACTGTTTTATGTTAGCTAATATCGAATTGTTAGTTTAGCAAGTTAAGAATATCCTACTTGCAATACTCTTTTATTTTACTGGCATATTCAGCCAAAAGATTCTCTGAATAAATTTTTTCGTTTTTTGAATTTCTGACTTCCTTCCAAAGAATAGAAGCTACTTTTAATTTGTTCGAGTAGTTGCAACTATTTTCGTCTGCACAGAAATCCTTCAAAAATTGATTCCATTGACAAACTGAATTATCATACTTGGCATAATTCGATTTTCCATAATAAACTTTCAGCATGTCTTGAATTGTAAAACTTAAATCATTTTCTCTTTTTACTTTTCTCCAAGCTGTTGCCATATCAGCAGTAAATTTAAATGGTGCGATACCTGTTAAAACAGAGAAATATTCTCTGAACCTTGCATTAAAAGAAAAGCCACATTCAAGTAACGGTGTATCAGCAGTAACATTTTCAACTTTCTTCTTTTCCTTTTTTTATTGATGATATTTTAATTAAATTCCCTTTAAAAATACTGTTCAATAATGTGATTGAGTTCTTGTTTTTGTACCTCTGTATTCTAATCCAATAGATTTACATATTTGTGAAAGTTCTTCACGATACCAATAGTATTTATTAAACGCGTCAAATGATGTTATTTTATCAAACTCAGGTCTATTTTCTATCAACATTTTATCCCCTTAAACCTAATTTACTTTTTCATATCTAAACAAATTACAATTTTTTTGGTTTCTATTATCAAAAATACCAATAACCAAATTACTAATATTAGATGCGTTATACAAAAATTATAGTTTCAATAAAATTCCAATAACTGCAGCTACGAGAATAAATAGTATTGGATGTGTCTTTGGTTTGAAGTGATATACTGCTAGCATGCATGCAAATATGATGATAGGCTTCCACTTAAATAAACTGAAAAGAGATTTTGTTGTTTGGAATGCAGTGATATCAAATAATGCTAGTAAATAGATACCTATCACTGCAGATGTAATTAAACCTACTACTGCAGGTCTTAAGCCCATGAATGCATTTTGTACAATTACAGAGTCTTCAAATTTTTGAAGCGCTGTTGCGATCAGAATAATAGATAGAAATGCTGGTGCTGTAACAGAAAGTGTAGTAGCGATACCGCCGACGAAACCATATACGTGATTACCTACATAGGTTGCCATATTGACACCCATTGGTCCAGGTGTTGATTCGCTGATAGCGACCATGGTCGTTAAGTCTGTTAGACTAAACCATCCATACTTTAATGACATCTCTTGTAAGAAGGGGATTGTTGCAAGTCCACCACCGATGGAGAATAAACCGGTTTTAAAGAATTCCCAGCATAACAATAAAAAATTTGCCATGATAATTACCTCATTGGTATCTTATCACGACAAATTTTGTTGTAAAACAATTATTCTGTAGAATCATCTACTCGAGTTTTGACACCCCAGATGAAGTAAATCATATGGCCTAACCATACGACCCCAAGAATTGCACATGGAATATACAATGCCTTACGAATCATCATAATAAATCCGAATAACATAAATACAGTAACTGTACACATCACGCGAATCTTAGCGGCTTTTGTCATACCTTTACCGCTAAGGTGACTCTCTAAATTGTTTTTGTACATCTTAGTGTTGATAAACCAGTTGTGCAGTCTTTCAGAACTCTTACTGTAGCTAAATACTGCGAGTAGTAAGAATGGGAAAGATGGTAGTAGTGGAATGAATGCACCGATGACACCAACCCCAAGGCTGATACTTCCTAGTACTATCCAAAATATCTTTTTTAAATTCATTTCTGTTTCTCCAGTTTTCTTTTCTCTTTAATGCTTTCAATGAGATGTCGAATCGTTGCGAGTGGATAATATAACAACATTCTTGGACCGCAAAAGCGCATTACTTCTTTAATTCTTTCTCTCATTTCTGGTTTGTAACAGTGAACACGGCAGTTTGCACAGAAGGTTTTTGTCTCCATAAATGGGCAGTGGTTACTGCGCGTTGTAGCGTAATCAAGTAACTCCTGGCATTCAGGACAAAGACCATCTTTTGTGCCGTGTTTCTTTCTACAATAGACTTCAATCATCTTTGTGACGATAGAAATCTCACGTTGACGTTTTTCTTCAATTTTGTTCATGCATGACACCTTCTGATGCACGATAGATGCGGTCAGCGATTGCCATTGTAGATTCACGATGGGATACCAAAATAATGCATTTATCGTGTTTTTGCTGTTTTAGAGATTTAAGAATAATACCTTCGTTGATACTATCTACGTTACTTGTAGGTTCATCCAACAAGATTAACTTACTACCACGTAGAAATGCACGGGCTAATCCAATGCGTTGTTTTTCGCCTGCAGAAAGATTATCTCCAAGTGTTCCGACTTTGCTTTGGTAGCCGTCTGGTAGTGTCATGATAAAGTCATGGACAGATGCCATGCGGCATGCATTTTGAATTTCCTCTATCGTAGCTTCTGGTTTAGCGATACGAAGATTTTCTTCAACAGTGTCATCAAAGAGATATGTTGTTTGGCTTACCATTGTGGCATTTGATAATAAACTATCTGTATTAATTTCATTAATATCAATACCGTTGTAGAGGATATCTCCTGTTTCTTTTTGCCAGAATCGAAGTAATAGTTTTAAGAATGTTGACTTACCACAACCAGACTCACCGACAATACCAACAATCTCACCAGTTTTTGTGGATATAGAGATATCTTTTAGTACCTGTGTTTTACCATCATAAGAGAAGGACAAGTGATTTACTTCTAAGTTTTCAAACGTGAAATCCTTACCTTCTGTGATTGGTGTTACTGCTGGCTTTTCTGATAATAAGTTCAGTACACGATCACCAGATGCGAATGTCTGTGTTAAGTTGCCTGGTAGTGCAGAGATAGCGATAACTGGACCAAAAGATCCAAATACTGCTGTTACACCGATTAACATCTTACCGATTGTTAAACTGTTATTTGCGACTAAGATAATACCTACGATTAATGTAAGGATGATAAAGATAGAAACGCTCAGTTCTGTTTCTGCAGTCGCTTTTGCTGTATCGTGTTTCATCTTCTTTGTTTCAAGAAGAAGTGAATCAGAACGTTTGTTAACTTCATCTTTACGCTGATCTTGTGCGTGCATAAGCACGATATCCTTAATACCCTTGATACTATCTAAGAAGTAAGCGTTAAAGGACGAAAATTCTGAACGATAGCGTACACCAGATTCCTTTAATCTGCTGGAAGAAATCATTGGCACAACAATACCGATTGTTAGATATCCAAGTAATGCGATGAATGCGAGATACCAGTTTACTGTAAATCCAACAAACAAAGTAACGCAGGTTGATACGATAATCGCTATGCAAATTGGAGAAATCGTATGTGCATAGAATACTTCTAATGTTTCAATGTCGGCTGTAATCATTGAGATGATTGCGCCTTTTTGCTTGCTTTCAAGTTTTGCAGGACAAAGAATACGTAATGCACGGAAATCTTGTCACGTAATACAGCAAGTAACTTAAATGCGATGTAGTGGTTGCTATATTGTTCTAGGTAACGTAAGAAACCACGTAATAATCCAAAGCCGATAGTTAGGGCAATGATTGTGCCATACGAGAGCGGGATTGCTTCCCCAAGTGATTTGGCAATGCCAACTGCACCCATGAGAGTTACACCCATCGCAACAATGAAACCTACAGAACCGTTTATTACAGCAAGAATCATTATGTATGCTAGTGAACCTAGTAAAGTAATAAGACTTGCCATAATCACAACGCCACTACGGCGGACATATTTCTCGTTTGTCATGCGATCACCTCCGTATAGCCTTCTTCTAGTTTCTTTTGTGTGGTATATAGTTTGCATAACCTTCATGCATGTTCATGAGTTCATTGTGTGTACCATTCTCTTTTACTTCACCATCTTCAATGTAGTAGATGGTATCAGCCGCAATAATATTTGCTAAACGATGTGAAATAACAATCACGGATTTCTCTTTAGAGAGTTCCTTAATGTTATTCATGATGATTGCTTCGCTTTCAATATCAATATTACTTGTGGCTTCATCGAAGATGTAGACATCTTTGTTTGCGACTAGATTGATTGCAAGTGCTAGTCGTTGTTTCTGTCCGCCAGAAATGTTTGCGGCGTCTTCTGTAATGACTTTATCTAGGCCGCCGTTATCGATAATAAAATCATAGAGATTTACTTTCTTAAGTGCACTATAGATTTCTTCGTCTGTAACGTTGTCTTTGGCTAGCATAAAGTTTTGACGGATTGTTTCATTAAAGATATAGGTGTTATAACTTACAACTGAAATGTGAGAATAGTATGATTCTCTACTTAATGTCTCCAAAGGTTTATTCCCAACAAGAATAGAACCTTGTTGAGGGTGATATGCACCTAACAATAAATTTACAACTGTAGACTTACCTGAACCAGATTCACCTACAATTGCGCACATACCAGTTGAACCAAAGTTCATGGATGCATGTTTCAATACATCACGAGTTCCATCATAAGAGAAGGTAACATCTTTCACTGTAATATCTGTACCATCTACTGTTTCACTACCCCATACTGGATCTGGCTGAGCAAGCAGGGATAGAATCTTATTACCAGCACTTGCGCCATTCATGGCAATATGGAAGGCAGAACCAAATGCACGTAGTGGTAAGAAGAAGTCTACAGCCACAAGAATTAAGAATAGTGCTGCATAAGCAGATAGATTTCCGTTTACAACGGCATGAATCGTTAGGGCAATACCAAGACCAGCACCACCATAGGCCACCATGTCCATGATGGTTGTACTAGCTAACTGCATGACTAATACCTTCATTGTAATCTTGCGGAATTCTTCGCTTGTCTCATTCATCTTGATATTTTGTGCAGCGTCTGCTTGGAAGATCTTTAGTTCTTTTAGTCCTTGTACACTATCTAGGAAACTATCTCCCATGGATGTGTATTTACCCCAGTACTTTGCAAAGATCTTCTTTGCGTAACGGGATACCGCAATAATGGACATTGGAATGAGTGGTACACATGCAAGTAATACAAGTGCAACAGCCCAATTGATACGTACAGTGACGATAAACAAAATGATAGGAGCAATCATTGCATAGAAGAATTGTGGAATATATGCAGAATAGTATAGGTCTAACTGTTCAACACCTTCCATGGATAGCTGTGTTAAACCAGCCATACTCATATTGTCGGTAGTACGAACACCAAGCTTGATAATTTTGTCATAGATTTTCTGACGCAAATCCTTCTTCACATTTCTTCCTAATGTATCCTTCAAGTCTCCAATACTACGAGAAGTTACATAACGGATTGCCATCGCAATGATTACAATCACCGCCGGTAGAATGAACCCTTGTGCATTACTACCAGAGGATGTATATTCTGCAGCATATTGAATGGCATAACAGATGGATGCGGTGATTGCAAGATTAGCAAATAAACCCACTATCATAAGACCAACTGCATAGAATATATATTTTTTATTATGCCCTAAAAGGGCTAAAAGTTTTTTATCTATCATGTTTAGAATTCCTTTCGCATAGACTATTTTACACGATAAGTTAGTTATATATAACCAAAAGGCTATAAAAAAACAACAATCTTAGAGATTGTTGTGAAAGAGAATTGCTTATTTGAGGTGAATCTTATTTTTGTATGTATAGAATACATAGCCAAATACTGCGGCCAATATTACTAATAGGACGGTAGGAATGTTAGTGAAATACGCTAGCAAGAATGCCACTAGACAGATAAGTAGACTTGGAATATCTATAATACTTGTTTTGAATAGATTTTTGACTGCACCAAACATCAACACACATACAGCAATCTGTATTCCGGCAAGTGCGTGTTTTACAACTTCTAATGAGGAGAAGTTGGATAAGAAAGTTGCGATGATACTAATGATAATAATAGATGGGGTAATGACACCGAGTGTGGAAATAAGCGCCCCAAGGAAACCATCAATCTTTCCACCGATGAATGTGGATAAGTTGACTGCGATTGCGCCTGGTGTACATTGGCTGATTGCATAGTAATTTAGGATATCTTCCGCCGTCACCCAATGATGTTTATCAACAACTTCTTTTTGAATCATCGGAATCATTGCATACCCACCACCGAAGGTAAATAGACCAATTTTGAACCAAGAAATATATAGTTTTACAAATTTATTCATACTGCCTCATATTCCCGGTTTCAACACTAGCATTTTTTCACTGATTCGTAAATGGAATGAAGTATGTAGAATGCGATTGAAGAGATATAAAAAATCGTGTAATATGCTATAATTCACTAGTGAGAGGTTATAAAAAATGAGAAACAGAAAGAACTCTGATTTTGGTTGGATATTCTTCTTAATATTATTTCTTGGAGGAGGAACATTTATACCTATGTTAATTATTGTTGGTATCGTATTTGCGATTGTGATGGCAGCGGTAAATGCCTCGAAGAGAAACGAACAAAGATCAAACCCATATGCTAGTTATTCCTCATCTACATACTATGCTGGAAATCGCACTTCAAATATTTCCGCATCACAGATGGCAAAGAATAACATCTTCTTACGTAAATGGTTTAGAACACATACTGCTTTAAACGTTAGTACAGGAATCGAACTACGTGTACGTAATGGCGAATATAAGTCACTATCTAATTTGGATGTATACCGCAATGGTATCTTGGTAAGTGGGCTCAATGTATTTGGTGCTAACTATCCAGAATCGTATGAACAGATTTTAAGAGAAGTTTCTAAGCAGGCAGATGATTATCAGAATACAGATGTCATCGATGTACAAGCTACACCAACAAATGTGAAGAAGGAAGAAGTAAAGGTTGAGGAACCATCTTCTAGTGCCCAGAGCTATATTGATCAAATTAACGCATTAAATGATGCAATTCCGGATGAAGAAATCTCAAATGGATTATTTGAAACATGTGCACTTTTAAAACAGGCACAGAAGTTAGAAACAACTTTCCCTGCATCTAAGGGAAAACTTAAGAAGTTGTATGAATATTATTTACCAATCCTTGTGCGTATTCTAAAACAATATGACGCTCTTCAGACGGCACAGACTGACCCTAACTATGCAGAAACAAAAGAGAAGTTAGGAAAGACAGTTGTATTAATCAATGATGCGATGAAGAATATGATTGCAAGTTACACAGACCAAGACTTTATTAACCTATCTGCTGATATGGCTACTTTGAATGCTGTATTAAAGAAGGATGGCTTAACAAGTGATGGTATGTTTGAAGTTGAACATAAAGGAGACGAGTAATGTCGAAAGATCGTAGAACAGAGGAAAAAGAAAGACTTTGGAATGAGGTCTTAGGCAAGAAGCGTGCTTATGAATCCACAGATGCATCCGAACAAATCACGTTAAGTATTGATAGTAATGAACAAAGTCAAAATGTAAATATTCTAAAACAGCCAGACCAAGCAATGCAGGAACTAAATGCGATTTTGCGTAAACAACAAAAAAAGATTTAGAGGATATGCATGCGGCGCTACAGAAAAAGGATGAGCCTTTAGATATCTCCGCAATGAGTATGGATGTATTAGAACGTGATTTAAAGCGTGACTATGGTTTAACTGAGGTTGAACAAAAACCTGTTGAGAAGAAGGAATTCAACTCACAGAAGTTGTTCGATGATATCTACAATGTGATTATCTCCAAGGTAATGGGACAAAAAGACGCAATCCATCAGATGGTAAATGCGTTTAGAAGACCATATTTAATGGGAGAAGAAGCAGGAAAGGCGAAGAATGTCATTCTTGTTTCTGGGCCTGTGGGTTCTGGTAGACATGAAGCAGTTACTCAGATGGCTCGTTCTTTATATGAGCGCCAAGTATTTATCAGCGATGAAGTATATACGATTGATATGAGTCGTTATACATCTTCCGCACAGGAACAGATTTTCTTACAAGATTTATATGAGGCTATCTCTGGCAACGGTTCTGTTATCTGCTTTGAGAACTTTGAAAATGGGTTCCCAGCATTCTTACGTATGATTAGTTCACTTGTTACGACAGGTAGCTGTGTATTAAACAAACGCTATGTATTAAATAAGGGTGTACTCGTAGAAAATCAGACTGGTCTTGTGAAGGATAGTGTCGATACTTTAAGTGTTGGTGGTAAATATCTTGTATTTATGACAACTGGTAGTGTATCGAAGGTTCAAGATGCCTTTGGTGCAGACTTTATGTACCATGTCTTGGATACTGTTACATTAAAGAAGTTAGATGATGAAAGTATTCGTTCGATTGTTCAAGTTCAAACAGAGAACTTAATCAAGAAAGCAGAAGAAAACTTAAAGATTAAATTAGTAGTTGAAGATTCTGTTCAAGAATGGGTCATTCAACACTTTAATAAGGATTTAGGTGCTGCTTCAATTAGTTCTAATTTCTATGATTTCTATGTGTCTCTAGGGCAGGCAGTGTTAGACCATTCCCTGGGAAATATGGAAGAAATCAAGATGACAGTGAAGAACGATATTCCTGTTGTTACTATTAATGAAGAAGATATTCAGATGAGTCGCTCACGAAATAGTAGCGAGGAACTCGAAGAAGTAAATCGCGAATTAAGTGAGATTATTGGTCTTGATGAAGTGAAGGCGTATATTTCTTCCTTACAATCCTTGGTTGCGATGCAACAAAAGCGTCGTGAGCAGGGCATGAAGACCGCAACGCTTTCTAAACATATGATCTTTACAGGTAATCCTGGTACTGGTAAGACAACGATTGCGAGATTGATTTCTCGTTATATGAAAGCTATCGGTGCGTTAACACAAGGACAGCTTGTGGAAGTATCTAGATCGGACTTGGTAGCGCAATATGTTGGTCAAACAGCTCCATTAACGATGTCGGTAATCAAGTCTGCGATTGGTGGTGTACTCTTTATCGATGAAGCGTATTCTCTACATCGTGGAAAGATGATGCATTTGGATTAGAGTGTATCGATACACTTGTAAAGGCAATGGAAGATAACCGTGATAACTTAATCGTTATTCTGGCGGGATATAAGAAGGAAATGTCAGTATTCCTAGAGTCTAACTCAGGTCTAAAGTCACGTTTCCCAAATATCATCAACTTCAAGGACTACACAGGGGAAGAACTCTATCAGATTGCTTGTCTACAAGCCAAGGGCAAAGGTTATCATATTGATGAAGCCGTTAAGGATAAGCTAACTGCTTACTTCAATGAAGTACAGAGTATCAATGCAATGGAAGCTGGTAACGGTAGACTTGCACGTAATATGATTGAAGACGCAATCTTACGTCAATCCACAAGATTAGTATCGAATCCAGATAGTGATATGAGTGAGCTTATTGAGGCTGACTTTGATTTCACAATTAAGGTTCAACCTCCAAAAGCAAGTGATTCTCCTTCGCTAGAAGATTTATTAAAGATGACACAGAAATAGTAGTAAAAAGTGCTAGAAAAAACCTAGCACTTTTTATATGTTTACATGCATGCACGTTTATCAATAAAATAGTTGGATATGCAAGTAAATTATTTGAAAGAAATTTTCATATAGTATGCATGCATGTTTTAATATAATGAATATTGTGTTAATTTTGTGTGAAAATTGTGTATTTTATATGCTAGAAATTGACGTTTTAATTATTTTTCGTGTATCATTTTCATATGAAACATAGATTAAAAATGACGACAAAGAAATTTCTTGCGTTTAGTTTGGCTGCTTGCATGGTAGGTGGCACTGCACTTGGTTATGTGCTTGCAAGAAGAGACTATATGAATAAACAGATGTTATTATCACAGGCTAGGTTATATGATTCACTTCGACTTAACATGACTGGTATTACGACAGCTGAGTATGGAAGTACATTTGATGTACATACACTCGTCGCGGAACATACTGGTGATTTAAAGATTGATGGACAGATTGACGCTAGTGCAATTGGAACCTATCCAGTTAAACTGATTTTATCTGGTAAAGAGTCTAAGTTTGGTTTAACCAATTCCAAGACATTTACAGCGAGTGTAAATGTTGTGGACACAAAACCTGCAGAGATTACTTTAGCAGCTAGTAGCGTTGATATTAAAGCAGGAAGTTCGTATGACCTTTTCTCAAATATTACCTCAGTCATCGATCCAATAGATGGTAGTTTAACTGCTTCAACGGAAAATGGTAAGGGTAACTATACAGTTGCGGTTGATGGTGATATCTCAAAAGCAGGAACTTATACAGCGACTGTAACTGCAACAGATAAGAACGGGAATGTTTCTACTGCTTCTTATACAATTAATGTTACAAGTAATGTTACAAGAGCGTATGTATTCACTGGACCAGTAGATACTTCTGGTAATTATCAGACAATCTATTCTTACCTAACGGGTACACTTGGATTATCTAGGGCCGCTGCTTGTGGTATTTTGGCGAATATGTGGCAAGAATCTAAGTTTAATCCAACTGCTGGCTCATCCTATTACGGTTTATGCCAATGGGGTGGCGGCAGATATACAAACTTAGTTAACTACTGTGCAAATAATGGTCTCGACTATACAACGGTTGAAGGACAGTTAGCTTTCTTAACACATGAGTTAACAGGTGCGTATAACAGTACTCTTGTTGGATTACAGAATGTTGCGGATTCAGCAGAAGGTGCAGCTGAGGCGGCTACAATCTTCGTAACAAGATATGAAGGTGCTTCACATACAGCTGGACGTGCTGATAAGGCATATGCATATTATCTAGAAGGATAATGGTTAAAAATCAATTCGATTGGTATTTCCTCCATCTCGAAGAATTATTTCGAAAAGATGGAGGTTTTTGTTTGCAAATTTTACAAAATAGATTTGGATTAGATTCGTATATGTAACATGGAATATACGATAATAAGAATTGTGATATAGTAGAAAAACATAGAGCAGAGAAACAGCCTACATTAGCTCTGCACGTTTCTATGTCAATTCATATGAGGATGATAGAGCTTCCATATGGGGATAGTTTTATCATGGAAGAAAAGGAGAAATTAAAAGTATGGAACAAATGGAGAGAATTGCTGGCTTTATATTGTTGGCAATTGTAATCTTATTCGGCATGTTTGGATTAAGTTCCTCAATGTTGTATTTCAGATTAGTGATGGGCGCAATTTTAGGTTACGCTTTAGCGAGAGGTTTTATGGGCTTTGCGGGAAGTGTAAACCGTGCCTATAAGGGTGGTTCTACAAAGCTCATGAGAGCCTTGATGTTTATGTTTTTCGTTTCGGCTGCAGTTAGTACAGCAGTCCTATATAATGCGGATGTTTCCCAGTTTGACCTTGGGTAAACCCAATTAACTTAGGCTTGATCTTAGGAGGTCTTCTCTTTGGATTTGGTATGGCGTTTGCGTCATGTTGTGCATCAGGTGTATTAACAGACTTAGTTGCGGCATTTCCTAGAGGTATTGTTACCTTACTATTCTTCTGTATTGGTGTATTTGTAGGCTTCCCAATTCAGAATACAGCAAGCTGGGTACAGGATTCTTTAATCAAGTTTGGTGACAAGAATGGTGTATACTTCCCAGACTTATTTGCGTTTGATGGTTTACAGGGTTACTTAGGTGCGTTAATTCTAACTGGTATTCTTTGCTTGATCGTAGTGAAGTTAAGTTATCTCTACGAAAAGAAGAGAAAGGAAGCAGGAACTTACTTTGGTATCGGTAGTGAAACAGTACAGCTAGCTGCTGAAAAGAAGTCTCTTGATGAAACTGAGCCTGTTTGCCCATGCAGTGAAGAAGGTTATGTGAAGATTTTCGCACGTCCTTGGAGTTTAAGAACGGCTGTTCTTGTCATCTCTGCAGTATTCGTATTACTCATGGGTGTTACAAAAGCAGGTTGGGGGGCAAGTACTCCTTACGGATTCTGGTTTGGTAAGTTACTCATGTTGTTTGGTGTTAAGGTAGAAACAATTGTTGAATTTACAAAGGGCGCAGCAGGGCCTTACCAAATGCCTTTCTTTGAACACCCAATCAATGTACAGAACGTAGGTATCGTATTAGGTACATTTGTATACATGCTTACATCAAATAACTTCATCTCCTTCTGCAAGTCAAGTTGGAAGATGAATCCAAAGCAGGCATTATTCTATGCAATTGGCGGCTTTGCGATGGGATTTGGTACAAGACTTTCTAACGGATGTAACGTAGGAGCTCTATATACTCCAATCGCAAACTTCTCACTATCCGGATGGATCTTCCTTGTAGTGTTAGTAATCGGTGGTGTTGTAGGAAATATCATTGCTAAAAAAGTTCGTTTAGATGGATAAAAAATTAAGATATATCGACGTTCTTGGACTTGTAATTGGAGCCATTATAGGCTGGGGCTCCTTTACACTTCCAGGCACAAAGTTTTTAAAGAAGCAGGTGTAATCAATACCTTTATCGGGCTTTTGATTGGTGGTGTCTTTATCATGGTGATACAGAATGGCTATCACATCATGCTCGAGAATCATAGAGAAGATGGAGGAGAGTTTACCTATGCTTTAAATCATTTAGGCAAGGTACATGGCTTTGTAGTAGGCTGGTCCCTAAGTCTTTGTTATTTAAGCATGGTTCCACTTAATGCAGGCGCATTTGTTCTTCTGTTACGTGAAATATTTGGTGCGAAGATGGATTTCTTCTATCTATATTCCATTTCAGGATATCCAATCTATCTAACGGATGTACTTGTGATGTCTGCTGTCATTATTTTGTTTGGTTACATCAATATTCAAGGGTTAAAAATTAGCACGAAGGTGCAAAATATCATGAGCATTCTTTTGGCTGTCATTGTATCAGGACTTCTATGCTTGATGTTTATGAGAAGTGATTTGCAGGCCTTTCATCAAAACTATGTGGAAAACTACCGCTTTTCGTTCAGTGAAATTTCGAAGATCATAGCGATAGCGCCCTTCTTGTTTGTAGGGTTTGATGTAGTACCACAGGTTTCGGAGGAGCTTGGCTTTAAACCTGAAAAATCTACATTACTCGTAGGGATTTCAGTATTGATTGGTATATTCATTTATGGAGCGTTAAATACGATAGCTGGATTAGGTTTTTCACCTGAAGCGGCTATGAAGACGCATTGGGCTGTTGCGGATGCGATAATTCAACACTTAGGAAAAGCAGGATTCTATATCATGTTAATTGCGTTGGCAGCTGCAGTAATCGGTGGAATCAATGGCTTTATGATTGCATCGAGTAAACTGATTGCGAGTTTATCCCAAAGAAAGCATCTTGGGCCAAAATACAGCATCAAAAACGAGAAAGGTGTACAACCATATGCCATTCTCTTTGTCTGTGCGATTAGTTTGATTGGAGCCTTTGTTGGAAGACGTGTGATTATCTACATCGTAGATATGGCTAGTGTGCTTGCGGCAGTAGCGTATATGTATGTAAGTTTCATCAGTATTTCCCTTGCTAAATCCAAGGTGGAAAAAGTACTGTGCGTGTTAGGTTCACTGATTTCAGCTAGTTTCATTGTGCTGTTAATGTTTCCGGGATCTCCCGCACAACTTTCAAAGGAAGCTTTCATTAGTCTAATCTTGTGGACGGTTTGTGGTATTTTGGTATATCAATTTAGAAAAAGAAAGAATGTTTCGTGAAGAAAAGGAGACAAGAGAGTATGAAGATTGTAGTTGTAGGTGGTGTAGCTGGTGGTGCCAGTGTTGCCGCAAGAGCTAGAAGAATCGATGAAACAGCAGAAGTGATTATGTTTGAAAGAGGAGAGAATGTATCCTTCTCTAACTGCTGCCTACCTTTCGCTTTAAGTGGTATCGTTGATAACAGCGATAAGCTAGTTTTGATGAATCCAGAAGAATTCTGGAATAAGTACAGAATCAAGGCTTTGGTAAAGCATGAGGTTACAGAGATTCATCCAGACAAGAAAGAAGTAGTCGTTAAGAATTTAGTTACTGGAGAAAGTTTTACAGAAAGTTATGATAAATTAGCACTTTCCCCAGGTGCGAACGCAATCTTGCCAGCTTCAATTAAAGGTATCGACCGTGAGAATGTATTTGTAGTAAAGAATGTTACAGATATTAAAAAGATTGAAGCCTATGTAGCTGCGAAGAATGTAAACAAGGTAACTGTTGTTGGTGGTGGTTTTATTGGTCTTGAAGTGGCTGAGAATTTCCGCGAAGCAGGAAAAGAAGTAAATCTTGTGGAAGGTTTACCACAGGTTATGAAACCTCTTGATGAGGATATGGCACAGATTCTCCACAAGGAAATCATTGATAATGGTATTAACCTTTATTTAGGAAAAACTGTAACAGAAGTTGGTGAAGGTGAAGTAGTGCTCTCTAGTGGAGAACACCTTCCAGCTGAAGCTGTGATTATGGCAATCGGTGTGGCACCAGAGACAAAGCTTGCTAGGGATTGTGGTATTGAGCTTGGTAAGACAGGGGCAATCTTAGTAAACTATAACTATCAGACAAACTATCCTGATATTTATGCAGTAGGTGATGCAATCGAAGTCACAAATAGACTTACAAATGATAAGACTAGACTTCCGCTTGCAGGACCTGCACAAGACAGGCAAGAGCTGCGGCTGACCATATGTTTGGTGAAACACATAGTAATAGAGGTGTGATTGGCTCAAGTTGTATCCATCTCTTTGGCTTAAATGTGGCAAATACAGGTTTAAATGAAAAAGATTGCCAACAACATGGTTATAACTATGACTTTGCGTATACAATCCCAGGAGACAAGGTTGGTTTAATGCCAGATAGTAACCCACTCTTCTTCAAGCTTATTTTTGAGAAGCCTACGGGAAGAATCTTAGGAGCTCAAGCAGTTGGTAAGGGTAGTGTAGATAAGAGAATCGATGTCATTGCGGCTATGATCAGTATGAACGCAACATTGGAGGACTTGAAGGAATTAGAACTCTGTTATTCTCCATACTACTCAACAGCGAAGGATGTTGTGAATCACACAGCTCTTGTAGGACTAAATCTTTTACATGATAAATTCAGACAGGTTCCAGTTTACAAAGTAAGAGAGCTTGTAGAAAATAATGCATGTATTATCGATGTTCGTGAACCAGATGAGTTTGAAAAAGGACATCTGATTAACGCAGTGAATATTCCAATGTCTCAATTCAGAGAAAGACTCAGTGAAATTCCTACAGATGTTCCTGTATACTTGCACTGTCGTTCTTCACAACGCAGTTACAATGTCATCTGTGCATTACAGAAGCTTGGCTATACAAATGTTTACAATATTTCTGGTTCTTATCTTGGTATTAGTTTCTATGAATACTATAGAGATAAGGCAGAGGACAGAAAGCCAATTGTGACAGAATATAACTTTGCATAATAAAGTGAAAATTGTTGAAAAATGTTAAAGAATGGGGTTTCCTCATTCTTTTCAATATGCAAAATGATATAATCAAAAGCGCAGAGGTGCTAGCAACATGAATAAATTTTTATTGAAAATCATAACTGTGATGACCATCCTTACAAGTACGATTTCTACAGTTGTATACGCTGATGAAGAACAGACATCGGATGATAGTTCGACCGTACGTATTCTATTTACACATGATTTACATGACCATATTGATTCCTATCGTGTAACGAATACAGAGACTGGTGAACCAGAAGTGATTGGTGGATATGCACAACTAGCAGGAACCATTGCGGCAAATCGTAACGATCATACGATACTGGTTGATGCGGGTGATTTCTCAATGGGTACTTTCTATAATGCCTTATTTGAAAAGAGTGCACCTGATTTATCACTATTAGGAATGATGGGTTATGATGCGACAACACTTGGAAACCATGAGTTTGATTATGGTGTCGCTTCTCTTACAAAGATGATTGAAAGTTCTACCAATACCCCTCCAATTCTTTGCAGTAATCTTACATTTGGTGAGGATGAGGAATCACAGGCGTTAAAGAAAGCCTGGGAAGATCATGGTGGTGCAGAATATAAAATCATTGAACGTGGTGGATATAAGATTGGCTTATTTGGGGTAATGGGTGAAGATAGTGTCTATTTCACAGCCGCTGGTAATAACACCTTCCCAGATCGTATTGAAGTAGCCAAGAAGATGGTTCAGAAACTGAAAGAAGAAGGTGCACAAGTGATTGTCTGCCTTTCTCATAGTGGCACAAACAAAGATCCTAGTAAGTCAGAGGATGAAATCCTTGCAGAGAAGGTAGATGGTATCGATGTTATTATCAGTGGTCATACCCATACTGTTTTAACAGAACCAATTCATAAGAATAAAACATGGATTGTATCTGCGGGATGTTTTGGTAAGTATCTTGGTTTTGTTAGATATCAACGCAAAGACAAAAGAGAAGATCGATTATCAATTGATTCCTATTACGGCGGAAAGTCCAGTCGATCAGACAATTAACGCAAAGATTCAAGAATATAAAACGGATGTAAATGAAAAATTATCTCAAGCAATATGGATATACAATGGACCAATCGATTGGATATACAAATTTCCCACTAACGGATGTGTATGAAGACTACGCAGCATTTACAGGAAACTCCATGGCAGATCTCATTACAGATGCTTATGTATATGCAAGCAAGTTAACTACCAAAGATACTTCATTTACGATTGGATTAACCGCAAAGGGCATTATCCGCTCTGGACTTGTAAAGGGTGACATTACAGTTGGAGAAGTATACGATGCGGTAAACCTTGGCAAGGGAAATGATGGCTTACTTGGATATCCACTGATTCGTGTATATATGAAGGGCTCTGATTTAATCAAAGTTGCAGAGCTTGATCGTAGTGTGGGTAAAGATATGATGGTGGATGGACAACTATTCTTTAGTGGCATGCAGTATCATTACTCTGATTATCGCTTTATCTTAAACCATGTAATTGATGCGGAAGTTCGTACGAATGCAGGTTTCTATATTCCAGTAGAAAAAGATAAGTTATATCCAGTGGTAACGAATTTGTATATTGCAAATATGTTACCATCGGTAGGTAAGAAAACATTTAATCAGTTAGACATTCATACATATGATGCCTCAGGTCATGAAATCAAAGATTTCTCAGATATGATCTTGTACAATGCGGATGGAACTGAGTTAAAAGAATGGCAAGCAATCACACGGTATATCTCAGATATGGATAAAGTAAATGGGGTATCTGAGATGAAAGCACAATACCAAACCGCAAGAGATCAGAAAATTAAGGATAAGCATTTTAGTTTCATACGCTTCTTCCAAAACACTTCAGCTTTTGGCTATCGTATCTATCTAGCAATCATTATCGCAATCGTAGCACTGTTAGGAATTATCAGACTAATTACATATCTGATTCGCAGACAGCGCGAGAAAAAAATGAATATCAATTAAAAAACAACGTGGTATACTAAATCTATATACAACAGAAGGGGAATGACATGAGCGAAAATAATACAAATCAAACACAAACACAGGCACAAGCACAGACACAATCTGAGCCAGAAATCACACTTACGCTAACGCCTGATGAGCTTCAAGAAGAAAACCAAAAGCAGTTAGCTGACTTAGAAGCAAAAAAGGCTGCTGAAGAAGATGAGAAACTAAAATCTATTGACCCAATTGAGGCAACAGAATTCAGTGATGCGGAACAAAAGACAATCGATACTTTCTCACAGAAGATTGATATCATGGATTCCAATACAGTTCTCCAGTACGGTTCTGCTGCACAGAAGAAAGTAACGGATTTCTCCAATACAGCATTACAGAATGTACGTACAAAGGACTTAGGTGAAATTGGAAATATCCTCACAGATCTTGTTGTAAATTTAAAGAATACATCTGACTCTGATGAGAAGAAAGGATTCTTCGCAAGCTTATTTGATAAAGGTAAGTCAAAGGTTGAAGAGTTCAGAGCTCGCTATGACAAGGCGGAAGCTAACGTTGAAAAGATTGCAGGTGTCTTAGAAGATCATCAAATTCAATTATTGAAGGATATCGCTTTACTAGATGAACTCTATGAACGTAACCAAGTAAACATCAAGGAATTAAGCATGTATATCATTGCTGGACGTAAGAAGTTAAAGGATGTTCGTGCAAATGAATTACCTGCATTAATCGCAAAGGCAAAGCAGACAGGCTTACCTGAAGATGCACAGAAGGCAAATGACTTGGAACAGGCTTGTGTACGTTTTGAAAAGAAACTCTATGACCTTGAACTAACAAGACAGGTTTCCATCCAGATGGCACCACAGATTCGTTTGGTACAGAACAACGATACGCTAATGACTGAAAAGATCCAGAGTACACTTGCGAATACAATTCCACTTTGGAAGAATCAGATTGTATTGTCTTTAGGTATCACACACTCTAAGCAAGCAATGGAAGCACAACGTGAAGTTACAAACATGACTAACGAGCTTCTCAAGAAGAATGCGGAAACATTGCACCAGGCAACAGTTGATACAGCGAAAGAGAGTGAACGTGGTATCGTTGATATTGAAACATTACAACATACTAACGAACAATTAATTTCTACATTGGATGAAGTATTGAACATCCAGAAGGAAGGCCGTGACAAGCGTGAAGCTGCACAGCTTGAGTTACGTCGTATTGAAAACCAATTAACAAACAAGCTATTGGAAATCAATGCAGAAAAAGACGTCACAAAGAGATAGTTTCAAAAAAAGAAGTGGTTTCACTTCTTTTTTTGATAGTCGATAAAGAAACTTCTAAAGTTGTAAAACTCGTTTTAGACTATTTATAGATGGGAAAACCACGATGTAGATAAAGACAAGTGACAGATAATATAAAAATTATGAGGAGATTATAAAATGAACAACTACATAAAAAAATAAATCAAGATCGATGGAATAATGTAAAAAAATGACTATACAGAACCATTGACACATGAGGAATTAGAAGAAGTTAGGAATAATCCAATTTCTGTCGCATTAACCGTTGGAAAAAAAGTTCCAAAAGAATGGTTTGAAAAAACGAACGGGAAAAAGATCTTAGGTTTAGCTTGTGGTGGTGGACAACAGGGACCGGTTTTCGCTGTAAAAGGTTATGATGTTACTATAATGGATTTTTCTAAATCACAATTACAAAGAGATGATATGGTTGCCAAAAGAGAAGGCTTAAAAATCAACACAGTTCAAGGCGATATGACAAAACCATTTCCATTTGAAAATGAAACTTTTGATATTATTTTTAATCCAGTCTCAAATGTATATGTAGAAGATTTAGAAAACATATATAAAGAAGCCGCTCGAGTATTGAAAAAGGGTGGATTGTTAATGGTCGGATTTATGAATCCTTGGATATACATGTATGATGCGGATATTGTATGGGACAAGCCGGATGAGGAATTACTTTTAAAGTTTTCAATACCTTTTAATTCAAGAGAGCTTGAAGAAGAAGGCAAGATAACCATAAATCCTGAATATGGATATGAGTTTAGCCATACTTTGGAAACTCAGATTAGAGGACAACTTAAAAATGGTCTTGCTATGATAGATTTTTATGAATCGTGTGACAAAAGACATAGATTATCCCATTATGGAAGTGACTATATAGCTACACTTTGCATTAAACTATAATGTGATAGAACGTACTTCAGGAGAATACCATGTTTTTTTCATACAATATTTAGGAAATCTCAAGAAAAGGTCCATTGACCGTACAAAAATAACAACATCATAATTTATTTATAGTCATTATGGAGGATTTGTAATGTCAAATGAAAAAAAGTTATGATGTTATCAACATCAGATAAAAAAACATATATTAAAAATGTTGACAGATGATTTACCAGTATACCGTGCCCGTATTGGAATCTCACAAGAGGAATTATGTGTAATTCTAGGTATTTCTCGTCAGACATATAGTGCAGTGGAAACCGGCAGACGCCAAATGAGCTGGCATACATTCTTAACACTACTACTGTATTTTAGTTACAATGCAAAAACGAAGGCCATGCTAGAAGATAGTGGAATTATCTCTGGCAAGCTAGTGGAATTACTAAATTACACACGTCGCTAAAAGATTTGCGATAAATAGTGTTATAATAAAGTCCTGTTTTCGGAGGTGCCAAATGATTTGTAAGAATTGTGGAAAAGAAATATCTGACAAAAGCATGTTCTGCGGCTATTGTGGCGCAAAGGTAGTAGAACAGCCGATACTTTCACAGTCTGAGGCGGTGAAAGAAAATAAAGATTCAAAGTTTCATTTCTACAACTCTGATCTCATTACGTTATGGAAAGTCGCTGGAAACCCTTTCCAAGGTAATGAGTTATCATTCTCAGCATCGGTTGTCATTGTAGTATTGAATCTGATTGCGAATATTTTAATCTTAAGATGTATTATCTGTGGAATTGGATTAACAATCTTTTTTGTAGGTAGTGTTTATACATATTGTTATGTAAACCGCAAAAAAGGACAAAAACCAGAAAACGTATATTGTGATGTTGCGAGAATTATATTTGTACCAACAGTATTTATATTACTTGCTGGAATATTCATTTTCTTCCAGACGCTTGAAGCGTTATGGGTATGGGCGATACTTCTATCAATGTCGTTTTGCATGGGTTCTCTATTTGCGACATTTAAAGGTAGAAATCGGTTCTTGATGATAGCGCTAATTACGTTTATCTATGCGGTTATTCTAACGATACTCGTTTCTCAACATACACTTGGAAAGTTCTTTAGCCTAGTTTCATTACTGGGGTTTAGACCGATGTGGTAATTGATGAGATATTATCATAGAAAGAAAAGAGCGAAGAGAACATGGGCCATTATTGCTGCGGTGGTCATCTGCTTTATATTAATGATGATTCGCAATATTTATATGCAAGCATATCGTGCAAGACAATTCTTGTTAGAGGAACAGCTAGTTGAGACTGATCCAAACATGCATACATATAACTGGGATAACTTAACATGGCGTAATGGGTTTCCAATCTATGAGGATGATACATATACATCAGTGATTGGTATTGATGTCTCATCTCACCAAAAGTCAATCGATTGGGCGGCTGTTAAAAACAGTGGTGTGAAGTTTGCGATGATTCAGGTTGGATATCGTGGGTATGAAACAGGTGCCCTTATGGATGATACATACTTTGAAGAGAATATCCAAGGCGCAATAGAGAATGGAATTGATGTAGGTGTTTATTTCTTCTCCCAAGCGGTTTCCGCGGAAGAAGCACGTGCTGAGGCGGACTTTGTCCTAGAACGTGTAAAGAAATACAAACTACAACTTCCAATTGTATTTGACTTAGAAGAAGTAAATAATGCGGCAGATCGTGTAGAAAATACGACCTCTGAGGAGCGTACGCAAGCTGCTGTTACATTTATGAACCATATAAAAAATGCTGGCTACCAAGCAATGGTATACAGCAGTTCTCAATTATTTGAGACAGTATTTGATATAAACTATCTACATGATTATAATTTCTGGGTAGCAGATTATTCCTCTGTACCAAATTTTAATTATCATTTTAGTATCTGGCAGTATACAGATGCAGGAACGGTAGATGGTATTTCCACAAACGTTGATATGAATATCATGTTTGTAAAGAAATAGTTATTCATTGACAGGTTCTTCGTAAAGCGTGGAACCTGTCTTTTCTATTTGTGCACTTCCTTTCGTTAGATCTGAGAATGTGCCTTGTAGATTTCTTCGTTACTTGCAAAGTATGCATGTGCATAATCATCATAATCAAAACTAGCATCACTTGTATGATTGCGTATCCAGTTTTCTACGCTACCGATATACTCATATGGATATTTCACATGCCAGGTAGCGATAGATACGTCTATAACTTTATAGGCTTCTTGTAAAACTGCTGTGGTTGCGCCACCGTATGCACGAATTAATCCGCCAGCTCCAAGTTTAATCCCACCAAAGTAGCGTACGATACAGACTACCGTATCAGATAATCCTGCTTTGCGAATCGCTTCAAGGATAGGGATGCCAGCAGTACCTGCAGGTTCGTGATTATCATTGGATTTTTGATACGCATCGTTTTCTCCGACGATATATGCAATACATACATGTGTCGCATCACGGAATTCATCACGGATGTAGTCGATGTATGCTTTCGCTTCTTCTTCGCTCTTTGCGACCGTTGCACAGGCGATAAAACGTGATTTTTGGATGACTGTTTCTTTGCGAAATTCATTTTTTAGACGCATGATAACCTCTTTCATAAATCATTATAGTATAATATACGCAGGTAAAAAATATGGGAAAAATTAAACAATTAGATACATTAACAGCGAATATGATAGCGGCTGGTGAAGTCGTAGAAAGACCAATGGGTGTCGTTAAGGAACTTGTGGAGAACGCAATCGATGCGGGTAGTACTCGTATCGAAGTGAATATCACAGAAGGTGGAATCCAACGCTTAAGTGTCATTGATAATGGTTGTGGTATGGATGCACAGGATGCACAACTCTGTTTTGGTCGTCATGCGACGTCAAAGATTCAATCACAGAATGATTTATGGTCCATTCATACATTGGGCTTTCGAGGCGAAGCACTACCATCGATTTCTTCTGTATCTAGGATGGTATTAAGCACATCTGATGGTAAGGATGCGACAAGAGTTGTCGTTGCCTATGGCAATATGGAGAGTGTTACACCATATCCATGTAATCAGGGAACAGAAATCTCAGTAGAAGGTTTATTCTATCAGACACCTGCACGTCTTAAGCATATGCGTTCTGCTGCATATGAAGCATCTCTCATTCAGGATGTTGTTTCAAAGTTTGCGTTATCCCATCCAGAGATTGCGTTTATTTTGCGTAGTGATGATAGAGAATCTTTCCGCACTAGCGGACAGGGCAACCTTTTAGAAGTTGTATATCAGGTATTTGGCAGAATGGCTGCAGAGAATGCGATTCCTGTAGATTTTAGTGACTTTGATTATCGTGTGAAGGGTTATCTCATTAAACCAAAGTATCACACGTGCTAGCCGTACAGGAATGAATCTATTCCTAAACGGTAGAATGGTAAGAACCTATAAATTATATAAAGCAGTACAAGATGGTTATGAAGATTTCATTGTAAAGGGTAGATATCCAATCTGTGTCTTAGATATAGCAATGGATCCTCATCTTTTAGATGTAAACGTACATCCTTCCAAATGGGAAGTACGTTTATCAAAGGAAATTCAATTAGAAACACTGATTAAAAACAATGTTGCAAATATGTTGCGTGGCACTGTTCTTGCGCCTGCGGCGGAAGTTCGTGAAGCAAGACAGGAATATTATCAACCGATTTCTTTCGATACTGACCGTTTGATACAAGAAGCAGAGTATCGTAAGGAACAAGAGCGCAGACAATCTGTTGTTGAGCCAGTTATTTCTACAGCACAAGAAGTAAAAGTTGATAAACAAGACATAACTTTAGAAGAAGAAATCAAGGAAACTGAGGCTGAACTCAAACGTGTATCAACGCAGTTTGAGCAAGAATATCCTGAATATAAGCCACAGAAACAAGTCTTTCCACCGATGGAAGTCATAGGACAACTCCATGAGAAATTCATTCTCTGTGCAACAGAGAAGGGACTAGTCATCATCGACCAACATGCGGCACAAGAACGTGTACATTACGAAGAATACAAAGCAAAATTAAACCAAGATCCAGTGATGATGGACTGTTTAGTGCCAATTACAATTCATGCAGGAAACGATCTTGTACGACGGGTTGAAGAAATCAATGCGGCAGTGGAAGATATCCATGTTGTATTTGAACCGTTTGGAAAAGATACACTAGTTGTACATAGTGTACCAGTATGGATGCAGGATATTGACGAAATACAATTCTTGAATGATGTAATTGATCTGTTTAAGAATGATCGTGATATCAAATATGCACGCATGGAAAAGAAGAAGATTGCTACAATGGCTTGTCATCATTCCATTCGCTTTAATCGTAGTTTAACGATGGATGAGATGAAGGAAGTTGTGCGTCAATTATCTCTATGTGAAAATCCATATCATTGTCCACATGGTAGACCAACCTTTATCACACTGGATGAAAAGACTTTAGTAAAGGAATTCTTACGATGAAAAAAGTAATTGTCATTGTTGGCCCTACTGCAGTAGGGAAGAGTGATTTTGCGATTGAACTTGCGAAGAAGTTAAATGGAGAAATTATCAGTGGAGATTCCATACAGGTTTATGAAGGCTTGGATATTGGCTCTGGTAAGGTGACAATCCAAGAAATGGATGGTGTACCACATCATTTGATTGATATCTATACAACCAAACAAAGCTATACAGTTGCGGATTTTCAAGCAAAAGCGAGAGATTTAATAGACAATAGTGAGAAACCGATGATTATCTGTGGTGGCACAGGTCTCTATATCAAGGCATGTTTGTATGATTATCAGTTCAGTGATGAAAGTGGTGCTGGTATTGATGCGGACTTAGAAAATTACGGTAATGAAGAACTGTACAAGCAACTAGTAGAATTAGATCCTAAACAAAGTGAGAAGATTCATCCAAACAATCGACAGCGCCTATTACGAAGTTTGACCATTGCTAGAAGAAGTCCAAAAGTACAGAGTGAGATGATAGCAGAACAAAATCATCGTATGTTGTATGATGCACGCATTATCGGCTGTACAATGCCACGTGAAGAGCTTTATGCACGTATTAATGCACGTGTAGAAAAGATGTTTCAAGCAGGTTTAAAACAAGAGGTAGAAAGCTTATTACAGCAAGGTGTATCCTTTACAGATGCATGTATGAAGGGAATTGGCTATCGTGAATGGGAAGACTTTTTCGAAGGAAAGAAATCCCTTGAAGAAGTGAAAGAGGAGATTCAGAAACATTCTCGTCAATTCGCAAAGCGACAGTACACTTGGTTTCATCATCAGATGGAAGTAGAATGGTTTGAAAATAACAACGCTATACAACGTCAAGAAATGTTAGATGACTTAGTTCGCTGGTATCAAAAATAAATATAAATCTTGGAACATCTAATTTGACTTTAGGTCAAATAGTCATATAATAATATTGTCAGGAGGACTTAACAATGAGTGAATTTGACAGAAACAATGTTTATGGAGCTTATGATGAGCAAGCTGGTCTCAAAGCTTATATAACAAAAGTATTTACACACATGGGAATTGGTTTAACGATTACAGCAGCAGTTGCGTATCTTTTCTACCACTCCCTAGTCACAAGAGGAATATTAGCACGTATTGTATTCTTTAGCGATTTTGCATTTTTTATCCAGATTGGTTTATTGATCTCAGAGTTTGTATTAGTAATTTCTCTCAATGCGGCAATCACACGTTTATCAAAAGGCGCATGTAATGCATTGTTCTTAACGTACGCAGCCGTTAGTGGTGTTACATTTGGTGTTATTCCACTTGCGTATGGAGTAGGCGTTGTATTCCAAGCGTTTGTATTTGCGGCAATCTTATTTATCAGTTGTGCAGTGATTGGTCATGTTACAAATGTTGATTTAACAAAGTATCAAGGAGTCTTACTTGGAGGATTATTTGCGTTAATCATCGCAAGTGTTGTATCCATCTTTATTCCAACATTACGTGAAAATCTATTGATTGCATATTTTGGACTATTTATCTTCATGATTTATACAGCATTCGATATTCAACGTATCAAGCAGTTCTACTATATGTCAGCTGATGGAACAGATCAAAGAGATAAACTTGCCATCTATGGTGCATTGCAGTTATATCTAGACTTCGTCAATATGTTCCTATACTTACTAAGAATTTTAGGTAGAAGAAGACGTTAATCACAAATCAATGTTAAAATAATGACAGGTCGTAAAGACCTGTCATTTTTCACCAGGAAGGAGGATTGATGGATGAAAGTCGCAGAACTAAATTTTACAGTTATGTATCAGAAGTATATTACGATTGAAGCGGATGATTTGACAGAACTGTTAAAAGATAAGATTGAAGTACATCAGGATGATTGTTATGCGGTATGTTCGGCGTATTGTACAGAAGATGGAATGTTGATGTTTAATGTACTATCCATCGGTAATTCGTGGGAAACATGTCTTAGAGGAATGGATAATCCAGAGATGCTTGGTTTCTTTACGATGGAACAAGTATGTAACCGTGAAGTCAGAGTTGTGAATGAAACGGTACAAATGGTAAAGAAGAATGCCTCATGGATTGAAAAGACAGAAACGAAGGATGAAGACTTACGACGTTTGCGAAAAGATGAAAGATTAGACGCATTACGTGATCCATTCTATCCAGATACTGTACTAGCAGGTGTCATGCATGGTTCTATTATCCATGAGATAACAGTACGCTTAACTGGAATCCATGGACCATTTGTTGTAGGTGAAGTAGATGAAGAACCTAGTCAAGAAATTGGATTACACTTTACAGATAAAGTATGGGCAATCCCATATTATACAGATGATGAAGCACATTTGATTATCTTATTCGGTGGAGAAAAACTCAGTGAAGAAGAGTCAGAAGTGTTAGAAAAGATTGTAAATGAAACAGGGAAATTAGGGATTGATTTTTCTGGAATCTCTATGAAGAGTTAGGAGAATAACATGAGCCAGAGCCAAGATATTAGATATACTTGTCCTTATTGCCATAAGGAATTTGATACAACAATCTATACAGCAATCAACGCTGAACAAGATCCAGATCTTAAAGATGCTTGTATGAGTGGAGATATTTTTAGGCATACATGCCCACATTGTCAACATGTATTCATGATCCAACCACCACTCGTATATTCTGATCCATCAAGAAAATTCTTGATTTGGCTTAGTCAACAAGAGCCTGCCGAATCATTAAAACAGTTAGCACAGCCTCTTGTAAAGCAAGGGTTTAAGTTAAGACGTTGTGCTACAGTACAAGAATTTACTGAGAAAATACAGATTTTTGAAGATGGTCAGGATGATATCATGGTAGAACTTGCGAAATACGATAGTTTTATTGAGTATATCGATAATAAAAAAGGAACTGCAGAAGATGTAACTAGCATTGAATATCAATACACAGAGAACGATGTGATGAAGATTAATGTACGAGCAGATGATAAGGGAATGTCATTCCTAATTCCGGTCAGTGTAATTGAAGAAGAGATGAAAGTAGACAAAGATCGTTTCGCAATTGATGAAACAGATTTTCCACACATCAATAAGGATTGGATTATCAGTGCTTATACAGAAGCAGCTGGTAAGGCCTAAACGATCATAAAATATGAAATATATGAAGTGCATGCATGTTTGTCGATAAACATGCATGCACTTTTTGAAATTTTTTCATACAGATGTTCAAAAATGTACAAAAATAATGAAAATTTATTTTAGACTAAACTATGTTAAATATTTTAGATTATATTTATAATAGAAACTTGTCGGTATGTAGTAATGGTAGTTAAATGACATGCATGCGAATAATAATTTAGAAGGGAAACTGATAAAATGAACAAAAAGAGCCGTGATTTTGTGGTTGCAACAAATGCATTTAGCTATTGCATTCAAGCAATTAAGGCAAAAGAAATCAAATCGACAAAGCTTAAGGGCGCAGAAACAATGTTACTATTATATTTAGGCTTTAACCCTGAAGGCTTAACAAACACAGAATTAGTTGAATGTAGTAAGATGGACAAGGCGGCGGTTTCCAGATCGCTCGCTGAGTTAGCGAAAGGAAAATTTATTCGCTTTGAATATCGCAATGGTAAGAGCAGATATGGAGCACATGCTGTGCTAACTACAACAGGTAAAGAAGTTACAGAACATATTGTAGAAAAAATCGGCAAGGTTCTTACAAAGGCACTTGGTCATTTAAGTGCTGAAGAGAAGAAGACTTTTGTGGCGAATATGGTTACTGTTGCATCTGCTATGTTAGAGATAGTAGAATAGTTATGGTGAAATAAGATAGAGTAATCTATCTTTTTATTATATGGAGGAAATATGAAAGACTATACTATTTTAGGAAGAGTCGTAAGTGGATTAGGAATTGCATACGATAAGGATGCTGGTGTAGCTTGTGCTACAGAAATGGGATATACATATGCATTAACAACATTTCAAAATGTATATACGATTATCGCCAAGTTCAGTCTTGTTGACCAGGACAATCGTAAGCCAAATGATTTAAATCTACGTGGACTTGTAAGTGCAGTAAAGAAGGTTGGTAGTGCAAAAGCAAATGGGAATGTTGTGACTATCACATTCAAAACAGCTTTAACTGCAAATGGAAAAGCGAAGAATGTTATTTCTTCAATTCCTGAAATCATTAACTGGTTCCATATGAATGGTTATTCTAACTGTGCCGAAGAAACATTAGAACCTGCTGAGACAAAAGTATTTATCAATCGTGGTGTGATTCACTTCTATACAGAAGAAGTTGCGAATCAGATGTTGACAGAACGTGCTGTAGAACAAGCCGCAGCACCTGTTGTAGTTGAAAACTATGCATTAGGTACAGCATTTGCGTTAGCTGGTGTCATTGTTGGCGCAATCCTCATTGTCATCGTTGGACAATTAGGATATATCTCACTACTTGGTGGCGTTGTGATGGGATTTTTGACACTAACTGCATACCAAAAGGGTGCTGGTAAGCTGAGTAAGATTGGTATTGTAATTTGCTTCGTATTAATGTTAATCGGTGTTTATTATGCAAATAAGTTTGACTTTGCCCTAACAGTCACACGAGTTTTCCACCAAGAAGGCTATACCAATGTTCGTATGATGGATGCGTTTGGTGTTCTTCCTGAGATGATGGAAAAGGGTATTATTGATAGTGCAGATTATTATATAATGTTCGCATTCCAGTGTGTCGCTGCTATAGGTGGTGCAATTTCTCCACTCGTAACATTATTACAAAAGAATAAGGCTGCTAGTATTACTAGAATTCTTGGATAGTACATCACATAATTTTACAAAATCTTGCCATATTTGAGTGACAATAAATTTGTACTATATAAGTGCAGATAGGAATATCTGTCCTGAATGATTGCTCCCCTTAGCAATCATCAGTGAAATTCTATCCCCTTATTAAATAAAAACAAGAAAAGACCATGCGGAGGTCTTTTCTTGTTATAGGGGGTAGTATCATCCAATATAGGCAAAAGGCGCTAAAACTAGCGCCTTTTGTTATGTTGTACTTATAGTTGTTTCTCTAACCAATCGGATAGAGCTTCATAACGATTGGTTAGATTTTCATGATGTCCAAATTCATCAAATACAGAAGTAATGCCATTTAACTGCTTATGAATTAGAGCGTGGATTTCTTCTGCACATTGTGGAGCTGTATCTAGAATATTGTGGTGATGAATACCTTCTGTTTTCCCGTTACATAGGTAAACGCTAGCGTTTTGATTGATAACGGGATTCTCTTTGCAGAAGTTAACAAACTCTGGATACCAGAAGGAACCACAGATGGAGAATACTGCACTAGGAATGTTTGTTCGATACAAACTATATACAGCGGCTAATCCTCCTAAGGAATAGCCACCATAAATGATTTTGTTTGTATCGATAGAATATCTACTTTGAAGTTCTGGTAGAACGCTATTGAATAGTTCATTGTGATATTCATCTGCTTGTCCACCAAAGTTTTCTGCGCCTGGTCTAATAGCTTCTGCTTGCCATGGCGTATAATCTTTTAATCTATTTTCTGGTAGTAGTCCTACGAGAATTGCTTTTTCTTTACAAGTGTATAGATGTTGTAGGTTACCATCATTGCATAGAATGAGTGGATATGCGTAATTTGGATCGTAGTGTTGTGGTAGTGATAGTTTTGTTTGAATCATCATTTTATTTCTTTAGGAATGAGTTGATTGTTTCAAGTGCATCAATTACAGATGGACCGTAATCCATTAATTCATCATATGAGATTGTTAGGATCTTACCGTTCTTGATTGCAGGAACATCTGCGAGTACTGCGTTATTCTTCATGAGTTCTACGGCGTTAGCATCTAACTTCTGATTGCGGTCACTTGTAACGTAGATGATGAACTCTGGTGCAGATGTAACTAAGTTTTCTAGAGTTAATCCAGAAGTTCCTGTTGCGATATTTGTGTAACCAAATGCATTTAGAACACTTTCTTGTAGTGCCGACTTATAAGCACCATATGTTTCGTCATTGTATGCACACATGATGAGTGCATTCTTTAATTCCTTTGGTTGGTTTTCATTTGCGGATAGTACAGAATCAACTCTTTCTTGTAGTTTCTTTGCGTATGCGTTTGCTTTTTCTTGTACGTTGAAGATGATACCGATGTTGATGATGTCTTCAATAACATTGTTTAAGCTTTGTTCTATGTTAGAAACAGATGCCTTTTGGGAATAGATGCTGATACCATTTTGATTCCATGTATCTACAGTTCCAAGTGACTTGTCTGAGAACATCATGTTTCTACCGATAATTGCATCTGGATTGTAGGAGAGTGCTACTTCTTGAGATACTGTCTTCTTATCACCAATGTGTGGAATCTTTTCGATTGCTTCAGCGTAGCTGTCGGTAACTTTGTTGTCTGGATCAAGCATGCCTACAATCTTATCCTGTAATCCTAAATCAATTAAAATCTTTGTGGCAGATAGGTTGTTTGTAATAACGTGTTCTGGAGCCTTTTCGAATGTCTGTTGGATTTCTGTGCCATCAGCGTTATATGTTGTGATTGTTACTGGATACTTTGTTTCTTCTGCTTTTGTTTCAGCTGTGTTTTCTGTTGTGGATGATGTGCTGTCCTTTTGAGATGTTGCGGATTTGTTGCTGCAACCAATCAATGTGAATGATAATACTGCAGCGAGTGTAGCGTTTAATAATTTTTTCATGAGTTTTCCTTTCATATATACTCTATTAATGCCTGTTGATCAGGGGTCCATGTTAGTTTACAGTTGATGCCATATACATCATGCATCGATTGTTCTGTGATTGTAGTTTGTGGTGTTCCTTCATAGCGGATGGTACCTTGTTTCATCAGATAGATATAATCTGAATAGCGACACGCAAGTTGAATATCGTGTAATACCGCAAGAACATTGATGTTTAGGTCTTTTACGATTTGTAGGATTTCAATTTGATACCGAATATCTAAGTGATTGGTTGGTTCATCTAATAGAAGTAGGGTTGGTTGTTGTGCGATAGCACGAGCTAAGGCAACACGTTGTTTTTCTCCTCCGGATAAGGAAAGGTAGGAACGGTCTGCTTTATCTAGCATGCCAACTTTCTGGAGAGCATCTTCAACGATTTCGTAGTCTCTATGTGTTTCCGATTGCATAAATGGGATATGTGGAGTTCTTCCAAGAAGAACCATATCTTTAACACTGCAATCGAAATTGATTTCGTTGAACTGTGCTACAACCGCGATTTTCTTTGCGGCTTCTCTTAGGTGCAAATCATCAATGCTTTTGCCGTTAAATAAAATTTCGCCAGAATCTCTTTTCAAAACACGGTAGATATTCTTTAGTAGGGTAGTCTTTCCACACCCGTTTGGGCCAAGAATGGTAACGAAGCGCTGTTTATCTACATTGATGGAAACGTGGTCTAATATCTTTTTATCCTTGATGGAATAACATACATCTTTACAAGTTAGATCCATATTTAACCACCTTTCTGATTCTTGATGACAATGTAGACAAAGAACGGTGCACCAACCAGTGCTGTAAAGATACCAATCGGTAGTTCTGCATTAGGTAGAAGACAGCGTGCTAGTACATCTGCCCATATCACAAAGAGACTGCCTAGGATGATTGAGATAGGAATCATCTTTTGGTGATTTGTACCGACTAGAGTTCTTGCGATATGTGGTGTAATTAATCCTACAAAGCCGATGATTCCACAGCTAGAAACGAGAATACCGGTGATAAACGCAATAACTAGCATGTAAATCATTCTGTATTTCTGAAGAGAAATACCGAGGGTAATTGCGACTTCATCTCCCATTAACATCGCATTCATGATGCGGTGCTGTGTCATAAAGAAGATACAGGCAACTAGAACAATGATGAATGGAAGGATAATACTTCCCCAAGAGGAACTGGCAAGAGAGCCCATGGTCCAGAATTTAATGGTCATCATATTGTCGGAGTTTGCGCCGATGGAGATGATGAAGTTGGAGATTGCACTAAAGAGAGCGTTGACAACTACACCAGATAATACAAGGCTTGTGGTTGTAATCTTTTTGCCTGCTGAAGCAATTACCAATACGATGATTGTCGCAATGATTGCGCCAAGGAAGGCACCAAAACCAATAAAGGATTTAAGTCCTAGGATAATTAGGAGAGTTGCACCAAAGGTTGCGCCGGCAGAGATTCCTAATATATATGGTTCGGAAATTGGGTTATTTACCGTCGTCTGCATCGTACTACCACAAAGCGCAAGACCTGCACCAGCAATCAGCCCCATAATGACACGAGGGCTACGCATATTCCATACAATCGCAATTGTAGATTTCGCAATATGATCTACATTTCCAATATGAAATAGTTGGTTGATGATGATCTGATATGTATCCGCAATAGGAATCTTTACAGCACCAAGAGATACGGCAACCAGTAAAGAGATACCCAAACAGACACATAAGAACAGTAATAGATATGGAAATGTAATATCACGTTTCGACTTCGCTATCATTAGAGTTTATGTCATACCTTTCAAGTAAGTTAGTTAGAGAAAACTAACAACCGTATCATTATAGATGGAAAGTCTAATATTTTAAATGTAGAATAGTAAAAAAACATGGATAATTATGTAAAATATTATCCATGTAAGAAAGATTGTATAAAAAAGAGGTGAAAGTATGCAGAAAAAGGACTTTATGATTGCTTGTCAGAAAGAATACACCAGTCGTAAATTATTGATAACGGGAATTTCTTTACAGACAAAAGAAAGTGGGAAAGAGATTTCCTATGATACAACGCATAGCGCCTTTATTTATCCTCTTTCAGGAACTGCTAGCATTTCTTTTAATGACCAAACATTTCATGCAAGTCCAAATCATATCATTCATGGTGCGAAAAATCAGAGAGTTACATTTAAAGTAAATTCAAAAGAACCGTTTGTTCATTTGAACATCTACTATGACCCAGAGGTACCATGGCATGGTAGTAGCGATATTATGAACATGGTATATGAAATTTCTGCGCTTCAAGATAGTAGTTCCATTGAGTTATTGAATCGTTTGAAGAATAGTGTTATGCGTGCAAACTGGGATGACCAGATTCAACGTAACTTAATCGCTCAACAATTGATTCTTAGTTCCTTTGGCTATTCCTATATCAATCAGGAGTTATTACAGATTGAAAATGCGATTGAACTGATGGAAACGTCATATCATAAGAATCTAAAGTTAAAGGATTTAGCTAAAGCTGCACAGATGGATGAGGCACATTTTTCCTATAAGTTCAACAAAGTCTATCATATTCGTCCAATTGACTATCTAATTCGTTTGCGATTAAGAAAAGCAGCCGATTTATTACTGAAGGGTTATTCAGTAACTGAGGCTGCTTGGAATGTAGGATATCAAGATCCATTATATTTTAGTCGATTGTATAAGAAACATTTTGGAATCTCCCCAAGTCATACCTATCAAAATGAAGGAGGGGATATTGCATATCAAAGACAATCGAAAGAGAACTAACCTAAGATATGGAAAGCACTGCGGATATCTTTGTCTTTTCCTAATACTAATAAGGATTCTTCAGAGTTGAGTATATGGGAAGCACCTGGTGTAACAGAGATATCGTCATCTTTCTTAATTGCGATGATATTGATGTTGTAGTGTTTACGCACATCGACCTGACCAATTGTCTTGCCTAACCATTCATTAGGCACAGCAATTTCGAATACTGCGAAGTCTTTACCGATTTGAATGTAGTCAAAGATATTATCACTGCTATAACGCATGGCAGTTAAGTTACCCATTAACTTTTCAGGGTATACAACTGCATCTGCGCCATTACGTAATAAGAACTTCTCTTGTGTATCACGTGCAGCACGGGATACAACTTTCTTTGCGCCTAATTCCTTAAGGTAAGAAGTGATTTCTAGGGAAGCTAAGAAGTTATCACCAACCGCAACGATACATACATCAAAGTTTTTAAGACCTAGTGTCTTTAAGAAGTCTTGATTTGTCGCATCACCAACTTCGGCATTTGTGACATAAGGCAATACTTCTCTTACCTTATCTTCATCATTATCAATTCCTAATACCTGAATATCTAAATCATTTAACTTGCGGGCAATATGACGGCCAAAACGACCCATACCAATAATTAAAATCTGTTTCATACTCTCTCCTATTAGCCTACGGCTACGTTTTCTTCAATACATCTGCCTAAACATTGGTTACGGAATGGGAACATACCATAAATTAAGGTGAGTCCTCCAATACGTCCAGCGAACATTAGGAAGATTAAGATCATTCTTGAAATAATCGTTAAATCACGTGTGATACCAAGGGTTAAACCTACGGTAGCGATTGCGGATGCGGTCTCATACATTGCGGTTACCATTGGAACATTCTCAATGACACTGATAATCATTGCGGCTCCTACACATAATGAGATATATAACATCAAGATTGTGGCAGCGTTACGTACGACTGTCTCTGGGATTGTTCTGCCGAAACTCTCAGTGCGAGAACGGTTTCTAAAGATTGCCATACTTGTTGTGACTAATACGAAGAAGGTTGTCATCTTCATACCACCACCAGTAGAACCTGGTGCAGCACCAATCAACATTAATATAATCTGTAAGAAGATACTGGATTCAGTCATCTTTGTAAGGTCTACTGTATTAAATCCAGCAGTACGCGGTGTTACAGATTGGAAGAAGGATGCTAGGATTCTTGAACCTAAAGGCATGCCTGCAAAATCCACAAAGAAGAAGTAGATTGCAGGGAATACGACTAGGATTGCGGTCATCAATAAGATGATCTTAGACTGCATGTGGTAACGGTGTAGATTCAACTTATATTCTTTGATATCTGCCCAAGTGGCGAAGCTCAATCCACCAATCAGAATCAAAGACATAATTGAGATATTAATAATTGGATTGGATACATAAGTTGTTAAGGATGAGAATGGTTCGCGTACACCCATTAAGTCAAAGCCTGCGTTACAGAAAGCTGAGATAGAATGGAAGATACTATACCAAATACCTTTAACGAGTCCAAAATCCGGTATGAATGTAAATGACATGAGTATGGCGAAGAAGCCTTCCACCATAAATGTAATCTTAAAGATGAAGTGTAGTAAGCGGATAATTCCACCAACCGCTGAGATTGAGATGGAGTTTGCCAAAGTGGAACGAGCAAGATATCCAATGCGTTTACCAGTGATGAGCGCCAAGGATGTGATAACCGTTACAACACCAAGTCCACCAATCTGGATTAGAATAATAATGACAAGCTGTCCGAAAGAAGCTCCAATATGTGGCGGTATCGTAAACAACCAATCCCGTTACACAAACACACGACGTTGATGTGAATAGTGCGTTGATAAATGGTGTCCATTGACCAGATTGACTAGCAAGCGGTGTTGTCAGTAACAATGCACCGAATAAGATAATCGCCCCAAATCCCAGAATAATCATCTGTGGATATGTTAGATGTAGTTTATTTCTAAGAAAATTCATAATGCCCTTTCAGAATGTAGTATATACGTATATGATACTATCATAGCGACTAAAATATTATAGTATTCTCGGCGTTTATTACCAACATTATTTGTGAAAAATAAGAGAAAATACAAAGAATTGGGGTACAAAATACATGGAATTGAAATTTTACTTTGTTAGACACGGAAAAACCTTATTTAATCTGAAAGGGCGTATGCAGGGTTGGTGTGATAGTCCACTGTTAGATGAGGGTATTCAACAGGCAGAAAACGTTGCGTCCGCACTCAGAAATGTGCCGTTTAATCGAGCATATTGTTCTACCTCTGAAAGAGCTTGGGATACAGCGAAAGAAATCTGTAAGTATCATGATATTCCATTAATCCTTACCAAAGGTCTGAAGGAGTTCTCTTTTGGCTCTTTAGATGGTGCACGTAAGGAAGAGGTCTTGGACTCTCCGTTCTTTGATGATTGGTCATCAGAAGGTGGGGAAACAAATTCAGGATTTGCGCAAAGAGTTCGTACAACAATGCAGAGCATCGTTGAGGAATCTAGTGATGGCGATACAATTTTATTGGTTGGTCATGGTGCGTATGCGGTACGTATTTTAGAAATCCTGTTTGGAATGAATCTAGATGATTATGTAGAACGCTGTAAGGCACAAGATCGTTGGCTCATGCCGAATACAGGCATGTTGATATTCCATTATAAGGATGGAAAGTTCTTCTTAGACCAAGAGCCGATTAATGTGAATGAATATCGTCAAATCTATCATCCAAAGACAATTGATATTTATTTGATGCGCCATGGTGAAACAAGATTTAATGTCCAAGAGCGTATGCAAGGCAGATGTGATAGTCCTTTAACTGAAAAGGGAATTCAAGAAGCACAAGAGGCAGCTGAAAAGTTAAAGGATATCCCTTTCTCTACCATTTATGTTTCAACGGCGGAAAGAGCGCGTGATACTGCGGAAATCATCGCTCAGTATCACCCAGGAAATATTGTCTATACCAAAAAGATTTGTGAAGTTAACTATGGTGACCTTGAAGGCATGACATTCAAAGAGGCAGATCCTAGTGGCAAACGTTTTATGGATACGCACTATGGGGATGTTGGTGGTGAAGAATATAATGATGTCGTAAAGCGTATAAATTCTATCTTTCATGAAATCTATGATACGCATCAAGACCAAGATAAAGTATTACTGGTTTCTCACGGAGACTTCTATCTTGTATGTCTAGAAGCCTTATTTGGATTGAAGAAGGAGGATATTTTCCAAGAAGCCTCCGAACTGGGTATCAATCCTGTTCCAAACTGTGGAATCGCACACTTTAGAATGACAAGCAACCAATATGAACTCATTCAAAAGATGAGTGATTAATAAAGATATAGGGCAACATGTGGCGTAACATATGTTGTCTTTTTGTAACGAGTTTGAGATTTGAAACAAAATTGGGAATATTTTTACAAAAAAATGATAATCTTTGTTGACAGGAGGGTTAGTGTTTGCTAACATACAGTTAGCACAGGCTAACTGATGTCTCACTCTTTCCATCACACACTCCTTTATGCATCAGTACCTGCGTGTTCCGGAACCCTTTATTTACAAGTCATGGGCAGACTTGTAAAAAATCTAATTGACATAATGTCCGGAAAAAATCCATGCATATCCGTGTCCTCCTCAAATTACACTGGAATATGCGAAATAATAAAGAATATTGTAAGGACGGGGCATCCAAGCAATATTCTTTTTTCTTTCGTTTCGAAAGTGATATGATTAAACTCGTGAACAGGGGTGCATGCATGCTGAGAAAAACCCTTATCACCTGATCTAGGTAAAGCTAGCGTAGGGAGTTCAGTTTTTAATTCCTTGCGCCTTCAAAATGGAGGTGTATTTTTTATGAAAAACGATCAGATTAAAACGATTGCATTCATGGCAATCTACATGGCGTTATATGTAGCGCTAAAAATGGTAGGAAATATGATACCTTTCCTACAGATGCCAAATGGTGGATCTATTGAACTGGAGTTAATTCCACTGATGATTGCATCGTATCATCTTGGTTGGAAGTATGGAGTTCTGTGTGGACTAGCTTCATTCTTACTAACAATTGTATTAGGCTTTTCCAATGTATTTTGTTCAACCAATACAGATTCTATTAGACTATGTGCTACCAATCAGTATTGTTGGAATGGTTTCGCTCTTTAAGCCATTTGAACATGCAAGCAAACCCATTGTATTAACTGTGGTATCTTTAATTGGTTTATCTGCATGTGCTGCTGTATATTACTCTTACGGTATGAATTTAATGGCTCTAGTAGCTGGTATCGTATTAGCAGCATTGGTCATTGCATTAGGCTTATTCCTAACAAGCACAAAAGGTCATTTCGGTATTGTGATTGTAATGATCATCAAGTACTTATCTACAGTTATTTCCGGTGCGTATTTCTGGGCAGAGGGCACTGCAGCTGGAAGCTTACCGGCGTGGACATTCTCCCTGGGTTATAATCTTTGGTATAACTTAGTAACGATGATTGTTTGCTTATTGATGGTTCCGGTACTAATGAGCAGAATAAAAAAAGCAAATATCCAAGGAATGTAACAGATTGGCACAAGCCAGTCTGTTTTTGGCTATAATAGAGACGGAGGATTTGATATGACAAAATATATATTTCTAGATATTGATGGCACCTTATATAGTCCAACAACCAATGAAACACCTGAGAGTGCTTTACGTGCAATTCATAAAGCAAGACAGAATGGGCATAAAGTATTTTTATGTACAGGAAGAAGCTTAGCTGAGATTGTGACATATCTAGAATATGATATTGATGGTTATATTCTTGCGGCTGGTGCGAAAGTCTATGCCGATCGCAAATGTATCTATGATAGTCCAATTCCAAAAGACGAACTGAAGTATTTAAAAGATATGATTAATGGTATGAAACTAGGGTATGGCTTAGAAGGAAATGCAGGAGCGTATGGGAATGAATTAGGTTATGAATTCCTACTTAAATACTTTTCACTACCGAATGCAAGCCATGAGGAAAAAGTGCAGAATGCAATGGCAAACTGTATTTATCCAGAAGATGCTGCACATGAAGATGATGAGATATACAAAATCTGTATATATAGCGAAGATGGCCATGAATTTGATCAGTTAGAAAAAGCTCTACACAGTCAATATATCCTCACCCGTGTCATCGAAGACCCTATCAAAAAATTCTATGGGGCAGAAATTACAAATAAGGATATTAACAAGGGAACTGGTATTGAGAAAGTTCTAGAATATTACCACGCTGATTGTAGTGATGCGATAGGAATTGGGGATAGTGGAAATGATATTCCGATGTTGTCCTATTGTGGAACTTCCATAGCGATGGGAAATGGTGCAGAGAGTGTCAAGGCGATTGCGGATTATGTCACAAAAGATATTTTGGATGATGGTATTTACCATGCATTCAAACATTTTGGTGTAATCGACTAAGGGAGAAATAATTTATGAAGGTAGGTATCGTTGGAAATGGGATGATCGTTCCTATTGCAATCGAAGCGATGCAAAGAGGAGGGATTGCGGTTACTGCACTATGGTGCCGCAATGAAGCAAAGGGGAAACCAATTGTTGAGAAATACCAGATACAAAATCAATATACAGATTATCAAGCATTTCTAAATGATGATTCATTTGATGCTGTCTATATTGGTTTAACAAATGCTTTACATTACCAATATGCAAAGGGTGCAATCCTTGCGGGAAAGCATGTCATTGTGGAAAAACCATTTACTGTAACTCTAGCAGAAGCTAAAGAACTACAAGAACTAGCAATCAAACATGAATGCATGTTATTTGAAGCAATCCTTTCTCGATATAGTAAAAACTATGAACACCTAAAAGATGAAATAGTAAAGATTGGAAAAATCAAACTCGTACAAGCCAACTTTAGCAAGTATTCTAGTCGTTATGATGAATTTAGGAAGGGTATCATTACACCAACCTTTGACAAAGCACATGGTGGTGGATCTCTTATGGATTTAAATGTATATAATATCCATTTTGTTGTTGGTTTATTTGGTTTGCCAAAGAAGGTACAGTATTATCCAAACCTAGCAGAAAATGGTGTAGATACATCAGGCATATTGATTATGGAGTATCCAGACTTTCAAGCGGTATGTACTGCCGCGAAAGATTCAACGTCTGATCCATTTGTGATAATTCAAGCAGAAGATGGCACAATCGTTTATCCGGAAAGACCAGGATATGTAAGATATGGAGAGCGATATGATCGTCTGACAAATCTTACGGAAGAAATTGATATTGTTGTAGAGGAAGATCCGATGAAAAATGAATTCCTATATATACAGGAAATCATTGACACAAAAAATACTGAACAGATGAATGCGTGGTTGGAAAAATCAACGATGACAGTAGCTGTTTTAGAACAAGCATTACAATCGATTTTACAGGGTTAGATATTCGTATCTAGCCCTTTGTTAATTTATTAACGCAATTCTTGCAAGAAGAAACACATGGGCGTATAATTCGGTTAGTTAACCTACACTAACTTTAGAAAGAGGGCAATGTGAGATACCGTATTAATCCGCTTGTTTTGATTTTCTATAATATATTGATTCCATGTATCTTGATGTTTGTACATGATAGATGGATTCCTTTGTATTTCTTTATTGTCAGCAGTCTATTTTTGCTTTACATGAAGAAATATAAAAGATTATGTAAAGCTATCGGAATTACAATTTTATTCTATTTAGGGCAACAGCTTTTGATGTTGAGTAGCATTGAAGTAGTGCAGTTTGTTTCGATGTTATTCATGATGATTGTTCGATTGATGCCAACATATATTGTGGCGCTTATCTTGATGTATGATTATCAACCATCTGAGGTAATTTCTGCTTTACAGAGTATTCATGTACCAAGAGCGTTCATTATAGCGTTAAGTATTACGTTACGATATATACCAACATTCTTTCGAGAATTACGATATATCAATGAATCGATGCGTCTACGTGGGATTCGTTTTGAGATGAAAAGTATCGTAAAGAGTTTTGGATATTTTGTGGTACCACAATTATTTCGTTGTTTGATTTTAGCAGATGAGTTAACATCTGCTGGACTTTGCAAGGGAATTGATTGCATGGGAAGAAGGACGTCATATTACAATATTCGCTTTGGAATGAAGGATGCGCTTGTTACAGTTGCGATTTGCTTAGGACTAGTGGGAGAGATGTTATGGGTTCGTATGTCGTAGAGGGTAAGAACATTTCCTTCCAATATCAAGATAGTTCGGAAGGAATTCAAGATGTTCATTTTGCGCTAGAGCCAGGCGAAATCATTTTGGTGACTGGTAATAGTGGTAGTGGTAAATCTACATTCTTGAAATGTCTCAATGGGCTGATTCCTCGTGTTGTCGAAGGAACACTGCAAGGGGAAATCTTACTCAATGATCAAAATACAAAGGCTATGAGTATGGCAGAGATTAGTCGTCATATCAGTTCTGTATTTCAAAATCCACGTAGTCAATTCTTTACAACGAATACAACCAGTGAACTTGTATTCAGTATGGAGAATTATGGTTGTAAGAATGATGCAATGGAAGCACAACTTCAACAAGTCACTACACTACTAAAAATTCAAAAGTTATTGAATCGAGACATCTTCCAGTTATCCGGAGGAGAGCGCCAAATGGTAGCGATAGCCTCCGCAATGATGTTGGGACAAAAAATCATCTTGTTAGATGAACCGTCTGCCAACCTTGATTATCACAATACGTATGTATTTAGAACGTTGGTTGAGAAATTAAAACAAGAAGGGTATACCGTCTTGATTGCGGATCATCGCTTCTATTATCTAAGTGGATTAATCAGTCGTGTTTTTCCTATTTAATGACGGTAAGATGCAAATCTTCAATAGTGAAGAGCTATTTAAAAAAATCAAACTATGACACACGAAGCTTTGATTTATTTTGCGATGGATATTCCATTTCAAATACCTAGTGAAAAAGAAAGAAAAAGTTCTTTCGTTAGTGGGTATTTCATACAAAGATATCTTAAAGGACATATCATTAGATTTCTTTACCAACGAAGTTACTGCAATTGTTGGTACAAACGGAGTTGGCAAGACAACGCTAGCACGATTACTGTGCAAGAGTATTCCATGCACGCATGGGGAAATAAATGGAGAGATGCCTTTCTATATTATGCAAGATGCGGATTACCAATTATTTGGTACATCCGTACAAGCAGAGCTTGAAATCGCTGATCATAAGATTAGTCAAAAAGATATACGGGATGTGATGGATTATTTACAACTGACAAAGTACGCAGATACGCATCCATTCTCTTTGAGTGGTGGACAGAAACAGCGTATACAAGTCGCACTAGGAATCTTGAGTAATCGTAAAGTTATCATTTTCGATGAACCAACCAGTGGTTTAGACCTAATATCTATGCATAGAGTTGCAAAAGAAATTCAAGAGTTAAAAAAGAAAGCATGTGTCATTGTCATATCGCATGATTACGAGTTTATTCGCTATATCAGTAATCGTGTTGTGTATTTAAAAGATAAAACTGTAAAAAAAGATATTTCGCTTGATGCGGAACATTTATCTGAATTCAATCAAATTTTTATAGAAATGAGGGATGAATCATGAATTTGAAGATGAAGGATTTTGTATTACTTGCTTTACTGACAGCGTTATATATCATTGTGTATTTTGTAGCAATGATGATAATTTCGCTAATGGGTCCATTTGGACATGCGATTAGTCCAGGTGTTTGTGGACTATTATCTGGGGCAATCTTAATCTTTATCAGTCGTAAGATTGGTAAAATGTGGCAATTTACCCTGATGGAACTCATCATTATGGGTGTATTCGCACTGATGGGAGCTGGTTATCTACCTTGGTTTATTACATCCATGATAGGAGCTGTTTTAGCGGATGTTATCGCATCCACATCAAATAAGCCAAGTGTGCTAAAGGTTGCGATTGCGTCAGGTTTTATCCATGTTGGAAATGCTTTAGGTGGTATTATTCCTGCATGTTTCTTTGCGGAACAATATATGAATGAATGGATTGCAAGAGGACAAAAGCCAGATCAAATGTTAGAGATGGTCAAGGCAACACAAGGTGTAATGGGAATTCTTGGAACAGTTATTACGTTCATTTTATCTGTCATTGGTGTATACATTGGCTATTCAATATTAAAGGGACACCTAAAGGAGAACTAAATGGAGATTGAAGAGAAAATAAAAGAAGATGTTAAGCGGTCGATAGAAACGAAGAAAAAGGATGCCATTAGTCCAAGCTTGGTCAATAAATGGTTGTTCTCCTTTGCTCCACAGTTACAAGGAAAAATGCGTATATCGATTATGCTTGCATGTTTTGGTGAAAGTTTAAAGTTTACATCTTATTTCTTTGCGGCATATGTCGCAACAGCAGTAATTTCAAATCATATAGATTTACAAAAAATTTACTTATATGGGGGATTAACACTGCTGGCTCTTGCGCTACAATGCACATTAACATGTTTATCTAGTGTAAAGAGTCATCGAATTTCATTTGAGATTCTTAGAAGTATTCGTGAAATTAAGTGAGAAGTTAGAACGTGTTCCACTTGGGTATGTTACATCAACACCGATAGGATATTATAAAGCGCTAATCGTTGATCGAGTTGGCTCTTTGGAGGATTGGATTGCGCATGTCATGCCTGAGTTACCTTCTCGTTTATTACACCCAATCCTAGCAACCATCCTTCTATTCGTGGTGGATTATCGTTTAGGTCTAGCATGTTTTGTGAGTGTTCCATTTATTATTTTAGGATTTATCATCATGTATCATAACAGTGATGAGCGTATGTATACTTGGCTCAATTCCAATCAAGATTTAAATGCTAGAATCGTTGAATATGTAAATGGAATTCATGTCATTAAGACGTTTGGACAGAGTAGACGTAGTTATCAAAAGTTTACAGATTCTGTTAATTACTACTTCTCCTCTACATTAGATTGGTGGAAACAAAGCTGGATTGCGATGGCTATATTATTTGCGTTTGTAAATTCACCAATTCTTGGAACGTTACCAGTTGGTTTATATTTGTACTCACAACAAATCATCAATATGTGGCAGCTTATGTTGGGCTTAATCTTACCGTTATCGATTATTCCAAATGCATTCCAAATTATGATGAGTATGGAAATCTACTCCTCAATTGAAACGGGATTCCGCATGATTCGTAAAGTGCTTACGATGCCTGAGCTTGTAAGACCTAATCAGGATGTAACACTATCAGATCAATGTTATCGATTTGAAAATGTATCTTTCTCGTATGAAAAGGGTATTGAAGTATTACATGATATCAACTTTGAAGTAAAACCAAATTCTGTATTTGCGATTGTTGGAGAAAGTGGAAGTGGAAAGTCTACAATTGCCAAGTTAATGGCTGGATTCTTTGATGCGGATGATGGAAGAATTTACTTTGGTGACCAAGATGTCAAAAGTATACCAACATCACAACTTATGAAACATGTAGCGTATGTTGCACAAGACAACTTCTTATTTGATACAAGTATCCGTGAAAATCTAAAGATCGCAAAAGCAGACGCAACGGATGAAGAGATTCAAGCGGCTTTGAAAGCGGCGAACTGCTTAGAGCTAATTGAACGATTGCCGGAAGGTTTGAATTCAAATGCGGGTGATTGTGGTAAGTTCCTTTCAGGCGGTGAAAGACAACGCATTACGCTTGCAAGAGCGATGCTAGCAGATGCACAGTGCATCATTCTTGATGAAGCTACTGCATATGCAGATGTTGAAAATGAAGCGAAGATTCAAGAAGCACTAAGCCGACTCATGAAGGATAAGACACTAATTGTTGTGGCTCATCGACTGAATACAATCGTTGGTGCTGATCAAATTATGGTATTAGGCCATGGCAAGATTGAAAGTATTGGAACCCACAAAGAATTAATACAGAATTCTACTGCATATCAAAAACTATGGCAAAGCTACAGTGGTAAGGAGGTGGTTGAATGAACTACTTTCGTAGATTATTTGAATTAGTTGGAAAAGATAAAGTGAAGTTTATCTTTGGCTTATTCTTTGCGTTCTTTAAGAACTTTAGTTTTATGTTTATCTTTGGTGCGTTGTATATTGCGTTCTTGAACATACATGCATTAACAGCTACGGTGATATGGAATTGCTTGATGATTATGATTGGTGGAATCTTATTCCACTTTGTATTCCGTTACTTGGAAGATATCCTCGTTTCGGCGGAAGGCTATGTCATGTTTAGAAATTTCCGCTTGCAGGTAGGAGATGAATTAAAGAAAGCTCCGTTAGGATATTTCGATGACGCAAAACTAGGAAATATTCAAGGTGCTATGACGACATCAATAAACGCACTTGAGAACTTTACCATGATGTTAGTCACTGGCGTGATTGCTGGATTTGGAATTTCAATCTTATTAACCATTGCAATGTTAAAGATGAATGTAACGTTAGGATTATTCATGATTCCAGTGTTAGTGATACTGTCATTTACATTAGGGAAACTTTATAAAATCGCAATGAGAAATGTTCCGCTACAACATAAAGTTGAACAAGAGATGAATTTTGCGGTAATCGATATGATTCGTGGTATGTCCGTTTTAAGAACATATCCGATTAACGAAGATAATCCTGTTAAAAATATGATTCAAGAAAAGGCGAAAGACCTTTATGAAAAGAAAAAGGAAGTTGACATTCGTTGTGAAGTAGAGTTTTCATGGCGTGCTAAAATTTATAGTTTTATTGTAAATGCCGCGAGTGTTATCTTAATCATTCTTACAGTTCATCTATACATGCATGATGAGATTAACTTTGCAAATTGTATGACCATGTTGGTTGGATCTTACTTAATCTTCTTAGGCCTAGCTCCATTAAGTGATACAGCCTTCTTATACGCAAAGATTCCAGGTCAACAAAAGTACTTAGATGATGTATTCCAAATTCCTCAATTAGAGGAAGGTACGCAAACTACAATTAACAAACCTTTGGATATTCGATTTGATCATGTGTGGTTTGGTTATCGTAAAGACACACCTGTCATCAAAGATCTTAGTTTTGAAATTAAACAAAATGAAAAAGTCGCAATTGTAGGACCTAGTGGATGCGGTAAGACGACAATTGTCAATCTTCTCTCACGATTCTGGGATGTAGATAAGGGAGCGATATATCTAGCAGGGAAGGATATTCGTGAGTATACAGTAGAGACATTGTTTAAACAGATGTCTGTCGTATTCCAGGATGTATATTTATTCAACGATACGATTATGAATAATATACGCTTCGCAAAACCAGAAGCGAGCGATCAAGAAATCTTTGACGTATGTAAAAAAGCACGTTGTGCAGAGTTTATATCAAAACTTCCACAGGGTTATGAAACTATCATTGGTGAAGGTGGTGCCAACCTCAGTGGTGGTGAAACAACGTATCAGTATTGCTCGTGCATTGTTAAAGGATGCGCCAATCATTCTGTTGGATGAAGCTACATCAAGTGTAGACCCAGAAAATGAGGCAGAAATTCTAGCTGCGATTGATGAACTGTGTAAAGGAAAGACAGTTATATCCATTGCACATCGTATCAGTACCGTAGAGAGTGTAGATCATATCCTTGTCATTAATGATGGTTCTCTACAAGAAGAAGGAAAACATGAGGAACTGATTCAGAATGGTGGAATCTATGCTGGCTTTATCAAATCTCGTAGAGACGCAAAAGGATGGAGAATCGAGAATTAAACTATGCATGAATGATTGAGTATCGATAGGAACTGTTATCATAATCTATTTTGGGGTTAGACTATCATGTCTGGCCCTTTGTTAATTTGTTAACTTAGTTCTTGCAAGGAGAAATACATGGGCGTATAATTCAGTTAGTTTTAGCAAACTAACTACAGAAATGAGAGTTCGTGCGTGCTTGCATGTCATTCGGATTATTGACTAACATTGTTGGAATTTCAAACAAAAACATGGTGAAATTCATAAATGAAAAAATAATCTGATAATATCATTGGACGTATAAACCGCTTTCATTTACAATGAAAAACGTTAGGTAGACGGAGGAGAAAACAATGCTAAATAATGAAAAATGGCAAGGCTTCCAGGGCAGAAACTGGAAGGAAGAATGCAATGTTCGCGACTTCATCCAAGCAAACTACAAACCATATGATGGTGATGAGAGTTTCTTGGCTGACGCAACAGATGCGACTAACAAGCTTTGGGGCAAGTTACAGGAATTGCAGAAGGCTGAACGTGCAAAGGGTGGCGTTCTAGATGAAGAGGCTGATGTAGTATCAGGCTTAACTGCGTATGGCCCAGGCTATATTGATGAATCCTTAAAGGATTTGGAAAAGGTTGTAGGTCTTCAGACAGACAAGCCATTAAAGAGAGCGTTTATGCCTTATGGTGGTATCCGTATGGCAGAAGAAGCTTTATCTACATATGGCTATACACCAAATCCAGAATTACATAAGATCTTTACAGAGTATCACAAGACACATAACCAGGCTGTATTTGATGCGTATACACCAGAGATGAAGGCTGCTAGAAGTAGCCATGTTATCACTGGCTACCAGATACTTATGGTCGTGGACGTATCGTTGGTGACTATCGTCGTGTAGCTTTATATGGCGTTGACCAATTGATTGCGTGGAAAGAAGAAGATAAGTTAAACTGTGGCGATGGCACAATGGTTGATGATGTCATCCGTCAAAGAGAAGAACTATCTGAACAGATTCGTGCATTAGAAGGCATGAAGAAGATGGCTGCTGTATATGGATATGATATTTCCGCTCCAGCATCTAACGCTAAGGAAGCAGTTCAGTGGTTATACTTCGGTTACTTAGCAGCTATCAAGACACAGAATGGTGCGGCGATGTCTGTAGGACGTATTTCTACATTCTTAGATATTTATATCGAAAGAGACTTAGAAGCAGGTACATTAACAGAAAGCGAAGCACAGGAATTAATTGACCATATCGTTATGAAGTTCCGTATGGTTAAGTTTGCTCGTATTCCTGCATATAATGAATTATTCTCTGGCGACCCAGTATGGGCAACACTAGAAGTTGCAGGTATGGGTATGGATGGTCGCTCTATGGTTACAAAGAACGACTTCCGTTTCTTACATACATTAGAAAATATGGGTCCTTCACCAGAACCTAACCTAACAGTATTGTACTCATCCCGTTTACCAGAAAACTTCCGTAAGTATGCGGCTAAGATTTCTGTTACAACAAGTTCTATTCAGTATGAAAATGACGATGTAATGCGTCCTGAATGGGGAGATGATTACAGCATCTGCTGCTGCGTATCTGCTACACAGACAGGTAAGGAAATGCAGTTCTTCGGTGCTCGTGCAAACCTCGCAAAGGCACTTCTATACGCTATCAATGGTGGTGTAGATGAAAAGAGCTTTAAGCAAGTTGGACCAGCATATCGTCCAATTACTTCTGAATACTTAGACTACGCTGAAGTAGAAGCGAAGTATCTACAGATGCTAGATTGGTTAGCAGGTTTATATGTAAACATCTTGAACCTCATCCAATACATGCATGATAAGTATTACTATGAAGCAGCTGAAATGGCTTTAATTGATACAGATGTAAGAAGAACATTCGCTACAGGTATTGCAGGATTCAGCCATGTTATTGACTCACTATCCGCAATCAAGTATGCAAAGGTTAAGACAGTTCGTGATGAAAATGGATTAGTTGTTGACTATGAGATTGAGGGAGACTTCCCTAAGTATGGTAATGATGATGACCGTGCAGATGAAATCGGTGTATGGTTATTGAAGACATTCATCACAATGATCAAGAAGCACCACACATACCGTAACTCAGAAGCTACAACTTCAATTTTGACAATCACATCAAATGTTGTTTATGGTAAGTACACAGGTAATATGCCAGATGGCCGTCGTGCTTGGACACCATTAGCTCCAGGTGCTAACCCATCTTATGGTGCAGAGCAGAATGGATTACTTGCATCACTGAACTCATTAACAAAAGCTTCCATATCACTGGGCATTAGATGGTATCTCTAATACACAGACAATGGATCCTAATGCATTAGGTCATAGCGATGTTGAAAGATCTAACAACCTTGTAAACGTATTAGATGGTTACTTTGACCAAGGTGCTCACCACCTCAACGTTAACGTCTTCGGTAAGGAGAAGCTCGTTGATGCGATGGAACATCCAGAGAAGCCAGAATACGCTAACTTCACAATCCGTGTTTCCGGATATGCAGTTAAGTTTATCTCTCTAACAAGAGAACAACAGTTGGACGTTATCGCAAGAACATTCCACGATCATATGTAATTGTTCTTGTGCAAAACAGGACTATAGTTTGGTAAAATGACTCTGTTATCTACAGAGTCATTTTTATCAAAAAGATATAAAGGAGTGAGAATATGAAGGGACGCATACATTCATTTGAAACCTTCGGGGCAGTTGATGGACCTGGAGTAAGATTTATCATATTTTTAAAGGGCTGTAATATGCGTTGTAAATATTGCCATAATCCAGATACTTGGGAGATGGCTGGAGGAGAACTCTATACCGCAGAAGAAGTATTACAGAAGGCATTACGCTATAAAAACTACTGGGTCAACGGTGGTGGAATCACAGTATCTGGTGGAGAAGCGTTATTACAAATGGATTTCATGATTGAATTATTTGAACTAGCACATAAGCATGGTATCCACTGTACTTTAGATACAGCGGGCAATCCATTTACATATGAAGAGCCATTCTTCTCGAAGTTTGAAAGACTTATGAAAGTAACAGACTTGGTACTCTTTGATTTAAAAGAGATTGATGATAAAGTGCATCGATATCTAACGGGTGCATCCAACGAAAATATCTTAGAATGTGCAAAGTATCTCTCTGATCATCATATTCCAATGTGGATTCGACATGTCCTAGTCCCAGGCATTACCGCAAACGAAGAGGATTTAAAGAAACTCAGAGAATTTATCGACACGTTAGATTCTGTTGAAAGAGTAGAAGTGTTACCATATCATGTGTTAGGTATCTCGAAATACGAAAAGATGGGAATTAGTTATCCTCTAATGGATACACCGCAGCCTACAAAAGAACAGATTGAAACTGCAGAAAGGATTTTGGGGGTGAAGAAATGAGTGATATTCTCGGCATTGAAAAGAAAAGAAACTTACGCGATCTAGGTGGTTACAAGACCCAAAATGGCAAACATGTTAAGAAAGGGTATTTCTTTCGTAGCAGTCGCTTAATGGATTTTGAGCAAGCAGAACTTGAAATCTTGAATTCTTTACATATTAAGAAGATTTATGATTTACGTTCAAAGGAAGAAGTGAAGGATGCACCAGATCCAGAGTTAAAAGGTGCCGAATATATTCATTCATCCGCTGCATCACGTGCTGATGGAACAGAAGTAAATTTTTCGCCAGCTGCACTCATCGCAGAAAATGTCTATTCCAAAGAATGCAATGATGAATTTACACATAAGGTGTATGGTAACTTACCGTTCTCTTATGCATATAAGAGAATGTTTGAAGATATTGTGGCAGGCAATGTGCCAATCTTATTCCATTGTTCCGCAGGAAAAGATCGTACAGGAATTGCGGCAATCTTAATTCTCTTAGCACTTGGTGTAGATGAAGAAACAGCGATGTATGACTACATGTTAACAAACGAATACCGTAAGGAATATATCGAAAGTTTCAAGAAGGATTTCCCCCTGACAAAATTAGATGGGGAACTTGCGGGTATGTTATTAGCGTATGAGGGAGTGACATATACCAACGCAGATTATTCACTCAAGCGTATTAAAGAGAAGTATGAAAACTATGATGAATACTTTGAAAAAGAATATAATCTTGATAAAGACGCATTACAAAGGCTAAGAGACTTATACACAGAATAAGCGGCAGAAATATCTGCCGTTTTCTATATGTTGTTTTGTATTATTTTTTTGAAAGGTATATGATTAGATATGGAGAAATATAATGGAATTATTAAAGAAACAGAAAAAAATTTGATAGTGAAGATATTAAAGAATGGAATACCAATACTAGTATTGTTGTTTGTTCTGAACTTCTTTTATCAAGAGACAAGAAAAATATGATTTTGTAGGGGTTTGGTTTCCGGATTATGAAGATGATATTACTATCCAGTTTAATCCAGATTATTCAGGTGTTTATTATGATGATCTTACAAAGATTGCCTTTCACTGGAAGAACCACGGTAACCAACTTGAGATGACAATGAACGATGAAACGAAAGTCTATCGCTATACGATACAAGGGAAAGACATCTATCTACAATCGGATGATGAATCCTTTATTCTATATAAATACGGAAATTAATTAGCAATCATTTAGTTATTGTGATAATAATAAAAAGCCTTTAAATAAAAGGCTTTTTTTATATTATAAATATAATTCTATAAAAAATATAAAAAAATTAGCACTTATGTATTGACAGTGCTAGAAAATATGAGTATATTAGTATGTGTAAGGTGAAAGACCTTAGGAGGTATATGATATGAAATATATGACAACAAGAAAGAATGATTTATTCAATGATATGTTTGATGATGTGTTTAGAGCTCCAGTATTCACAGGAAATAATATTTTAAAGACAGATGTTCGTGAGAAAGACGGAAAGTACATCTTGGAAGTAGAGGTTCCTGGATATAAGAAGGATGAAGTATCCATTAGTTTATTCAATGGTAATCTAACAATCAGTGCTGCTCGTTCATCTTCTAATGAAGAAACTGATGATAATGGTAGAATCTTACGTCAGGAAAGATTCAGCGGTAGTACATCTCGTACATTCTATGTAGGTGATGCGATTAAGGATACAGATATTCACGCTTCATTCGATAATGGTATTTTAAAGATTGAATTACCAACAGAACAGAAGAAAGAAGAAGAAACAAAGAAATTTATTGAAATTCTATAGTTGGAAGAAATTCCAACTTTTCTTTTGCATAGAAAAAGCCATTGTATAAATGGCTTTTTAAACTATCTATATGATTTTCTCTTTGCTAAGAGGTATCCACTAGCAATGATACCTGCGAACATCATTCCGATGTAGAGATAGATGTTTGTATTATCACTTGTCTTTGGTGTAGCAGTATTCTTTTCTGGCGGATTAGTGTTCTTTGGCTTTTCTGTATTTGTGATGGTGAAGCCTGTTATTTGATTACCGGAAATTGTTGTGTCATAACCATTTACGGTATCTTCACTAATTGTGTATTGAATTTCTGTACCACTTTGGTCGTACTTACGTACGTTAGTAAAACTACCTGTCCAATTATTAGAATCATCAAGTGTTAATGTAAAACCTGTATCTGTTCCATTTGCGAATAAGTGAATTGTTACAGGTCCTGCTTTTGGACCTACCCATGTCTTTGTGACTGGGATAGAGAATGTTCCTGTGTTTGTATTTACAACTGTGTAGCCACTAGCAGCGTCGCCAGAAACATTTGTGGTGTAGTCTACAACTGCATCCTCATTGATAGTATATTGAATCTCTGTACCACTTTGATCGTACTTACGTACGTTAGTGAAACTACCTGTCCAGTTATTAGAATCATCAAGTGTTAATGTAGAACCTGTATCTGTTCCATTTGCGAATAAGTGAATTGTTACGGGACCTGCTTTTGGACCTACCCATGTCTTTGTGACAGAGATATTTGTCTTGATTGGTTTATCGGTGATTGTCTGTAATGCACCGCCTGTAGATGTTACTTGCAGAGTATACTCTGTATCATTTAATTCATAGCCAGTAGGGGCTGTCTTTTCCTTAACTTTGTATGTACCTTGTACTAAAGACTCAGAAGTAACTGTACCATCAGCACCAGTTGTCAAATCAAATGTTGTGCCATCTGGTTGTGTAACGGTAAATACTGCGTTAGCTAAAGCGATTGTATTATCATCTTCATCAACTTTCGTTAGCTTGATCTTATTTGCAAGATCTCCTGATCCAGAACCTCCAGAGGAAGCTCTTGTAAAATTGGCATTAAAATCAAAGATTTCGTCATTAGATATTAATTTCAGTGTGTTATTTAGATTTGTACCTTCTGTATATGTAGATTGATATGTTAGGCGATATTGTTCACCATTGATATTACCAACATTGATTGTAAATGTCTGATTATTGTCAGACATCGTTAGTTTACCTGTTAAATCAACTGGTGTTGATGTACCTTCAATATCATCACCATATTGATCCATTTGCACAGTAGATAAGCGAATTGTATTTGGTAGAATTCTTTCGTGTGAACCAACAATCGTATCATTGATGATTGCGTTTGGAAGTGTTGCTTGTCTGTGATTGATGCGAATTTCCCAGTTTGCGATATTTGGATTGTTTGTATCATACCAAGCAAATTTATTCAGTGTTTCATTATGTAAAATCTGTTTACCAGGAATATTTACAGAAGCTGTTGAAGATGTTTCATTTGATTTACCTAAATTGACAGAAACAGTGAATGAATTCGATTGATTCGTAGTAACTTTTGTAAGATCAAATCTAGCAGAGAGTTGAATATTACCATTTACGTTATAGCGATTTTCAACCCAATTAGTGAATACAACTTTTGCGGTTGCACCATTCGCACCTGCAGTGATATGTGCGTTTGCGATAACAGCCCCAGAACCATCTTGGTCATAGATAGGAAAATCGATAGGGCTAGAATCTGTTGAGTATATCACTGTATCTGGAAGGTCGATTGTAAAGTAGTCACCTGCTTTTAATGTTGCTCCCAGTTGTATTGGCTGCCCAATCTAAATTAAAGTAGAAGTTATCACTATAGTAGATATCTCCAACATTTGTTCTAGATAGGTTCATGAATCTAAAGTTGGTGATTGTCGTATCGACTTGTTTTGGACCATCTTCAGCGATGACTTTTGTCTTGGCCCAACCAATAAGAGCTGTTAGTGTCATAAAGAATGACAATAGTACAGCGATATAATTCTCTTTTTTTCATATACATTTCCTTTCATGCTCATGATTTCTACAGTGTTTAAATTTGTCATGCACGAATGAAATTATATACCTAAACAATTTATGATTGTTTTAAAGTATTTATTAAGATTATTTTAAGATATTTGTCAATGTAGTATTTATAAACAGATGAATAAAAATGTAAAAATAACAGCCTAAATAGGCTGTTATTGGAAGCTTATATCGCCAGCATTTGTTTTGATGACAATTTCACCTTTTCCATCACCTACAATATATTTTTTATGACGGAGCTTTTGGTATGGTAAATCATCGTCAAAGTCAATATCTCCGAAGTTTGTGGAGAGACATGCACGGTAGTCTTTTGTTTTTGTTGTCATATCGATATCGCCTGCAGTAGATGTGACTTGGATGTTTTGGATTTCTCCATGAACATCTAAATCGATGTCACCTGCAGTTGTCTTAACTTCGATGATAGGGGAGGATACTTCCATATCGATATCGCCAGCAGCTGCGGAAAGTTGAATGACATTTGCGGCGTGTTTTTGAATATCAATATCACCAGCAGCGATATTGGCATAAAGATTACCTGTTGTATTTGTTAAGTCTAGATCACCAGCAGATAGCTTCATGCTAATTTCATCAAAGTTGGAATCGGAGACATCTAAGTCGCCTGCCAACATCGTAAAGTCAGCACGTTTCATTTCAACACGGCTAATAGAAACATCTCCAGATTTGTTGTGGCAGTTGAACTCATCAAGTTTGATATCGTTGATATCTACATCCCCAGCAGGTGCTTCCATTGTGATTGTTGAAACATTAGATGGGATTTTTACAGTCAAGTCACCACTGCCAGACACAAGAATCGTAGCAGTTGTATCATTTATTTCACAATGAATCCCATCAGTTGTAGGATTTCTAAAGATGCTTTGTGATTGTGTAAATTCATAGCAGAGTTCATTTCCTTTTTCTAGAGTTATATCTAAGGATGATATTAATGTCTCACTATGAATTACTAAGTTGACGATTGAATTTGGAAGTGTTTGGGTCTGTGGTTCGGAATAGTAGTGTGCAGTATTCTTCTTACGGTCCATATTGACTGTAAAGTTTTTTGCATGGCCAAGTGCTTCATCTGCGATACGTGTAAACGCATGGAAGGCTGTAGATAATCCTTCTTTTAAATCTTGATAGTCTTTACTCTTCTGTTCTTTATGAACAGTTTCTTTTTCTCCACCCATCATATGGATATTTTCAAGTACATCATCAATTGTACCAAGATCATTCATGATTTCTTCTTCGCTTCTTCCTTCGCTAATTCCTTCTTGGAAGTGTGCTTCGAAGGCGTCGAGAATATCTTTTTTAAAACTTGGAGAGTAGTTTGCAAGAGCTTGATTTAAAGCTGCTAAGTATTCATTTTTTGTCATATCAGTTTTTCCACCTTTTGAACGAATGTAATCCATTCTTCTTTCTGTTGTTGTTGGTAAAGTTTTCCTTCTTCCGTTAAATGATAGTATTTTCGAGCTGGACCACCGGATGACTCGACAAGATAGGTTTCAAGATAACCGTTATCTTTTAGTCTTTTTAGTATTAAATATAATGTGCCGGCAGTTACGGACATTTCTTGGGAAATATCTTCAGTTAGTTCGTATCCATACTTGTCATCTTTTACTAACCTTGAAAGAACGCATAATTCTAAAACACCTTTTTTAAATTGTGCATCCATTGTTTTTCCTCCTTACAAGTAGAATATAACACATACTATTATGCAATGCAATATAGTATGTGAAAAAATATACTCCAAATGGAGTATATTAGAGTAAATGTATTTGATGTGCTTCGCATTCATCGACCATATCTTGTGGCCAGATGGATGCTTGTACTTCGCCAACGTGAGCTTTATTTAGCAGTAACATGCACAATCTGGATTGACCGATACCGCCACCAATAGTATATGGAAGTTCGCATTTTTGAATCATTTGGTGATATGGGTAATGGAGTCGTTCTTCCATATTGCGGATACAGCATTGTTCTACGATGGAGTTTTCATCGACACGAATACCCATACTTGAGATTTCTAATGCACGTTCTAGTGATGGTAACCAGAAGAATAAATCTCCATTGAGGTTCCAGTCATCATAGTCAGGTGCACGGCCGTCATGTGGCTTTCCACTATGCTTTAAAGCGTGACCAATTCGCTTGATGAAGACACATTTCTTTTCTTTTGTGATTGCGTCTTCACGTTCTTTTGGTGAAAGGTCTGGGTACATGTCTTCTAATTCTTGGGAATCAATGAAGAATACATCATTTGCGAGATGACAAACTGCTTGTGGGTATTTATACCAGATTTCATGTTCCATGTGTTTGATGACTTTGAAGATTGTACGTACTGTTTCCTCTAGTATTGCTTCTGTACGTTCTTCTTTCGTGATGACTTTTTCCCAGTCCCATTGGTCTACGTAAACAGAGTGTAAGTTATCCAGTTCTTCATCACGACGAATCGCATTCATATTTGTATATAATCCATCATGAACTGAAAAGTTATATTTCTTAAGTGCGAAACGTTTCCATTTGGCAAGAGATTGTACAACTTCAATTGTTTCGTTTGGCATCTCTGCAATATCGAATGATACAGGGCGCTCTATACCATTTAGGTTATCATTCAAACCAGTACTCTTTGGAACGAATAATGGAGCAGAGATTCTAGATAGGTGCATCTCTCTTCCAAACTCCTTTTGGAAAGTATCGCGGATATATTTGATGGCTTCTTGTGTTTGTCGTACATCAAGAATAGGATCATAGTCTTTAGGTATTACTAATTGCATAACATCACCTCATAGTGCGTTTAATTTTAACACAGAATGAATAACTTGAGATAGAGAGAAATCATGTAATTTGATGGCTTTTTGCGAATGGGATTCGTGAGATACCATGCATACATGCAGGCGGTGTGTATATTCCTTGAAAAATTCAATTATCTTTCATACAATATAATACGATTAAGGAGTGTAGTGATGACACGTTATGATATAGCAATTATCGGTACTGGTCCAGCAGGATTAGAGGCAGCCATTACCGCGAAGGTGCGTAATAAAAATATTATCTTATTTGGTTCAAAGGACTTGAGCCAAAAGATGCAGGTGGTGAAACATCCAATTCTAAACTACTTAGGTTTACCATCTAAAACAGGTGTAGAGATGGCTAATGTATTCCAACAGCAGTTGGATGAACTTGGAATCTCGATTACAGAAGAGAAGGTTTCAAATGTTTATGCGATGGGTGATTACTTCGCGTTACAGTTAAACAACAGTGAAATGGTTGAAGCGACTTCCGTCATTCTGGCAATCGGCGTTGTGGCAGGTAAGCCATATGTTGGTGAGGAAAACTTCTTGGGTCGTGGAGTTAGCTATTGTGCAACTTGTGATGCGCCTTTATATAAAGGAAAGGTAGTTGCGGTTGTGGCAGGCAGTCAGGAAGAAGAAGCGGAGGCTGACTTCCTTGGCGAAGTGTGTGAAAAGGTATATTACTTTCACAATATAAAGATGAACCACAGTTAAATAGTAAGAACATTGAAATTCATCATGAAAAACCTGTCGAGATTACAGGTATGATGAAGGCAAACAAACTGAAGACAGATCAGGGTGAATATGCGGTAGATTGTGTATTTATCTTACGACCAACGCAATTCCCAGGCTCACTTGTGCCTGGACTTGAAATTGCAGGAAATGCAGTCAAGGTTGATTTACAGATGAAGACAAACCTAGCAGGATTATTTGCGGCAGGTGATATTACAGGACAGCCATATCAATATATCAAGGCGGCTGGTCAAGGAAACGTTGCGGCATTATCTGCGGTAGCGTATGTTGATGAATTAAAGAGAAAGAAACAATAGGTGATAAATATGGCAGGACAGAAAATAGACGCACTTAAATTGGAAAATCAATTATGTTTTCCGCTCTATGCGGCTGCGAGAAAGATTACAGCAGCGTATACTCCTATCTTAAAACCACTTGAGATGACATATACACAATATATCGTCTTCTTGGTGTTATGGGAGAAGGATGATATTTCCGTAGGTGAGTTGTGCGAACGATTATATCTAGACAGTGGAACAATCACTCCATTATTAAAGAAGATGGAAGATAAGAATTGGTTAACAAGAACGCGTTCTAAATTGGATGAACGTGTTGTAATGATTAAGTTAACAAAAGAAGGCAAGAACATGAAGAAGCATTGTGCAGATGTTCCTGCAAAGGTTCGTTCTTGTGTATGTCTTAACCAGGATGAATCACTGGATTTATATAAAGCACTTTATAAGATTCTTGAAGAGAAAAAATAAGCTATGTCAATTGACGTAGCTTTTTTCTATGCATGCATGCGATACAAATTATTTCTGATTGTGTTTCTCCTTGATTTCTTTCTGATACTCTCTTGAAACTTGCATGGTATAGCGATACCAAGATTCAAAATAATCAGAAAGACAAGAATCGTGTAACAGTGCCTTTGTGCGTAGGATATTTTGTGCCTCACGGCCTGTATCTAGGATTGGAAGTTGGTGTTCTAGTTTGTATTGGATGATACTTTCTACAGCGTGCATACGCTGCTCAAATAATTGAACAAGTTGCGTATCAATGTCGTTAATTTCTAAGCGTTTTTCATCTAATAATGTCATCATAATAACCTCGTATGTTTATCTTAGCAGATATGAAAAAAGGGCTCAACGCCCTTTACTCTGCTTCTTCACTGAATTGTGAATTATAGAGATTTGCGTAGAACCCATTTTTGGCAAGTAGTTCATCATGAGTACCGATTTCCACAATATCACCATGATCCATAACTAAGATCATATCTGCGTTTTTAATGGTGGATAAGCGGTGTGCGATGATGAAGGATGTTTTACCTTTCATCAGGTTTTCCATACCTTTTTGAATTAAGATTTCTGTACGTGTATCCACGGATGAGGTTGCCTCATCTAGGATTAAAATCTTAGGGTCGCTCAAGAAGGCGCGGGCAATTGTGAGTAACTGCTTTTGACCTTGTGAGATGTTTGTGGATTCTTCGTTGATAACTGTTTCGTATCCATTTTCAAGTGTACGAATGAAGTGATCGACATAGGCTTGGTCTGCCGCATGCATGACTTCTTCATCGGTTGCGTTTAATTTGCCATAGCGGATATTATCCATGATAGTGCCAGAGAATAGCCAAGCATCTTGTAATACCATACCGAAGCTATTGCGTAACTGACCACGTGCAATATCTTTGTGTTAATGCCATCGATAAAGATGTTGCCGCTATTTGTTTCGTAGAAGCGCATCAGTAACTTTACGATTGTTGTCTTACCAGCACCTGTTGGTCCAACAATCGCTACCTGTGCACCTTGTTTAATATATGCATTAAAGTTATGGATGATTGTCTTTTCCGGTGTATAACCAAAGACTACATTCTCGAATGTGACTTGACCTTTGAGAGTGCTGTTTCCGTTTTCGTCGATGATATTGATGGAGTCAGCTTTATCAGGAGTCTGTTCTGGCTCTTCTAGGAATTCAAATACACGTTCAGCGGCAGCTGCGGTAGATTGTAATACATTCATAATCTGTGCTGTCTGTGTGATTGGTTGATTAAAGCTACGTACATATTGAATGAAGGCTTGAATATCACCGATTGCAAGGCCATTATGAAGGGATAAATATCCACCAAGTACACAACATCCAACATAACCGATATTGCCAATTAAACTTGTAATCGGCTGCATTAATCCACTGATAAACTGTGACTTCCAAGCGGATGTATACAGTTCTTCGTTCATCTTGTTAAATGTACTGATGGAACGTTCTTCACCATTGAAGGCTTTCATGACGATGTGGCCACCATACATTTCTTCAATATGACCATTAACTTCACCGAGTGTCTTTTGTTGTTGGATGAAGTACTTCTGCCCATTTTTAACAACTGACATTGCCGCAACAGCGGAAAGTGGCACAATAATCAAAGCCATTAACGTCATCTGCCATGAAATGGTAATCATCATGTATAGGATGCCAATAATGGTAATCAAGGAAGTGAAGATCATCTGTATCGATTGGGTTAATGATTGTGACATCGTATCAACATCATTTGTAATACGTGATAATACTTCACCATGCGTTTGTTTATCGTAATAGTTTAGTGGTAAACGATTGATCTTCAAAGAGATTTCTTCTCTTAAGCGATACGTTACCTTCTGTGTAACACCTGACATAATCCATGCTTGAATGTAGGAGAGAATGCCAGAGAGGATATATATTCCAAGTAATATAAGTAGTGTATGTTTAATTCCATCGATATCGATGGAGCCTGTTCCACTGTATTTGGCAATCAATCCTTGGACTAGCTTTGTGGTCGCATTGCCTAAAATTTTAGGACCAATGATTGTGAAGATGGTTGAGCCAACCGCAAAGAGAATGACGAAGAAGATTGCAATGCGAAATGGTTTTAGATACTTTAGTAAAGTAGATAAAGTTTTGGATAAGTTTTTTGCTTTCTCGTTAGAAGCATTCATCATCATACGTCTTTGACTCATTCTCCCAACTCCTCTCTACTTAACTGTGAGTGTGCGATTTCTTGGTAGACTTCACAATTCTTTAATAATTCCTCATGTGTTCCAATGCCTGCCATCTTACCTTGATCTAAAACGATAATCTTATCTGCATGCATGATAGAACTAATACGTTGTGCAACAATAAATACTGTTGCGTGTTTTTTAGCAATGAGTCCTGCAAGTGCAGTACGTAGTTTTGCGTCAGTCGCATAGTCTAATGCACTAAAGGTATCATCGAAGATATATACCTGTGCATCTTTCGCAAGTGCTCTTGCGATGGAGAGACGTTGTTTCTGACCGCCAGATACATTTGTGCCACCTTGGGCAATTGGCTCATTTACTCCATTTGGCATACGGTCTACGAATTCTTTTGCTTGTGAAATGGATAGTGCTTCTTCCATCTTTTTCATCACTTAGATTTTCATCTGCGTATCGAAGGTTGGATGCGATTGTGCCGCTAAAGAGAATTCCTTTTTGAGGAACATAACCAATGCGATTACGTAATTCTTTTTGGGATACATCACGAATATCAATATCCCCAAAAGTGAATTGAACCTTCCGTTACATCAAAAGAAACGAGGTAGTAAGTTAACTAATGTAGTTTTACCAGAACCAGTTGATCCAATAAAGGCAACAGTCTCTTCAGGGTTAGCTGTAAAGTGAATATCTTCCAATACATTTTTCTTCCGCATTTAGCATATTTAAATGAGACGTGGTCGAAGGTAATTGGTACATTTTCTTTTGGTAAGTGTTTCGGTTCAACTGGGTCATGAATCGTAGGTTCTGTTTCGAGTATTTCGAAGATACGATTTGCGGAAACGGAAGAACGTGGAACCATGATAAAGATCATTGCAATGATCATAAATGACATTAGAATTTCAGTTGCGTATTGTAGGAAGGCCATCATATCACCAATCTGCATCGTACCTGCATCTACTTGGTTTGTGCCAATCCAGATAATTGCGACAGATAATGCGCTTAACGCAAAGGTCATAATTGGCATTGGTAAGCCCATTACTCGATTTAAGAATAGATTTAACTTTGTGATATCGTTATTTACTTTTTTAAAACGTTGTTCTTCATAATTTTCATTATCAAATGCACGAATGACTAACATACCTTCAAGTTGTTCACGTGATACACGATTTAATTGGTCGACAAGCTCCTGTGACTGCTTAAACTTAGGCATCGTGAAAGAGAAGATGACGATCATAAGTGTAATCAAACCTGCAACGCTCCATGCAAGCAAGGAAACAAGCGAAGAGTAGTGAATCACTTTAAATAGGGAGGTAAACCCCATAAATGGTGCGAACAATACAATTCGTAAGAACATTGTTAGAACTGTCTGTACCTGTTGAATATCATTTGTTGTACGCGTAATGAGAGATGCGGTTGAAAAGCGTGAGAATTCTGCAGAAGAGAATGTTTCAACTTTCGCAAATACATCACGACGTAAATCACGGCTGGCTGCAGTAGCTGTTCGTGAAGAAAGATACGCAGAACCAATCGCAGAGATTGTGGCGAGTACTGATATCGCAAGCATCCAAAGACCTTCCTGCATGATATAGCGATTTTGGATGGCCGCTGTATCCATCTGTAGGTCTTGATAAACTTTCTTAACAGCTAATGTTTGTGCAGCTGTTAGATTTGCATCAGTATATTTCGCAAGCATCGCATCAAACTGATCTACAATCTGTTCTTTTCAACTGCGGTTGTAATGCAAGTGCTTGATACAACTGTGAAGAACTATCGAGTTTGAAGTTTTTAAGTATCTCTTCAGTTTTCTAATAATGATGTCATTAGTAGTGGCTTTTTAATCGCATCTTCAAGAGAACTATCCGGATGATCCTTTAAAACATAGATATCTTCTTTTTCTACTAGAGGATATTTCTTTGTATAAGAAGTATCACCCTTATAAACTTGAATATAGTTATCTTCTAGGATTATTTTACTTTCTTCATCCATAAAGACTTGTAAATGCTTGTAAGTCTCTTCCGACATCGCAGAGGGAATAGACTCTGTAATACCACCATACTGAATTCCGTAGGTAATAATCTTTGACATATGGTCTGGTAAAGCAAGTTGTGCTTGTACTTGGGCAAATACCAACACAATGACGGCTATTACTGAGATCCAATAGGGTTTTTAAATAACGAAATGCTTTCAACATATTGTTTTCTCCATCATAATATCAATTTTATTTTAACATTTTAGATAGTTTAAATGATGATTTGAATACAAACCTGAAATAATGATTGCTACGATATTGTAATAATTCCAAAAATGATGTCCGTATATGAATGTATGGTATTCGTTATATTATTGTGCGAGTTATTTGTAATTTTTAGTTAAATATATGGGTGTTTTTAAATATCTAAACTATTTTACTGGTTGATAATTTCAATATTTTTTTGATTTTATAACATTTAATCTTGATATATATATATATATATTACTATTTACATCGTAAATACATAATAACGTTAAGGGGGATAAAAATGAAAAGTAATCACGTTTTAATGAAGGGTGTAATTGCGACCGCCTCATTACTTTCCGTAGGTGCACAAGTAACAACAGTAATGGCTGCAGAAGAGGCCCTTTCACCTGAACAGGTTGGACAAATGTCTCAACAAGAAGTTGATAGCCGCAAACCGCAAGAAGAACAGAGATTACAAGAAGTTAACATAAAAATAGCCGAATTAAATAGTAAAATTGGACAGTATGCTAATGAGCGTGCTGAACTTGAAAGACAAATTGCGGCAAAGAAAGCTGAAGTTGATGCGGATAAAGCATCATTAAGTGCGACCGAGTCAGAATTGAAAGCGACAGCAGAAGCTGCAACTCAAGCACAAAATGCCGCACAGAGTTCGGTGGACAAAATCCAAGAGGAATTAAATAAGCTAGAGGCAGATAAGAAAGCTTTAGAAGACAAAATTGAAAATTTAAAGAAAGAACAGCAAGAATTATCACCTAAGGTTGCTGATACTGCACCATTAGAGGCTGATTTACTTGCAAAGACAACAGAGTTAAATAGTAAGCAGGCAGAATTAACAACTCGCCAGAATGCATTAGATACTGTTACCAATCAGTTAAATGATTTACAAGCTCAGAAGGCAACATTAACACAAGAGTTAGAAACTAAGAAAGCTGAGTTAAAGACATTAGAAGATAGCAAGTCTCAAACAGAAGCAACAGGAACAGCCAAGACAGAAGAGAAGAACACTCTTGATAGTCAGATTGCTGATGTGACACAAGCTATTACAAATAAGCAGGCAGAAATTGATGCTTTAGGTGTAAACGAAGCAACTCTTACAGCTCAGAAGCAGACTCTAGAACAGAATGTAGCAAGTATCAAAGGTGAAATCTCTACAATCGAACAAGATTTAGAAGCAAAACGTACTCGTTTAGCAGAAATCACTTCGCCTGAATTAAAAACACAGATTCAGACAAAGAAAGATGAAGTAGCTAGTTTAGTGAATCAGATCTCCGCATTAGATAATACGATAGCAGAACAGACACAAGCTAAGACAAATGCGGAGCAGGTTAAGTTAGCAGCAGAGCAAACAAAGAATGCAAAAGAATCTGAAAAGACAAATATTCAGAATTCATTAGATACTAAGACACAGGAATTAGCAACACTTGAAGCTAAGCAGAAGGAAGTAGAAGATAAGATTGCCCAGGCAACAGATAACTCTTCATTCTTAAACTTCTTAAGGCTAACGGTGGTTCAATTCCAACATTAAAGACTGGTACATTGAATGCATCAGCAACACAACCTCAGACTTGGGATGAATACCTTGAGTTCGTAATGAATACACCAATTAAGATGATTATTTCAAAGAGTAAGGATTACAACCAAGTTAAGACAGTTCGTGAATGGTTGAATGGTGATGAAACAGCATTAACATCTGCTAAGGATAACTTAATGCGTATGGTTAACACTGTTACAGAACTTAATAATCGTCGTAAGGCAGCAGGTTTAGAACCAGTTAAGGTTGATGTACGTAGTATGTTAACTGAAGCTATTGCGGTTGCTATCGGCGCTAATAACTACTGGTATCATGACTATGTAAACGGTGCAGATAACCTATTTACAGCAACAGGTAAAGAATCTTGGTTTGGAGACACAACATATGAAAAGGAATCCATGAAGGGTTGGTGGGATGATGAGAAGGCATCCAACGGTGGTCATTACAAGTGGTTCTCTGACCAGTTTGGTAAGTTATATGCAATATCCCCTTATATGTTTATTAAGACAGGCGCTAACCAACGTCAAGATGTAGGTAAGGATGGTGTTCCTTCATTCTATTCTGGTGTAGGACTTGAGATTTTAGGACAGGCAAACACATCATATGCTTATAGTGATAAGAATCATGCAATTCCTCTATATCCACCTGTAGGTGTAAATGATGAAGCTAAGATGAAAGCATTCATGACTGAAGAGAATGGTTATTACACAGAGGAACGTTTCCGTGAAATTGCTACTAACTGGGTAAATAAGGTTGTTCCACAACAGTTACAAACAGAATTGAATAATGCTAAAGCAGCAATTGCAGCTAAGAAGGCAGAAAAGGTACAGGCTGAACAAAAATTAGCAAATATCAATAAGGCTATTGAAGAAGTCACAAAGACAATCGCTGCTGAACAAGCAAAGATTGATAATGCAGCAAACGCTATTCAAACTGCAAACACAAATAAGACAGCAGCAGTTCAGAAGAAGACTGAAGCTGAACAGAAGTTAGCTCAGTTAGAACAAATGGCTGCTAATGCTACTACAGAAGCACAACAGTTAGCAACACAGATTAGCACATTAGAGAGCAATCTTGCTACAAGAATAGTGCATTAACAAATGCTAAGCAGGCATTAGAACAATTTAATGAAACAAACAAGAAGTTTAATCAATTAACAGCTGAAAAGAATGCTCTTGTAAGTGATAAGAATGCAAAACAAGCAGAACTAAATAAGGTTATTGCAGATTTGGCTGATAATGCAGCTAAATTAGCAGATGTTCAGAGCAAGATTAATGCCAAGAATGGTGAAATTGCAACTAAGGCATTTGAAGTTACAAATAAGCAGAATGCTATTACTTCTGCTGAAGCAGATAAAGCTGCCAAAGAAACACTTGTAAATAATCAAGCTCAATTAGTTGAAGATCAGAAGAAGCTGGTTGAACAAGCTAAACAATTACTAGATAGCCAAAAGAATATCAACAACAGAGTAAATCAGATCAATAACGAACTACCAACATTGGATCCAACAATCTATGATGCTGATATTGCTGCACATAGAAATAACTTAACAGCTGCTAATGCAACATTAGCAACAAAATCTAGTGTTGCAAATGTAGAGAATGGAAAGTTAGCGGCATTTAGAGCAGATTATAATGCACGTAGTTCAAGTGATTATGCAACAATTAATACTCTTGGTCAGCATGAAGCTGAGTACAACGTATTGATGAATAAATTAAATGTAATTCTTAACCAGTTGAATCAGTTGAATGGCACGAAAGCAGACTTAGAAAATGATTCACAAGTTGTTGCAAACAACATCTATTTATTGAATAAGGCAAAAGAAGGATTTAAGGCTATTCTTGCTAATCTTGAGTATTTAGAGAATCAAGATAAACAAAAGAATCCAAATCAGTCTACTAAGGAATCTGACAAAAAGAATAAGGATTCAAAGAATAAAGAAGATAAGCCTAAGGATTCTAAGAAAGATTCTAAGGAGCAAGAGAATAAGCAGTCTACTTCAGAAAATACTTCTGGAAATAGTGAAGAAAATGGAAAGTGGTATCAATCCTCTTCTTGTTGCCGGTGGAACTGTCCTAGCTGTATCTGGAGGATATGTAATTTATCTAGTAGGAAAGAAAAAGAAAAAAGAAGAAGAATAAATGATTTAAACTAACTGTATTTTAAAGATTGCTAGTTTAGAAAAGAGAAAAAGGATGACTACAGAGTGTCGATAATGACATTCCGATATAGTCATCCTTTTTATTGGCTATTGTTATCAAAAACAGGGTAAGTTAAGAGTTAAAGTGGAGAATATGTGAAACTATTTATTTTAGAAATCTTTTGAGTGGTAAGCGTGTATGCAAGATAACTGCCATGATTGCTCCGAAACTAGCTTGTACAATCTGGAATGGTAGCTTGAGCATTGCAGTTTGTGGATTTGCATAGATGAATGCACGTCCTATTGTATATCCCACAACCATGATAATTGCACCTACAGTTACCGCAAAAATATAATCTTTTAAAGTTGGATTTTCCTTCTTGGATATTAATAAGGAAATTACGATTGCCTGTAGACCATGAGTAACAAGGGAAACAAACATTGGTGTTGGATAGAAGAATAAGTCACCAAGGAATGAACCAAGACCACCAACAATGAAAGCCTCAACAGGGTTTAACATGAGTGCAGCAGTCACAATAACTAAGTCATTGAAATATAGATGCCCACCTGGTACCGGGATACTGAATGAAGATAAAACTATCGTCATCGCTAGTAACATTGCGATTAAAGTAAATCTTTTAACTGAAATATTCATAAAACCTCCAAATATGTGTATATTTTAAATACTTTCTGGTTATCTGCATATACCCAGAAATGTTATAATTTATATGACCAGATTGGAATGAAATATGAACAATACAACCAAAGCATACATGGATCTCTATCTAAAAATTCGTAATGATATTATTCATGGAATATATCAAACAGGGGATAAGCTACCTTCAAAACGTATCTTGGCTGATAAAGAAAATGTCAGTGTGATTACAGTCGCACATGCATATGAACTACTAGCATCAGAAGGATATATCACTTCTCGTATGAGAAGTGGATACTACGTAAGCTATCTTGAAAAAGATTTTTTTAGTGCCAAAGAAGATAGTAGTATCGAAATCTTACCAGAAATACAGATTACAAATGATAAACTGTTTTCTTCCAATGTATTTGCGATGGCTGCACGGAAAGTATTAAGTATGCGACAGGATGTATTACTAACAAAGTCGCCATGGAATGGTTTATTGTATCTTCGTAAAACAATTGCGTCATACTTAGCACGTGTTCGTGGGATCTATGTGGACCCAGAACAGATTATCATTGGCTCTGGTTCAGAATACTTTTATGGAATTCTAGTGAGTATGATTGGACGTGATAAAGTATATGCGATTGAAAATCCATCATACGAAAAAATCTCACTCATGTATGAAGCAGAGAATGTAAAACTTATACATATGAAACTTGGTAAGAATGGTATCCTAAATTCAGAACTGCAAAAGAATCATGCGGATGTATTACATGTGACGCCATATCACAGTTATCCATCAGGTAGTACTACAGATATCAACAAGAGAAAACAATATATCCACTGGGCAAAGGAAAATCATGCATGGATAGTAGAAGATGATTATGATTCTGAATATACCTTAGGGATGAATGGTAGAGAAACACTATATGCTTTAGATGATGAACAAGTAATCTATCTAAATACATTCTCCAATACAATCGCACCATCAGTTCGTATTGGATATATGATATTACCGAAGAAAAACCTAAGGAGTTTCAAGACAGAATCTCTTTTCGCTCCAATACAGTTTCAACACTCATGCAGTATATTGTTGCGGAGTTAATACAGAACGGAAGCTTTGAAAGACACATCAATCGCGTACGAAAGAAGATGCGTAAATAATATGCATGCATGAAAAAAGGAACTAGTGTTCCTTTTTGTATTTCTGTAATGATGTAATTAGGAATGGCATTGCTTGTTCGAAGTTGACACCATAGATATTATGATTTTCTTCTTCTAATGTTTTGTGGATAGATTCCTTAACATAGTCACAGGCAAGTGTCATTGCTTGTAATAGAGATAAACCTTGTAAGAGGCCACCGCTGAAAGTACTTGCCCAAATATCACCTGTACCGTGGAAGTGTTGTGGTTCTTCTTCGTTAAAGTAGGTTGTGTATGTATCTGTATCCTTTTCATATGCATACGCACCGATACGGCCTGGTTCAAATGTTACACCTGTGATAATTGCGGTATGACAACCTAGGTCTGTTAATTGACGTAACACATGCTTGATGTATTCTTCATCATACTTTTCCTGATATGGAATATCTAATAAGAAGGAAGCTTCTGTGAGGTTTGGTACAATGATGTCTGCGATGGCGCACAAATCACGCATCTTCTTAGTAAATGGAATGTCGAAACCTGTATATAGTTTTCCATTATCCGCCATGCATGGATCTACGATACGAAGGGCATGGGTTCCAAATTCTTCAAATATCTTTTTTGCAAGATCAATTTGTTCGAAGGAACCAAGATATCCTGTATAGATTCCATTGAATGTAAAACCTTCTTTTTGCCAGTGAGCGAGTATTGGATTTACTTCACTGGTTAAATCATGGAAGGTAAAACCTTTGAACATGGTATGTGTTGAAAGTACAGCAGTAGGAATTACAGCAGTTTCAATACCCATCGCAGATAGTACAGGTAAAGCAACTGTTAATGAGCATTTTCCTACACAGGATATATCCTGCATTGTCACAATTTTCTTCATGAAAGTTCTCCTCGTCTATAAATCTCATTATAGAAGATGCTGGAAAATAGAAAATTACCAGATTGATAGAAAATCATATAACCAGATATACGATTTAACTTTTCATGCGTGCATGTTGTTTACGGTATTGGTTAGGCGTCATGTTATATTCTTTTAAGAATAGACGGTTGAAGTAACTAGGTTGACCAAACCCACAATCATAGGCAATCTCTGTGATTTGTTCGGAAGTTGTGACTAGCTTTTCAGCACTCATCTGTAGTCGATAGTTATTTAAAAAGTCAACAGGAGACTTGCCAGTGTACTTGTGGAATAAACGGATACAGGTACTCTTACTGACCTGCCCAGCTTCTGCAATATCTTCTAAACCAATCTTTGAATTAAAGTGTTCATGGATAAAACTAGTCATATTTCTTTGAATTTGAACATTTGCGTCATACGTTGTATGAATACTTTGTTTACTTGATTGATATGCTAGATATAAATAGCGAATTACTTTATATATTAAGGAATACTCCTCGAGTTCATATCCAATTGGTTTTTCATCTTCTAGTGCTTCAATTTCTTTCATGAGAGCATTAATATCCAAGCCAATTCCTTTCTTGATATTAAATTGGATATGCGCAAAAGCATCCTTTTCAAGTAATGGAAGTATATATTTCTCGTAAATATTTTCATCTTTAATAAAAATAATCTGGATTGAAAAATGATGGTTTTCTTTCTACACTTGAATGCATTATGGTCTTCTGTGTAGATATGATGTAACCTACCACGGTTGATAATACAAATGTTACCTTTATTAATTAGGAATTCTGATCCCATCCACATTGCAGAAGAACTTTCCTTCTACAACTTCAATCAATTCAAATGAATTGTGCCAATGTGCTAATTCATCTTGTTTATGGGTATCAAAATTTTCTTTTTCAATTACGAGTGGAAGTTCTTGATTCATATAGTTCTCCTTCATTTGATAATATTATACTATTTTATGGCGAAATAATACTATTGAATGCACATAATTGATTATATACTATCAATGTCAGCTGAGGAAGCTGTAGAAACTATTGAAAAGGAGATTATAAATTATGAACAACAAATTAAATGTATTATTATCCGACTTAGTCGTTTTCTATCACAAATTACAAAATAAGCACTGGTATGTAAGTGGACAGTCATTCTTCCAGATTCACCCAGAACTTGAGAATTTATATGATGCTGTATTACCACAGGTTGATACAGTTGGTGAATTAATCTTAATGAATGGTGGTAAGCCAGTTTCAACATTAAAGGAATTCATTGCGAATGCAAAGATTGAAGAAGGTACAGATGCATACGTAACAAGTGTAAAGACTTTATACTCTGAATTATTACCAGACTATCAGCATCTATTAAAGAGTGTTACTGAAATCAAGGAAGCTGCAGATGCTGAGAATAACTACCTTGTATCTGCGAAGATGGATGAATTTATCGCATCTTATGCTAAGACAATCTGGATGTTAAACCAAGCTTTACTATAATCAATAAGTAATGTGTTATCCCTGCTAGAATCCCCCTACAACTAGCAGGGATTTCTTTTTGACAAAGCAATAAATCAGAACTATAATATCTGACGGAAATGGGGTTTTCCAAGATTATAAATCTAAACCGCGATAAGTGCTGATAACTCCTGTAACTTCTTTTTGTTACGGGCATCAGCATTTTTTCTATGTAAGGAGATAGAGTTATGTTATTTAGTTTTGCAATGATTATTTTAGTTGGCGTAGTATTTGCGATGATTATGCGCAAGCTAGGCTTGCCAAATCTATTAGGGTATTTAATAGCAGGAATCATATTAGGACCATTTGTGTTCAATGTGATTGATTCGACAACCTTTCAGATTTCATCTGACATTCGACAGATTGCGCTAATGATTATATTGATGCGCGCAGGGTTGAACTTAAAGATATCGGATTTGAAGAAGGTTGGATCATCTGCTTTACTAATGTGTTTTGTGCCAGCTAGTTTTGAGATTTTGGGACTGATGATTTTAGCACCAATCTTTCTACATTTAGATTTGTTGAATGCCGCAATACTTGGAACTGTTTTAGCAGCGGTATCACCAGCTGTGGTTGTGCCGCTGATGTTAAAACTAATGGATGAAGGCTATGGTACAAAAGAGGGGATTCCTCAACTTATTATGGCAGGAGCTTCGATGGATGATGTATATGTTATCGTATTATTTACTTCGTTATTAACACTTGCCAAGAGTGGAGAATTCAATGCATTATCCTTATTACGTATTCCAACATCAATCTTATTTGGAATTGTTTCTGGAATTGTATTAGGTTATGTGCTTTGCAAGTTATATCGATTGTTGAAGTTATCTACAGAAATCGAACTTGCATGCATGTTTGCGATAGGAATGGTACTCATTACAATCGAAAGGATGATGACGGGTACTGTGGGATTTTCTGGATTACTTGCGATTATGGCAATGACGGCGGCGATACGACATATCAAGCCAGAGATGGCAGATACATATTCTGCTGTTCTTGCGAAAGCTATGGCAACCTGCTGAAATCTTCTTATTTGCGTTAGTAGGTGCGAGTGTAAGAATTGATTATGCAGTATCTTTTGGACCTGTTGTTTTGATTGTGATAATCCTAGCGCTACTATTCCGTATGCTTGGTGTATATCTGAGTGTTATGAAAACAAAGTTTAATAAGAAGGAAAAGATATTCACGATGATTGCCTATATTCCAAAGGCTACGGTACAAGCTGCGATTGGAGGCCTTGCATTAGAGGCGGGTCTTGCTAGTGGAGAGTTAATTCTGACAGCCGCAGTTACCGCAATTCTATTTACTGCACCGCTTGGAGCCATCTTTATTTCATTTACTTACCGTAACTTTTTACAAAAAGCATAGAGTCATTTAGGAGTTTTACAACAATTCTTGTTTTATTCTATTTTTCGTCTTTACTTCTAGTTCCTATTTGTTATGATATTTACGTGTTTTATGGTTTGGTAACGGATGTCTTAGAGACAGGAAGGATGGAGCTATGGCTTTAGGTGTTGTGACTCTCCGAACAATAGAATATATTGTCGATGCTTCGACAAACACATCTCTGATGGCGGTTTTCTGCGCCCAAAAATATGGAAAGAATGTTTTTTGAATACGATCTGTGGAGAAATCTCCACGGATTTTTTGTTTTATTAGAAAATGGAGGAAGATAAGATGAAAAAAGTAGCGATTTTAATGGGTAGTGACAGTGACTTCGGTGTGATGTCAAAGGCGGTTTCAGTATTGAAGGAATTTGGGATTCCAGTAGAAGTACATGTATATTCTGCACATCGTACACCAGAGAAAGTTGCAGAGTTTGCCACAAACGCAAAGGATAATGGCTTTGGCGTCATTATTGCAGGAGCTGGTATGGCAGCTGCTTTAGCAGGTGTAGTAGCAGGACATACAACGCTACCAGTCATTGGTGTTCCTCTGAAGTCTAACGTATTAGAGGGAGTAGATGCACTATTATCTACCGTTATGATGCCTAGTGGTATTCCGGTTGCGACTGTTGCGATTGATGGTTCAAAGAATGCAGCGTATTTAGCAGCACAAATCTTAGCCGTCAACGATGAGGAACTTGCAAAGAAAGTATTAGAAAATCGTCAGAAACAAAGTGCAGCCGTACTGGTAAAAGACCAAGAAATTCAAGAAAAAGTACAGGCATTATAAATATAGGAGAGAGAACATGCAGGATATGATTCATGAGGAGTGTGGTGTTTTCGGCATTTACGACAAAAACATGGTGAGTGATGTTGTATCCGATACTTACTATGGTTTATTTGCCTTACAACATCGTGGACAAGAAAGTTGCGGTATTGCCGTCAATGATCGTGGTGTTATTACATCGCATAAAGATGTTGGTTTAGTGCGAGATGTATTTGATCAACATGAATTAGATAAACTAGGTAAAGGTCAGATGGCGATTGGTCATACCAGATATTCAACATTTGGTACGGTCAATCATACGAATGCACAACCTTTACTGGTTCGCCATATTAAAGGACAACTAGCGATTGCACACAATGGAAACTTAACCAACGCTGCTGAGCTACGTGAAGAGTTAGAGCGCAAAGGCGCAATCTTCCATACAACAAATGATTCTGAAATTATTTGTTATATCATCATTCAAGAAAGATTAAAGACCTCTTCGATTGAAAAGGCAATTGAGAATGCAATGAATCGCATTGAAGGTGCATATAGCCTTGTTGTGATGTCACCTGAAAAGCTAATTGCAGTAAGAGATAAAAAGGGATTCCGTCCATTGGTGATGGGAAAAGACAAGGATGGAAGAATTGTGTTCGCATCTGAGACATGCGCATTTGCGGCTGTTGGTGTGGACTATGTTCGCGATATTGATGCGGGAGAAATTGTTGTAATCGATCATGATGGCGTTGAACATTCTATTCGTACACATTGTAAAGGAAAAAGCCACATATGTGTGTATTTGAATATGTGTATTTTTGCCCGTAGTGATTCAATTCTCCAACATCAGCCAGTACATGAGGCCAGACGTAATGCAGGTCGTATTCTAGCAAAGGAACACCCAGTAGAAGCAGATGTTGTCATTGGTGTGCCTGATTCTGGATTAGATGCTGCGCAGGGGGTTATGCGGAGGAATCAGGTATTCCTTATGGCATGGGCTTTATCAAGAATCGTTATATTGCACGTACATTTATCCAACCAACACAAGGGACAGCGTGAAAATGCAGTAAATATGAAGCTTCATGTGGTTTCTTCTGTTGTAAAGGGTAAACGTGTCATCATGGTGGATGATTCTATCGTACGTGGAACGACAAGTGCTCGTATTGTAAAACTATTACGTGATGGAGGTGCTACAGAAGTACACGTACGTGTATCAGCGCCACCATTTATTTCACCATGTTATTTTTGGAACAGATATTGATTCCAAACAGAACCTGATTGCATGTAAAATGAACTTAGAAGAAATATGCGAATCTATCGGTGCAGATTCCTTAGGGTATTTAAGCGTTGATGGTGTAAAAGAAGATGGCATCGGATGCGGATTGTGATTTCTGTACAGGGATGTTTTACAGAGAAGTATCCTGCACCCAATCCCTAAGCATTCTGAAAAATCAAAATTTGAAATGAAAATCGAAAAGAAGGAGAGCAAACATGACGAAGAGTTATAGCGATGCTTATAAGGCTGCAGGTGTTGATGTAACTGCTGGATATAAAGCAGTAGAACTGATGAAGAAACATGTATCTCGCACTACTACATCAGGTGTATTAGATTCTATCGGCGGTTTTGGTGACTTATTTGCACCAGATATGACGGGCATGAAGAAGCCAGTACTTGTATCTGGTACAGATGGTGTTGGCACAAAGCTAAAGCTTGCGATGTTATTAGATAAGCATGATACAGTTGGTATCGATTGTGTTGCGATGTGTGTAAATGATGTTGTTTGTGCAGGTGCACAACCACTCTTCTTCTTGGACTATATTGCGTGTGGAAAAAATAATCCTAAAAAGATTGCGGATATTGTAAAGGGTGTTGCGGATGGCTGTGTAGAAAGTGGCTGCGCACTGATCGGTGGAGAAACTGCAGAAATGCCAGGTTTCTATCCAGAAGATGAATATGATTTAGCTAGGCTTTACCGTTGGTATCGTGGATGAAGAAAAAGATTATTGATAAAAACAACGTTAAAGTTGGAGATATCATTATTGGTCTAGCTTCTAGTGGAGTACATTCCAATGGTTTCTCACTTGTACGTAAAGTGTTTGACATTGATGCAGGTACGACACTAAAGGACTACGCAGATGTATTAGGAAAGCCACTTGGTGAAACATTATTAACACCAACAAGACTGTATGTAAAACCTGTACTGCATGTATTAAAAGAAGTTAACGTTAAATCAATTGCACATATTACAGGTGGAGGCTTCTATGAAAACTTACCACGAGCGTATGGTGAAACACTAAACGCGAGTATCACAAAGGGTAGTTGGCCAATCTTGCCAATTTTCAAACTAATACAAGTAAAGGGTAATGTGCCTGAACACGATATGTTCAACACCTTCAACATGGGAATTGGTATGGCAATGATTGTATCTCCAGAAGATGTTGAAAAGACAATGTCTATTCTAAAAGAGAATGGTGTAGACGCATACGAGATTGGTGTGATGGAAGAGGGCGACCATTCGGTCGTTATCCACGAATGATTAATATCGCAGTACTTGTCTCAGGTGGAGGTACCAACCTACAAGCACTGATTGATGCACAAGGGAAAGTATTACAGCACGGTAAAATCAAACTGGTAATATCATCAAAACCAGATGTCTATGCATTACAACGTGCCGAAACAAGCAGGGTATTGAACACTGTGTTATCGCAAAGCGTGATTATTCAACACAAGAAGAATTTTCTAAATGCATTACTACATCAATTGCAATCATATCAAATTGATATGATTGTACTAGCAGGATATCTTTCGATTTTGGATGAGACAATCATTCGTGCATATCCAAATCGTATTATCAATATTCATCCATCTTTGATTCCTTCCTTTTGTGGGAAAGGATATTATGGATTGAAAGTACATGAAGCAGCACTTGCATATGGTGTAAAGGTTACAGGTGCTACTGTACATATCGTAAATGAAATACCGGATGGTGGGAAAAGATCCTACTACAAAAAGCAGTAGATATCTTGCCATCAGATACACCAGAAACTTTACAACAAAGGGTCATGGAAGAAGCTGAGTGGATATTATTACCGCAAGCTACGGAAATGATTGCGAAAGAGATAGAAGGGAAATAACATGCAGGCAAAAGACTTATATGAATACCTAGGTAGTAAAAGCTATCCTGGAAGAGGAATTGTAATCGCACGTACACCGTGTGGAAGAAAGATGCGTATCGCATACTTTATCATGGGTCGTAGTGAAAATAGTAGAAATCGAATCTTTACAGAAACAGAGGATGGTATTCGTACAGAAGCATATGATATTTCTAAATTAGTTGACCCTTCTCTCATTATCTATTCCCCAGTTAGAAAACTGGGAAACAAATTGATTGTCACAAATGGTGATCAAACAGATACAATCTATGAAAACATGCAGGCAGGTAAGACGTTTGAAGAAGCGTTACGTCTACGTACATTTGAACCAGATGAGCCAAACTATACACCACGTATATCGGCAATAGTGAATGGTTTTGATTATCAAATGTCAATCTTAAAGAGTGCAGAAGGCAATCCAAATAGTACTCGTCGTTACTTCTTTGATTATACAGAAGAATTAGCAGGGTATGGTCATATCATTCATACATATCAAAGTGACAAAAATCCACTTCCTTCATTTGAAGGAGAACCAGTACTATTCAAGCTAGTGAAAGAACCATTTGAAGCTTTTGCTCAACATGTGTGGGAAAGTTTGAATGAAGATAATAAAATTTCACTGTATGTAACACAGATTGAACCAGGCAGTGATGAAGTTAAGGCAATCATCTTTAATAAGAACCAATAGGAGACCAACTATGACAAAAGAAATCGCATTAAAGTATGGATGTAACCCAAATCAAAAACCAGCACGTATTTACTTAAATGATCAAGAATTACCGGCAACTGTATTGAATGGTAAGCCTGGATATATTAATTTCTTAGATGCTTTAAATAGTTGGCAACTTGTTAAGGAACTTAAAGAGGCTACGGGCTATCCAAGTGCCGCAAGTTTTAAGCACGTTAGTCCTGCTGGTGCCGCAATTGGAACACCGCTTAGTGAAGTGGAAAGAAAGATATATTTTACAGGTGACGAAGAATTATCTATGCTTGCATGTGCTTATGTTAGAGCACGTGGTGCAGATCGTATGAGTTCTTATGGTGATTTTGCGGCATTATCTGATATTTGTGATAAAGATACAGCATTATTATTAAAGAAAGAAGTATCCGATGGTGTTATCGCACCAGGTTATACAGAAGAAGCACTAGAAATTCTAAAAGCAAAGAAAAAGGTAATTACGCTGTGATTCAAATCGATCCAACATATGTTCCAGAAGAGATCGAAAGAAAACAAGTATTTGGAATCTACTTTGAACAAGGTAGAAATAATGTACGTATCGATGAAATCATTACTTACAAATTTTGTGACAAAGAATACAGAACTCACAGAACAAGCAAAATTAGACTTATTAATTGCCATGATTACACTGAAGTACACACAATCCAACTCTGTTGTATACGCAAAGGATGGACAGGTCATCGGTGTAGGTGCTGGACAACAATCCCGTATTCACTGTACAAGACTTGCAGGTAGTAAGGCAGATAATTGGTGGCTGCGTCAACACGAGAAAGTGTTGAATCTACCATTTAAAGAAGATATTCGTAGAGCAGATCGAGATAATACAATCGATATTTATCTTTCAGAAGATTATGAAGATGTATTACAAGATGGTGCTTGGCAGCAGTTCTTTACCGAACAACCATCAGTATTTACAAGAGAAGAGAAGAAAGCTTGGATCAAGCAACAACACGACGTAGCACTTGGCTCGGATGCGTTCTTCCCATTTGGAGATAATATTGAAAGAGCGTATAAGAGTGGTGTGAAATATGTAGTACAACCAGGTGGCTCCATTCGTGATGACCATGTGATTGATACTTGTGATAAGTACGATATTGTCATGGTATGTAATGGTGTACGTTTATTCCATCATTAAGAGGAGGTAGTCTATGAAGGTTTTAGTAATTGGTTCCGGTGGTCGTGAACATGCGATCATTCGTAAACTAAAAGAGAATCCTACGATTGAAGAAATTATTTGCGCCCCTGGCAATGGTGGCATTGCGGCAGATGCCAAGTGCGTAAGTGTTAGTGCGATTGATTTAGCCAATATGGTTGAGCTTGCTAAAAATGAAAAGGTGGATTTCTGTGTAGTAACACCAGATGATCCTCTTGCGATGGGTATGGTTGATATTCTTGAAATGGAAGGGATTCCTTGTTTTGGACCAAACGCAAATGCGGCAATCATTGAATCATCAAAAGTATTTGCGAAAAACTTAATGAAAAAGTATCAGATACCAACTGCTGGTTATGCAGTATTCTCTGATGCGCAAGAAGCTATCAACTATATTCGCACAGAGAACCGTTATCCAACGGTATTAAAGGCTGATGGTTTGGCACTTGGTAAGGGTGTCTTGATTGCCCAAACAGAAGAGGAAGCTGTTCAAGCAGTCAATGAATTGATGGTTGATCAAGCTTTTGGACAAGCTGGTAAACAAATCGTTATTGAAGAGTTTATGACAGGACCAGAAGTATCAGTACTAGCGTTACAGATGGACATGTAGTGGTGCCGATGATATCTTCGATGGATCATAAACGTGCATTAGATAATGATGAAGGTTTAAATACGGGTGGTATGGGTACGATTGCGCCATCTCCATTCTATACAAAAGAGATTGCGGAAACATGCATGAATACAATCTTCTTACCAACTATTGAAGCGATGAATCAAGAAGGAAGACCATTCAAAGGTTGTCTATACTTTGGCTTGATGTTAACACCAGAAGGGCCAAGAGTTGTGGAGTATAATTGTCGCTTTGGAGATCCTGAGACACAAGTTGTATTACCTTTATTAAAGACAGATTTATTAACAATCATGCGAGCAGTACACGATGAGAAATTATCAGAAGTTACAATTGAATGGGAAGATAAAGCCTGTGCATGTGTCATTCTAGCAAGTGGAGGATATCCACAGAAATATCATAAAGGCTATGAAATCGATGGTTTAGATGATTATGGACAGGTTGAAGGTGTGACCATTTATCATGCAGGTACTGCATGGAAAGATGGAAAGTACTATACAAACGGTGGACGTGTACTCGGAGTTAGTGCAGTTGGTGATACGCTAGAACAAGCACTGCAACTCTCTTACGATAAGATTAAAGAAATTCATTTTACAGATATGCACTATCGTACAGATATCGGCAGAAAGGTGGTAAAACAATGACAGTATTCCGTTGTTTTGTGGAGAAGAAACCTGCATATGCAGTAGAAGCCAAATCCATATTAAATGATTTACACGTTGCATTACGCAACTCAAAAGGTTGAAGCTGTACGTGTTTTAAATCGATATGATTTAGAAAATGTAGATGAGGAAGATTACATTGCCGCAAAGTATACGATTCTTTCAGAACCTCAAGTAGATTTCTTCTATGAAGAAGAAGCACCTACACCGGATTATGATGAATATATTCTTGCGACAGAATATTTACCTGGACAGTTTGATCAACGTGCAGATTCTTGTGCACAGTGTATTCAACTCAGTTCCATGAAACAAAAACCTACTGTAAAGACAGCACGTCTTTATTACATCAAAGGTAAGTTTACAGATGAAGAAAAGAAGTTGATTGAAGAAACTCTAATCAACCCAGTAGAAGCTCGTATCGCAAGTTTAGAGAAGCCAGAGACAATTATCATGTCTTTTGAAACTCCAGAACTTCCACCAGTGATTGATGGTTTTATCAAGTTGGATGAAGAAGGTTTAAAGAAATTCCTTCAGGAACATGGACTTGCGATGGATTTAGAAGACCTCAAGTTCATGCAGGAATACTTCCAAAAAATTGAATGCAGAAACCCGACGATTACAGAGGTGCGTGTCATCGATACCTATTGGTCAGATCATTGTCGTCATACAACATTCCATACGGTTATCGATGATGTAGAGATTCAACCTGAATATGTAAAAAGATACGTATTTAAATTATTTAGACTTACGTAGTCATATCTATGCTGGTCGTACACCAAAGCCAGTATGCTTAATGGATTTGGGTACGATTGAGCTAAAGCATTAAAGAAATATGGTAAGTTAACAGACTTAGATGAGTCGGAAGAAATTAATGCATGTTCCGTTAAGATTAAAGTTGATGTAGATGGTGAAGATCAGGATTGGTTACTCATGTTTAAGAATGAAACACATAACCATCCTACAGAAATTGAACCATTTGGTGGTGCTGCAACCTGTCTTGGTGGTGCAATTCGTGATCCACTTTCAGGACGTAGTTATGTATATCAAGCAATGCGTGTAACAGGTGCTGCTGATCCGATAAAACCAATTAACGAAACAATGAAGGGTAAACTGCCACAGCGAAAGATTGTGACGACTGCAGCAGCTGGATATAGTTCCTACGGTAATCAGATTGGTCTAGCAACAGGTCTAGTACGTGAAATCTATCATCCAGGATACGTTGCGAAACGTATGGAAGTTGGTGCAGTCATTGCGGCAGCTCCAGAGGAAAACGTTGTTCGTTTAAGACCAGAACCAGGTGATGTCGTCATCTTATTAGGTGGACGTACAGGACGTGATGGTTGCGGTGGCGCAACGGGTTCTTCAAAGTCACACAATATTGAATCATTAGAAAGCTGTGGGGCTGAAGTTCAAAAGGGTAATGCGCCAGAAGAGCGCAAGCTACAAAGATTATTCCGTAATCCAGAAGCCGCAAAACTCATCAAACGTTGTAATGACTTTGGTGCAGGTGGTGTAGCGGTAGCTATTGGTGAACTCGCAGATGGATTGGTGATTGATTTAAATAAAGTTCCAAAGAAATACGAAGGCTTAAATGGAACAGAACTAGCAATCAGTGAATCACAAGAACGTATGGCTGTTGTGGTTAGAAAAGAAGATGCGCAAAAGTTCCAAGAACTTGCAAGCATGGAAAACCTTGAGACAACAATTGTCGCAGAAGTTACTGAAGAACCACGCATGATTATGACCCTACAGGGAGAAGAAATTGTAAATATCTCTCGTGAGTTCTTGAATACAAACGGCGCAAGTAGACATACATCTGTTGTGGTTGGTGAAGACCAACCAGAAGAAGAGGTTCAAGTAGAAAGTCTTCGTGCAGGCATGGATAAGCTTGTAGAAGATTTAAATATCTGTAGTCAAAAAGGTTTGGCAGAACGCTTTGACGCAACGATTGGTAGTGGAACAGTATGTATGCCATTTGGTGGTAAATACCAAATGACGCCAAGCCAAGTAATGGCTGCTAAGATACCAGTACTAAACGGTGAAACGGATACTGCATCACTCATGGCCTATGGCTATGATCCAGAGTTATCGTCCTTATCACCATATAAGGGTGCGATGGCTGCAGTGATAGAAGCAATGTCCAAACTAGTTGCGGCTGGTATTGATCCTAAACATGCATGGTTATCATTCCAAGAATACTTTGGACGTACGGGTGATAATCCAGAGAAGTGGGGCAAGCCATTTGCGGCACTACTTGGTGCACTCAAAGCTCAAGCAGAATTAGAAGTCGCTGCGATCGGTGGGAAAGATTCCATGTCAGGAACATTCGAGGATATCGATGTTCCGCCTACGCTTATCGCCTTTGCGGTATCCACTGCGAAAGCCTCTCGCATTATTACAAATGAGTGGAAGGCTAAAGATCATTATATCTATGCAGTAATGCCAGAATATGATGAGAATGGTATTGCGGACTTCAAGAGTGTACGCGATGTATTTGATAAGGTTTATTCATTAATCAGCTCAGGTTGTGTCAAGTCTGCTTGTGCACTTGAACATGGTGGTACAGTAGAAGCACTTCTTAAGTGTAGTCTTGGTAATCGTATTGGTTTTGCGCTAGAAGAAGATGTAAATATCAATCGACTCTTTAAGAAGTGCTATGGTGGCTTCTTATTAGAGACAGATGAAGAAATTGAAGATCTAGAATTATTAGGAAAGACTATTGGAGAGTTTGAATTACGTACAAAGGATGAAATAATCTCATTAGATGAATTACAAACTCGCTATGAAGAGAAGTTGGAATCAGTATATCCTTGCAATATCAAGCAGAGCGAAAAGGAAATCAAGCCAGTATCTGTAGAACGTAAATTTGACATGCATGCAAGTTATACAGTTGAAACTCCGCATGTCTTAATTCCTGTATTCCCAGGCACAAACTGTGAATATGATACTGCACGTGCATTCAAGCGTGAGGGTGCTGAAACAGAAATCTTTGTGATCAAGAATCTAACTGCAAAAGATATCGAAGATAGTGTAGAAAGATTTGTGGATGCGATTGGTCGTAGTCAAATTATCGCACTTCCAGGAGGTTTCTCAGGTGGTGATGAGCCAGATGGATCTGCGAAGTTTATCGTTTCCTTCTTCCGTAATCCAAAGGTGAAACTAGCAGTAGAAGACTTACTCAATCATAGAGAAGGTTTGATGATTGGTATCTGTAACGGATTCCAAGCGCTTGTTAAAACTTGGACTTGTGCCATATGGCAAGATTATGGAACCAGATGAATTCCGTCCAACACTGACATTTAACACAATTGGAAGACACCAATCCAAACTCGTTAAGACAAGAGTTGCATGTAATCAATCACCTTGGATGAAATATATGAATGTTGGAGATATTCATACAGTAGCGATTAGCCATGGTGAAGGAAGATTTGTCGCAAAAGATAATGTTGTTCAAACCTTGATTGACAATGGTCAGATTGCGACACAGTATGTTGACTTTGAAGGACAGCCAACTTCAGATATCCATTTCAATCCAAATGATTCTGTCTATGCGATTGAAGGAATCACCTCACCAGATGGACGTATCCTTGGTAAGATGGGACATTCTGAACGAAATGGTGATAACCTATATAAGAACGTACCAGATATCGAAAATCAACAGTTGTTATTTAAGGCTGCAGTTGAATACTTTACAAAGTAAGATAGAAAGAGAACCGATTAAGTTCGGTTCTTTATCGTTGGGGAAGGATCGTACATAAGATATTGAGGCATGTATCGTGATAATGATATTGAAAAAAATGATGATAAGAGTATTCTGAATGTATGAGAGAATATCAATTTTTATGCAAGTGAACCACGCGATGAAATGTTAATGGGAATTTGTTTTCCTGCTGCACTCATGTTACCAACATCTATTTTGGGAGCTGTTATGTGGTATTTCATACCTGACTATCACCCCTTATCAAAATCATTAACAGGATTTGGTTGGGTTGCGATATTGGGTGTAATCATCGGTTTTTTAATCATGAGTTTAGTCAAACGATATTGTATCCGCAAATATACAGTACAGGTTAGTGGGAAGACTATTTTGATTGATGCAGTTGGTGGTAGAAAATATCAAGGGGAAGTACAATCTGTCACAATCAATCAAAACAAGATGAAAACAGTATTAGAAATTTATCTCGGTCATCAAAAGTTAATTTTTATCGCAAGAGTTAAAAAGAATATATTTGAAAGTAGTATTTTTGCTGGTAGTACGAAAGAAGATATACAGGAAATGGCTACCCTATACCAAGCACTTCAAGAAGTATCCATATTGAAATAATTCGTAAAGAGATGAATGAAAAATGAGTTGAGGAGAACCTCAACTCATCTTTTTAGTATTTCATTTTCGAAATTGCGATAATATACTGTGCGCTCATGTATAAACATGCAAGCATAGTAGCTACTTCAAAGATAATGACAACGATATCACTCTTAATAATGATTCCATTTACTACAAGTAAGATACCTAATAAAGCATACAATACAGCGAGTAGAATACAACGTCCTTTATTGTTTGTTTCTACAAGTCCTTCAATGAATGACTTTTTCTGTTTTGGCTTAAAGTTAGGAATCTGTGGTAATGTTGGTAACCAAGATTTTACAAAGCGATATTGTAGTACTCCAAATAGCACAAGGCCTGCGATAATAGAGATTCTCCAATCACTTGTTAGGCTCATCAGTAACATCGCTACGGCGATACCAAGTGCGATACGATTGTGATAGAGATTGAAGTTCTTCGCGTCTTTCTCTTTTAGAATATATCCTGTTTGTGTACGGGAGATATACATGATGGTTTGACCTTTATCATCAATGTAAATGTTTCTTCCGGCAATCGCTCCGTGCTTTTGCACATTACCATCATCAAAGATGGATGGTCTTTTTTTATTTGGGCTTTTTGTCATAGAAGTACCTATTTTTGTAATTGAGCAATACCTTTGCAGTAGGTTTCCTCAACGCTATAGTCATCGTTTAAGACAACGATATCCGCATCATATCCTGTACATAACTTACCGATATGATCATGCATGTTTAATAGTGTTGCAGGGTTGATTGTGGCAGCGTTAAGAGCTGCATCAAATGGAACGCCAGCTCTTTCAACTAAGTTTCTTAGTCCTTCGTTCATACGCATTGTAGAACCTGCTAGACTTCCACTCTCAGTTAGGTGAGCACTTCCATCTGGATAGATTTCGATTTCATGTCCACCAAACATAAATTTAGAGCCTGGTTCAAATCCCTTTGCCATTAGCGCATCAGAGATCATGATTGCATGGTCTTTGCCTTTCGCATTAAAGAAGATATTGAGTGCTTCAGGTGTTGAGTGGTTACAGTCACAGATGACTTCACTATACAAATCGCGAAGACGTAGAGCTAGACCGGTTACACCATTTGCGCGGTGGTTGAATGGAGATTGTCCATTGTATGTATGCGTGATAGATTTTGCACCATTTGCGACAGCGATAATACCTTCTTGGAAGGTTGCACCAGAGTGTCCGATTGATACCGCAACATGATGTGCACTGCAGTATTTTGTAAGTGCAAGTTCTGGATCATGTTCAGGAGCTAATGTAATTACTTTGATGAGTCCTTCTGCGTCCTTTTGGTACTGAATAAATTCATCTACGTGTGGTGGAACGATAGCTTCTGGTGGTTGTGCTCCTTTGTATTTCATATCAAGGTATGGACCTTCAAAATGAATACCGATGATATCAGCACCATCTCTGCCGGCTACGTGTTCACGCTTAACAGCCGCAACATTCTTAACGGCTTTTGTTAGTACTGGGTTTAATTCAGTGATTGTTGTGGAAAGGAAACCTGTAACACCTTCACTTGGAATTCCTTTTGCCCATTTCTTAAGTCCCTCAGGTTCTGCGTAGTTTGTATCATAGCCATACGCACCATGACAATGGATGTCAATAAATCCTGGCACAATACGACGATTACCATAATCAACATCTGCAGTATGATCTTCAGCAGGGTAAATACCCTTGATTTTACCTTCAGAAATTTCAATGACAGCTGGGATAAAGTCACCGGCTATCCATACACGATTACTTTTAATAAACATATTTTATTCCCTCATGAATTACTTTCTATGTTTATCATAGCACTATTGATTTTATTTATCTCTTTTGACACTTATACTTTTTCGATAATGATTTGACATCTTTCAGTTAATTTATTCTAATCGTAAATTCTGATTGTTATAATACAAATTAGATAAGACAGGTACAAAAGGAGGAAAACAATGTCCATATTTAATTATACAAATGAAGAATTAGAATCATTAAAGGCAACATTTACAGCCACAGAAATCCATCAACAGCCTTCAACTTGGGAGAAGACAATCGAACAAGTACGCTCACGTGCAGAAGAGATTAAAGCATTTATCAATAAAGTTATTCATCAAGAAGACTATGATGTAATTTTAGACAGGTGCTGGCACAAGTGAGTTTGTTGGAAACGCATTATATTCCTATTTAAATCGTAAGTTAAACTACAAGGTAAAGAGCTATGCCACAACAGACTTAACAGCTACACCTGAAAATTATGTATCTGCACATAAGCCAACTTTATTAATCAGCTATGGTCGCTCAGGCGACTCGCCTGAGTCTATAGGCGCAATTCAATCTGTAGAAGCAGTGAATGATAATCTATATCACTTATTCATTACTTGTAATAAAGATGGTGCTTTAAGCAAGCGTGCAAATACAGAAGGTGATCGTTGCCTCGCAATTAATTTAACACCTGAAACATTGGATAAGAGTTTTGCGATGACATCAAGCTTTACAAATATGTATCTTGCAACAGTGCTCTGCTTTAACCTAGATCACTTTGATGAAACAGTCGCTGCTGTAAACGATGTGATTGGCGCCGCAAAACAACTCGTTGAAGAAGATTGGCCTACTATCAAGGAATTCGACGGTGCGTTTGACTACGGTAGAATCGTATACTTAGGCACAAATACATTGAAGGGTATTGCCCAGGAATCCGCACTAAAGATGTTGGAATTAAACGCTGGTAAGATTGTAACGATGTATGATACACCATTAGGTTTCCGCCATGGCCCTAAGTCCATCATCGATAACACAACATTAACAGTTCTATATCTCTCTGATGGTGAATATCAAAGACAATATGAACTTGACTTATTGAAAGAAATGTCAGGCCAACGCAAAGAAAATCGCATTATGGTTGTATGCAATACGCCATGTGAACTAGCAAAATCTCTTGCGAACTATTATTATTGTTTTGATACACCAGCGAAGGATAATGTCTTTGTAGGTTTAGACTTTATTATCGTTGCACAATTGATGGCATTATTTGCGTCAATTCGCAATCACTTCACACCGGATAACCCATGTCCAACAGGCGAGGTTAACCGTGTTGTAAAGGGTGTAATCTTATATCCATATTCTAAATAAGGAGGAATGTTATGATTGGTATTGTTGTTACAGGACACGGACATTTTGCTAGTGGCCTAACAAGCTCAGTAGAACTCATTGGTGGTAAACCAGAACATTATCATGCGGTAGACTTCGTTCAAGAAGATTCTACAGATGATCTCGAAAAAGAAATTAGAAGCAGCTTTTCGCTTCCTTGAAGGATTGCACAGATGGAATCCTTTGTATTTACAGACTTAGTTGGTGGTTCACCATTTTAAAGGTTTCTGTTGAACTTGCAATGAAGCTACAGGAACAATACAAGATTGTTGTATTATCTGGTTCAAACTTAGGCATGATTGTGGAAGCTAACCTAACAAGAAGCTTCGCAAATGATATTGATTCCTTAGCTGCTCAGACAATTGAGACAGGTAAGACACAAGTTATGCGTTTTGAACTTGTTCAACACAAAGAAGTTGAAACAGAAGATGGTATCTAAAAAAGTAAAAAAATCGGTATAGTGCCGATTTTTTTATTTTTTTGAGATTTAAATTGAATATAATTTGCTCAGTAAATCGATAAAGACAATAAATGGAATTAGTGGACTACATACGGTATCCTTTTCGTATTTGGGAATTTGGTAGAACTCCGTGAAGGTAGGTTTCTTATCTAGCTTAGTATTTGCCTGCCCGATATAAATGGCGTAGGGTTCATGCGTGAGTAGATGTGTGAAGGATACTGAATCGATTGTTGGTTCATTCTGCATGGAGATATAAATAAACAAGTCATTATGTTGAATGAGTTGGGATCGCAATTGCAGAAAATCTACATTTGGGATGATAGAAATATCATAGCCAAGATTGATTAAACGATATTGAAATGTATTGGCAATCGTTGACGCAAATCCTTCTCCATAGACGTATATCTTTCCGGCTTGATCAAAAATCTCCTGTAAGTGGTCAAAATCTTGTTCGGCAATCTCAACACATTTGTTTTTAAGAGAGTCAAAGTACTGGCTCTGAATATCCTCTTTGATATGCTGATTTTCATCTGAAGAATCAAATTCACAGTTTTGAAGGTCATTGCTATATTCATAAATGAATTCACGATAGCCTTTAAAATTACACTTTTGCGCAAATCTGGATAGAGTAGGTTCAGAAACGTAAAGTATCTTACTAATACGCTTTGATGAGAAATCTAAAAGCTCAGTATTTTCCAGGAAATAATCCGCAATACTCTGCTGTAAAGAGGACATTGTAGGATAAACACTTTGAATGATTTGTTTTGTTTTTGTATTTAATCGGATGTTTCGAATCATAGGGTTTCCTCGTTATGTGTACGAATGAAATGGATGAGAGTATTTGCTGCGTTTAACTGAGATGCTTTATTTGGATGGCTTGCAAAACAGAAGCCATCTTTTTCAGTTGCAGTTTCAAATCTTAAAAACAAACTAGAAGTTTTTTCGGCAACTTTTTGAACGGAAGAAAGTAGTGTTTCTTCCATAAGACCATAACACAGTAGGAACTTTGCGTTAGGAAACTTTGCTTTTAACGTTTGAATAAAGTCGATATATAACTTTTGGAAACATTGTTCACGCTCATGGATACCTCTTGTATATGATGCGTCGTTGGTTCCGAGGTTGATGATGACCCAAGATGGATTTTCATCCAAATCATAAGGGAAGATACTTGGTAGAATATCTTCATCATTAACCTTTTCTTCTGTTTCGGGAATCCAACGAGAAAGAATACCGTTACCGCTATATGCGATAATAATTGGATGCATATTTAATGCATGTGAAACCAGATAAGGATATGCATGCGTACAATCTTCAAAGTGTGTGTTGAATACAAGTGGTGTAGTATCAGATTCTAAAGCCGTAACCTGCAGATAAAGAATCACCGATCCAGAGAATTGATTCATGAGGTTTATCCCACTTAGAGATTTCTCCATCCACTCGTATATCTTCTAATTGAAAGAATCCATACTGTAATTCAGTAATCTGGATGATTTTCACATGCATGATTTCTTTCTTTGAAAATGGAATTGTATATGCATGGCTACCTTCGATTAAGTCAATCTTATGATAAACCTCATCATCTACAAATACTGCTAATATAACAGGGCCGTACAATGTATGATGACTAGTGATTTGAAGTTCAATCGTTTTGCCAGAAAACGCAAACTGAAAACCTGAGGCAGACCACTTAAATTGATAATGATGATTTACCTGACTACATGGTGGTAAAAATGTAAGTTTAGACAATAAATTCATAACACTATATTACACGAAAAATTTTTATGAGAGTCTATTTAGAAAGTACTTTCATAAAACTCAGAACAATAGAAAGCGCTTTCAACATATCATAATTATAATGAAATTATGGAAGACATGCTAGATAAAACAAATCTACAATCCCTCTTAGAGGAAAATCATTGGTTAAAGCCATATCTCAATCAAAAAAAGATCATTTTTAAACAGGATACAGTCAATGGTTATCAAATTCATTTTAGTGATGATGAAATTGAAATTGTTTATTCATCCATCTCACAAAGAAATCGTGCATTACTTTCACTAACAACGACAAAGCATGATGAAACAGAAACAAGTGTAGTAAAAGATCTCGGTGTAATGGTGGACTGTTCTAGAAATGCAGTACCGAAAAATATCAACATTGAAGAAATTTATTCGATATCTATCCTTTATGGGATACACATTTCTAGGTCTGTACATGGAGGATACGTTAAAGATTGATGGTGAACCATATATTGGCTATCAAAGAGGAGCGTATACAGTAAAAGACATTCAAGAGTTAGATACTTATGCACAACAGTACGGAATCGATTTGCGACCATACGTGCAGACATTAGCACATCTGAATCAAATTGTTCGATATGAAGAATATCAGAAGATGATTGATGTCGATGATATCTTACTTGTTGGATCAACACGCACATATACATACCTAGAAAATCTATTTAGAACATTAGACAAAGCATTCCATTCACGAAAAGTGAACATTGGAATGGATGAAGCATTCATGTTAGGCCTAGGCAAATACCTAAATGAACATGGTTATCAAAACCGTTTGGAAATTATGAATCAACACTTACAAACGGTAAGAGAGATTGCTAGTAAATACAATTTTGAACTACAGATGTGGAGCGATATGTTCTTCCGCCTTGCGGCAAACGGTAGTTACTACAATCTAAGTCAGGAACAAATTCAAAAAATCAAAGTTCCAGAAGATGTAAATTTAGCCTATTGGGATTATTACTCAACAGATAAACAACATTATGCGGATAATCTAAAACTACATAAAAAACTATCACAGAACATCTCATTTGTAGGTGGGGCTTGGAAGTGGACTGGATTTATTCCTCATAATCGATATAGCATTCATGCATGTAAAGCCGCAATTCAAGCATGTATCGAAAATCATATTGATGAAATTACCTTTGCGGCATGGGGCGATGATGGTGCAGAGACATCACTCTTCGCAATCTTGCCAGCACTATTTGTAAATGCAAATGAAATTTATGGCAATCATATGAGTGAGAAGTGCTTTGAAGTGTTAACAGGAATATCTCTTGATACATTCCTATCAATTGATGAAGTAAATCCATGCACAAAGGATGGTTTTACACATAACAATGCAAGTAAGTATTTCTTATATAACGATTTGTTGCAGGGTACATTCGACTCCATCGCAAAATCAGAAATGATTGATGAAATTCAATCTGTTCTACCAAAGATTTCTAACGTATCGAATACAACAAGTGATTTATCTTACTACTTCGATACGGTAAAAGTGCTGATAGAAGTATTGGAAATAAAACTAAACTTAGGGAATGAAATCTATCATGCATACAAACAAAACGATTTACAAGCTTTGAATAAGATTGTTAATCAAATACTTCCAGAGTTAATCAAACGTATCGAAACTTTCTACGATGCATTCAAGAAGCAGTGGTATCTAGAGAATCGCAATCAAGGATTTGAAGTACAAGCTGTACGTCTAGGTGGATTAAAGCAGAGAGTAATCGATGTACGTGAGCAATTACTGGCATATCAGAAAGGAGAGGTTACAAGAATAGACGAACTAGAAGAAGAACATTTAGATTTTCACTATTTTGATGATAGCTCGATAGAAAGACTGAATTATAATCTATGGTCACATATCGTCTCAACATCAAAACTGTGAGGCATCACAACCACTTAAATAATTCACAGGAGGAAAGACATGAAGAAAAAATTATTAAGTGCAGTATTTGCGGCTATGCTAGCCGTAGGTAGTTTAGCAGGATGTGGCAAGAAAGCATCAGAGGCAGGCACAGACAAGACAAAGATCGAATTCTGGACAATCGATCTAAAGGCAAATTTCGAAGATTATTTTAAAACAATGATTGCAAACTATGAGAAGGAAAACCCAGATGTAGAGGTTAACTGGACAGATATTCCTTACGCAGATATGCAATCTAAATTAGTAGCTGCAGTTGCAGGTGGAACAGCACCAGATGTAGTAAACCTCAATACACAATTCGCATTAACATTAGCTGGTAAGGGCGCACTTGTGGATTTAAATAAGGAAGCTACAGCAGAACAAAAAGCAATTTATAATGAAGGCTTATGGAATTCAGCTAAGATTGGTGATTCTGTATATGCATTCCCATGGTATGCTTCACCAGATATCATGTTCAGCAATAAGGAACTAATGGCAAAGGCTGGTATTACAGAACCACACACATACGCAGAAGCATTGAAAGAAGCAGAAGACTTCTACAATAAGACAGGCGCATACCTATTCTTACCAGATGGATTATTCAACATGTTAGTATCTGAAAACATCGACATCTTATCTAAGGATGGTAAGAAGGCAGCGTTTAATACAGACAAGACAGTCGCATTACTTGAACAATACAAAGCATTAACAGACAAGGGTGTTCTTCCTAAGACAAACTGGGGTTCATGGGATGAAGCTTTGAAGTTATTTGAATCCAGTAAGTTAGCAATCGTAAGTTCATCAGGTTCTTCTTTAGCTAGAATCAAGGATGAAGCACCAGATGTATACAAGCTCATCAATGTATCTACACCATTAACAGGTTCTAACGGTTTAAGCAGAAACCCATTAATGAACTTAGTTGTTCCTACAGCAAGCAAGAATCATGAAGCAGCTATCAAGTTCGCTAACTATGTTACAAACGATGATAACCAGCTAGCTTTCTGCAAACTTGTATCTATTTTCCCATCTACAACAAAGGCTTCTGAAGATCCATTCTTCACATCTAATACATCTACTTTAGAAGGTGAAGCAAGCGCAATGTCCGCAAAGGCAAGCTTAACTTCTCAGGACTTCTCATTAGGTATCGCTAGCCAAGATGCTATCGCTACAGCCATTAATAAGGCTTACGAAGCAAGCATTATCAACGGTGAAGATATCCGTGCATCACTCAAACAAGCAGAAGAAGATGTAAACAAGATTCTCAGCGAAGCGAAGTAACGATTGATGTTTCCCCGAGCACAATCTAGCTCGGGGAAACATATTTATACACAAGGAGGATATGCATGAGTCTCACAAATAAAATGGTATCTCGAAGAAAAAGAAGAGAAACAAGAACGGCGTATGCCTTCATGACACCAGCTTTGATTATCATTACAGTCTTTACGATCATACCAATCATTGGAAGTTTGATATTAATGTTCTATAACTACTCCGTTTTAGGAGAAACAAAGTTTGTGGGTTTCCAAAACTTTATCAGTGCCTTTCAAGATAGAGAGTTTTTGATTGCGGTAAAGAATTCAATTGTATTTGTTGTCATTGTACCAATCATCCAGATTCTATCGATTCTAATCGCATTATTTGTAAATCGAAAAATACCAGGAATTAGTTTATTCCGTACACTCTTCTACATTCCAGTCGTCACTTCCATGGTAGCTGTATCTATCATCTGGGGATTTATCTTTGACTCACATGGAATTATCAATACCTTACTAATGGACCTCGGCTGGATTACACAACCATTTGGCTTTTTAAGTGATAAGTATGCGGCAATGCCGTGCTTGATGTTTATTACATTATGGCAAGGGTTAGGATACTACATGATGATGTATCTAGCAGGTCTACAAGGTATTCCTCAGGAACTAATTGAGGCTGCCAAGATTGATGGTGCTACAAACCTAGAGACAATTGTAAAAGTCAAAATTCCATTATTGAAACCATATATCTGGTTATGTACTTTAAATTCTGTTATTTCCGCAATTGGTGTATTCGATGTTGTATTCGTATTGACCAAAGGTGGACCAAATAACGCAACGATGGTTATCAACTACTATTCCTACGTAAAGGCCTTCGGTGACTTCCAATTTGGTTACGCTGCCGCAATCGGTGCTTTACAGGCAATTATCACAAGTACGTTAAGTATTGCTGTGTTTGTATATGGTAAGAAAGGAGGTATGTCAAATAATGAATAAAAAGAAATTACGTCAGAAAGATATCGTGAATTTGATATTTTCTTATATCTGTTTAATCGCAATCGCTATCTTATGTGCTGGTCCATTTATTTGGCTACTACTATCTTCCTACGTACAGGCGCAAATATTTATGATTTACATTTCAAGTTAGAAGATTTTACTTTCTCAAACTATATTGGTGTTATCCAATATATGAATCTTGGAAAGTATGTACATAATACTGTAATTATTACATTGGGTGGTATCTTCTTAGATGTTTTACTTTCATCGATGTGTGCTTATCCACTCGCAACGATGAATTTCAAAGGAAAGAAGATTATCTTTGGTATCCTAGTTTCTACAATGATTATTCCGGCAGCTGCGGGAATGATTATCAATTACTTAACAATCACAAAACTAAAACTATTAAATACACTACTAGGTGTTATCTTACCAAGCTCAGTAAAGACATTTAGTATTATCTTGATGCGTCAAGCATATCTTGGCGTTCCAAGAGAACTAATTGAAGCTGCTAGAATTGATGGCGCAAGTGAATTTAGAATTTGGTGGAAGATTATGTTACCAGGTATTATGCCAAGTATCTCCACAATTGTAATCTTTGACTTTATTGGTTACTGGAATGCATTCTTATGGCCAATCATTGTCTTACAAGATCCAAATAAATATCCACTCGCAACCGCATTACAATATCTAAATGGTTCATTTAGTTATAAATTTGGATATGTCGCAGCAGGTACAATCATCTCCATTATTCCAGTACTCATCGTATTCATCGTATGTCAGAAGAACTATATCGAAGCAGTAAGTGGCGCTGTAAAGGGATAATGTTATGAAGAAGATTGTTTTATTACCCATGGATGAAAGACCATGTAACTATAAGTTCCCAAAGCGCTTATTTGAAAATGAAGAAATACAAATTATTGAACCTCAGACATTAGGTTTTAAAAAAGATGGTGCAGATTATAACATCATTAAAGATTTCCTATGTAAAGAATGTAAGGATGCCTATGGTTTGATCATCTCCATGGATATGTTGTTGTATGGAGGACTAATTCCATCACGTATTCATCATCAAGATGAAGAAAGTCTAAAGAAAAAACTAGATACAATCAAAGAACTGAAGAAAGAGAATCCAAGTTTAAAAATCTTTGCGTTCCAATGCATTATGCGTTGTCCTAGTTATTCTAGTTCAGATGAAGAACCTGATTATTATGAATACTATGGAAACAGATTCATGATTTAGGCGAAGCAGTAAACATGCATCAGGTTGGGATTTCACAAGGACAACGTATCAGTGAACTGACAAAAGAAATTCCTGAAGAATACATCGAAGATTTTATCTCACGTAGAGAAATCAATCGTCAGATGAATATGTATGTTATTGATCTATTGCGTGAAGGGTATTTAGATAGCCTAGTAATACCACAAGATGATTCAACGACATACGGTTATCCTGCGATGGATCAGAAAGTAATACGTGAAAAGATACAGGAATTGGGTCTTATTGATAGAGTATTAATTTACCCAGGCGCAGATGAAGTAGAACTTACATTATTTGCACGCATGTTAAATACGATCAAAGGGGAATGTCCGAAAGTATATGTCAAATATGCATGCGAAAAGTCCAAGCAGATTATTCCTTTATACGAAGGCTTTCCATTAGATTCCACTGTTTCCTATCATATTCTATCGGCAGGTTGTCAACAGACATTCAGCTTTGAACAAGCAGATATTATTTTGGCAATTAGTGCACCATCTGAGAATATGGAAGAAGCCGAGTATCAACCTTCCATTCATACAAGTTATTCGATTGATCGAAATCTAGCTGAATTCTTACGTTTCATTAAGATGAGACTTGCGGAAGGAAAAGTTGTTTCTATCGCAGATAACGCATACGCAAATGGTGCGGGATTTATCACTGATTCAATTACTCAATAACAATGGACTACTTCTAAAAGTAAGTGGCTATGCAGGATGGAATACTTCCGCAAACACCATCGGAACCGCGATTGCGGAAGCAGTAAACTCCCTATACTATGGACAATCACAAAATCAAATGGATTTCATTGTACAAAGATATCTTGAAGATGCTGGATATTGTGCAAAGGTGAGAACACAGGTAAAGAATAACTTACCTGCAGGCATGAATTACTTTGATGTGAAAGAAAAAGACGGTATTGTAAGTCAGATGGTAAATGAACAATTACAAGAATTCGCAAAACAATATCTATCATCAATCGCATCAGAAATTAAAATTATGAATGTACAGATGCCGTGGAAACGTATGTTTGAAGTGGATTTAGATGCACGTTGGCAAGAAAGTGAGAAATAAGAATGGCAAGTCTATCATTGAAAAATATTAATAAGGTATATGACAATGGAGTCCATGCGGTCAAAGACTTTAATCTAGAAATTCAGGATAAAGAGTTTGTTATCTTTGTTGGACCATCTGGTTGTGGTAAGTCTACAACATTACGTATGGTTGCAGGCTTAGAAGAAATCACATCAGGAACACTAGAAATCGATGGAAAAGTTGTCAATGATGTAGAGCCAAAGGATAGAGATATTGCGATGGTCTTCCAAAGCTACGCGTTATATCCACATATGACAGTGTATGAGAATATGGCATTTGGTCTAAAATTACATAAGGTTCCTAAAGAAGAAATTCAACGTCTTGTTATGGAAGCCGCAAAGATTCTCGACCTAGAGAAATTATTGGATCGTAAGCCAAAGGCTTTATCTGGTGGACAAAGACAGCGTGTAGCGATGGGTAGAGCTATCGTTAGAAATCCAAAAGTATTCCTGATGGATGAGCCTCTTTCCAACTTGGATGCGAAGCTACGTGTACAGATGCGTATCGAAATCGCAAAACTACATGAAAGATTAGGTGCTACAATTATCTATGTTACACATGACCAGACCGAAGCGATGACACTAGGAACACGTATCGTCGTTATGAAGGATGGTGTTGTGCAACAAGTTGATTCACCAAAGAATCTATATGAAAAACCAAATAATCTATTCGTCGCAAGTTTCATCGGTTCTCCACAGATGAACTTCTTAGATGCAGTTGTAGTTGAAGAAGGGGATATAATCAAGTTGAGGGTTGGAAAGAAAGACCTTCGCCTACCTGCACAAAGAGGAGAATTGCTACGTCAAAAGGGTTATGTTGGTAAGACAATCGTATTAGGTATTCGTCCGGAAAATGTATATGATTCCAAACTATATCAGTTGGATGATTACGATAATACGATTGAAGCAGAAATTAAAGTATATGAACTACTCGGTGCAGAAATCTTCTTATATTTCGATGTTGAAGGAAAGCAGATGATTGCTAGAGTAAATCCAAATACAGCATTAGCAAAAGGTGATGTTGCGAAGTTTGCATTAGATATGAATAAGGCACATCTCTTTGATAAAGAAACAGAACAGGTAATTAGGTAATATAGCGTATGAATGATGCATACTATGAATTAGCGGTAAAAAGAAATAGACCAGAAATAAAATATGTTTTATATGTAGTAGCAGACCTGCTTGCATGTTTAGCTATTTTTTGATTGCTGGATTTACAAAACCACTCTATTGGATTGGATCTGCTATCACACTGCTATTCTTCTATGTATATTTACGATTACGTCTATATGAAGAATACGAATATATCTTAGTCAACGATGAATTAACCATCGATGCAATCTTCCACAAAGAAGCACGCAAGGCACTTGCTAGATGCAATGTAAAAGATGTTCAATCTATCAAGTTGAATGCAAATAATGAAAAGGGTAGAGATTACTCTGATGGAAGTCATAAAAGTCGCGTTATATCTAAACAAAGGGGAAGTATTTCCTACTTTCGCTTGATGAAAAGATGTTAACGATGTTAAAGAGATATATTAGAAACATTGAATAAAATAAAAACCTTCTTCAAAGCATGATTCATGCATTGATAGAAGGTTTATTTTTTTGCTTAACGATACTCTGGATACCACTTTAAATCACGAACAGCCTTAGCCATATCTGTTTCTTTCGCACGTGCAAGACCTTGTTGTTGTGCGGTTTTAGCAACCGCCTCCGCAACCTTGATAGAAACATCTGCGACATACTTTGAATGGTGGTAATACAGGAGCACCTGGTTGAGATTTGATCAATGATACCACTTAAGGAGTGGGCGGCAGCACCAATCATTTCATCTGTTAAAAGACTAGCTTCTGATGCAAGCATGCCAAGTCCAAGTCCTGGATAAATTAAAGCATTATTTGCTTGACCAATGACGTAGTCAACTCCCTTATAAGAAACTGTATCTGCAGGAATACCAGTTGCGACAAATGCTTTTCCATCTGACCAAGTAATGAGGTCTTCTGCACTAGCTTCAGCTAAATACAGTTGGATTTGATAATGGGAAAATCATTGGGCGTTCTGTAATCTTGCACATTTCTTCCACGATTTCCTTTGTGAATGTATTTGGTTGTGTCGAAGTGCCAACTAAGATTGTTGGTTGGACAGTCTTAACAACTTCTAATAAGTCAGTTAACTTATCTGCGTTAGGATAGTCAGAGCGCTTCTTAGCAAATGGTCTTTGTTGGGGTGTTAAATCATCCATGTCATCGAAGAGAAGACCTTGTTTATCGACCATAAAGAAATGCTTGTACGCTTCTTCTTCAGAAATACCTTCTGTTACCATTTCACGTAGTACACGAGAGGCGATGCCTGCACCAGCAGTACCGCCACCAAAGCAAAGGTACGTCTGATCAGATAGCTTTCCATCAGTGATAGCGAGAGAACCAAAGATTGCCCCAAGTGTTACGATACCTGTTCCTTGAATATCATCGTTGAATGTTGGAATTTGATTACGATATTTTTCTAGAATGTTTGCGGCATTAGAACGTCCAAAGTCTTCCCAGTGTAGATATAGTTTAGGAAATAGACGTTCAGCAGTCTGTACAAATTGATCTACAAAGTTATAATAACGATCACCACGAACACGTTCATGACGATTTCCTAGATAATTAGGATTTTCAAGTAGTTCTTTACGATTTGTTCCGGCATCAATGACGAGTGGCAATACCATAGATGGGTCGATACCAGCTGCAGCTGTATAAACCATCAACTTACCAACGGAGATATCCACACCATTTGTACCCCAGTCACCAATACCTAAGATTCCTTCCGCATCTGTAACGACAATTATCGAATCTCACGCTCGCCAGCCGCATTCTTTAATGTGGCTTCAATATTTTCTGGATGGTTAATATCCAAATACGCAGCGTATTGTGGATCGATAAAGAGATCACTGTAGTTTTCGATTGTGTCCGCAATCGTTGGATCATAAACGATAGGATTAAATTCAGCTAAATGTTGAGAGAACATATAGTAGAAAAGCGTACGATTTGTATTAAAAATCTGCATCAAAAACAAACGTTTTTCAAGATTATTTGCCTTTGTCTGCATTTGTGCATAAGTCTGTTTTGCCTGTTCTTCAATTGTTTGAACATATGGTGGTAAAAGACCAATCAGTCCAAGCTTACTACGTTCTTCCATCGTAAAGGCAGTACCTTTATTTAGAAAAGGGTTATTTAAAATATCATGTGCATTCATAAAGTTATCTCCTATGCGGTATTAGTATATACCCATTGTGGTGATTGGATACAAAGAGATTAAGAAAAGCCATATCTTGATGTACTAGATATGACTGGAATGAGTTAATCAATTTGATCGTAAATCTTACGAGCATACTCACTAGGAGTAATACCATAACTCTGTGTAAATTTACGAGAGAAGTAGTGAATAGAATTGAAACTCAACATAGACGCAATCTCTGTTATTGTGTAATCTCCTTTACGAATGAGTAATCGACTCTGATTCAACTTTGCAGTATTGATATATTGTTTTGGTGGAACTTGGAGATTATTTTTGAATAAGTTCTGTAGTGTACTACGTGAGATAGCAAAGCGGTCACAGATCTGCTCGATTGGTAATGGTTCTAGGATATGTTTATGGATATACTCTAGAATTTCCTCCACAAGACGATCTTCAAAGTGTTGATTCACTGGTGTGATAGGCTTAGGCATCTTCTTTGCGTTTGCGTACATATGGAAGGAAATCAAGATTTGTTCTAAGCAGGAAATCATTCCATCATATTTAAATGGATTGGCTTGTTCAGAAGTTGATACAAAACGGTTGATATCATCTTGCATCTCGCGGGTACAACTGATGACACGATTGGAAACTAAATCGGTATGAACACCATCTGCCGCAAAGATAACTGTTAAGTAGGAACAAGGATTATCTGAAGATACCTTTTGGTCATGGAATTGACCGGGCACATATAACATGCATTCATTCATGCCAATTGTATAAGACTTACCATCAACAGTTGTATCCAAAGAGCCTTGATCAACAAAAGTTAATTCATAGTAATTATGTGTTTCTCCTAAAAAAGAGTATGCTGGACGTTTTACAACGTAATAATAGGCAATGATTTCAGAGATACGAATCTTAGGTGAAATACTTTCATACACAAATGGGCTTGGTAATGTGTAGGTTGTTTTTGTCGCATGTTTAGGGATGTATAAGCGATAAACAATGTGCTCACTCATTGAAGTGAGATTGAAATAAACATCAGGTTCAATCCGTACACGGCGGTGTAGTGCAAAACTTTCGATTGAATCAACCTCTGGGACACGAACAACACCAAGCATGGCCATTCCTTCAGACGCCTCCAAATAGACAGATTGATTATAGGAATGGAGGGCATGAATTTCCTTTGTTGAAATTGTAAACTCTTCAATAATGAAATCTTCATCTGGAATATTTGGAACAATCGTACCAAATTTAACGAAATTGGAACTAGTAGTCTTACTAATCATATTTCACCATCTCCTTACCTGTAAAATAGCATACTTTAATTGCGTTTTAAATCACAAATCAACAAAAAGATTATTTTTCATTACCGAAAAAGTACACTAGTTTTGAACAAAAATGTAAATATTATGTGACACTTAATGTTAAGATATAACATGAGAGCGCTTTCGTTTTTAGTGATAGCGCATATACTCAAAGAGAAAGGAGTAAGGAAATGCCAGATATTGTACTAACTAGAATTGACAATCGTCTAATTCATGGACAGGTGGCAACACAATGGTCCGGTTCAATTGGGCGCTAACTTAATCTTGGTAGCAAACGATGATGTAGCTACAAACACATTCCGTCAAGGGTTGATGGATATGGCTGCACCTTCATATGCACAGACACGTTATTGGACAATTGAAAAAACAATTACAACTATCCACAAGGCTTCTCCATCACAGCACATCTTTATCGTCTGTGAGACACCTACTGACGTATTACGTTTAGTTGAAGGCGGTGTTCCAATTAAGAAGGTAAACATTGGTAACATGCACATGGCTGAAGGAAAACGTCAGGTCGCTACTAGCGTTGCTGTTGATGATGTAGATGTAGCAGCATTCAAGAAGTTACAGGAACTCGGTGTTGAGTTAGAAATCCGCAGAGTGCCGCAGGAACACGCTGAAGACATCAGCAAGCTCTTTGGGTAAAAATCATTACAGCCGTTTCACTACAAAAACTATTTTAAGGAGGATTGAATCAAATGGTTTTACAAGCATTATTACTTGCTGTAGCAACATTCATCTTTGCAATTGACCAATTCTCACTGACTGAGCTTTTATATCGTCCTATTATCGCTTGCCCAATTATTGGCTTGATTTTAGGTGATGTAAAAACTGGCCTTGTCATCGGTGGTACATATGAACTGATGATGGTTGGTAACATGCCAGTCGGTGGAGCACAGCCACCAAACGCTGTATTAGGTTCTATTGTAGCAATGATCTTCGCTGTTAAGTCAGGATTACCTGTTGACCAGGCTTTAGGTCTAGCAGTTGTATTCTCTGTATTTGGACAGTACGTAGTTACATTCACATTCACATTTATGTCATACATCATGGCTAAGGCTGATCAGGCTGCTGAAAATGCAGATCCAGCTGGAATCACTGGTGTAAACATTCTATCTATGTGCATCTTAGGTGGTCTCTTCGCAGTTCTAGCACTTGTTGCGTTCTTCGGTGGAGATGCTGCTAGCGAAGTATTGAAGAACTTCTCTGAAAATGCTTCATGGTTTATGGGTGGCTTAGGTGCTGCTGGTAAGATGATGCGTTACGTAGGTTTCGCAGTATTACTAAAGATTATGCTTGCAAACGATATGTGGGGTATCTACTTCGCAGGTTTCACAGCTGCTGCTATTCTCGGAAACATCAAGGCAACATCTGGTGCAACATTAATTCTTGTAGCATTTATCGGCTTTGCAATTGCAATGTACGATTACAATACAAATGTTAAGATCAAACAATTAACATCTAATAACGGAGGTGCTGGAGATGGAATCTAATTTCAATTTAGCATATAAGGACACTGCTCCTGCTAAACCACTTACAAAAGCAGTTTTAAATAAGATGGTTTGGCGTTCTCTAAACTTACAGGCTTCCTTTAACTTCGAAAGAATGCAGGCTGCTGGTTGGTTATGGGGAATCTTACCTGGTTTGGAAGCTATCCACACAAACAAGGATGACTTATCCACATCCATGACTCACAACCTTGAGTTCTTTCAATACTCACCCATTCTTAGTTACATTCGTTATGGGTATTGTATTATCCATGGAACAACAGAAGGCTGATATCAACTCAATCCGTGCTGTTCGTGTAGCAGCTATGGGTCCTTTAGGTGGTATTGGTGATGCGTTATTCTGGTTTACATTAGTTCCTATCACAGCTGGTATTACAGCTAACTTAGCAATTGATGGAAACTTATTTGGACCAATCTTGTACTTCATCATCACATTTGGTGTACAGATGGCTCTTCGTTATTGGTTAATGTACTGGTCATATGACATGGGTACAAAGGCTATCGAAGTATTGACTGCTAACGCTCGTGAATTTACACACGCTGCTTCTATGCTTGGTGTATTCGTAGTTGGTGCATTGACATGCAACTATGGTGCAACATCTCTTGGTATCATGATTCCTAACGGAACAAAGATTAATGAAGCTGGAGAAAAAGCAGTTGAAAACTTTATCGATCTTCAGGGCTTATTAGATGGTATCTTACCTGCTCTTATCCCATTAGGATTGACATTAATGTGCTACACATTAATTAAGAAGAAGAACTGGTCACCAACAAAGTGCATTATGCTCTTATTAGTTATCGGTATCGTTGGATGTGTATTTGGAATTTGGGCTGGAGACTACAAGGTTCCAGAACTTCTAAGTTCATTCATCGTTTGGCATAAATAATCATGCATAACGAAAGGGACACCTTATCGGTTGTCCCTTTTGTTCTAAATATAGATTATTGTTTGTTTTGATTCTTTAGTTCTTGTTCATATTTATCGTAATACATTTTTTGTACGTCATCACTCAGTGGGAGTTTCTCCTCTGGATTACGTTTTTTGATATGGATAACATATCCAACGATGACTGCGATAAATATGAATAAGGCGATTACTGTTGCGGAAATAGACATAGGTAAGTGATAACTCCTTCTGCGTCTATTATAACAGTGTTTTTCATGATATTCTTGAAATACGGAGGTTGTTTATGGGGAATCGTTTATTGGTATTTGGTGTTCTGTTAATCATTGGGATTGTCCTATATGTTGCATGGATGTTCTTTGCACAAAGACAAGTGATGTATATGTCTTTATTACTATATCGCCAAGGTGATGCGGATCGTTATCTAGAAGAGTTAGATTCATTATCCAGTCGCTTATTCTTTAATAAGAAGTTACGTACTTTAATGGCAATTGACGCAAATCTTATCAAGGGTGATAAGGAACAGCTTAATAAACTATTTGAAAGAGCAGCAGCCTATAAACTTAGCTCTTCTGATCGTGTATTAGTATTACAGAAAGAATTATTATTCCGTATTGCACAGGAAGAAAATGAAAAGGCAGTAGAATCCTATGACGCAATTCACAAAGCTTATGATAAGTTAACAGATAAGCAGAAAGAGAAGTATACTGAGATATTAAAAGAAGTTGAATATCCATATACAATTCATGTTCTGCGTGATGGTAAGTATGCTTCAGAATTAATGGACCGTGGAGATACAATTACAGATACTGTACCTGCTGGTGTATGTTATCTTAGAGCTGCACAATCCTATTGCTTAAAGGATGATAAAGATCGTACAGAGCGTGCACTCAACCATGCGGCTAAGAAGTTGAAGGATACAACGTATTTCCAGGAAATACAAAAAGTTGATTCAAACAAAGAATTATAAGGATGTATTAAAAATATAAAATTTAATATATGATATGATAATGAGCATGACAAAATTAGGGTCATGCTCATTATTTATAAGAAAGTAGGTGGAATTTTGAAAAAGGTTATATCAATAGTGCTAGCACTATGTCTTTCTGGATGTGCTGTATTAGATGTATTTACAGGCAATAAAAACAACCACTCAATGAATTCTACGCAAGATAATACTGAAACAACTGTTGATTCAAAAAATGAAATTGGTACAGTGAATCAGGCTAATATCGATCCGAAATTCTATTTATATTATTACGAGCAACTGACACAAACACAAAAAGAGGCATATTTAGACTTATATCAAGCACTGCAAAATCAGAGTGCGATATACGAATTAAAAACACCAACAAGTATAAAAGATTTTAATATTGCTTTTTATGCATTTGAATATGATTTTCCAGAAGCTTTTTGGATGTGGAATTATCGTTATCTATCGAATGGTGAAGATAAAATTACGAGATTACAGTTTAATGTGCCAGCTGACTTATCCACTACAATGGCGCAGGTTAATCAAGTCGTAGATAAAGTTGTAAATGACGTAAAGGGTGCCAGTGATTACGAAAAGATTAAGTACTTTTATGAATGGATTATTAACTGGACCGTATATCAAAGAAATCAATGCGAACAAGATATAACGGGTGTATTCCTTTTAAGACAAAGTGTATGTGGAGGCTATTCAAAAGCTTTTCAATATCTTTGTAAAAAAGCGGGAATTAAATGTACATATGTACTTGGTATGACAGATCAATTGCATGCATGGAACTTGGTAGAATTGGATGGTAAATATTACTGGGTAGATGCTACTTGGGGTGATTCATTTGATAGTGAAGGTAATACGGTTTTAAACTACCATTACTTTATGGTACCAGATGAAATTTTATTCCGTACACATCTTTCTTTAAATGGGAAAGTGCCTGTAGGAACATTAAATGAAATTGATGTGTTTAAGTTTCCAAAATGTACAGATAATTCTCTATCATACTATGCTCAAAATGGAGCCTATTTTGAGACATATGACTACGATGCCATCAAAAAAATATATTTTAAAAGAAAAATAAAAGAAGATCCATATCAATATATTGAATTTCAGATTGGTGATATAAAAATCTTATAAACAGGCTTTTACAGCTATTATTTACGCAAGAATCTAATCAAATTTATAGTATTTTAAAGGACTACTTTGGGTCTGACTATAAAGCTTGATTACTACCAGGTAGATGAAGTAGGTGTGATTGGTATACAGGTTTATCAATAAAAATTAAACATATCTTAAAAAAATAAATTTTAAGATGTGGTATTATATAAATGTAATTGAACGGCGGTCAGTTTTTCAATTATGAAGGTAGGTGGAATGATGAAAAAGATTATATCTATACTGTTGGCATTATGTTTATCTGGTTGTACAGTATTGGACTCCATAGATACATATAATAATGAGTATAACTATAACTACAAGAATAAGGAAACATATACTACTGAAGAGAATCAGAATCAAACAAAAAAATGGTTTCACTGTAAAAAAATTCAAATGAATCAAAGAATAAGAATGAAACAGATAATAACCAAACAAAAAAATGGATTTTCAACTTGCCGAAAAGGAAAAATAAGCAATTAAAATCCTTATACTTATTCTATTATGATCAGTTATCATCTACTCAGAAGGCAGTTTACGAAGACTTGTATGCTTTCCTACAGAAGCCTAGTTCAATATACTATTTAAAAAAACCTGCAAAAACTGAAGATTTCTTTACTGCAATGACAGCGTTTAGGTATGATTTTCCAGAATCATACTGGCTGGAAGGTTATCGCTATTACTCGGATAATCAAAAAAGAATCACAAGTATAACTGTTTCTATACCAGAAGATCTGGAAACAAAAATGGCACAAGTAGATGCTATTGCAAATAATGTTGTAGCAGCAGTCGCAAATGAAAGTGTTTATAACAAATTAAAGTATTTCTATGAGTGGATTATTAACTGGACAATATATCAAAGCAATGAGTGTGATCAAGACTTTACGAGTGTATTCCTCTTAAAGCAGAGTGTATGTGCTGGATATTCAAGAACATTCCAGTATTTATGTAAGAAAGCAGGAATCAAATGTACATATGTTCCTGGAGATACAGATGAACCACATGCATGGAATTTAGTGGAGTTAAATGGTAAATATTATTGGGTAGATGTAACTTGGGGAGATCCAATATATGATGATGGTACACAGACATTAAACTACCATTACTTTATGACTACTGATGAAGTATTATTCCGTACACATTATACTTTAGATGGTAAAAGTACTATTAAATAGTTATGATTCAATTGATGTATTTAAATTCCCGCAATGTACAGATAACTCACTATCTTACTATGTCCAGACGGGTTCATATTTCCCAACATACGATTATTACGGAATCAGAAGTTATGTCTTACAGAAGTTAAATGAGAATCCATACCAATATTTTTGAGTTCCAGATTGGTGATATAGCATCATACCAGCAAGCATTAGATTATTTGTTCTCAGATAACTATCTATATATGACAGGCATTCTACAAGAATATTTTGGATATGGATTTAGATACTATTATTACTATTGGAATGATACGGGAATTATAGGTATCCAAGTATATTAATCACAATTAGCGAGAAACATATTACGCTAAAAACAAGGAGAATTATGAAAAAGTTTATTTCTATACTATTGGTGTTTTGTTTATCTGGCTGTACTGTATTAGACTTTGTAACAGATGATAATCAAAAATCAAACAATTAATTCTTATAAGAATGATTATAAAGATACGAATACTACAACAGAAAAACCAGACACAAACAAAAAGAAGGATTCACAGTAAAAAAATTCAGACAATAAGAACAATAAAAAAATCAGACAAAGAATGGTTTTTGAATTAGTTGATAATAGCAAGAAGGAATTACAATCTTTATATTTGTTTTATTATGAACAGTTAACACCTCTTCAGAAAACAGTTTATGAAGATTTATATGCTTTCATGAAGAAGCCTACTTCAATTTATGAGTTGAAGAAACCGGTGAAATTAGAAGATCTTTCACCAGCGCTGTATGCATTCATGTATGACTTCCCGGAATCCTATTGGATGTGGAATTATCGTTATCGTATAGGCGATAGCGGCAAAGTAACAGAACTTGAATTCATTGTTCCGGAAGATTTAGAAACAAAGTGGGCACAGGTTGACGCAATTGCAGACAATGTTGTGGCAGCTGTTGCAAATGAAAGTGACTACAATAAACTAAAATATTTCTATGAGTGGATTATCAACTGGACGATATACCAAAGCAATGAGTGTGACCAAGACTATACAAGTGTATTTCTCTCTTAAAGCAGAGTGTATGTGCTGGATATGCAAGAGCCTTCCAGTACTTATGTAAGAAGGCTGGATTAAAGTGTACAACAGTTCGTGGGCAAACAAATGAATCACATGCATGGAATTTAGTGGAGTTAAATGGTAAATATTATTGGATTGATGTAACTTGGGGAGATCCAGTGAATGATGATGGAAGTCAATCACTAGTCTACTATTACTTCATGGTGACAGATGAACTATTATTCCGTACTCATATTTCTCTAAATGGTCAAGTACCAGTGGGTTCTTACGAAAAGATTGACGTATTTACATTCCCACAATGTACGGATAATTCACTGACTTACTATGCTCAGAATGGAGCGTATTTCGATACATATGATTACTATGCAATTAGAAACTACATACTACAGAAGTTATATGAAAATCCATACCAAGAGATTTCATTCCAGATTGGTGATCAAGCTTCTTTCCAATATGCTGTTGAGGAGTTATTGAAGAACAATCGTTATATTACAAATATCTTCAGCGAATATTTCCCTGGAAGATATTACTATAATGCGATTACCAAAGATGATGCCGGCGTAATCACGGTACAAATCGTTTCATAAAAATAAGCTGTGTATATTTGATGAGTTTCATCAAGCCTACACAGCTTTTTCTATAGAAAAGACTTAGGGTGAATTCCCCAAGTCTTTTTAGAATTCAATTTCTTCTTGATGAGAACCGTACATATACTCATCCACAGTATAAATAACACGGTCTTTAACTAGAGAAACTGGATCATTATGTAATTTGCCTTCACGAACCTTGTATATGCAATAGGCATAAACTGACTTAATAAACCAAGAGGTACGCCATCCTTAAAGTTTTCAAACAACACTTTCTGTGCTGCAACAACTTCTTCAACAGGCATATAGTAACGAGAACGATCACTGAAGGAGAACTTACGCTTATATGCAATCTCTTCAGGAGTACCGTGATAATGCTTGATGTAGTATTTTGGATTTTTGAGCATTGCCTCATCGAGTACCTCAATAAAGTGACTTTGCTTTTCAGGATGGTCTTTTAATAACTCTTTTTCAGCATATGCTAATGCAAATAAAGCCTCACGCATCATGTAGGTTAGACCAGGGCCAACCTTTAAGATACCAACGCCATCTTCAACGAGTTCGCGAAGACTGATTTTTGTTTGATAGTCGGTAGAATGCCCTTCAAATACAAGGTTATTATATTCTTTAATAGAAGCCATTAGGTCGACTGCTTTCGAGCGATTGTATGGTGTGCAACCGGCATCCTTCTCCTCGACACCTGGCTGTACGACAACACCGATAACATGTTTCCAGGCTTCGTCTAATTGATGGTCGTGGAATGCTTTCTCAAATGCTGCAACAGTCTGCTTAAAGTCGGAAACTTTCGTCACTTGTAGACCGGTTTCTACTGCATCTTGTGAACCGCCTGGAATAGGTACTTCGGAGCCAACAATGTAAACAGGATGTAATGCGTTAGGATTATCTTTCAGTAGTTGTTGGTAAGCTTCCTCTGCTACAACAGCAAGTTCTGCGCCACGTCTAGCAATAATTTCATCGCTTAAGCGAACATTTGGATCATCACTTGCGACTTTCATTGATGTATCGATATGAATTTTTGTAAAGCCAGCAAGCACGAACTGGCGGATTAATTCAGAAGCTTCTTGCATTGCCTTTTCTTCGTCGTATTGTACAAATGTTAGTGGACCTAAGTGGTCACCGCCTAAAATGATACGGTCCATAGGCAAGTCTTCAAGTTTTGCAAGTTTCTCAACAAACTGCATAAAATCTTTAGGCTTCATACCGGTATAGCCACCATATTGGTCAACTTGGTTCGCTGTTGCTTCAATAAGTAATACGGAATTAGTCTCCTTTGCACGTTGCATACATGCACGTAATACCAATTCATTTGCAGTACAAGCAGAGTAGATACCAACGGCTTTACCTTGTTTCTGCAAACGAACAATATGTTTTAATGGATGTTCTCTCATGGTAAATCCTCCTACTGAAATTATACATCAGGGTGGATGAATTAATTGTTAATGAATTTGCATTTTTAGAGGATATAATAGATATATCAGTATAAAAATACAAATTATTTCTGATATTGGAGAAGTTATGATAAAAGCATATACACAAGAAGGTGCAAACCATGTTAACCAGGATGTTTTTGGTTGGCAAGGGAATATGATATGGGTGATTGATGGAGCTACACCTCTTTTTGGTGATGATTTTCTTGGCGGAAATGATGTACAGAAAACCGTAAGAAAGATATCGGATGCGCTTAAGAAATTTGCATGTGATGAAGATTCATTAGCGGATATCTTATTTCATGCATGCAAATCGATTGAAAAAGAATATCGTAAGATGATTCCTGGATATGATTAATTGAGAAATATAAACTTCCTTCTTTTGCGGTGGTCATTGTTAGAACAAATAAAAAGACTGTCGAATGGTATGGATTAGGCGATTGTGAAATATACATGCATGATAAAGTTTATCGGGACGATTCTTTTGATAGAATCAACAAACGAAATCAAAAGAAAGTTAAAAATAAGTTGGCATTACATCGTGAAACAAGGATGTTATTAAATAATGAAAGCCACCCAGAAGGATACTGGATTGGGTCGTTAGATGGTGTTGGATGTATGCATGGAAAATGTGGTAGTGTTACAGGTAAAGATATCAAGAGTATTTATCTCTATAGTGATGGAATGTCTACTGTATTACAGGATAAAGTTGTGATGAAGAATGATTATGATATTGATAGTTCTGTTTTTGAGGAATACATACAAAAGAACCGTTCTTTAACAACCGATGATATTACAATTTTGCAGCTGCGCTTGAAAGGGGAATAAGATGATTAAGGGAATTTTATTTGATTTTGATGGTACACTTAGCAACCGTGTTGAGTCTGCGTACTTTATGTATCGTTGGATGGTACATGGGATGTTACCGGACGTGGATGAGCATGGTATAGAGTTTGAAGGGATTGTACAGCGCTGTATGTTGTGGGATGAATATGGAACTATAAATAAGGCGCATGTACTAGAGATGTTAAAAAAACATTACGTGCCTGATTTGGATGTGGAGGCTTGGAAGGAGAAATGGTATGCGACATTCCATGAATTTCAAGTTGAAATGCCACACTCTTATGAAGTTTTGGCTGAACTAAAAAAGAAATATAAAATTGGTATCATCACAAACGGCGATGAAAAATCGCAAGCTGTGAAAATCGATTATCTTGATATGCGAAAATACTTTGATAATGTAATTATCAGTGGTGCTTTTGGAGCTCATAAGCCAGATGCGTCCATTTATGAAAAAGCAGCTAGAGATCTAGGATTGAAGTGCGAAGAGATTGCGTTTATTGGAGATACTTTTGCGACTGATATCGTAGGTGCAGTACGTGCTGGTATGATGCCGATTTGGTATTGTTATGAGCACCGTGGTATTTCCTTATATGAAGTGAAACAAGTTAGCAACTATGATGAAATTCGTGATATGTTCCTGGTAAATACAGAATGGAACCGGTAAATTATCGATAATATATGTCAAAACAAGGCCCGATTAGGGCTTTTTTTCTAACAATATTATATATATTAAGCAAAAAAATTGTTCAGATATACCGATAAAATAAAAATGAAATGCAACTGCTTTCATATAAAAACAAACATGTTTTTTTACTAAAAAAAGCAGTAAAAAATCATCACAAAAATAAAAATGTATAAAAAATATCAAAAAAAGTGATTGCAAAAGGGTTTTAGTAGTGTTACTATATTGAAGCACTCGTGTAGATGTGGAAGATTGCTGGCACGCCGATGTGCGTTGTCACAGTATGGTGTGATAACCAGGGAACTTCCACGGAGCGATCCGCTACAAGATGGCGGAGTGAATATAAGGAGGAAAAATTCATGGCAAAGAACTCAGTAAGAATTCGTCTGAAGGCTTACGAGAACAGAAGCTTAGATGCTGCTAGCGAAAAGATCGTTAAGACAGCTACAAGCCACGGCGCAAAGAAGATCGTCGGACCTGTTCCGCTGCCTACTGAGCGTGAAGTGATTACAGTACTTCGCGCTGTCCACAAGTACAAGGATGCTCGTGAGCAATTCGAAATCCGTACACACAAGAGATTGATCGAAATTATCGGCCCATCCGCAGAGACAATCGATGCATTAAGCAGATTGGATTTGCCTTCTGGAGTTGATATCGAAATCAAGTTGTAGAAAGGAACAGAGGTAAATACAAATGAAGGGTATTTTAGGACGTAAGCTTGGTATGACCCAGGTATTCACGATCGAAGGAACTCTGATTCCTGTAACAGTGATCGATGTAAAACCGAACGTTGTACTACAAAAGAAAACAAAGGAAGTTGATGGCTATGAAGCAGTTCAGTTAGGCTATGAGGACGTTAAGGAACAACGTTCCAACAAGCCTGCTATCGGACATGCTAAGAAAGCTAATACAGCTCCTAAGCATTACATCAAGGAACTCAGAGCTGATGAAATGATGAACCTTGAAGTAGGTGCTGAAGTTAAGGCTGACTTGTTCAAGGCTGGTGACGTCGTAGACGTACAGGGAACAAGCAAGGGTAAGGGTTACAGCGGAACTATCGTTCGTAACAATGCTTCCCGTGGACCAATGTCACATGGTTCAGGCCACCACAGACATATCGGTTCTCTTGCTACTAACGGTCGTAACAACGGCGTAGTTAACAAGGGTACAGTAATGCCTGGTCAAGAAGGTGTTTACACAACAACTAATCAGAACTTAACAATCGTTAAGGTTGACGCTGAAGAAGGATACATCCTTGTTAAGGGTAATGTTCCAGGACCACGTAAGGGATTGGTTGTTATCAAGACAACAGTTAAGCCGGTTAAGGAAGTTGCAGTTCCTGAGTTAATTTCTTATGAAGGCGTTTCTGTTGCAGAGGAACTAGAAAAAGTTTCTGAAACAATCGAAGCTGAATTAGCTGCAGAACTGTAGCTACAGAAGCTGAAGGAAAGTAGAGGATTTGATCAATGGCTAAAATTGATGTATTCAATCAGGAAGCTAAGGCTGTTAAGTCCATCGAGCTATCTGATGCTGTATTTGGCATCGAACCAAATCAGCAAGCAATGTATGATGCGATCCTCGTCTACCAAGCTGGTTTAAGACAGGGAACACACGCTACATTAACTAGAGCTGAAGTATCCGGAACAGGTAAGAAGCCATTCCGTCAAAAGGGTACTGGTCGTGCTCGTCAGGGTTCTACACGCGCTACACAGTGGAGACACGGTGGTATCGCATTTGGACCACAACCTCGTAAGTATGATTTCAAGCTAAACCGTAAGGTTCGTCAATTGGCTTTACGTTCTGCATTGAGTGAAAAACTTCAGGAAAGTTCATTAACTGTTCTTGAAAACTTGTCATTCGATGAGATCAAGACAAAGAAGGCTGTAGCTTTAATGAATGCTTTCGGATTCGACCGCAAGACATTATTTGTGGCTGAAGCTGATGAGGACTTCGACAATGCATACGTTTCAATGAGAAATATTCCAAATGCATTAGTTGTAACAGTGTCAAGCTTAAATGTTTATGACATTGTAAATGCTGATAAGGTAGTCTTCACAGAAAAGGCTGCTGAAAAGGCTGGGGAGGTATTTGCATAATGAGCGCACGTGACATTATCGTTAGACCACTCGTAACAGAAAAGACAATGAAGCTTCAAGACAGCTTCAACAAGGTAACGTTTGAAGTTGCTAAGAACGCAAACAAAGTTTCTGTTGCTCAGGCAATCAAGGAAATCTACAACATTAAAGTAGAAGGCGTTAACATCGTTAACGTTCATCCTAAGAAGAAGAGAATGGGCCGCTACGAAGGTACAACATCTGCTTATAAGAAGGCAATTGTTACATTACCTGAGGGTGCTTCAATCGATATCTTCAATAGCGAGAAATAAGAGAATTAACTATCGGAGGAATTCGCTATCTCCGGAAAATTGCGAAAGGAAAGTAAAAGAAAATGGCAATCGTAAAATACAAGCCTACCAGTGCCGGACGTAGAAATATGTCCACTCTGAGTAATGACCGTATTACAAAGTCAACTCCAGAGAAGAGCTTGCTTGCTCCACTAAACAAAAAGGGTGGACGCAACAACACAGGACGCATTACTACTCGTCATCAGGGTGGAGGCGTTAAGCAAAGTACAGAATTATCGACTTCAGAAGAAACAAGGACAATGTTCCTGCTAAAGTTGCTGGAATCGAATATGATCCAAACAGAAATGCAAACATCGCATTATTACACTATTTAGATGGTGAAAAGCGTTATATCATCTGCCCAGCTGACTTACACGTTGGTGACACAGTCATCTCTGGTGAAGCGGTGGATATCAAGATTGGTAACGCAATGGAATTGAAGAACATTCCTGACGGAACTGTAGTTCACAACATTGAGCTTACAGCTGGTAAGGGTGGACAGATGGCACGTGCTGCTGGATGTTCTGCTCAGATCCTTGGTTCTGAAGGAAACTTCGTAACTCTCCGTTTATCATCTGGTGAAGTTCGCCGTGTTCATAGCAACTGCCGTGCAACAGTTGGTTCAGTTGGTAACGGTGATTATAACTTAATCAACTTAGGTAAAGCTGGCCGTTCTAGATGGATGGGTATCCGTCCTACAGTACGCGGTTCTGCAATGAACCCAGTTGATCACCCACACGGTGGTGGTGAAGGTAGAGCGCCAGTTGGACGTAAGTCACCTATGACACCATGGGGTAAGAAGGCTATGGGTGTTAAGACTCGTAAGCCAAAGAATAAGAGTAACCAGTACATCGTCAGAAGACGTAATGGAAAATAGTTGAAAGGAGAACATAAAAGATGTCAAGAAGTTTGAAAAAAGGCCCATTCTGTGACGCTAGCTTATTAAAGAAGGTTGAAGCGCAGAATGAAGCACATAAGAATGAAGTAATTAAGACATGGTCTCGCCGTTCAACGATTTTCCCTAGCTTCGTTGAGCACACATTCGCTGTTCATAACGGTAAGGAACACGTTCCAGTTTATGTAACAGAAGACATGGTTGGACACAAGCTTGGTGAATTCGTGCCAACACGTAAGTTCGGCGGTCATGGCGACGACAAGAAGGCGTAAGGAGGAAAAATAACATGGATGTAAGAGCAACAGCAAAGACAGTTCGTTTCACTCCTCGTAAAGTTCGTCTTGTCTTAGACATGGTACGTGGAAGAAGCGTTGAAGAAGCATTGGCAATCTTAAAGTTCACTCCTAACCACGCAGCTACAGCAGTAGCTAAGGTTGTAAAGAGTGCAGCTGCCAACGCAACAAATAACAATCAATTAAATGCAGAAAACCTATATATCAAGGCTTGCTATGCAAATGAAGGCGTAGTCCTCAAGCGTTTCATGCCTAGAGCTAAGGGTAATGCAGCACAGATTTTAAAGAGAACAAGCCACATCACAGTTGTGGTTTCAGATGAGAAGTAAGGGAGGAAGGTCAGAATATGGGACAGAAAGTTAGCCCAATCGGCATGCGCGTCGGCGTAATCCGTGACTGGGATTCTAGATGGTACGCAAATAAAGCTGATTTCGGAGATCTTCTGAACGAAGATGTCAAGGTTCGTAATTTCTTAGAAAAGGAATTAAAGGACGCATATATCTCTCGCGTAGAGATTGAACGTACAAGCAAGAAGGACGTTAAGGTTATCGTTCGTTGTGCTCGTCCAGGTGCTATGCTTGGAAAGATGGCGACAAGGATAAGATGGAAGTTCTTAAGAAGAAGTTATCTAAGTTAACAGGTGGCAAGAATGTTAAGGTTGACGTAATTGCTGTAGCAAATCCTGATTTAGATGCTCGTCTTGTTGCACGTCGTATCTGTGAACAGTTGGAAGCACGTCAGTCCTTCCGTATTGCACAGAAGAAGGCAATCCAACAGACAATGCGCTCTGGTGCTAAAGGTATCAAGACATTGGCTAAAGGTCGTTTAGGCGGTGCAGAAATCGCTCGTCAGGAAGGTTATGCAAGAGGTGTTGTTCCTCTTCATACACTCAGAAGTGATATTGACTACGCTGCTGAAGAAGCAACTACAACTTATGGTAAGTTAGGCGTTAAAGTTTGGATCTGCCGTGGTGAAGTTCTTCCAGGACAAATGGTTAAGGAACCAGAGGCTCCTAGCCGTCCAGCAAGAAATGACCGCAGAAACAACAACAGACGTGGTGGCCGTAATGACAGAAAGCCAGCAGGCAATCGCGTTGCACGTCCTGCTCAAGTAGAAGCTGCTCCTGTAGCAGAAGAAGCTAAAGGAGGTCAAGAATAAATATGTTAATGCCAAATAGAACAAAATACAGAAGACCTCACCGTTTAAGCTATGAAGGAAAGTCAAAGGCTGGTACAAAGTTAGCATTTGGTGAATACGGATTAGTAGCTGATGAAGGTGCTTATGTAAGCAGTAACCAGTTGGAAGCTGCACGTATCGCTATGACACGTTATATGAACCGTGGTGGTCAGGTTTGGATCAAGGTATTCCCACAACTTGCAAAGACAAAGAAGCCTTTGGAAGTACGTATGGGTTCCGGTAAAGGTTCCCCAGACCATTGGGTAGCAGTAGTTCAAAAGGGAAGAATCCTATTTGAAATTGCTGGTGTAAGCGAAGAAGTTGCTCGTGAGGCATTACGTCTTGCAGCTAACAAGCTCTGTGTAAAGACACGCTTTATTAAGAAGACAGCAGAGGAGGCTAAATAAACATCATGAATGTGAAGGAAATCAGAGATCTAAGTAATGAAGAACTCGAGAAGGAAGTCACATCTTTGAAGGAAGAACTGTATACTCTGCGCTTTGCACAGGCTACAGGAAACCTCGAGAATCCTGCTCGAATGAGAGATATCAAGAAGACTATCGCTCGTATTAAGACAGTATTAACAGAACGCGCTAGTGCGCAGGCTAAATAAAGGAGGGGCTAAAAATGGAAGAAAGAAATAGACGTAAAGTCCTCCGCGGAACAGTTGTTTCCGATAAGATGGACAAGACAATTGTCGTTGAAATCGCTACTACAAAGAGCCATCCTTTATATGGCAGACGTGTTAAGTATTCCAATACTTTCAAGGCTCATGACGAAAACAACGAAGCACGTATTGGTGACGTTGTAGAAGTTATGGAAACAAGACCATTAAGTAAGGACAAGCATTTCCGCTTAGTGAAGATTGTTGAAAAAGCAGTAATTTTTAAGGCACAGGAGGAGAAAAATATGATTCAGAATGAAAGCAGATTAAACGTTGCTGACAACACCGGTGCCAAAGAAGTATTGGTTATCAGATGTTTAGGCGGCAGTAAGCGCAAGCGCGCTAACATCGGCGATATCGTTGTATGTGCAGTTAAGAAGGCTTCACCTAACGGATCCGTTAAGGAAGGTCAGGTTGTTAGCGTGTAATCGCTCGTACAGTTTACGGTATCAGTCGCGAAAAACGGCAGTTACATTAAGTTTGACGACAATGCGGCTGTCATCATCAAGGATGACAACACACCGGTCGGAACACGTATCTTCGGTCCGGTTGCTAAGGAACCCGTGATAAGGGATTCATGAAGATTGTTTCCTTGCACCGGAAGTGTTATAAGGGAGGCCGAATCGATGAAAATCAAGACAGGCGATACAGTCAAGGTAATCAGCGGTCACTACAAGGGAACAGTTGCTGAAGTTAAGGCAGTTAATCCAAAGACAAACAAGGTTATCGTTGAAGGCGTTAACGTTGTTAAGAAGACTTTGAAGCCAACACAGCAGAACCCAGAGGGTGGCGTTGTTGAAAAGGAAGCAGCTATTGATGCTTCTAATGTAATGCTCTATGACAAGAAGGCAAAGGCAGCTAGCCGTGTATCTATCAAGGTAGATGACAAGGGTAAGAAGGTTCGCGTTTACAAGAAGTCCGGAGCAGAAGTTAAAGGAGGCAAGAAATAATGAACCGTTTATTAGAAAAGTACACGGAAACAGTTAAGCCTTCCTTAATGAAGGAATTCAACTATACAAGTACAATGCAGGCACCAAAGATCGTTAAGGTTGTTATCAACATGGGTGTTGGTGATGCAATTGCTAATTCAAAACTTCTCGACGAAGCTGTTGAAGAATTAACATTAATCGCTGGTCAAAAGCCAGTAATCACAAAGGCTAAGAAGTCCATTGCGAACTTCAAGCTTCGTGAAGATATGCCTATCGGATGTAAGGTTACATTACGTGGCGAAAGAATGTATGAATTCTTAGATAAGTTATTCAACATTTCTCTTCCACGTGTACGTGACTTCCGTGGTGTAAGTGCTACAGCATTTGACGGCCGTGGTAACTATACATTAGGCGTTAAGGAACAGTTAATCTTCCCTGAAATCAACTTCGATAAGGTTAACAAGGTTCGTGGTATGGATATCGTTATCGTAACAACTGCGCAATCTAATCAAGAAGCATATGCATTGCTCAAGGGAATGGGCATGCCATTTGCTAAGTAGAAAGAGGAGAGCTGAGAATGGCAAAAACAAGTTTAAAAGTTAAGCAGTCACGTCCTGCTAAGTTCTCCACACGCGAGTACACACGTTGCGAGAGATGTGGACGTCCACATTCAGTATTAAGAAAGTACAAATTATGCCGTATCTGCTTCGTGAATTGGCTTATAAGGGCCAGATTCCTGGAGTTAAGAAGGCAAGCTGGTAAGGAGGTAGCACGAGATGAATATGACAGATCCTATTGCTGACATGCTTACAAGAATCCGTAATGGAGTTCAAGCACGCATGACAACAGTTGACGTAGCTCCAGCTTCAAAGGTTAAGGTTGAAATTGCTAAGATCTTAAAGAGCGAAGGTTACATTGACAACTACGCTGTAACAGGCGAAGGAATTGAAAAGAAGATCGTTGTTACTCTCAAAGATGGTCGCGTAATCAGCGGCATCAAGAGAATATCTAAGCCAGGTCTTCGCGTTTATGCTAAGGGTGATGAAATTCCTAAGGTATTAAACGGATTAGGCATTGCTATCATTTCCACATCAAATGGAATGATGACAGACAAACAAGCACGTAAATTACACATCGGCGGCGAAGTTATCGCCTACGTGTGGTAATTAGAGAAAGGAAATAAAAAATGTCACGTATCGGAAATAAAGCGATTACCGTTCCTGCTGGCGTAGAAATTACTATCGGTGCAGGTAATGAGGTGACTGTAAAAGGCCCTAAGGGAACACTGACTAAGAAGTTCTCTCCATTAATGGAGATCAGTGTGGACGAAGGTATCGCTACAGTTAAACGTCCAAATGAAGAGAAACATACAAAGCAGTTGCATGGTACAACTCGTGCCTTGTTAGCTTCCATGGTTGAAGGTGTTCACACAGGCTTTGTTAAGAAGATGAAGATTGTAGGTATTGGTTACCGTGCAGCTTTATCAGGTAATAAACTAACTCTTAATGTTGGTTTCTCACACCCAGTAGAATTTGAAGTACCATCAGATGTTAAGGTTGAAGTACCAGATGCTTCATCTATCAACGTAAGTGGTATTGATAAGCAGATTGTAGGTCAGTTTGCAGCAGTAGTTAGAGCTACTAAGAAGCCAGAACCATACGGTGGAAAGGGTATTCGTTATGTTGACGAAGTTGTTCGCCGTAAGGAAGGTAAGACTGCAGCTGCCAAGAAGTAAGGGAAAGGAGAGACTAAGTAATGATTAAATTAGCAAATAAAAATGCAGAACGTATTCGCCGTCATAAGCGTGTACGTAAGGTCGTTAACGGTACTCCTGAGTGCCCAAGACTAAATGTATTCCGTTCCAATGCAAACATCTATGCACAGGTAATCGATGATACAACAGGTACAACTTTATGTGCTGTAAGTTCTCTTGAATTAAAGCTTGAGAATGGCGGTAACGTTGAAGCAGCCAAGAAGGTTGGTGCAGCAATCGCTAATAAGTGCAAAGAAGCTAAGATCGAAAGCAGTACGTTTTCGACCGTGGCGGTTATGTATATCACGGAAGAGTCCAGGCTTTAGCTGATGCAGCTAGAGAAGCTGGCTTGAAGTTCTAAGGAAGGAGAGTACGAAATGCAGAACGATAAGAAGAGTTTCAAGAAACGCGAACCAAAAGAGTTCGAAGAAGTAGTAGTCTCCATTAACCGTGTCAGCAAGACTGTAAAGGGTGGACGTAGAATGCGCTTTGCAGCACTAGTTGTTGTTGGTGATAAGAAGGGTAGAATCGGATTCGGTATGGGTAAAGCAGCCGAAGTTCCAGATGCTATCAAGAAGGCTACAGAAGCAGCTACAAAGAATGTATTTCAGCGTTAACCTCGTTGATAACTACCGTACAGTTCCACATGCAATTAAGAGCAAGCACAGTTCAACAACTGTATTCTTAGCTCCAGCTGCACCTGGTACTGGTGTTATCGCCGGTGGTGAAGTACGTTCCGTATTAGAGCTTGCTGGTGTATCTGATGTCCTTTCTAAGGTTATCGGTTCACGTACACCTGTCAATGTTGTTTACGCAACATTAGAAGCATTAAAGGGTATGCGTACAGTAGATGAAATTGCTAAGACTCGCGATAAGAAAGTCGCTGAGATTCGATAAGGAGGGTCCTGATGAAACTAAATGAATTAACATATACAGAAGGTTCCCGCTCTAACAGAAAGAGAATCGGTCGTGGCCAAGGTTCCGGTACAGGTAAGACTTCCGGAAAGGGTAACAAAGGTCAGAACGCTCGTAGCGGCGGTGGTGTTGCGATTGGATTTGAAGGTGGACAGACACCATTCTTCAAGAGAATGCCTAAGAGAGGTTTCACAAACTATACTCGCAAGGAGTATGCAATTGTTAACGTTGAGGACTTAAACAAGTTCGAAGACGGTGTAACAGTTGATTACGAAGCTCTTAAGGCTGCAGGCCTAGTTAAGAAGCACCTCGATGGTGTTAAGGTACTTGGTTGCGGTAAGCTTGAGAAGAAACTCACTGTTAAGGCTGAGAAGTTCTCAAAGACAGCACAGAGTGCTATTGAAGCAGCAGGCGGAAAAGTAGAGGTTCTCTAATATGATGCATACGTTCGTCAGCTTGTTTAAGAATAAGGAAACTCGCAATAGAATATTCTTTACTTTAGCAATGCTGCTGATCTATCGCGTCGGAGCTGCTCTACCTGTTCCGGGTGTAAACACGGAAACGCTAGCTCAATCACTTGCAAATAACTCACTACTCAGCATAATGAATATGCTGGGTGGTGGTGCACTTGAAAGACTATCCATCTTTGCGATGGGTGTCACACCATATATCACAGCAAGTATTATCATTCAGCTGTTATCCATGGATGTTATTCCGTCATTAACGGAAATGACTAAGTCTGGACAGACAGGTCGAATGAAGATTGAACGAATTACTAGATACTTAGGAGTTGTTTTGGCGTTTGTTCAAGCATATTCCTTGGTGTATGGATTCGATAAGCAGTACAGAGTCCTGACAAATGCAAATCTTTCAGGCTACTTATATACTGCACCGTCATGACTGCGGGATCCATGTTCCTCATCTGGATTGGTGACCGTATCTCAATGAAGGGAATTGGTAATGGTTTATCCATTATTATCTTTGCGGGTATTGTTTCTAATATGCCAGCTGCGTTCATGCAGGTATATCAGATTCTTGCTGGTGGAACAACACAAGGTGAATTGTTTAATGGTATTCTACAGTTTGCATTGTATTGCGTTCTATATCTAGCGGTTGTTGTCTTCGTAGTTATTATGGAAACAGCAGTACGTAAGATTCCTATCCAGTATACAAACAGTTCCGCAGCACGTAGTGGTAGTGATATAACATTCTTACCACTCAAAATTAATAGTGCATCTGTAATTCCTGTCATTTTTGCACAGAGTATTATGATGGCTCCACAGATTGTAATTAGTTTTATTAATACTGACCTGTATAATAAACTAAACCAGTGGCTCTCATTGAGTACACCAACCGGTCTTGGACTCTATGCATTATTAACAATCCTGTTCACATTCTTCTATACTGACTTGCAGGTAGATCCAGAAAAGGTTGCTGAAAACCTTGGTAAGTCTGGTGCTTATATTCCTGGTATTCGTCCAGGGAATGAGACAAAGACATATCTGCATAAGGTATTGAACCGAATTACAGTACTTGGCGCAATTGGATTGACACTAATTGCTGTAGTTCCTTATTTACTAACCATGTTTACTCCATTATCCCAAGCAACTGCTGTAGGTGGAACTGGTATCATCATTGTTGTCGGTGTCGCAATGGAAACTGTTAAACAATTGAAGGGACAGTTAACACAGAAGTCGTACAAGGGATTCTTGAGATAAGTTTGGAAAGAGGTACTAAGATATGAATATTCTGATCATGGGTCCTGCAGGGGCAGGAAAGGGCACAATGTCTGACCTAATCCTAAAGGAATACAATATTGCACACATCTCTACTGGTGATATGCTAAGAGAGAATGTGCGTAACAGCACAGCTTTAGGCCTAGAGGCGCAAAGCTACATGAATCAAGGTAAACTTGTACCAGATGATTTAATCAATGCAATGGTTGAAGAACGTATTCAGCAACCAGATTGTGCAAATGGTTATCTCTTAGATGGCTTCCCACGTACATTAGTACAGGCTGAAGTCTTCGACAAGATTGCTAAGAAGATTGGGAAAGAAGTTGATGCAGTTATCGACTTACAGGTGAAGTTCGAAATTCTTGAAGAAAGAATTACAGGACGTCGCATCTGTCCAAAGTGCGGGGCAATTTATCATATTCATAATCATCCAAGTAAAGTTGAAGGCGTATGTGATGTTTGCGGAAGCGAACTTCAACAACGTAAGGACGATACAGTTGAACAATTAAAAGTTCGTATGGAAGCTTATGAATCAAGTACAAAACCGGTTATTGATTATTATGATCAAAAGGGTGTAGTTACTCATATTGATGCTGCACAAAAACCAGAGAAAGTATTTGAAGATATTAAAAAAGCTCTTGAGAAGAATGCTTAAAAATACTGAGTTGGAAAGGGAATGATTTCCCTTTCCAGAACTCATATAAAGAAAGTGAGTAAGATGAGCAAACAGGACGTTATTGAAATTGATGGCATTGTGGAAGAAACACTTCCAAATGCAAATTTCCTGGTGAAGCTTCAAAATGGTCACGAGATCCGTGCCCACGTTGCTGGTAAAATCCGTATGAACTACATTCGCATTTTACCGGGAGACCGGGTCACCGTTGAAATTTCACCATATGATTTAACACGTGGGCGAATTACCTACAGACATAAGTAAAAGTTTTTGGTAGAATTGTCCAGGAGGCAAATAAAAATGAAAGTAAGACCATCTGTAAAACCAATTTGTGATAAGTGCAGAGTGATCAAGCGCAAGGGCGTTGTTATGGTCATCTGCGAAAACCCTAAGCATAAGCAGAGACAGGGTTAATTAAAGGGAGGATAACTAAATATGCCACGTTTTGCTGGTGTCGATATTCCGCGTAACAAAGTTATCGGCGTATCATTGACATACATTTATGGAATCGGCCCTACAACAGCTAAGAATATCCTTGCTGCTTGTGGAATCGACGAAAACACACGTACAAACGACTTAACGGATGCACAGGAAACTGCAATCCGTGAAAAGATTGATGCTATTAAGACTGAGGGTGACCTCCGCCGTGATAGAGCATTAGATATCAAGCGACTAATGGAAATCGGTTCATACCGTGGAATCCGTCATAGAAGAGGATTACCAGTTCATGGACAACGTACACGTACAAATGCTCGTACAAGAAAAGGTCCACGTCGTACTGTCGCTAATAAGAAGAAGTAATAGGAGGGTATAATGGCAGCTAACACAAAGAAAAAAGGCGCTGTGATTCGTAAGAAGAGGGCCCGCCGCAATGTAGCAAAAGGTATTGCTCATATTCATTCAACATTCAACAACACAATCGTTACTATTTCTGATGAAGCAGGTAACGTTATCTCTTGGAGCTCAGCTGGTGCATTAGGTTATAAGGGTTCACGTAAGTCTACTCCTTATGTTGCACAGTTATGCGCTGAAGCAGCTGGTAAAGCAGCTGTTCAACAGGGTATGAAGAGCGTAGAAGTAAATGTTAAGGGACCAGGTGCTGGTCGTGAATCAGCAGTTCGTTCTTTACAGACAGCAGGTTTAGAGATTACCGTTATTAATGATGTAACTCCGATCCCTCATAACGGATGCCGTCCGCCAAAGAGACCGCGTGGATAATCATTAGAACAGGAGGATTGAAGCATGCAAAAAATTTGAACGCGCTGATTTCGAAGTACAGGAATATGTAGAATCTGAAAAATTATGGTAAGTTTGTTCTTTCTCCATTAGAGAGAGGATTTGGTACAACAATCGGGAATGCGCTTCGCAGGGTCCTGCTTTCATCTCTACCGGGAGCCGCAGTATTCTCCATCAAGGTTGATGGCGTATACCACGAATTTACATCTATCCCAGGTGTGAGAGAAGACGTTTCCATGATTATCTTGCAATTAAAGCAGTTAGTCATGAAGATTGAGGACGATGAGGTCTATACATTACAGATCTCTGCGAAGGGACCATGCACAATCACTGCTGGTGATATTATTTGCCCAGCCTCAGTTGAAGTTATTAACAAAGACTTGGAGATTGCGCACCTAGAAAAAGACGTAACATTAGAGATGGAATTAAAGGCTAAGAATGGCCGTGGTTATATTAGTGCTGATTTAAACAAGCAACTAAACCAAGGTTCCTCTCAAGGAATTGGTACAGTATTTACTGACTCTATTTACACACCAGTTGAAAAAGTTGCTTACAACGTTGAACCAACACGTGTAGGTGAAGATGTTAAATATGATGCTGTTACACTCGAAGTTTGGACTGATGGTTCTATCAATCCACAAAAGGCGATTGCAATGGCAGCTAAGATTTTAATGGATCACTTAGATATCGTTGCTGGAATTAACGATGAAGTACTACAAATGGATGAAGTACTTAAGGAAGGTAATACAGAGCAGCCAAGTAAGGGACAACAGATGATGATTGAAGATCTTGATTTATCTGTACGTTCTTATAACTGCTTAAAACGTGCCGGAATTCAGACAGTTGATGAACTGACACAAAAGACCGAGGATGAAATGATGAGAGTCCGTAACCTCGGTAAGAAATCATTAAAAGAGGTTAAGGATAAGCTCATTGAACTTGGTTTGGGCTTCAAATCCTTTGATTAACAGGAGGAACGTTTATGTGGAATCGTAAATTCGGCAGAAATGCTGATCACCGCAAAGCTATGTTGAGAAACTTAGCTACTTCTGTCATCATGTATGGCAAGGTAGAAACAACAGAAGCTAAGGCTAAAGATATGAGATCTGTAGTTGACGAGTTAATCACTTTAGGTAAAAAGGGTGATTTAGCTGCTCGTCGTCAGGCTGCTGCTTTCGTTAGAAATGTTGTAGCTGACGAAAAGACAGGACAGACAGTATTAAAGAAGTTATTCGAAGAAGTAGCTCCTAAGTATGCTGATCGTAAGGGCGGATATACACGTGTTGTTAAGACAGGTGTTCGTCGTGGCGATGCTGCTCCAATGGCTTATATCGAATTAGTTTAATCAAAAAGATCGACCGTATATCAATGATATATGGTCTTTTTTTATCTTAAGATTTGATGGCTTTCTATCGTATAAGAGTTTAAAGATTGATATAATAAATGCATATGAAAATGATAAAAATATTATGTATCGCCGCATTACTATTAGTAGGATGTGGAAAGCACACAACACAAGGACAATCTAGTGTAGAACAAACGATTCAAACAGATGATTCCACATTAGGAGAATATACTACAACACTAAAAAATCGAAAGATTGAATCTTCTTGGACAGTAAGTGTTCAGTCAAAATACACGATGACATATAGCGATAAAACGTTGGATACGTATCTCATGGATGGGGTGTTAGAAACAGATGGTGATAGTGCTCACTATGAACAACACATCAATGCGGATGGCATGTTGTCGGAATTAAATGGAGATTATTATGGTGGTAGATTGTATAACACATATAACTCTGTTAATTACTATGAAGATATGGATTTCAGTAATCTAAAGAAGACGATGTTGGTTCCACTTGATCCATATGTATTTGAGGCAGCAGATATCTCATCTATAACGAAAGATAAAAATGAATATACGATTCAACTCCAAGCAGATCGTGCAAAAGAAATCTTCTTAAGTCGATATGATTCATATGGATTAAAGAACTTTGATTCATTTGATATTACGAGTAATGAAATTCATGTGACATTCGATGAAGATAAGCACTATGTAAAAGAAACTGCAGTGTTTGATACTACAATTACGACAAATGGACAGTCCGTAGATGTTAAATATGAAAGTGAAATAAACTATCTAAAGTTTGGTGAAACAACGGTATCTATCAGTGATCAAACCAAACAGGCTGAGAGTGCATACGTATATTACAAGGACATTGATACGAATTCAATTCAGACAGTGACTACAGACGATGATTCTCCAGAGGATACTATTACAGCAACCTTTAAGAAGAGACTTGTATCACGACTAAATTACACGAAAGAATCAGAGGATGTATATAGCAATAAATTCAATGAGAATGAAAGTTATCGTATTGATTTTGCGAATAAGACATTTACTTACAGCAATCGTTCTATCACTTATGTATATAGTTGGAAGGGTGATAATGGTAGTTTAGGGGCATGTCAGTATGATTTTATAAACAATAGTCAAACATCAGCATGCGAAGATAGTACTGTTGATTTTATCAAGAAGACAAAAGTTATTCCTACAGATGGAATTGTATTATTGTGGTTTATCACTAGAGAAACTACAAGCTGAATAAAGGAGAATATATGAGAGCGGTCATTACAGTTGTTGGCAAAGATAAGCCAGGCATTCTAGCATATATCGCAACAAAATGTGCTGAAAGAGAAATCAATATCGTTGATGTAACCCAGAAGGTATTGCAGGATTTATTTACGATGATAATGATTGTGGAAGTTCCAAGCAATCTGGAAAAATTTCCGTAAAGTCGCTGATGATTTAGAGACTGCTGGAGAAATGAACATCATTTGAAAGTACATGTCATGCATGAAGATATCTTCAATAGCATGCATACAATATAGGTGACTCTATGCGGATTGAAAGTGATAATATATTAGAGACGATTCATATGATTGAGGAGGATTGTCTAGATATTCGTACAGTTACGATGGGGATTTCTTTACTGGATTGTGCGGATGAAGACATCGATCGATCATGCGAGAAGATTTATAAAAAAATTACAACAAAAGCAAAAGATCTAGTAAAGGTCGCAAAAGATATCTCACGTGAATATGGAATTCCAATTATCAACCAACGTGTATCGGTAACACCAATTGCATTATTACAGAGTGTTTCAGGTGGCGATTGTGTAAAATATGCAAAGACACTAGATAAAGCAGGAAAAGAAATTGGGTATTAATTTTCATCGGTGGGATATTCTGCGTTTTAGTACAAAAGGGAATGACACAGGGAGACCGTGAACTGATTATGTCGATTCCACAAGCCTTAAAGGAAACAGATATAGTTTGTTCGAGTGTTAATATTGGTTCTACAAAAGCTGGAATTAATATGGATGCAGTAAAGGTTAATGGGACAGATTGTTCGTGAGTGTGCAGAACTTACAAAGGATAATAAATGCTTTTGGTGCAGCAAAACTTGTTGTATTCTGCAATGCGGTTGAAGATAACCCATTTATGGCAGGTGCCTTCCATGGTGTGTCTGAACCAGACTGTGTCATCAATATTGGCGTATCAGGACCTGGTGTTGTACGAGCAGCATTACAAAAACTAGGAGAACATGCGAGCATGGATGAGGTTGCGGCTTGCATCAAACAAACTGCATTTAAGATTACACGAATGGGACAACTTGTTGGTCGTGAAGCTTCACAACGGTTAAATGTTCCATTTGGAATTGTTGATTTATCATTAGCCCCAACACCTGCAGTAGGTGACTCTGTTGCACAAATCCTAGAAGAGATTGGTCTAGAAGTGTGTGGTGGTCCTGGAACAACTGCAGCACTCGCCATGTTAAACGATGCGGTAAAGAAGGGTGGCGTCATGGCCTCTTCAAGTGTAGGTGGTTTATCTGGAGCGTTTATTCCTGTATCAGAAGATGCTGGAATGATTTCAGCAGCAGAGCAGGGTATCCTAACAATTGAAAAGTTAGAAGCGATGACAGCAGTATGTTCCGTTGGCTTAGATATGATTATTGTGCCTGGTGATACGACAGCAGAGACACTATCTGCTATAATTGCAGATGAAGCTGCTATCGGTATGATCAAACAATAAGACAACCGCATGCAGATTGATACCAGCAATTGGCATGGATGCAGGAGATAAACTAGTATTTGGAGGTCTTTTAGGAGAAGGTCCAATTATGCCAGTTAAGATGACGAAAGCAGATAAACTAATCAATCGTGGTGGAAGAATTCCTGCCCCGATACATAGTTTGAAAAATTAATAGTGGAGGGAATTATGTCAGAAAAATCAGACAATACAGGAATTACTAACAAAAAGCTAAAACAACGTGACATTGAAGCTGCAAAAGGAAATACTGAGACGTATTTCAGATAAGATGTACTTTTATCACAAGATTATATGTAGCAGATCATGAGCAAGCTAGAAAAAGTAGAACAAGCTGGGATCTAAAGAAAGGTATTTCTCAAGTCTAAAGGAAGTAACGAACCAGAATGGTTTGAGTGCTGGGCAGCAGAAATTGTTCGTAAGGAGGCTATTGCCCATGTATTACCTTTTTAGAAGAATCTACAACCAATAGCAACATGTACACAGAAGCTGATGAAATCCCTAATTATATGGCAGTTTTACCTGAAACAACAGAAGGTAAGAAGTACCAAGTATTAGAGATGATGGATAAACTTAGCACAGGGGCTAGAGCTGCTTTAGCACTCCACTTATATGATGGTTTATCCATTGAAGGGAAAGTGCAAAACTATTGATGAGTACACCGCAGTCTGTGATGAGTTGGTTAACAGAAGCCAAAGATACACTAATGAGTAATGGATTCAACTTAGGAACACTCATCGTGTTAATGGATAAGTTAAATCCAGTATCAGATCGTGCAATGGTTCTTAAGATGCAAGATGATCTTGCACTACAGTCAACAGAGGATGATATCCTCAGTGGTGTATTCTCACAACCGGAAGAAACAGTTACACCAGCAGAGACACCATCTCTTCCAACAGAAGAGAGTAAGGAAGTAGTATTCCCGGATTTACCATCCACATCAGGTTCTGATGAAAATACAATGCAGATGCCAACAGTATCTGATGAAATTGAGGATACATTATCACTACCAACAGTGAAAGGAAGAGTCAGCACTCAACTTTCTCATGAACAAGAGGTACGTTCTTCCGCAACCCAAGTCATCAAGAAAGGAATTGTTTGATGATAAATGATGAAGCTGTAGATGATCTTGAAGAAGAGGAATCTAAGGGTGGAAGTTTCTTTCGTAAAATTATTTGATCGTGATTCTAACATTAATGTTATTAGCAGGGCTTGGTTGGATTGTATTTGATTCAATGGGTGGAAAGTTTGATTTTAAATCACTCTTTGGGTCAAAGAATGACCAAACGAGTGTAGTTGTTAACTCTGATGCGACACCAGAACCTACTGCGACACCAGAAACTCTGCAACTCCAGAACCTACTCCAGAAACACTAGGAGAAGTTGAAGTTGTATTGACTCCTTGAATATCCGTGCAGGTGCAGGCACAAACTTTGATGTAGTTGAGTTCAAACACATGGAGAGAAGTTTACAGTACTCTCAATTGAAAAAGACAAGTGATTATACTTGGTATCAAATTGGTGAAAACAAGTGGCTTGCAGATAAGAACAATCAGTTCTTAACATATCGTAAATAGTAAAAGAGACCGAAAGGTCTCTTTTGCTTGGTTTAAAGTAGTTCTAATAAATCTTGTCTGGATAGTGTAGCACTAGATACACCTTCACCAGATAGAATACGGTCAGCTAGATTGGACTTTTCTCTTTGTAGCTGAATGATTCTCTCTTCAATTGTATCCTTGATGATTAAACGGAAGACATTTACTACATTTCGTTTGACCAATACGATGTGCACGGTCACTTGCTTGATTCTCCACAGCAGTATTCCACCAAGGGTCATAATGAATAACGATATCCGCTGCTGTAAGATTTAAACCAGTACCACCAGCTTTTAATGAGATACAGAAGATGGGAACATCATCTCTCTGGAAAGGATTCTACCATCTTCAGCACGTTCATGTCTGTGGGAGTAGAACCGACAAGCTTTATGATAACGAATACCCTTTCTTATCAAACTCCTCAGTTAAGGTATCTAACATAGAAGTAAATTGAGAGAAGAGTAAATATCTTATGTCCTTCTTCGATTGCGTTTTCTACGATATCTAAACAGAGTTCTTTCTTAGCAGAGTTGCCTTTGTAGTTATCGTAAATTAAGTGAGGATCACAGCACAACTGACGTAAACGTGTTAACTCTGCTAAGACCGCAATCTTGTTCTCCTTAAATTCTTCATCACTTTGTTTCTGCAACATTAACTTGAGGCGTTGAACACGTGCTTCATAGAGATCCTTCTGTTCATCTTCAAGTTGACCGAAATAAACATCTTCAATCTTGTCTGGTAAATCATGCAATACATCCTTCTTACGTCTACGCAGGATAAATGGTGTTACCATCTTTTGTAGTTCTGCTTCTAAGAACTCATCTTGGTCACGAACGATAGGAAGTTCATAGTTTGTACGGAACTTTTGATAGGAGCCAAAGAATCCCGGAAGAATGAAATCGAAGATAGACCAGAGTTCGCTTAATCTATTTTCAATAGGAGTACCTGTTAAGGCAATACGGAAGCGGCTATTGATGGCCTTTACGGATTGTGCGGCTAGTGTAGACGCATTTTTGATATACTGTGCCTCATCGATTACCTGACAAGAGAATTCTATCGTACGGTAGACATCAATATCACGCTTAAGGGCATCATAAGATGTGATTAGGATATCATTTTCCAAGGAAGTACGAATTAGCTCTTTACGAATATTAGCAAACCCTGAAATCATTGTGTAATGCATATTTGGCATGAATTTATTGATTTCATTGGCCCAGTTATACACAAGAGAAGATGGACATACAATGAGTGCACGTTTGCGGTCTTTCCAAGCCGCAAGTAATGAGATGATTTGGATAGATTTACCTAGACCCATTTCATCTGCAAGTAATCCGCCATAGATGATTTTCTTTTAGTGCATAGAGCCAACGGAAACCTTTTTTCTGATATGGTCGTAAGATTGGCTCAATTTCCTGGGGAATAGTGTACTCAATATCCTCAATATCTTTCATGTTACGGATGAGATGCCTAAAGTTTTCCTCTGCTTGGATATTCAAGATAGAAGTCTTTGATAATTGATCGAGGTAAGTTGCACGGTAAGCAGGAATGTCAATTGTACCACGGGTAAACTGAGCACTACTAAGATTCATTGCGTCTTTAAAGCTTGCAAGAGCCTCAATATTCTCATCAATTTCAACAAACTCACCACTCTTTAGACGGTAGTATTTCTTCTTTGGATCATATTTACTGAGAATCTCATTCAGTTGTTTGAGATTGATTTGATCACTCACTAGGTTGAGTTGTAATAAGTCATGATTGACGGATACACCAATCGAAAGACGTGTTTGATTATGAATCTTCAGTTTCTTGAGGGATTCCGATATGAATACATCAGCCTTCGCTTGCATTTCTAAGATGCCAAATTTAATAAAGCGATATACTTTATCGTCATCGTCTGTCAGTGCCATACGATGAGTTTGATGGGTCATAGGCACTGAAACCAAGGAGAAAAGAAACTGATCCATATTCTTTTTCAAAGTGATAAAGTCTCGATTTCACTGCATTTTCATTTGGTAGCAATAGCATTGTATTTACCGTGAGAATATATTGCGAAGAGTTCACCAGTGATTAGGTTATCTTGTGGCATATCTAGATATATCTCAAAAGTAGGAACTTCTGGGAGATATTGCGTAGGATTGAAGCCTTCTGTTTGAACAGTTAGATTCTTTCTGCAAGATTGGGAAACACATTTTTTTGCAAAGATGCGATATCATCTTCGCAATAAAAGATATTTCTCTGATTTTTACCATTATGGAAATAATCGATTAACTTTACGGAAGGATTGTGAGGTTCTTACGTCGCGATAAATTATCCGTCGATTTTCATCAAAGAAATAGGTGTGTTTTTTGCCTGTGATATATGGTAATACGGTTGTATTAAATTGATATCCATCCTCAACTTTCTCGATAGAAGCATTCATAGATGGTTGCCCATCTACTAGAGTATATGGTTGTAAGATACCGTAATGTTCTTTGATGTTGAATGGAAGATCCTTGATTGTATCCCAAAAGATATCGATTGCATAGGATTTTACGGTTATTGTACGACGAGGTAAATCAGCCGCATGTATCATCCGATATCCTGGTATTTTTTGATAAAAAGAATAGGAAGTTTCATCATGTACATAATCAACTAAATATTGTACAAGAGGACGATATCGTGGATGAAAGGCCTGCAGTGTGTGAGTAAACTCCAAGGATTTACCATATTTTTTAGTCTTTTCACCATCCATATTCTCAACAAAATCCGAAATATTCTGGATAGAATAGAGATGCTCATTTAGTAAACCAATCTTAAATCCTACTTCAAGAGTATCAGAACGAAACTTTGGGGATATTTCAGGCTCTAGAATGATATTTAGAGGTCTTTCTATGAAAGTGTTTGTGTGTGCTTGATAACTAGATAAGAATTCTTTGAATGACTTATCAGTATGTTTTTTACGTAAAGAAGGTTCAGGTTGTACTTCATCTCGTTTTACATAGGCAATCAGTACAGCTGCGATATGTTTACATGGAGTATGTCGGTAATCAAAATACTCACAGTCACAGGACATCTTTGTAATCCATTCGTTTTGTGGACTAAGTTCGATGTTAACAACATGGACACTATAATACTCTTCACCTTGAACATTAGCTGTAATTAGTTTGTAATGTTCATCATTTTCAGTGATTTCCATGTTAAAGACATTTGCTTCAGTATACTCCTGCATACCTCTGGCATACATTTTTTCACCTATAAAGGCACGTACAAACTCAAGTGTTAACATATACCCCTCCATTTCTTTATCCTTTCATTCTAACATGTACCGTATTGAAATAATATATTATACTGTCTATATGGATGAAGTTAGATTACAGGAAATACACGATAAAGCCCGTAAGGAACATGTGCCAATCATGTTAGATGACGGTATGGAATTCTTGCTGGAATATATACGTAGCCATGAAGGGATACGCGATATTTTGGAGATTGGAACAGCAGTTGGTTACTCGGCTATTCAGATGGCAAATCTACGTTGGGATATGACAATCGATACAGTTGAGATTAATCCTAAAATGTATCATCAAGCTATAGATAATATCATGCATGCAGGTCTGCAGGATAGAGTACATGCATACTTACAAGATGCTTATCAATTTGAAACAAAGAAGATATACGATTTAATATTTATCGATGCCGCAAAGTCGCAATATCGTAAGTATATGGAACACTTCTTTAAAAATGCGAGAAAGGGTACTGTATTTTTCTTTGATAACTTGCAGTTTCATGGCATTGTGGATTGTCCTGAGTTATCACAAAATCGTTCTACTGTACAAATGACACGCAAGATTTTAAAGTTCCGTGAATATCTAAAAACAGATTCACGCTTTGAAACATCATTCCATCTCGAAGTTGGAGATGGTATTGCAATTGCAGTGGTAAAATAAAAGGCTTATCCAAAATTGGGTAAGCCATTGTTGTATTAGAAGTGTCCACTTGTATGACCAAATCCACCGCCACTACTTGAGTGGAAGCCACCGCCGCCACCACCACTACTGCTACTACTTGCAGGCGGATTATAAGTACGTGATTCAGAACGATATAAGAACAGGTCTTGCGATTTCTGAAGTCTTAGACCGCCAGGTGGTATGTATGCATACGCTTCGTTTGAAATTCCTTTTGTCTTATGTTTACTTCTAAAGGCAATGATTGTAACAATAGATATAACAAGTGAAGCAATTACGGTAATAGCACCCTTAATCATATATGGTAAAAGGATTGTTTTAGAGCATTCATCTAGGAATACTTTTGCGCCTTCGCCGTATTTATTGCGACTTAAGTATTCGTGAACAACGATACTTGCAATTTTTTCTCGTGCTCTTTCATCAAATATTCTATTTCCTTTTTGACCGTGTGCTAGAATGTCAAATTTACGATCCTCCATTGTTAGAGTTAGCATAATGCCCTCTTTTTCATCACCGATTCCAAGGCCTTCGGAATTGAAGATACTTTCGGAATATTGCTCGATAGTCTGAAAACCGTGAGAATTCATAATGCGGATATAGAAGCCGATATTATATTTTTCGCTATATTCTTTTGCAATATTGTTGAGTGCTTGTACTTCAGCACTTGTTAATAAACCATATTCATCCACAACATAATCATCTGCATCAGCTCTTGTTGGTAGCAAGAAACTTGGTAACATGCATAACAAGAAAGTAAATGCTGCAACAAGTGCTAGTAATTTTTTCTTCATAATGCGTACCTCCTAAAATGCTAAGAACAGTAGGATACCAATCAATATCATACTGATAAGTAATATGCCGAAGAAGTAAAGAACAGATTTTGCATTATCAATCGGCAAATCATCACCAATCATCTTTCCTGTTTGACCATTCATGGCGAACATGTAAGTTTTACCTTGCCATTTTGTGGTAAGCATCCAAACAGGCAGGAATGCATAATGAACTTTATCTTCTCGAATATAGATATTTGAGCGACGTGGAAATAGGGTATGATAACCACCACTAATGGTTTCGCGAATTTTATCGGCTGCAGAAGTACGCATACGTCTGTTAACACGGCTACGATCTTGTGTGGCTGTTATATCATATCTGTCTGCGAGGTATCCTGATAAGTATCCCAGTTCAAATGGAATCATTTCCCCTGTAGTTAAATGGTTCAATTGCATCCATGAAATCATCTGGCATCTTACTAGAACCGTCAGCAGGAACACGATTAAACTCTACAGTTCCTTGACGCAAGATAGAATAGTTTTCTGTTACAGTTACTGTATAGTCACCTTCGCGATGGGAATGTGAAATTGTGCCACGGAAGGCCATGTCTGCATCTGCTGTTCCATCATAGAGCCAGAATGGAACATAAACACCCTTGATTTCCTCAATGTGATTTCGTTCCTTGAATGCATTTGGCAATAATGGCTTACCGCCATAGAAGTCTGATAACTTCTTAATAGCCTCATCCTTATTCATCTTGAACGGAATCACATAGTCTGGTTTTAATGCACCACTAAACTGTGCTGGAACAATCGTAGGATTGCCACAGTATGGGCAACTTGTTGCAGCAGTATTCTTGTCTGCGATCAACTGTGCTCCGCAAGAAGGGCAGTTGTATGCACGCAAGTTTTGTGCATCTTCTTCGCTCCATTGTAGCGTGTCTTCAGCGCTATACTCTTTTTGTCCTTCTTCAACAGAAAGAGCTACTTGTTTGTCATAGTGTTCTTCGATTTCGGCAGGAGCAAAAGTGCTTCCACAGTTACCACATTTTAGTTTTTGCAGCCCTGGGTCAAAGGTAAGAGGACCATTACAATTTGGACATTGGAAATTTGTTAATGCGTTATTTGCCATAATATTCCCCTTTCAATTGAGAAAAAGAACCCGATAGAACGGGTTCTTATCGTTTTGATTGTTTATTCAGGTTCTTTGTTCCGCAGTTAGAGCAGAAGTTTGAGTGATTTTCGTTACCACATTCTGGGCAGAACCACTTGTCACCGCTGTTAGCAGCCTTTTGAGCCTGACCTGCTTGGTAAAGTGCGTTAGCATTTACACCACCAGCACTTTGTGCAGCGTTCATTCCCATGAAGCCCATCGCAGCACCATTAGCATTCTTGGCAGCATCTTGCATTGCTTGTGCTTGTGCACCAACAAGTGTAGCAGCAGCTAAGTTTGCGTCTGTGTATGCAGCGTTACGTTGCATTTGCTTGAGCATTTCTTCATCAGCTTCATCAGCCTTAATAGAGGATACGCCGAAGTTTACGATTTCGATACCACGCTTTTCTCTCCACTTACTGCTGAGTTCTTCATTAAGAGCATCAGCTAATTCAGTTGTATGAGCTGGAATCTGAGAGTAACGAATACCTTGTTCGCTTAACTTACCAAATGCTGGTTGTAAAGCAGTGAGTAACTCTGTACGTAACTGATCGTTAAGATCACTTAACTTGTAGCTATGTGATACGTTTCCACAAACATTTGTATAGAATAATACCGGATCACATACACGTATGCTGTATTCACCAAAGCACTTCATTGATACATCGATATCGATACCTGCACGAGCATCAACAACTCTAAATGGAATTGGGGCAGGAGTACCATACTTCACGCCAACTAATTCCTTTGTGTTTACATAGTAGATACGTTGATCTGTGGCTGGTGTTCCACCAAATGTGAAGCGGCGACCGAATTCTGCAAACATTCTCTTAACACCTTCACCAAGGCTACCTGTAAATACAGATGGTTGTGTAGATGAGTCATATTTGAATTCACCAGGTTCAGCACAAATATCAACGATTTGTCCTTGTTCAACGATAATCATTGCTTGACCATCAGCAACCGCAATAATTGAACCGTCAGTAATAATGTTGTCGCTTCCGTTATTGCCACTGAAGAATCCCCCAGAGTTTCTCTTAACACCTTTTACAACAAATACATCAGCTGGAATAGCATCACAATAGAAATACTCTTTCCAAGAATCGCTAAGTGTTGAACTAGCGGATAATAAAGCAGTAGAAATGAGACCCATATAAGTTCCTCCTTATAGTCTTCTGACTGTACAATCATATACTAACACCTGTTTGACCGTCAGTCAATAAATAAATTTCAAATATTTAAGAATAACTTTTCTGCAAATAATGAAAAAAGGTGTTGCGATGATTATATAGAAATGGTAATATAGTCACGTGCCTTAATAGCTCAGTCGGCAGAGCGAGCGGCTGTTAACCGCTAGGTCACAGGTTCGAGCCCTGTTTAAGGCGCCATATTAAAAGGTATCTACATTCATAGTGGATACCTTTTTTCGTCTCTAAAAGTAACTCGTGATGGATAGGTTTTAAAGTAAAATATATAAGGGTAATATGCTTGTAAAATACATAATGTTAATTACAATAATCAATTATTAAGAATTGATTAAGAAATACTTAAGATGCAAATATGTTAGTTGAGTAAATATGTAAAATCCGATACCTTATGGACAGGATGCCAAAGTATCGGATTTTTTATTGTGGTTAACCGAATTTGTGCAAACTGGGAGGAAGCGAATGAAAATTATCAAAAGATTTTTTGCATTACTAGTAGCTCTTACATTTATGTTAGGGTTATTCTCAACAAATTATAATGTTCATGCTGATACACAAAAAGACGGCTATAACATTACAATCTCAAATGTAGCAGTTTCACCAAATCCGGTGAATGTCGGTGCACTTGCATCTCTAAAGTTTGACTTCAGTGTCTATACTTTGGCACAGAATGCAATGAAGGTGGGAGATACAGTAACGCTGTCTACAAACATTGGTTCAATGTTTGGTAATCTTCCAATTACAGATTTACCATTGCTTGCACCAAATGGAGAACAGATTGCAACTGCAACAATCACTGAAACAGAAATTAAGTTAACTGTTATTTCAGAATTCCCAGTAGATAAGAACTTCTTCTCAGGAAGTGTATATACTGGTGGTCGTTTAAAGGCTTTAGAAAATGGAGCAGCAGTAGGTGCTCCAGTTACAAAGCAATTAACAATCGAAGATAGCAATACAAACGTAACATTTAATGTTCCAAATCCAGCACCAAGTACAGGTACTGGCGGTGGCACTCCAGATCCAAGTGCTAGAACTATTAACAATCGTATGCTTGAAAAGCAGGGTTGGACTTCTGGCTATGATACAGCCCATATTAAGTTAATTTCAAACCAAATTAGCTCATTACGCTTATTCAACACTTATAACACGATTGATAGTTCATTTGGTACATATACAGAACAAACAAACTTAATGGTTGTGGATAAAATTCCTCATGATGGTGTTATTGATGAAAGCACAGTAACATTCACTGCAGTTCGTTATAACTGGATGGAAGTTCCTGCTGCTGGAAATGCACACTATGCTCAAGCAACTCCAGGTACAGTAATGCCAATTGAATCTGGAAGTAACTGGATTCCTGTAAAACAGTATTTTACACAGATTTATCAGTCTGGTTCAGATACATATGATTCTTTCTATGCAAAAGTTAAGGCACAGAAGTTAAGCTACGGTATCTTTAGAGATCCAGCAACTGGTGGCGATACATTCATCGCAAATATGTCTAATGATTCATTGAAGTATACAGATTTAGAACCAAACTTAGCAGGTATTGCTAAGATTAAAGATATCTATGGTGTAAATGGACCATCAAACGGTAATATCGTTACATTCTTCGCTGAATTTGATACACATTATCCAACTATCACAGGTCTAGAGAGTGTTACAAATACTGGTGAAGTCAAGTCTGATCAAGGATCAGATACAGCTTCTGTATCTTATACAATTGATAAGGCAAACGGTACAGCATCTGTAGCAGCAGGCACAGTTATTGTGAAGCTTGTTGATGGAAATGATGACACAACATTGATTCCTAATGCTGAATTCAAGATTCAAAGAAAGATTAACAATACATGGGTTGATTACTTCATTAGAGGACGTAAGGCTAGCGCTACAACAAATGCAAGTGGTATCGCTACATTCTCCGGTTTATCAATTGGAGATTATCGTTTAGTACAAGTAAGCAGCCAAGGTGATTACACATTTAACAACAAAGAATTTAAGCCTAATCCAGCTTACGGTACTGCAGGTACATTAGGAGCTACAACAGGTGAGTTCAGCATTACAAGTGCAACACAGCCTGGTTTTGCAACAATCGTTCCTAACTATCTATCTGTATCTAAGAAGATTACAGGTTCTAAGGAATATGTAGATCAGGACGAAAATGAAATTTCAATTCCTGAAAATACATTTAAGACAGTTCTAGCACAGTTGCCTGGAGAAAACTATGATGGTGTTACAATGCCAACAACATTAACAGCTGATATTCAGGTTTCTCCACTAGGGAAAGGCTTCTTCGAATTTGAAGAAATTAAGTTCACAAAGCCTGGTACATTCAAGTTCAGTGTGAAGGAAGATGTAACAAATCCAATTGAAGGTGTAACTTACGATACATCTGAAAAGACAGTATCAATTACAGTTACAAAGGCAAAATGGCGAATTAAAGGCTGAAGTTGATAGTGAACCAAGCTTTAAGAATGTATTTAACTATACATATGCAAACTTCAAAGTGAAGAAGACTCTCACAGGTGATACACCAACAAATGCTGGTGAATTCAAGTTTGAATTAACAGCAGTAAGTACAACAGCAAATGTAGCTGAAGTACCAATGCCAGTTGGTTCTAACGCAGATAAGAAAGAAGTGTCTGTAAATGGTGCTGGTGAAGTTGAATTTGGCAAGATTAAGTATGAAACTGTAGGTAAGTATGTTTATAAGGTTGTAGAAGTAAATACAAACTTAGCAAACTATACATACGATCAAACTGAATACACAGTTACAGTTGATGTAACAACAGATGCAGATAACAAATTGGTTTCTACTTATGAAATCAAGAAAGGGTACAGAAGTAGTTACTGATATTGAATTTACAAACAAGTATGAAACTCCTAGCACCAGTTGCTCCAGCAACACCTGCAAGTCCTAAGACAGGTGATAGCACAACAAATATGATGTTCATGTTTGGTATGCTAGCAGTTTCTGTAGCATTAATGTTAGTGGCTGCGGGTTACAAGAAGCAATTACGTTAATAAAATTTCTATTCATACATGCATGTTAGATGCATGTATGAACTGAATTGATAACAAGAAAAGGATGTACTTTAAGTGCATCCTTTATTTATGGCTAATCCATTTTAATTCGTATTCACCAGTACACTCTAGTACTCCACCATCACTAAGATCGATTACTTCTTCATTTTCGTAGTAGTCTTTCACTCTACCTAGGGAATCTTTCATATGAAGACCTGCATCACGAATTGCAGTAACAACATATTTACCAGGACGTAAACTCTTTGGAATATCGTATACACCAGGTGTAATGCGAATTAGATTATCATCTGACATATAGATTAAGTGAGTATCCTTATTGTTTCTAGCTGCGTTTAATTTCTGGAAGAAACGCTCACGCATGAAAATTAAATCGGAATTGTCTAGCATGTATGTATAGCGTGCAGTTGGAGTAACAATATTAATGCGATCTGTATCGCTACGATTGCGTAATGCATATCCCAAACGGTGACAGTTAACATAGTTTGGAGATAAGAAGTAGAACGCTACATCTGTCTCATAAAGAATACCTTCAACTTTATGAGAGTTGGAGCGTGTTGTAGAATCAATGATATTTGTGAATTGAAGCTTTTGAAATCTCTGCAATCTTTGAAACTGCACGTGTATATGGAATGGAATCCTTTGGTGACTGTTTGGTATGCCTTGACCTTAGAAATGCAATGTTCTCCCAGGGTGTAGTGGCATATCATCGACAGGGAAGAACTTTAGCCATCATTTCATCGATATTATGATTCTTGATGTAAGAATCCATGATCATATCACGCATATTCTCTTGTGCTGTTACGAGTATCTGGAAGATATCGTGCTTGAGAGGGAGATTGTAAGAAGTTAATATGGAACGACAGTCTTTACAGATGTAATGGCCATCTTCTATTTTCTTAGGTTGGTTAAAAAAAGACCTTTTCCTTCACTTAGGCAGAAATCACATACTTTGTTTGCCATTGGGAACCTCCTTTGAACAAAAAAAGACAATATGAAAAAAATACTAGTTGGACTTTCTATTACTATAATACATATAGCAATGATATTCCATGCTATAAGAATGAACTTTTTCGTGTAGAGATTATACTGAGAGAAAAAGTCCATAGAACAAATGTCAAAAAATATGATCGAAAAAGTATATTGACTTTGAAGATATTAAAAGGTATCATTATTACGCTTAGCGAAAAAACTGGCTTTACGAAAGTAAGGCTTATATTTAGACTAAGGTTTGGCACACTTGGAAATGTGTGCATAAAATGAAAGGAGAAACTGAAATGCCTACAATAAACCAGTTAGTACGCAAAGGTCGTACTGATAAAGTTTACAAGTCAAAGTCCCCTGCATTAAACAGAGGCGTAAACTCACTTAAGAAGCGTGTAACAAAACTCAGCAGTCCACAGAAGAGAGGTGTATGTACTCGTGTTGGTACAATGACACCTAAGAAGCCTAACTCAGCTTTACGTAAGTATGCCCGTGTTCGTCTATCCAATGGATTAGAAGTAACAGCATACATTCCAGGAATTGGACACAACCTACAGGAGCATAGCGTTGTTATGATCCGTGGTGGACGTGTTAAGGACTTACCTGGTGTACGTTACCACATCATCCGCGGTACATTAGACTGTGCCGGTGTAGCAAACCGTAATCAAAGCCGTTCATTATACGGTGCAAAGAAGCCAAAGGCTGCTAAATAAGAGAAGGGAGAATAGAACATGCCAAGAAAAGGTTATATAGCAAAGCGTGATGTACTTCCTGATCCAATTTATAATTCAAAGTTAATCACTAAGTTGATCAACAAAGATTATGATTGATGGTAAGCGTGGTACAGCTCAAACAATTTTATACGATGCATCTCGCTCAGATTGAGAAGAAGACAGGCGAGAACCCAATGGAAGTATTCGAAAAGGCTCTCGGCAATGTAATGCCTCAATTAGAATTGAAGGTTCGTCGTGTAGGTGGTGCAAACTTACAGGTACCAGTAGAAGTATCTGCTGAACGTAAGTTGACATTATCTTTACGTTGGATCGTTAACTACGCAAGACTTCGCCATGAAAATACAATGGAAATGCGTCTTGCCAATGAAATTATGGATGCTGCAAATGGAACAGGTGCATCTGTAAAGAAGAAAGAAGATACACATAAGATGGCAGAAGCGAACAAAGCATTCGCTCACTACCGTTTCTAATCGGGGAAGGAGCAATCAATGGCTAGAGAATTCCCGCTTAATAAGATTCGTAATATCGGTATCATGGCTCACATCGATGCTGGTAAAACTACAACAACTGAACGTATCCTTTTCTACACAGGTAAGATTCATAAGATCGGTGAAACACACGAAGGTGCGTCTCAGATGGACTGGATGGCTCAGGAACAGGAACGTGGTATTACAATCACTTCCGCTGCTACAACTTGCCACTGGCAAGATTGCCAGATCAACATTATCGATACACCGGGCCACGTAGACTTCACAGCTGAAGTTGAACGTTCCTTACGTGTATTGGATGGAGCAGTTACAGTATTAGACTCTAAGGCTGGTGTAGAACCACAGACTGAAACAGTTTGGCGCCAGGCTACAGAATACCGCGTACCACGTATCGTATTCTCAAACAAGATGGATGCGACTGGTGCTGACTTTGATATGAGCGTTGCTTCTATTGGAAATCGTTTAGGTGCTAAGGCAGCTGCAATCCAGATGCCTATCGGTGCTGAATCATCATTCCGTGGAATCATCGACTTAGTAACAATGAAGCAGCACATCTACACAAACGATAATGGTACAGATATTCAAGTTAGTGAAATTGATGAACAATTCAAGGCTAAGGCTGAAGAAATGCATTTAGCAATGCTAGAAGCAGTTGCAGACTATGACGATGAATTGATGATGAAGGTTCTTGATGGTGAAGAACCAACAGTTGAAGAAGTGAAGGCAGCTATCCGTAAGGGTGTTATGACTTCTGAATTCTTCCCTGTTATGTGCGGTTCCGCATATAAGAACAAGGGTGTTCAGTTATTACTAGATGCAGTTGTAGACTACCTACCTGCACCTACAGATATTGAAGCTATTAAGGGTACATTAGAAGATGGCACACCAAGTGAACGTCATCCTTCTGATGATGAACCATTTAGTGCCTTAGCATTTAAGGTAGCTACTGACCCATTCGTAGGTCGTTTAACATACTTCCGTGTATACTCCGGTATTGCGAAGGCTGGTAGTTATGTATTAAATGCTTCTAAGGAAAAGCGTGAACGTTTCGGACGTTTGGTTCGCATGCATGCAAACCACCGTGCGGATATCGAAGAAGTTTATGCTGGTGACATCGCTGGTGCAGTTGGTCTTAAGAACACAACTACAGGTGATACATTATGTGATGAAGAACATCCAATCGTTCTTGAATCCATGGTGTTCCCAGAACCAGTTATCCAGATGTCTGTAGAACCTAAGACAAAGGGCGACTCACAGAAGATGGATGAAGCATTAGCTAAGCTTGCTGAAGAAGACCCAACATTCAGAACTTATACAGATGAAGAAACTGGACAAACAATTATCGCCGGTGTAGGTGAATTGCAGTTAGATATCATCATGGACCGTATGAGACGTGAATTTAAGGTTGAAGCTACATCAGGTGCACCACAGGTAGCATACCGTGAAACAATCCGTAAGGAAGCTGAAGTACAAGGTAAGTTTGTTCGTCAGTCTGGTGGTCACGGTCAGTATGGTGACGTTTGGATTAGATTTAGCCCTAACCCAGGTAAGGGATTTGAATTCGTTGATGAAACAGTCGGCGGTTCAGTACCTAAGGAATTCATCAAGCCTACACAACAAGGTTTGGAAGAATCCTTAAACAACGGTTTAGTTGCTGGTTATCCAATCGTAGACATCAAGGCTGTCTTATTCGACGGTAGTTACCATGATGTCGACTCATCTGAACAGGCTTATAAGATTGCGGCTTCACTTGCATTAAAGGAAGCAGCTAAGAAGTGCGATCCTGCAATTCTTGAACCTATCATGGCAGTTGACGTAACAGCTCCAGCTGATTACTTAGGCTCTGTAATGGGTGATATCACAAAGCGTCGTGGACAAATTCGTGAGCAAGAAGAAACAGGTAATGCAATTAAGGTACGTGCATTCGTTCCATTAGCAGAAATGTTTGGATACGTTACAGACTTACGTTCATTTACACAGGGTCGTGGTATCTATACAATGCAAATGGACCACTATGAAGAAGTACCTAAGAACATTGCTAAAGAAATTATTGAGAAAAACACAACTAAGTAGTAAAAATGATTGTAAATAAGTACTGTTTCTAATAAAATGGAAACAGCTTATAAAGGTAGAAAAAAACCAGGAGGAAAAAATATTATGGCAAAGGAACATTTCGACCGGTCGCTCGAACACGTTAACATTGGTACTATCGGTCACGTTGACCACGGTAAGACAACATTAACAGCGGCAATCACAAAGTATTTATCAACACACCCAGAAGATGGTAAGGCTAAATTCGAAGCTTACGATCAGATTGACGGAGCTCCAGAAGAGAAGGAGCGTGGTATTACAATCAACACAGCACACGTTGAATACCAAACAAATACACGTCACTACGCTCACGTAGACTGCCCAGGCCACGCTGACTATGTTAAGAACATGATCACTGGTGCTGCTCAGATGGATGGTGCTATCTTAGTAGTAGCTGCTACTGATGGACCAATGCCACAGACACGTGAACACATCTTATTATCTCGTCAGGTAGGCGTACCTAAGATTGTTGTATTCTTAAACAAGTGCGACATGGTTGACGATCCAGAATTAATCGACTTAGTAGAGATGGAAGTTCGTGAACTTCTTTACTGAGTATGGATTTGATGGAGACAACGCTCCAGTAATCCGTGGTTCTGCATTAAAGGCTTTGGAAGGCGATCCAAAGTGGGAACCAGCAATCAAGGAACTATTAGATGCTGTAGATGCTTATATCCCAGCTCCAGTTCATGAATTCGACAAGCCATTCTTAATGGCAGTTGAAGACGTATTCACAATCACAGGTCGTGGTACAGTAGCTACTGGACGTGTTGAACGTGGTAAGTTAAACTTAAACGACGAAGTAGAAGTAGTTGGTATCAAGCCTACTCGTAAGACAGTTGTTACAGGAATTGAAATGTTCCGTAAGACTCTTGACTTCGCTCAGGCTGGTGACAACATCGGTGCATTGCTCCGTGGTGTTAACCGTGAAGAAATCGAACGTGGACAGGTATTAGCTAAGCCAGGTTCAGTTACTCCACACACACAGTTCAAGGCTCAGGTTTACGTATTAACTAAGGAAGAAGGCGGACGTCATACACCATTCGTATCTAACTACCGTCCACAGTTCTACTTCCGTACAACAGACGTTACTGGTGTTATCCAGTTACCAGAAGGCACAGAATTATGCATGCCTGGCGATAACGTAGTTATGGACGTAACTCTATTAGCTCCTATCGCTGTAGAACAAGGAACTAAGTTCTCTATCCGTGAAGGTGGACGTACAGTAGGTTCTGGTTCTATCACAGAAATCGTTAAGTAATTCAATTACTTGTAAAAGGTACTCATATGAGTGCCTTTTTTCTGTGCTATTCAATGCATCAAAATTCATAATTTGCGTTATACTAGTTGGTGTAATGAATTACAGGGGAGAATTTAACTCTATGAATAAGAGTCATAACAAAAGAAACATAATCATTATCATTTCTATGTTATTGATGTTTGGTATGCGTTTTGTGCCTGCATTACCTGGTTTATCTGCATCTGGTATGCAGGTATTAGGGAATCTTTGCAGGAACTTTATTATTGTGGTTAACGATTGCGATTGATTGGCCATCAATTCTATTTGATTGGTGCACTTGCATTTGTGCCAGAATTAAAGATTGGTACAATCTTATCTGGTGCGTATGGTGGAACGATTGTTTGTATTTCTTTGATGTTTACCTTTGTGGTAACATACGCACTATCGAAAGACATCCCTATATCAAGAGAATTGCATTATTATTTTATTCATTCTAATCTAGCGATGAAAGGTCCTTGGATGTTTATTGCATTTGTACTTTTTGCAAGTATTCTTGTAGTAGGGTAGTTTTATTTCACCTACGGTATTATTCTTTGTGTATCTTCCAATCTTAGAAGAAATCTATGTATTTACTAGAAACTAAAGAAGGGTGATAAAGTTTGCGTCTATCTTAATGATGGGAACTGTGATTATGTGTGGTATCTCATCGGGTATGACACCGATTGCACATGTATTCCCAGTGATTGCGATGAATGCATATACTGAGTTATATGGAAAGTGTTATTCATTATGGTAGTTATATGCTAGCAGCGATTCCTGTTGGTATCTTTAACGGCATTAGTTACACTACTAGTATTTCCGCTATGTGATTAAATCCAGATACTTCATCATTTGTAAATTATGAGAAAAAGAAGATTAACATAGATCAACAAGAAAACCAACACGTGCAGAAAATCTTGTGCTTGCGGTATTTATCTTTGTTGTATGTATGTGGGTGCTACCTAACTTATGCATGCATATCATTAAGGAAGGACCTATCTTTGTTGGTTTAAAGTATTTAGATAAGTTAGGAACAGCATTTTCCACCATTAGTTGGGAGTTGTTCTATTATCTATTTTGACAGATGAAGGAAAGCCTTTATTGAACTTTTAGGTGAAGCAATGAGTAAGGGTGTATCTTGGCCATCACTAATTATGTGTGCTGGTACGACTGTGCTTGGTGCAGCGATTACCAATAGTGATATTGGTGTAACTGCATGGATATCTGGAGGATTATCTCCAATAACATCTCATTTACCTGTGATGATCATGGTATTCATTTTTATCCTCTGGGCTGCAATTCAAACAAATTTATCTAGCAATATGGTAACTGCTACGGTTGTGTCTGCCGCTGCTCTTTAGCGGTAACTGCAAATATCACAACAGTGAACGTAGCAGCACTGATTGTAAACGTTGGAATGATGTCTGCATTTGCTTTTGCGACACCTCCAGCAATGCCTTGTGTAGCGATAGCGGTATCGAGCGGTTGGACAAACACTAAGCAGATGATGGTATATGGATTCATTGTTATGGTTGTAGCGGTAGTGATCTCTACGCTTATTGGTTATCCAATTGCGGCAGCGTTACTATAAATTGATTAAAACAACTAAATTCACTTGTAATAAATGATGATTTTTCGCATGCATGCCGGTAGAAGAGTCTACCGGTTTTCTTATGAAATTGGTTAAATAGATATAGATACTATACAATTTTCATATTTTTTTGTGAAAAAAATTATCATTTTTGTATTGACTAACTAGATATTGATAGTTATTATCAATAAGCAGACTTAAGTTAGATGGAGGGAAAATTTAGAAAATGAAAAAGATTCTAACAACTTTATGTGCTGTTGCAATGCTGGCAGGTTGCACAGCTGGAGGATCCAAGAAGTCTTCCATAAATACAACTTCTACAAAGGAAGAAACAGCTGCTACTGTAATGGTTGGTACAGGTTCTGTTACTAACGTAGCAAACAAGGTAAAGGAAGGTGCTGATACGACAGCTCAGTTCGATACAACATTTGCGTCAGTTGTATTAGAAGGTAATGTAATCAAGTATGTATACTTTGACGTAGCACAGGATAAGGTTACTTATGATGCAACTGGTCACGTTACTTCTGATAAAACAACTTCTATGTCTAAGAAGGATTTAGGAGATAACTATGGAATGAAGGACAAGTCTTCTATTAAGAAGGAATGGTATGAGCAGGTTGAGGCTTTAGAGAAGTGGGCTGTTGGTAAGACAGTTGAAGAAGTATTAAATATGCCTACAACACAAAAGGATGAAAAGCACACAGTTCCTGCTGATAAGGATCTTATGACAGGATGCACAATCGGTGTTACTGGTTTCCAACAGGCTTTAGATAAGGCTGTTAAGAACGCTGTTGAAGTGAAGGATGTAGCTTCTGTAGGTTCTGCAATCTTGACTGATGTTTCTGGTAAGGACGCTACTGCTGAAAAGAGTGGTGAAGCGAAGGCTAGCTCTACATATGGTGTAGTTGCGTTAGATAAGGACGGTAAGGTTGTATTCACACAGACTGATGAAGCACAAAACGCTGTGAAGTTTACAACAGCTGGTGCTTTAGATGGTGAGGCAATGGCTGTACCTACAAAGGCTGAAAAGAAGGATGAATATGGCATGAAGAAGGCTTCCTCTATCGGTAAGGAATGGTTCGAACAGAATCAGGCTTTCGATGAGTGGACAGTTGGTAAGACTAGCAAAGAAATCAGTGGTATGAAAGTTACTACTAACGAAGGTGGTAAGACGGTAACAGCTGATAAAGACCTTATGACAGGATGCACAATGGGTGTTGATTCTCTACAAAAGGTTACTGTAACAGCTATCGCTGCTGCTTCTAAGCTTAACTAATTAAATTATCTTAAAACGCTAAGAATATCTTTGGGAAAACCGAGGATATTCTTTTTTTCTATGTATTGATGAAAAGTGAGGGTATGGTGGTGACTATGCTATAATGAGTGGCAGGAGAAAAATATGGAAGAACTACGTAAAAGTCTTATTTTAAAAAGTATTAATTACACTTGTATCCGGAATCTTGATGATGGTAGTCACATCATTTGTGATGATTCTATGTAACTTTAAAAATATTGTCTGTAAATGGAATCATAGGTTTAGTTTCTATTAGTGACATTGCCACAGCTCTGGTCTATTTTAAGAAATTATGAGATTCCTACAACAGCGATATCCCTAGGGATGATTGGAGTTTCATTTGTACTATCTTTAATCTATGGATGGACAGTCGCAAATAGTGTTGCACAATATACAGAGCCAATGAAGATGTTCCAAATTATCTTGGTATATATTCTAAAGGTACATGGACTAGCAGCTGTAACTACAGCGTTTATTGGCTATCGAACAAAGAAACAATAACTAGAAAGGAAGGTTGGCATGAAAGTAATGAGTCGTTGGGGCAAGAATGTGAATTCTAAAGAGCCCTTTGCAGGAATATCCTCGTATGCAGTTGCAGCGTGGTAGCTATACGAACTTAAATGGTTACTGGGAATATCAGATTACAGATACTGATCAAGTTCCACAGGCAAATCTCTGGAAGCCAATCAATGTTCCTTTTCCTTTGGGCTCACAGCTATCTGGTAGTGATGAGATTTTATTACCTGGGAAAAGTATTGTGGTATAAAAAACAATTCTCGTATAAACCAGGAGAATATCATACTCATTTAAACTTTGAAGCAGTTGATCAACAATGTATTGTCTACCTAAATGGTATTGAAGTTGGTAGACACATTGGTGGATATGAGCCTTTTAGTTTAGATGTATCCAGTTATATCAAGTATCAAAATGCACTACTTGTAAAGTGTACTGATCCAAGTGATACAGGAGAGTATGCATATGGGAAACAGAAAATTCAACATGGTGGTATGTGGTATACACCAATGTCGGGTATTTGGCAGACAGTATGGCTAGAAGACATTCCTCTACATGGGGTACATGCATTAAAGATTACACCGAAACTATGATAGACAAACTGTTTATCTAGAGATGGAAGGTGATTTTAATCATGCGACAATTACCATCAGTGCAGCAGGGAAGATGGTTTATCATGAGATGACTGCAGAGATGCGTAATGAAATCTATATTGAAGACATGCATCCATGGACGTTGGAAGATCCTTTCTTATATGACTTATATATTGAAACAGAGGATGATATCGTTAAGAGTTATTTTGGTATGCGCTGTTTCACCTGTGAAAAGGATGAAAAAGGCTATCCTCGTTTCTGTTTAAATCACGAACCAGTATTCCTAAGTGGTGTATTAGACCAAGGTTATACGCCAGAGGGAAACTTAACCTATCCTGATGATGAGATGATGATTTATGATATTCAGACAGTAAAAGAGTTAGGTTTTAATATGATACGCAAGCATGTCAAAGTGGAATCTCGTCGTTGGTATTATCATGCGGATAGATTGGGTATGCTTGTCATGCAGGATATGCCTAATGGTGGTCAACCAAGTAAATTAACCACTTTATATTTACCACACTTAAATATCACGCGTATGAATGACCAGAATCAAAAACACCTCGGAAGAGGCGACGAGTGGGGCAAGAAAGCATACTATGATGAATTAAATGCGATGATTCATAACTTATACAATGTTGTCTCTATCTTTGCATGGGTTCCTTTCAATGAAGGATGGGGACAGTTTGATAGTGCTAAGGTAACCAAACATATTCAATTGATGGACTTAACACGTTTTGTGGATAGTGCTAGCGGTTGGCATGATCAAGGTGCTGGAGATTTCTACAGTCGTCATGTGTATTTCCATACCTATACAAATCCACAGAATCATGAAAAGAGAATGTCAATTTTATCTGAGTTTGGAGGCTATTCCTATTTGATTCCAGGACATAGTCTTGCCCAAAAGCTTTATGGTTACAAAAAATTCACAGATAAGTTAAAGTTAAATACAGCGATTCGAAAGTTGTATGAAGATAGTATTATTCGTAATATTCCTAAAGGATTAACTGCTTGTGTATTTACACAGTTAACGGATGTGGAAGATGAGTGTAATGGTATTATGACGGCGGACCGTGAGATCGTGAAGTTGGACGAGAAGAGAATTCGTAATCTGAATCAACGATGCATGAGGAGGTTAAAGAAATGAGAAATCAAATTGTAATCGCAGATGCGTTGGGTGGTAGTGTTAGAATCCACGCAGTAGATACAACAGATATCGTGGAAGAAGCTAGAAAGTTACATCACTGTATGCCTACTTCTGCTGCAGCGTTAGGTAGAACCTTAACGGTTACAGCTATCATGGGTAGTGATTTGAAGAATTCCTATGAAAAGGTAACTTGTATCTTTAATGGACATGGTCCAGCTGGTACTGTACTTGCGCAAGCGGATGGTAGTGGAAATGTGAAGGGCTTTATTGGAGATCCTGCAATCTATCTTGTACGTGAAGATGGACATTTAGATGTTGGTAAAGCAATTGGTACAAATGGTACATTAACAGTTACTCGTGATATGGGTCTTAAAGAGCCTTTCTCTGGTATGGTAAATATCCAGACGGGTGAAGTTGGTGATGACTTTGCGTATTACTATGCAATCTCTGAACAGACACCTTCTGTTGTAAATGTAGGTGTACTGGTAAATCCAGATGGTAGTATTTTGGCTTCAGGTGGATTTATTTTACAGTTACTACCAAACGCAACAGAGGAAGTAATCAGTGCATGTGAGGCAGTTGCCGCAAAGATGAGACCTGTATCTACATTGATCAGTGAAGGAATGTCGATTGAAGATATTATCCATATGTACTTTGAGGATGCAAATATCTTAGAACATAAGGATGTACGTTGGTACTGTGGTTGTTCACATGAACACTATAAGGATGCTTTAGCAACACTTTCTGAACATGACTTACAAGAAATGATTGATGATGGTAAGGGTGCAGATATTCATTGTCAATACTGTAATAAGGAATATCAATTTACACCAGAAGAGTTAAAAGAAGTATTGGAGTTAAAGCAGCGTGGTTAAGATTGGAAATATAGAATTAAAGAATCAGATTATCGCAGCACCTTTAGCTGGTATCTCTAATCCTGTCTATCGTGAAATCATGCATGATTATGGTGCAGGTCTTGTTGTGAGTGAGATGATTAGCGATAAAGCATTGCACTATCAAAATGCAAAGACACAGGATATGTGCCGTATCAGTAAAGGTGAACATCCAGTAGCCTTACAGTTATTTGGTTGTGATCCTGTTACAATGGCTGAGGCTGCAGAATATCTAACCAAGAATACAAATTGCGATATGATTGATATTAATATGGGCTGTCCTGTACAGAAGGTAGTAAAGGCACATTCTGGAAGCTATTTAATGCAGACGCCAGAACTTGCATATGAGGTCATGCGTGCAGTGGTAACACATACAGATCGTCCTGTGACAGTGAAGATGCGTGCTGGATGGGATAGTGATCATATTAACTGTGTAGAAATCGCAAAAGCTTGCAGAGAAGGCTGGTGTTAGTGCTGTAGCAGTTCATGGTCGTACACGTGGGCAACAATATACAGGTCATTCTAATAATGCATATATCAAAGCAGTAAAGGATGCGGTGAATATCCCTGTCATTGGTAACGGTGATATTCGGACACCGGAAGATGCAAAACGTATGTTAGAAGAAACAGGTTGTGATGCAATCATGATTGGGCGTGGACTTCTAGGAAGACCATTCTTCTTGCGGGAAGTAGATGCCTATCTGAATGGTGGTAGTTATGTAGAACCTGATTATAATGAGAAGTTGGATCTTGCATATCATTATGCAGAAAAGCTTTGTGAATATGAGGGTGAAAGAAATGGTATTAGTATGATGCGTGGTATGGCGGGTTGGTATATTGCTGGATTACCACATGCATCAGAGTATAAGAATCGTTTATCTTCTATCTCTTCACTTCGTGAGATGAAAGAAATCATTGAAGAATATCGTGAATTAATAAAGGACTTTATGGAGAAACAATAACCATAAAGTTTTTTTGTGAATGTTATTTTTAAAACATTATTTTTAAATAAAATATGCTAAACTAATCGCATTGAGGTGATGAAGTATGAAAAAAGGACTAGTGCTTGAAGGTGGAGCGATGCGTGGTATTTTCACGACAGGCGTTCTCGATGTATTGATGGAGAATAATATTACATTTGATGGTGCGATTGGAGTATCTGCTGGTGCGTGCTTTGGTGTAAATATCAAGAGTAAACAAATTGGTCGTGCGTTCCGTTATAACATGAAATACGCAAAAGACCCAAGATACGCAAGTGTTCAATCCTGGATTAAAACTGGAGATTTTTTCAATGCGGAATTCTGCTATCATACCTTGCCGGAAAAGTTAGACCCAATGGATTCTGTAACATACTCTCAAAATCCAATGAAGTTTTATTTGGTCGCAACTGATATTGAAAGTGGTGAGCCTTATTATTACGATGTGAAAGATATTAATGATGAATCATTAGACTTTGTACGTGCTTCTGCATCAATGCCAGTATTTGCAAGTCCAGTACATATCAATGGGCATATTTATCTTGATGGTGGTATTTCTGATTCCATTCCAATCAAGAAGTTTCAAGAGATGGGTTATGAAAAGAATGTTGTGGTGTTAACGCAACCAGAGAACTACGTAAAAAAACCGCAGAGTATGATGAAGGCTATTCGTGTAAAGTATCATAAATATCCAAACATGGTTCGTGATTTAGAGTCACGTCATGAAAAGTATAATGATACGATTGCGTATATCAAAGAAGAGGTTGCAAAAAATAACGTATTTGTCATTCAACCAGAAGCCAAGCTAGATATCGGAAGAATCGAACATGACCGTAAGCGGATTCGTGCAGTTTACGAGGAAGGTCGTAAAACAGCAATGAAGAGACTTGAAGAATTAAAGATGTTTTTAAGACAAGGAGAATGACATCATTTGAGATAGTGATTTATGATAAAATAAATACGCTATCGGGGGAGTGATGAAAATAACAACAGATATGATACATCGTGATTTACGTAAATATGAAAGCACGGTGTTGAATAACCAAGTATCACTCAATTCTATTACTGCAATTAGGGAACGTGATAGAAATTTAAAACGTAAGTTTTATGGGAAGTGGTTTGGTAAAAATACCCATATGAAAGAAAAAGAGATCCTAAGAAATGATGGATCTTCTTTGCGCATCTGTATTGTTTATCCAAATCAATTCAGTGGAGAAGAATGCACAGGACTTTTATGGCTTCATGGTGGTGGATATGGAACAGCATTACCAGAAGAATGTTATCCATATGCGGAGCGTTTCCTAACAAGGAGAAACGTAGTCATGGTGTTACCGGATTATCGCAAGAGTTATGAAGTACCATATCCTGCTGCTTTAGAAGATGCATACTTAACACTTAAGTGGATGAAGAAACATGCATGCAAGTTACATGTCAATCCCCACCAACTATTTGTAGGTGGTGAAAGTGCAGGTGGTGGTCTAGTGGCTGCGTTATCTGCGTATGCACGTGATATGAATGAAGTAAAGATTGCATTCCAGATGCCTCTGTATCCAATGATAGATGATCGTCCATCCAGTCAAAATAAACAAGAGACATTAGCTTGGACTACTTCACAAGAGTATTTCTATTGGCAATTATATAAGCGTAACTTACAAGATGTGCCAGTGTATTGTGCGCCAGCAAGATTAAAGGATTTTCGTAATCTACCACCAACTTTTACAGTTGTAGGAACATTAGGACCGTTCCATGAAGAAACAGTAACCTATATGAAACATCTGTATAAGGCTGGTGTTACAATCATGCTAAAAGAGTATGAAGGTTGTTTCCATATGTTTGATACAAGATGTCCAAATGCACAGATTTCCAAAGAAGTTATACGCCTTGAGCAGAAAGTATTTCAATATGCGCAGCAAAACTTCTTTGCAAGACAAGATGAAATCAGCCAAGAGGATGAGTCTTTCCAGGAAGATGTATTCCGTGGTTTTCATGCATACATGGGTATGGAAAGTAAATATTAAAGGAAAGCCCAGAATCCTGGGCTTTTATAGTTGTTCTGTTTGTACTTGAATCAGATTCTGTAGTTGCATGCGATACAACAGTAAATCATCCACAAGTGGATTTAGTACAGCTGCCGCAACCTTAGTGTTTATATTTAAGAAATCTAATAGGTCTTCTTTTGTGACAACGTAGATATGCTCATCTTTCTGTAATGTTGGTTTAAACCCTTGTAGACCCTCTAATGTAGAAAATACAGGAAGATACTTTTCTTCATCGGTTGCCTGCATCAAATCAACACGGTCAATATCAGATGCTTGGATATGATCGTTTGTAATGACGTCTTCCTTTGGATAGAATGCAATATAGAATCGACGATCGCCAGCCATGTAAAGTGTTAACTCTTCTAGTACCTTTTTCATACCCTCTTCACTAAGAGGTGCTTTACGCTGTAAGAGTAGATTTTCTAGTTTCGTATCTATTGTTGTATCTGTTAATGAATTAAATTTTTGCATGTAACCCTCACCATTTCTGCATTTATTATATAATAGGAACATGAAAATAATATTCTCTCCAACAAAAAAGATGATTCAAGATGAAGATTTACCCCCAAAAACAATACCGGTTTTTCTATCAAAGACAGAGAAATTGCTTGAAAAACTACGTAGTATGAGTGCTGAACAACTACAACATATGTATCGTTGTAATGATAAGATCTTGGCTGAAAATATCAAGCGTATTGAAACAATGAACTTGTATGAGAATCTTTCGCCTGCGTTATTCAGTTATAGTGGTCTTGCGTTTCAACATTTATCTGCGACTTCTCTATGCCAAGATGAGTTAGACTATCTACAAGAACACTTCCGTATTCTTTCTGGTTTCTATGGTGTACTAAAGCCAATGGATGGTATTACACCATATCGTTTGGAAATGTTATCGGTATTTCCGGATGGAAGTAACTTATATGACTATTGGAATGATACGCTCTATCGTGAGCTTAGTGATAATGTGATTATCAATCTTGCCTCAGAAGAATATTCACGTTGTATCAAAGACTATCTTCAAGAAAATGATCGAATGATTCACATTGTCTTTGGTGAATTTAAGAATGGAAAACTCATCACAAAAGCAACTAAGGCAAAGATGGCACGTGGAGATATGATTTGGTATATGGCACAAAATCACATCACGAATCCAGAGGATATCAAGAAATTTAGTGAACATTATTGCTACGCAGAAGAACTCTCTGACGATACGCATTTTGTGTTCGTGAGTCAGGAGTAAACTAGAATGATTGTCATTGTTATATTGATTGGTATTTGCTTACTCTATTTATGGATGATTCATCCTCAAAATCTCAAAGTTGAAAAGTGGGAGGGTTTTCGTCATCATTACTATGCCCATCGAGGTTTACATGATGCACAAAATAATATTCCTGAAAATTCAATGGCTGCTTTTTTAAAAGCAGTAGAGAATGGATACGGAATTGAACTAGATGTTCAACTAACCAAAGATGGTATACCTGTTATCTTTCATGATGTAAAGACAGGTAGATTATTACGTGATGAAACAGGTGCGGTTGTTAATAAAATACTAACAGAACTCACACTAGAAGAATTGCAGAGATACCACTTACTGACAAGTAAAGAACAAGTTCCTCTGTTTGAAGATGTATTAAAGTTGGTCGATGGAAAAGTACCTTTGATTGTAGAACTCAAGGTAGCGAATTCATCGACGGATATCAATGCATTATGTAGTAAGGCAGATTGGTTGTTACAAAAATATCGTGGTTTACTATTGTGTAGAGTCATTTTCATCCAGCTTGTGTAAACTGGTATCGTAAGAATCGTCCAGAGATTATTCGTGGACAACTTGCAGAACATCCAAACACGCAAGCAAAAGGAAAGATGTTTGATCGCAACGAGAATTATGCAGTATCTTTTAACAAACTTTATCACGCGACCAAACTTTATTGCGTATAACCATCACAACCGCCATAACCTTTCACGCATGTTGTGTCATCGCTTATTTAAAAATCCAGCGATTGCTTGGACAATCCGTTCCAAGCAGGAGTTAGAAGATAATCGTAAGTACTTTGATTACTTTATTTTTGAACACTTTATACCAAATGTGGAATCAAGTTCCGAAGAACAGTAAATGTTTCGGAACTTTTCATTTGAACAAGGTTTTGAATAGAGAATAATATGATAAAATACTAACTATAAGGAGCTCCAATCCGGAATGAGTGATACGAGTAATTTTATTTTGAATTTATCGGTATTGTTTCGCAATACACAAAAATATTTTGATAAGATGCTGGCGCCATATGATATTGGTTCCGGCCAATTAACATTTTTATTGATTATCAATGAGAATGAAGGTATTACAATGCAGGATGTTACACGTATCAGTGAGGTGGATAAGGGTACCACAACAAAGAGTATTCAACGTCTTATTGAGCAAGGGGTATGTAAGTGCAGTACAAGATGAAAAAGACCATCGTATGAAGCATTTACATACGACAGATAAAGCCTCCACAATGATGACAGCTGTATATGATTTCCGTAATCAATGTCGTGCAGCACTAGCGAGTGGTGTTGATTTCGACCAGTTTGAAGAGATGCTAAACGTTGCCTGTGAAAACTCTCGTCATATTTTAACGAGTGAGCCGACTGCGTTCCATACGCTAAAAATTGGTGCTCTAAAAAAGACAACAATTACGGATTACCCGGGAAAAGTTGCAGCGACAATCTATACGGCTGGATGTAATATGAAGTGTCCATTCTGTAATCAGAAAGATCTTGTGTTTATTCCGGAGAAATATCGCTATATCGCACCGGAGGAAATTCTTACATACCTCAATGAGCGTAGTGGTTTATTGGATGGCGTGGTTATCAGTGGTGGTGAGCCTTTATTACAAGAGGAGCTCATTCCATTTATTCGTCAGATTAAAGAACTTGGCTATGCAGTGAAGTTAGATACAAATGGCACAAACAACGAGAAGTTAGGAATATTATTGGAAGAAGGCTTGTTGGATTTTGTGTCACTTGATATGAAGAATAGTGCCGAGAAGTATCCATTAACCTGTGGTCTAAAATCAGACGTAGAATATAAGCATCCTATTACAGAAAGCGTAGGCTTACTGCAAGAATATAAAGTGGAACATGAATTTAAAACAACTGTTGTCAAAGAATTCCATACGGTTGAGGATTTGATAAAGATTGCAAAGTTTATTGGTAGTGATGCACATTATGTATTACAACAATTTGTTTTTTCAGATACAGTCATTCAGCCTGACCTGCATGCATATACTGCAGAGGAGATGGAAGAAATGAAGAAAGCAGTTGAACCATATGTGAAGACTGTAGAATTAAGATTAGCGAAGGAGGTGTAAGTGATGTATCGTGTAAAGAAAAGAGATGGCAGTACTGCAGCGTTTAACATCAAGAAGGTCGCAAGTGCGATTCGCAAAGCGTTCGATGCATGTGATCGTGAATACACCGATAGCGTGATTGATTTAATTGCACTACGTATCACAAGTGATTTTGAACCTAAAATTCAGAATAGTTTAATTGATGTAGAAAAGATTCAGGATAGTGCAGAAAAAGTATTAAGTGAATCTGGATATGCAGATGTATCTAAGGCATATATTCTCTATCGTAAACAGCGTGAGAATGTACGTAATATTACAAACACAACATTTGATTATCATTCTGTTGTGGACAATTATATCAACACAGGGAATCAACACAACAAAGGGAATACAACTTACTCTGTTGGTGGTTTGATTCTGTCAAATTCTGCTTCTATTACCACCAATTATTGGTTGAGTGAAGTATATGACGAAGAGGTTGCCAATGCACATCGTGATGGTGATATTCATATTCATGATTTGAATATGTTAACAGGTTGTAATGCAGGTTGGTCTTTAAAAGAGTTAATCCAACAAGGTTTGGGTGGAGTAGCGAAGCAGACTTCTTCCGCTCCTGCAAAGCATCTCATTACAATATGTAATCAGATTGTAAACTTCTTGGGATTATGCAAAATGAATGGGCAGGAGCGCAATCATTCTCATCTTTTGATACATACTTAGCTCCATTTGTACGTATGGATCATTTATCATTTGATGAAGTGAAGCAAAACATGCAGACATTAATTTATGGTTTAAATACACCATCCCGTTGGGGAACAATTTCTCCGTTTGCGAATATCTGCTTTGACTGGACTGTTCCTGAAGATCTCGCAAAACGACCAGCAATTGTTGGTGGTGTTGAACAAGATTTTACATATGGTGACTGTCAGGATGAAATGGCACTCATTAACCGTGCCTTCCTCGAAGTTATCTTAGAGGGTGATGCGGAAGGAAATATATTCTCTTTCCCGATTCCAACATATGCGATCACAAAGAAATTTGATTGGAATGATGAGAATGCTAAGTTATTACTAGATGTAACTGTAAAGACAGGGCTTCCATATTTTGCAAATTTTATAAATGGTGATTTAAAGCAAAAGAATGCACGTAGTATCTTTAGTGGCACTCACTTTAACGCAAAGAAACTATTTAAGAAAACTGGTGGTTTATTTGCGTATGGGGAGAATACAGGAACGATAGGAACAGTATCTATCAATATGGCTAGACTTGCCTATCTTGCAAAAGATGAAGAAGATTTCTTAAAGCATCTAGATAAGGTATTAGATATCTCTGCTCGTTCATTAAGTACAAAGCGTCAAGTACTTGCAAGTCTTTTAGAGGCAGGACTATATCCTTATACAAAACATTATCTTGGTAGCTTTTGATAATCATTTCTCTTCAATTGGAATTGTGGGAATGAATGAAGCATGCATGAATGCAAAATGGATTCAAAAAGGATTGGATACAGAAGAAGCACAGAACTTTGCGGAGAATGTGCTCATGCATGTGCGTAAGCGCCTCAAGGAATATCAAGCAGACCATCATGAACTCTTCAGTATTGAGGCAGTGGCTGCTGGAGATATCTCTCATCGCTTCGCACTAAAGGATCAAAAAGAATATCCTGATATGATGATTGCGATGCAGGGTGATACACCGTACTATACAGGTAGTACAGAGCTGCCAATTGATGGAAATGTAGATTTATTTACGCGCTTAGATATACAGAATCGTATGCAGGAAATCTATACTGGTGGAACTATCTTCAATGTACGCCTTGCGAAAAATGAGTATGACGCAAAAGGAATTGCTGTACTTTTAGAACGTATTATGGAAAATTATACAATTCCATATATTACGTTAAATACATGCAATCGTGATTATCCAATTGAAGGATATCTCTATCAAGAGGCTGTTAACGAAAGATGAGTAAACTACCACAATTAATCACGACAAAAAATTGTCCAAAGTGCAAACTTATCAAAGAATACATGGCGCAAAGAAACTTTGTGTATGAAGTTATAGAAGCAGAGAAGAATATGAAACTTTGTAGAAATTTAGGCATTATGATAGCGCCGACGATGTTAGTCCATCATGAGGATGAAATGGAACAACTCATCGGTTTTGAGGCAATTCAGAAGTTTGTGGACAAATATGACAAGTAGTATATAAGCCAAGAGTGTTCTTGGCTTTTTTGTGAAAAAATGTGAGAGAAATCGCTGACGATGCGAAATAAAACGATAGATGTTACAATACATGGTATGAAAAAGAGGAAACTAGACTTTAAACGATTAATATTAGTGCTAGTCGCTGCTGTGATGTTGTTTGTGGCAGTGGGTAGTGTCTTATTATATGGACTCTCTTTTGTCTATGATGCATTCCGTAGAATGACTACAGGTATAACATTATCAATTGATGAATCAAAGTTAAATGTGGAATATGGTTCTACATTTGATCCGAAGGGGATTATTTTAGACTCTGTTGGGGACTTGGAAGTTGAAGGTACGGTAAATACAAATCGGGTAGGTAGTTATCCAATTGTATACCGCTTAAAAGATAAAGATGTTCAAAAGGAATATAAATATAGTGTCACGGTAGAAGACCATATAGCTCCAAATATTACACTTGTGGATACTGCAGTTGCAGTAAATCGTGGCGAGAACTTTCAGACTTCTACTATCGTACATACTGTAAGTGATCCTGTTGATGGAAGTTTGTCGTATAGCAGCGAACTATCAAATGGAACCTATACAATCAGTGGAACTGTAGATACAAACACGATGGGTACATACCCTGTAACTGTCACGGCGAAGGATAAGAATGGCTTAGAAACAAGCGCCACTTCATATGTGACAGTTGTAGATCCTTCAATCAGTACACCGTACATGATTCGTGTCA